>Ga0080006_1194440_pt1 | contig 125532 bp, 113 predicted proteins | sample RS3BMetagenome_FD_69209 | JGI IMG/M metagenome (GOLD analysis project Ga0080006, IMG submission 69209) | Ferric oxide microbial mat and aquatic microbial communities from Rainbow Spring, Yellowstone National Park, USA - RS3B (SPADES... ...
TATTGCCATCCCTTCGCTGTGCCGATGGTGGTGGCACCGCCGGCCGGGACGGCGGACAGGACTCTCATGGTGCTGGTCAAGGCTCCTATCAGGTCACGTCCGTCCGACCGGTCGGTGCGCGTCACGGGCAGGGAACAGGCCGACAGATCAGTTTGAAGGCACCAGACCAGTCACACCCAGGGTCAGACCTGACCCCTTCCCGGAGACCCTTCCAGTATGAGAGTCACACCCATCTACTCGTGGACACCACCAGCAACGAGAGGCCACTGTACGGCCTGGTGTTCGAAGCGAGAGTCGACGACCATCGCCTGCGCAGTGTCGACCTCATCGAAATCGACGAGTCGGCCGACCGGATCGCCACGATCACGGTGATGGCTCGACCCAACCCCGCTCTGATGGCACTTGGCGCCCGCATGACCGGTTCCCGGTAGGAGTCCACAGATGGCTGTCACCGTCGACGACGCCCGCAGCATGGCCTTGTCACTGCCGCAGGTCACCGAGCAGGACCATCACGGGATGGCCTCGTTCCGGATAGGCGGCAAGATCTTCGCCACCGTGCCAAACGATCAGCACCTGCGCGTCATGGTGGACGAAGACGAGATCCACGCCGCCGTCTCCGAAAACCAAGCCGTCTTCCACGAGTTCTACTGGGGCACGCGCCTGGCCTGCCTCGTCGTCGATCTGGCCGGCGCAACTCCTCAGCAGGTCCGCGAACTGCTCAACGAGGCGTGGCTGCGCAAGGCTCCGGCGGTCCTCGCTCGGCAGCGTCAATCCGGCGCCTGAGGCGTCGCAGTAGCCGAACGGCTTACGGGACGGCGGGGACCACCATCTCGACGAACGCCCGTTCGTACCGGTTGGGGATCGTGATACGGGACAACCCAGGCCGGAGCCATTCTGGAGATAGCGTGAAGCCGTGTCGAACCGGGAGCTGATCAGCGCCTTCTGGGCAGCCATGCAGACGAACGACTGGGAGAAGGCGGCGGGCTACCTGGCGCCGGAGTGCGTGATCGACTGGCCATGCTCAGGGGAGCGGATCGTCGGGCGGACCGACTTTGCCGCCTTGCAGGCGCGATATCCAACCCGCACCGGCCGATGGAGCTTCGACGTGCGCCGGCTCGTGGCCGACGGAAAGACGGTGGTGAGCGAGGTGACCGTGACCGATGGTGAGCAGTCAGCTCGTGTCGTAGCCTTCTCCGACATCGAAGGCGAGCACGTAACCCACCAGGTCGAGTACTGGCCGACCGCGTACGATCCCTTGCCCGGCAGAGAGGACTTGACGCGCCCGACCGAACGCATCCCCTGACCGCAGGGGGCAACCTTCCGGGAGGTGCCACGACCTGGGATGGTCCCCTTCACAGTCCCAGCAACCGATCCTGATTGGGATGGTTCCGTCCGGTCAGCTACTGGCTCGGTGCTGGCGCGAGGTGGTCGAGGGTTGCTTTGGTTTCGCCGTCGAGGTGGAGGTTTGCGCTGGCGATGTTCTCCTCGAGGTGGTCGAGGTTCATGGTGCCGGGGATGAGCAGGGTCCCCGGGTCGTGAGCGAGCAGCCATGCGAGGCCGATCTGGGCGGGGGTGGCGTCATGGTCGTGTGCGGCTGCGATGACGGCGGGATGTTCGGTCACCTTGGCGATGCCAGGGAAGGCCGACCCGAGGGGGAAGAACGGCACCCACGCGACATCGTGGGCCCGGCAGATCTCGAGGAGCGGCTCACCGGTGCGGTCCAAGACGCTGTAGGCGTTCTGGACACACGCGATGCCGACCGGTAGCGCGTGACGGAGCTGGTCGAGGTTGATGTTGCTCAAGCCGATGGCGCCGATCTTGCCCTCGTCGCGCAGTGCCACCATCTCGGCCAGCTGGCTGTCGAGATCGACCACCTGATCACCGTCAGCGACGATGCCAGGCAAGCCTTGCTCCATGCGACGAAGGTTGACCACGTGGATCCGCTCGACGCCGAGGCTCGCCAGGTTGGCCTCGACCCCGGCGCGCAGCTGCTCGGGTCGTTGCGCCGGGCGGGGACGGCCGTCCGGGCCGGCTTCGGCGCCGACCTTGCTCACCAACACCAGGTCCTCTGGGTAGGGGGCGAAAGCGGTCCGGATGGCGGCGTTGGCGGAACCGGCCCCGTAGAAGTGGGCGGTGTCGAGGTGGTTGACGCCGAGTTGCCTGGCTCGTCGAAGGACGGCCACAGCGTCGCTCGGGTCGGGAGCGGGCCGTCCGCCGGGACCTGAGAGCTGCATCGCTCCGAAGCCCATGCGCGCCACTCGATGTCCGCCGAGTGTGGACGCGCCGCCGGGAAGCCTCGGTGGTTGGTTGTTGCTGTTTGTCATGGGTCGACTTCACCACGACAGGGGCCGCAAGTCGAAGACCGATCCAGCACCAGACGATACCCTGCGGGTATGGATCGGGTGGAGACTCGGGAGTTGGCCTATTTCGTGGCGGTGGCCGAGGAGTTGCACTTCGGCCGGGCCGCCCAGCGGCTGCACATGGCCCAGCCCCCGCTGTCTCGGGCTATCGCCGGCCTGGAGCGGCGCGTCGGGGTTGTTCTGTTGCGCCGCACCAGCCGCAAGGTCGAGCTCACCGGAGCCGGTGAGGTGTTTCTCTCCGAAGCCCGCAAAGCCCTCAGTGCCATCGACGCCGCGGTAAGGAGAGCCGAGCGTGCCGGCGACGCCGAGCAGCACCTGGTGGTAGTGACCAAGCCCGGCGGGGACGCCGGCATGCTGCCAGCCATCCTCGACGCCTACCGGCGGAAGGAGGGATCTGTCAGGGTGGACGTGGCCGTCTGCGGAGTGGGAGAGGCAGAAGCGGCGTTACGCGACGGCCGCGCCGATGTCGGGTTCCTGCATCCGTCCCGTGACGATCTCGCCGGCTTGGAAACCGAGGAGCTCCTCACCCAACCCCAAGTGCTCGTCGTGCCCCGCGACCACCCCCTGGCCAACAAGGCCGCCGTGGCCGTGGCCGACCTCGACAGTCTTCCGATGGCTCGCCTGCCGGGCGCATCTGAAGTCTCCGGTGTCGGGCCGCCCATCCGCGACAGCGCACAACTGATGACGTTGATCGGCCTGGGCCAAATCGTGGCCGTCCTTCCCCGATCAGCGCTCGACCACCTGCACCGTGAGCTGGTCGGCGTGCCCGTGCTCGACGCCCCACCCGTCACCACTGTCCTCGCCTGGCCCGAAGGCACCCGCACAGCAGCGCTCACCGGCCTGGTCGAAGCCGCCAGGAACGTCGCCACGACACGGACCATGGCTCAGAGACAGACCGCGTGACCGCTCCTCGTAAGCCGAACCTCCTCCGGGACGCCCGCCGCCCGGCTGGATCGAACGCCCGTACGTATCGGTAGGGGATCGGTGAGCGGGCGCTCCTGTGGGTCAAGGCCAGGTGCGGTGGCTCAGGACCAGGCGGTAGCCGTCTGGGTCTTCGATGGTGACTCCCCACCGGTCCCAGTAAGGGTTGCGCGCGGCCACGAGCTGGCCGCCAGCGTCGATGAGCCGGCTGATCAGGTCGCTGTCGAGTGGTCCGCCGACATAGAGGACGAGAAGGTCTTCTTCGGTCGGGCTCGGTGGAGTCTCCCCGTGGGGATCGTCGATCAGTTCGAGATGCCAGGCTGCTTCAGGCCACCCAAGCATAACGAGGGCGTGGCCGCCCTCGGCTTCGGTCCCGGTTCGGTAGAGCACCTGGAGGGCGAGCCCGTCAGCCCAGAAGCGCTCGGCTCGCTGCAGGTCACGGCTGGGGCGTGCGATGCGCAGGTGACTCGACGGGTGAGGCGTCATCGCGACAGCATCCTCGACGTCCACTGCGCCCGGTAGCCGATCCTGCTCCGGACAGGTTATGCCCCGCCTCGGTGGCAGGGCGGCCCCTGCCGGCGTCCAGCTATGTCAGCCGGGTCCCGTCTTGCGCCCAACACCCTTGAAGAACGTGTAGAAGAACACCCCGTCGGCATCGGCGGTCCGGTGCAGCGCCTCGATACCGGCGTCGAAGCTCGCCGCGTCGATGAATCCGGCGTCTATGGCCGGCTCGCGCACGCCCTCGACCATCGCGGTGAAGGTCTTCTTGGTGAAGCCCTCGACCAACTCGGGCCGGCTGGCATCGACGTAGACCACCCGAGGCGACACGCTGACCGCCTCCAAGCCCGCATCGACCAGGAGGGGGTAGACCTGGCGGCCGATCAGCGCGTCACCGCCGCCCCTCGCCTGGAGCTCGATCTGACAGGCGATCGCCGCCCGTGCGGCAGTACTGTCGGGATGGAAGAACGCCGAGCCGTGGTCGCCCTCGATGACGGTGATAGTCCCCCCGTCGCGAAGCAGCCGGCCGAGCGCGACGAGCGCATCGAGCGGTCGGGAGAGATGCTCAAGGACGAAGCAGACGAAGACGTGGTCGAAAGAACCCTCCTCGAAGGGTAGGTCGAAGATGTCGCCGTGTCGGAACTCGACGTTGGCGATCCCCGCATCGTCGACTCGGCGCTTGGCCTCCGCCAACGAGGACGCCGAGATGTCCACCGAGGTGAAGCGCGCCTCGGGGCTTCGCCGGGCGAGGGCAGTCGTCTGCGCCCCGACACCACAGCCAGCCTCGAGCACCGCGGCTCCCCGCGGATAGGCGGTGTCGGAATGCAATAGGTCCTCGAGCGTCTCGGCCTGGTCGCCCAGGCGCTCGTTCTCCCGGGGCTGGTAGCCGTGCACGTAGACGTCGCTCATTGTCTGCTCAGTCCTACCAGTCCACCGCCAGGCTGACAACCCCGCCGTCCCGGTCGGGGATCCCCTTACGGGACAACGATCGCAGACCCTGTCGAATGATGCACCGCCCGCAGCATCGCTCACTTCTGGCCTGGCGGCAGCGGTGTGCCGCAGTTGGTGCAGTTGGCCGATTCGGTCATGGCGGTCCTCTGGTTCGACGAGCCCTTGCGTTCGCCAGGTGCTTGATCGTGGGCAAGGACCGGCCGGCCACACCACAGGCCTATCACCCAGCGCGCGCTCAGTGGTAACTACTCGCACGCTCCGCGCGATCAGGAACATGAACGCTTACGGTCAAACCTGCCGGCGCGACGACGAGGAACCGACCGCTGCTACCCGCTGAAGCCTTCTTCAGAGATAAATCTGCCGGTTGTCGCGTCGATGAACACGAGCGCCGTGGTCTTGTAGGGCGCAACGGCGCCGCCATTGCCGCTCGGAGCCGCAGGGCCGGCTGAGAGTTCCACCTGTCCAGTCACCGGAATGGCCCATGCCGTGGCCACTACAGACGCGTACACGTTGTCAAACTGAACAAGGATCGGGTTGCCCGCCGTCACTGGGCCAACAAAGCCTCCGATATTCTTCAGCGCGACCGTCACGGCGGTCGATGCACTCACCGAAGCGGTGCCATTCGCCGGGTCACCGACGACGGCCACCTGTTCGGGGCTGGGCTGCGGCGGTGACGTGGGAGCGACTGGCCCCGACGTTGTCGGCACTATGGGAGCCCCCACACTTGGTACGTCTGCCGGCAGCGTCCCGGGTGACCCGAGGTAAATGCCCCGTGAAGCAAGCTGGTCAGCGGTAATGCCGCCGATGCTCAGAGGAACAGGACTCGCTGCCGCAGTCACCCTGGTTCGGCCACCCGGACGATCCACCATCAGCGCAAGAGCCACGACGAGGGCAATGAGAGACAAAAAAACCAGACCGCTGGTCACCCGCCGACGTTTTGACATGGTAATCTTGGCCCTTCCTGCCTACCGAGTGTCCGAGCGTTTTAGGTGCTTACGAATAGCAGTCTGCGTCTCCCGCCTGGTCGTGGACCTGGCTGTATATGTTGTCGTTGAAGTAGCTGCTGTTGTAAACTAGGTAGCCGTTAAAGTTGTACTGACTGCCATAGTAGAAGATAAAAGAATTGTTCCAGTCCTCGGGAACCGTGTAGCTCCCCGGCATCTGGTCGGCAAGGGTATGTATTTCACCGAGGTCCTGACCAGACAGACCCTTCCACCCGAGGGTCCCTGAGCAGCCAATCTGGGTGCCGTTGTCGCCGAAGCAGTAGTTGGTGCCGCCACCTGTCGTGTACTCTTCGTACCAAGTGGTTGTTCCAGGAGTATTTGCGGTAATACTGAAATTGGAACCAACATGTCCATTGACGTTCCACTCAATGAATGTGCGCCGGCCATTGTAATCTACCACCCAACCCACTTGCGCATAGTCATTGAGTGCTGGGCCGACGATCATGTCCCACGCAAACACGCCGCTTCCGGGCGCCACATAGGGATTCGGATAGTTGTAGATGTTGGCTGAGTTCTGGGTGACTGTGGTGGGTTCATTGTTCGTGATCCAACCCGCGAAATAGGTTTGACCGTCATTGACACGCCCGGGATTACAACCAGCGAAGGCGGCGGATTCTGGGATCAACACAACAGCCAAGGTGACGAGCGTCGACGCCATGAAGAGCGTCCATCGCCGTCGCGTCGACATCAGCCGACGCCTGATCTGCCGTGGTGACTCGTTAGACTTAGAAGGGTTTGTCACGACTGACACTCCTGTGGAAGGCCAGCGATGGTGTCCACTCCCGTGCAGTGCGGACTAATGCAGCAGTATGCCCCCCCCGGGCGCACTGCGCAAGGGGAACCCCTTGCGGGAACGCCCCTGGTAGCCAGGGGTGCCCACGAGGAGGTGTCCCGTATACCCCGCCCGAGAAAAGGCCCGGTGACCCCCCGCTGTACGGGGCAGCCCCCGAAGGCTCCCCGACCGAGTCCAGGGGCGTGGCACGCAGCCTGCGGCATCTTTGCTCACGGGCGCGCCGCTTGCTGGAGTGAGCACCGCCGGATCGGTGAGCTGGCGCGCTCGTCGAGCCAGCGAGGACAGATCTCTCTGATCTGGGCCACCGCACCGTCGACGCCACGCGGCCTCGCACCCGTTCAGATCGACGGTTCAATCGCTTAGCAAGGCTCACTATCCCCGAGCAGAACGTGCTGCGCAGATCAGCGGGCTCCCGTCGCCTCCATCGGGGGTCCGACCAGCACGCAGAACGGCACATCTGGCATCGTCCCAACGGACCAGAACGTGCACGCAGAATGGCATTCAAGCCGGCCTCGGAACGTTCGCTCTGAGCTTGTGTCCGAGTGTCAGTCTGCACGCTTTCCGACTCGGAGGACCCCAGGTAGCGGCGTGGCATTCGGTCGCCCATCTTTACTCGGATCCGTTCAGTGACAGCGTTACCAGGTGCCTGCGGACTTCGTGTTTCACCTCTCAGAGGGTGGTAGACCGGACAAGATTTGAGAAGTCAGACCTATCGATCCACTGGACAACCGTTTGGCAGCGCACGATCGCCAGGCCAAACAGAGGGCCGTGGTCGTCTACCAATCTCCACCCATCGTTGGCTGCGGGTACCTCGTCCGCGAGGGGCGGGTGACCCCAGTCAGGGTTGACGCGGCAGTAGTGCTCGTGAGGTCGACGGTATCGGCGTATAGGTCGGGTTCCCCCAGCCTGCGAACCACGACGTTGCCGCTCAACGCCATCCATCTGCCGGGTCGAAGGACTGGATGAGCCCCGGGGGCTGGCGCCGGCGGGCGACGTCGGCCATACCGATGCCTAGCTCAATTGCGGTCATCGAGCAGCCGAGGGCGGCCACAGGGTGGGTGGCTTGGCCGGTACCGCAGCCGACCTCGAGCACAGCCGAATCCTTGTGGATCTCTGCGATACCAGCAAGGTTGGCGAACATCTCGTCAGGGTAGTTTGGTCGCGCCCGGTCGTATAGCTCGGGACGGCGCCGAACAAGCGGCCGGTCGCGCCGATCCTGGCTTGGTAGCCCACTATCTCGGCACGAACGGTCCCTGAGTCGACGTCAACTTTCGATAAAAGGGAGTGCCCCAAACTCCAATTCCTCGACTCCCCGCACCGCGTCTCCCACCTCCCGGGTCAGCGCCTCCAACTCGGCGCGGTCCGGGTCACCTGTTTGCGCTCCGATTACTTTAGTCACCGATGAATGAGACACTGGCTGTTGAACGGATGAGAGAAGTGGTCAAGTTAATCGACAGGTACGGCGCAATCTACGATGAGCGTTGGCGTGATCTCGGATACGGTCAAACTCATGATGATCTGCAGCAACAGCTCGATGCGCTTGAAGACGAAGTCCGACAAAGAACGCGCCTTGCGTATGACATCGCGCAAAAGCTAGGTCAGGATGTCTTGGCTGCCAACATTGGCGAGCGTCAGGAGGGTGCTCACGGTGGCCACCCTTGGCAGCAAGCGCGCAAAGCGATCATGGAGTTGATCGCCATCCTGTCGCAACGTGAAGAGCTAGCGGAGATCATCGGGCCATTTGGTCCGCGACTTGAGACAGCAGAGTTACACCCGGTCATCTGGGAGGCAGCAGCGAGGCTCTGGGACGATGGCCATCACAGAGCCGCGGTCCAGACAGCCGCCACGGCATTGGAGGGCAAGCTACAGGCGATCGCTGGCCCAGCAGTGGCCGGGGAGACCCTAGCCAGTCTCTTCTCGACTACAGCGCCTACCGCCGACTCCCCGCGTCTTCGGCTACGTGGGATTGATCCGGACTCGAAGACCGGGAAATCAGCTCATGAGGGCGCCAGCGCGATGGTGCGGGGAGCATTCTTGGCTGTGCGCAATCTCGTGTCACACCCAGGTTGGCCCGAGCCTGGGCACGCCGAAGGCCTTGAGATGATCGCTGTTCTGAGTTTCGTCGCGCATCTCGTCGATCGCGCTGATTTAACGCGATCACCGACCACGAAAGATCAGGCTCCGCTTTGACGCCTCCCCTCCTGCCTGGCAACGTGGGTCGTGAGTTGCTGGTGGGCGACGCTGAGCAACTCGGGCATCTCGTCGTGGCTTAGGACGGTAGCAGCACCTTCGTCTGTAACTCGATGGGTTTGACCGAACCTGCCTGCAGGTGGCGGGGCCCGGAGGTTCTTCGATGCTTCGTCATAGCGCCCGGTTTCCGGCGCACTGTGCGTATCGGGGTTGCCTCCCGTCGCCACTCACGCCTGAGCCTTCTCCCTGCTGCTCCTCAGCCCGAATAGGGATTTCTCGAAGTCGTCGATAGGCGATCCGTCAGCCTGGAGTCATATCTGTGACGGTTGGGCTGCGCTTGTGGGGTGGAGGGATCGCGCTGGGTGGTCCCGGTGGAGGTGTGCGATGGTGTCGCTGTCTCGGGCTGAGCGTCGGGAGTCGGCGGAGGAGAAGATCTCGCTGGCTCAGGAGACCTTGGCAGCGCAGGTCGTGGCGTTGCAGTCGGGGGAGGACTGGCAGCGATACTTGTCGTTCCAGGCCCGCTTTCACTGCTACTCACCGAACAATGTGATGTTGATAGCAGCCCAGCACCGTCAGGCGTTCGCTGATGGTGCTGTCGAGGCTCCTGATCCGTCGTGGGTGGCCGGCTTTAACACTTGGAAAGCGTTGGGCCGGTCGGTGGATCGAGGGCAGCACGGCTACATGGTCCTGGCTCCGTGCCGCTACGACCGGCGTGTCGCCGTCGAGCCGGGAGGGACAGCCCGGCCGTTGGGACGAGATGAGAGGCCGGTCGAGGGTGAGCGGGTCGAGTCGCTCAGGGTGCTCGCGGGATTCCGGGTGGAGTACGTCTTCGACCTCTCGCAGACTTCGGGAGCCGAGATAGCCGAACGGCCTTGCCCGCGTCTGCTCGAAGGAGAGGCCCCGGCGGGTTTGGGGGTTGCGGTGGTGGGGTTGATCGAGGGTCAGGGTTTCAGTGTCGACACTGTCCCTGGAGCGCAAGCTCTCGGCGGGGCGAACGGGATGACCCGCTGGGACGACCGCAGAGTGCTCGTCAGGGCGGACATGGACGACGCTGCGATGGTCAAGACGTTGCTCCACGAGGCGGCGCACGTGCTCTTACATGATTCGCCGCCCGGGCGGTTCCTCCCGCGGGCGGTCAAGGAGGTCGAGGCGGAGTCCGTTGCGTTCGTCGTCTCAGTAGTCCATGACATGCCCACAGACAGCTACAGCTTCCCTTATGTCGCTACGTGGGCTGGAGACGACGGGGCGAAGGTGGTGCAGGCCACGCAAGTCCGGGTCGCTCAGGCGGCTCGCACAGTGATCGACGCCAGCCCCGCTGCGCATTTGGACGGTGGAAGGCCCCCAGGAGCCGCCATGGTGGCCGTATCGGCCGCGGCCCGCCAGGCGGGGCACTCTGTCGTGGCTGAAGGCCAGGCAGGCGGGTGCGAAGGCCTGTCGACGCTCGCCGAGCGCGGGGCGGTGGGGTTGTGATCGACCGCCGCCCGGTGGGGGGCACCGACGTGTGGCTCGGCCTGCTCGCTGGCGCGACCGGGTTGGGTGCGGTCCTGTGGGGGGCGGGGGCGGCATCCGCTTGGCTGTCAGGTCACCCGGTGCCGCGTGGGGTTCCAGCGGCGGGATACGTGGCGTTCGCTCACGTCGGTGATCCTTCCCTGGCGTGGCGGGCGCCGGTCGGCCCGGCCGTGTTGTACTGGGCTGTCAGCACTGCAGCGGTCGCCTTGGCCGCCGGGGCGGCGTTAGGCGTGTGGCGGCTGTTGCGATCCGCTGCGACACCGTCCCGACCGACCGACCCGGCCAGGGCGGCTGGTTTAGCGTCCCGTCCTGAGGTACGCCGCTCGGCGGGAAGCCGGACGCTGGTGCGGAGGGCTTCGACGCTACGCCCGTCCCTGGGACGTCCTCGGCCTGCCGATGTCGGCTACCGGCTCGGCAGTTCCCGGGGGCTCGGGGCGTGGGTGTCTGTGGAGGACTCGGTGCTGATCTTGGGGCCGCCCCGCTCGGGTAAAGGGATGAACCTGGTGATACCGATGCTTCTAGACGCCCCGGGTGCGGTGGTAACAACCTCGACACGGCCCGACAACTTGTCGGTCACTCTCGCAGCGCGGGCCGATCAAGGGCCGGTGATGGTCTTCGACCCTCAAGGCCTCGCTCGACACTCAGGGCTTGCCGCGCTGCGCTGGTCGATGGTCCGCGGATGCGAAGATCCTCAAACGGCGATGATCCGTGCGGGCCTGTGGGGAGGTCTGTGTAAGAGGGTCCACCACTTGATCCGGGAGATCTAGGAGTATTTCTCGGGAGGAAAGGAGATCTAATGTCTTTAACTGTTGATTCGAAGGTTGCTGTCATGTCCGATGATGAGATATCTGGGGAGAGTTCAAGCCCGGAGTTGGGTGATGTCTGTTTGTCTAACGGTGAGTTGTTGTCGCCGCAGGAGTTGGACCGGATTATGGGGCGTGTCCGCGATCAGAACTTGCGTCTGGTCGGGGAGGGCGGCGTGCTGAGTTTCTTGTCGAAGAAGATCCTTGAACGGGCGTTGGAGGAGGAAAGAACCGAGCATCTCGGATATGAGCGTGGGGATCCCGCCGGGCGTGGGAGCGGTAACAGCCGTAACGGGACTACCCCCAAGCGGGTTCTCACCGATGCAGGCCCGGTCGACTTGGATGTTCCCCGAGACCGCGCCGGCACGTTCGAGCCGAGGATCGTCCCTACCGGGGCGACCCGCCTGGCAGGGTTCTCCGAGATGATCGTCGCTTGGTACGCGACAGGCATGTCCACCCGCGACATCCGCCGGCAGATCAAGCGCATGTACGGCGCTGACATTTCAGCCGAGCTCGTCTCGAGGGTCACCGACGGAGTCATCGACGAGCTCAAGGACTGGCAGACACGCCCCCTGGACCGGGTGTATCCGATCGTGTACATCGACGCCCTGGTGGTAAAAGTACGCACGAACGGGACCGTGATCAACAGGCCCGCCTACCTGGCCATAGGCGTCGACGTGGAGGGACGTAAGCACATTCTCGGGGTGTGGCTAGGAGACGGAGGCGAAGGCGCCAAATTCTGGATGACAGTCCTTTCCGACATCAAAAACAGGGGTGTTGCCGACGTGATCTTCGTGTGCTGCGACGGGCTTAAAGGCCTGCCCGACGCTATAGAAGCGACCTGGCCGACAGCTATAACCCAAACCTGCGTGGTTCACCTGGTTCGCGCGAGCCTGCGTTACTGCTCGTGGAAGGACCGCAAGACCGTCGCAGCCGCGCTACGGGCGATCTACACCGCTCCCAGCGTCGAAGCCGCAGCCGACGCCTTGGACAACTTCGAACTCGAATACGGGGACCGCTACCCCGGCATCGTAAGAGTGTGGCGCGACGCGTGGGAACGGTTCATCCCGTTCCTCGCCTACCCGCCGATCATAAGAAAGATCGTGTACACGACGAACATGATCGAATCAGTGAACTATCAGATGCGTAAAGCATCCAAAACCAGAGGCCATTTCCCTAACGACGAATCAGCACTAAAACTGTTACGTCTGATAGCCATGAACATTACAACAACGAGAGGAGGAGAAGCAGGAACAGCAACACCAGGATGGAAACAAGCCTTAAACGCGTTCGAAATGTACTTCCCAGGAAGACTCGACCTGTGATATAATACAAACAAGAGGCCACAACACAACAAACCTAAAAGCCTCTTACACAGAATACGTTACAGGCTCTCCTGGTCGGTGGCGTTCTGCTGTTCGCGTCGGTCTCCTCCACGACGACCGCCACGGCCACCAGCAAGGCCGTAGATGCCGGCCGCACCCACAGCAGCCGCAGGAAGCCAACCGAGAGACCACCGAGGGCACGTCCGGCGCCGGACACCACCTCCCCGGTCGTCGCCGGCTCCCACTCGCGCCGGTGGGATGTCTAGCCCGAGTCGACCGCAAGGCCGGAGGGGTGGTCACCGCAGCAGCTCGACTCGCTCGCAACGAAGGCCGAGCCGCAACGGGCCGAGCGCCCCGAGCCGGCCCGGCTCGAGCAGTGCGTGCAGGCCGACCAGCACGACCTCCTGGCCGACCTGCACCACCGGGGGTAGCTGCGGGCGATAAACGAGGACGGAGAACGGAGCGGGCAGGTGCTCGGCCCACGCGCCCACCCACACGCCGTCGTAGCGGACCACGGCCCGATCGAGCCGCTCAACCCGTCGTGGCGGCCTCGGGCCGCGTCGCCCAGGCAGTCGGGGCAGGCCGATCGAGTGCACCACAACCGCGAGACGATGCGGGGCCCCGCTCCCGGCCAGCTCGACAGGCACCGCCAGCTCGCTCACCGGACCGACGCGGACGGGGCGGACGACGCGGACGGCTTGGCCTCGCTGCCCGTGGTGGCCGCCTTCGGTCGCACCCCGGCCGCCTGGTACATCAAGCCTTGCCGACCGTCCCGGGCCGCCCAGGTCCGCACCATCAACTCGGCGAACACCACCGGCTGCCCGAAGACCAGCTCGGGCATCACCGCCGCCGGGACCTGCACCCGCAGCACCTCAGGCATCGGCACCCGGTCCCGGCCCGGCTCCGCCTCGGGCAGCGTGACCGCCCGGACGTCCCACACGGGGACGCCGTCAAGGCTGACCTGGGGGGGTGCCCTCGCGGTCCGTGGATGCAGCAACATTGCAAGCAACAAACAGCTGGGACGACTCGGGGATAGTGAACGCAGACATAGCAGGCTCCTCGGTAGCGGGACGACTGGGGGCCATGTCGGCACGCACACCCCGACACGACGCCCGCAGCGCCCGAGCCGCCCGCCCATATGTAGAACGACCGTCCGTGTCGTCCGCCTCGGCAAACGACGAAGTGCGCGACGTCCCCACCGCGCCTACGCCGATACCACTGCTAATGGCTTCATCCACCCCCGCCCTCCGACTGCCGCGGAAGGGAACCCCCGCTGCGCGGCGTATGTGAGATGGGTGCAGCTCCCCTGGAGTGACCCCCTGCGGCGGCGGTCAGGAGGCCAGGGGGATGACGTTGCCGGCGTAGTGGGACTCGTGCACTCGCTCGCGTTCTTGGGCCCGGTGGAAGGAGAGGTAGCTGTCCCAGTCGCCGCTCTTGCGGATCGCTCGTAACTTGAGCACGGCCTCGGCGCCTTTCAGACGCCACCGTGCTCCACTCAGGGCCATCCTGTCCTTCACCAAGTAGCGGCAGGCGCCTTCGATGATCCCTGTCGCCACCGGCCACCCCTTCGCCAGGGCCGTGGGATAGTCCAGGTAGGGAGCCTTGGCGAGCAGGTAGTTCGCGCAGGTGTCGGCGTTCTTCCGTTCGCTCGCCGACAGGTGGCGGTGAGTCGCCTTTCGCCTGATCGCCCCAGCAACGAGACCTGCCTTGCCCTCGAGCACCTGGAGGGCCTTCTCGCCGACCCAGCGCTCGGCCGCGGGATCAGCCTCGGCGAAGAAGCACCACGCCGCGTCCCAGAGGTAGGTCATCACGTGGATGAGGTCGACCACGATGGTGACCTTCACCTTCCGCTTCTTGGCCTCGGCCTTGATGCGGCTGATCTGGTGGTTGTTGCCGTCCACCAGTGCCACCCAGGTCCGGGAGTGCTCCGGGTCGCGCCGATCGGCCTCGGAGAACGCCTCGGCGATGACGGTGGCGGCGTCTTCGACCACGCTTGCTGTGAGCCACTTATCCTTGGCCTTCGGGGCCTGCTTGGTCGTGTCGGGCTCGCCATGGCTGGCCAAGACCTCGGCCGCCGAGCGCGCCACCGGCTCGACGACGTAGACCGCGGCCACCTCGGCCATGCGCTTGCATGGCTTCTCACCCTTTGAACGGCGGGTGCGAAGCTTTGGGGTGGCCTCGGCCTGGGCTTTGGCGGTTGCTGGACGGAGGTCCTCGGGGCGCATCGCCACCCCCTTGCGGTCCGCGGAGACGATGACCACCTCGGTCTCCGAGGCCGTCGGCCGGGGCTGGTGGTCGTAGAAGGCGGCGAAGTCGACAGCGGTGGCCACCGCCAGCTCCTCGACCTGGCGGTGGCCGACGTTCACCACGCTCGATCTCCTGATCGCCTCCTTGGCCTCCTCGAAGCTGCCCCGGCTCGACTCGACGGCGGCCAGCTCACGAACCCCATGGGAGTGCAGCCCCGCGGGCAGGTTCAAGATGGCGTCGGCCGGATAGAGGTTCTGCTGGCCCCGACGCCGGTAGGCCATCCGGCTCACCCTCACCCTCACCGTGCCGACGATAGTGGCGAGACGGCGCTCGTGGTCACCCTCGACCGCCCGGTGCGCATGCCCCTTGGTGTCGGTCACCTCTTCGAGGCGTGCCTCGCTCACTGCCCGCAGGTCGAAGTGGTCCTGAAGCAGCAGGCGCAACAACTCGAAGCCCTCGGCCTTGATGTAAGCCTCAAGCTCGTAGTGCTCGAGATCGGCCGCCGCGCCCCCCGAGAGGAAGCCACCGATCTTCGCGAACTGGGCGAGCGAGGCGTCGAAGCCGCCTGGCAGCGACAGCCCGGGAGCCCGGACAGACTCGTCGCTCACAAGGGCCTGGTCGACCTCCTCAGCCGGGCCACCAGCTGGGCGAGACCGGAGTTGCCCTGGGCATCGAGAGAGGCCCTGGCCTCGCGGAACCGCTCGGTGGCCATCCGCACCGGCTCCACCTCGGCTGCCGGGAGCATCAACAGTTTCGTCTTGCCGGCCTCTTTGTAGCTGAGCACCGTCGAGGGATGCCCCTCGCCGGTGCTCAGCTACAGTTCGGCTTCCCGCAACGCCTGCGGTGCACCAGGACCGTCCCCCGCACCATCTCGGGGGTCTCGCTCGACCTGCGACTGGGCGCGCCTCATAACCTACACCTCGAATCTGCTAGCCACTGGATGGCAGATTCTCTGTCATGACGGACGGAACGTGGTGGATCTCCACACGATCAGAGGCGAGAGCCGGTCACATCGGCGCTGCGACCAGCCAGGATGTCACCAGGGTCGTCACTCCAGGGGAGCTGCACCCATCACAATCCCGTAGCCACCCGACCCCGACACCGGCTTGAACACCAGCTCATCTATGCGCTCGAGTGTGTGCGCGAGCTGTTCGGGGTCCTCGAGGCGGTAGGTGACGACGTTTCGTAGGATCGGCTCCTCGCCGAGGTAGTAGCGGATCGCGTCGGGCACGTAGGTGTAGGTCAGCTTGTCGTCGGCTACCCCGTTGCCGACAGCGTTCGCCAAAGTGACGTTACCCGAGCGAGCCACGTTGATCAGCCCGGAGCAGCCGACTAGGGAGTCGCTCCTGAACTGAAGCGGGTCGAGGAACTCGTCGTCGACCCGTCTGTAGATGACGTGAACCTGGCGTTCCCCGTCGGAGGTTCTCATGTAGACGCGCCCGGAATGGCAGAGAAGATCACGGCCATCGACCAGTTCTACGCCCATCTGGCGGGCCAGGAAGGAATGCTCGAAGAACGCGGAGTTGTACACCCCGGGTGTCATCACCACGACAGTCGGGTCGACCACTCCCGGCGGGGCGGCCGCTCTGAGAGCCTCCAGGAGCTTCGCTGGGTAGCCATCGAATGCGGTAACCCGATGACTCGCGAAAAGTTCCGGGAAGGTGCGTGCCATCATCCTGCGGTTCTCGATCACGTAGGAAACCCCACGCTTCCCTGTGAAAGTGCTCCGAGGAGGTCACCAAGTGCCGGGGGATTACCCCGTCGGCGAAGATGCGTCCCGCACCGTAGACATCGGCGAGGAGCGCTTCCAAGGCTTTGACGCGTTGCACTACGCCCCGTTCGAGCTCCTGCCACTCCTCCTCGACGATCAGACGGGGAATCAGGTCTAGCGGGAAGGGGCGCTCCTCCCCCGACAGCTGGAAAGTGATGCCCCGGTCGCGAAACATCCGGTCCCTGGCCGAGGCGCGCGACTCGAGCTCGGCGCCAGAAAGGGACTGAAGAATGTCACACAGAGCCCTCGCGCCCGGTCGGGGCGACCCACGGTCCTCGAACATCTCGTCCCATGCACTTCGACCGTAGGGACGAGCAAGGCTGTAGTCGTCGAGGAGATCCCCCATCTGTCACATTTTGGCAGGTCAGTGTTTCGGCAAGGTTTCCGGCTCGCAACTTGCCCTGCCAGACGACCGGTTTGTGGATCCAGGCTAGGAGCGGGCGGGCCGGCTCGCAGCTCGCCTGCGGGCGCGGTCGGAAGCGTCGAGGACGACCTTGCGTATCCTCACGACCGAGGGTGTCACCTCGACGCACTCGTCGTCGCGTATGAACTCCAAGGCCTGCTCGAGTGAAAGCTGAAGGGGAGGGACGAGACGAACAGTATCGTCCGACGCCGCCGCACGCATGTTCGTGAGCTTCTTCTCCTTCGTGGGGTTTACGTCCATGTCATCCGAGCGGGCGTTTTCCCCGACGATCATCCCCTCGTAGACCTCGACCCCCGGACCGACGAACAAGGCACCGCGCTCTTGAAGGTTCGTTAGGGCGTACGCCGTCGTCGGACCCCGCCGGTCGGCGACCATCGACCCGTTGGGCCGTGTCCGCAGGTCCCCGTGCCAGGGTTCGTAGCCTTCGAAGATATGGTGGATCTGGCCGGTTCCCCGCGTCTCGGTGAGGAACTCGGTGCGGAATCCGATGAGGCCTCTCGAAGGGACCAGCCATTCCATCCGGACCCAGCCGGTGCCGTGGTTGACAAGGTCCTCCATCCTTCCTTTGCGTAGCGACAAGAGCTGAGTGACCACGCCCATGAAGTCCTCTGGAACGTCGACGCTCACCCTTTCCATGGGCTCGTGCAGCTTCCCATCGATCTGCCTGGTGAGGACCTGAGGCTTGCCGACGGTGAGCTCGAAACCTTCGCGCCGCATCAGCTCGACGAGCACCGCCAAAGCCAGCTCCCCACGTCCTTGCACCTCCCAGGTATCGGGACGCTCCGTCGGGAGGACTTTCACGCTTACATTGCCGACCAGCTCCGCGTCGAGGCGGTTCCTGATGAGACGGGCGGTCAGCTTCGTCCCAGGCTTGTGGCCGTCCACGGCCCGCCCCGCGAGGGGAGAGGTATTGATGCCAAGGGTCATCGAGATGCTCGGGTCGTCGATGGAGATGACAGGCAGCGGTCTAGGGTCGTCGGGGTCGGCGAGAGTGTCCCCGATCATTATCTCCGGGATGCCAGCCACGGCGATGATCTCGCCGGGACCTACACCTTCGGGTGGGGCGTCGACGCGGTCCAACGCCTCGGTGACGTAAACCTCCGACAGACGAACCCGCTCTATCGTCCCGTCGTGGCGGCACCACGCAACCGAGTCACCCTTGCGAACCCGACCGTTACGAACCCTGCACAGGGCGAGCCGGCCGACGTACGGCGAGGCGTCAAGGTTGGTTACCAGAGCCTGGAAAGGATGGTCCGGTTCGTAGGTGGGGGCGGGTATCGCGTCTACCAACAGTTCGAACAGTGTTCCCAAGCCCGGGGAGGAGTCGACTTGGTCCGGGGTCATGGCAGCGCGTCCCGCCCTGGCGTTGGCGTATACGATCGGAAATTCGATCTGCTCCTCGTCTGCTCCTAGATCCAAGAACAGGTCGTACACGGCGTCCACTACCTCAGCGGGCCGGGCGTCGGGGCGGTCGATCTTGTTGACGACGCATATAACCGGCAAGCGCGCTTCGAGGGTCTTGCGCAAAACAAAGCGGGTCTGGGGGAGGGGACCCTCGCTGGCGTCCACGAGAAGGAGGACTCCGTCCACCATCGTCAAGCCGCGCTCGACCTCGCCACCGAAGTCGGCGTGACCGGGCGTGTCGACGATGTTAATCCGCATGTCGTGGTAGCGGACGGTCGTGTTCTTGGCGAGGATGGTGATGCCCTTCTCGCGTTCGAGGTCCATCGAGTCCATCACCCGTTCGGCGACTTCCTGGTTGGCGCGAAACGCCCCGGACTGGCGCAGCATGGCGTCGACCAGTGTCGTCTTGCCGTGGTCTACGTGGGCGACGATCGCTACGTTGCGGATATCAGTTCTGAACATGGCAGGGAAAAATTTTCGTTGAACTCCAGATTCGGGCGGACTGACCACCCTACCGGGCGGAGTCAGCCTGGGTGCTTCGCCTTGTGGTGGTCGCGCATCCTCTTTCGGATCAACGCTCGCCGGGCTTGGAGGTCCCGGTAGCTCATCGACTCGACCTCGGACGGAACTCCTAGCGACGCTCTGATCCCGTCGAGGTCGACGGCGGTCTCGCGAGGATCGACCCCGACCTCCGCTGCGATGCGCTCGCCGTGGCGCGAGGTGAAGTACATTGCGATCCGCGTCACCTCTTGGAAGAGGTCGAGGTCAGGTGCGAGAGTCGCGAGTGCACCGTCGATGAAGAGGAGGTCCTTGACGTAGAGCATCAGTACCTTGGGGAATTTTGCTCCGTAGGCTAGGAGCTTTTTGGTGATGTCGCGGATCTCGCCGAGGAGCTCATCCGGCGACATCGTCGTAGGATCCCTCACGGGTTTGTCTATCCCCAGGTCGACTATCACGGCGTCGAGGTCGGTGTCCGCTGGAAGCGCTCCAAGGTCGCGAAGCGCCGAGAGCTGCATCTTGGGGTCGTTGATCGTCCCGCCCATGAGCATCCTGAGAAAGGCGAGGCGGCGCGGCTGGTCAAGCCGGCCTGTGATCCCGTAGTCGAGCAGAGCGACTTTGCCATCTGGGAGCACGAACAGGTTCCCGCCGTGGAGATCTCCGTGAAACACCCCGAACAGTGTGGCCCCTTCAAGGAAGGAGATCATGAGCGCCCGGACCACTTCGGTGGTGTCGATTCCGGCTGCTCTCATGCCTTCGACGTCGTCGAAGGAGAAGCCGCTCAGGCGTTCCATCACAAGAACGCGCCGTGTCACCAGCTGCGGATGAGGTCGTGGAACTATGACCCGGCGCTGGTCGGTCGCGGCGAACACTCTGGCAACGTCGAGCATGTTGTCCGCCTCGAGGCGGAAGTCCAGCTCTTCGACGATCGTCTCGGCGAACAACTCGACCAGCGCTGGGGGGTTCGCCAGGCTGGCTACGGGTATGCGGCCTATCAGGTGCGGCGCGATCCAGCTCATCGCAGCGAGGTCCTCGGTCACGTTACGCGCGACCGAAGGTCGTTGCACCTTGACCACAACGCTCTCACCGGTGTGCAGGGTTGCGGCGTGAACTTGGGCGATCGACGCTGCGGCGAGGGCTTCGCGCTCGAAAGAGGAGAACACTTCTTCCAGAGTCGCTCCCAAATCCTCCTCCACAACCGCGCGGACTGTGTCGAAAGTCTCTGGCGGCACACGGTCCCGAAGGAGGCGGAACTCCCCGACGAGCTCAGGTGGGAACAGGCCCTCCCCCGATGAGAGGATCTGGCCTAGCTTGATGTAGGTGGGCCCCAACCCTTGGAAGGCTTTACGCAGACGCCGCGACAGGCCGGCTCGGGACAGTTCGGGCTCTGAGGTCCTTCGTGCGCGGCGCCTGTCGAAGAGATACCAACCGGCCAGCGCAACCCCTAGCTTATAAGCGACTTTGACTACTCGCCTCCCTGGCGGCAGGACCCGGTGACGGAGCAGCCTCGGCACCTGTGCCTGGGTTTCGCTTCGACGCGACTCTGAACCGCTACGCCATGCGAGCCTGTCGGGGTCGATCTCCCATGGCGGGTTCGAGCTGAACCCGCCGACGGCGAGATCAGAGGGGATAGCCGACTTCACCCGGGTAATCTATCCGACCTCCGGGACTAGAAGGACCGCCGGACCTTAAGTGACGCTCAGGTCCGTGGAGCAGGCGTTCTGGGGTCAGCAGCGCCTGCGTGTCGACGCAGGCCCAGCCTGGCCGTTAGCGTGGTCCCTGTGAGCACAAAAGGCTTCCCGGCGTTCGTGGCATCCAAGGACCCAGACGGGTTTCGGCGTCACGTAGAGCAGATAGATCTCGACTTTCTCGGAGGGGACGGGGTGCTGGTCGACGTGGAATGGTCGTCGGTCAACTTCAAGGACGCCCTCGCCGCGTCGGCGGACGGTCGCGTGGCCCGCATCTCGCCTCTGGTGCCCGGCATCGACCTGGCCGGCAGGCTCGCCGAGCCGGCGGGTGCGCTACCGGAGGGTGCTGCGGTGATAGCCCACGGCTACGAACTGGGCGTGTCGCGCCACGGCGGGTTCGCCGCCCGGGCGAGAGTCCCCGCCGAATGGCTGGTTCCTATGCCGGCGGGCCTCGACAGCCGCTCTGCGATGGTAATAGGCACAGCAGGTTTCACCGCCGCCCTGTCGGTCATAGCGCTGGAGAAAGCCGGCCTGCAGCCGGGCTCGGGGCCGGTCCTGGTTACCGGGTCGACGGGCGGCGTCGGCAGCGTTGCTGTCAACCTGTTGGCCTCCAGGGGTTACGAGGTAGTGGCCAGCACCGGAAAGTGCGCCACCGCCGGGTCCTACCTGCGCTCCCTCGGCGCCTCTGACGTCATCGACCGCTCGGTCTTGGAGTCCCCGCAAGCAAGGCCGCTGCAATCCGAGGTCTACGCAGGGGCCGTCGACTGTGTCGGCGGGGTGACCCTCGCCAACGTGCTCGCCGGCATCAGATATGGCGGAGCCGTCGCTGCAAGCGGCCTGACCGGCGGAGCGACCGTCCCTACTACGGTGATGCCTTTCATCCTCCGGGGGGTTTCTCTGCTCGGAATCGACTCTGTCCAGGTGCCTATCGACCGACGGCGGGCCGTGTGGGAACGTCTAGGCGCTGACCTCAGGCCCTTTGGTCTGGATGACATGGTGACCGAAACCAACCTCGACGGTCTCGACGACACCCTCACGCGGATATCGCGTGGGGAGCTCACCGGACGCCACATCGTCTCGCTGGCGTAGCGGCCCCGCCGACAGCAGCGGGCGGATCCGGTCCGCGATGGCTACCATCCTCGTTATGCACAACCCGTCCACTTCTAACTTGGCGAAAGGTCAGACGTGCTGAAGGCTGGCGATGCCGCCCCAGAGTTCGAGCTGCCCGACCAGAACTCTGCCACGGTGGGACTGAAGTCTTTCCGTGGCCGCAAAGTCCTCGTGTACTTCTATCCCAAAGCCGACACCCCGGGATGTACAACCCAGGCGTGCGGGTTACGCGACGTCCTCGGCGACGTCGGCGAGACAGCCGTTATCGGGATAAGCCCCGATCCGCCGGCGAAACAGGCCAAGTTCGACCAGAAGTACAACCTGGGTTTCCCTCTCCTCTCCGACGCCGACCATTCGGTGGCCCAAGCCTACGGCGTGTGGACCGAGAAGTCCATGTACGGCAAGAAGTACATGGGCATACTCCGGTCTTCGTTCCTGATCGACGAGGAAGGAAGACTAGAGCAGGTCTGGTACAAGGTCTCTCCGGCTGACACGCCGAAGAAGCTCCTTTCGGCGCTGGCGGGATGACAGCAGGGCCCGGCGTCGACGGCTAGCGGTCCAGGCTGTCGTGCTTAGGCGGCTGGCGGTCCCATAACGATAGTTCCGTTGTGGCCGCCGAAGCCGAAGCTGTTCGACAGCGACGGCCCGGGAGTCCAAGCTAACGCTGATCCGGTTACCACTTTGAGATGGATCTCGGGGTCCAGCTCCGTCAGGCCGGCCGTCGGAGGTATGCTCGCCTTGGCGATCGTCAACGCCAAGGCGACCGCCTCTATCGAGCCGGCGGCACCCAGCGAGTGCCCGCAGACGCCTTTGATGGACGTGACGATCGGGCCGGGAGATCCGAACACCTTGGTGATGGCCGTGCTCTCGGATCGGTCGTTGGCCGGGGTGGAAGTCCCATGAGCGTTGATGTGGACGATGTCCGCAGGGACGAGCCCGGCGTCTTGTATAGCCAGTTCCATGCATGCCACGGCTCCGGCACCCTCAGGAGCGGGAGCTGTGATGTGATGTGCGTCCGCCGTGCTCGCCGCGCCGAGGACCTCGGCGTAAATCTTCGCACCGCGAGCTTTCGCGTGCTCGAAGTCCTCCAGGACGAGCACAGCGCCCCCTTCGCTCATGACGAACCCGTCGCGCTTCGCGTCGAAAGGCATCGACTTGCCACTCGTCGACAGTGCCGTCATGTTGGCGAAACCAACTTCTCCGATCGGCGTCATCGCCGCCTCCGAGGACCCGGCCAGCACCACGTCGCAACGCCCGGAGGCTACTAGGCGAGCACCGGCTCCGACGCTTTGGGTGCCGGCTGCGCACGCTGTGACGATCGCCTCGCAGGGCCCGCGCAGCCCGTAGCGCATCGAGACGTCCGCAGCGGCCCGGTTCCCCATCATCATCGGAACCAGGAACGGTGTGACGCGGCGCGGGCCCCGCTCGTCCATGACGTGAATCTGCTCTTCGAGGGTCTCGATGCCGCCTATCCCGGTGCCGATCATGACTCCTGCGCGGTCGGGGTCGACCTGCAAGGCCGCCAAACCGCCCGCGTCGGCCACCGCTTCCTCGGCGGCTACCGCGGCAAGCTGCGTGAAGCGGTCCACACGGCGAAGCTCCTTCGGCCCGTAGATGTAACTGGCGTCGAAATTGGGAACTCTGCGGGGGCCGTCGGCGGGAGGACGGTTAAGTCCCGCCCAGAAAGCCTCCTGGCCGACCCCGCAAGGTGCCACCACCCCGACTCCCGTGACCACGACCCGCCTTCCTGGTATCCCGGCGTTGCCCGGGTAGGGGTGGAGGGCGAACATCAGAGCTTCGAGGTGACCAGACCGAAGGCTTGAGCCACAGTCTTGACGCCTTCGAGCTCGGACTCGTCGACGGTGATGTCGAACTGCTCTTCGAGGGCCATCACCAACTCGACCAGGTCGAGGCTGTCGGCGTCCAAGTCGTCAGCGAAGCTGGCCTCGGGTGTCACCTTCGAAGGTTCGACCTGAAGTACGTCTACGGCACACTGCTTGAACTTGTCGAATGCTTCCTCTTGGTCCATCATATCCTCTCTTATTCTCTCTTGTCTCGTTGTTACTGCGTCGGGTCAACCTCACGAATCTACTGTGTAGGCAGAGTCCCTTCACGTTTCACGGCTGGTTCACCTGCCAGCGCCACACTGCGGACGCCCAGGTCATACCCGCGCCGAAACCGGCCAGAAGCAGGTGGTCGCCGTCGGACACCCGTCCGCTGCGGATCGCGTCGACCAGGGCGAGCGGTATAGAAGCCGAGCTCGTGTTGCCGGTGAACCCGATGACCGACGCGATTTTCTCCTGGGGAAGTCCCAGCCTCGACGCGACGGCGTCCATGATCCGGATGTTTGCCTGGTGAGGCACGAACAAAGCGACGTCGTCCACGTCGAGCTTTGCCCGCTCCAAAGAGGCTCTTGCTGATTTCACGGTGGCTGTCACGGCCCTCCGGAAGACCTCTTGGCCCCGCATTACCATCCCCGAGCCGTGGTGGGCGTAGAGAAGATCGACCAATGTACCGTCGACGCCTAGATCCCACCCTAGAAGCGAACTGTCACCGGGGGTGGCTTCGACCACGACGGCTCCTGCGCCGTCGCCGAAGAGGAAAGCGTTCGTCCGGTCCGACCAGTTCGTCGCGCGCGACAGGGTTTCGGCTCCAATCAACACGATCCGCCGAGCTCCGGCTGCGATCAGGCCGCTGGCGGTCACGATCCCGTATGTGAAACCGGCGCAGGCGGCGTTGAGGTCCATCGCCCCGCCGGTCACGCCCAGCTCCGCTGCGACAGAAGCCGAGCTGGCTGGGATCAACTGGTCAGGGGTCGTCGTGCACAGAACGACCATGTCGACGTCCGCTGCTTCTAGGCCGGCTACCTGCAGCGCTTCTCGTGCCGCTCGGACTGCGAGCGTGCCGGTCGTGCCCAGGCCGTTCAGAGGAGGGTGGGGATCAGCCAGCGGGTCAACGAAAGGTCCTGTAGCCACGTGACGTGTGTGGATTCCGCTTCGCTCGACGATCCATTCGTCACTGGTGTCGAAAAGGGTGGTTATCTCCTCGTTGGTGACAGTACGCTCGGGCAGCGCGAACCCCCAACCGGTTATCGTCACGCCGGTCATGAGTTGTGCAACCAGGCTATCGGCTGTCCGGCTTGAACCCGTTCACCCGGTTGTGCTATGTAGCCTCTGAACACGCCGGCGAAGCTTGACCGGATCTCATTTGCAGATACTGTCCCCACGAGGCCGCCTACTTCGATCCGTTCGTCTACTTCGAACGGTTTCTGCGGCGGTTCGAATATCCCCGCGCACGGACTGATGAGCACTCGCTCGGAAACGTAGAGAAGCTCCCCGTGGTGCACCGACGCATAGGTGTGCAGGGCGCTGTCGCCGGCCATAGTGTCGACCAGCCTGTCCAGGTCATTCGGGACGGACACGGCTAGAGTGACGGCGCTGGGCAGGGTCTGCCTGACCGTGGCGCACAGGGAGTCACCGGGGCCGAGCTCTACGAAGATCTTCTCCTCCTCGAGGTCCGAGTCGAGGGCGCCGGCCAGGCGCAGGACGCTCTGATGCCATCTGACCGGGCTGCACAGCTGGGCTGACAGCATCAGCCGCCATTCGTCGCCGCCGGTATGGAACCTGCTGTCTACGTTGGCGACCAGGGGCGTTTCAGGGTCGTGAAAGACCGTAGTGTCGAGCATCTTGCGGAGTCGCTCCCGGGCGGGTGCCATGAGCGGTGTGTGGAAAGCGCCGCTGACCCTGACAGGGTAAGTGCGCTTCGCTCCGAGGCGAAGCGCCCAAGCCACCGCAACCTCGATCGCTTCGGGATCGCCGGCTATGACGGACTCGTCGGAGGTGTTGATGTTCGCCAGCCACACGTCTCCCTCTGCCAAGCGGCAGGCCACGTCGGCGGTGTCGGCGTCGCATCCCTCGAGGAGCGTCATCGCGCCCGGCCGGGCCTCGGCGGCTGACTGCATGGCCTCACCCCGCTCCGCAACGAGTTGTACCGAAGCATCGAACCCCAAGGCCCCGCTTGCCGCTAGGGCGCTGTACTCGCCTACCGAGTGACCCGCCAGGCGAGTCGGCTCCACGCCGATGCGTTCGACCGCGTCGAGCACCATCAGGCTGAAAGTGAACGTCGCCAGCTGCGCGTTGTGAGTCTGGGTCAGCTCCTCTGCGCATGCATCGTTGAGAAGCCAGCCGATGTCGCGACCAGCGGCGCGTGAAGCGTCTTCGACCACTTCCCAGGAGGGGTGGTCGGCCCATGGCCGTCCCATCCCCGGCCGCTGCGATCCTTGACCTGGAAAAATGAAAGCGGGCACCTTGTGGGACTTTCTCCTTGAGTTTCGGGCATGAGCTGCTCAGAGCGTTCTTCGCCAACCTGGTCGACTTTACGACCTGGGGAGGCCCGGGAAGGTAACGATCCCCAGAAGGCTCTAAGCCCGACCTGGTAGTGGCGCTGCGCTGAGCGCTTTTGTTCTAGGCTGAAGCAGATAAGGGCCGGCCCGGATGGCGGAACAGGTAGACGCGAAGGTCTCAAACACCTTTGACCGAGAGGTCGTGCGGGTTCGATTCCCGCTCCGGGCACTGCACATCTTTGGCGTTACATCTTTGGCGTTACAGCTGCGCACGCGCTCAGGCTATCCGAGGAAATGCTATGAAATCTCTAGAGAGTTCACGGAATAGCTGTTGTGCGACGTAAACCTCAAGCCGTGGAAGCGAGCTCGTTGGAGTACGAGCGGAAGGCTATCTTGGGGAGGCCTCTAGGGGGCGCTGAGCCGTCGTAGTTGGGTTACGTGGGCCGGTTCGAGCTCCGCGAGGGATGCGACACCGAGGAGTTTCATGGTACGCACGATCTGATCGCAGAGAATCTCTATGCTGCGGTCCACACCTGGCCGACCGCCCGCCATCAAGCCGTACAGGTAGGCTCGGCCGATCAGCGTGAACTTTGCGCCCAAGGCGACCGATGCGACTATGTCAGCGCCTGACATGATTCCGGTGTCGATCGCTATGTCAGTGTGGGCTCCTACTTCGCGCACGACCTCTGGTAGCAGATGAAATGGGACAGGGGCCCGGTCAAGCTGGCGGCCACCGTGGTTGGAGAGGACTATTCCGTCGACTCCCAGATCGACGAGCCTCTTGGCGTCGGCGACGCTTTGGACGCCTTTGACGACTAGCTTTCCCGGCCACATGGACCGGATCACGTCGAGATCTTCGACGCTGATGGTCGGGTCCATTGCCGAGTCGAGGAGCTCCCCGACCGTACCGCCGGTGGAGCGCAGCGACGCGAACTCGAGCTTGGGTGTGGTCAGGAAATCCCACCACCACGATGGCTTCGTGACAGTGTCGAGAACCGTTCCGGCTGTTAGCTGAGGTGGTATCGAGAAGCCGTTCCTTTTATCGCGCAGCCGTGCGCCAGCGACGGGTGTGTCGACGGTGAACAGCAGCGTGTCGAAGCCGTTCGCCGCTGCCCGCCGGGTCAGCTCGTAGGAAATCTCGCGTTTGCGCATCACGTAGAGCTGGAACCAGTTGCGGCCGGCCGGGTTCGCCTTCTTCACGTCCTCTATGGATGTGGTGCCGAGAGTCGAAAGACTGAAAGGAATTCCCGCTGATCCTGCTCCGGCTGCGCCAGCACTCTCACCCTCACTGCGCATCAGCCGGGTGAAACCGATAGGGGCGATGGCGAACGGCCAAGCGGACGGCCCGCCGAAGATCTCACATGACGTGTCCACGTCGACGGCACCGCGGAGGATTCGCGGATGGAACTCGATGTCGCGGAAGGCTTGGCGGGCTCTTTCCAAGGAGATCTCTTCTTCGGCTGCTCCGTCGGTGTAGTCGAATGGGGCCTTGGGAGTGCGGCGTTTTGCGAGCGTTCTCAGATCGTGGATGCTGAGGGCTCCTCGAAGCCTCCGCTTAGTCGAGTCGAACTCAGGGGTTTGGAACTTCACGAGATCGAAGATCTCTGCCGGCTTGGGGAACTGTCTTTTGACCAAAGTCTGCTCCAATCGGATTTCGATGTCATCATACGCGCACAGGGCGGAAGGGCATCTTCCGCCTTACGCCCGGACTCGGTAGGTTGGAGGGATGGATACGCGCTCGCTCGGCTCTCTTACCGTCCCCGTCGTCGGACTCGGCTGTATGGGCATGTCGGAGTTCTACGGCACGACCGACGACGACGAGTCGATCGCCACAATCCACCGCGCCCTCGACCTCGGCTGCACGTTCCTCGACACGGCCGACATGTACGGCCCGTTTACCAACGAGCGCCTAGTGGGCCGGGCCATCGCCGGCCGGCGCGACGAGGCGGTGGTCGCTACCAAGTTCGGCAACGAGCGGCGGGAGGACGGTTCCTGGGTGGGCATCAACGGCCGCCCCGAGTACGTGACGGCTGCGTGTGACGCCTCGCTGACCCGGCTCGGCATCGAGACGATCGACCTTTACTACCAGCACCGCGTCGACCCCCGCGTTCCCATCGAGGAGACCGTCGGAGCTATGGCCTCCCTCGTAACGGCGGGGAAGGTTCGCCACCTCGGCCTGTCCGAAGCAGCGGCGGCCACGATCCGCCGCGCTCACGCCACCCATCCCATCGCCGCCGTGCAGTCCGAGTACAGCCTGTTCTCGCGCGACGTGGAGGCCGAGGTCCTCCCGGCGGTCCAGGAGCTCGGCATCGGCTTCGTCGCCTACAGCCCGCTTGGTCGAGGTTTCCTCACCGGCGCCTACCGCCGCCCGGCGGACTTCCCCGAGGGCGATTCCCGATCCGAGCGCTTCCCACGCTTTTCCCGGGAGAACTTCGCGCACAACCTGGGGTTGGTGGCGAACGTCGAGCAGCTGGCGAGAACGAAGGGATGCACCCCTGGTCAGGTCGCCCTCGCTTGGGTGCTCGCCCGCAGTCCGCACCTCGTGGCCATCCCGGGCACGAAACGCCGGCGCTACTTGGAGCAGAACGTCGCCGCCGCCTACGTGGAGCTCACCGAGGACGACCTGGTGTGGCTGGACGAGCACGTCGAGCACCCCGCCGGCGACCGCTACGCAGACATGCGCACGGTGAACGGATAGCCCATAGGCCCTTTAATCGCTGAGCGACTTCCACCGGCGCTGGTGGACCCGACTATGACGACACTTCGTTTGTCTCGAAAGTCGCCGCCAAAATATGAGAGGCGGACGTTGCTAGCACCGCCAGGAACGAGAGTCGCGATGGACGGAAATGACGACAGTGGCGCTGCGGCGGAACCCTCGGATCATCGTAAGGCTGGCAAGCCGCGCCCGCCGGCTCCGACCACCCCCACCGCTTCGCTGTCATCGCCGCGGTGGTGCGTGCCCGCTCGGCTGGTCCGCCAGGCCACAGCGGCGGCCGCTACCTTGGCAGCCGTCCCAGGGGAGGTGGCCAAAGAACTGGGTTCGGCGTTGGGGGCGGCCCCGCGTCCGGGCGATGCCGCCCGGGCTGTCCGCTCCGCATGTGGTGCCGGCCTGCTCCGTCCCGTCCGTCCCGATGTGGCACTGCGGTCGGCGGCCGCCTTGTGGCGTGACGGCCTGACACCGGCCGCCGCTTACGCTATCGGCGCCCTGCGCTTTCCCGACCGGGTTGCTCTCGTGGATGACACCGGTGCGTTAACCTTCGCCGAGCTTGCGGCGAGTACGGAGGCCCTGGCCGTCGGACTGCAATCCCGTGGGGTCAAAAGCCAGGACCGTGTCGGTCTCCTGGCCCGGAACCACCGGGGCTTTGTGGAGGCGATGGGAGCGCTTGCGGTGGTGGGGGCGGACATCGTGTTCTTGAACACGTCCTTTGCTGGCCCGCAGCTGGCCGGGGTGGTGCGCGACTACGGGCTCACCGGCGTTCTTTACGACGCGGACTTTCTCTTCGCGGTGGAGGTGGCCACAGCCGGACAACCTTGCGTCGAGGTTCTCACCTGGGGTAGCGATCCCGCCGGTCGCTATCCGACGCTCGCCGAAGTTGCCGGTGACATGGGCGTTCCGGGTGATGAAAGCATCCCCGATCCCCTGGGTGTCCCCGAACCCGTCGCTGGCGGCGGCCGGCGAAGGCCTCCGCTCCGGGTGGCACCCCGACGCACGGCGAGCCGGTACGTCCTGCTCACCTCGGGCACGACCGGGACCCCGCGCGCCGCACCCCGCAGGGTCCCCTCGGATCCCATTGCGGCGATCGCCCTGCTGTCGCAGGTTCCGGTCCGGGCCCAAGACGTCACCCTCGTCGCCGCTCCTCTATTCCACGCTTGGGGCCTGGCCAACCTGGGCATAGGAATGGCACTCGCGCAAACCGTCGTGCTCCAGCACCACTTCGACGCCGTGGCGCTACTGGCGGCGGTCGAGCGCCACGCTGTTCGGACCCTCGTGGCCGTCCCGGTCATGCTCCAGCGCGTGCTCGAACTGGAGCCCGCCATCCGGGCTCGCTACGACACGTCTTGCCTGCAGTTGGTTCTGGTGAGCGGATCGGCACTCCCCGGGGACCTGGCCGCCCGCTGGATGGACGCCTTCGGCGACACGCTCTACAGCGTCTATGGGTCGACCGAGGCAGCCTGGGGTGCCATCGCCTCGCCGGCCGACCTCCGTCGCGCCCCGGGCACCGCCGGGCACCCCCCGCCGGGCACCCGCATCGAGATCGTCGACCGGGACGGCCGGCCCCTCCCCCCGGGAGTTACGGGCCGGATCGCCGTCGGCAACCGCATGCTGACCGTGGCCGACGGTGGGAGGGGAGGCGGGGACCGGGCTAAGCGGCGGGACCTGGAGAGGGGAGCGGGCCGCATCCGGGGGTGCCTGCCCACCGGGGACATAGGCCACGTCGACCAGCGAGGCCTCTTGTTCGTCGAGGGGCGCGAGGACGACATGATCGTCTCTGGCGGCGAGAACGTGTACCCCTTCGAGGTCGAAGAGGCGCTTGCCGCCCACCCCGGCGTGCTGGAGGCCGCAGTGATCGGGGTTCCCGACCCCGAGTTCGGCCAGCGCCTTCGCGCCCTGGTGGTGCGAAGGTCCGGGACCCGGCGTGTGACTGCCGAGGAGCTCCGGCGCCACGTCCGTGACCAGCTGGCTTCCTACAAGGTCCCCCGCGACGTGGAGTTCGTCGATGCCCTGGAACGGAACGCGACCGGCAAAGTGCTCCATCGCCGCCCGGGACGGTCGAACTGATCAGCCGGCGTGGCCAAGCCGGCGGTGCGTGGAGCTCTCTCGGCTTGCCCGGTCAGCGGGCAGCATCCCCCATCCGGTAACCGTTGGTCATCTCGTCGAGGCGGCTCTTCAGCTCCTCGGACAGCGTGAACTCCGACGCCGCCAGGCTGGCGTCGAGCTGGTCGGGTCGGCTGGCTCCCACGATCGGAGCCGTGACGGCCGGGTGGGCCAGCACCCAGGCCACCGCCAGCGTGACTAGGGGGACGCCCGCTTCGTCGGCCACACCCTGCAGCTGTGCCACCGTCTCGAACTCCCGGTCGTGCCAGTACCGGCTCTGGTACATCGTCCCGGCCGTCCCCAAAGTGAACCGACTTCCCTGCGGTGGCGGACCGGCGGGATCGTGCTTGCCTGACAGCAGCCCACCGGCGATCGGGTTGTAGGGGATGACCCCGATGCCCTCCTCCAGGCACAGGGGTAACAGCTCGCGCTCGATCTGGCGGAACAACAAGTTGTAGCGGGGCTGGACCGAGTCGAACCGGACGATCTGGCGGGTTTCGCTCCGGCCGACGGCCCGTGCGACCTGGTAAGCCAGGAAGTTCGAGCAGCCCACATAGCGAACCTTCCCGGAGCGGACCACGTCGTCGAGCGCGCCCAACGTCTCGTCGATCGGGGTCCCCGGATCAGGACCATGGAGCTGGTAGAGGTCGATGTAGTCGGTGCCGAGACGCCGCAGCGACGCCTCCACAGCTTGGAGGATGTGCTTGCGGGAGCTCCCTTGCTCCCAAGCCGCTGGGCCGGTCCGACCGACGCACTTCGTGGCGACGACGAAGCGGTCTCGCTTCCCCCGAAGCCACTTCCCGACGATCTCCTCGGTGCGACCGACCGTCGGCAGGCCGCCGCCCAGGGGATAGACGTCGGCGGTGTCGAGGAAGGTGACGCCGCCTGCGTCCGCACGATCGAGGATGGCGAACGACTCGTCCTCGTCGCACTGCAGGCCGAAGGTCATCGTGCCCAGGCACAGCTCGGAGACGAGCAGGCCGGTTCTTCCCAATCGAACGTGACGCATGAGGCTACGGTAGCAACGACGTCACGCTGCGGCCAACCATCACGCCGGTCCTGTGTTGCTCCCGGCGCAACGGTGTCCGTCTGAGCCAGCTCGCCCTGGTCAGCTGGCTGGTCGCCTGGTAAGCCTGACACCTCGGACGGCTCTTTACGAGCCCCTCAACCGGTCAGATGCAAACCGGCTGCCGACCGGTGAAAGGCTCCGTGGGGCACAGACCCGGCTTAGGTGGCGACCCGATCGAGGGTGGATTGAGGGTCATGGTGAGCGCCGCTGCAGCCAGTCCTCGAACTCGGTTGCGACGATCCGCTCGCCGTGGACGTCGGCCGCCTGCGGGGAAGCAAGCCATACGATCGGCGGTCCCATGATCGCCGGATCGAGCAGTCGTGCCCGCACCTCGACTGAGATGTCTTCGGGGATCATCCCAGTAGCGGTTGCGCCGCCAGGAAGAAGTGTGTTGACCCTCACAGCGGTTCCGGCCAGGTCAGCGGCCATAACGGCGGCCAGCGCCTCAACCCCGGCACCTGACGGCCCGTAGGGTGCAAAGCCGCGCCGGGTCATCGTCTCGGTGTTCATCGATATCGTTACCACGCGCCCGCCGCCCGCTTCAAGCATCCGGGGAACTACTGCGCGGGCGACTAGGAACGAGCCAATGACTTTGGTCTCGACCACGTCGCGGAATCCCTCGGGCGGGACCGCCCAGAAAGGCTGTGGCTCGGTGAGGAAGCGCGGATTGACCGTCCGCATGCCGATTCCGGCGTTGTTGACGAGCAGATCGAGACCGCCGAGGAGTGAGTAGATCTCGTGGACTCCGGCGCGGACCGCAGCGTTGTTTCGGACGTCCATAGCGATCCCGACAGCGTCGCCGCCGAGATGTCTGGCTGTCTCCTCGGCGCGGCCGCCGTAGCGGCTGGTAACGACCGTCCGCGCGCCCGCCAGCGCAAGCGCCTGCGCCATGGCCCGCCCGAGACCACTCGTGGCGCCAGTCACGAGCGCACGGACGCCGCTAAGGTCGGCGGTGGCTGCGGAAGCGGACATATCCGACCCAGTACGTTCCCGACTCACGGCCATGAGCGTACCGCTCGGGTCCGCCCACCTTGGATTACAGCGGGTTTTAGGCCGAGGCCGGGTGGCGCGAGTGTGCCCACCTTCCGGAGCGTTCGGGGGTAGACGGTGCGCAGCGACGGCACCCGCGGGAACACGCCGGATCCCGGTCGGACGGGAACATCGTCTCGTAGTCTTTCCTTGCTCGGTCAGGAAGGACTGTGACGGCCCCGCCACCGGCAATAACCCGACTAGAACCTCACCACTCTTCTACGGGGCGCCGGCTCTAGCTGACTGAACTCCGGGTGAGACGGGTTAGCGCAGGTTGGTTAACCGCTGGGCGAATGGCCGGTGAACTCTGGGTGAACGTAGTTCCGGCCGGGGTTGGCTGGCCTAAGGTGGGGGAGTGCACCTGTCAGCGTTGTTGGGCCGCCAGCTGCTCTCACCCGCCAAAGAGCCAGTGGGCAAGATTGACGACGTGGTCGTGAGGCTTCGCGGTGGCGACTACCCCTTGATGAAAGGCCTCGTGGTGAAGGTGGGTGGTCGCCGGGTTTTCGTCCCGGTCGGCCGGGTCTCGGAGATGTCCGAGGCGTCGGTCGTCCTTGCCGAGACGAAGGTGGACCTGCGCAGCTTCGAGCGTCGCGACGGCGAGGTTCTGCTTCGGGGTGACATCCTCGGTCACCGACTGATCGACGTCACCGACGCAGACCTAGTGCGGGCGTGGGACGTCGAGATGCGCGCTAGCGGTGAGGGATGGGTCGTGTCGTGTCTTGATACCCGCCGTCCCGCCCGCCTGTTCGGAATGGTCCGGCGCAGCAGCGGCGACGCGTGCAAGGACTGGAAGGCCTTCGAGCCTCTGATCGGCCACAGTCAGAGCTTGCGTGTGCGTTCCGGTTTCGGTCGGCTCGGCCGCCTCAAGCCTGCGCAGATCGCCGACCTTCTAGAGGAGGCGTCGCGAAACGAAGGGGAGGAGATCCTCGACGTGGTGCATGCAGACCCCGAGCTCGAAGCCGACGTTTTTGAAGAGCTCGACCCTGACACCGCCAACCGGCTCTTCGGTGACAGGACTGACGCTGAGGTAGCTGACGTGATCGCCCATATGCGCGCCGACGACGCTGCAGACGCGATCGGCGAGTTACCCCAGGGACGCCGCCAGAAGATCCTCGACCTGCTGCCCGCCGGGACGCGGACGAAGGTGTTGACCCTGCTCGGTTTCAACGCCAAAAGTGCCGGGGGGATCATGGGAGTCGACTTTTTGTCCGCGCCAGGGGACGCGACTGTCGCTGAGGCCCTCCGGCGGATACGTCTAGCCGACAACATCCAGCCCGAGGCGCTTATCACCATGCACGCCGTCGACGTCGACGGCCGGCTGATCGGGACGGTGACGGTCATAGGGCTGTTGCACGCCGATCCCGACGCGCACCTAGTCGACGTGGTCGAATCGGACCCGGTCCGGGTTGCTCCCGGAGCGGACGTCGTCGACGTGGCCCTGCTCATGGCGGACTACAACCTCATGACTGTGCCGGTCGTCGATGGCGACTCCCGACCCCTCGGAGTGGTAACCGTCGACGACGTCCTCGAGGCGACCATCCCCGACGAGTGGCGGCGGCGGGAGCCTCCAGCTCGACCTGACTGGGACCCGACTTCGTCGGGCCCCTTCCCGGACTCGGCGCCGAGCTCGCATCTCGGGGGCTGACCTGTGGCAGAGATCCCCGCCGCCCACGGCCCCGAAGGCACCGGAGCGGCAACGCACTCACGTCCCGCGCCGGCCGGCCATCACCTGCAAGCGCCCCAGTCGGCTGTGCTCGACGACGCCCACCTCGGCGACATAGAAGGTGCCTTTGGAAGGGTGTCCGTAGGCGATATCGGCGAGCGGCGCAGCTGGGGCCGCCGGCTGCTCACCTTCGCAGCGATCATGGGTCCGGGTCTCATCGTCATGGTCGGGGACAACGACGCAGGCGGCGTGTCAACTTATGCTCAAGCCGGTCAGAACTACCACACCAGCCTTCTTTGGACCCTCATCCTGCTCATCCCGGTCCTGATAGTTAACCAGGAGATGGTCGTGCGCTTGGGGGCCGTTACCGGGGTGGGACACGCGAGGCTCATCAATGAGCGTTTCGGCAAGGGATGGGGCTGGTTCAGCGTCGGGGATTTGTTCCTGCTCAACTTCTTGACGATCGTCACTGAGTTCATAGGCATATCCCTGGCGGCCTCCTACGCCGGTATCTCTGCCTACGTGGCTGTCCCAGTCGCTGCGGCAGCGCTCGTCGCTATCATGGCGTCGGGGAGCTTCCGAAAGTGGGAGCGGGCGATGTTCATCTTCATAGCGATCAGCGTTGTGCAGGTGCCGCTTTTGTTCCTGTCGCATCCGAACTGGGGAACAATCGGTAGGAACTTCGCCGTACCGGGCATCTACGGGGGCGCCACGTCCGCTGCGGTGCTCCTCATCATCGCTATTGTCGGGACTACCGTAGCGCCCTGGCAGCTGTTCTTTCAGCAGTCCAACATCGTCGACAAGCGGATAACCCCACGCTTCATAAGCTACGAGCGGGCCGACACGGTTCTGGGTTCGATTGTCGTCGTCGTGGGTGCGGCTTGCATCATGGTCGCCGGAGACTACGCCGCAAGGAACACCAAAGCGTTCGGGAATTTCACCAACGCTGCCGGGGTGGCCCATCTTCTGGCCAACCACAGTCAACTCCTCGGTGACCTTTTCGCAATCCTACTCTTCGACGCGAGCATCGTCGGCGCTGCGGCCGTGACGTTGTCGACGAGCTATGCGTTTGGCGACGTGTTCGGCATCCGCCATTCGCTGCATCGGAGCTTCGCTGACGCGAAACAGTTCTATCTCAGCTACACGGCGATGGTTGCTTTGGCGGCAGGCATCGTGTTGATACCCGGCGCACCGCTAGGGCTTATTACCACGAGCGTGCAAGCCTTGGCCGGCCTACTCCTGCCTTCGGCGTCGGTTTTCCTGCTGCTGTTGTGCAACGACCGCGAAGTGCTCGGACCCTGGGTCAACGCAGCATGGCTCAACGCTCTCGCGTCGGTCATCATCGCCGTGCTCCTCGTGCTGTCGGGAACGCTGATGGCCACCACCCTTTTCCCTAGCATCGACGTCACGGCGGTGTTCGTCTACCTGACGGTAGCTCTGGGTGTGGTCGGCGTCGCCATAGCCGTAGCTGTACGCGTAGCGACCCGCCGTCAAGGCAGGGAAGCGAAGGTCGAGGTGCCTGAGATCACCCAGGCGGAGAAGCTCACTTGGCGGATGCCGCCGTTAGCGCTTCTAAAGCCGGTCCGTTGGTCGCCCGGCCTTAGGGTGGGGATACTCTCCTTACGCGGCTATCTGGTTTTGAGCGCTGTGCTTCTCCTGGTCAAGGCGATACAGCTCGGCGGCGGCTAACAACCTTCGCTTCCGGGAGCACTCCTCAAGTGATCTCGACGTAGTCCTCCGACGGCGTTGGACGGTCCCGGTCCGAAAGTTGCCCCGAGCCCTCCGCCTCCCAGGTGGCGTCTTCGCCGGGGGCAGAGTTCTGTCGAATCGCATGAGGGTCCACCTCGTCTTCGGGGACCGTAGGAAGCTCGATATGGACGTGTGTCCCGCCTTGCGCCGGCACTGACACCGACACCGTCCCGCCGTGGTCGGCGACGACCTGGGCGACGATTGCGAGTCCCAGCCCGGAGCCCGGCATGCTGCGAGCTGTGGCGGCCCTGTAGAAGCGGTCGAAGACGTGGGGGATGTCCTCGTCTGCGATTCCCGGCCCGTAGTCGTGGATGTCAAGCGCCCAGACGTTGCCGCGCTGAAGCCATACCTCGACGGCACCTCCCGGCGGGCTCCACTTGGCTGCGTTGTCCAACACGTTCAGGACCGCCCGTTCGAGAAGGGCGGGCTGGGCTCGAACTGACCCAGGCGTGAGGTGCAAGTCGAAGTGCAACCCTGGCGCTCTCCTCTGTGCCCTCTCGACGGCGTGCGCGACTATAGCGTCGAGACGCACCTCTATGGGCTCCGCCTGGCGTTCCTCGTGTCGGGCGAGGTCCACCAGGTCTCCGACCAGGTTGGTCAACTCTTGCATCTGGGCCTGAACGTCAGCGGTGAGCTCTGCCCGGTCGGAACCGGACAGGTCAGGAGCCCGCAGCAGGACTTCGATGTTGGTCCTCAAGCTCGTGAGCGGGGTCCTCAACTCGTGACCGGCGTCGGAGATTAGCTGGGCTTGCTGTTGGCGCGACGCTGCTAGGGCGGCAAGCATCGAGTTGAACGCCGTTGCCAGGCGCCCGAGCTCGTCGTGGCTGGTAACGGGTATGCTCGCTTGAAGGTCCTGGGTTCCAGCGACGTGCTCCGCTGCTTTGGTCAGACGGGCAACGGGCCGCAGGGCCCCTAGGCCGACTAGGTAGCCGATGCCCAGCGAAAGCGCGACGCCGCAGACCGTCACCAGCCACAGGATCACCCGTAGGGTGGACAGAGTGTGGTATATCGACGCCAAAGGAAGCGTTACTTGCACAGCGATGTGCAAGCCCGGAAAGAACGGGTCCTGAGCTGCGGCTGTTATGACACGATAAGGGGCTCCCCTGTAGCTGACGGTATCTATCAGGTAACCGCTGCCGGCGTTGGCGACCGCCGTCTGGGATTTGGTCGGGGCCAGTGACGTAGCCAGCGGGCTTGTCGCAACCTGGCTGTTGTAGAGGACCTGGCCCGTGGACGTTATGTACTGCACGAAGCCGCCATCCGTGCGGCTCAAGACGTCAAGGACTTTCTGGCTGTTGACGCCCTCCTGGGAGAAGCTGAGGATAGACAGGTCGCCTTGAAGGGACCTGTCGGCCTGGGAAAAAAGCTGGTGCTTGACCGTGTAGTAAGAGCCCAGGGCAGCCAGCGCGAGCGTCAAGCCCACAGCAAGAGCCACAGCCGAGCCCAGCCGCGTCCGGAAGCTGAGCTTACGCAACGCGGCTTTTATGCTCCTAGCTGTCCCGTCGGTCACCGCCGGATCCAGTTCGGCCGCAAGCCCACTAGGAGGATCCCCCTCGTCGACGCCTGGCGACACCGGCAGGGCTGGAGGTCCTGGCGTCGACGAGTCCAACAGGTCCTCGTAGGGGTTGGTGTCGCGGTCGGTCACGTCTGGGTCGGCTCTCTCAGCACGTATCCGACCCCTCTCACGGTGTGGATGAGGCGGGGTTCGCCTTCAGCCTCGGTCTTGCGGCGGAGGTATCCGATGTAGACTTCGAGCGAGTTGGAGTTAGCGCCGAAGTCGTAACCCCACACCCGGTCGAAGATCAGCTCCCGGGTGAGGACCTGCCTGGCGTTGCGCAGTAGCAGTTCCAAAAGCAAGAACTCGGTCCTGGTAAGCTCAATGAGCCTGTCTTTGCGCCTGACTTCCCTGGTACCGACGTCGAGTGACAGGTCGGCGAACTGGAGCAGGTCCTCCTCGGCGGGGGCGCTGCGGCGAAGCAGGGCCCGTATCCGCGCCAGCAGCTCCTCCAAGGCGAAGGGCTTCACGAGGTAGTCGTCCGCGCCGGCGTCGAGGCCGGCTACCCGGTCGGTGACAGCGGCCCTAGCGGTGAGCATAAGCACCGGCGTCGTGTCACCAGCGGCTCGGATCCTCCTGCAGACCTCCAAACCGTCCATGCGGGGCATGGCCACGTCGAGGATTATCGCGTCCGCGGGCCGCTCGGCGTGCGAGGCAAGGGCGGCAGAACCGTCGGCGGCGAGCTCGGTCTTGTAGCCCTCGAAGCGCAGAGCGCGGTCCAGCGCCTGGCGCACAGCAGGTTCGTCATCGACCACCAGGACATGCACAATCCCAGTCTCGCGGATCCAGCTGAGAAGTGCATTAAGGTTTCTCATTGCTACGCAACCCGGGTGCCAGACGAGCTCGGGCGCCAGACGAGCTCGGGCGCCAGACGAGCTCGAAGGCCGCGTGGGGTACAGTTGTTGGAAAATGTCCCGGGTATCTATTGAGCGGAAGCTTTTCGACGTTGCAGCACGCCTAAAGCGCGCACGGGAAGAGCTCGCGCTCATAGATGAGCAGCTGGCGGTGATGACAGAGTCGGCCGACGAGGCGCGAATCCGTTCCTTGGTGTCGGAGACTCCTCTTGCCTACCGCGAGTTCGCCGAAGCGGAGCGCCACGCCAAGGCTATGGCGAGGAGCCGATCGGCGGTAGCGGCAGAAGTTGTCGAACTGCAGACGGCCCAGGACGACCTGCTCGACCGTCTCGTCGGGCCGGAACAGTCAGCGTTTTGACGCTCGCCGCACCTCCCTCACTCTTCCCCAAGGAGTTCACGTGCCAGTAAAAGTTGTGCTAGCCGAAGACGAAGCGATCGTCCGCTTGGATCTCAAAGAGATCATGGAGGAAGAGGGCTACGAAGTGGTCGCCCAGACCGGTCGCGGGGACGAGGCCGTCGAGTTGGTGCGCCGTTACCGGCCTGACGTGGCGATACTCGACGTGAAGATGCCTGGTATGGACGGCTTGGAAGTGGCCCGACAGATCAACGTGGATCATCTCTGCGCGGTACTCATCCTGACGGCGTTCAGCCAGAGGGACCTGATCGAACGGGCGCGGGATGCCGGCGCTCTCGCTTACCTCGTGAAGCCATTCCAGAAAAGCGAGCTGCTCCCTGCGATCGAGATGGCACTGGGTCGCTTCGCGGAGATGAAGGCGCTCGATGAGCAGGTGAAGTCTCTCGAGGAGCAGGTCGTAGTCCGCAAGGCTGTGGACAGGGCGAAGGGCGCTTTGATGGACGACCTCGGCTGGAAGGAGCACGAATCTTTCTCGTGGATTCAAAAGACCGCGATGAAAGAGCGTGTCAAGATGCTCGACGTCGCCGAGAGGGTCAACCAGGGTTTTAGACCGCTGGCCGACGAGCGCCCCTGAACGCAACGCCGGACCTGGCGTCGCGACGGTAGGTCTGCAGGAGGCGGCGAAGCGAGGCTTTAGGCGGCCGTCACGAAAAGCTGGGCTGTCAGCGACGGGCCGATGGCGATAGTCGCCGAGCCGAGATCGAGTGTCATGGTCCCGTCAGGGGCCCTAGAAGCCACCGTCGCCTCGGTCCCGGGTATGAACCCGTGTGACGATAGGTAGCTGAGGGTGCTTTCGTCGAGTTCGACCAGCTCTGTCACCCTCGCCAGGCGGACCCGCTCGCCTTGGGCAGCGCATGCAAGCGAAACGCTGGAGTCTTCCACTTCGCCTGAACCTGGGATCGGGTTGCCGTGGGGGCAGGTGGTCGGAAAGCCCAGCAGTTCTACGATCCGCTGCTCCACTTCGTCTGAGATGACGTGCTCCCACCGGCCGGCCTCGACGTGGGCTCTCTCCCATGGCAGGCCGATGATGTCTGTGAGGAGCCGTTCGGCGAGGCGATGCTTGCGCACGACGCTTTCGGCGACGCGACGTCCGGACTCGGTGAGCAGCAACGAGCGTCCTCGTAGCTCCACGTAGCCGTCGGAGCGGAGACGCCTTATCATCTCAGAGACGGCCGGTGCGGAATGCCCCAAGCGCTCTGCCAGCCGCGCCTGGATTATGACCATCCCCTCCTCGCCGAGTTCGTGGATGGCTTCCAGGTACTCCTCGACGGGCGGATGGAAACCTTCGGGCACTTTTCGAGGATACCTTCACTGCGCCGCCAGGCGCGGCAGCGTCCTCGGTGGCCATCTTCGGCCGTGTCGGGTGTGTCTGGCGTCTTGGGCGTCCCGGCAGTCTCCTAGCATCGAGGCCAATGGCCAAGCTCATGCTCATAGACGGCAACTCGCTGCTTTACCGAGCGTTCTTCGCTCTTCCCACAGACATGGCGACGGCGTCGGGGCAGGTGACCAACGCTGTGTACGGGTTCACGTCGATGCTGATCAATCTGATCAAGGACCACCATCCCGACGAGCTCGTGACGACCTTCGACAGGCCCGAACCCACCTTTCGTCACAAAATGGTCGAAGGTTACAAAGCCGGGCGAGCCGAGACTCCAGACATCCTCCGGCAGCAGATGGGCCTGGCCCGACAGGTCGTCGAGGCGCTCAGAGTACCGATCGTCGACTACCCGGGCTTCGAGGCGGACGACGTGATAGCCACACTGGCAACCAAGGCCGCAAAGCGCGGTGACGACGTCACCATCGTGACAGGGGACCGTGACACCTACCAGCTCGTCTCCGATCCTCATGTCAAGGTCCTCTACAACAAGAGGGGTGTCTCCGACTACGCACTCTACGACGAGGCCGGTATCGAGCAGAGAACTGGCGTAAGACCCTCCAAGTACCCTCAATACGCAGCGCTTCGGGGCGACCCGTCCGACAACCTTGCTGGTGTGGCCGGGGTAGGGGAGAAGACCGCCGCAAAACTGATCAACAACTACGGGGATCTCGACGGGATCTACGCCCACCTCGACGAGCTGACACCGAAACTACGCAACAGCCTCGCCGAAGCTCAGGAGCGTGTCAGGGCGAACCTGGCCGTGACAGTCCTTGTAAGGGACCTTCCCCTAGACGTCGAGGCCGAAGCGGCCAGCGTCGGTGGCTGGGACGGCGACGAGGTGAGAAGGCTGTTCGACTTCCTCGAGTTCCGCACTCTTTGGGACCGGCTCGTCGAGGCCAGCGGGACGGGATCCGGTGCTCACGCGGCGAGCGTCGACGGTCCCGCCCCCTTGCAAGTTTCGATCCGCCGACCGGAGTCGCCTCAGGCGTTGTCGGCGCTGCTGGGGGAGTGGGGTTCGGCGGGTGCCCGCCTAGCGTTGGCCGGCTCGTGGGCCGCTCGGGAGGGCCGTTCCGAGTTGTTAGGCCTTGCGCTAGCGGAGTTAGGCGCTGACGTTCCGTCGGAGGCTGCGTGGATCGACGGAACGGCACTTCGATCCCCGGAGGTAGCCGACGCCCTGTCTCGGGTGCTCGGTCCGGGCGGCGCCTCGGTCTCCGCCCACAACGCGAAGGCCATCATGAGATCGCTTGCGGATGCAGGGGTGAGCTTCGTCAATCTCGACGTCGACACGGCGATCGCCGCCTACCTGGTGGATCCAGCAGGCGACCAGTACCTGCTGGAGGACCTGGTCGAGCGCTACGCCGGAGTCCGCCTGGGCTCTCAGGAGCAGGGGTCCGGCGGGCAGCTGGACCTCATGGCGCAAAGTCTTGAACCTGCCGTGGTGACCGGACAGCGCTGCGTTGGCGTGGCAGCGGCGGTCGGCCCGCTGCGCTCAGCGTTGGAGTCAAGGGGCATGTGGGCCCTATACGAAGACGTGGAGCGCCCGCTTGTCAGGGTGCTGGCGGGAATGGAGATCGTCGGGGTCCGTGTCGACGTCGCCGAATTGCAACGTTTGGCCGGCGAGCTCTCAGACGAGGCCAGCCGCCTCGAAAAGGAGATCCAAGCGCTCGCCGGGGTTGAGTTCGTCGTGAACTCAACCCCGCAGCTTCGCCAGGTCCTCTTCGAGCGTCTCGGTCTGACCCCGCAGAAGCGGACCAAGACAGGTTTCTCGACCGACGCCCAGACCTTGGAGCGCTTGAGAGGTCAGCACCCGATCATCGAGGCGCTCCTGCGATACCGCGAGGTAGAGAAGTTGCGGTCGACCTACGGTGAGTCGCTGCTGCACGAAGTTGGTGCGGACGGTCGAATACATGCAACTTTCAACCAGACCGTCGCCCGTACCGGCCGGCTGAGCTCGGACCAGCCGAACCTGCACAACATTCCGGTGCGAAGCGAGGAGGGCCGTCGCTTCCGTCGCTGTTTCATACCGAGCGACGGGACCCGATTCTTGATAGCCGACTACAACCAGGTGGAGCTCAGGGTGATAGCTCACCTGGCGTCGGAGCCTGCGCTGGTAGAGGCGTTCCGCGTCGGAACCGACATTCACAACGTCACGGCTTCGAGGATCTACGGAGTCCCGGCCGAAGAGGTGACCCTCGCGATGCGCTCGAAGGCGAAGATGGTCTCCTACGGCCTCGCCTACGGGATGGAAGCGTACGGCCTGGCCCAACGGCTTGGGATACCCGTCGACGAAGCGACCGAGATCCTCGACGCCTACTGGGAAGCTTTCCCCGCTGTGCGGGCCTACATGGATAAAGTTGTCGCTGAGGCGCGAGAACGCGGTTACACCGAAACGCTTTACGGGCGGAGACGGCCCCTACCCGAACTTCAGTCGTCTCGCTACCAGGTGAGAGCCGCAGGGGAACGTCAGGCTATGAACGCCGGTATCCAAGGGTTGGCGGCTGACATCTTCAAAGTGGCGCTGGTGCGCCTCTACGGGCGGATCGAGTCCGACGAAATGCGAAGTGTGCTAGTGCTGCAAGTTCACGACGAGGTGATCCTCGAAGTCCCCCCCGACGAGGAGACGGTCGCTGAAGCGGCGGTGATAGACGCCATGACCGGTGCGGCGGAACTGGATGTTCCGCTGACCGTCAACCTGGCTTGGGGGGACAACTGGGCATCAGCGAAGCCCTGAGAGCGCCGACCCTATGCCGTCGGCCAGCGGCTTTTGCCTGCGGCTGTGCCGACTGGCGACACGAACGTGTAGACGCCAACGGGACCCGATAGCTTTACGGTGTTATGTGAAGAGTAGTGTTAAGCTGAAAGACACTAAACAGGGGATGGCCATGGCTGAAGAGTTTGAAGCTTCGCAGGCAGCAGTGCTGGCACCTAAAGGCGTCGCAGACACGGGAAGGCCCGTAGGTGTGAGCGTCGGGGATCCGGTCAGGGTCGTGCACGACCATGCCGATCGGATCTTCTCATGGCGATACGAGCGAGAACGTCCACAGCTGGTGACCTTGTACAACAAGGCCTCCGCCTCGCAGTGGAACAGCGTCACCGACTTGGACTGGTCGGTCGACGTGGATCCCGAGCGGGTGACCGACGACGAGCCGCCGGTCCTCAGCCTTGCGCGCCGGGCGGCGACCATCCCGGGTTCACCGCTGGCCAAGTGGGGTGAAAAGCAGTTCACCCAGCTGCGCGTCGAGATGCTCAAGGCGCAGCTCAGCCAGTTCATGCACGGCGAGCAGGGTGCGATGATGACGGCGGCGAAGATCGTGGAGACCGTCCCTTGGATCGACGCCAAGTACTACGCGGCTACCCAGACCATGGACGAGGCGCGTCACACAGAGGTGTTCGCTCGTTACCTGAACGAGAAGGTAGGCGACCCATACCCAATGTCGCCTTTCCTGCAAGGGCAGATCTTCGGTCTTCTCGAGGACAGCCGGTGGGACATCGCCTACCTTGGCATGCAGATAGTTATAGAAAGTCTCGCGTTAGCCGCGTTCGGCGAACTGCTCAGGCGTACTTCCGAGCCGCTGCTGGCGAAGCTGCTGCGCTACGTGATGTCCGACGAAGCCCGCCATGTGGCTTTCGGTATCGTCAGCCTGAACGAACTGTACCGGGGTCTGAGCGCGGCCGAACTCAAAGAGCGCCAGGAGTTCCTGATCGACAACACCATGCGCAACCGGATGCGATCCACCACCCCTGAGGTATGGGAGACGATGGGGGTCAGCGTCGAAGAGGTGATGCCCGGCCTGCTCCAAGCTGCGGGAGAAGCCGGGCACGGGCCTTTCGTCGCTTTCCAGAGGGCTTTCTTCTCGAAGCTCGTCCCCAACGTGCGCAAACTCGGCCTGCTCGACGCCAACGACGGCTACTTGAGAAAGCAGTGGGCCGAGCGCGGCCTGCTCGAGTTCGAGCACGCGGATGACACCTCGGAAGACTTCGAGTCCTACGACGCAGTCGCCGCCGACCGGGCTGCAGCGATGAGCGTCGCCTAGCCGACAGCCGCAGTTGGGAGAATGGGATGCCCCGGTGAGACTGCGCAGGCCGGGAGAACAGTCCGCGCTGGGGGTGTAAAGTCGGTACTTCACCCGGGATGGAGGAATCGCCCCCGCCCCCTAGTTCAACTGTCCGAAAGAAGGCCTCTAGTTCCATGTCCGACGACTCCTTGACCGCCACGACCTCCTCGCCGATGGGAACCTTCGACGAAGCGGGTGAGTACACTCCCCGCCAGATCGTCGCAGACGACCTCGACGGAACCTCCCTAGCTGATGCCATCGCAGGGACGATCGTGGAGTTCGAGGACGGCGACATCGTCAAAGGCACGGTAGTAAAGGTCGACAAGGACGAGGTCCTTCTCGACATCGGCTTCAAATCCGAGGGCGTCATACCGGCACGTGAGCTGTCCATCCGCCACGACGTCGACCCCAGCGAGGTTGTGACGCTCGGCGAGAAGATCGAAGCCCTAGTACTGCAGAAAGAGGACAAAGAGGGTCGCCTCATTCTGTCCAAGAAGCGGGCTCAGTACGAAAGGGCTTGGGGTACCATCGAAGCGATCAAGGAGCGGGACGGCATCGTGTCGGGTCCGGTCATCGAGGTCGTCAAAGGCGGCCTGATCGTCGACATCGGCCTGCGTGGCTTCCTGCCAGCCTCGCTGGTCGAGTTGCGCCGTGTCCGCGACCTGGCGCCCTATATCGGCCGGACCGTCGACGCGAAGATCATCGAGCTCGACAAGAACCGCAACAACGTGGTGTTATCCCGGCGGGCCTGGCTGGAGGAGACCCAGCGCGAGCAACGCGATGAGTTCCTTACGAACCTCAAGCCAGGAGAGGTCCGTCGTGGCGTCGTCTCGTCGGTCGTCAACTTCGGAGCGTTCGTCGATCTGGGCGGCATGGACGGCCTGATCCACGTGTCGGAGCTGTCCTGGAAGCACATCGAGCACCCGTCGGCAGTGGTCTCGGTAGGCGACGAAGTCGAAGTACGAGTTCTCGACGTCGACCTCGACCGGGAGCGCATCAGCCTCTCGCTCAAAGCGACCCAGTCCGACCCCTGGCACGAGTTCGCCAGTGCGCACCGCGAGGGTGAGCTTGTGTACGGCCGGGTCACCAAGCTCGTTCCTTTTGGTGCGTTCGTCCAGGTCGGCGACGGTATCGAAGGTCTCGTGCACATCTCGGAGATGGCCAGCCACCACGTGGACCTACCGGAGCAGGTTGTCAGCCCCAGCGAGGAGCTGTGGGTGAAGATCATCGAGATCGACCTCGCCCGCCGACGGATCTCGCTGTCGATCAAGCAAGCCGCTGAGGGCGGTGAGGTCGCCGCGGAGTACCGAGACGCTTTCGGCGAACACGCTTACGACGAGCAGGGCAACTACATCGGCGCAGCTGGTTTCACAGATTTCGAACCGGAGTCTGAAGCGCAAGCAGCTTGGGCCGAGTACATCGAAGAGGAAGGCCTCGGAGGGCTCGGCACCGCCGAGGTTTCGAGAAGCGCACCCGACGGCAACTCCGGGACCGAGGAGCCGGCCAGCGACGCTGAGGACACAGCGCCGGACCAGGTCGACGGCTGACGGCCCACCCAACGAGTCGCGAAGGGGACGAGATGTGAACGTCGGCGTGCCGAGCGAGGTCAAAGACAACGAGTACCGGGTGGCCTGCACTCCGGCGGGCGTCCACGAGTTGGTCCGCCACGGTCACCGTGTGCTGGTCCAGGCCGGCGCTGGTATCGGATCGTCGATACAAGACGCTGAGTTCGAAAGTGCCGGCGCGACGATGATCGACTCGGCCGACGAGGTGTGGGGCGAGTCCGACCTGATCTTGAAAGTCAAGGAGCCTGTCGAAGAGGAGTACGGCCGTCTGAGACGCGACCTCGTACTCTTCACCTACCTGCACCTAGCAGCGTCCCGGTCCTGCACGGATGCCCTGCTGGCGGCAGGGACGACCTCGATAGCCTACGAGACCGTGCAGCGTCCCGATGGCAGCCTTCCGCTTCTCGCTCCGATGTCGGAGGTAGCGGGCAGGATGGCACCCCAAGCTGGCGCTCATCACCTCCAGCGGGACGGCGGGGGGCGAGGGGTTCTCATGGGAGGGGTATCGGGCGTGTACGCCGCGAAGGTAGTTGTGATAGGTGCAGGGGTGTCAGGCATGAACGCTGCTGCCATAGCGCTCGGCATGCAGGCCGAGGTGCTCCTGCTCGACAAGGACATCTCCAGGCTCAGAGACGCAGACCGTATATACCAGGGTCACTGCCAGACGGTGGCTTCCAGCGCCTACGAGATCGAGCGGGCGGTTGTCGATGCCGACTTGGTTATAGGAGCGGTACTCGTTCCCGGGGCGAAGGCGCCGGTGCTCGTACCCGATAGTCTCGTCGCGGCGATGAAACCAGGCTCGGTCCTAGTCGACATCGCTATCGACCAGGGAGGCTGCTTTGAGTCTTCCCGGCCGACGACCCACTCGGACCCGGTGTTCGAAGTGCACGGATGCCTCATGTACTGTGTCGCTAACATGCCTGGTGCTGTGCCGCACACCTCCACGCATGCTCTCACGAATGTCACCGTGCCATACGCGCTGGAGATCGCCGACCGGGGATGGTCCGAGGCCGCCCGAAGCGATCCCGTCCTCGCTCAGGGCTTGAGCACCCACGACGGCGACCTGCTCTCGCCTCCTGTCGCGGAGGCCCACGGCCTGGACTTCCAGACCCTCGACGCAGTCTTAGCTTAGGCGACGACGGGACCGGGTCGCCGCCGGACGTGGTAGACGGGGGGCCTGCTAGGCGTCGATCCTGCCTTCGAGCGCCCCGCTGGTGAGCCCGCTTGGATCGAGGGCGTAGCCTTGCGGCAAGCCTCCCAGGAGTAGGCTCGGGGGTTGTGCTTATCGGCTTGACGGGGGGTATCGGCTCGGGCAAGACGACGGTGTCGTCGGAACTGGCCGAGCGAGGAGCCGTCGTAGTGGACGCCGACCTCATTGCGAGGCAGGTGGTCGAACCCGGCGGTCGGGCGTTCGGAGCTCTGGCGGAACGTTTCGGGGAGGGTATCGTCGGGCCTGACGGGGGTTTGGACCGCGCCGCCCTGGCGAAGATCGTCTTCTCAGACGAGGCGGCCCGAGCCGCCCTGAACGCTATAACGCACCCGGCGATCAGGCAGGTGATGGCAGAGCAGGCGGCGGAGGCGCTCGGGCGCGGCGATACGGTTGTGCTCGACATCCCTCTACTCGACTCCAGCGCGCGGTCCCGGTTCGGTCTCGACGCCGTAGTCGTCGTCGACGCTCCGGTCGAGGTCGCCGTGGCCAGACTCATCCGCCAGCGCGGTTTCGACGAGACCGACGCACGGGCGCGCGTCGCAGCGCAGATCACCAGGCAGGAGCGCTGCAGCCTCGCTGACTTCGTGGTGGACAACGCCGGCACGCGCCAGCAGCTCGATCGGGAGATCGACAGGCTGTGGAAGTGGATAGCTGATCTCGGGTCGCAGAGCAGGTGACCGAGCGGCCGACGAGCCGTTCGGGGCACCTTTCGGGGCCGGATCCCGGTACGATCCAAGGATGGCCGACTTCAAAGTAGTTTCGGAGTTCGACCCGGCCGGTGACCAGCCAAAAGCCATCGCCGAGCTGTCAGAAGGGGTGTTGAGAGGGGATCGCTTCCAGACGCTTCTGGGTATAACCGGGAGCGGGAAGAGCGCAACGATCGCTTGGACTATCGAGCGTGTTCAAAGGCCCACCCTCATAATCGCCCCGAATAAGTCTCTTGCAGCGCAGCTCGCCAATGAGATGCGGCAGTTCTTCCCGCATAACAGGGTCGAGTACTTCGTTAGCTACTACGACTACTACCAACCCGAGGCTTACATACCGTCGAGCGACACCTACATAGAGAAGGACAGCTCGATCAACGACGAAATCGACCGGCTTCGTCACGCGGCGACGTCGGCACTTTTGACCAGGAGAGACGTGATCGTCGTGGCTTCGGTCAGCTGCATCTACGGTCTGGGATCTCCAGAGGAGTACGCAAAGCGGATCCTCCACGTCGTGCGAGGAGGCGAGTACGACCAGCGGGCCATCTTGAAGAGGCTGGTCGAGATCAACTATGAGCGCAACGACGCGAACCTCGTTCGCGGCAAGTTCCGGGTTCGCGGCGACACGATCGAGTTGCACCCGGCCTACGAGGAGCACGCCGTGCGCATCGAGCTGTTCGGCGACGAAGTCGAACGGATCGTCGCGGTCGACACCCTCACGGGAGAGCAGCTGGGGGACCTCGACGACCTCGTGGTTTTCCCGGCGACGCATTACGTGGCGGGGGAGGACCGCATGAGGACCGCCCTGGCGGGTATCGAGGCCGAGCTGCAGGAGCGTCTCGCCTGGTTCGAGAAGGAAGGCAAACTCCTTGAGGCGCAGAGGTTGCGGATGCGGACCTCCTACGACTTGGAAATGCTCGCCGAGGTAGGCGTGTGCTCGGGGATCGAGAACTACAGCCGCCACATAGACGGGCGTTGCGCCGGGGAGCCGCCGAACACGTTGCTGGACTTCTTTCCCGACGACTACTTGCTCGTGATAGACGAGTCCCACCAGACGGTCCCCCAACTGCACGGGCAGTACGAGGGGGACAGGTCCCGTAAGGAGACGCTCGTCGACCACGGGTTCCGGCTTCCGTCCGCGGCTGACAACCGGCCGCTACGTTTCGACGAGTTCTACACCCGAATTAACCAGTGCATCTTCTTGTCGGCCACCCCGGCACCCTACGAGATCCAGCAGTCCACGCAGGTGGTCGAGCAGATCGTTAGGCCGACCGGGCTTGTGGACCCTGAGGTGACGGTGAAGCCGACCAAGGGACAGATCGACGACCTGATCGGCCTGATCCGCGAACGCACTGAGGTCGGGGAAAGAGTCCTGGTGACGACGCTCACCAAGAAGATGGCGGAGGATCTCACCGACTACCTCGTCGAAAGCGGCCTCAAGGTCCGCTACCTCCACTCGAACATAGAAACCCTTCAGCGGATCGAGATCCTGAGAGATCTGAGGCTCGGCGAGTTCGACGTGCTGGTTGGGATCAACCTTCTCCGCGAAGGCCTTGACCTTCCTGAGGTGTCCCTGGTGGCCATCCTCGACGCGGACAAGGAGGGCTTCTTGAGGGGCGAGACTTCGCTTATTCAGACGATCGGCAGGGCCGCCCGCAACGTGAACGGGCAGGTGGTCATGTACGCCGACCGGATGACGGAGTCCATGAAGAGGGCCATCTCCGAGACGCACCGCAGGCGCGCCCTGCAACAGGCCTACAATGCCGAGAACGGTATCGACCCTCAGACGGTCCGCAAGGCTGTTACTGACATCCTCGTGCTGCTGGGAGGCGGTGGTGGTGCTCCGGTACCGGGCAAAGACAGACGCAGCCGTCGCCGGGACAAAGCCCGCAGCGACCTTGCCCAGCTTCCTCGCAGCGAGCTAGCCAGGCTCATCTCCACGTTGGAGGAGGAGATGCGCGAAGCCTCTGCGGACCTTCGCTTCGAGTACGCAGCGAAGCTGCGTGACGAGATAGCCGATCTGCGCTTGGAGCTCCCTGAGACTGCGTGAGGGACGGTCTAGCCGAGCGCCTGGCGGGCAGCTGCGACGAACGACTCGACGTCGTCGAGCGTGGTGTCCCACGAGCACACGAGGCGGACGTCGCCCACACGGCGGTCCCAGTCGTAGAAGCCGAACCGCTCCCTCAACCCTTCGACGATGTGACTGGGGAGCACAGCGAAGACGCTGTTGGCCTGAACTGGGTGGGTGAGCTCGACCGCCGGCAGCTTTGAGATCTCGCTGCCCAGACGGGCGGCCATGGCATTAGCGTGCCTGGCGCATCGCAGCCACAGTTCGCCGTCGTAGAGAGCGAGAAGTTGGGAGGAGACGAAGCGCGATTTCGAGGCGAGCTGCATGCTCGACTTGCGGATATATGCGACGCCCCGTCCGGCGCGCGGCGTGAGAGTGATCACGGCTTCAGCCAGCAAAGCGCCGTTCTTGGTGGCGCCCAGTGAGAGGGCGTCCACCCCGACGTCGGTCGTTATCGCACGTAGGGGGAGATCCAGGCCGGCTGCTGCGTTCGCTATGCGCGCCCCGTCCATGTGCACTGCCAGTCCGAGCGAGTGGGCGTGCTCTGTCAGAGCGACCAATTCATCGGGGTTGTAGAGAGTTCCCATCTCCGTTGGTTGGGTGATCGAGACTACCTGTGGTTGCGCCCGGTGGTCGTCACCGAAGCCCCACGCCTCGCGGTCCACAAGCTCTGGGGTGAGCTTGCCGTCTCCGGTTTCGACGCTGAGCAGTTTCAGGCCCGCCGTTCGCTCCGGGGCGCCGCCCTCGTCGGCTGCTATGTGCGCGCTCGCAGCGCAAATGACGGCCCCCCAGCGGTCGGTTAGGGCTTGTAGGGCTACGACGTTGGCGCCGGTCCCGTTGAACACCGGGTAGGCGACTGTCGACTCGCCGAAGTGCAAGCGGAGCACTTCGGCGAGCTGCGCGCTGTAAGGGTCGGCACCGTAAGCTCGAACGTGGCCGAGGTTCGCAGCTGCGATGGCAGCGATCACCTCGGGGTGCGCTCCTGCGTAGTTGTCGGAGGCGAAAGTCCGTCGTGTCGGGTCGTGGAGGACTTGCATCCGTCGAATCGTAGCGAGCCGTCGCTTCCGCCGAGAACGAACCCAGCAGGACGATCCCAGCACAGCGAGCCCAGAACACCTGTTCGCTGGTACCCTGGGTGGGATGCCGGCGAAAGCGAAGGTCAGATCGAACAGGCAGGCGCCCTCGGTAGGGGTGGGAGGAGTTTCGCATGACCGTCTCGTGGTGCGCGGGGCCAGGGAACACAACTTGAAAAACGTTTCCGTCGACCTGCCTCGCGACCGCCTGATCGTCTTCACCGGGCTGTCGGGTTCGGGTAAAAGTTCCTTGGCGTTCGACACCATCTACGCCGAAGGACAGAGACGCTACGTCGAGTCGCTGTCGAGTTACGCGAGGCAGTTCCTCGGTCAGATGGACAAACCCGACGTCGACTTTATCGAAGGCCTCTCCCCGGCGATATCGATCGACCAGAAGTCAGCCTCGCGCAACCCCCGCTCGACGGTAGGGACGATAACCGAGGTCTATGACTACCTGCGGCTGCTCTACGCGCGCATCGGCGTACCGCACTGCCCGGCGGACGGGACGCCCGTGTCGCGCCAGACCCCCCAGCAGATCGTAGACCGGATCCTGGAACTGCCCGAAGGCGCGCGCTTTCAGGTGCTGGCTCCGGTGGTACGGGGAAGAAAAGGGGAATACCAAGCTCTCCTCGAGGAGTTGGCCGGTCAGGGCTACGCCCGGGCGCGCATCGACGGGGAGATCCGGGAACTGTCTGAGCTCCCCAAGCTCGCCCGCTACGAGAACCACACCATCGAGGTCGTAGTCGACCGGCTCGTAAAACGCAAGGGTATAGAGCGTCGTCTGACCGACTCTTTGGAGACGGCGCTGCGCCTGGCGGAGGGCGTCGCAGAGGTAGCGCTCGTGTCACGTGACCCCGACGAGCAGGAGGAGGTTCTTACCTTCAGCCAGCATTTGGCCTGCTCCACCTGCGGCAGGTCTTTCGACGAGCTCGCGCCGAGGAATTTCAGTTTCAACTCCCCCTACGGAGCGTGCCCCACCTGCGACGGGCTGGGAACGCGCTTCGAGGTCGACCCGGACCTGGTGGTGCGCGACCCGGACCTTTCCCTCGCCGACGGGGCTATAGCCCCGTGGTCAGGGCATCGCGGCGAGTTCTTCGCCGGGCTGCTCGAAGCGGTCGCCGAGGACAGCGGATTCTCGACTTCCACGCCGTGGCGCAAGCTCAAGAAGGCCGACCAAAAAGCGGTCCTGTTCGGCACGGGGACCCGCAAGGTGCACGTGCAGTACCGCAACCGCTTCGGACGGGTCCGGTCATATGACACCCACTTCGAAGGGGTCGTCCCGTGGCTCTCGCGTCGCCACAGCGAAGCGGAGTCGGACTACTCGCGCGAGACCATCGAAGGCTACATGCGCGAGGTGCCCTGCCCGGCCTGCGGCGGCGCCCGGCTCAAGCCGGAGAGCCTCGCGGTGACCGTCGCCGGGCACAACCTCTTCGAACTGTGCGACCTGTCGCTTAGGGACGCGACTGCGGTGGTGTCCGAGCTGGAGCTGTCCGACCGGGATCGTCGCATCGCGGACAGGGTGCTGAAAGAGATTAGGGCCCGGATGCGGTTCTTGCTCGACGTTGGCCTCGACTACCTGAGCCTCAACCGTTCCGCTGCGACACTCGCAGGAGGTGAAGCTCAGCGGATCCGCCTAGCGTCGCAGATAGGCAGCGGTCTCGTCGGGGTCCTCTACGTTCTCGACGAGCCCTCGATAGGACTGCACCAGCGCGACAACCACAAACTGATTGAGACCCTTGTGCGCCTGCGCGACCTGGGTAATACGGTAATCGTCGTCGAGCACGACGAGGACACCATCCGTGTCTCGGACCACATCGTCGACATCGGACCGGGCGCCGGCGAGCACGGAGGTACTGTCGTGGTTTCTGGAACCCTCGACGATCTGCTTTCCAGCCCTGCTTCCCTGACCGGACAGTATCTGACCGGACAGCGCAAGATCGCGGTGCCGGCCCTGCGGCGCGAACCGAAGGGGGCGATCAAAGTGGTCGGAGCCCGGGAGCACAACTTGAAGGGGATCGACGTGGAGTTCCCCCTCGGATGCCTCGTTGCTGTCACAGGGGTGTCAGGATCGGGCAAGTCGACACTCGTCAACGACATCCTCCTCCGAGCGCTCATGGCGAGGATTTACCGCTCAAAGGAGGTCGCCGGCCGTCACACCCGCGTCGAGGGTCTCGAAGCTGTCGACAAGGTTATCTCCATCGACCAGTCCCCGATAGGGCGTACCCCGCGTTCCAACCCGGCGACCTACACGGGCGTGTTCGACCACGTCCGACGGCTCTTCGCCACTACCACCGAAGCCAAGGTCCGCGGTTACCAGCCCGGGCGGTTCTCCTTCAACGTCAAAGGTGGCCGTTGCGAGGCTTGCGCCGGCGACGGGACGATCAAGATAGAGATGCATTTCCTGCCCGACGTGTACGTGCCCTGCGAAGTGTGCAAAGGCGCCCGCTACAATCGGGACACCCTAGATGTCACCTTCAAGGGCAAGAGCATCTCGGAGGTGCTGGACATGCCCTGCGAGGAGGCGCTCGACTTCTTCTCGAACCAGCCTTCCATCGCCCGGCACATGCAGACCCTCGTCGATGTCGGCCTGGGCTACATCAGGCTCGGCCAGCCCGCGCCGACGTTGTCGGGGGGCGAGGCGCAGCGGATCAAACTGGCAAGCGAACTGTCGAAGCGCTCGACGGGGCACACGATGTACGTGCTGGACGAGCCGACCACAGGCCTGCATTTCGAGGACATCCGCAAGCTTTTGGGTGTGCTCTCCCGCCTCGTCGACCAGGGCAATACCGTGTTGGTCATCGAGCACAACCTCGACGTCATCAAGACCTCCGACTGGGTCATCGACCTCGGCCCCGAGGGCGGGGACGGCGGCGGAGAAGTGGTTGTCGAAGGCACCCCTGAGACCGTTGCTAAGACATCATCGAGCTACACCGGGCGTTTCTTGGCCCCGCTGCTCGTCTGAGCGGCCCGGCGCAGCCCCGGGTTCGTCGCAGTGGGGCTGGCGGGCGCCCAGCGTTCCAAGTCCTAGGTGATGTCGAGCATCCGTTGCAGTGCGGTGCGTGCGTCGGCGGCGGTTTCCTCGTCGACGGTGATCTGGTTGACCACCCGGCCTTCCACCAGCTCTTCGAGGACCCATGCCAAGTGGGCAGCGTCAATGCGAAACATCGTCGAGCACGGGCAGATCAGCGGGTCGAGCGAGACGACGCGTAGGTCAGGGTGCTCGTCGGCGAGACGCTGGACGAGGTGTATCTCTGTCGCTATCGCAATGGTCGTCCCTGGCGCAGCCTTGTCCACCGCTGCGATTATGAAGTCGGTGCTTCCGGCCATGTCCGCTAACTCCACCACGTCGTGCGCGCACTCGGGGTGGACGATCACCACGCCGTCGGGATGCTCCGACCGGAAGGCCTCCACGTGGCTGGGACGGAACCGCTGGTGGACTGAGCAATGGCCCTTCCACAACAAGAAGCGGGAACCTTTCACCGTCGCCTCGTCGAGACAGCCGAGGTCGGCACGGGGATCCCAGACCGCCATGTCTCTGGCTGTGAAACCCAGCTGGTAGGCCGTGTTACGACCTAAGTGCTGGTCGGGGAAGAAGAGAACCTTGGTGTGAGGGCCGCGCTGAGCCAGAGCCCAGCTGACCACCGCCCTTGCGTTCGACGACGTGCACACCGCCCCACCCTGGCGACCCACGAAAGCTTTGAGCGCCGCAGCGGAGTTCATGTAGGTGATCGGAATGATCTCCTCCACGTCGGTGACCGAGGACAGCTCGTCCCACGCTTCTTCTACGGCTTCGAGGTCGGCCATGTCAGCCATCGAGCATCCGGCGTTAAGGTCGGGAAGTATCACCTTCTGGTCTGGGCCGGTCAGGATGTCCGCCGATTCCGCCATGAAGTGAACCCCGCAGAACACTACGTAGCGGGCTTTGGATGCGGCTGCTTTGCGGGATAGCCCGAACGAGTCCCCCCGTACATCGGCCCAGCGCATAACCTCGTCACGCTGGTAGTGATGCCCGAGGATCATCACGTCCTCTCCCAGGGCCTCCTTGGCGGCAGCTATGCGCCGGGCAAGGTCGGATCCCGATGATGTCGTATACCCCTCGGGAAGGGGGGGTTGAAGTCGGATCACGGCTGAACACCTCCATAGGAGCACTTCGACACGCGGTCGGCGGGGACAGCCCGGGCGCCCATCCGCGGGGATGTCGACCTCGAAGTGATTATGTAGCCGGATTCCGGGCCGGCCCTAATATCATAGGCCGCGCCGACAGGCTTGCGCACCCGATCCTGCGATCTGGCGCTCTTAGCCGCCCGGGACCGCGACAACTACCGGACTTCGGGCAGACTCAGGGCGTGCTTCATCGTCCTGCTCCGGGAACCATTCCCGACTCTCCTGGCTCCTACCAGTTCAAAGATCACGAAGGCCGCGTCATATACGTCGGCAAGGCGAAGTCGCTGCGCAGCCGCCTGTCGAACTACTTCCAAAGCCCCGCCCTGCTGGCCCCCCGCACGGCGCAGATGGTGGCCTCAGCTCACAGCGTCGAGTGGATCCAGGTCCGAAACGACGTGGAAGCTCTCATGCTCGAGTACAGCCTGATAAAGCAGCACAAGCCTAGGTTCAACGTCCGCCTGCGCGACGACAAGAGCTACCCATTCCTCGCAGTCACAGTCGGCGACGAGTGGCCGAGAGCGACGGTTAGGCGGGGGGGGAGGGATAAGACGAGCAGGTACTTCGGTCCCTACGCCCACGCTTACGCGATTCGCGAGACCCTCGACTCGCTCACCAGGATCTTCCCGGTTCGCACGTGCAGCGACTCCAAGCTGGCCAACCACCGCCGGCTCGGGCGGCCGTGCCTGCTCTACCACATCGAGAAGTGCTCGGGACCTTGCGTCGACGCGGTGAGCGCAGAGCACTACGAAGAGATGGTGCGCGATCTCATCGGCTTCTTGGAAGGCGACACCCAGCCGGTCATCTCACGCCTCGAGTCGGAGATGGCGCAGTGCGCATCCAGGCTCGAATTCGAGCGAGCCGGTCGCCTCAGGGACCGGCTCGCTGCGCTGCGAAAGGCTATCGAGAAGCAGCAGATGGTCACCGAGACGGCCGATGACCTGGACTGTTTCGCTGTCGTGGAGGACGAGCTCGAAGCAGCGGTACAGGTGTTCTACGTGCGGCGCGGGCGGGTCGTCGGCCGGAAAGGTCTCATAGTCGACAAGGTCGAAGATCTGAGCAGACCTGCCCTGGTGGCTCAGGTGCTCGAACAGCACTACGACGCAGCGCCCATGGGGGTGCCGCCGCTGATCTTGGTGCCGGACCCGCCGGAGGACCCAGAGACGATCGTCGAGTGGCTGGAGCTTCTGCGTTCGTCGCCTGACACCCTCGCTGACGAACCGGGGCCCGGACTTGCCGGCCGTCGGCGAGCCGGGGACGCGACGTCCACCAACGTGGAGTGGTGGGCGGCGGACTCGCGCTACCGGGACGAGCGCAGCGTCAACCCGAACGCCAAGAAGGGCTCCGCCGTGGAAGTGCGGGTTCCTCAGCGGGGCGACAAGAAGCAGCTCATGGAGACGGTGGAGAAGAACGCGGCCGAGGAGTTCCGCCGTCACCGTCTCACCAGGGCGGCCGACCACAACGCCAGGGCCCGGGCTCTGACCGCCTTGCAGGATCACCTCGGCCTTCCCGAGTCGCCGCTGCGGATCGAATGCTACGACATGAGCCACCTGCAAGGGACCGATTACGTAGGGTCGATGGTGGTCATGGAAGACGGGCTGCCCCGCCCGTCGGAGTACCGGCGCTTCAAGATCAAGACGGTACAGGGAAACGACGACTTCGCCGCAATGGGAGAGGTCCTGACCAGGCGACTTAACGCCTACCTCGCGGAACGCTCCAAACCGGTGGAGGAGAGGAGACGCCGGTTCTCCTATCCTCCGCAGTTGCTTCTCGTCGACGGAGGCAAAGGCCAGCTGGGAGTGGCTGTCGAAGTCCTGGACCGCCTCGGCTTGAGAGACGAGATACCGTTAGCGTCGCTTGCGAAGCGCTTCGAGGAGGTCTACCGGCCGGGCAGCTCCGAGCCGATCCGGATCCCGCGAACCTCCGAGGCTTTGTACCTGCTTCAGCGAATACGCGACGAGGCGCACCGCTTCGCTATCACCTACCACCGGGCTTCGCGAGGAAAGCGGATGACCCTGTCGGTCCTCGATGGCATCCCTGGTCTAGGGCCCGCACGCAAGAAACGGCTGCTAGCCGAGCTGGGAGGACCCAAGGTCCTCGAAGGGCTTCCCAAGGAGACCTTGAGGGGACTTTCGTGGCTTCCCGACACGGTCGGGGAGGCCGTCTTCGAGCGGCTCCACAGCTAGGGTTTGTCCTATGTCCAAAGTTGCTGCCAACGGTATAGAGATCTTCTACGACGAGCACGGCGATCCCGGGGACCCGCCGATCCTGCTGATCATGGGCCTGAGCGCCCAGATGACCGCGTGGGACGAGGCTTTCGTCGAGGAGCTGGCCTCCCGGGGATTCCGAGTGATCCGCTTCGACAATCGTGACATCGGCCTGTCGACGTGGTTTGACGAGGCAGGAGTTCCAGATATGGCGGCCGCCGTAGCGTCGGGGACGATACCCCCTCCCGTGTACACCCTTTCCGAGATGGCCGCCGACGGGGTCGGGCTGCTCGATTCTCTCGGCGTGGCCCAGGCGCACATCGTCGGAGCGTCGATGGGCGGGATGATCGCCCAGACCTTCGTGGTAGAGCACCCCGAGCGGAGCCTGTCGCTCACGTCGATCTTCTCCACTACCGGCAACCGGGGTGTCGGCCAGTCTCACCCCGGGATCGCAGAAGCCCTCTTCTTCGCGTCGCCTCCCGCAACTCGCGAGGAGGCCATCGACGCCGGCGTAGCGGGGTCACGGATCATCTCGAGCCCTGGGTACCCGCCGAGCGACGAGGAGCTGCGCGACAGGGCCGCTGCCGCCTACGATCGCGCGTACCATCCGGCCGGTGTGGTACGCCAGCTTCTCGCGATCCTCGCGCAGCCGGACCGCACCGAGGCGCTTCACGAGGTGACGGTACCCACCCTTGTGATCCACGGGGATTCCGACCCTCTGGTGGACAATTCGGGTGGCAGGGCCACAGCCGAAGCCGTGCCTGGGGCTGAGCTATGGCTGGTGCCGGGAATGGCTCACGACCTGCCCAAGGCGCTATACGCCGAGATGGCTGATCGTATCGCAGCAAACTGCCGGCGGGCCTAATGTCGCAGATCCCGCCAATCCCGGCCTCCTGCCGGTGCAGACTCCAGCCATGAGCGAAGGTGGCGACTTTGGGGGCGACCTTTGGGCGGACAGCTCGAGCGCTGAAGCTGCGATCTTGGGGCGGGAGCTGTGGGAGAAGCACGCCGCTTGGTGGCAGGCCGGTTTCACCGAAGGGGCCGACCCTGAGTACGAGGAGCAGATCCTCCCGTACATAAGCTCCCAGCTTGTCGGGGCCACGAAAGTCCTCGACGTTGGCTGCGGGGAAGGCCAGGTGGCCCGCCTCGCCGGTGGCATCGCCGGTGTCGACGTTGTCGTGGGGGTGGACCCGTCTCAAGCGCAGGTCGCCGAGGCGGCCCGGCGCGGCGGGGGAGTGCAGCTAGCGAGATCCGAGGCGGCCTGTCTGCCTTTCCCAGACCAGAGCTTCGACGCGGTCGTAGCCTGCTTGGTGTTCGAGCATATAACGGCTCTAGAAGAGGCTCTCAGCGAAGTCGGTCGGGTTCTCGCTCCTGGAGGCGCTTTCGTGTTCCTCCTGAACCATCCACTTCTGCAGACGCCCGGCTCTGGGTGGATCGACGACACCATCCTCGAAGAGCAGTACTGGAGGATCGGCCCGTACCTGGTCGAGGACTTGTCGTTGGAAGAGGTCGAAAAAGACGTTTGGATACCCTTCGTTCACAGACCTCTGTCCCGCTACGTCAACGCCATGGTCGCTGCAGGGCTTTACATCACCTTGCTTAGCGAGCCGGCCCCGCCCCCAGGGTTCCTCGCCCGGGCCGAGGAGTACAGGGAGGCGTCGAGCATCCCGCGCCTGCTCGCCATCCGAGCGGAGAAGTTCTGCCCGGCTCCGAGGGGAGGCTAGAAGTGGCAGAGTTCGTGATCGTCACGGGGCTGTCGGGCGCAGGCCGGTCGCAGGCCGGGGCTACTTTGGAGGATCTCGGGTGGTTCGTGGTGGACAATCTGCCCACCACGCTGATCGTCTCCGTCGCCGACCTGGCTCTCGCTCCCGGCTCCACCCGGGATCGGGTGGCTCTAGTCGTCGGCCGCGACACCGAGCAGCTGGAGGAGCTTAGCTCAGCAGTCGGGGCGCTGTCTCAGAGGGGTGTGCTGGTCCGGACGGTGTTCCTCGACGCCTCCGACGAGGTGCTGGTAAGGCGCTTCGAGGGCACGCGACGCCGACACCCTCTCGGGCGGGAGAAGGTCCTCGAGGCGGTCGCGTTGGAGCGGGAACGCCTGGCGGCGATCCGCGAAGCTGCGGACTTGGTCATCGACACGAGCGAGCTGAACGTGCATCAGCTGCGCTCTAGGCTGATCGACCTCTTCCACCGTGACTCGGCAGACTCGATGCACATCTCGGTGGTCTCCTTCGGCTTCAAGTACGGACTTCCCCCCGACGTGGACAACGTGTTCGACGTCAGGTTCCTGCCAAACCCGCACTGGGTGGCGGATCTGCGCGACCTGAGCGGCCTCGACCGGGAAGTCCGAGATTACGTCATGGCCCAGGAAGGCTCCCGGGGTTTCCTCGACAAGGCAGGTGACTTGTTGGCGTTCCTCCTGCCCAGCTACGAAAAGGAAGGCAAGACCTACATGAGCGTGGCGGTGGGTTGCACCGGCGGCAAGCACCGGTCCGTGGTCATCGCCGAGGAGCTCGCCGGGGCGATCAGAACCCTCGGCTTCGACGTGGCGGTGTTCCACCGTGACGTCGAACGCTAGGCGGTCCGGATTGCACGCCGGTGGGAACGCCCATCAAAGCGACAGCGACGGTGATGAAAGCCGAGAGAGGGGGAGCCGAGCGGCCCACGACGGACCGTCGGTCGTGGCTCTCGGCGGTGGCCACGGGCTCGCCGCGACGATAGCGGCGCTTCGCCTGTACGCGTCCGAGGTCACCGCAGTCGTCTCGGTAGCCGACGACGGCGGGTCGAGCGGCCGTCTACGCAGGACCATAGGGATCCCGGCCCCGGGGGATCTACGAAGATGCCTCACCGCACTGGCGGACCGGGACAATCCGTGGGCGGCGGCGCTCGAATACCGTTTCCCATCCGGCACGGACGGTTTGGAAGGCCACGCCCTCGGGAACCTGGTGCTTGCCGCTCTCGCAGGGTCCGACCGGGACCTCACCGGACCGGCAGGCAAGGTCGCCCGCCTGCTCGGCGCTCGCGGGACAGCTCTACCCGCGACCTCGGTGCCGGTGGACCTCGAAGCCGACATCGGCGATCAGCTTGTCGTCGGCCAGCTGGCGGTAGCTCAGACACCAGGCGGGATCCGCCGGCTTCGGCTGCGGCCGGAGTCGCCGCCGGCGCCTCCGGCCGCTGTCGCCGCTATAGCAGCGGCCGATCAGGTGGTCCTCGGACCGGGTTCGCTGTACACGAGCGTCCTCGCAGCTGCGACCGTGCCGGCGATCCGCCAAGCACTGGTAGCGACGTCTGCGCGGACGATATACGTGTGCAACCTCGAACCTCAGCCGCCGGAGACCGCTGGATACTCGAGCTTCGACCACCTCGAGGCGATTCTTGCCCACGGCGTGCCGGTCGACGTGATGGTCGTCCACGGCGCTGTCGGGCCGCTCGAGGTCTTTCGAGGCACGCGGATAGTCCGTGCGGACCTGGCGGACCCGGCCGGGCGGGGCCACGAACCTGCGAAGCTGGCGGTGGTGCTCGCCGCTCTCCAGAGCGTTTAAGATCACCGAGTAGAAGCTTTATCCAGCGCCGAAAAGCGTTGGTCGCGGTGAGCGCGTTCACAAGTCACGTCTACAGAGGAGATCTCCAGCCATGGCGGTGCGAGTCGGTATCAACGGTTTCGGGCGTATCGGTAGGAACTTCGTGCGGTCGGTGCTGAGCCAGGCTGAGTCCGACCCGGGCGCCGAGGAGCTGATCGTCGTCGGGGTCAACGATCTTGTCCCTACAGCGACGAATGCCCACCTGCTCAAATACGACTCGACGCAGGGAACGCTGCGACAAGAGGTCAGCCACGACGACAAGTCGATCACCGTCGGGGATCTCACCTTCGCAGTGTTCGCCGAGCGCGATCCGAAAGCTTTGCCTTGGGCCGACCTCGACGTCGACGTCGTCGTCGAGTCGACCGGCATTTTCACCGACAGGGACAAGGCGGCCGCCCACCTAGAGGCAGGAGCCCCGAGGGTCGTGGTATCCGCACCCGCGACGGGAGCCGACGCAACCTTCGTGGTCGGAGTGAACGACGACACCTTCGACCCGGCGTCCCACATTGTCGTCTCCAACGCTTCGTGCACGACGAACTGTTTTGTGCCGATGATCAAAGTCCTCGACGACGCATTTGGAGTGGAGAAGGGTCTAATGACCACCGTCCACGCTTTCACCAACGACCAGAACCTTCTCGACCTCGCACACAAGGACCTTCGCAGGGCCCGGTCCGCAGCTGTCAACATCGTCCCCTCGTCGACCGGCGCTGCGAGAGCGACGAGCCTTGTCATGTCGAGCATGAAAGGCCGCCTTGACGGCAGCTCCCTGCGCGTGCCCGTGGTCGACGGGTCGATCACCGACTTTACCGGGATCCTCGGTCGAGAGGTGACTGTCGACGAGGTCAACGAGGCGTACCGTGCTGCGGCGACGAGCGGCCCGCTGTCCAAGGTGCTCGTGTATAGCCAGGCGCCTCTGGTGTCCACGGACATCGTTGGCAGCCCGGCGTCGTGTACTTTCGACTCGAAGCTGACGATGGCTATGGGTTCGATGGTAAAGGTGTTCGGTTGGTACGACAACGAGTGGGGGTACTCGAACCGTCTTGTGGACCTGACCCGCAAGGTCGGCGGAGCGCCACGGCCTTGAGCAAGCTTCCGGTCTTGGAGGACCTGCCAGATCCGGAAGGTACCAGCGTATTGGTGAGAAACGACTTCAACGTTCCGATGTCGGGCGCTGAGATAACCGACGACCTTCGTATACGCCTGAGCGTGGACACGATCATCTGGCTCCTCGACCACGGTGCGAGACGCGTGGTGACAGCCTCCCATCTCGGGCGGCCCAAAGGCCGTCCCGACCCGAGGTTCTCGATGGCCCCGATCCGTGAGCGCCTGAAAGAGCTCGTCGCAGCAGCCGGCGGTGATGCCGACCGTGTCGACGTCTTGGAGAACCTGCGCTTCGACCCGCGGGAGGAATCGGGGGATCTATCTTTCGCCAGGGAAATCTGCGAAGGCCACGACCTCTTCGTCAACGATGCGTTCGGGGCGGCCCACAGGGCTCACGCATCGGTTGTCGGACCGCCGCAGCTGCTTCCAAGCGCCGCCGGGCGGATCATGGCCCGTGAAGTGCAAGTGCTCCAAGGGTTGCTCAGCGGTGCCGCCCGCCCGTTCGTCGCCGTTCTGGGAGGCTCGAAGGTCTCCGACAAGTTGGGAGTGATCGAAGCGCTCCTCGACAAGGTCGACACTTTGGTGGTAGGAGGGGGGATGTGCTTCACGTTTCTTGCTGCCGCAGGCCACCGTACGGGGAGTTCCCTCTTCGAAGCGGACAAGGTGGAGGCGTGCAGGACCCTCTTGGAATCAGGGCGTGACATTCGTCTCCCGAGCGATCTGACTGTCCTCAGCCCCGGCGGTGCTTTCGGGGCGGGCGCCGAGCCGACCGGGGAGACCCGACAGGTTGGAGTCGACATCCCCGACGGTTGGATGGGCCTCGACATCGGTCCGGGCAGCGCCGCAGAGTTCTCCGACGTGGTGACTGAAGCACGAACCGTGCTTTGGAACGGACCGATGGGTGTCTTCGAAGACCGCCGCTTCGAAGCTGGCACGAGGGCCCTAGCGGAGGCGATCGCTGCGAGCAGCGCGTTCAGTGTCGTCGGGGGAGGAGACAGCGCCGCCGCTGTGGCCAAGTTCGGTCTGAGCGACCAGTTCGACCACGTGTCGACCGGAGGAGGTGCGTCGCTGGAGTTCATCGAACGCGGGGACCTGCCCGGTCTGGCGGCGCTGCGCGAAGGCGTCAGATGAAGCCGAAAACTCTTCGCAAGCCGCTCATCTCGGGAAACTGGAAGATGAACTTCAGCCACCTCGAAGCGATCAACATAGTCCAGAAGTTCTCCTACAGCCTGGGAGTGTCGGACCCTTCCAGGGTCGACATCTCTCTTCACCCGCCTTTCACAGCGCTTAGGTCCGTCCAGACAGTGATAGACGCGGACGACCTTCCGATCTCCCTCGGTGCTCAAGACGTGCACTGGGAGAAAAGCGGTGCGTTCACAGGGGAGGTCAGCGCCCAGATGCTCGCGAAGCTGAACGTGTCGTATGTGATCGTCGGCCACTCGGAGCGGCGCGAGTACTTCGGCGAAACCGACGAGGCGGTAGCCAGGAAAGCGGCCGCAGTGCACGCCTTTTCGATGATCCCGATCATCTGCGTAGGCGAGACCTCGGAGGAGCGCGACGCGGGCGGGACCGAAGAGAAAGTTCTGGGGCAGCTCCGAGCTGGCTTCGGACTCCTCGACGCAGAACAGATAGCCCGTAGCGTGATCGCCTACGAGCCGATCTGGGCTATCGGCACCGGAAGGACCGCCACCCCAGAGGACGCCCAGAAGGTATGCGCCGCTATCCGCTCGGCGGTAATCGCCGACCACGGTGCAGCCGTCGGGGCAAGCCTGCGGGTGCAGTACGGCGGCTCGGTCAAAGCGGCGAACATCGAGGCTCTTATGGCCCAGCCTGACATCGACGGAGCGCTCGTCGGCGGGGCCAGCCTGGACCCGGCTGAACTGGCGGACGTCGTCGGACGCACCGCGTCGGCGAGCTGAAGTGTTCACTTCGCATCCGGCTTGTATTAAGGAAAAATTCAGCCTACTATTCAGTAGGTGAAGGAAAGGAAGGCGAGATGACCGCTGTAGTAGTCGTTATACAAGTGCTTCTCAGCCTGGCTCTGATCGGCATGGTCCTGCTCCACAGCGGCAAAGGTGGCGGGCTCTCCGAGATGTTCGGCGGTGGTATCGGCCAGGCTGCGGCAGGATCGACCGTCGCCGAGCGCAACCTCGACCGGGCGACGGTCGCTTGCGCGATCGCCTTCCTCTTCACCACTGTCATCCTCTCAATCCGACTGCAATAGAACGGGCCGGCTTTTAGCTGGCTGGTCATCCAGCTGTACAAGTCACGTCAAAGGAGTGTTTTGTGGATAAGAGCCATCGTCGCGTTCTGCAAGTTGGTCTCGGAGTCGCGAGCCTGGCAATAGTTGCCTCAGCCTGCGGTAGCAGCGCCAAGTCGAGCAGCTCCTCGCCGGGGAGCAGCGCAGGAGCTACGACACCTAGCTCGTCGTCGGGTGGCGCCTCTTTGACCGGCGTCGGCTACACCACCCCGACCGCTCCGAGTGGGGCGAAGATTTCTGGTGGCACCGTCACTTTCACAGAGGGTCCCGGCGCTCAGCCTGACTACATCTTCCCGATGACAAGCGCCCAGGTCTGCGGTACGAACAACATTGACCAGTTCAGCGCTCTGCTATATCGGCCCCTGTATTGGTTCGGAAATAACTACTCTCCGACAGTCGACTACAACTATTCGATCGGTCAAGCACCGGTGTTCTCCAACGGGGACAAGACTGTTACGATCACGCTCAACAATTGGAAGTGGTCCGACGGTGAGCCGGTTCAGGCCTACAACGTCGAGATGTGGGTGAACCTCTACAAGGCCAATCCTGCGAGCAACTACTGCGGTTACGTACCCGGGTACTTCCCTGACAACGTCGTGTCGATGTCCTCCCCGAACCCTCAGACCGTCGTGTTCAACCTGAACAAGGCGTACAACCCTGAATGGTTCCTCTACAACGAACTGTCACAGATCACGCCACTTCCTTTGGCCTGGGATCGAACATCGTTGAGCCAGAGCGCCCCTACGGCGGTCAGCGCGTCGATGCCTGACTCCACCAAGGCCGGAGCGGAAGCGGTGTACACGTTCCTTGACGGCCAGTCCAAGGACGTGGCGACCTACAACACCTCGCCTCTATGGAGCGTCGTGGACGGTCCATTCAAACTCCAGAGCATCACCACCACAGGGCAAGTGACGATGGTTCCGAACCCGAGCTACTCGGGCTCGCCTAAGCCGACCATTTCTAAGTTTGTTGAGGTTCCCTTCACTGCTGACACGGCGGTGTTCAATCAGATCCGCTCCGGAGGTCCGTCTGCGTTGACGATAGCGAACCTTCCTTCCCAGTACGCACCGCAGCTTTCGACTGTCGAAGCTGAAGGCTACGCCGACAACAAGGCTGCGAGCTACTCGTTCAACTACTTCCCACTCAACCTCAACAACCCGACGGTAGGGCCAATCTTCCGTCAGCTGTACTTCCGTCAGGCTTTGCAGCACCTGGTGGATCAGAACGGCTGGATAGACGCCTTCTTGAACAAGACTGCGGTGGCGACCTACAGCCCAATCCCGGCTAGCCCGGCCAGCCCTCTGGCCAGTTTCAACGCTTCCGCCAACCCTTACCCGTTCTCCACCTCGGCGGCGGCGAGCCTGCTTACCAGCCACGGCTGGAAGGTAGTCCCCAACGGGCAAACCACCTGCACCGACCCCGGCACCGGAACCAACCAGTGCGGAGCGGGGATCTCGGCGGGCGAGGCGATCTCGTTCAACATCGACTACCAGTCGGGAGTGTCGACGCTTCAGAGCGAGATGAACGACTTGGAGGCGCAGGCCAAGAAGGTCGGGATTGCCATCAACCTGACAACCCACACCTTTAACCAGGTGATTTCCACCGCCACGCAGTGCCAACCGACCCAAGCCACCTGCAAGTGGACGGCTGAGAACTGGGGCGCCGGGTGGATCTACGCTCCTGACTTCCTGCCCACTGGTGAGGAACTGTTCCAAAATGGTGCATCGGCGAACTACTCCAACTACTCCAACTCCCAAATGAACAGCCTTATAGCCGCCACCGTCTATGGACCGGCCTCCCAGGAAAAGCAAGCGATCACCGCTTACGCGCAGTTCGCTGAGACACACCTGCCGGTCGTGTACGGTCCGACCTCAATCGGCACCTACCAAGGTGATGCAGGGACACTTGTCTCCAACAAGCTTGGAGGCTACACACCGAACGCTTTCGGTTACATGACCCCAGAGAACTGGTACCTGACCAAGTAGAGGGGGTCGACAGAGCAAAGCCGGTCCGTTTATGATCGGTTTCATAGTCAGGCGGCTAGGCCAGGCGGTGGTGGTGACTTTGGGAGTGGTCACCATCACCTTCCTGCTCCTGCACGCTCTGCCAGGCAGCCTTGCCCGGGACATCATCGGAAACAGGGCCACTCCGCAGGCCGTCGCTGCGTTCAATCACGAGTACGGTCTTGACAGGCCTCTTTGGTACCAGTACTGGCTGTTCCTGGACAAACTGCTTCACGGCAACCTTGGATACTCCTTCGTGGCGAACCGATCGGTCGATTCTCTGGTCGCGTCAGAGCTGCCGAGGGACCTGATCCTCGGAGGGCTGTCTCTGGTGTTTTCGCTCGCGATAGCTGTGCCAGTGGGTATCGCCCAGGCTGTGAAACGCAACGGGCTAATCGACTACACCGGCACGGGCGTCAGCTTCTTGTTGTACTCAATGCCGCAGTACGCAGTGGCGTTGATCCTCATCCAGCTGTTGGCGATCACTTTTCATGTCTTTCCTGCTGAAGCACCCCAGTCTGCGGGGACTCTCGCCATGCTGGAGCACCCGGCAGGCCTCGTACTCCCAGTTGCGAGCCTCACGCTGGTGACGTTCGCCGCGTTCAGTCGCTATATGCGTTCATCGGCTATCGACGCGCTGGCTCAGGATTATATGAGAACAGCCAGAGCGAAGGGCCTACCGGAGCACCAGGTTCTGCGTAAGCACCTGTTGCGGAACTCGCTGATAGCGGTGATAACGCTGGTCGGTCTTTCGATTCCGTACATAATCACTGGGACTTTGATTATCGAGCAGGTGTTCAACTTTCCGGGGCTGGGGCTGGAGTATTTCACGGCAACCCTGCGCGACGACTACCCGGTCATGCTCGGAGTGACGGTGCTCGTGGGCATGATCACAGTCGTTGGCAACCTGATAGCGGATGTCGGTTACGCCTTGTTGGACCCAAGGATTCGATACTGATGGAGAGGTCATGATTACGACGATTCCTGACGAGGTCCCATCGTCGACGCCTGAGGGCGGTGAGGTCTACTCGACGGGGAGCGCTTGGCGAGTCCTGCTTCGTACTTTCGCGAAGAACCGCCTTGCCGTGTTCGGGATCATCGTCATCGTTTCGGTGATCATCTTCAGCTTTATCGGACCGCTTTTGTATCACACGAACCAGTTCGATCCTAACCTGACAAGCGTGAACCTGGCGCCGGGCGCCGGGCACCCTATCGGCACGGACAGCAGCGGGTTCGACATTCTCGGGAGGATGATGGTCGGCGGTCGAAGCTCCATCGAGGTGGGGCTGGGGGTGGGCGTGATCTCCACCGTCTTTGGCCTGATATATGGCGCTGTCTCAGGCTTTTTTGGCAAAGCTACTGACGTTATAATGATGCGTTTTGTCGACATCGGCCTGGCGATACCAGTCGTGTTCCTTTTTATCTTCATGTCCCAGGTTTACAAGCCAAGCCTGACGCTGCTGATAGTTCTTCTGGCGGCCGTTTCATGGCAGGTGCCGGCACGGCTGGTTAGGGGTGAGACTCTCACGCTTCGTACAAGGGAGTTCGTCCAGGCTGTCCGTACTATGGGCGGCAGGTCGGGTCGAATCATATTGCGCCACATAATTCCCAACACCATTGGGACGATCGTAGTCACGGTCACCTTTCAGGTGGCAAACGCCATACTGACGCTCGCGGTGCTGCAGTACCTAGGTTTCGGCCTGCCACCCACCACCCCGACGTGGGGTTCGATGCTTTCGAACGGAACGACGTACCTCCAGGACGGCTACTGGTGGGAGGTGTACCCGGCGTTGGCGATTATCGTGTTGACGGTAGTTGCGTTCAACTTCATCGGTGACGCACTTCAGGACTCCTTCGATGTCCGGTTGCAGGAGAGATAGACCGGATGGGCAACGTGTTAGAGGTTAGGGATCTGCGCACGGAGATCCGCCTTCGCTCTGCGACTGTGCACGCGGTGGACGGGATCAGTTTCAACGTCGGCGTTGGAGAGACCGTCGGGATCGTAGGCGAGTCAGGCTGCGGCAAGACTATGACCGGTATGTCGATAATGAGGCTTCTGCCCAATGGTGGCAGTGTGGCAGGAGGGCAGATTCTCCTCGAAGGCCGGGACCTCGCCGCAATGTCGGACGCCGACATCCGCAGGGTTCGCGGCAACGAAATCGGGATGGTCTTTCAGGACCCTATGACCTCACTGAACCCGACGATGACGATTGGTCGTCAGATCGCCGAGGCCGTTCGTCTCCACCGGGGAGTCTCAGAGAGTGTTGCTATGCAACGGGCCGCAGAGGTTCTCGACCTGGTAGGCATGCCATTCCCCAAGGAGCGTCTGAAGGACTACGCCCACCAGCTTTCCGGCGGTTTGCGTCAACGGGTCATGATCGCCATGGCATTGTCGTGCTCCCCGAAACTGCTCATAGCCGACGAGCCGACGACCGCTTTGGACGTGACGATCCAAGCCCAGATTCTGAGCCTTCTCGATCGTCTGAAGGCCGAACTCAACATGGCGATGATCCTGATCACCCACGACATGGGTGTCATCGCCGGGCGAGCCGACCGCGTGGTAGTGATGTATGCGGGCAAGATAGTCGAGTCGGCGGCTACTGGGGAGTTGTTCGGCAACGTCCGCCATCCCTACACCGAGGCCCTGCTCGCGTCTATCCCACAACTCGACCAGGATCGTTCTCAGAAGCTGTACTCGATCCCTGGGCTACCTCCGGACCTCACCCACCCGCCAGCTGGTTGCCGGTTCGCTGCTCGATGCGCGTTTGCTAGCGACGTTTGCGTGCTCGAAGAGCCTCCTCTCGGAGGTTCAAATCCGAACCACCTTTTTGCGTGTTTCCATCCCCGCCAGACGTCGGTCGAGGAGTTGGCGGGTTCTGCGGCGTCGCTGATTGAACAGGCCGATAGCAACCAGGCGCTACGGAGCCGTTACGCCAAAGAGTTGGAACTGCTCGGGCAGGCACCGCAGCCGGGGGTGCCACGACAGGCTAACGGCTCTGGGGACTACACGGGCCCGCAAGCGCACAACGAGTCCTTCGTCCTCGAATTCCGCAATGTGTCCAAGGAGTTCGTCGTGACGGCGGGGTCGATCCTACGGCGCAAGGTCGGTTCACTCAAGGCCGTCTCAGACGTGAGCTTCGGGGTGCGTCCCGGAGAGACTTTCGGCCTCGTGGGGGAGTCCGGCTGTGGCAAGACCACGCTTGGGCGGATGGGCGTTGCCTTGGAGATCCCGACTTCAGGACACGTCATCTTTGACGGGAAGGACCTAGCCGCGATGCGAGCACGAGAACTGCGCACTCGACGGCGTGACCTCCAACTCATGTTCCAGGATCCCTACTCGTCTCTCGACCCCCGAATGCGGGTAAAAGAGATTATCCGCGAGCCTCTAGATGTCGCCCACTGGAAGAGCCCGGCCGAGCGCGACGATATCGTAGCGACGCTCCTCGACGAAGTCGGGTTGCCCCGCGCGTCGATGAACCGCTATCCCCACGAATTTTCCGGGGGACAGCGACAGAGGCTCGGTCTGGCCCGGGCGCTCACGCTCAACCCGAAGCTGATCGTCGCCGATGAGCCCGTGTCGGCACTCGACGTGTCCGTGCGGTCTCAGATACTCAACTTGATGAAGCGTCTGCAAGCCACGCACGGACTGACTTACGTAGTGATTTCCCACGACCTCTCCGTAGTGAGGTACCTTGCCGATCGGATCGGAGTTATGTACCTGGGCAAGCTCGTGGAAGTCGGTACAGGCGAGGATATCTACGAGCGCTCGGCTCATCCATACACAGCTGGACTGCTCGAGTCGATCCCAGTGCCCCGACCCGAGATCGCCCGGGAGAGGGCAGGTCGGGTTGCCATGAGCGGCGAGATCCCCTCTGCGGTGAATCCCCCGTCGGGGTGCCGGTTCAGGACGCGATGCCCCAGGGCACAAGAAATCTGTGCCCTCGAAGCTCCGCCAATGAGCGGATTCGGAGGAGAGCACCAGGCGGCCTGCCACTTTCCCCTCCAGAGCCGCGTCTTGCTTCCCGGTGCCGATGTCGAGGTGGCGTCATAGATCACTGGCCCCGTCGCTGCTCTTGGATCTGGCCTAGTGTCGCGTCCCATGGTTTCAGAGATTTTCGATCCCGATAGCTGGGCGGAGGTACCGGGGTTCTCCTTCGGCGACATCACCTACCACCGAGCGCTTGGCCAGCCGACCGTTCGGGTAGCCTTTAACCGCCCGGAGGTGCGAAACGCATTTCGCCCCAAGACGGTGGACGAGCTGTACCGAGCTCTTGACCATGCCCGGCAAAGCCCCGAGGTGGGCTGTGTGTTGTTAACCGGCAACGGGCCTTCACCCAAGGATGGGGGTTGGGCATTCTGCTCCGGCGGCGATCAACGTATCCGGGGGCGCGACGGTTACCAGTATGCGACCGGGGACACAGCGGAGACGGTTGACCCAGCCCGAACCGGCAGGTTGCACATTCTCGAAGTCCAACGGCTGATCCGTTTCATGCCCAAGATCGTCGTCGCAGTGGTACCAGGGTGGGCGGCGGGGGGAGGCCATAGCCTCCACGTTGTGTGCGACCTGACGATAGCCAGCGCCGAGCACGCCCGTTTCAAGCAGACCGATACCGATGTCGCTAGTTTCGATGGCGGGTTCGGTTCGGCCTACCTGGCCCGCCAGGTAGGCCAAAAGTTTGCAAGGGAGATATTCTTCCTGGGGCGCACTTACAGTGCTGCTGAGATGCATGAGATGGGAGCAGTCAACGCGGTAGTCGCCCACCGGGACCTCGAGGTGGTGGCGTTGCAGTGGGCGGAGGAGATCAACTCTAAGAGCCCAACAGCGCAGCGAATGGTCAAGTTTGCTTTCAACCTGATCGACGACGGCCTCGTAGGACAGCAGCTTTTCGCAGGCGAAGCTACCCGCCTCGCGTACGGTACGGCCGAGGCGGAGGAGGGACGGGATGCGTTCTTGGAGAAGCGGGCACCCGACTGGTCGGCCTTTCCATGGCACTACTAGTGCCCTGACCGTCGCAGGTGTGACCCTCGCAGGTCTGACTTGGCACGGTAAACTGTGTTAACGATTTGACCTCATGGTCGTCGGTAACGAGAGAACGACGTTCGCAACTGTGCACGAGACGGATTGATGAGCCCGAAAGACCTTTGGAAAACAAGTGCTCGCTACGCCAAGTCGACGGAGTTCGACGACCTAACTGACACGGGGGAGATCCCGGTCTGCAACCCCACGGACGATCCAGATCATTCCGGGCGTCTAGGGCGGCCATCGCGTGACCTGCTCGCAGCAGGTTCGCTCGTGAACGTCGGATTGGCTGTGTCGTCGATATTCGTGTCGCTGTTCTTCTACATTTCGTCGGGCAGTATCACCAACATGGCGCTCTTCGCTTTCGGTCGCTACGGCGGCCTCATGGCGATGTCGGCGGTCGTTGCAGCCGCATTCCCCGGCACGACCCCTCGTCGGCTCTTCCGCGTCGGAGTGGGCCTTACAGCCCTGTTCTACCTTTCCCTGATCGTCCTGGGCAAGGCAGCTACGCCGCTTGCCCTGCCGCTTGGCCTGTTCAACGGTGCTGCGAGCGGGGTTTACTGGTTCGGGGTCAACACGCTCATCTACGACGTGGTCGAAGGCCAGGAGCGCGGACGGTACTACGGACTCAACTTCGCCTTTTTGAACATCACCAACGTGGCCGGCCCTCTCGGAGCTGGCCTGCTGATCGCGAAGGTGGGCGGAGTGTCCGGATACTTTGCCGTCTTCGCTGCGTCGACTGTTGCGTTCGCCACGGCGTTCGTGGTGTCGAGACGCCTTGCTGAAACAACGGGAATCGGAGGAGTCCCAATCCGGGAGGCGCTCCGTCTCCCCTTGGCAACGCCAGAGTGGGGACGCATGTGGACGGTTGTCGCCCTCAGAGGCTTCAAGCAGTCCGCGGGATCTCTCGGTCTGATCATACTGGTCGCTTTGGCCACCACAAGTTCCCCGGCTCAAGGTGAGTTCGCTGCGGCTACTGCACTCGCCGCGGTTGGTACCTCGGTCCTCGCAGGCAAGGTCAGCCCAGACCGCAGGGGAAAGGTGATGTGGGGCGGCGCCGGTGCTTTCGTCCTGTCCACAGGATTGCTGCTCCACGCAGGACTTGCTGAGATTCTGACCTACGGAATCGTGACAGGGCTGGTCTACCCAGCGGTGATGGTTCCCGTGTCGAGCGTCATCCTAGAGGCAATGGACACCGACCCGAAGGCTGCCGAACGTCGCGGTGGTTACGTCTTGTCACGTGAGATAGCCGTCAACCTCGGGCGTCTCTTGGCGATCGGGCTTCTGTTAGTGCTGCTGCACTTTCTGGCTGCTAGAGACGCTGTGCTAGTCACTATAGGATCCGCAGCGCTGCTACAGCTCGCTGTTGCTGGTCTCTCCGCTCGAACCTCGACGACGGTTCGGGTCTACAGCTGAGCGGCGACTCTTTGCCACGTCGGCCGACCTGAATGCGAGCCGGGTACGGACCTCCCCGCAGGCGAGCATCCAGATATCTTAAGAAATAATAAAACTATAAGAGACCTCTCTAGTTTTGACTGCAGCCGGCAGCGACAAAGGGATCGTCTGTTGCTGAGATGTCCTATGGGCCGTGAAGTTCAACTATCATGATGCTGGCACTTCGGTGCGGTGGTACGACACGTCGGAGTGGCGGAATAGGCAGACGCGCTAGCTTGAGGGGCTAGTGCCCGCAAGGGCGTGGGGGTTCAAGTCCCCCCTCCGACACTCGTAAGCGGGAACGTTCCCCAAAAACAGGGGAGCGTGCGGGGGTAGGGGAGAGGGGCGTAGAAGAGGCTCTCGAGCTGCCACCTGACGCTCGGGTAATGCCCATTCGTCCACCCGGTCCAGCGCCGGCCTGCCCTTCGCCGGCCTGCCTTCCGCCGGTCGGCCCCGGCACGGCGGGGGCTTCGTCGTGTCCGGCTGGCGTCCCGGCGGATTCTGCGCTTGCTGCGACTGCGCCCGTCTCGGGGGCCGGGACGGTCGAGGAGGTGAACTACGCCTCCCATCGCCGCCAGGCGCACCGCGTCGCCGCCCTACGCGTCGCCGCCCCCGACGAGAAGCCGACGCTGCCGATCCGACCGCTGTCACCAGCGGACGTCCGCCGCCCCGTCCTGGGCGCCGCTCCGGGCAGTGTCATCCGCTTGGAAACCCCCTACCACGGCCGCCGGCCGGTGATGCGCCGCATCGACAGCTCCGGTCGTGTTCTCTACGACGCCGTCGCTGTCGTCCTCGGCTGGGAGGCCGGGTTAGCGCTCGACGCCACCTTGGACGGGCATTGGGTCACGTTCCGCTCCGCTGGACGGCCCCGCCGGGCCAACGAGCGTCGCCTGGCTCACATCGACAAGGCCGGACGCCTGGTCGTCCCCCAGGGTGTGCGCACCTATCTCGGCATCGACGTCGGAGAGGACGTCATCTTGTGCGTCGACGCTACCGCCGGGACCCTCCAGGCTGCCGACGCCTCCCTCCTGGCTCGAGCCCTCGACGCCCTCGAACGCGTCGAGGGCGCCTTTGCCCGCTGAGCTGGAAAGTCGGCGGATCCGATTGCACCCTGGCTGCGGGTGGTCACGGTCGCAACAGCCCAAACGCGCAGCGCCGGCACTCAACCACAAACTTTAAGGAGAAGCTCTCATGTCCATCGGGAACCCTCTTGACGACGCCGACAAGCGGGCCCAAAAAGCAGCGTTCGCGCTCGAGCAGCTCTGCGCCATGGGTTTCGACCTGGAGGACCTGCTGGCCCTGCGCGATTCGGGCCAGGTGCCCGGACAGGTCACCCTTCACGGCTACCTGCCGGTGGTCCGCAAGGCCTCTAAGCCGGGCAGTCGGCACGTCTACGCCAGCTACTGGGAGCTGCTTGACGTCGGCCTCCCCGACCTTTGCGCCTGCATGTGCCCCGTTTGTGTATCAGCAGCCGCTGCCGGCCCCGGCGGCGCTGCCCTGCCCTGCCCGTGCCGGGCGACTAGCGCCTGCGCTTGCACTAAAGCGGCGCTCGCCGGCGGCCCGGATGTAACCAGCTGCCTGGACGCCTACCATGGCCTCGGCGGGCGCCCCTTGCCCGATATCGTCCCCACCGACATCGCGCTGGCCATGGCCTGGGCGAAACTGCGGGCCAACAAGCGTTGGGCCCGGCGTAACGCCAAGAGGGCCGCCAACGGTCGGGCGACTTTCAACTACAAGGGCAGGTCCGCTGAGGAGCACACCCGCTCGGCGGCCAGCAAGATCTTTTCGTTGGCCCGCCTCGATCCGGCTACCGGTGTGAAACTGAACGTGGCTTTGGAGGTGGCCAAGGTCCGCCGCCCGAGGTCCACGGCCAGGGCCTACAGCGTCGCTCAGCTCGAGGAGCTGTGGAGCGCCATCTTCACCTGCGGTATCGAAGATCCGGAGTTGGCAATGCTGGTGTGGTGGTTCCATCTCGAGACCGGCGCCCGCCGCGGCGGCGCCCTCAATCTGATCCTCGGCGGCCTCAACCTGACCACGCAGATGGCCACCCTCGTGGAGAAGGCCGAGAGCGTCGCGGACCAGCCTATCTCTGCCGAACTTCAGAGGGCCCTGGTAGGCCACGCCCTCGAGCGCGGTGACGTTGTCGTCGCTGTCGCCGACGGCGTCGACCCTGGGGCGGTGACCGTGGACGACGTCGTCGCCGGGCGGGCCACGCTGCGCAGCGACGCCCCGGTCTTCTACTACCGTAAGCGGCGCAAGGTCACCGCCGCGGACGGAACCGTCACCACCCCGCCCCACCCGCTCACCCGGCGGTTCTACAACACTGTGTGGGATCGCCTGTGCCAGGCGCTGCCCTGGGCGGACCAGAACCACATCCGCCCCCATGACATCCGCAAGACCGGAGCGGAGTGGATCGAGAGGGCGCACGGTTACAGCGTGGCCAAGGGCTGGCTGCGCCACGACGTCGACGAGACCACCCTCGGCTACACCCAGGCCCGTCCCGAGCACATCGCCCGGGGGTTCGAGACCCTCACCGGTCGCAGCCATCCCCTCGCCACCGACACCGGCGAGCTACGCTAGAACCCCCCAGAGGCCGGCACCCGCCCGGGGCGGGCCGCTCGGTCGAGGAGGATCGGGTCACCATCAGCGCCGAGAAACAGGGCGGCGGTCGGAGCGCCGTTGAAGCAGCCGAAGGCAATGGTCAGTTCCCTTCCATTCAGTGGGTCGGTCGTCTGGAGGGTGGGAAGGTCGGCGGGGACACTTGTTCTCTCCTTGCTGCGGGCCGGCGTTTCCGGCGCCCGCTCAGTCCACCGTTCCTGGCGCCTACCACGGCGCACTCGCGCCGGGAGTCTTTTCGGGGAATCCCTCTCGAACCGTCCCGGCTGCTTATCCCGTCGGGCCTCTTCGACCGTCCAGGGGCGGTCCGGTCACACGGGCAGTAAGACCAGGGTTCGCGCCCAGCCCGGCTCTTATCGTCAGGGTGCCTCCCGATACGGCTTGGTTCCGCCACTGGGGAGGCGGACTGGGCCGGCACAACCGGTGGGGCGTTCTGACCCGGCCATACAAAGACTTCGTTGGATCGCATAGCGGCGTTGAGCGTCCAGCGCCCAAGGGGCGCGAAGGGCCTCGTGCGGCTATCCGCCGAGCCAGGACTGTTTCTATTTGACGCCAGCGCCGTCTAAACGTGATTAGCCGGAGCTGGGATCAAGCCGTAGCCACTGCGGCGTGAGTGCGTTGACGGTGCCGCAGCGCACCGTTGCGCCCGTCGCCGACCATGGAGAGAGATCATGACCGCACTCGTCCCGTACCCCTCCCCAGCCCTTGGCCTCGCCCCTGGCGGTGCCGGCGCCAGCGGCTGGCTGGAGGAGGCGCTCAGCGCCGACCCCGACTCGGCGGCCGAACTGGCCGACCTGGTCGAGGAGACCGAGGGCTCCCACAAGGCCCGCCACGCCGAGAAGACACAGGAGTCCTACGACTACTGGTGGCGCCGGCTCGAGCGCTGGTGCAGCATCCCGTCCACCCGCTACCGGCTGCGCAATGCGCCCCCGCTGGTTTTGGCCTCCGTGCTGCCTTTCGGCGAAGCGGGGGAGCAGATTCTCAGCCTGTTCCTCCACGACCTTTTCCTTGGCCCGAAAGACCCCGGGGCCGCCGAGGAGTGGACCGGCCCACCCGCCCCCTCCACTATCACCACCATCGTCGCCGCCCTCAAGGCTCGCTCCGGGGACGCCTGCGGCGCCCGGTGGAGCCCATCGACGTCCATGGCCAACGTGTTGCGGGGCTTGCGAAACAAGTGCCGCAAGGCGTACGGCGCCGACCGGCAGGCCACCCCGCTGCTGTCGGCTCACATAGCAGTCCTCGCCCGCCACCTGTGGGTCCCGGAACCACCCGAGGCGGTCCGGGACCGGCTCATCCTCGAGTTGACCGTTGCCGGGATGACCCCTGGCGACATCGCCCGCCTCGCCGGCGATGCACTGCTCACCCCGGCCCCGGACCTGGCCGCTCTCACTGAGGAAGCCAACACCCGGCTGTTCGAGGAGATGGGGACGGTCGGCGCCGAGTCGCTCCTCGTCCCCGGACGCCGTCGGCGCGGCGGGCACACAGATCCTCCGAGGCTCGTGCGGCTGGACGGCCGTCCGGCTCTGACGGCCGCCGTCGAAGCGTGGCTGGCCGTCCGGCCCGAGGGTGACGGGCCGCTCATCGAGCTCGCTCCCACCTACCGCTCCGGGCACGTCACCAAGATCCTGCTACGGCTGGCCGAACTCGCCGAAGTGCCCTGGAGGCCGGGGCGGGAGCGTCCGCTCCCGCCGCCAGGTGACTTGGAGCGCATGCGGGCCGTACTCGACGCCGGCGTCGACTGGCCGGGCCAAGTCCGGCGGCGGCGCGACCTTGTGATGCTCCTGGTGGGCTATCTGTGCGCCCTGCGCCGCTCCGAGCTGTGCGGCCTCACGCTGGGCGACATCGGCCCCCTCATAAAGGCGCCCGGTCTGGCCATCACCATCCAGCACTCCAAGACCTCCTCGTTCCCCGCCCGGCTGCCGCTGCACCGGGCGAACACCGCCGTGCCGCCCTACCTCGACGCTGTGACGCTGCTGGTCTCCTGGGTCCGCTTCGTGCGGGCCCTGCCGGGGGCGGACAGCTCAACACCGCTGTTCCCCGACCTTGACCGGTGGGGACACGTGCTCGAGCGCCGCAACAACCACGACCGGCTCACCCGCTACGACGCCCTAGACTCGCAGTCCTGGTCCACCCGGCTGAGGGAACTGGCCCGGGAGACCGCCGTGTTCGGCGACGACCTCGACGACGTCTACGACGGCGTTTCCGGCCACTCCCTGCGGCGGGGCTACGTGACCTCGGCCCTCCTGGCCGGCATCGACGCCGTGGTCGTCGCGAAGCAGACCCGGCACAAAGACCTGTCGATGATCCAGCGCTACGCCGACGAACTTGCCCTGCTGGAAGGCACCAACCTGGTCGAGCTGGTCATGGTCGGCGCCCGGGCCGCCATAGGCCGCACCGCCGACGTGGGGTGCGTCGACCAGGCCGTCCGGGCCCAGGTGAGCGGAGTCGCCTGACTCGCGCGTCGCTTAGCCAGCGGCGCCGCGGCTCATTGCCGGGTTGCGCCGGTTCCCGACGGTGCAGTGCATGTCGCTGACCTCCCCCCGCCCCGTAGCCCCGCTCGCCGCCCTCCTCGACCCCGCGTCCCCGGCTGACCGGTTCGTGCTCGACCGCTTCGGATCGACCATGGAGGCAGTCAATCCCGCCATGTTCGAGCTGCGGCCCCCGCCGGGCGTGCGCAGCCGGACTCTGCTGTTCGAGCGGTGGGCTCGCCTGGAGGGCATCCTCGACGGGGACGACCGGCCGGAGCTGCTCCCTGCCGAACAGCTGTCGGCCGCCCTGGTCGAGTTCGAGACGTGGCGTAGTCTGCCCATGCCGGCCGACCACCCTCTGTCCGGCCGGGCACAGGAGGCCCGCGTCTGCGACCGACTGGGGTGGCGGGTCGGGACCGAAGGGGCCGGGAAGGCGACCCTCTACGCCGACGTCCGGGCCCTGCGATGGTGGTGTCGAACCAAGGGCATCCCGGAGCGGGTCTGCGACGCCGCAGCGGAGGTGACCGCCGCCGAGCGGCCCACCCGACGCTCGATCCTGCTCACCGACGATAACATCGCCCGGGTGATCGCCGTCCTCGTCGACGAGGAGGTTCCACTGCCCCCCTGCCCGAAAAGCCGGGCCAAGGCGTGGCATGCCCGCCAGCTCGCCGCCTTCACCGTGCAGGTGTGGGGATCGCTGCGTATCAGCGAGGTGGGTCGCCTCGAGGACCGCCACATCGCCTTGGGCGACGACCGCCTCGTCGCCCACCTGCCGGTCACCAAGACCGGGCCGCGCACCGTCGAGCTGTTCCCCCGCAACGACGCCGCCTGCCCACTCGCCGCCATCGCCGCCTGGCTGGAAGCTGCAGAGCACTGCAACTACGACCGCGGCGGGGTGTTGCTGCCGGTCGTGCTCCTCAAAGGCCGACGAGGGCGCCAACCGATCGGCAGGCCCAGCTCGCTGCAGGAGTTGGCCAACTTCCGTCGGGTACTCGAGGCCGCCAATGTCACCGCCGACGGCGCCGAGACCGGCGACGATCCGACGTGCGCGCGCACCACCTTCGGCACCCACGGCCTGCGCGCCCTGCTACCCAACCGGGCGATCGACGCCGGCCGCTCCATCGCATGGGTAAAGCAGCTGGGAGCGTGGGCCCGGGAGGACAGCCCCTACCAGTGGTATCTGCACAAGGACCCGTCTCTCGCCGCAGCCCAGATCATGGCCGATGACCTAGCCGGTTAGCCAGCCTGACCGGCTGATTGACAGAAGCCGACGTTCCCGGACCGTCGCAGGCATGCGCCGACGCCCCCGGACCTACCAGACCCCCACCGCCGCCCCCATCAACGGCGACCCCGCCTCCGACGACCTCGCCGAGCTGCTGGAGGCCAGCGACTCCTCTGAGCAACAAGGGAGGGCCATCACCAAAGACTCCGAACGAGCCCACGCGGAAAATGCGCTCCGCCGTTTCGGGCAGTTCCTGGCCATCCATGGCTGCACACTCGAGGACATCCGGGCGGTGGCCGACGTGGATCGCTCCGGTCATCCGATCCTGCCACCCGCCCTCCTGCTCACCTACCTTGCCGAGGTCGCCCGTCCCGGCACCACCCGAGGCACTGTGCGCTACACCGCTGACAAGCTCCTCCGGGGCCTGCGATCCCAGGGATGGGCGGCCCCCGGCCTCGACGAAGGCATGCGAGCACACGCCCCGTGGGCCGAGAACCTTCAGGCGCTGTACTCGCACGTAGCGGCAGGCGAGTACCGTCCGGCCCGTCCGGTCCTGCCAGGCGGCGGCCTAGAGGCTATCGCCCGGGCTATCGCCCGGATCGAGCACCCGTTCCTGCGCCAAACGATGCTGGTCTTCCACGCAGTCAGCTTCTGGACTGGCGCCCGGATCACCGAGGTCACGTCGCTCATGACCTGGGCCTGGTTCAACGACACGGGGGAGCGCGGGGCTATCACATTCCCGGCCGGGCTCAAATATCAGCACCGCACCGTCACCATCCCCCTGGATATTTACCCGCTGGAGCCCCTCGCCTGCGCGCTGACCCAGCTACGGGCCCTACGAAAGATGCTCCACGACGCCGGGCTGCCGGTCGGACCTGACACCCTGATCCTGCCTGGGATCCGAGCAACGGCGGCCGGTGCGGAGTCGGTCGTGATCGACCCCATTGCCGAGCTGGTCGACAACCCGAACTCGCGCCCGGACACGCCCGACCGGGAAACTCGGACCGCCCTCGCCCGCGTCAGGCTCAGCAAGAGCTGGCGGGACCGTTGGAAGCGGTCCGCAGCCGACGCAGGGTTCACGAGCACCCCGCAGCGACGTGTCTCCCCCCACGGACTACGGCGAGGGCTGGCCAACGCGCTCGATGCCGGCGGGGCAGACCTAAGCCGAATACAGGCAGTCCTACGCCACGGCCGGCCCGTGGTGACTTTCCGCTACGTCGACGGGTCCAGCGCCGACCTCGCCGACATCAACCTGCTGCTCGATCTGGAGGACGGGCTCTCCAAGGTGACGCCGCCCTCCGGGGCTGGGCTCGCCGCCTTGCTCAGCGGACGGTCCGACAGCCGTCCGATCGACCCAGCCATGCTCGACGACGGTCGCTGCTCGGTTTTCGACGAGATGGGCGAGCGCTGCACACACCCACGGGCTTGGCATCCCGCCGGCCTGGGCGCGCTGTGCATAGGGCATATCGGCCGCGTCAACAAATACGGCCCGCAGGACCCTCGCGTACGGCGACCCACCGTCCGAATCCCGGCCACTGAGGACGCCGAAGAGGCGCAGGCCGCTGTCGCCGACCCCGTGGCAGCCATACTCGGCGCCCTCGACTGGGACGCTGGCTGCACCGCCGTGCACGACGGCGTGGCCTGCGGCTGGCGCCGGGACGAGGTCTGGAGCGTCGTACACGACGGGCGGCGAACCGTTATGTGCTTCGTACACATACAGCGGCTGCTCGTCGGCGACCCGAACTGGTCCCGACCACGCAAGAGCTGCGAGGTGAGCCACCTCGGTGCCGACGGGCCAGTTGTGTGTGGAGATCCCGGCTACTGCCGGGTGGCGACCGACGACGACACCAAAATCGAGGCGTGCCAAGCCCACTACAGTCGCTGGGCGGCAGGCAAGCGCGGTGCCGACTTCACCAAGCCGATACGGCGCGCCATACCTGAAGCGTGCGAGGTTGTCCACGAAGTTGACGGTGCTGTCAGTGTCTGCGGCAACAAGACGATCGTGACGATCCAGATCGGGGACGTCCGCACAGCGGTCTGCGGGGCGCACTACGCGCGCTGGAAGGCGCAAAAACGTGGAGCGGCCTTCACCCGGCCGATCATGCCGCCCAGGCGCGGACGGCGACTTGAAGTCGTCGCACCGCAGTGACCACTGGAACTGGCCGACGCACCCTTGCCCTGCGAAGGCATGGGCTTTCCCACGCCCGCATTTCGACCATGTCGGGACTCGACGATGCTCCACTCGGACTCGCCGGCCGGATCGGCCCTCGTCCCAGGGAGCCGTTGAGATCAGCGCCGCTGGAGGCCATCGCCCAGTGAGCGCCAGGTCGTCCGAGGAGTCACGAAAGCCAACAGCGGCGCCGCTTGGACCGCCGAACGCAGCGTGAGCCACCGTCGACTTCGAGCGCGCTGCCGTCTGCGGGAACACCCTGATGTCTTCCGGTGTGGGTGAAGCGAAGCTGGCGGTGCTGGACGAGGATTGGGACCGTGCGTTGATCGTGGTCGCCCACCCCGACGACGTGGAGTATGGGGCGGCCGCCGCGGTGGCCCGGTGGACCTCGCAGTAAAAGAGGGTGCGCTACCTGCTGGTCACCCGCGGCGAGGCCGGTATCGACGGCATGGATCCCGCCCTGGTCGGCCCGTTGCGCGAGGCCGAGCAGCGGGAGGCCGCCGCCACCGTCGGGGTGGAGCGGGTCGACTTTCTCGACTACCTCGACGGGCAGGTCGAGTACGGTCTCGGGTTGCGCCGCGATATCGCCGGGGCCATCCGCGGATTCCGGCCCGAGGTGGTGGTGTCGCTCAACTACCGTCTCGAAGCGCGAACCGGGATCAACATGGCTGACCATCGGGCGGTCGGAACGGCGGTGTTGGACGCGGTCAGAGACGCCGGGAACCGCTGGGTGTTCCCCGAGCGGGCCGAGGCCGGCCTGCAGCCGTGGGGCGGGGTGCGCATGGCCCTCTTCGCGGCGTCTCCGTGCTCTACCCATGCGGTGGACGTCACCGGATGGTTGGAGGCGGGCATCGCGTCGCTTCGCTGTCACCGCCAGTATCTGGCCGGGCTGAACGCGGAGCTCGATCCGGACGGGTTTCTACGCGACGAAGCCGCCCGGGTTGGTGCCTTGGCCGGGGTGGGGGCGGCGGCAAGCTTCGAGGTGGTGTTGCTATGATTCCGGCCTTCGCTCCTATGACCACCCCGACGGCCGACGGGCCTATGAACAATAGAGGTGGAGGTTGAAGCGGATGCGTCGCACGCTGATCGAGTTCCATGGGGCGAACTGCACCTGGTGTGTCAGCAACACGGTTTCCCATCTGCGCTCGCATGATTCGGTGCTGTCGACCCGGGTGCAGGCCGGGAATGGTTGCATCGAGGTGGACCATGACGCCGGCAACTGGGACGAGTTGCTGGCCGGGGTGCACGCCGATCTGCGGGGTTGGCAGCAGGCCGACAACGGGGAACGGGTGATGGTGGACCTGCGAGTGCACGAGGCGGATCGATGCCCGTTCCGACCCCCTGATGGGGCGGCCTGAGCCACCGTTGCGGGGTGGTCGGGGCGGCTATTCCCAGGTCTCGGTCATCAGCCGCCCGGATCCGACCCCAAGACCGAGCAGTAGCTCTTCGACGTCGGTGACCATGGCGAAAGGCCCGCACACGAAGGCCAGGCACGACCCGGCGATCTCGGCGAAGCACTCGGCGAGCATGGCGTAGTCGACCCGCCGGTGGTGACGGCCGGCGGGGTCGGCGGTGAAGGTGTGCACCACCTGCAGCCACCGGTGCTCGGCGGCGAGCCGGTCGAGCTCTTCAGCGAAGATGGAATGGTCGCGGTCCCGGCTGGAGTAAAGGAGGCGCACCGGGATATCCAGCTCCTTGGCCACGGCGTAGCGGATCATGCTCATCAGCGGTGTGATTCCGCTACCCGCCGCGACCAGCACCAGGGGGCCGCCGTCGGTTTCGGTCCAGGTGAAGTAGCCCAGCGGCCCTTCGACCGCCACCACCGCACCGACCGGGATCCGCCGTACCAGCAGCGGCGACACTCGCCCGCCGAGGACCTCTTTGACGGTCAGGTCGATGACTTGGGGGTCAGGCCAGGGTGACGATGAGGCCGAGTAGGTTTCCACCGCCGGGTAGGCGCCGCCAGCGGGTATCTCGAGGTTGAAGTGCTGGCCGGGCAGGAACGGCTGGCGGTCGGCGAGGGTGAGGCGCACGGTGACCGTGTCGGGTGTCTCAGCGATGACCGCGGTCACCGTCGCCGCCTGGCAACCGTCACGGATCCGGGCCGGTGCCGGCCATGCGTTGAGGGGATCCCTACTGTGCAAGAGCCGCCGGGCCCAGTCCGGGACGGTCCCGGTGGTGAGGGAGGTGGTCATGACGGCCCTCTCGCCGCGGGCGTGACAGGCGACGGCAGCTGGTGGCCGCGGAGGTCGGTGTCGGTGTCGCCGAGGATCAGGCGGGGTCCGGACGGCCAGCGCAGGTAGTGCCACGCCCAGTTGATCAGCACGATCAGCCGGTTGCGGAAGCCGATCAGGTACATGAGGTGCAACCCCAGCCACGCCGCCCACCCGGGGGTGCCCCGCAACGTGATCTTACGGGCTAAAGGAGCGGCGATCTCAGCGACGGCGGCGCGCCGGCCGATGGTGGCCATGATCCCCTTGTCGTGATAGGTGAACTCCTGGAGCGTTTTGCCGTGCAGGGACCGCCAGGCTTGTTCGCCGGCGTGCCGGCCGGACTGGATGGCGGTCTGGGCCAACTGTGGTGCCAGCCGCGTGCTGGTAGGCGACAGGGGGATGGCGGCGGCGTCACCGGCGGCGAAGATGCCGGGATGGTCGGGGAGGGCGAGTGTCGGCTCCACCACGATCCGCCCGCCGGGTCCTCGGTCGGCGCGGAGGAGGGCGGCGATGGTACCGTCCACGGTGATGCCGCCGGCCCAGATCACCACGTCGAAGGGGATCGTGGTGCCGTCGGCTAAGCGCACCGCGCGCGCCGTAACCTCGGCTACCGGTGCCCCGAGACGGAGGTTGATGCCTCGGGCGTGGAGGGTTTGTTGCGCGTAGCGGGCAGAGGACTCGCTGAAGCCGTTGAGCGCCCGGTGCATGGCGTCGACCAGCGTCACGGTCGGGGTTCCCAGTTGCATTCGGTCCCGTCTGGTGCTGACCTCGAGCAGTTCCAGCAGTGCGCCGGCGGTTTCCACCCCCGTCGGCCCACCGCCCACAACCACCAACGACAGTGGCATCTCCGGCTGGGTGGCAGGGTTCTGGTCGGCGGTTTCCAATAGCTGCAGGAGCCGGTTGCGTAAACGGCGGGCGTCGTCGAGGTTGTACAGCGGCAGCGCCCACCTTTCAGCGCCAGGAATATTGTGGTAGGAGGCGACCGAGCCGCAGGCCAAGATCAGCCGGTCGAAACCGAGAGCGGTCCCATCCGACAACCGCAAGGTTCTGGCGTCGACATCGACGTCGGTGACCGCCCCGTGACGGAAGGTCACGTTGCCCGACCGGCCGAACACGGCGCGTACCGGGTAGGCCACATCGCCGGGCGATAATCCGGCGGTGGCCACCTGGTAGAGGAGAGGCCGGAAGGTGTGGAAGTTGTGCTGGTCGACCACCACGACCTGCACGTCTCGTCCGGCCAGTTGGCGGGCGGCGTTGAGCCCGGCGAAACCGGCACCGACCACCGCCACCACCGGAGCTGATACTCCGCTTCCCGTCGGATGCGCAGGTCGATCAGTGAGGGTCATTGATGACCATCAGACACCCGTGACGATCGAGGCGCTCGTTGAGGGCCTCTCCGGCCACCACGGCCCGGCGGCCGGGGACAGCGGCCACCGCGGCGGGCCAAGCGAGACCCGGGATCTCCAAGACCGTGAAGGTGTTACGGGTCGGGTCGATCACCCGGACCTTGCCGTTGCCAAAGTCGGATACCCACAACCATCCCTCCTCGTCGACCGCGATGGCGGACGGCCAGCGCCACCTGGTAGCCGGGCCGGCACCGTCGTGGTTGCCGCCGGGAGGGCTGCCGGCGACGGTGGTGACCTCCCCGCGGGTCGATACGCGGCGGATTGCGTTGTTGCCGGTGTCGGCCACGAAGAGCACCCCGGAGGAGTCGATGGCGAGCCCGGACGGCCGACGGAACCGGGCGTGGTCGCCGTCGCCGTCGCCGTCGCCGTAGTCGAAGCCCGACCCGGCCAGGGTGGTGACCTGGCCGTCTGGGGAGATCTGTCTAATTCGGTCATTGCCGGAGTCGGCTACGAAGATGCCGTCCGCTCCCACCGCGACCGAGCGGGGGAATCGGAACGCGGCTTGGCCGGCCGGCCCATCGCGATATCCGCTGGCCCCTCCCGCCACCACCCGGATCGAGCCGTCCATACCCACGGCACAGACGCGATGGGCGGTCGCGTCGGCTACCACCAGCGACCCGTCGGGGCGAGGGCGATACCGGCGGGAGAGTACAGCCGGTCAGTGCCGGCATCCGTGCCCACCACCGCCTTCCCCATACCGTCGGGACTGACTTGCCAGATGGAGCCCGAGTCGAGCTCGCTGAGATAAACCGTGTGGTAGGGGTCAACGGCGACACCGCCGGGGCGGCCCGCGAAGCTGAACAGCGGCTCGCAGTCGACCCGGTACGCCTTGCCCGCCGGTTCCGATACCACCGCCCGGGTCGCCGGGCCCGGCTCGCGTCGCTTCGAATGATGCATGGCGCTGTGGACACTAACCATCTCATTCCTCCAATCTCGCCTGCTCTGAGCTATCGGGTCGCCACCGGTGTCAGACCGCGTGCTGGTCCATGGCATGGTGGTGCTCGTCTCGAGCCTGGATACTGAGCAATGCCACCAGCTCCCCAGCCCGAGCCTGGCAGTCGCCGCTAAGAGCCGCGCAGTCCCAGCGGGCGTCGTCGACCAGACTGGAGGCGAGGGCCGAGATGCGGTCCTGCCCCTTTTTCAAGATGCGGGCCTGGGCGGGCGCCATCCGGTTCAGCTGGCTGGCCTCGGCTCGCAGATGGCGGTCCAACGCGGCCGAGAACCGCCGGGCCGCGTCGTCCAGTCGTGCCGGGTCGCGGTCTGTGGCGGCGGCTTGTAGATTGCGGGCCAGGGTGAGAAGCGGCTCGTGACCTAGCGGCCGGGCCGGGCGGGCGATCCTATGAGACCGCTCGGTTCGTGAATCGTTCGCCATTAGCCAATTGTCCTTTTGCTGTCACAGACGGTCCGATTTTGCAGTCCATCTACATGTCGCTTTCAGTTCCACATCTCGGCGGAGCGGAGCGCCAAGGCGGCTTGCCTCTCCGGGGATCTGATCGATGGGCTCGGTCAGGTCGGCCAGGGCGGGGCCCCGATCCGTTCGGCGACGCCTTGGATGGTCGAGATATCCGGCCGGGCGGTACGTTCTCACATCCTCCACCAGTCGGGGCCAGACATGTGTGTCGCCGGAAACCACTACAAGCGGCCGGTCAACCTCAACGCTCATAGGAAACCTCCAATCTGAGGGGGCCCCACGCACCCTTGCATCACCACACTATCGTGTTTTTCTAGTGACAACTAGACTAAAAGCGGCTAAGGTGAACCTTGGAGGACCCAGAGCTATGACTGAACCTGAACGAAGCAAACTTGGACGATCGCCGAGGCGAGGGGGTCCGAACCGCCTAGCCGGGCGAGACGGCCACACCACCGACGGCCTGGAAGAGCTGGTCGTCGAACACGAGAGAATCCGCCGGGCGCTGGACGAGCTGGTCGACACCTCCGGCCCGGCCTGGGAAAAGAAAGACCAGCTCAAGCAGCTGAGACAACTGATCAGCCGACATGAGGACGTCGAGGCGTCGATCCTGGCCCCGGTGATCCGATCCCGCCTGGACCACGGTCACCGACAGTGGAGGTCGTCCCGGCGGCTGTACCGGCATATCGATAGCCTCCTGGCCCTGATCGACCGTCGCTCGATCAGCTCACCGGACCTGCCACAGCTGGTCGAGGGGCTTCGCCGGGCGGTCGGCGAGCTCATCGCCCGGCAGGATACCGTCACCTTCCCGGGGCTGCGGGCCGCTCTGGCCGGCCAGGAACTGGAGCATCTAGGCGATCGCGTCGCCGCCGCCCGCCATCACGCCACGAGCCGACCCCATCCCTATGTGCCGCACCGAGGGATGCTGGCCCGCCTTGTCCGACCGGAGGCAGCCATCTTGGACAAGCTGCGGGACCGGACACCGCCAAGGCTGTGACCGTGTCTGCGATAGCTGACATGACAACGGCTGCGTCGTTGCTCGAGTAGCGGTTGTGCCGAAGAGCGAGAGCGGGGGCTTTCACGTAGCGACTGGCCCCGGAGCATAGGAGCGAGTTACAGACCCCTTAGCGCACGATTATTGACGATGTGGCTGCCCACCAGGCTCACGCCCTCCGCCCTCGCTCGCATGTCGTCAGCTCTGCTGGGACTTGGCGGTTGTCCGCGTCGACGGGGGTCGGATTCATGTCCGGTCGTCCGCCCCGCAACCCGAACACTGACAGAAAGAAGGTATGGGCGTATGAACCCTGTCCAGCATTCCCCGGAGCCGTTCGACTGGGCCGGTGTTGTGGATTACGCCGCCCGTTACACGAACGAGGCTCCTCTGACCCAGTACGAACTACCGGGTGTGACCGAGGAGGTGCACCAGGTGCCCTGCTCCGCGGGAGGCGATCACTCGGAGGTGTCGGTTGCGGTGGTGCCGCTGTGGCACGCCATGGTCACGGCTAGGATAAACGTCCCAGCCGGTGACCCGGCTGCACTGGGGGACGCCCGCAGCCGACTTGATGTCGCGCTTTCGGAGATCGAGCGGCTCTACCCCCTCTCCCCAGCCGGCCTGCTGCCTCAAGTCGCTTGGGGCACGCCTTATTTCTCGCGTTACCTACCTCGTTCCGTGGTCGATGAGCACCTGCCCCGCTCGATCCGCAAAGGCAGCGAGGGACAGGCGATCCTGATCGAGTCGATCCGCTTCCCCCGCGACCCTGACGACCTGATCATCGAGCACAACGAGGTGTGCTTCCATTTTAAGAGCGATTTCCGCCATCACGTCGACGAGGCCATCCGGGCCTTGTTCTCCCCGGGGGAGTCGGTGCTCAACGGAGTACCGACCGAGAACGTGTTTATCGGTGACCTTTTCACTGTCACCTCGATCAGGCGGGGGTTCGCCGGCCGGGGCATGCCGGCCCGGGTCGGCAGGGCGCTCGGCATACCGGGTGCGGACAAAATTCCCGCGGGTGCGATGCTGTTCATGGGTTTCACTTCCAGTCATGTGCATGGCCTGGCTTCCGGGAACCTGGCCAGCTACGAGACGGTGCCGGGCTGGACGGACTGCAAGCCCGGCGACTACATGGCCGGCGGGGCTAACATGCACGTCTCGCACATCGCCATTGAGCTCGACCGCTGGTACTCCTTGGCGCATCCGGCCCGCCTGCAGCGGATGTTCACCCCTCGCCGCAGCGAGGGCGAGGAGGTTCTGTCCCCAGACCAGTGCCCGGCGACGTCCACCTTCCGGGCCGAACGCGACGCCGACGTCGAGCGCTTCGGTCTGGTGGGCCACAACGAGCAGATGCAGTTCCTGTCCCGGGTCGAGGCGGAGACAACCACCGCGTATGGCCAGGTGATCCCCAAGGGGACCACGTTCTTCCTGCGCCAGGACTTCGACACGGTCGAGAACCCCTTCGAGTTCTGGAGCGATGGGCCCGTCAGCCCCCAGCCGCGAGCCGGGGTGCATTTCATCGGCATGGGCCCCTCGGCCCAGCACTTCGAGCTGATGCGCTTGGAGATGGACAGCCCCGATCTTGCCGAAGCACACAAGCTTCCGGACGAGAACGTGGGCATCACCGACTTCCTCGTCACCACCCATCGTCAGAACTACTGCCTGCCGCCGCGGTCGCACCGGTCGTTCCCTCTCGCAGAGCTGATCTGACGGACGCCGCAATGGTGGTTGACGCCGGTCGCCCCGGAGCGGCCACGAGGGCAAGGGCGGTGACGTCATCGGCCAGTTGGGCCTCCGCAGTGGGTCAGCACGGCTTGGATGATCACGTCGACGACAACGTGGGCGTCCGGGGTGGTAGCGGCGAGCAGCGCGCGCAGCCGGGCTTCGCTGAACTCGGTGTGGCCGTCGCGCGCCTCGGTGACGCCGTCGCTGTAGAGCAGGAGCAGGTCGCCAGGGACGAGCCGGAGCCGGATGTCTTTGAGCCCGGGGTCGGCGAAGCAGCCGAGCAGGGCTCCGGGCGCTTCGACGGCTTCCACCGTCCCATCGGTGCGCCGTAACAGCGGCGGAGGGTGCCCGCCCCGGGCGAAGCGGACCTCGAGTCCCTGTGGGGTCGCTTTCGTGGTCAGGTAGACAGCCGACAGGAACTGTTCTGGCTCGCCACGGTTGAGCAAGGTTTCGTTCAGCCCGCGCAGCACACGTTGCGGGGATGCCTGTAGGACGGCCAGTGTCCGGATCGTGTATCGGGCCAGCGCGGTGAGTGTCGCGGCGGGCTCCGTGACCTACAACATCGCCGATGATGCTGCCCCATCTCCCGCCTGGCAGGGGGAACACATCGTAGAAGTCGCCGCTCACCCGGGTGCCGCCTTGCCCGGGCAGCCACCGCGCCGCGATGCTCAGGCCTGGTACCTGGGGAAGTTCGGGCGGCAGGAGACTCTCCTGTAAGGTGGCAGCCAGTTCGGCGCTGGTTCGAGCGAGCGCACCAGCGTCTTCACGTGCCCGGACGTTGAACAGGTAGGCGGCGGCCACACCGCGAGGATTTGGGCCCCCACCAGGTCGGCGTCGGATAGATCGAGAGGGACTTGGCATACAGCTCGAATGCCCCGAGCTGTCGATCGTCCAGTCGCAGCGGAAAGCTGTAGACCGCACCAAGTCCAGCCCGCGCGGCTGCCGGCGAGAAGTGGAGTAACGTCTCGTCCTGAGCGAGGTCGCGCACCTCCACGCCGGTTGCCGGTGCGGTAGGCCTGAAGGCAAGGCCCCTCGTGCAGGTCCATCTGCAGCGCCTCGACCCCGAGAATCACATCGTCGGAGGCCGCCACGATGTGATGCTCGGTGTCGCTATCCATGAGCAACACGCCAGCGCCGTCCACCGGAATGACCTCGACGACGTGGTCAACGAGGTGATCGAGGATCGTCTGGATCGAGAAATCGCTCGTCAGCGTGCGGGCAAAGTCCACCACCAACACCGCCGCGAGCCGTTTTTCGTCCACAGGGCGCCCCTTGCCGAAGAAATGATGGCGAGCCTGGGCGCCGGGGCCTGGAGCGTCGCGGGCTTGCAACGGATTACCCTACACCGTGCTTCACCGGGCCTTCCCGTGACGGCGAAGGCGGCCCGCTCATCGTCGCTGAACAGCTGAACAGCTGGGGCTGCTGCCCCTGAGGCAGAGAACCGGGTCGCTTCATTGGTTTGGGTTGCGGGGCAGCGAAGGTAGTGCTGAGCCAGTGAACGGTACTGCGGGCTGAGCCTTCGCGGCCCGCCGGCGACATCGTTGCTCCAGATCCCGGTGACGACTCGGGAACCTTCGCGTTCGCAACGACCAGGGAGAGGAGCGGCGATGAGCATCAACGTCATCGTCTCATCTCAGCGCTCCGCGCATTGGCCCCCTTGTTGAGGGCAGCCCGAGCGGGGTCAGAGCTGCAGCGTGAGAGTGTCCGAAGAATGCATCTGTGGCCCCTAACGGCAGGCTTTAGGGGTCTGTTGTACTAGTTACGAACAGATAAACTCGGACTGGGCCCCTGTCGCCAGTACGGGACGCCTGGAGGTGACTGCCATGGCATTTCAAGTCCCGCCGGCATTGCGTGTGCATGTCGATGCCGAAGAGGTGGCCGAGTGGAGCGACTCGGTGGATGCCTTGGTGGCGGCCCATGGGCCACTGGCGGCCTCCCGTGTGCTCGGCGCAGCATGGAGGCGGGCCCGGGTTGTCGGCCTTACCGTTCCGGGGACACCGGTCACCGACTACGTGAACACGTTGTCCACCGAAGCGCAGCCTGGGTTTCCAGGCGACGAGGTGATCGAAACCCGCATTCGGCATTACGTTCGCTGGAACGCGGCCGTGATGGTGGCGCGGGCGAACCGGCGCGCGGACGGGATCGGCGGACACCTCGCCACGTATGCGTCGGCCGCGACTCTCTACGAGGTCGGCTTCAACCACTTCTTCCGGGGAGGCGACGCTGGCATTGGCGACCAAGTCTACTTCCAGGGCCACGCGGCACCGGGAATCTACGCCCGCGCCTACCTCGAGGGGCGTCTCAGCGAGACGGAGCTCGACGGGTTTCGCCGGGAGGTGGGCGGCGGGCTGCCGAGCTACCCGCATCCCCGCCGGAGCGACTTCTGGCAGTTCCCGACGGTGTCGATGGGGCTCGGGCCGCTGATGGCAGCTTACCAGGCTCGCTTCAATCGCTACCTCACCGATCGAGGGATCGTGGACGTCTCGGGGTCGAGAGTATGGTGCTTCGTCGGGGACGGCGAGATGGACGAGCCCGAGTCGCTGGCGGCTGTGGCCGTGGCGGGCAGGGAGAAGCTCTCGAACCTGGTGTTCGTGGTCAACTGCAACCTTCAGCGTCTCGATGGGCCGGTCCGCGGCAACGGCAAGGTCATCCAGGAAATGGAGGGCCTCTTCGCCGGGGCCGGCTGGAACGTCGTGAAGGTCGTCTGGGCCCGCGAGTGGGACCCGCTCCTCGCCGCCGACGTCGACGGAGTGCTTCTCGACAAGATGAACGCCACCTTGGACGGCGAGTACCAGAAGCTCCGGGTGGAGAGCGGGGCCTATGTCCGCGAGCACTTCTTCGGACCTGACCCACGCCTGGCGGCTCTCGTCACCCACCTCTCTGACGACGATCTGCGGCTGTTACGCCGTGGTGGCCACGACCCGGTGAAGGTCTACGCCGCCTACCGTGCTGCGGTCGAGCATGCGGCCGGGCCCACCGTCGTGCTGGCGAAGACCGTGAAGGGTTGGGCTCTCGGCCCTGACGTCGAGGCTCGCAACGCCACCCACCAGGTCAAGAAGATGAACGAGGCAGAGCTCAAGACCTTCCGGGATCGCCTGGAGCTGCCGATCTCCGATCGGGCGCTCGCCGAGGACCTTCCTCCCTATGCGCATCCTGGACTGGACTCCGAGGAGTACCACTACCTCGCCGAGCGCCGCCGGGCGCTTGGCGGGCCGCTTCCGGCTCGCCGGTCGACCAAGGGGACGCTCACCGCGCCCGAGGACAAGGTCTACGGAGAGCTGTTGGCCGGAACGGGCCCGAAGGTGGCGGCATCGACCACCGGGGCGTTCACCCGGCTGCTGCGGGCGCTTCTTCGTGACCCGAATGTCGGGCAGCGGGTGGTGCCGATCGTTCCCGACGAGGCGAGGACCTTCGGGATCGACGGCCTGTTCCGTGAGGTCGGCATCTATCAGTCCGGCGGTCAACGCTACGAGCCGGTCGACTCCGGCCTGCTGCTCTCCTACCACGAAGCCGCCGACGGCCAGATCCTGGAAGAGGGGATCACCGAGGCAGGCGCCATGGCCTCGACGCTTGCGGCGGGCACCTCGTATGCCATGCTCGGCGAGGCGACGGTGCCGTTCTTCGTGCACTACTCGATGTTCGGCTTCCACCGGGCCGCCGATCTGCTGTGGGCGTTCGGGGACGCCCGGGGCCGGGGGTTCGTGCTGGCCGCAACTGCGGGGAGGACGACCTTGCAGGGCGAGGGGCTTCAGCACTGCGACGGCCAGAGCCTGCTGTATGCGTCGGCGCACCCGTCGTGCCGGGCCTACGACCCGGCGTTTGCCTACGAGGTCGCCGTGATCGTGCGGGCCGGGATGGCCGCAATGTATGGCCCCGACCCAGAGGACGTCTTCTACTACCTCACCCTCTACAACGAGAGCTACCCGATGCCGGCTATGCCCGATGGCGCCGAGGAGGGCATCGTGGCCGGCCTCTACCGCTGCGCAGTCGCCCCGGAGACGGGCGGGCCGACTGCCCGCATTCTCGGCAGCGGGCCGGCGGTCTTGACAGCGCTCGACGCCCAGCGGCTCCTCGCCGAGCGCTACGGCGTGGCGGCGGAGGTCTGGAGCGCGACGAGCTACAAGGCGCTGCGCGAGGACGCCCTGTCGGCTGAGCGCTGGAACCGGCTCCACCCTGACGAGCCGGCGCGCACCCCCTATGTGACGAAGGCGCTCGCGGGAGCCTCACCTGTCGTGGCCGCCAGCGACTTCACGAGCCTCGTCCCCGACCAGGTGGCTCGCTGGGTGCGCGCCCCCTATGTGGTGCTCGGAACCGACGGCTTCGGCCTCTCCGACACCCGGGAGGCGCTGCGCCGGCACTTCGAGGTCGACGCCGCCCACGTCGTCCTCGCCGTCCTCGGCGCCCTGGCCCGCTCGGGGGTGCTCGACCCGTCGACGGCCGCCGCGGCGGTGGCCGATCTCGACGTCAACGCCGAAGCAGTGAACCCGCTCACCGCGTGACAAGCGGACGATGCGTCGACCGGGATGGAAGAGCTTCTTCGTTTTTCTAGTGGTGAGAGGCTAAACTGAGGGCGCGAGTAGGGGTTCGGGGCTAGTGGCGCGGCCGGAGCGCGAAGGAGGTCGCATGGCAGAAGACGAGAGAACCGGATCCGGCCAGTCCGGTCACGAGCACCCGGTTGTGATCGACGAGGGCATGGGTCGTTGGCACGAGTCTTGCCCTTGCTGCATGAGCACGGCCTACCCGAGATCAAGCAGGCCCTCGACGAAGAGCGTTGGGCCTCGGCTTGACCGATCGAGGAAGCGTGGGCTGTCGTGACCGCTGGTGAGCTCACGTGAGTGGGCCGACCAGAGCGAAGGGGGAACCTGGCGTGACCAACGCGACCGAACGGCTGCATACTGCGGGCCAGAGCATCTGGCTCGACAGCATCAACCGGGTCATGGTCACCTCGGGCACCCTGGCCCGCTATGTCAACGAGCTGGCGGTGACCGGCCTCACCTCCAACCCCACCATCTTGGGCCACGCAATGGCGGCAAGCCACGACTACGACGAGTCGCTGCGGCGCCAGCTCGGCGAGGGGGTCACCGACGCCCAGGACCTCGTCTACGCCCTGGCGTTCGAGGATCTCGGCGCAGCAGCCTCCCTGCTCCGCCGTGCCTGGGAGGAGTCCTCCGGTGTCGACGGGTACGTCTCGGTCGAGGTCCCGCCCGACCTCGCCTACGACGCGCCGGCGACCGCCGCGCTCGCCCGACGCCTGCATGACGAGGCCGGTTTCCCGAACCTGCTCGTCAAGATCCCCGGCACCCCCGAAGGGCTGACGGCGATGGAAGAGACCGTGGCTGCCGGAATCGGGGTGAACGTGACGCTGCTGTTCTCCGACGCCCAGTACCTCCAGACCGCCGAGGCGTACCTGCGGGCGCTGGAACGCCGCCTCGCCGCCGGGCAGGACCTCGACGTGGCCTCGGTGGTTTCGGTGTTCGTGTCTCGCTGGGACAAGGCTGCCGACCCGCTGCTGCCCGCCCACCTGCACGCCACGCTCGGCCTCGCCATGGCCAAGAAGGCCTACGCCTCCTACCGCAACCTGCTCTCTGGGGAACGCTGGGCAGCCCTGGCGGCAGCCGGGGCCCGCCCCCAGCGCCTGCTGTGGGCCTCCACCTCCGCCAAGGACCCCGGCCTGCGCGACGACCACTACGTCGCCAAGCTGGTCGCGCCAGACACCGTCGACACCGTGCCGGAGAAGACGCTGCTCGCCTTCGCGGACCACGGCAGCTTCGACGCGCTCCTCGAAGCCGACTACGCCGGGGCGGAGGCACAGGTCGCCGCAGTGGCGGCCGCCGGGGTGGACGTCGACACGCTCGCCGAGTCCCTGCAGCGTCAAGGCTCCATGGCGTTCAGCGCCGACTGGGCGGCGCTCGTCGAGGCGATCGGCGCCAAGGTCGCAGGGATGTAGGATCGTGGCCCGCTGGTCCCTCCTCCGAGGTCACCGGTGGCGGCGCTCGTCATCGAGGGTCCGCTTTTCCGAAGCGGTACCGCTGCGCTCGGACCGCCGCGACCTGCGCCGCCAGCTTCGGGCGGCGCTCCGCACGAGCCGTGCAGAGCGCAAGCGTCGGACGACCGCGGGCCTGTCGGCCCTGGCCAGCCGTCGAGTCCGGATCGCCTCGGTCACCCCGGGAGAGCTCGGAGACCAGCTCATCGAGTTCGCCGACGGCACGCGTCTCCGGCTCGAGGTGCGACACGGCACCACCGCACTGCGACGGCTGGCCGTACGGGCCGCCTGCCAGGACTTCTATCTGGGCCGTATCGAGCCGTGTTTCGGCTGCTGCTGGTACAAGCTGGGTTTCTCGTGTGCGGGGGAGAGTGGCCCGACGGTCCTCGCCGAGGTGAAGCAGTACGAGTCGAAGACGACGTGGGTCCAGTGGGCTCCGAGCTCCAGGTGGCATCGCAAGTCGCGCGAGCAGCGCCATGGCTGAAGGCGATCGCCGAGGGTCGGTGGCCGCCAGTGAACCGGACAAACCGGCTGCGATGGCGGCGGCGCGTCGGTGCGACACCGAGCGGTGGGTCCCCGCTGACGAGGGCGATTCGTTGTTCTGGTGTAAACTAGAAAATCGACACCGGGAAGGTATGAGAATGGTCGAAGAGGAGGTGCAGCAAGAGGCTCGGGCGCTCGGCGACCCTACCCGTCACCGCCTGTTCCGCTACGTCGCCGAGGCTCCCGGACCGGTCGGGGTGGCGGAGCTGACCGACTTTGTCCGGCTGAACCACAACGCGGTGCGTCAGCATCTTGCGGTGTTGAAGGACGCCCGCCTCGTCACCGAGGAGGTCGAGGAACGCTCCCGGCCTGGGCGTCCGCGCCTGCTCTACCGGCTGGCGCCTGAGGCGGCTGGGCGCTGGGGTACCCCCGGCGCGTACGCCTGGCTGGCGGGCCTGCTCTCCGAAGCCGTGCGCCGGCACCTCGAGCCGCGCCAGGTTGGGCGCCAGGAGGGACACCGCCGGGGGGCGGAGCTGGCTGGTAGCGGGGAGCCTGCCGATGTCCTGGAGGCCGAGATCGAACGGCGGGGGTTCCGCCCGACGCGGGTGGAGCGGGGCAGAAAGGTCGAGTTCGTGCTGGGACGTTGCCCGTTCGCCGATGTGGCGGGATCGGATCCCGACACGGTGTGCCAGCTGCACCTGGGCGTCGCCGAAGGATTGGCCGAGGGTCTCGGCGACCTCGACGTCGAAGGCCTGGTGGCAAAGGACCCGCGCCGAGCCGGCTGCCGCCTCACCGTCCGACGCGAAGGCGCGTTGGCGGGCGTCCGGTCCTGATCTCGGGGACTCGCACCGATCGATCCGAGCGGCTGGCGGGTCTGTGCCTCGCGCTCGGGCCGGTGCCCGGATGAGCCGGCAGGCTGGAGGGATGAGATTGCACACGTCACTAACTGACCGCCTCGGTGTGACCTTGCCGATCATCGGCGCGCCGATGGCAGGAGTCGCCCACGGCGCACTGGCACGAGCGGTCACCGAGGGCGGCGGGCTTGGCATGATCGGCGTCGGGAGCACCGACCGAGCAGAACTGATCGCCCGGGAGGCACCCGTCGCGAGTGCCGGTGGTCGCCTTCCCTTCGGGATCGGCCTCATGGCGTGGGCCCTCGAAGACCGTCCCGAGCCGCTCGAACAGGTCTGGCGGCGAGGCCGACGCTCGTGTCGGTCTCTTTCGGGTCGCCAGGTCCCTACGTGAGCGCACTGCACGACGCTGGCATCGTGGTGGCATCCCAGGTCCAGGCCACCGCGGGGGCGGTCGCTGCCGTAGATGCGGGCGTCGACATCGTTGTCGCCCAGGGGACCGACGCTGGCGGGCACACCGGCAGCGTGGGGACGCTGCCGCTCCTCCAACTCGTCCTCGACGCGGTCGATATACCGGTCGTGGCCGCCGGCGGGATCGCGACCGCACGGGGGCTCGCAGCCGTCCTCGCCGCGGGGGCGGCCGGTGCCTGGGTGGGCACCTGCCTGCTCGCCTGCCCGGAGGCGGCCACCGCGCCAGGCGCTCGGGACAAGGTGCTCGTCGCGGACGAGACCGACACGGTGCTCACTCGGGTCTTTGACGTCGCGCAGGGCATCGGCTGGCCCGAGGCCTTCGCCGGTCGAGCCCTGCGCAACCGCTTCACCGACGCCTGGCACGGTCGCGAGGCAGAGCTGGCCGCCGACCCTGCGGCCCGGCGCCGGCTGGCCGACGCTCGCAAAGCCGGCGACTACGACACCGCCTACGTCTACGCCGGCCAGGCCGTGGCCCTCGTCCGCCAGTCCCTCCCGGCGGCGCAGGTGGTCCGGAGTCTCGGCGAGGGCGCCGCGTCCTTGTTGGCCGAACGGTCCGAAGAGCTGTTCGGCGACGAGCGTCGGCCACGCTGAGACATCTCTGTCCGAGCAGCTGCGCGACCTGCGGCAGCAGTAGCGGCGTGGCTGGCGTTACTTGCTGGGCTGTGGGGTGAGGCGCAGGTACGGCTTCAAGGTCCGGAAGCCCTTCGGGAAGCGCGCCTTCGCCTCGTCGTCGGACAGGACAGGGGAGATGATGACCTCGTCGCCGTCATGCCAGTTGACCGGCGTCGACACCGCGTGTGCCCCGCTCAACTGGAGGGCATCGATCACCCGGAGGATCTCCTCCACGTTGCGGCCGACGTTGGCGGGGTAGGTGAGGGTCAGCTTCACCTTCTTGTCAGGGCCGATCACGAACACCGTGCGCACCGTGGCGGTCTCGATGGCGTTGGGGTGGATCATCCCATAGAGGTTGGCGACGCTGTGGTCCTCGTCGCCGATGAGCGGGTAGTTGAGCCCGGTGCCCTGGGTTTCGGCGATGTCGTTCGACCAGCGCCGGTGAGAGTCCACGGGGTCGACGCTCACCCCGATGAGCTTGACGTCGCGCTGGGTGAAGTCGTCCTTGCGGCGGGCGAACTCGCCGAGCTCGGTGGTGCACACCGGCGTGAAGTCGGCCGGGTGGGAGAACAAGAGTCCCCAGCTGTCGCCCAGGTACTCGTGCAGGCTGAGACGTCCCTCGGTGGTCTCGGCGGTGAAATCGGGGGCGGTGTCGCCCAGCTGGATCGTCATGGGTCCTCCTCGAATCCGTTTTTCTAGTAGATGCTAGTATATCAAGTGGCGAGCCGTATTGTCGACCTCAGAGGTCGGATTTGACTTCTTGGTGGTCCCGGTCCCGCCCGCCCGAGCAACAGTTGTCGCAGGGAGGAGCTCCGATGGAACCTGGAGGGACGGAGCGTGCAGGCGGCGGGGACCCCGCGTGCTGGGCGTATCTCGTCTGCCCCGAGTGCGGTGCGATCGAGACCGAGGGACATCGCGCAGGTTGCCGCTCCGAGCAGCAGAGCGGCTCGGATGTAGGTCCGACCGCCCGGGACTGAAGCGGCGGTCCCAGTCGAATCTCAGGCGCCCGGCGAGCCGGTGAGCCCGGAGAGGTCCGCGTCGGGATCGGCGAGGCGAGCAGGGTCGATCGGCCGATCCGTTTGGAGGAGCCTCTCGATGGCGTCGCCCGCGTCCCAGACGTTGGCGTTCATCGCCGCCGCGACTCGGCCGTGGCGGAGCCAGAAGCAAAGGAACTCACCCGCAGCGGGATCACCTCTGAAGACCACCTGGTCGAAGCCCGGCGCCCAACCCCGGTACTCCATACCGAGGTCGTACTGGTCGGAGAAGAAGTACGGAGTGCGGTCGTAGACGACGCCTTGGCCAAGCATGGTACGGGCGGCGGCCGGGCCCTGGTTGAGCGCGGCCGACCAGTGCTCGAGGCGGAACCGGGTGCCGTAGCGGGGGTGGAAGGCGTTGGCCACGTCGCCCGCAGCGAAGATGCCCGGAGCGCTCGCCTGGAGGTGCTCGTCGACCACGATGCCGTTGTCGACCGCCAGGCCGGCGGCCTCGGCCAGCTCGACCCTCGGTGCCACCCCGACGCCGACGACGACCGCGGTGGCCGGGAGCACGGTGCCGTCGGAGAGCCGGACGGCCTCGACCGCGGTCGAGCCGACGATGGCCTCGACGCCGACCCCGAAGTGCAGGTCGACGCCGTGGCTGGCGTGCAGGTCACGGTAGACAGCGCCTACCTCGGGGCCGAGGACCCGTTCCAGGGGGACGGCGGCCAGCTCGACCATCGCCACGGCGGCGCCGAGCTGACGGGCCGAAGCCGCGACCTCCGCGCCGATCCATCCGGCGCCGATCACCACTACCTGCCCTGTAGGGCTGATCGCCTGGCGCAGCGTGTCGGCGTCCTCGACGCTGCGCAGGTAGAGCACGCCGGGGAGATCGGCTCCTGGGACCGAGAGGCGCCTGGGGGCGGCGCCGGTGGCGAGCAGCAGCCGGTCCCAGGCGATCTGCTCGCCAGAGGCGAGGGTGACCGACCTCTCAGCGGGGCCGATGGCGGTCACCGTGGTCGAGGTCCGCAGGTCGATGTCGTGCTCCACGTAGAAGCCGGCGGGATGCACGGCGGTGGCGTCGAAGTCCTTCTCGGAGCGGAGGTAGTCCTTGGACAGCGGGGGGCGTTCGTAGGGCCGGCGCGCCTCGTCGCCGATCAGCACGACCCGGCCGTCGAAGCCCTCCGTTCGTAGGGTCTCGGCCGCCTTGGCACCGGCGAGGCTCGCCCCCACGATCACGAAGGTCTGCATGGCTCGAGACATTGGCTCCTCCTGTTCAACCTAGCTTGCGTCCGTCCATCGCCGGCATGCCAACCCGCCGATCCACTGCGATCGTCGGGTAGCTGGTTGCGAGGGCCGCCGTGTCTCCTGTGCCCGGCGCGCTGATGCCGATGCTGGTGCGTTCCACGATGGCCCGGGCGACCGAGCGAGCCTGCGGCGCCAGCTCCGAGAGGCGCCGGTTGCGGTGGCGGCGCTCGCCGAGGTCCACCTCGGCCATGGCGTCGCGCCCGATCCGTCGTGCCACGTCGATCAGTACGGCGACGTCGACGCCGTAGTCCGGTGGCATCGACAGCCCCTCTAGCACCGATCGGCGTGCAGCGATCTCGCCGGCGAGTGGTTGCGTGAAGCAGGCCAGATGGGGGTGCAGCATGGCCAAGAGCGGCTTGGCGGTGAGCTCGGTGACCCGGCCGCCTTCCCCCGGCGCCCCCGCGAGCGGCCGGCGGTAGGCGCCCTTCACGAAGCCGATGCTGCGGTCGCAGATCAGTGGTCCGAGCAGGCCGACGACGAAGTGCGACGAGAAGCTCTCGATGTCGGCGTCCAAGAAGACGACGAGGTTTCCGCGGCTCTCGGCCAGCGCGGTCGCCATGGCTGCGCCCTTTCCCGACCGCCATCCCGCTGGCGTCGCCACGGGGACCACCCTGGCGCCGGCGGAAGCGGCCACCGCGGCCGTCGCGTCGGTGGAGCGGTCGTCTGCGACGAGAACCTCGTCGACGAGGTGCACCTCGCCCGCCAGGTCCGCCCGGATGGTCTCGACGATGCGGCCGATCGTGCGCGCTTCGTTGTGGGCCGGAAGACACACCGACACCGTCGCGGTGCTCTTCGCCTCGGCGAGCGCCTCGGCCGAGAACTCGCGATGGTCGAAGCGGCGTGGTGCTGTGAGCCCGGCTGGGGTCACGGGCGGCAACCGACGAGGGAGAAGAACTCGGCACGGGTCCGCTCGTCGTCGCGGACGATCCCTGCGAGCGCCGAGGTGAGAGTCATCGACCCCGCGGCGCGCACTCCGCGCAGCGACATGCAGGCGTGGTCGGCTTCGAGGACGACGCCGACGCCCTTCGGATGCAGGGCTCCTGCGAGCCAGTCGGCGATTTGGGTGGTGAGGCGCTCTTGGACCTGGAGGCGACGGGAGAAGTGGGTGACCACTCTGGCGAGCTTGGACAGGCCGAGGAGCCGTTCCCCGGGCAGGTAGCCGACATGGGCGACGCCGGCGAAGGGCAAGAGGTGGTGCTCGCAGAGTGAGGAGAACGGGATGGACCTGGCCAGGACGAGCTCGTCGTAGCCCTCGTCGTTCGGGAAGGTGGTGGCCTCGAAGGGCTCCGGGGTGAGCAGTTCGGCATAGGCCCGGGCGACACGCGCCGGGGTGTCGGCGAGGCCTTCGCTGTCTCGGTCGACGCCGAGCGCGTCGAGCAGCTCGGAGACGGCGTGTGCCGCCCGGCAGAGGTCGATCTCCGGGCCCGCCGGCCCGCCGTCTTTCGTTGCGGCGATGCCAGCGTGCGCTGGTAGCGAAGCGGAGCCGACCTGGCGGAGCTGGTCGCTGCTCAACGTAGGGCGCTGGCCGTTGCTCTCCGGCGTCGAACCCGGGCCGGGCCAGCGCGTCGGTGGAGCGCTGGCCTGGGTGGACGATCTCGGCGCCGGCGCGCCAGCGTGTCCTGCGCCGAGGTGACATCGCAGCGCCGCCAGGTCGTCATCCCCGGGACCGATCACGGGAGCTTGCGCGTCGATCGGGGCGTCGTGCCCGGCGCCGCAGGAGGACGTCATGGTTCGTTCAGACCTCTCTTTCGTTGGGGTGGCGGTGCGGGGCGGGGCCTCACGTGCAACGCGGAACCGGCGGCCGTCTCTGCCTGGCTGGGACCTGCCGGCGGCCAGCGCTCCAGCCAGGACCACTGACATGGGCGCCGCCCTGGCGGGCCGACCACGCAGTCACTGTGTCAGCTGTGCTTCGTTCCGATCAGCCGCCGCGGGGCGTACTTGGCACCCAGGCGGGCGAGGGCGAACGCCGCCACCATGAGGCCGAAGTCCCGGAGCGCGATGTCCCAAAAGACCTGGCCGCCGTCACCGTTGCGGGCAATGCTCAAGATGATCTCGTTGGTGATGATCCCACCGAGCCATCCGGCCACGACGTAGGGGGCCAGGCGTGGCAGCACCAGGACGCCCAGGCCGGCCACGATCTCGATGACGCCGACGCCGTACATGAAGCTCTGGGGGCTGACGCTCAGGAAGTGGGGGAAGCCGACCCACAGGTACTTGGGCCAGAAGGTCATCCAGTTGAAGAACTTGTCGATCCCGAAGAGGATCGGCGCCACCACGAAGGTGGTGCGCAGCACCAGGTAGGCCTGGTAGGCGGGGTCGGACAGCTTTTCGGAGGGCACCTGCAGAAGTCGCAGGGTGTGCGAGCCTTCGTGGTGATGGGTTGCTGCGACGGCCATCGACGTCTCCTCTCTCTAACAACGACCAACTTCTATCTTAGAGACCAGGGCGAGGGTTCCGTCAACTGCAACTTGTTTTAGAATGTGGTTCGTGGAGCCCGACACCGACTCGGAGACCGACGCACTGGCCGCGCTGGCGGTCCTGAACGAGCCGCTGCGTCGACGCGTCTACGAGCACGTCGCTACTTCGCCGGGTGGTGAGCTGAGCCGCGATGGCGTCGCCGCCGCCCTCGGCGTGGCGCGCTCGGTCGCGGTGTTCCACCTCGACAAGCTGGTGGACGCCGGCCTGCTCGAGGTGCACTACCGCCGGCCCCCCGGGCGCGGCGGTCCAGGGGCGGGTCGACCGGCCAAGTGGTACCGCCGGGCGCCAGGCGAGATCGCCGTCAGCGTGCCCGAGCGCCACTACGACCTGGCTGCCGAGCTCCTCGCCCGGGCGGTCGAGCGGGCCGGCGAGGGCGCCGCCGACCTCGACATCGAAGACCTGCTCGCCGACGTCGCCCGGGCGCACGGCCGCGACCTCGCCCGCCGGTTCCGCTCGGCGCCGACCGAGACCTCAGCCGGCGAAGCTCGGTCGGCGCTCCTCGAGCGTCTGGTCCGCTTGCTCGCCCGCCACGGCTACGAGCCGAGGCTGGCCGGCGGTGTGGTCACTATGGCCAACTGCCCCTTCCATGCCCTGGCGGAAGCGCACCGCGACCTCGTGTGCCGCATGAACCATGAGCTGCTCTCCGGCGTCGCCGAGGAGGCGGGGCTCCCGCCCGGCGCCGCCCGGCTCGATCCTGACCCTGAGCGGTGCTGCGTCACCATCGTGGTTTGATCACTGCGGCTTGCGAGGTTTCGGCGGGGATGCGTCGAGGACGGATCCGGTCGTCAGCGGAGCGGGTTCTCCCGTCCACGCTCCTCGGGTGGCCGGGCGCCGAAGATCCGCCGCTCGGACTCGTCGATGCGGACGTCGTTGATGCTGGCCTCGCGCCGGCGCATCAGCCCGTGCTCGTCGAACTCCCACAGCTCATTGCCGTAGCTGCGCCACCACTGCCCGCTCGGATCGTGGCTCTCGTACTGGAAGCGCACGGCGATCCGATTGCCCTCGAAGGCCCACAGGTCCTTTCGCAGTGCGTAGTCGAGCTCGCGCTCCCACTTCTGCCGGAGGAACTCGACGATCTCCACCCTGCCGGTGACGAAGGTGTCACGGTTGCGCCAGATGGAGTCCTCGCTGTAGGCGAGAGCGACCCGCTCGGGGTCGCAGCTGTTCCAGGCGTCTTCGGCACCCTGCACCTTCTGGAGCGCCGTCTCCTTCGTGAAGGGGGGCAGCGGTGGGCGTTCCTCGGCCATGATCGATCACCTCTCCGTGTCCGGCGAGTGTCGGCGGCCCGGAGCAGGTGCCGACGTCTTCCTGGTCCCATCACCGCACCACCTGCATCGCCTTGGTCGGTCACGCATGAGTACCTTCTCGCATGCGCTGCTGGCGCTGGGGTACGACCGTGTACTTCGGGTCCCCAGCCGAGTCCATCCCGGCGTCGAAGATCCCGAAACGCAGCACAACCGACCCGCCGAGCAGGCAGGCCCCGGCGAGAATCGACCCGGTACGGCTCCTGCGAAGGCCAACTGCGAAGGCAGCTCCGGCGACCGTGAGCACCTTCGCCGCTCGCACCAGCCAACCGGCGCGACCCTTCCCATACGGTTCGGCGACAAGACCCAGTCCTCGCTGGATGCGCTCCATCGCCGCCAGTTCCAAGGCAGCACCGGCAAGCGCCAAACGACCGGCCGGACCGATCTCGTCGACCGGCGCAAACATCAAGGCGGCGCCGGCGGCGGCAGTCATGGCGCTGCCGCCGAAGACGAAGGGGAGCTCGCGATGCGCCTCGTGCCAGGCCGGGACGGCCGTGTCGGCGATCAGCACCGACGTGTACGTGGACATCGCCGGGCCGAGCGCTGCCGCCGCGAGGCCGGCGGCTCTGCCGGCAGAGGAAAGCCGTCCGGTGATCTCCGAGACGGCGGCCGCCCCGGCGAGCGGCCCAAACGTCGCCAGCGTCCACGATCCCATGGACAGCGGCGAGGTGGGCTTGAAGACCCGCAGCATGTTGAGGAACCGCTCAGGCCGCCCGAGGTCATGGATGAGCGCAGCCAGGCTCCCGAGAAGTCCTGCTCCGGCGGTGACCCTGCCGACCCGGGTGAGATGGCGGTAGCCCTTCAGGTCGGCGGCCGCGGCCAGGACCGATGACGCCCCGGCGAGCCCGCCCAAGAACAGGTAGAGGGGGACGTCCGGGGTTTTCCACGCCGGCTTCTTGATGACCGGCCGGCCATAGTAGGAGCGGGGTTCGGGCGGGGCGGCAGTGGCGCTCATCTGGGCCTCCGAGCAAACGAGGCGAGCACGCCGGCCACGACGGCGGCTGCCGCCCCTGCCGCGTAGGCCCACATCTTGGGCAGGTCCCGCGTCGTGACCACCGGGTCTGGCGGCAGACCGTACACCTCGGGGTCGTCGAGGAGGAGGAAGAAGGCGCCGGCACCGCCGATCCCGTCGTCGGCCCGCTCCCCGTAGAGCTGAACACGGCGCTCCCCTTGGCGGCGCAGCACCTCGGCCCGCTCGGCGGCCCGCTGACGCAGCTCGTCGAGCGGGCCGTACTGGATGGACTCGGTCGGGCACGCCGTCGCACACGCTGGCTGGAGGCCCGCCCGGGTCCGGTCGTAGCAGAGCGTGCACTTGAAGGCCCGGCCGTCGCCCTCGCGGATCTCGATCACCCCGAACGGGCAGGCAGGCACGCAATAGCCGCAGCCGTTGCACACGTCCTCTTGGACGACGACGGTGCCGAGCTCGGTACGGATGAGAGCACCGGTCGGGCAGACGTCGAGGCAGGCGGCGTGGGTGCAGTGCTTGCACACGTCGGACGCCATGAGCCACCGCAGCTGGTCACCGTCCTCCGGCGGCGATGATCCGGGCTCGGTGGCGCCGTGGTCAGCGGATCCCGGGGCGTGCCGATCCGAAGCGAGGGCCACGCGCCTCGGCTGCTCGATGAACTTCACGTGGCGCCACGTGCTCGCGCCCAACTGGCCCGTGTTGTCGTAGGAGGACCCGAGCAGTGCCATCCCGTCCTCGGGAACGAAGTTCCACTCCTTGCAGGCGACCTCGCACGCCTTGCAGCCGATGCAGACCGAGGTGTCGGTGAAGAACCCCATCCGCGGCGGGGGGTCGTCGTAGCCGGCGTCGGCGGCCACATCGTCGAGCGCGCCGTAGAGCCGGTCGGCGAGCCGTTCAGTCATCGGTCCGCTCCTTCATCCCAGCATCGGCCCGCTCCCGGTACGACGCCACGAAGTCGAGCAGGGCTGCGCCCCGGGGACGGCGGCCCGCCACGACGTCGCAGGTAGCGGCCTTGGCCTCCTGGATGTAGACGTTGGGGTCGAGGACCATCGACAAGAGGTCGTTGGCGGAGTCCCCGGTCGAGATCCCCGCCCCGCCCCAGTGGAACGGCAGGCCGATCTGGTGCACGGTGCGCCCCTCGACACGCAGCGGTCGGATCCGCTCGGTCACCATCACGCGGGCTTCGATCGCCGTGCGCTCGGTCACGATGGTGGCCCATCCCATGTGCTCGAGGCCGCGCTCTTGGGCGAGCTCGGGCGAGACCTCGCAGAAGAACTCTGGCTGCAGCTCCGCCAGGTAGGGGAGCGTGCGGCTCATTGCCCCCGCCGTGTGATGCTCGGTGAGCCGGTAGGTGGTGAAGACGTAGGGGAAGACCTCCGACTCGGCGGGGTTGTACGGGTTCTCCGGGCGCGGGTAGCGACGGCGAGCCGGGTTGGCGCGCTGGCCGTAGACCACGTTCGCAACCGGCGACTCGGCAGGCTCGTAGTGGGCGGGCAGCGGACCGTCGGCGAGGGCTTCCGGCACGAAGAGGGCAGCCCGGCCGTCTTCTTGCATGATGAAGGCGTCGCTCCCCGCCAGGGCGTCTGCACCGGTGGCGCCGGCGGGCGGCACGTAGGAGGGAGGCTTTGTGACCTCGACGTCGGGGTTGTCGTGGCCGACCCAACGCTTCTTCCTGGCGTCCCACCACACGTAGGCCTTGCGCTCGCTCCACGGCCTGCCCTGCGGGTCGGCCGAGGCCCGGTTGTAGAGGATGCGGCGGTTCGACGGCCACGCCCAGCCCCACTCGGGCGCGACCCAGGACTGCTCGCTCCCGGGTCGCCGGCGCGCCGTCTGGTTGACCTCGCCGGCGAAGCAGCCGCAGTAGATCCAGCTGCCACAGCGCGTCGAGCCGTCGTCGGCGAGCTCGGTGTAGGAGGAGAGGGCCTTCCCGTCGGGACCGACACCGTTCACCTCACGCAGCACCGCCTCGGCGGAGGGCTCATCCTTGGGGCCCCTCACCGGGTAGTCCCAGGTCAGCGCCAGGACCGGCCGGTCCCGCTCATCGGTCGAGCCGGCCAGCTTCTCCCGGATGCGCCGGCCCAGGTGGTAGTAGAACCACAGCTCGCTCCGGGCGTCACCAGGGGGGTCGACGGCCTTGTGGCGCCACTGCAAGAGGCGCTGGGTGTTGGTGAAGCTGCCGTCCTTCTCGGTGTGGGCGGCGGCGGGCAGGAAGAAGACCTCGGTCCCGATCTTCTCGGTCTCGAGCTCGCCCGTCTCGATCTCGGCTGCGTCCTTCCAGAAGGTGGCGCTCTCGATGAGCTGGAGGTCGCGCACGACCAGCCACTCGAGCTCGGCGAGGCCAAGCCGCTGCGCCTTCCCGTTGGCCGAACCGACGGCCGGGTTCTCCCCGACCAAGAAGTACCCCTTGCAGATGTCGTCGAGCTGGTTGACGACGGTCTGGTAGGTGCCATGGTCGCCGTCGATCCGGGGCAAAAGGTCGTAGCACCAGTCGTTGGCCGCCGTTGCGGCGTCGCCGAACCATGCCTTGAGAAGGCTCACGATGTAGGCGCGGTAGGGGCCCCAGAACCCTGCCTTCTTCTCGCCTGCGGCGACGAAGCTGTCGAGGTCGTCCTGGCCGGCGTTCGGCATCGGCATGTAGCCGGACAAGAGGTCGAAGAGCGTCGGGATATCGGTCGAGCCCTGGATGGAGGCGTGGCCGCGTAGTGCCATGATCCCCCCGCCTGGACGTCCCATGTTGCCGAGCAGCATCTGGAGGATCGCCGCGGCGCGGATGTTCTGGACACCGACCGTGTGGTGCGTCCAGCCGACCGAGTAGACGAAGGCGGTCGTGCGTTCCCTGCCGGAGTTGGCGGTGAGGGCCTCGGCGACCGCCAGGAAGTCCTCGGGGGCGATGCCGCACGCCTGCTCCACCAGCTCGGGCGTGTAGCGCGCGAAGTGTCGCTTCAGGACCTGGTAGACGCAGCGGGGATCCTGGAGCGTCTCGTCTCGGCGCTCGGTGAGCCGCCAGCTCGACCGGTCGTAGCGGCCGGCCTGCTCGTCCCAGCCCGAGAAGAGCCCGCCGAGCTCCTCGGTGTCGGAGAATTCGTCGGCCACGATCGCCGGGGCGTTCGTGTAGGCCACCACGTAGTCCCGGAAGTCGAGCTCGTTGGCCAGCACGTAGTTGACGAGCGCGCCGATGAAGACGAGGTCGCTCCCGGCCCGGATCGCCACGAAGTGGTTGGCCAGCGCCGAGGTCCGGGTGAAGCGAGGATCGACATGGACGACCGTCGCACCCCTCAGCTTGGCTTCCACCACCCATTGGAACGCGACCGGGTGGTTCTCGGCCATGTTGGAGCCCTGGATGACGATGCAGTCGGCGTTGACCAGGTCACCGGGGAAAGTGGTGGCGCCACCACGTCCGAACGAAGTCCCCAGACCGGGGACGGTGGCGGAGTGTCATATGCGCGCCTGGTTCTCGATCTGGATCGCTCCCAGGGCGGTGTAGAGCTTCTTCATGAGGTAGTTCTCCTCGTTGTCGAGGGTCGCTCCTCCGAGGCTCGCGATCCCGAGCGTGCGCCGCAGCGGGTGTCCGGCGGCGTCGGTCTCTTGCCAGGTCTCCTTTCGGGTCCTGATCACGCGGTCGGCGATCATGTCCATCGCCGTGTCGAGGTCGATGGTCTCCCACTCGGTGGCGAAGGGCCGGCGATACAGCACTTCGGTTGGGCGGGTCGGGGAGGTGACGAGCTGCTTGCTCGCCGAGCCCTTCGGGCACAACCGGCCACGGCTCACCGGCGAGTCGGGGTCCCCCTCGATCTGCGTGATCTCCCCGTCCTTCACGAAGATCCGCTGGCCGCACCCCACGGCGCAGTACGGGCAGACCGACTGCACCACCGTGTCTGCCGTCTCCGTGCGCGGGCGAATCTGGTCGGTCTGTCGTGACCGAGCCGCCGCACCCCGCCCCAAGGCGTCGGTACCCCTGACCTGGCGCAAGACCGGCCAGTTCCTGATCTGCCCTGCGATGTCCATCGCGCCTCCATCGATATCGAAGAGCCCCCGGAGCGACAGCTTCTCGCTAGAGGGGAAGGTGCATGCCGCTGGCGAAGTTCAAGGCCGTCGCCCAGGTCAAGTACACGAGCCAGAGCCCGGGGTCATGAGGTGCCAGAAGCCCAGCGCCCGTTTCCCGAGAGCGTTCACCCGCTCGGGGAGCAGACCGTGTGCACTGGCGAAGAAGTCGCTCGTGTAGATGAGCGTGAGGCCGATGAAGAGGAGCCCGACGGGCCAGTCGCTCGCCCGGAAGAAGACGACGATGCCGAGGACAGAGATCATGTCGAACGCCAGGGTCATTCCCGTGCTGACCCGAGCGTCGCCCCCACGCGCCCGGTTGTAGCCGATAGCGAACCAGTGCACCCCGTACGCGGTGAACGCCAGCGCCGCCATGTAGAGCGGCTTCTCACGGAAGCTTCCGAACCACGCCAGGCCGACGAACAGGTACGTCCCCGCCAGCAGCTGCATGAACCCGGGCATCCAGACGCCCCAGACGCCGGTCGCCAGGTTGACCTTCTCGTCGCGCGGCGGCCAGCCGGCAAGCTCCTGCCAGGAGTAGATGAGGTAGCCCGTGCCCAGTCCGAAGAAGCCGACCGCGAGCGGGGCGAAGGTGGAGGGACTGAACTGCACATTCGCTGCGGCGATGAGCATCTAGGCTCCTTCCCTCGCCTCACGATGCTCCTGGTGGGCAGTTCTACTCGTCACTCGAAGAACATGCAAGGGGGCTCGGTGACGGAGGGCCCCATTGCCGGCTCTTGGATCGGTGGACGGAGCGAGCGATCAACGATCAAGAGGAAGCTCGGACCTCGATGCGCCCGTCCGCCACCCGGGTCTCGTAGACGGGCTGGGGCGTGGTGGCCGGGCCGCGGACGATGCCCCCGTCGTCCAGGCGAAAGACGCTGCCGTGCCACGGGCACGTGACGCAGCCATCGGCCAGGGTTCCCTCCTCGAGCGGGCCGCCCATATGGCTGCACGTGCTGGCGAGCGCCCGCACCTGGCCATCGAGCCGGCAAAGGAGGACGCGAGCGTCGCTGGCCTGTACCTCTTTCGCCTCCCCCTCGCCGAGCTCAGGGTCGCTGAGCGCCAGGGTCCAGGTGGCCGGCCGCTCCTCCCACGCGGTGCGGTTGACGTTGACCCCCTTCACGAACGACAGGTGGCCGCCCAAGTAGCCGCCGACCATCACCGTGGCGAGCCCGGCCAGGCCGAGCTGTTTGGCGCGCCGGCGTTCCCCCCGGGCACGAGCCATCGCCGACAAGACGTAGAGGCCGAGGGCCGTGGTGTTCGCTGCTGCGTGGGCGAGGCCGACCCGCGTCTCAGGGCCGTAGGTGTCCGACCAGTCGTTCAACCCCGAGGCGACCGTCGGCAGCGCTGCGACGATGCCTGCCCGCACCAACAGATCGGCCGCCCCCTCGGCCGAGGGTCCTCCGGCGAGGTCCAGGAGTACCGACATGCTCCAGGCGCCGAGCGGCACGTCGGTGAGCATGGGATGGAGCGGGTGGCCGAGGTAGGTGCCGCTCAGCACGTTACGCACGACCTGTGGTCGCACCAAGGGCGCCACGGCACCGGCCAGGGGCTTGGCCAGCCGGTCGAGCCCGCCAGCGCCCTCCAGTCGCCGGGCAAGGTCGTGGAGCACGCTCATGATCGCCTCCTCGGACTTGAGCGACAGCCAAGGGCACTGCCCGGCCGGCCATGGCCGGGCCCCAGATCGTCGACATCGGTGGGGTTGATCTACACCATGGCAGATCTATAGGCTCGTCGCAGCGCATCGTACCGCGAGGTATCGAAGCCAGGAAGCCGGTGCATCAACGCGAGGTGCTCGGCCACCGAGGAGGGAGTCGTGCGGCGCCACTGCACCATCGAGGACGCGTCCCTTCTTGCCGACCACGACCATGTGGTGTGCTCCGGCGTCGACCAGGAGGACCTGGGCCACTTCGTTGCCCCCTTTTTCATGGCCGGCACCCGGCACAACGACCGGATGCTCTACGTCGTGGAGAACCCCGACCACCGTCGCCTGACCCGAACACGCGGCACAGGGCAGCTCGTGCGAACGGGAGCGCTCGAGATCGCCGACGTCGATGCCGTCTATGCCCCGAGCCTCGACTTCGATCCCGACGCGCAGCTCGGCATTTTCGAAGACGTGCTTGCCGAAGCGCTGGCAGCGGGCTACTCGGGTCTGCGCATCGCGACCGACTGCACCCCGCTGCTGGCGGGCACCACAGCCATGCAGTGGCTTGCCTGGGAGCATCTCGCCGACGCGTTCGAGGCTGCCAACCCGGTGATCGGCGTCTGCTTCTTCGATCGGTGCCACACCGCTCCGGCGCTGATGGCCGACCTGGGCGCCTTGCACCCCGTGCGTCCCACCCACGCGGCGGTCCCTGCCTTCCAGTTCTTCCACGACGACGGCGCGGTGCGAGTCACCGGCACCCTCGACTACCCCTCTGCGGCCCAGCTCCAACGGATCCTCGCTGCCTGGCCCAGGGGCGCCGAGCTCGTCGTCGAACTCGCAGAGGTCGAGTTCGTCGACCGTCACGCGCTCGCCGTGTTGGACGACGCGGCACGGTCCGGGCCGCCGCTCACGATCCGCCATGCCGGCCCGACGCTCAGAAGGCTCCTCGGGCTCTTGCGTGACCTCGGGCTCCCGATGCGCCATCTGCGCGTGGAGGAGTGAGAGACGGTGCAATGCGCACTGTGCTTCGGCAGCATCGCCGTGAGCGTCTTGAGCGAAAGAATACCGAGGAGGACAGGGCGCACCGGCGCCAGCACACCAGACAGCAGAAGGAGGAGACATGTCGGTACGAACCGCCAGCGCGCACTGGGAGGGTGGGATCACCGACGGGCGCGGATCCATCAAGGTGTCCAGCGGCGCCGTGGACGCGCCCTACTCGTTCGGCTCCCGCTTCGAGGAGCGCGCCGGCACGAACCCCGAGGAGCTTCTCGGTGCCGCCCACGCGGGCTGCTTCACGATGGCCTTGACGCTTGGCCTCTCCGAGTCGGGCCACCCTCCCGAGCGTGTCGACACGACGGCACGGGTGTCGATCGAACGCGAGGCATCCGGGTTCCGCATCACCCGTATCGCGTTGCGCACCGAGGCGGCGGTCGCGGGAGTCGATGCCGCCGAGTTCCAGCGCTTCGCAGAAGCTGCCAAGCTGTCGTGCCCCGTCTCCCGTGCGCTCGCAGGGACCGAGATCGAGCTGGAAGGAGCCGTCCTCGTGTAGGTGAGGAGACACGCGCACGACGTCGCCATCGTTGGTGTGTCCGTGCGGGGTCAGTCGGCAGTTCTTACCCCCCCGGCAGCCGTTCGTCGGCCGTGGCGGCTGGGGCGCCTACCCCTCTCCGCCTCTGGTGGCCGCTCGTCAGGCGAGGGGTAGGGGCAGCTGCCCGCGGCTGGTCGACATGAGGGCCTTGCCCGGCCGGGGCCGAGGCTCCCTGGCGCCATGACCGGTGACGTCGACGCACCTGTCGGAGCTTGCGGGGGTCGTCGTGACGGCTACGCCCCGATCGGTGACTACGCGGCGATCGGTGATGGACGGACGATCGCGCTCGTCGCCAAGGACGGGTCGATCGACTGGCTCTGTCTCCCCGATCTCGATTCGCCCGGATTCCTCGCCCGGCTGCTGGACGCGGAGCACGGTGGCTACTTCTCTCTGCATCCCGTTGGGCCGTTCCAAGCGACCCGACGCTACCTCCCGGGCACGAACGTGCTCGAGACGACCTATCGCACCGCGACGGGTGTCGCTCGGATGATCGATGCGCTCACGCTGCCGACGAGCGGACTGTGCCCCCAGCGTGAGCTGGTTCGCTCGGTCGAGGGCGTGCGGGGATCGGTCGAGCTTCGCTGGGCGCTCGTGCCGCGGTTCGGCTTCGGTGTCAGACCAACCTCGGTGCGCCGGCGGAGCGGGGCGGTGGTGGCCGCCCAGGGGGCCGATGCGGGCGCGCTGTGCACCTGGGAGGTCGGTACCCCGTCGGTGAACGGTGTCGAGGTGACCGGGCAGTTCCAGCTCGCGGGTGGCCGGCGCGCAGTCCTCACCCTCAGCTGCGCGCACCAAGAACCACTCGTCTTCCCTTCCCGCCATGAAGTCGACGCGCGCCTTCGGGCCACCGTCGCCAGATGGCAGGAATGGTCGGAGGGCCTCCCGGCGGCGGGTCGGTGGCGCCCAGCGGTCGTGCGCAGCGCGTTGGCGTTGAAGCTCCTCGTCCATGCCCCTTCGGGGGCGATCGCCGCCGCCGCGACGACCTCGCTTCCCGAGGTGATCGGAGGCGGGCGGAACTGGGACTACCGGTTCTGTTGGGTACGCGATTCAGCGTTCATCCTGAGCGCCTTGCTCCGTCTCGGGTGCTCGGACGAAGCGGAATCCTTCTTCTGGTGGCTGCTGCAGGCGTCGCAGCGCACCCATCCGAGGCTCCATGTGCTGTACCGCCTCGACGGGGGAACCAACACCCGCGAACGAGCCCTTCCGCTGTGCGGCTACCGTGGGTCGTCTCCTGTCAGGACGGGAAATGGGGCGGCCGACCAAGTCCAGCTCGACGTCTACGGGGACCTGCTTCACGCCGCATGGGTCTACTCCTCGGCGGGCAAGCCGATCGACGCCGACATCGGGCGCCGACTCGCCGAGATGGCCGACTTGGTCTGCGCCCTGTGGCATGAGCCCGACGCTGGACTGTGGGAGGTGCGAAGCGAGTCACGGCACTTCACCCAATCGAAGATGATGTGCTGGGTAGCGCTCGATCGAGCGCTCCGGCTGGCGAGCGCCGGGAGGATCTCCGACGCGGGAGCGAAGCAGTGGGACGCGGCAAGGACCGACGTCGCCCAGTTCATCGAGTCCCGCTGCTGGTCGGACACCAAGGGCAGCTACGTTCGCGCCGCGGGAGCAGACGACCTGGACGCAGGCCTGCTCCTCGGCGTGATCTATGGCTATGGCGATGTGCATAGTCCGAGGATGCGCCAGACGGTCGCTGCGATACGTCGAGAGCTCACGCACGGGCCGCTGGTGTACCGTTATTCGGGCGACGACGGTCTGGATGGCCGTGAAGGAGCCTTCTTGGCGTGCTCGTTCTGGCTCGTCGAAGCGCTGGCGCTGCAGGGCCTCAGGCGCGAAGCGAGTGAGCTCATGGCTCAGCTCGTCGACATGGGGAACGACGTCGGGCTGTTCTCCGAGGAGGTCGACCCAGAGGGCGGCGAGCTCCTCGGCAACTTTCCTCAGGCCCTCACCCATCTGGCGCTCGTGAACGCCGCCCTCACCTTGGAACAACGAGGTCTGCGATGAGGGGACGCGGGTCGCTCGCCGGAGGTTTCGCCGGGACCGTGGTGCTCACCACGGTGCTCCGAATCGCCAGCGAGGCGCGCCTCACCCGCGTGGATCTCCCGTTCTTGCTGGGGACGGTCGTCACCACGAACCGTCAGCGGGCAAAGGCCATCGGCTACGGCGCCCACTTCGGCATCGGGCTCGCCTTCGCCCTCCTGTACCGATGGCTCTTCTCCGCTCTCGGCAAGAGCGGCTGGAGGCTCGGCGCACTCTTCGGGACGGCACACGGCGTGCTGTCAGCGACCGTGCTCGTCAACGTGGTCCTGCCGGTGCTGCACCCCCGCATGGGCACGCCGTTCACCGCTGCGGGCTCGAGCCCACTCATCGAGCCACCGGGGTTCTTGCTGCGCAACTACGGTCGATCCACTGCGTTCGTGAGCCTCGCCGCCCACATCCTCTACGGGATGATCGTGGGCGCCTTCGCCGACCTCGACCGCCCGGTCTGCTCGGTGGAGCACCACGGCGCCTAGCCAGCTCCCCCGGGGACCAGGCGGTGCAGCTGCGCGCGTCGAGGTCCGCGCACAGGCTCCAGCAGCTGCACAGCCCCCGGACGGCCAGCGAGAGATCGTCTCCTGCGTGCCCAGCTCGCGACTTTGGCCAGGTGCTCCCCAGCCGCCGCGCCTCGGTGCCCTCCAGCCACCCGGCGGCCACCCAATTCCATGGGGACGTCCTCGGCCAGGGCTCGCACAGGGCGTCGGGTGCGATGCCCAGGCTCAACATGTGCACGGCGATCCGACCGGTGCTAGCCGAGCGGGCACCGGCCGTGGGCAGGCTTCGCTCTGGAAAAATCCATCGCTTGGTAGTAAAACTGTATCGGAAGCCGCAACATGACCAACCCAGGTACGCGAGTCACGTCTCGAAACGGCACGGCTGCGAGCGCCGCGGTGCGCGTGCCGCCACCGAGGCGTCGTGCCCGCGGAGTTCCCTCGTCCCAGCTGTTGCCGGCTCAGCACCCGCATCGCTCCAGCCGAGGCTGGCCGTTGGTACGTCGTGCCACCCACGCGGACTCGTCGCCACGAGATGGTGGACCCATAGGCGCTACACGCGCCGGCTGGGCGGCTTGGTCGCGAGCGAAAGAAACGCAAGAACGCACAGGAAGAGAGGGTGAACCATGACCATCGCAACCGATCCCTCGGACGACCGGGTTCCCGAGGCACAGATCGCCGTGCACTGGCGGGAAGAGGACTACGTGCAGCCAGCCGCCAAGTTCATCGGGCAGGCCAATGCCTCGGACCCGGCGATCTTCGAGCGCTTCAGCGAGGACAAGTTCCCCGAGTGCTTCCGGGACTACGCGGACCTGCTCAGCTGGGACACCTACTGGCACACGACGCTCGACACGAGCAACCCGCCGTTTTGGAAGTGGTTCGTCGGCGGGCGGCTGAACGCCTGCACCAACTGCGTCGATCGGCACCTGGCGACGAGCGCGAACAAGGCAGCCATCATCTGGGTGCCCGAGCCCGAAGACGAGGAGACCCAGGCGATCACCTACCGCGAGCTCTACCGGCGGGTGAACGAGCTCGCCGCGCTGCTGCGTGACGAACTGGGGGTGACGACCGGGGACCGGGTGACCCTCCACCTGCCCATGGTCCCCGAGCTCCCCGTCGCGATGCTCGCGTGCGCTCGCCTCGGGGTTGTCCACTCCCAGGTGTTCGCCGGGTTCAGCGGCGCCGCGTGCGGTGAGCGGCTCGCCGACGCCGACAGCCACGTGCTCGTCACGATCGACGGCTTCTACCGCAACGGCGAGCTGCTCGACCACAAGGTGAAGGCCGACGAGGCCGTCGCACGGGCAGAAGAGCTCGGCTGCAGGGTCGACAAGGTGCTGATCTTCCGCCGCCAAGCAGGCCGGTACGCCTCGAGCTCGTCAATGGTAGATGGGCGCGACGTCTTCGTCGACGACCTGCTCCCGAAGTGCCGGGGCAATCTGGTCGACCCGGTGTCCATGCCGGCCGACGCGCCGCTATTCTTGATGTACACGAGCGGCACGACCGGCCGCCCGAAGGGCTGTCAGCACTCGACCGGCGGCTATCTGGCGTACGTGGCGGGCACGTCCAAGTACTACCAGGACATCCACCCCGACGACACGTACTGGTGCTTCGCCGACATCGGCTGGATCACCGGTCATTCGTACATCGTCTACGGACCGCTCGCGCTCGGCACCACGAGTGTCATGTACGAAGGGGTTCCGACCTATCCGGACGCGGGCCGTCCGTGGCGGATCGCCGAGCGCCTCGGGGTGAACATCTTTCACACTTCGCCGACCACCGTCCGAATGCTGCGCAAGGTCGGCCCCGACGAGCCGGCCAAGTACGACTACCACTTCAAGCACATGACCACCGTCGGCGAACCGATCGAGCCGGAAGTCTGGCGCTGGTACCACGACGTGATCGGCAAGGGCGAAGCGGTGATCGTGGACACCTGGTGGCAGACCGAGAACGGCGGGTTCCTGGGCAGCGTGTTGCCCGGTCTTCAGCCCATGAAGCCCGGAAGCTGCGGTCCGGGCGTCCTCGGCATCTTCCCGGTGATCTACGACGAGAACGGCGAAGAGGTGAAGGCGGGGAGCGGGCGTGCCGGCAACATCTGTATCCGCAATCCGTGGCCGGGTATCTTCCAGACCATCTGGGGCCAGCCCGAGCGCTTCGTCGAGACCTATTACGCCAAGTACTGCAAGGACCGGACGAGCACTGACTGGAGGGACTGGCCATACTTCGCCGGCGACGGCGCCGTCCAGGCGGCCGACGGGTACTTCCGCATCCTCGGACGGGTCGACGACGTCATCAATGTGGCCGGGCACCGGCTCGGGACCAAGGAGCTGGAGTCTGCGACGCTCACCGTGGGTGACATCGCCGAAGCAGCCGCGGTGCCGGTGATCGACGACCTGCGCGGCCGGGCGGTCGAGATGTACGTCTCGCTCAAGCCCGGGGCGGCGCCCGGCCCAGCGGTCACCGACGAGGTGATCGCGGTGATCGAGAAGGAGATCGGGAAGATCGCGCGACCGAAGAACGTCTGGGTCGTCTCGGACCTGCCCAAGACCCGCTCTGGAAAGATCATGCGCAGGGTGATCGCGGGGATCTCGAACTTCACCGACGTCGGCGACATCTCGACGCTCGCCAATCCCGAAATAGTCGACGACATCCGTCGCCACGTCCAGCGCCTCAAGACCGAGCGCGGCGAGGTACCCCGCGAGCTCTCGCCAGAAGAGCTTCAGGAGATCCGCTCGTTCGGAAGCGTCGAGTGACCATGGCCGAAGGCTCGGTCATCGAGCCCTCGCCCGTGAGCCGCGCAGCGTGTCCGCCAACGCGCCGACCATGAGACAGAGCACGGCGACCCACCCAGCGACCCCCACCCAGACCCAGATCCGGGCAACCGACGCCATGAACCCCAAGCCGGCAATCTGCCCGAGGCTGAAGGAGGCGACGGTGTACATGCCGAGTGGGAACACCACGTTCCACAGTCTCGGCTCGTAGGTGCGCGGGTAGCGGCGCAGTACGTAGCGCCAAATGCCGAGGAGCACGAGCAGGGGGATCCACCAGGTGCCGAACGCCCACAGCACGACCGACAGGCCGACCACGAAGGGTCGCATCACTGCCACGAGCACCGCCGTATGCGGGTCGTGGAGGGCGAGGATGCCGGCTGCTGCCCGGACGCTGATCGCAGTCGCCCCCATGGCGATCCAGTAGGCCGGTCCCATCTCGGCGGGCGTCACCTCGATCACCAGGAGTCGGAGGAAGATGATCACGATGAGGACGAGGTAGAGCATGACGCCGAGCCCCCACAGGCAGACCGAGATGGCCGGCAGGTTTGCTCGAAGCCAGGTGGCCGGGGCGCTCGGCGCGACGGCAGCGGCCACGATGGAGAGGGATTGGGTGGCGACGACCCACACCAGCCAGGTGCCGTTGATCTCGCCCAGCACCGGCCGGCGGGCGGCGGCGACGATCGACCAGGGCAGCGCGTAGGTGAGCACCAGCCAGAGCGCAGCTGCTGCGGTGCCGAGCGCGAAGGCGACGAGGGGATGGGTGGCCATCACCAGGCGGACGGCGAGCACGTCAGTGCCGGCAACCACGGTGAAGTACGCCATGGCGGTGGTCGGATCGGCAGCGCTCTGACGGACGAACGGCGCGAAGAAGACGAGGCGCGCCGCGTAGGCAAGGGCCAGGCCGACGAAGGCCGCCACCGTCACACCGAGAATGACCTCCGAGAGCAGGTGGTCGCCGAGCAGATCGGCGCCGACCGAGACGATGCCGGTCGCCATCACCCACGCGAAGTAACCGGGGTCGAGCGTGGCGATCGCCCGACGTACCAGGCTCTCGGGCACGGGCAAAGGCTGGGCCCGCGATCCGTCGGCGATGCGTCGGTCGGCTCCCCCGGAGGATGCCCCGGCACCCTCGTCCATCGCTCCGGTTTGGTCGCCTTCCGGCGCCCGTAGCCAGCTCACCCGCGCCCTCCGGTGCCGGCGTTCGTGCCGGGCGCCCCTCGAACCCCCGGGTCGCCGCTCAATAGTGGACGCCGATCCGCCGCCAGCGCCGTCCACTGGTGCCCGGCTCGTTGGGCCGCGTGGCCCGGCGGCTGCGGTAGACGATGAATGGCCGCCACAGGTACCACACCGGGGCGCTCCAGGCGTGCACGAGCCGGCTGAACGGCCACACGGCGATGACCGCCCAGGCCGCGGTGGCGTGGAGTTGGTAGAGGAACGGCGCGTGCGCGACGGCGCGGACGTCGGGGTTGCCGGCGAAGAGCCCCCTGAACCACAGCGCAACGCTCTGGCGGTAGTCGTAACCGCCGCCGAGCAGTCCGACGCCGATCGTCTCGGCGATGCCCATGACGATCACGATGGCGAGCAGGATGAGGGCCACCCAGTCGACGGGGCTGGTGGTGGCCCGTACCCGGGCGACGAACAGTCGACGGGCGGCGAGAACGGCGACGCCGATGATGATGAGCACCGCGGCGAGGGTCCCGGCCCCGGCGGAGAACCACCGGTAGGCGGTCTCAGGGATGCCGATCGCCGCCGTCCAGCGCTCGGGGACCAGGATGCCGATGATGTGCCCGGCGATCGCCGCGAAGGTGCCGTAGTGGAAGACGGGGCTTCCCCACTTGAGAAGCTTCTTCTCCTGCAGCTCAGTGGAGCGGCTGGTCCAGCCGAACTGGTCGTAGCGGTACCGCCAGATGTGGCCGATGGCGAAGGTGGCGAGCGCCAGGTACGGCAGGATCACCCACCACCACAGCTGGAAGCCGGTGATGCCGCTCATCTGCGAGTGATCCCCATAGTGATGCCCTGTCCGAGCAGCTCGGGCGGGGCGAACGGCTCGAGGCCCACCTTCTCCGAGGGCGGGCCCTCTGCCCGGTACCGTCGCAGCGCCTGGCGGTCCTGGCGGGTCGGTCCAGGAAGGGCGTCGCGCACCACCGCTACCACACCAGCATAGGGACTGTCGGCCTTCACGAGGGCGAGGTGCAAGGCGTCGAGGGCCATGCGATGCTCGGCGAGCACGGTCGCCCCGGCAAGGTGGGCGGCAGCAAGCTCCAAGAGGGCGGGGAGATAGTCGGGAAGCTCCCCGGGGACGACCCCGAACCCCGCTTCCCGGAAGGCGTCGATGAGGGCGGTGAGCGCCATACCCCGCTCCCGGGTGTCGCCGTGGCGGTAGTAGGTGAGGTGGAGGCACACCCCCCGCCGCAGGTCGAAGGTGTCCACGTAGGCTGCCGCCGCCTCGAAGGCCGACATCTGGGTCAGCCAGTCGACGGCCGAGCCGAGCCCGGAGCGTGCCGGCCCGCTTGGGATCGCCCCGAGCCCGTTGCCTACCGCGGCCAGATCCGAGGCGAAGTGCTCGTCGGGGTAGCTGAGCAGCACCGAGGCGCAGCCGAACACCCTGGCCGCCGCCTGGCGCCTCATCCGAGCCCTCCCGCGCCAGCAGGGCCGAGCGACCCGGGCGGCGGACGTTCGGCCACCCGCAGGTGGAGCCGGCCGTGGCCATCCCGCCCGGCGACCGAGGCGTCGGCCGCGTCCTCGCGCGCGAGGTGGAATCCGGGCACGGCATGGCGCTCGGGGCCGTCTCCGCCCATGCCGGGGCCACCTTCGGACTCGAGCGAGCAGCCCGACAGGTCGTGCTGGGCGAGGAGCCGACCGGCGTTCTCGGCATGGGCGGGGGGCACGACGTAGCGGTCCTCGTAGCGGGCGATGGCCAGTAGCCGGAACAGGTCCTCGGCGTCATCCTCGCTGAGCCCGACCTCCGCGGGGTCGACGGCTGGGTGGGTTCCGAGCTGGTGGGCGCGCATGACGGCGCGGACCATGGCTAGCCGGCGCAGCGCCATGCGCACGGGCTCGACTCGGCCGGCGGTGAAGAGGTTGGCCAGGTACTCGACCGGGATCCGCAGCGCGTCGATGGCAGCGAAGACGTTCTCGGCGTCGGCCTCGTCGTAGCCGGCCGCGACGGTGACATCGGCGACGGGGGAGAGCGGTGGGACGTACCAGACCATGGGCATGGTGCGGTACTCGGGGTGCAGTGGCAGGGCGACTTTGTGGCGGGCGATCAGCGCGTAGGTCGGCGAACGGCGTGCCGCGGCCAGCCAGTCATGGGGGATGCCCTGGCGCTCCGCCTCGATGGCAACAGCCGGGTCGTCGGGGTCCAACAACACCGACAGCTGCGCCTCGTAGAGCTCGGCCGGATCTTTGGTCGCCGCGGCGGCGAGCACACGGTCAGCGTCGTAGAGAACGAGCCCGAGGTAGCGGAGCCGACCGACACAGGTCTCCGAGCAGATCGTCGGCATTCCTGCTTCTATGCGAGGGAAACAGAGAGTGCACTTCTCGGCCTTGCCGGTGCGGTGGTTGAAGTACACCTTCTTGTACGGGCAACCCGACACGCAGAACCGCCAGCCTCGGCAGCGGTCCTGGTCGACCAGCACGATCCCGTCCTCTTCCCGCTTGTACATCGCCCCTGACGGGCACGAGGCGACACAGGAGGGGTTGAGGCAGTGCTCGCAGATGCGAGGGAGGTAGAACATGAAGACCGACTCGAAGTCGAGCTTCACCTTGTCCGCCATGGCCACGATGTTGGGGTCCGACAGCGCCCGGGCCGGCGCGCCGGCGAGGTCGTCTTCCCAGTTCGCCCCCCAGGTGGGGTTCATCTCCTTACCCGTCAGCGCCGAGCGGGTGGAGACCGACGGCGCCTTGGTGCCGGCTGGGGCGTTGATCAGGTGGGCGTAGTCGTAGCTGTAGGGCTCGTGGTAGTCCTCGATGGCGGGCAGGTCCGGGTTGTAGAAGATCGATGCCAGCTTCTTGATCCGGCTCCCAGCCTTCAGCTTCAGACGGCCCTTTTTGTCGAGGGTCCAGCCGCCCTTCCACTGCTCCTGGTCTTCGTAGCGGGCCGGGTAGCCGAGGCCGGGCTTGGTCTCGACATTGTTGAAGTAGACGTACTCGGTGCCCGGACGGTTGGTCCAGGTTTGCTTGCAGGTGACCGTGCAGGTGTGGCAACCGATGCACTTGTCGAGGTTCATCACCATGCACACCTGGGCCATGATCCTCATCAGAACTCGACCTCCTGAGAGCGCCGGCGGATGACCGCGATCTCGTCGCGCTGGGAACCGGTCGGTCCGTAGTAGTTGAACCCGGCCGACAACTGGGCGTAGCCGCCGATCATGTGGGAGGGTTTCATCACCACCCGGGTGAGGGAGTTGTCGGTCCCGCCGTGCAACCCCGAGGTCTCCGACACCGGCATCTGCAGGTGCCGGTCGATGGCGTGGTACATGAGGACCGTCCCGGGAGGGACGCGGTGGGTGACCGCAGCCCTGGCAACGGTCACCCCGTTGCGGTTGTAGGCCTCGACCCAGTCGTTGTCGGCCACGCCGATACGGGTCGCGTCGAGGTCGTTCACCCAGAGCACCGGCCCGCCTCGGAACAGGTTGAGCATGTGCAGGTTGTCCTGGTACTCGGAGTGGATCGACCACTTGGAATGCGGGGTGAGGTAACGGGCCACCAGCTGGGGGTGGTCGGGGCCGCCGCGGCGCTGGTCGCCGAAGGTCTCGGCGATCCCGAGGGGGGGCCGGTAGGTTGGGAGCATCTCGCCGAGCTCGGCCATCCAGTCGTGGTCCAAGAAGAAGTGCTGTCGGCCGGTCAAGGTGTGCCAGGGTTTCAGTCGATCGACGTTGACGGTGAAGGGGGCGTAGCGCCGCCGCTCGGACTCCGCCCCCGACCACTCCGGGGAGCAGATGACCGCACGGGGCTGGGTGACCGTGTCGGCGAAGGTGATCCGGTCCCCGGCTCGTTCGTGGGCCAGGTCGGCGAGAGCGATGCCGGTGCGCTCCTCGAGCGCCTCGAAACCGGCGACCGCCAGACGGCCGTTGGTCGTGCCGGATAGGGCAAGAATCGCCTCGCAGAACAGGTCGTCGCGATCGATGCGCGGCCGCCCGCCGGCGACCCCACCGCGGATGGTGCCGTTTCTCGACGCCAGCCAGGGCACCTCGGTGCCGACCGGCAGGGTGACCCCTTTGGTGGTGGCGCCGGCCGCGTCGATGAGCGGGCCGAGGGCTCGCCACCGCTCAGCCAGGTGCGGGTAGTCCCGCTCCACCACTACGAGGCGCGGCATGGACACCCCCGGTAGCGGATCGCACTCCCCGGCTGCCCAGTCGAGCGCCCGGCCGCCCGGCTGGGCGCACTCGTCGGGGGTGTCGTGGCCGAGCGGCACGGCCACCAGATCGCGGCGCACTCCGAGGTGCCCCTCGGCGAGGCGGGAGAACTCGGTGGCGAGGTCGGAGAAGATGTCGAAGTCGCTCCGTGCCTCCCAGGGAGGGGCGATCGCCGGGTTGAAGGAGTGGACGAAGGGGTGCATGTCGGTCGAGGACAGGTCGTGCTTCTCGTACCAGGTTGCGGTCGGTAGCACGACATCGGCGTAGATGCTCGTCGAGACCATCCGGAAGTCGATGTTGACGAGCAGATCGAGCTTGCCTTCGGGGGCCTCCTCCCGCCAGACGACCTCGTCGGGTCGGGCGTCGGGCGGGCACTCGGTGGCCGCCACGGCGTTGTCGGCCCCGAGCAGGTGCTTCAAGAAGTACTCGTGCCCCTTTCCCGACGAGCCGAGCAGGTTCGAACGCCACACCGTGAGCACCCGGGGGAAGTTGGCCGGGTCATCGGGGTCAGATGCCGCGAAATGCAGCCGCCCCGCTCGGAGCTCGCCCACCACGTAGTCCTCCACGCGCTTTCCCGCCGCCTCGGCCTCGTCGGCGAGGTCGAGCGGATTGCGGTCGAACGCGGGGTGCGAGGCGATCCAGCCCTGGCGGGCCGCGTACGCGTAGAGGTCGGCCATCGACTTGCCCGAGAAGCGGCCCTCGCCGAGCGGGGAGGACAGCGCGTCGGCACGGGCGCCCTCGTAGCGCCACTGGTCGGTTGCCAGGTACCAGTACGGCGTCGAGGGCATGTGCCGGGTGGGGCGCGCCCAGTCGTAGGCGAAGGCGAGAGTGAACCAGCCGGTGAGCGGACGAACCTTCTCCTGGCCGACATAGTGCGCCCACCCGCCGCCGTTCACCCCTTCGCACCCTCCCAGCATGAGCAGGGAGAGGAACGTCCGGTAGACCTGGTCGGAGTGGAACCAGTGGTTCGTGCCCGCGCCCATGGCGATCATCGAGCGCCCGCCCGAGACCTCGGCGTTGCGGGCGAACTCACGCGCCACCCGGGTGCACGCCGACGCGGGCACCGAGGTGATCTTCTCCTGCCACGCTGGCGTGTAGGGCCCCCCGGCGTCGTCGTAGCCCGAGGGCCAGTTGCCGGGAAGTCCCGGGCGTCCGACGCCGTAGTGGGCCATCACAAGGTCGAACACCGTCGTCACGAGCCGGTCCCCGACCCGGAGCGCCGGCACCCCACGGCGAAGCACTCCGCCCCCCTGGTCACCGACGTCGAAGCGGGGCAGGTCGATCGGCAGCGCCTCGGCGCCCGGACGGCCGTAGCAACTCAGCGCCGGACGCAGCTCCCCGAGGTCGAGGTTCCAGCGGCCCTTCCCCTCCTCGCCCCAGCGAAAGCCGATCGACCCGTTGGGGACCACCGGGCGGCCGCTCGCCTCGTCGAGCACGACGGTCTTCCACTCCGCCTCCGCTCCGCTGCCCGCCGCGCCGTCGTGTCCGAGTGCCGACGCGGTCAGGAAGTGGTCTGGCACGTATGCGTCGTCCCGCTCGCGCAAGGTGACGAGGAAGGGCAGGTCGGTGTACGTGCGGGCGTAGTCCTCGAAGCGCGGGACCTGACGATCCCGGTAGAACTCGGAGAGCATGACGTGGCCCATCGCCATGGCGAGCGCGGCGTCGGTCCCGGGGTTGGCGGCGAGCCAGTCGTCGGCGAACTTGGTGTGGTCGGAGTAGTCGGGGGAGACGACGACCACCTTCTGACCCCGGTAGCGGGCCTCGGTCATGAAGTGGGCGTCAGGGGTGCGGGTGATCGGCAGGTTCGTACCCCAGATGATCAGGTAGGAGGCGTTCCACCAGTCGGCCGACTCGGGCACGTCGGTCTGGTCGCCGAACACCTGGGGGGAGGCGGGCGGCAAGTCGGCGTACCAGTCGTAGAACGAGAGGATCGTCCCGCCCAAGAGCGAGTAGAAGCGGGTGCCGGCGGCATACGAGGTCATCGACATGGCCGGGATGACCGTGAACCCCGCCGTGCGGTCCGGGCCGTAGGCGGCGACCGTGTGCACGTGGGCGGCCGCGACGAGCTCGAGCACCTCGGCCCACGACGCCCGGACGAAGCCGCCTCGCCCCCGCGCCGACTTGTAGGCGGCCGCGCGCTCGGGGTCGCCGCTGACCTCTGCCCAGGCGGCGACGGGGTCCCCGCCGTTGGCGGCCTTGGCCGCCCGGAACGCCTCGAGCAGGACTCCTCGGACATACGGGTAGCGGACCCGAGCCGGCGAGTAGGTGTACCAGGAGAACGACGCCCCCCTCGGGCAGCCACGGGGCTCGTACTCGGGCGAGTCCGGACCGACCGACGGATAGTCGACCGCCTGGGTCTCCCACGTGATGATGCCATCCTTGACGTACACCTGCCACGAACATGACCCGGTGCAGTTCACCCCGTGGGTCGAGCGCACGACCTTGTCGTGGCGCCACCGTTCCCGATAGAACTCCTCGGCACGCCGGCCGCCCCGGCGGTGAAGCTCACGGGCGTCGGACGTCTGCTCGCCGGGCTGAATGTACCTGGCGGCGCGCACCAGGCCGGTTTCGGCGAGGAGCCCGTCGTGGACTGCCGTCGTGTGCTCGACGTCCCGTGCCATCGCTCTCCGTTCCCCCGTGCGGCGTCACCGGCATCCGCTCGCCGCCACCTTACGCGCTGTCTACCTTCGGGTGGAAATACCTGGGAGGAGCCTGGACCCGACCGTCAGATCGGCATACGGTTTCGGGTGTGGCTGGGCGGCCTGGGGCGCTGAACGTCACGATCCTCGGCCCGCCTGGTCGGCTGAGCTGAATGCGTGGCGGTCACGGCTGTCGCGAGTGCTCTCGGCCGACGCTCGTCCGGACCTACCACGTTGGCCGCCGTATGACGGTTCTCTAGAGTCTCTAGCCATCGGATGCTGCGTTGAGCACGCGGTCGACTAGCCCCGCGATCGCGGCCAGCCCGGCGGCTTGCTCGGGGGCGAGCCGGAAGCGGCGAGCGACGACGGTCGGGTCGGAGAAGACGACCGTGCTGCCCGCGGTGCCGGAGAACGCCTGGCGAACGAGGATCCTGGTTGGGAGCTCGAGCGCGAGGTCGGGGGCGGCGAGCATCGCCGGGGTGCCGATGGCGGGGTTGCCGAC
>Ga0080006_1160525_pt2 | contig 125523 bp, 110 predicted proteins | sample RS3BMetagenome_FD_69209 | JGI IMG/M metagenome (GOLD analysis project Ga0080006, IMG submission 69209) | Ferric oxide microbial mat and aquatic microbial communities from Rainbow Spring, Yellowstone National Park, USA - RS3B (SPADES... ...
GTACCGGAGCACCGGCGGTGCGCCAGTGGGGGCGGTCAGAGCAGGTGGACGCCGGCCTCGAGGAGCACGATCGTCACACCGACCAGGACGACGGCCGCCACGTAGGCGATGCGCCGGAGCAGCGCACGGTCCCGTCCGCCCGCCGTCCCGATGCCGACGACGGCCAGGGCACCCACACCCACGATGTCGGCGATCACGAACGCCGAGCGGATTGTCCACAGGTGGAACGCGGCCAGGACGAACACGATGGTCGCCGGGATGGCGGCCGTCACGATCGACCACGAGCTCCGCAGCTCGGCGAACACGTCGCCCACGGTCAGTTCGATGTGGCCCTGTGACCGACGGGAGACCAGCCTCGACAGCGTGTGGGCGAACCAGATGGCCACCGCGCCGACGATGACCACGCCGGCGGTCGACAGTTCGCCCGGGTACTTCTCGAAGGTGAGGCCGGCGATGGCCACCAGGGTGGCGATGGTCCCGTAGATGTAGTCGGCCAGCCAGTGGACGGCTCCCTCGTGCCTGGCCGACGGGGGGTCGGCACTGGCGGGCACGTGGTCGGACATGCGCCAAAGGATACGGGTCAGCGGCCGGTCGGACGCGTCACCGGTCCCGAGCGACGCGCGGTCGACGACGGGTGCTGCGGCGACGCGGCCGACGCCGGGAGCGTCCGGGTCAGGCGCGCAGCTCGGCCGTCTCCTGGACCCAACGCGACGCCAGCTGGCGGGAGACGCCCCAGCTCTTCGCCACCTCGCCGATCGACAGACCTTCCTCGACCTCGATGGCCACGAGCAGGAGCCGCACCCGGTGCCGGGCGGCCTCGAAGCCCCGGATGGCATCCGTGACGTCCGAACGCCAGCTGTCGGCGTGGATGTCCTGGAGCACGCCGATCAGGTCGTGGTCCACCCGGACCTCGTCCAGCAGCCGCCGGCAGATCACCTCGTAGCCGGTCATCTCCGACCGGAGGATCGCCGTGGCCCCGATGAGCTCCTCGATCCCGTCGGCCGCCGACACCTTGAGTTCGTGTCCCGTGCCGACCGGCAGCTCGTCGGTCTTCATCGAACCAAGTCCCGAGTGATGTGCATCGCGGCACCTCCCACAGTTCGGTCGCCGAGTTCTCCTCGGTGGCTCTGTGGAGAGCCTACTTGCGATTTATAGTTGCTACATGGAACGACGATTCAGGCCGAAGGTTCAGTGGAGACGGGGCACGCGGGCCAGGATCTCGGCCACCACTTCGTAGGGTGAGGTGCCGAGCCACCCGGCCACCTGGGTGGCCGGCAGCTCGAGCCCCCCCTGGTGGCCGATGAGCACGACCTCGTCCCCGGCCCGCACGCCGTCGACGTCGGTGACGTCGATCGAGATCTGGTCCATCGACACCCGTCCGGCCAACGGGGCGCGACGGCCCCGGACGAGCACGTGGTGCCAGGTGGCCGGGGCCCGTCGCAGGCCGTCGGCGTACCCGACCGGCACGGTGGCCACCCGGCTCGGTCGGGAGGTCGTCCACGTGTGCCCGTAACCCACCGACTCCCCGGTGCCGAGCTCGTGGACCTGGGCCACCTGGGACTTCCAGGCCAGCGCGGGCCGGAGGGCCCGGACGTCCACCTCGGGTCCGGGTGGCAGCCCGTAGACGGCGATGCCGGGACGGACGAGGTCGAAGACGGCGTCGTCACGGCAGAGCACCCCGGCACTGTTGGCCGCGTGCACACACGGTGGGCGCCGTCCGGCGGCCGTCAGCTCCTCGAGCACCCGGCCGAACACCTCCAACTGGGCGTCCGTGGCGGCCCGTCCGGCCGGGGAGGGATCGTCGGCGCAGGCGAAGTGGGTGAACAACCCGGTCACCGTGAGCCCGTCGATGGCGCCGAGCTCGGCCACGAAGTCGGCAGCCCGGTCGGGCTGGACGCCGAGTCGGTGCATGCCGGTGTCGACCTTGACGTGGACCGCCACCTGTGACCCGAGCGCCCGGGCCGCCCGACCGAACGCCCGCGCCGTCCCGAGGTCGAAGACCGCCAGCGTGAGGTCGAGGCCCACGGCCTCGCGGGCCTGCCACCCGGGCGTGTAGCCCAGCACCAGGATGGGGGCCCGGATGCCGGCGGCGCGCAGGGCCCGTCCCTCCGGCACGCAGGCCACGCCCAGCTGGGTGGCACCACTGCGCAGCGCGGTGTGGGCCACCGGTACCGCACCGTGTCCGTAGGCGTCGGCCTTCAGTACGACCATGACCTCGGCGTCCGGAGCTCGGGTGGCCAACGTGCGGACGTTGTGGGCGATGGCGGCCAGGTCGATCTCGAGCCAGGTCGGCCGGTCGGGCTGGACGATGCTCATCGACTTCCACGCCGCGTCCTGGCGGACGAGCAGTTCGGTCGGGTCGGTCCCCTCCGCCAGCAGGCGCTCGACCACCCGCTCCATGCGCGCCGCCGCGCTGCCCTTCACCAGGACCACGGCCCCGGACCCGAGGTGGGGCGCCACCGCGGCCGCCGCGTCCTCGGCGGTGAAGGTGACGACGACCCGGTCGGCGTCGAGACCGGCCCGTCGGGCGGCAGCGGCCGCCCAGGCCGCCGAGGTGCCCTGGGTGACCAGCAGGTCGACGACCTCGGCGGCCCGTCGCCCCACGGTGCCGTGGAGCTCCTCGGCCTGGTCGCCCAGCTCGGCCATGTCCCCGAGCACGGCGATTCGCCGCGAGGCCGGCAGTTCAGCCAATGTGGCCAGGCCGGCCGCCACCGAGACCGGGGCGGCATTGTAGGTGTCGTCCAGGAGCACGCTGCCCGAACGACCCGGGAGCAGGCGGAGGCGGCCGGGCACGGGCGTCGCCCGGCCCACGGCGGCCACGGCATCGGCGCGGTCGATGCCGAAGCGCTCGCCCACGGCCAGGGCGGCCAGGGCGGAGGCGGCGGTATGGCCTCCGAGCCGGGGCACGGTCACACGGCCCGTCCACCCGTTGCGGTGGCCGGTGAACCTCGTCCCGTCCACCGATACCTCGACGTCGGTGGCCCGGAACCCGGCGTCATCGTCGAGTCCGAAGGTCACCACGGGCGCGGGACTGGACGAGGCCATGGCCGACACCCGGGGGTCGTCGGCGTTGAGCACCGCCAGGCCGTCGGCGGGCAGGTGGGCCACCAACGCGGACTTCTCCCGTGCCACCCCGTCGATGTCCCCGAGGGCCACCAGGTGCGCCGCCCCCACCGCCGTCACCACGCCGACCTCGGGCGGCGCCATGGCGCACATGGCGTCGATCTCGCCGAAGTGACCGGTGGCCATCTCGACCACCGCCACCTGGTGCTCGGGCCGCAGCCCCCCGAGGGCCACGGCCAGGCCGAACCGTCCGCTGAAGTTACCCGGCGTCCGGAACACCGTGAAGCGGGTGGCGAGCACGTCGGCCACCAACTCCTTCGTGCCCGTCTTGCCCACGGTGCCGGTGACCGCCACCACCCGGGGCCCCCACGCCCGCACCACGTGGGCCCCGTAGGCCTCCATGGCGGCCACCGTGTCGTCCACCACCAGGACCGGGCACCCTACGGGCACGGTGGTGGTGGCGTCGTCGACCAGCACCGCCGTGGCCCCACGGGCCCAGGCATCGGCCACGAAGTCGTGGCCGTCGCCCCGGGGGGTCCGCACGGCGACGAACAGGTCCCCCGTCTCGACCAGACGGGAGTCGAAGCAGAACCGCTCGTAGCGGCCGTCGTGTTCGGGAAGCCGCACCTCCAGACCGGCGACGGCGGCCACCAGGTCGTCGAGGCGGATCACCGTCGGTCTCCCGGCATCGTCAACCGACCCGGGAGGCCCGGGAGGCCCGGTCGGCACGGGATCCCCGCCCCGCCCGCTCGATGCCCACGTCGACGATGCGCTCCAGCACCGCCCAGGGTGGCGCGGACTCGCGGTCGGCGAGCCACTGGGAGTAGAAGACCGTGGCTTCGGTCAACCCGCACAGCGAGTTGACCTCCAGCAGATAGACGAGGTCGTCGTCCCGGTCCCAGAAGGCGTCGAGGCGGGCGTACCCCTCGATGCCGAAGGCGCGGGCCAGGTGCTCGATACGCGATCGCACCCCTTCGGCGGCCTCCTTGGGTACGAACAGGTCGAGGGACAGGTTCGTACCCACCCCACTCTGGAACTTCTGCTGCAGTGTGAGCTCGTCGTTGGCCACCGTGACGCTCGGCACGGCGGCGACCAGTCCGCGACCCGGGCGGTCGAGCACGGCGGCGGTCAGCTCGATGAATCGCTTGGACGCGAACCACGGCCGCAGGGTCTCGAGGTTCAGGTCCCCCGTCGGCAGATCCACGGGGGAGGGTTCGACGAACGCCCGCTCGACGAGCCACCGCTTGGGGGCCGGCACCGGCATGGCGATGGTGAGGGCACGGCCGCGCAGATCAGATCGCACCTCGTCCCCGGTGAACTCGGGGACCTCGGCGACGATGGCGGCGAAGAACCGCTCCATCACCTCGGGGTGACGCAGCAGCTTCACGCCGGTCGAACAGCCGTCCGTCGCCGGCTTGCACACGAGGGCCCGCGCCGCCAACTCCTCGCACAGGGCGACGAAGCGGGCGTCCGGCGCACCCGGGGCGTCCATCTCCTCGAGCCACTCCCCGAGCTCGAACACGTCCACCTCGCGTTGGGCCGGCGCGTCCACGCCGGCCAGACCGAGTCCCCGTACCCAGGTCGCCGTGGCCGCCTTGTCGGACGCCCGATCGGCCACCCTCGGGCCCGACCCGTTGTAGGGCGTGCCCAGGCGCTCGAGCGCGAGCTGCAGGCGACCGTCCTCGCCGGGTCCCCCGTGGAGGGCCAGGAAGACGAAGTCGGCCCCGTCGGCGACGCCCTCGAGGGGGACGCTCCCGCCCATGCGCAGCGCCGACCGGGCCGGCCCGTCGCCCATACCGAGGTCGGTCCGCACGGCGGCGCCGACGGTCTCGATGGTGGCCCGTCGACCCGGATCGCCGGCCAGCGCCTGGATCTCCTCGACATCGTGGTGGAGGACGTAGAACAGGCCGATCTCGGTGTACCGGCTCTGCAGGTCCATCAGGTAGAAGCGCACGTCGCTGCCGGACGCCAGGAGGGACAGGCCCACGAAGCAGCCGCTCTGACGGCTCACCTGCCGCTCACTGGTCGGACCACCGAGCACGACGTGGATCCGGCGCGCCCCCTCCGTGGCGGCGGCGGCATCGTCGGACGTGACCGACCCCTGGCCCCGGGCGGCCCGCAGGAGCCCGAAGATGAGGCGTCGGTGGTCGATGCCGACCATGGCGGCCTGTTGGAAGACGAAGCTGGAGAAGCCCATGCCGCCGATCCCGTTCACGTCGGTGACGACGATGGTCCCGTCCCCGGTCCGGAATCCGTCGATGCGGGCCATGTGCCGCAATCCGAGGACGGCGAAGGCCTCCGCGGCCACGCCGCGGATCGAGTGCAGCACCGCGTCGTCCACCCGCATGGGGGTGTGGTGGACCACACCGGACCCGTGCAGGTACTTCTCCTCGGTGCCGTAGACCAGGCTGGCCGGCGGCTTCTCCACCTCGGTCGGGGCCAGAGCCACCGGCGACCCGTCGGGACCGTCGAGTACCACGACCGAGAATTCGGTCCCCTCCAGGAACTCCTCGACCAGCACCGCGTCCCCGCCGCCGCCGAACGCCTGCTCGATCGCCACCGTCAACCGTGCGTCCGCCGCGGGGACGACGTCGACGCCGAAGGACGACCCCCCGGCCAGTGGCTTCACCGCCAACAGCTCACCGCCGGACCCGAGCTCGGGGGTGAGCGCCGCCAGTCCGGCCAGGACGCCGGCCCGGTCGGCCTCCCACTCCGGGCGCGTGACCGCCCGGAACGCCGGCACCGGGAATCCCGCCGTCCGGAGGACGGCGTAGCAGGCCGCCTTGTCGAGCGTGCGCGCGAGAGCCTCGGGACGGCTGAAGACGTAGGGGACGCCCCACGCCTCGAGCCGGCGTTGGAGCGCGCCGTCCTCGCCGAACTCACCGTGGATGAGTGGGACGGCCACGTCGTGGGCACGCGCCAGGTCGGCCACCTCGTCCCAGGTGAGCGCGAGGCCGAGCGTCACCAGCTGGGTCTCGAAATCGGCACAGGTGTTGGCGTAGTAGTACACCGGCGGTACCCGGTAGGCCCGCAGGGAGCGGTCCACGAACACCACGGTCAGCTCGGCCGTGGGCTCGGCCTGGAGGTAGGTGACCCAGGGCTTGATCGAGCCGGCGCTGACGTCTCGTTCGTCGCTCGGACCGCCGAAGAAGAGGAGGACCTTCACGTCCGTCCCACCCCGTCGCGCAGCGCGGTGCTCAGGCGGTCGAGCCCGACCGATCGGCTGGCCTTGACCAGCACGGCACTGTCCGCAGGCAGTGCGAGGACGAGCTCGAGTGCCTCGTCGAGGCCGTCGACGGGCGCACCCCCGTACCCGGCACCCCCGACGGACACGACCTCGATGCCGAGCGATGCGGCGAGGTCGCCGATACGGCGGTGCTCCTGATCGCTCCCCTCCCCCAGCTCCGCCATCTCGCCGAGCACCGCCACGCGCCGGGGCGCGTCGATCAGGGCCAGGTTGTGCAGCGCCGCAGCCACGGAGGCAGGGTTGGCGTTGTAGGAGTCGTCCAGGACCCGTAGTCCGGAGGGCGCCCGCCAGAGCTCGGCCCGCCGGGCGCTCCCCTCGGCCGCGGCCACACCGGCCAGTGCGGTCCCGAAGTCGACGCCGGCGCACACCGAGGCCGCCACGGCCGCGGCGGCGTTGGCGGCCTGGTGGTCGCCCCGCACGGCCAGGGTGGCCGTGGCCGATCCCCACGGTGAATCGATCCGGACGGTCGGGTGGAGTCCGTCGTCCCGACCGACCACGGTGCCCCGGACGTCTCCGGAGGCGACGCCGAACGTGAGGACCGTCGCCTCGGTCCGGGTCGCCATGTCGGGGCCGCACTCCACGTCGTTCAGGATGGCATAGCCGTCCCGGGCCAGACCCTCGATGAGCGAGCCCTTCTCCCGGGCCACGCCCGCCCGCCCGCCGAGGTGCTCGGCGTGCGCGGTGCCGACCGAGGTGATGACCGCGATGGCGGGGCGGGTGAGCTCGCGCAGACGGGCGATGTCCCCGGGGTGGCGCGCCCCCAGCTCGAGGACGAGCGCCTCGGTCCCGTCCGGGGTGGCGAGCAGCGTCAGGGGGACGCCGAGCTCGTTGTTGAACGAGGCGTGGGTGGCGTGGGTGCGGAACCGGCCGGCGAGGCCCCCGGCCACCAGGTCCTTGACCGTCGTCTTGCCCACCGACCCGGTGATCCCCACCACCCGGTCGCTCACGAGGTGCCGGGCGTGGGCGCCGAGCACCCACAGCGCATCGGCCGTGTCGGCCACCTCGACGGCTGTGGCCCCCGCCGGGGGCCGGGAGGTCAGGTAGGCCGGCGCACCGGCCGCCAGGGCACCGCCGATGAAGTCGTGCCCGTCCCGCTCGGCCAGCACCGGCACGAACAGCTGGCCCGGCTCCAGTCGGCGCGAGTCGGTCGAGGCCCCGTCGACGGTCACGTCCGGACCGTGGAGCATTCCGCCCACTGCGGTGGCGATGTCGAGGGTGCGCAGCCTCATCGGGCACCGGCAGCCCGGAGCGCGGCGGTGGGGCGGATCGGGGGCGTGTGGGGGTCCGGACTCATCGCTGGGTGGGTCGGCACCCGCCGACCCGAGGCACGGGCGGCGTCGGGATCCACCGGAGTGGTGGGTGCGTGACGATGCCCGATCCTACCCGTGGGCCCCCTCCCGTCGTCACGATGGCGGGTCCCCGGCATCGGTGCCGGTGGCCTCCCGTTGGTCACAGATCTCGAGCGCCGCCACGGCCAGTGCCGTACCCGCCAGGGTGTCCACCACCCGGTACCCCACCATCCGCAGCCCGTGACCGTCGACGACGGTCAGCATCAGCAGGACGAGCGGGGTCAGGAGGGTCACCATCCAGAAGTAGTTACGGGATTTCAGGGCGAACAGACCGGCCGAGGTGACCAGGATGCAGACCAGCAGTACGGCGTCGGAGCGGACGGTGGTGATCAGCGCGGCGGCGAGCACCACCCCTGCGCCGGTCCCCATCGCCCGCTGCAACGCCCGGGTGCGTCCTGTGGCGGCGTCGGGCTGCAGGACGGCGACGACGGCGAGGGGGATCCAGGCCCCGTCGGGGACGTGCAGGAGCCGCTCGACCAGGGTGGCCGCCGCCACCATGACGCCGGCGCGCACGGCGTACGCGCGCACCGGGGCCCGGGTGGTGGCCAACCGACGCAACGCCCCGGGCTCCATCAGTCGGTCCGGCGTGGTGGCCCCGGGGGTCGGCGGAACGACCGCCACGCACAGGGCGAGGGACACCGCACCACCGATCAGGTAGGCGGCCGTGCGCGGGACGAGGGTACCCAGGTGGGCCGGCTGACCGGTCACGATGATGAACACCGCGCAGGTCACGAAGCCGACGCCGACGGCGGGCACGCCCATGCCCCGGACGAGGCACCAGAGGGAGACCCAGACCAGGGTGGCGACCACCGTCAGCCACACCGACGGCGACACGGCGGTCGCCAGGGCCACGCCGGAGCCGCTGCCGAGGAGGGCGACGGTCCCCCACCGCCGTCGGGTGACCCTGGTGCCGGACGGGATGGCCAGGGCCACGTTCATCCCGCCGAGGGCGCAGAACAACCCCACCGAGCGGTTCCCGCTCGTCACCCCGACGATGAGAGGGATGGTGGTGACGAGCGCGCCCACGGTGCCGAGGAGCACGTCCGGTCGGCGTTCCTCGGCGACCATGGACCGACGCTCGGCCTCGAGCCATCGCCCGCGCTCCTCGTGCACACCTCCAGTATGGCCAGCCGTCCCCTCGACCGGCACGACCGGCACGACCGGCACGACCGGCACGTCCGGCACGTCCGGCCCGGCCGGGACGGACGGCTGCGTGGCCATGACGTCCGGGCCGCCTACCCCGTGGTGGCGACCGCTCGGGCGCACGGACCCTCCGTGTCCACGGGGAACCGGTGGCCACCGGGTAGCGTCGGGTCGTGCTCGCTCGTTGGGGGATCCGCATCGGCATGGGCCTCGTCGGGGTGGCCGTGGGCATCGTCGTGGCCTCCGGCGTGCTGTCCGACATGTCCCTGACGGCCACCGCCCTGGTCGAGACGACGGTCATCTTCTGGCTGATCCACATCGCGGTCCAGTTCCTGGCACTCCGGATCCTGGTGCGCCAGCCCTCGGTGGCCCTCGCCGGACTGCTCGCCGTGGCCTCGACCATCGTCTCGCTCATCATCGTCAACTTCATCGTCTCGGGGCTCCGCATCCACGGCCTGTCGACGTACCTGTTCGCCACCCTCATCATCTGGGTGGCCACGGCGGCGTCCGACATGATCGGGACCCGGATGATCCGCGACCGGCGCCAGGAGCGGCGACAGGAGCGCCGGGGCGGTTGACCCCGGACGGCCGGTGTCGCCATCCGGGTCGGCGCCACATCTGTCAGACGCGTCTGACAGGTAGGGACGCGCGCGGTCGACGTGGCGCACGCGTCGCGGGGCCGACGGCCGACGGCCGGGGAGCGGGCGGCCCCTAGGATCCCCGATCGTGCCCCCGCTGCCCCGCCACGATCTGACCGCCACGGCCGCCGAGCGACGCGACGTCGGCCGATCGGCCAGGGCGCGGGCACCGCGACGCGGCGTGGCCCTTCGGTCCCACACGGGCCGGGGCCACGACGCGCTGGAGACGATCCTCGCCCAGAACGAGCTGCGCGACGCGGCCCTCGTGCCGATCCGGCACGCGCGCATGGCCGTGTCGCCGTGGAACTACTACCGCGGGGCGGCGGCCGTCATGGCCGCCGATCTGGCGTCCCGGCCCCACAGCGGCCTCGAGGTGCAGCTCTGCGGCGATGCGCACGTCCTCAATTTCGGGCTCTGGGCCACGCCGGAGCGCAATCTCGCCTTCGACCTCCGGGACTTCGACGAGACGCTTCCGGGTCCCTTCGAATGGGACGTGCAGCGGCTGGTGGCCAGTCTCGTGGTGGCCGGCCGGAAGAACGGGCTGCGGCGCGGCCGGATCCGGTCCGCCGTCACCGCCGCCGTGGTCGCCTACCGGGAGCGCATGCGCCGTGCCGCCCGCATGTCCGAGCTCGACCTCTGGTACGACGGGATGCACGTCGACGGACTGCTCTCGTACTTCGAGCCGGCCGACCGCGGACGCGTCTCGGTGCACATCGACAGGAAGCGGCGTCACCGCACCCACCAGGGTGCCTACGCCCGCCTGACCGAGGAGGCGCACGGGCGCCCGCGCATCACCGAGGACCATCCCATCCGGACCACGATCGACGACGACGAGCAGTTCGCCCTGGTCGAGGAGCTCCTGTCCGGCTACCGGGAGACGCTGCAGGACGATCGGCGCCATCTGTTCGACCGGTTCACCGAGGCCGACGTGGTCCGCCAGGTGGTCGGTGTCGGCAGCGTCGGCATGCGGGTCTACCTCGTCCTGTTCGAGGGGCGCAGTGGCAGCGACCCCCTCTTCCTCCAGTGCAAGCAGGCCGGCCCGTCGGTCTACGAGGCCCACACGCGGCCGAGCGCCCAGGCCAACCACGGCGCCCGGGTGGTGGCCGGCAAGCGACTGGTCCAGACGGCGACCGACATCTTCGTGGGCTGGTCGACGTTCCGCGGGCACGACTACTACGTGCGCCAATTCCGCGACATGAAGATCATCCCCACCATCGACCTCGTCGCCCCCCGCCTGACCGAGTTCGCCACTGCCTGCGGCGAGTGCCTGGCTCGCGCCCACGCCCGGACCGGTGATCCCGTGGCCATCGACGCCTATCTGGGCAAAGGCGACGCGTTCACCGAGGGGTCGGTGACCTTTGCCGACCGGTACGCCGAGCAGAACGCCCGCGACCACGCCCAACTGGTCGACGCCGTGGCGGCCGGGACGATCGAGAGCCGGCCGGCGTGAGCCACCCCGAGCAGGTGGACCGGGTCGCCGGCCCGCTGTCCGCCGTTGCTACGGTGGCCCGGTGACCGCGCCGATCCTGCTCCGCGACGACGGCTCCGCGGTGGTGGCCGGCGGGCACGACACCCCCTGACCGCAAGGAGTCACCCGCGATGCACGCACTGAGCGGATACCTCGAGTTCCCCGAGGACCAGCGCGAGGTGACCCTCGCCGCCCTCCACGAGGTCTGCAGCCGGAGTCGCCAGGACTCCGGCTGTGTCGACTACTGGTGGGCAGAGGACGTGGAGCGGCCCAACCGGTTCCGCTTCTTCGAGTGTTGGGAGACCCTCGAGGCGTTCGAGGCCCACCAGGCCCAGCCCTACGAGGTGGCGTTCATGGAGGACCACGTGTCCCGGGTCACGGGATTCGACGCCCACGTGCTCGACATCGGCGGACGCCGCTCGGTGCTCGGGGGCTGAGGCGGTGTCGGCACCGGCATCCCGGCTGGTCCTGGAGGGTGCCCGGGTCGTGGTGGGCGACGGGACGGTCAGCGAGCGGACCACCGTGGTGGTCGAGGGCGAGCGGATCACCTCGGTGGCCGACGGACTGCCCGGCGGCCTCCGACCCGATGACCGCGTGGTCGATCTCGCCGGGTGCACCGTCCTCCCGGGCATGGTCAACTGCCACTTCCACGCCGCTTACCACAACCTCGGATCCGTCACGGCTCCGTTCGGGCTCGAGGAGCCCATGGCGATGCAGGTCGTCCGGGCCGTCCGGAACCTGGAGACACTCGTCCTGGCCGGCTTCACCGGCGCCGTCAGCGCCGGTGCGCCGTTCGCCATCGACGCCTCGATGAAGTCGGCCATCGAGCGACGCCTGATCGTGGGACCCCGCCTGGTGCCCTGCAGCCGGGACATCTCGACCACCGGGCACGCCGGCGACCGCAGCTACCCGTCGCACTGGGAGGTCGGTGCCCTCGGGGCCATCCGGCGCAGCGACGGGCCCGACGAGTTCCGCCGGTCGGTGCGCCTCGAGGTCAAGGAGGGTGCCGAGATGATCAAGATCTTCGTCACCGGAGGCCACGGGACCGTCGGCCCGCGCGAGCGGACCGAGGTGAGCCGGGACGAGCTGGCGGCCGCCATCGACGCCGCCCACCAGCGCGGTGCCCGGGTCCGGGGCCACATCGCCAACAAGGACGCCCTGCTGATGGCCCTCGATCTCGGTATCGACATCGTGGACCACGGTGACGGCCTCGACCACGAGGGCATCGAGCGCCTGCTCGAGACCGACACGCCCCTCGTGCCCTCGATGCTCTTCCCCGCCCGGTTCCTCGCCTCGATGGGTGGGGTCTCCCTCGGGTTCACCGACGAGATGCGCCACGACGTCGACGCCATGGCCTCCGTGCTGCCGGACGCCAACGCCGCCGGGGTCCGACTGGTCCTCGGCGACGACTTCGGCGCCGTCAACTTTCCCCACGGCCCCTACGCCGACGAGCTCGTCTACTACGTGGACGAGGTCGGCATCCCGGCCCTCGACGTCCTGACCTGGGCCACCCGGAACGGTGCGGAGGTCCTCGGTCGGGGAGACGACCTCGGTACCGTCGAGACCGGCAAGCTCGCCGACCTGGTGGTGGTGGACGGTGACCCCGTGGCGGACATCCACCTGCTGCGCGATCCCGGTGCCCTGCTCGCCGTATTCCTCGGAGGGCGGCCGGTGAGCGACCGGCTCCCCGACACGGTGTCGACGTGACGGTCGCTCCGGGGCACCGCCCCCTGCGGTCGGCGGGCGGTGCTCGACCAGCTGTACGGCGAGGGTCCCGCCACCCTGTCGTCCCGACTCTCCACCGGCCGGACGGACCCCACCCGGAGCGGGGCCACGGGCCCGGGTTGCCCCCCGGGGCGTCCGTTGGGCTAGACAGGGGCGTTTGACGGGCCGGGAACGGACCGAGCCCCACCCCACCCACCAAGGAGCCGCCATGCCTGAAGCCTGGATCATCGATGCCGTACGCACGCCACGGGGCATCGGCAAGGTCGGCAAGGGGGCCCTGGCCGACCAGCATCCCCAGATCATCGGCTCCGCCGTGCTGAAGGCGCTGGCCGAGCGCAACAACCTGACCACCTCCGACGTCGACGACATCATCTGGGGCACCAGCCGCCAGGTCGGCACCCAGGGCGGCGACCTCGGTCGCATGGCCGCCCTCGACGCCGGCTACGACATCCACTCCAGCGGCGTCACGCTCGACCGCTACTGCGGGTCGGGCATCACGGCCGTCAACCTGGCCGCCGCCTCGGTCCTGGCCGGGTTCGAGGACTGCGTGATCGCCGGCGGCACCGAGCTGATGTCCTCCTACGGGACCAACAAGGTCGAGGGCGGTGGCTTCTTCATCGACTCGGGCAACGAACACCTGCGGGCCGTGTGGCCCCAGCCCAACCAGGGTGTGGCCGCCGACGCCATCGCCACCCTGGAGGGCATCCCCCGGCGGGCCCTCGACGAGCTCGCCGAGTCCTCGCAGGCCCGGGCGGCCACCGCCATCGCCGAGGGTCGGTTCGACAAGAGCCTCATCCCCGTCTTCGACCCCGACGGCAACCTCCTCCTCGACAAGGAGGAGTACCCGCGGCCGGGCACCACGGCCGACAAGCTCAGTCAGCTGGCCCCGTCGTTCGAGGGCATCGCCGACATCGAGCTGAACGGCGACGGCCTGACCTTCCGCAAGATGATCGCCCAGCAGTACCCGGACCTCAAGATCGAGCACGTCCACCACGCCGGCAATTCGTCGGGGGTCGTCGACGGTGCCGCCGCGCTGCTCATCACCAGCCCCGAGTACGCCCGCGAGCACGGGCTCACCCCGAGGGCCCGCATCGTGGCCGCCGCCAACATGGGCGACGACCCGACCCTGATGCTCAACGCCCCGGTGCCGGCGGCCAGGAAGGTGCTGGCCAAGGCGGGCATGACGCTCGACCAGATCGACCTCTTCGAGGTCAACGAGGCCTTCGCCGTGGTGCCCGAGAAGTTCATCCGCGACCTCGACCTCGACCGCGACAAGGTCAACGTGAACGGCGGCGCCATGGCCCTCGGCCACCCGATCGGCGCCACCGGCGCCATGCTCATCGGCACCGCCCTCGACGAGCTCGAGCGCCAGGACAAGCAGTTCGGTCTCATCACCATGTGTGCGGCGGGCGGCATGGCCCCGGCGGTCGTCATCGAGCGCATCTGACCGCACCACCGACCGGTGGGCCCCGTCGGGGCCGCCACCCGGACCTTCGCCACCCGACCCGGGCCCCCGGCCGGACCCGTCCGGCACCGGCACGAGGTCGGTGGACTCGACGGCCCGGTCTAGTCGCCGTGGCCCGGGACGCCGGAGTGGGCGTCCGGGGAGCGGCGGCCACCGGGCTGCAGCACCACCGGAGTGCCGCGGTCACCCATGGTGAAGTCGGCGCCGGTGCTGAACCGGGTCAGCCGCACGTCGTCGGGGACAGGGCGCTCCTCGTCCCCGCGCACCACCTCCACCACCAGCTCCCCCCCGTCGTCGGCCACCACCACACACCCGTAGCGGGGATCGACGGCCCCGACGATGGCGTCCAGCGGCTCGAGGTGGTCCGCGTCGAGGAGGGTGGGCCAGGCACCGTCGGCGGTGGCCGGCGCCGAGCGGTCGATGCGCACGAGGAGCCGGTCATCGAGGTCGATCGTGCACCCGGTGTAGGCCGTCGGCAGCAACCCCGGGCTGAGCGCCACGACCTGGGCCACGTCACCCAGGTCGGCTCCGAGCCCGAGCGCCGCGCGCAGGCGGTCGGCGGCGACACCGGCCACACCGGTGAACTGGTGCCGGCTGAACGACCGGGCCTCCTCGTCGTTGTCGACGTGGCCCCGGGTGCTGGCGAGGAACGCCAGGGCGAGGAGGTGACCCTGGATGCACACCTCCTCGGCGATCCGTCGCAGGGCCGAGGCCGACCAGTCGCGGAACTGCAGGTCGGACAGGAGCGGACCGCTGTACTCGTGGAGACCGGGGTCGGCGGGGTCGATGGGGTCGAGCTCCATGGTGGCCGCCGCCGTGGCGCCGATGACCAGCGCCTGCTCCGGGACCGGGAGCACAGGGTGGGCGTCGTCGATCACGACCGTCCAGGCGCAGTGGGGGGACCGGTCGGTCGGCACCCGGGGCGGCCGGTGGACCGGGCGCACCTGGGCCCGGGGGTTGGACGCCGTGGCCGTGGCGTCGAAGGTCGGGTCCTCGATGTCGTGGCACATCGCCGTCACGTAGTCCGGGCCCATCGGTTCGACGTCCATCAGGGCACCGCAGTGGTCCAACCAGAACTCGCCGTGGTCCCGGTCGGTCACGGCGAACCGGAAGTCCATGAACTGCGGCGGCGATCCGATGTCGATCTGGATGTTCTTGAAGATGGTCACGACCGAGTCGCCCTCGAAGCCGAGCGTGCGCTGCATCCGCTTCGAGTAGACCGGACTCGCCCCCATCCACTCGTCGATGGCGATGTCCCGCATCACCTCGCGTCCGAAGGCCCCGATGAGGTGGGGCATTCCGGCCCGGTCGATCAGATGGCCGGCCAGCAGCAGCTCGGGGACGAGCACGGCCAGCTCGGAGCGGTCGAGTTCGGCCAGACGCCGCGGTGCACCGCTCACGGGAGTCGCTGGGTGAGCACCCGACCGTTTTCGGCCATCACCACGCGGATCTCGTCCTCGTCGAAGCCGTTCCGGCGCAGGTCGTCGGCGAAGGTGGCCGGCTCGGCCAGTCCTTCGGCGTGCGGCCAGTCCGATCCGAACAGCAGGTGGTCGAGTCCGATCAGGTCCTTCAGTTCGGCGAGGTCGTCCTCGTAGAACGGGGCGACCCAGACGTGGTCACGGAAGGTGGCCACCGGGTCCGAGGCGAACCCCTTCGGGCTCTGGCCGTAGACCTTCTTCAGCTTGGTCAGCAGCTCGGGCACCCAGTCGGCGCCGGCCTCGATGCTGGCCACGCGCACCCGAGGGAACCGGTCGTAGACGCCCTGACAGACCAGGGCCGCCATCGTCTCGTACGGGGCCCGGCTGCCGCTCAGGACGATCCGCAGCGGCGAGTACGCGAACGCCCGGAAGGCACCCACCTGCTCCCAGTCGTCGACGTAGCGGTTGTAGCCGGCGTCACCGGAGTGGATCCCGACCGTCACCCCGGCCTCGTCCACCCGCGCCCAGAAGGGGTCGAACCGGGCGTCACCCGGGGACACCCGACCGTCACGGGTGATGGCCGGTCCGCCCTTGATGCACACGATCCGGGCGTCCTTGGCCAGCACCTCCTCGAGCTCCGCCACCGCCGCGTCGACGTCGACCAGAGGGATCATGGGTGCGGCGAAGATCCGCTCCTGGTAGGCGTAGCCCCAGTCGTCGTCGAGCCACCGGTTGAACGCGTGGAAGGCGGCGACGGCGGCCTCGGGGTCGCCGGCCAGGGCCTCCTCCATACCTACACCCAGCGTCGGGAACATGAAGCAGCCGTCGATGCCCTGGGCGTCCATGACGGCCAGCCGGGCGTCGCGGTCCCGGTACTCGGGACGGATGGGTTCGAGGTCACCGAACAGGGTGGCGATGTCGTCACCCCGGGGGTTGCGGCCGCGGAAGTACTCGTCGAGGCTGCCGGGCCGGGCCACCGGGTCGAACGTGGGATTGGGGATGAACCGGTTGACGGTCCCGGCCACCAACAGCCGCTGGCGACCGTCGATCTCGGCCCACTGCATGGCCCGGCGGGCCATGCCCTTGTCGAGGTACCGGGTGAAGGCGTCGGTGGCCTCGTAGTAGTGGTTGTCGGCGTCGAACGTCGTGAAGTCGATGGTCATCGTGGCCCTTCTGTCGTGCGTGCTGTGTTCCGTGCCTTCGTCCGTGCCTTCGTCCGTGCCGGATCGGTCCGGTCCGGGAGTGCGTGGACGGTCACGAGTCGAGTCCGAGGACGCGCAGGGCGTTGGTCCGCAGGAACTTCGTCCAGACCTCGTCCTTCAGTCCCACGTCGCGCATCTCGGTCATGATGCGCTCGAGCGAGAGACCCATGGGGAAGTACCCCGCGTAGATGATCTTGTCGGCGCCCCGCTTGTTGGCGAAGTCGATCACGTCCTTCGGGTAGTACCGGGGGGCGAAGGCGCTCGTCGAGTAGTGCAGGCCCGGCCACTTGAGCATGAGCTTGACGGCCAGCTCGGTCCAGGGCTCGCAGCCGTGCCGGGTGACGAATACGAGTTCGGGGAAGTCGAACATCACCTCGTCGATGAGCTCCACCCGCTGGGGGGCGAACTTCAACCGGGGACCCGGCACGCCGGCACAGCAGAACACGGGGATGCCGAGCTCCACGGCCTTGGCGTAGACGGGGTACATCAACTTGTCGTTGATGGCGACCTGGGGGAAGGTCCCCGAGGGGAAGACACCGAGCGCCCGGATCCCCCAGGTCTCGTAGGCCCGGACGATGGACCGGATGCCGTCCATCCCCTCGTTGGGGTCGACCGAGAGCGAGGGGATGAACCGGTCGGGGTAGCGCTTCAACGCATCCGCGCCGGTCCCCTCCGGATCGTCGACGCCGATGAGGCCCCGCTCGACCCCCCAGCGGTCCATCTCGCCGAGGGTCACCGCCACCGGGTCCTGGGCCTCGGTCAGCTCCTTTTCGGGTACGTCCTTGAACATGTACTCCGCCGGGAACTTGAAGTCCTCCTTGGACTCGCGGTCCTTGGTCTGGCGGGTGATGAAGTCGTAGACCCCCGCCATGTCCGCATGGGGGAAGCCGATCATGGTGTCGACGATCCCCACGTTCTCCGGCATCCCCATGCGTGTGTTCCTCCCGATCGGCGGTCGGCGTATGATAGAACGCCATTTCAGTTTGTCAACTTATCCCCTGTTCAGAGGCTGTGCCATGGGACGAAATGTCATTTCGTAGCGACCCGGGTCCCCATCCCGTTGACGGGCGGCGCCGAGGTCCCGCCGCATGAGCCGGACACGTACGGCGACGGCCCTGGCCCCGAGCGAGCTGACGGAGTCGCAGCGGGTCCGACGGGACCGCATCATCGACGCCGCACTGCAGCTGTCGCGCAAGCGGGCGTTCGAGCAGATCCAGATGAAGGACGTGGCCGAGGCCTCGGGGGTCGCGCTCGGGACGATCTACCAGTACTTCTCGTCCAAGGACCACCTGTTCGCCGAGGCGCTCGTGCACTGGGGCGGGCTGCTGCCCGACAACCTGGAGCGCCGGCCGCTGACCGGTGACGACCCCGCCGCGCGCCTCACCGAGGTCCTGCACCGCGCCGTGCGGGCCTTCCAGCAGCAGCCCAACCTGGCCAAGCTGGTCACGGCGCTGGCCGTCTCGTCGGACCCCTTCGCCGTCGAGGCCATCGCCCGGCTCGACCACACCACGGGTGCCGCGTTCCGTGACGCCCTCGTCGGCCTCGACGATCCGACGGCCGAGTCCATGGTCCGGATCATCGACCACGTGATGGCCGGTGTGCTCCGGCTGTGGTCCGCCGGTCGGATCCCCATCGACGAGGTCTACCGCTCGCTGGACGAGATGGTCGCCCTCCTCTTCCGCCCGTGACCGGCTGAGTCCGGGACCACCGGTGTTCACCCTCCGCTTCGACATGCGGTCGCCCGTCGACGGGGCGCCCACGACCGACCTCTACCAGGCGGCGTTGGACATGGCGGCATGGACCGAGTCGCGCGGGGCGGTCCTGGCCATCGTCTGCGAGCACCACGGCCTGCCCGACGGCTACCTCCCCTCCCCTCTCGTGCTGGCCACGGCCCTGGCGGCGCGGACCACGACCTTGCCGATCCTCGTGGCGGTGGTGGTCCTCCCGCTGTACCGACCGCTCCGCCTGGCCGAGGACATGGTCGTCCTCGACATCGTCAGCCGGGGACGGGTGAGCTACGTGGCCGCCATCGGGTACCGGCCCGAGGAGTACGGGATGCACGGGGTCGACTTCCACCGTCGGGGGGCGATCGCCGAAGACCACCTCGGGATCCTGTTGTCGGCCAAGACCGGCGAGCGCTTCGAACTCGACGGGCGGACCGTGCAGATCACCCCACCGCCCTTCACACCGGGCGGGCCCCGGGTGGCCTGGGGTGGCGGCAGCCATGCCGCGGCCCGCCGTGCCGGTCGACACGGCCTCGACTTCTTCGCACGGTCGGGCGACGGGACCCTGCGGACCGCCTACGAGGAGGAGTCCGAGTCCCACGGACACCGTCCCGGATGGTGCATGCTGCCGCCCGACGACCTCACGACGGCGCTGTTCGTGGCGGACGATCTCGACCGGGCCTGGGCGGAGCTCGGTCCCTACCTCATGCACGACGTGCGGAGCTACGCCGCCATGAACCGGGACACCGGGCACAGTGCCTCGCTGTCGTTCGTGGACTCGGTGGACGAACTTCGGGTGGAGGACGCCAGCCACCGCATCGTCACCGTCGAGGACGCCGTCTCGATGGTGCGCGGAGGGACTCCGCTGCCCCTGCACCCGCTCATCGGCGGGCTGCCGCCCGACATCGCCTGGCGCTACCTCCACACCGTGGTCGACGAGGTACTGCCCGCCCTCGGCTGACCGGTCGGGTCGGTCGTCCGCACGTCGGTGGCGCGTCGGTCGCCCGCCTCCGACGGTCTCGGGCGTGGTGTCCGGAGCGATGAATCGTCCATGGTGACGCCCGTTCGACGGTCCGGCGGCAACGGGCTCGCTGTCAGTCCGCCCCGTAGAACGGGGCCCCGAAGGCGAAGATCCCACCGTCGGCCGCGACCAGCCAGTAACCCCCCGAGGCGCTGTCCGCAGCCAGCCCCACGATGGGGGCGTTGAGCGGTAGGCCACCCGTCGATCCGTGGAAGGCGGCGTCCCCGAAGGCGAACGTCCCGCCGTCGGACGCCACGAGGAGATAGCCGCGGTCGGTGGCGGTGGGTGCCATCCCGTTGACCGGCCGGTTGAGCGCCAAGCTCCCGGTGGACCCGAGGTACGGCGCCCCGAAGGCGAAGATGCCACCGTCGGTGGCCACCTCCCAATAGCCGCCGGTGGTGCCGTCGGGGGTGATGCCGACCACCGGCTTGGCGAGGGGGACGCCCCCCATCGATCCCCTGAAGGCGGCGTCGCCGAAGGCGAAGATGCCGCCGTCGGACGCCACCAGCCAGTACCCCCTGCCATCGGCGGTCGGGGCGATGTCCACCACCGGGGCGTTGAGGTGTCGGCCCCCCATCGATCCGTAGTATCCGGCGTCGCCGAAGGCGAACGTCCCCCCGTCGGACGCCACCAACCAGTACCCCTTGCCGTCCGGGGTGCCCACGATGTGCGTGATCGGGGCGTTGAGCGGTCGCCCGGCCAACGAACCGTAGGAGGTGGCGGATCCGTGCTCGGACACGCCGCCGGCCGCGTTGGCCAGCCAGTAGCCGGTGCCGTCGGGGGTGGCGGCCATCCCGACCACCGGGCCCGGCAGCCCTCCGAGGGAGGGAGCCGGCGGGGTCCAGAAGCGGATGGCGCCGTCGTAGGTGTACTGGGATCTGAGGTACGCCATGGAGTGCAGCCGGACGGGGTTGCCCATCCTGATGGCGTCCCACACCTCGTTGTTGCCGGCGTAGATCCCGGAATGGACGAAGGCGTCGAGGCCGCTGCCGCCCCAGAAGACGGCGTCACCGGGCAGCAGGGCGGCGGTATCGGCCGCCGGGATGACGGTCCCGACCCCGGGCAGCTGGCTCCCGTCGTTCGGGAGGGCGATGCCGGTCACCTGGTAGACCGAGTACTGCACCAGGCTCATGCAGTCGTAGCCAGGCGTGTTGCCCGTGCACCCGATGGGGTCCCCGGCACCGTGGGTCGGGCCGTTGATCCCTCCGCCACCGTCGCAGTAGGCCACCCCGGCCTGGGAAGCGGCGGCGGCGGCGATCTGGTCACCCTGGGTTGCGGCCCGGGCCGGTACCGCCTCGATCGAGACGGCCACCGCCGTCAGCGCCACCACCGCCACGGTGGCGGCCATGACCCTGCCTGCTGTGGCGAACACCGAGCGTGACCCCATCGTGATCCCCCTCTGACTGGACGGTGCGGAACGCTCCGAATCTAGCCGGGCGGGCCGGGTCGTCACGTCCATTCGGGGACCGTCGCGCACGGGCCCCCGGCTCGCCGGACGGAGTCGGTGGCATCGGCCCGGCCGGCTGCGTCGCCTACCAGAAGGAGGTCTCCTTGGTCAGGCCGAGCGCCGGATACCCGCCGGCGACGATCGGCTGGCAGTTGCCGAGGCCCTCCGCCCCGGTGTCGAGGTCCCGGACCCGCACGACGGTGTCCCGGATCTGGTGGAGCTGGCGGGCGAGTTCGGGATCGCTGCAGTCACCGAGGCGTTCGCCGTCGACGACCAGTTCGCCCCGCCATTCACCGTGGTGGTGCCCCTGCCAACCGAAGTACAGGCCGGCACCCAGGTGGAACCCGGTGTCCGACACGACCTCCAGGGCGAACCGGCGTCGGGAACCGCCCTCGAGCGTCACGTCCACCGTGCCACCGAGCAGTCGGCGGTTGGACGGGTCGAAGGACAGCTCGGGACGGATGTCGGCCATGCGGACGACCGTGCCGTCGGCGTGCTCGATCGCCCCGGTGACCGAGCGCTGTGCGTGCCCGAAGCCGGACAGGTCGACGACGTGCAGGAACAGTCCCCAGCGCGTTCCGTCCGGGTCGGTCATGAGGGAGGGGCACCAGATCATCTGGAAGTCCATCTCGGGGACGGGGTCGAAGGGGTCGACGTCGGTGGGCGGGGTCCCCACGTCGTAGCGGACACCCCAGGAGTGGTCCCGGGTCGACACCCAGTCGTCGGGATCCATCTCGTGACGGACCCCGTCGAGCTCGATCCATCCGGACGCCGTGCCGATCTGGTGGTAGCGGACGAGGTCGGCGCTGACGCGGTACCCGAGCGGCGTCCGCTGATGGGTCCGCTCCTCGGTGGCCGGCGGCAGGGCCGCCTCGAACACCCAGTCGAAGGCCAGCGGCTGGCTGTCGTTGGCCTCGAGCGAGAACCGCACCGTGCGCATGGGCTCCAGGACCTCGTAGTGGATCGGACCCACCGACAGGGCGTCCGGGGTCGGGAAGAGCCGGCGGCTCCCCCGCACGGTGAGCTGCTCGACCCCCCGGGACAGGCCCGCGTAGCCGTCCACTACGTTGCGGTTGAGGTACTTGCCCATGCCGAAGCCCAGTTGCAGACGGCCGTCCCGGGCGGCCGCCATGGCACACACCTTCTCCGTCCAGGACGGGTCGCTGGTGGCGACCGTGGCGAACGTGTCCGGTACCTGGTGGTCGAACCGCTCGTCGGCCGGCCCGAGCGGGCCCAGGGGGTTGGTCAACGTTGCTCTCCCATCGTCCGTGTGTCCGACACCCCGAGTGTCTACTCGCCTGGCGGTCCGTCGTGGGTCGCCTCGGACGCACCCCGGTGGGCGTGCTCGGCCAGCAGGGTGGCGACCGCACCGGTCACCCGCTCGGCCGTGGGCAGGTGGAGCGACTCGTCGGGGCCGTGGTGGTTGCTCCCGGGGACGAGCACCCCGAGGGCGAGGATCTGGGCCTCGGGGAACCGCTCGGCCAGCCAGCCCAGGAACGGGATGGTGCCTCCCTCCCCCACCTGGGCGGAGGGACGGCCGAACGCCGCCTCGGACGCCCGGTCCAGGGCGTCGGTCAGCCACGGCGCCAGGGCCGGTGCGGCCCAGCCGTCGGCGGACTGCTCACCCTCCCAGGTGACCTGGGCACCGTGCGGGGGATCGGTGGTCACCGCCCGGGCCACGGCCGCCTCGGCCGCCTCGGCATCGGCGGTCGGCGGCACACGGATCACCAGCTTCAGCGTGGTGGAGGGACGGAGCACCGCGCCGGCGTCGCCCGTCGGCGGCAGACCGTCGGCGCCGACCACGGCGACCGAGCCCGACCAGGCCGTGCGCACCGCCTGGTCGGCCCGGGTGGCCCCCTGGAGCTCCAGGCCCTCGACGATCGGGAAGGCGGATCCGCCGGCCCCCGCCTCGACCAGCGCCTCCGCCATCCGTTCGGCGGCGGCCACGGTGCCGGCCGGTGGTTCCACCACCAGCTCGGGCAGCAGCAGGTCGCCGGTGGCGGCGTCCTCGATCCGGTCGAGCAGCAGCCGGGCGATGCGGAACGAGTCGGGGACGACCGCGCCGGCCGAGCCACTGTGGACGCCGTGGTCGAGCACGTCGACCCGGAGGGTGCCCACCACCGCGCCCCGTAGCGACGTGGTGATCCACAGCCGGTCCCCGGTCGGGCTGCTCGAATCGAGGGCGACGACGAGGTCCGGTGTGCCGATGCGGTCGGTCAGGTGGGCGAGCACCGCGGGGAGGTGCGGGCTGCCGCTCTCCTCGGATCCCTCGACCAGGACGACACAGCGGGCGTGGCGGCCGCCGACGGCGCGGATCGACTCGAGGGCCACCAGGGTGGACGGCATGGCGTAGCCGTCGTCGGCCATGCCCCGGCCGTAGAGGAAGTCGCCCTCGAGGGTGGGCGTCCAGGGCCCGCGGCCCTTCCCCCAGCCGACGAACGGGGGCTGCTTGTCGTAGTGCCCGTAGACGAGCACGGTGCCGGTGGCCTTTGGGTCGGTGGCCGGCACGTCGATCAGCACCGTCGGGCTCAGGCCGTCGATCCGCACCACCTCGACGACGGCCCCGTCGAGGTTCCGGGCCCGGGCCCACCCGGCATAGAGCTCGGCCGCCCGCTCGAGCTCGCCGTGGGTCTCCCACTCCGGGTCGTAGGCCGGCGAGAGATCGGGGATCCGTCCGTACTCGAGGAGGAGCGGCACCACGGCGTCGTGCCAGTCGGTGATGGCCCGCCGGGCGATGTCCCGGTAGGTGTCGGCGGAAGGGTCGGTGACCATGGACCCCAGCGTACGGGTGCGGCACCGGTGACGGCCGGTCTCCCACGGGCTGCGCCGTACGCCGCGCACCACGGCGGACACCTGGGGCCGGGAACCACACATCCCGGCGTCACACACGGTGAGCGCCGGGATGTGCCGAGACATCGTGTCCGCTACCACGCCGGCCCGCAGGTGGGCCCGGCGGGGCGGCGTTCCGGATCAGCTGCAGCCGCTGGTCGCCCCGCAGCTCGAGCAGACGTAGCACGAGCCGGCCCGCTGCATCGAGTTGCCGCACTGGTAGCACATGGGCGCATCCCGCTGCTCGGCCCGGGCGATGAGACCCTCCACCGGTGCGGTCGGCACCGAGGCCGGGGCCTCGGGCGCCGTGGGTGCGCTGCCTTCCACGACCAGGGTGATGGTGGGGTCGATCGCCCCGGCCTCGACGATGCCGCTCGACGGGGTGGCCGTCTCCTCGACCCCGGGCAGGGTCGGCTGCATCCGCTCCGCGGTGGACAGGATGCCCAGCTCGGCGCGCTCCTCGAGGGGTAGGTAGTCGACGGCCAGGCGCCGGAAGATGTAGTCGACCAGGCTGGTGGCGATGCGCAGGTCCGGGTCGTCGGTGATGCCGGCCGGCTCGAAGCGCATGTTGGCGTACTTGCGGACGTAGGTCGACAGCGGCACCCCGTGCTGGAGCCCGAGGCTGACCGAGATCGAGAAGGCGTCCATGATGCCGGCCAGGGTGGACCCCTGCTTCGACACCTTCATGAACACCTCTCCGGGACGGCCGTCCTCGTACTCGCCGACGGTGACGTAGCCCTCGCAGTCGGCCACCCGGAAGGAGAAGGTCGACGACTTGCGGCGCCGGGGCAACCGCTCACGCACCGCGCCGACGACCAGTGTCTCCTGGGTGCGCCCCTGCTCGTGCAGCAGTGCCGCCTCGAGCTCGGCGATCTTGCCGCTGAGCTCGCGGGCATGGGCCTCGGCGTCGGACAGGGCCGCCGGCTCGTCCGTCGTGTCGTCGGACGCGCCGTCCTTCTTGGTGGTCGACAGCGGCTGGGCCACCTTGCAGTTGTCCCGGTAGATGGCGACGGCCTTGATGCCGAGCCGCCAGGCGTCGATGTGCAGCTGCTCCACGTCCTCCACCGTCACGTCCTCGGGCAGGTTGACCGTCTTCGAGATGGCGCCCGAGATGAAGGGCTGCACCGCGCCCATCATCCGCACGTGGCCGAGGTAGTGGATGGTGTTGTCGCCCATCGAGCAGGCGAACACCGGCAGGTGCTCCGCCGCCAGGTAGGGCGCTCCGACGATCGACTTGTGCTCGTCGATGTGGGCGACGATCTCGTCGACCTGGTCGGGCGAGTAGCCCAGCCGGGTCAGGGCACGGGGCACCGTCTGGTTGACGATCGACATCGTGCCGCCGCCCACCAGCTTCTTGGTCTTGACCAGGCCGAGGTCGGGCTCGACCCCGGTGGTGTCGCAGTCCATGAGCAGGCCGATGGTGCCGGTCGGGGCGAGCACCGAGGCCTGCGAGTTGCGCACGCCGTACTGCTCGCCGAGCTCGACGGCCAGGTCCCAGGCCTCCTGGGCGGCCGAGAGGATTTCGGTGGGGACCTGCTCCTCGTCGATGGACGCCACGGCGTCACGGTGCATCTTGAGCACCTTGGTCATGGGCTCGACGTTGTCGTGGTAGCCGGCGAACGGTCCCATGCGGGCGGCGGTGCGGGCGGAGGTGGCGTAGGCGTGCCCGGTGAGGAGCGCGGTGATCGCCCCGGCCCACGCCCGGCCCCCGTCCGAGTCGTAGGGCAGGCCCTGGGCCATCAGCAGGGCTCCGATGTTGGCGTAGCCGATGCCCAGCTCCCGGAAGCGCCGCGAGTTCTCGGCGATCTTCTCGGTCGGGTAGTCGGCGTTGCCCACGATGATCTCCTGGGCGGTGAAGATGACCTCGACCGCGGCCCGGAAGCCCTCGACGTCGAACGACGAGTCGTCGTGGAGGAACTTCATCAGGTTGAGGCTGGCCAGGTTGCACGCCGAGTTGTCCAGGTGCATGTACTCCGAGCACGGGTTGGAGCCGTTGATCCGCCCGGTGTTGGACGCCGTGTGCCACTTGTTGATGGTGGTGTCGAACTGCATGCCGGGGTCGGCGCACTCCCACGCCGCCTGGGCGAACTGACGGAAGAGGTCACGGGCCGGCACGGTCCGCACGGTCTCGCCGTCCCCGCGGGTGACGAGGTTCCAGTCGGCCCCGTCGATCACCGCCTGCATGAAGTCATCGGTCACCCGGACCGAGTTGTTGGCGTTCTGGTACTGCAGGCTGATGGCGTCCTTGCCGTCGAGGTCCATGTCGAAGCCGGCGTCGCGCAGCACACGGGCCTTGCGCTCCTCGGTGGCCTTGCACCAGATGAAGTCCTCGATGTCCGGGTGGTCGGCGTCGAGGATGACCATCTTGGCGGCGCGCCGGGTCTTGCCACCCGACTTGATGGTGCCGGCCGAGGCGTCGGCGCCCCGCATGAAGCTGACCGGGCCCGAGGCGGTGCCGCCACCCTTCAGGAACTCGTGGGAGGAGCGGATACGGGACAGGTTGACGCCCGCACCCGAGCCACCCTTGAAGATCACGCCCTCTTCCGTGTACCAGTTGAGGATGGAGTCCATCGTGTCCTCGACGGACAGGATGAAGCAGGCCGAGCCCTGCTGGGGCACGCCGGCCACGCCGATGTTGAACCACACCGGCGAGTTGAAGGCCGCCATCTGGTTGATGATCAGGTGCTTGAGCTCGGCGCTGAAGGCCTCGGCCTCCTCGTCGTCGACGAAGTAGCCGTCCTTGATGCCCCAGGCGGTGACGGTGTCGACCACCCGGTCGGCCACCTGGCGCAGCGACGTCTCGCGCTCGGGGGTCCCGGGGGTCCCCCGGAAGTACTTCTGGGTGAGGATGTTGGTGGCGTTGAGGCTCCAGCTCTGGGGCACCTCGACGTCGAGCTGCTCGAAGGCGACCGATCCGTCGCGGTAGTTGGTGATCCTGGCGTCGCGTCGCTCCCAGACGACCGTGTCGTAGGGGTGGATGCCGGCGTCGGTGAAGTGCCGGCGGATGCCGATGCCGACTCGCTGCGGTGCGATGGCCATGGGGTGGACCTCTTTCTGTCGTCGTCTGTGGAGCAGTGGGTGCTGCCGGTGGTGTGTGGTGCGGAGTGTGTCGTCGGAGATGCTGTGCCTGCTGCGGTGCTGCCGGTCCCCTGCCCCGGTGGAGGCGTCGCAACCCTGCCCATCGACGGCACGTCGTCCGTCCCCCGTGTCCGTCCCTGGTACCCGAGCGGTCGATCCTGCCCGTCGTGCCGCCCGCAACCACCGGATGATCCCCCGGTTACGTACCGCCCGACCGCTTGGGTCCTTCGCCATCGTAGCCTGGCCGCCCCCTGCTCCAGGAGACCCGAATTCCGATGGAAACACAAGATGTTGTGGTTTGCTCTCCCCCGAGGTACGAGATAGTGGGTCTATTACAGCAGTGTAGTTACACGCTGTCAACGAACCCCGAGCCGATCGACCCGATTCCACTCCGTGAAATGCCTGTTCGGAGGCCGTTCGCGAAGGTTTGCAAATCATTGCTGCGCGCGAGCACGTCCACGGGCCCGGATCGGCCCGACGCGGCCCGGTTCCCGATCTCACTACAGTCCCCCTGTGGCCACCACGACCCCCGTCAGCATCGCCGTCGACGCCGGGACCACCGGCATCCGGGCCCTGGTGGTGGACGAACAGGCACGGGTGGTGGACATCGCCTACCGCGAGCTCACCCAGCACTTCCCCCGGCCCGGCTGGGTGGAGCACGATGCCGACGAGATCTGGCGCCTGGTCCACGAGACCCTGTCCGAGGTGGCGGGGCGGCTCGCCGACAACGGCCGCCGGGCCCGGTCCATCGGGATCACCAACCAACGCGAGACCGTGGTGGCGTGGGACCGCACCACGGGCCGACCACTCCACCGGGCCCTCGTCTGGCAGGACCGCCGCACGGCCGATCACTGCGCCCGGCTCGAGGCGGCGGGCCACCTGCCCCTGGTGCGCGAGCAGACCGGCCTGGTGCTCGACCCCTACTTCTCGGCCTCGAAGATGGAGTGGCTGCTGGAGGAAGGCGGGGTCCCGACCGGACCCGGGCTGACCCTCGGCACCGTGGACGCCTGGATCCTGTGGAACCTGACCGGTGGCACCGGCGGCGGGGTGCTCGCCACCGACGTGACCAACGCGTCGCGCACGATGCTCTTCGACATCGTGGTCCGCCGGTGGTCGTCGGAACTCTGCGACCTCTTCCACATCCCCCGCTCCGCGCTGCCCGAGGTGCGTCCGTCGTGCGGGCGGTTCGGCCTCGTGGCACCCGGGTTCCCCGGGGACGGCACCCTCGCCGGAGTGCCGATCAGCGCCATGGTGGGCGACCAGCACGCCGCACTCTTCGGACAGGCCTGCTTCGACCGGGGCATGACCAAGACGACGTTCGGCACGGGCAGCTTCACCCTGATGCACGCCGGTGCCACCTGTCCCGAGCCCGTCGACGGGCTGCTCACCACCATCGCGTGGGACCTCGGCACCGACGGTGACGTCGCCATCGGTGCCGACGGTGGGCCGAGGACCGGCCGCTCCTCGCTGGCCTACGCCGTCGAGGGCTCGATCTTCGTGGCCGGGGCCGGTGTCCAGTGGCTGCGGGACGGGCTGGGCATCATCACGGAGTCGTCCGAGCTCGAGCCCCTGGCCCGCAGCGTCGAGTCCTCCGAAGGGGTCGTCCTGGTGCCCGCATTCTCGGGGCTGGGCAGCCCCCACTGGGACCCGGGAGCCCGTGGCACCATCACCGGGCTCAGCCGGGGGATCGGCCGGGCCCACCTGGCCCGGGCCATGGTCGAGGCCATGGGCTTCCAGGTCCGTGACGTGTTGGACGCCATGGCCGTCACCGGCACGGCACCCTCCGTGGTCCGGGTGGACGGCGGTGCGGCCGTGATGGACCTGCTCCTCCAGCACGTGGCCGACCAGTCCCGGGTGCCGGTGGTGCGGCCCCGTTCGGTCGAGACCACGGCGCTGGGGGCGGCGACCATGGCCGGGCTGGCCGAGGGCGTCTGGGGGTCGCTCGACGACCTCGACGCCCTGTGGGCCGAGGACGCCTCGTTCCACCCCGAGGTGGACGTGGCGTTCGCCGATCTCGCCCATGCGTCCTGGTCCCGCTCCGTGGAGCGGTCGCGGGGGTGGGCGGAAGGCTCCGACTGAGCCGGCGGAACGAGGGGATCGGGCGATCGACGGAGCCGCGGATGCTACGGCCGCCCGGACCCGGACGGGTCAGGCCAGCTCCCGCCAGCCGTGATCGGCCAGCTCGGCCATGATGGCGATCCACTGCCGTTCGCGCGAGCGCAGCACCGGGGCCACCCGTCCGACCACCAGCACGACGCCCGCGCGCACCAGTTCGGCGGCGGCCACGGCCGGGCTCTGGTCGGGACTCCCGTCACCGATCTCGTCCGCACCCACGGGTGAGGACAGGGGTGCCACCGCCCACAGGGCCATGGCCCGCAGCTCGTCGTCGGGCGGCGGTTCGCCGTGGCTCGCCGTCACCCGGGTCGTGTCGGTGTCGATGACGGCGGCGAAATCGGCGACCAGGCTGCGGCGCACCCGCCCTGCGAGGTGGTCCAGCAACGCGTCGGGCGATGTCTGGACGAAGAGTTCGGTGGCGATGTCGAGCAGTTCGGCGTGCCGGTCGGGCAGGGCTCCCTCCACCGCCCGCAGCGTCTCGATGCTCACCCCGTCGACCTCGAGGATCTCGTCGCGCAGGAGGCCCAGGAGGTGGTCGCCGGCCAGGCCGACCCCGAGCTCGTCCACCACGACCCCGTTGTCCCGCTGGAGGATGTCGATCGACACCACGTCTCCTCCGACCGAGCCGATCCGGCTGGCCACGGCCCCGAGGGCGCCGGGTCGGTCGGGCAGCTGGACGCGGATCAGGTAGTTGGGCACGGCGTCAGGGTAGAGGGGGAATGTGTCGGCACGGTTTCGTCCCGGTTACGACCCGGTCGCCGTCACCGGGGAGATCCCGCCGTCGCCAGGGACGTTCTTCGTCCGGCTGGCGTACCGGTCCACGTACTCCTGGCCGGACAGTCCGGCGATGGCCGTCATGAGGGCGTCGGTGAGGGACCGCAGTTCGGCGGCGTCGAGGTCGTGGGCGGGCACCGCACCGCACGCTCCGGTCGTGACCTGCTCGCCGGCCCGCTCGTAGGACACGGGTGGGCCGAACCGCACGGTGATCGAGTGGAACGGGCGCATCACCATCGACCCGGGCGGCTGCACCTTGCGGGTACCGAGGATGCCCACCGGGATCACGGGCACGTCGCAGCCCATGCTCAGGCGGGCCACACCGGTCTTTCCCTTGTGGAGGCGGGTGTCGGGGGCCCGGGTCCCCTCGGGGTAGATGGCGAGCACCCCGCCGGACCGCAGCACCGACGTGGCCGTGTCGAGGGCCCGCTGCGACGCGTCCCCTCCGCTGCGGTTCATGGGTATCTGGCCGGCGGCCCGGAAGAACCAGGCCGTCTTCCAGCTGTCGAAGTACTCGGCCTTGGCCACGTAGGTCACCTTGCGCCGGATGACCAGCGGGAGGAAGAACGAGTCGCAGAAGGACTGGTGGTTGGCGGCCAGGATCACCGGCCCGTGGGTGGGCACGTGCTCCCGCCCTTCGACCTTCACCCGCCAGAGGAGGTAGAGGAAGGGGGTGATGATTCCCTTCATGATCCAGTAGGCCACGAGGCAACGGTATCCGTGCCTGTGCTGTACTGCACTGATGACCTCCACGACCACCCACGCCGACCCCGCCGACACCCCGGACACCCTGGGTGACCAGGGACCATGGCAGGTGCTCGGACGGACCATCGGCCTCCCCGTGGAGGTGCGCCAGGCGGCCCAGTGGGGTGTCCAGTACCTGGTGCCGGCGACCGCCGCCCAACGCATCGTCGACCCCACCGGACTCGAGGTCACCGGCCCCCTGCCCGGCAAGGCGCTGATGGCCCTGGCCGTCTGCCGCTACGACGACACCGACCTCGACAGCTACCACGAGGTGGCGGTGAGTTTCGTGGTCCGCCCCCACGACGCCCCGGCCCAGCCGACGGCCGTCGACCGCCTGCGCGAGTTCGGATCGGGGGCGATCGGCGCCTACATCCACCGGCTGCCGGTCGACCAGGAGTTCACCTGTGCCGCCGGCCGCGACATCTGGGGCTATCCCAAGTGGATCACCACCATCGACATCGACGAGCCCGAGACGGGCGACCGTCGATCGGGGTCGGGCACCACGATCCGCCTGGTCGACGACGGCACGCACGTGCTGACCCTCACCCTGGCGGGCGGGGGCCCGGTGCGACTGCCCTCCCAGGCACCGCCGAGCTACTCGTACCGTGACGGGGTGCTGCGCCGGACGCCGTGGGAGACGTCGGCCACCGGGGTGGCGGGGCGTCCCGGCGGGGCCACCCTGGTGCTGGGTGACCACCCGATGGCCGATGAGCTGCGGTCGCTGGGCCTGCCCAAGCGGGCCCTGTTCTCCTCGTCCGCCACCCACATGCGGGCCACCTTCGGCGCCGCCGAGGTGGTCACCGCCGGGCGCTGAGGCGAACGGGTCTCAGTGCAGGCGGGTGAGGGCCTTGCGCAGGCCGCGCACGCTCTGGCCGATGCGCTGCTCGTTCTCGATGAGGGCGAACCGCACGTGCCCGTCACCCCCGGGGCCGAACCCGACCCCGGGTGAGGTGGCCACGTCGGCCTCCTCGATGAGGAACTTGGCGAACTCCAGCGACCCCATGTCCCGGTAGGGCTCGGGGATCGGCGCCCACACGAACATCGTGCCCCGCGGCGGGGTGATCTCCCAGCCGATCCGCTTGAGCCCGTCGCACAGGGCGTCCCGACGCGACTGGTAGATGTCGTTGATCAGCTTGGGGTAGTCGGGGGCCTCGTTCATGGCCACGATGGCGGCGATCTGGATCGGCTGGAAGGTGCCGTAGTCGAGGTAGCTCTTGAGCTTCGTGAGCGCCTGGACGATCTCGGCGTTGCCGACCATGAACCCGACCCGCCAGCCGGCCATGGAGAACGACTTGGTCATGGTGTAGAGCTCGACGGCGACGTCCTTGGCCCCCGGGACCTGCAGGATCGACGGCGGCTTGTAGCCGTCGAAGGCGATGTCGGCGTAGGCGAAGTCGTGGACCAGCACGATCTCGTGCTCCTTGGCGAACTCGACGATGCGGGTCATCCACGCCAGGTCGACGCACTCGGTGGTGGGGTTGTGCGGGAACGAGAGCACGACCACCCGGGGCTTGGGCCAGGCCGACTCCCACGCCTCCATGAGGTTGTCGAAGAAGGCGGCCCCGCCCTCGGCGCTGTCGACGCCCTCGCCGCTCGGGGTGTCGAGCCGGACGTGGCGGATGTCGGCCCCGGCGAAGAGCGGCGCGTAGATGTGGATCGGGTACGACGGCGACGGCACCAGCGCGGTGTCCCCCGGGCCGGCCAGCACCCACATCAGGTGGGACAGTCCTTCCTTGGCCCCGATGGTGGTCACGACCTCGGTCTCGGGATCGAGCTCCACGTCGAACTTGCGCAGGTACAGGTCGCAGATGGCCTTGCGGATCTTGGGGATGCCCCGGCTGGCCGAGTAGCGGTGGTTACGCGGATTGCGGGCCGCCTCGGCGAGTTTGTCCACCGCCACGTCGGGCGACGGGAGGTCGGGGTTGCCGAATCCCATGTCGATGACGTCCCGTCCGTCGTGCCGGGCTGCTGCCTTGAGGTCGTTCATGGTGGCGAAGACGTACGGGGGCAGCCCATTGATGCGACGGAATTCCATGCACCACGATACCTTCGCGCCCCCCGGACCTCGGACACGTCCGACGCGCCTCGTGGCGCGGCGCCCTCAGCGGACGGTCGCCGCCGCCTCGGCCACGACCTCGAGCGAGTCCGGCCAGGCGCACACGGCCCACGTGGCGCCGGCCGCGGCCACGTCGCCCAGCGTCGCGGTGGCCTCGGCCAGCGTGTCCCCCACCGGGCCACCCCAGGTGACCTCCACGCCCTGTTCGACCAGGGGCGCGACCTTGTCCGCCCCCACCTGCCAGACGTTGATGGCGGCCCCGGCCGCCCGGGCCCGGACGACCATCTCGGGGCGACCGCCGCCGATCCACGTGGGAATGCCGGCGTCGACGACGGTGGCGGCCACCGTCAGTAGGCGGTCGCGACGGATCTCGGCCGGCTCGAAGGGGATGCCGTAGGCCTCGTTCTCCTCGGCGCTCAGCTTGTCGCCCGTACCGATACCGGCCACCAGCCGGCCGCCGCTCAGGGCGTCCACCCCGCACAGCACGTCGATGAGGACCTCGTCGGGCACCAGGCCGATACGGGCCACCAGCGTGCCGAGGTGGATCGTCGAGGTGGAGGCGGCCAGGGCTCCGAGCAGGGGGCCCGAGGACAGCGCCGGTCGTCCGGGCTGGCCCATCGGCCACAGGTGGTCGAAGACGAAGACGCCGTCGATACCGAGTGCCTCGGCACGTTGTGCGGCAGCGAGCGCCGTGTCCGCCTCGTCGCGGAACTGCGGGAGGGTGATCCCGACCTTCATGGACGGTTCAGGGGCACGGGACGGTTCGGGCGCACGGACCGCTCATGCCGTCGACTCGACCCGGGCCTTCAGGTCGCGTAGGGCGATCGACATGATGCGGCTCTGGGCCCGCATCTTGATGAACCCGGGCAGCGGCACCTTCATCTCCACCTCGAGGTGGTAGGTGATCTCGGTCCCCCCGTCGGGGGTGGGGACGAAGACGTAGCGCCCGTCGAGTTTGGAGGTGATGTCGCCGGCGGTCTGCACCCACGCCAGGACCCCGGGAGCCTCGGAGTAGTCGTACGCCAGGGTGTAGCTGGTGCTCCGTCCGAAGGCTGCGGCCCGGAAGGTGACCGTGCTCGGACGGCCCTGACCGTCGCGCTCGTCGACCGTGACCTCCTTGATGTCGGCGGCCCACGACGGATAGCTGGCGATGTCGGCGCTGATCTCGAAACAGCGCGCCGGATCAGCGGCAACGACCATCCTCTCAGTGGCTTGTTCCGCCACGATCGGCCCTCCTCCTCGAATTCTCGACTGGTGCCCGCATGACGTCAGCCTCCCCCGTCGCCGAGGGACCGCGCCAGCCTAGGTGCGAGCAGGTCGTAGTCGAAGGATGCCTCGGCCCGCCGACGTGCGGCCTCCCCCATGGCCGCGCGCCGGTCCGGATCGGCCAGCAGGCCGCCGATCGCCCGGGCCACGTCGACCGCACTCGTGGGCCGGCGTACGACGACGCCGGTCACCCCGTCCTCGACGGCCTCGTCCGCCCCGCCCGAGGCCCCGGCCACCTGGGCCACGCCGGCCGCGGCGGCCTCCAGGAACACGATCCCGAACCCCTCCTGCTCGAGACCGAGCCAGCGGTTCCTGCACAGCATGGCGAACACGTCGGCGGCGCCGACCAACCGGGGCAGGTCCTCGTCGGACACCCCACCGAGGAGCCGCACGGGAGCTCCCGACTCGGCGACCCGGCCGGCCAGCCGCTCCGCGTCCCGACCCCGGCCGGCGATGGCCACCGTGAGGTCCGGGAAGCGCTCGCCCAGGACCGACGAGGCATCGATCAGCACGTCCATCCCCTTGCGGGGCACCAGGCGACTCACGCTCACCACCAGCGGACCTTCGACGGGCAGGCCCAGGGCGGCACGATCCCCGGCCCGCTCGGAGGCGTCCCGGGGACGGAACCGCTCGAGATCGACGCCGGGCGGCACCTCCACCACCGGGGGCATCGCCCTCCCCCGGACCGCCCGCCGGGCCTCGGCGGCGGGATAGCCCCCGGCACTGATGACGAGGGACGACCGCCGCACGACGTGGGCCAGCAGCGACCGGCTCACGGGTAGCCGACCGGGGATGGCCACCTCGGCGCCGTGGAGGAGTACCGCGTAGGGGAGGCCGAGCCGGGGGCCGAGCACGCCGAGCGGGAAGGCGGGATCGATCACCACGAGGTCGGCACCGACCCGGGCCGCGCTCTGGCGGATGCGCCGGACGAGACCCGGGGTGGGGGCCAGCACGCGTTGGGGTACCCGCTCGATGCGGACGCCGACCCGGGCCTGGTCGGCGTCGAAGGCGGCGGCCCCCGGATCGGACGACGCAGTGAGGACCGCGAAACTGGCCGGATCGAGCCGACGCCAGAGCTCCCACAGGTAGGCCTGGATGCCGCCCACCTTCGGGGGGAAGTCGTTGGTGACGAGGAGGTGGGTCATCGCCGTCCCGGCCCGTCCGGAACCGGGGACCCCCCGGCGGACTCGAGGCAGCCGAGCCGCCGGGCGGCCCAGTCGGCGTGCTCGGCCAGCAGGTCGTCCCCGCCCGACGCGAAGCGCGCCAGCGTGTCGGAGGTGGCCGGATCGGATCCGTCGCCCACGTTGCCCAGGGCCACCAGGGCGTTGCGCCGCAGGTAGCGGGGGTCGCGTTCGGCGATGTACCAGCGACCGTGGGCCGCCAGCAGGTCCTCGTCGGACGCGGCCAGCAGATCGAGCAGGTCGACGACGGCGACCGAACCGGGTTCCGACGGCCCCGGAGGGTGGTGCCGGTCACCGGTCCGGTTGACGGGGCAGACCTGCTGGCAGTCGTCACACCCGTAGATCCGGTCGCCGAGCGCCTCGCGGTACTCCGTCGGGAACGACCCGGGGGCCTGGACGAGCCACGCCAGACACCGCCGGGCGTCGAGCACCCCGTCGGCCACCAGTGCCCCGGTCGGGCACGCCGCCACACACCACCGACAGCTCCCGCAACCCTCGCCGTGGTCGGACGGCCCGGTCGCCGGCGTGGGGTCGAGTGGCGCGTCGGTCACCACCGTGCCCAGCACGAACCACGACCCCTGACCCGGAAGGAGTAGCAGCGAGTTCCGGCCGAACCAGCCGAGCCCGGCCCGCTGGGCGGCGGCGCGGTCGACCAGGGCGTTGTCGTCGACCACCACCCGGGCCTGCCATCCCTCGACGACCAGGCGGTCGGCGATCCCCCCCAAGGCCACGCGGAGAGCGGCGTAGTAGTCCGCTCGGGCGTAGCGGGCGACGGTTCCGAGCGGCCGGGACCCCGACGGCCGATCGTGCACCGGTGTCCCCAGCCGGGTGGGAGCGACGTCCTGGTGTCGGTAGCCCCAGGCCCCCACCACGAGGGAGCGCGCCCCGGCGAGTACCTGATCGGGTTCGGTCGAGCGCCGGGGGTTCCGGTAGGTGAACTGCATGCCGCCGTGCAGACCGTCCCGCCGCCGTGACTCGAGGTGGCGACGGGTGTCCTCGAAGGGCTGGGCACCGGCGATGCCCACGGCGGCCAGTCCGGCGGCGGTGCCCAGTTCCCGCAGGTCGTCCGACAGCCGGGTCCGCTCGGCCGCGGTCGGTACCGGCGGAGCGGGCAGCACGGGACGGGGCACACCCCATGGTTGCACGACCGGACGCCGTCCCGACCACGCCGGGCGATCAGGGGGTTCACGGTCCCCGACGGTCACCTACACCTCCGCACCGCGGGGCCTCCCCTTCGGCGGTGCCCGTGGACCGGAGGTTCAGAGGCCGCTGACCTGGGACTCGTGGCGCACACCGGGCACGAGTCCCGCCCGTTCCAGCAGGCGGACCGCCCGCGCCTCGGCGGCGTCGACGACCAGTGCGTCCTCGGGCACCCTACCCACGATGAACGAGACCACGCAGTCGTCACAGACCGCCGTCCCGCGGTGGGCACAGTCGGCACAGTCGATGATGAACGCGCCGTCACCTCGGCCCGGTCCGGTCGCCACCCGTGCGGCTGCCGCCCGGACGTCAGCCTGGATGCCGGTGGAGACGTCGGTACGGTGGGTCGGTACCGGGTCGCGGCGCACCGGGATGGGCAGGCGGACGACCACGTCGGTGCCCCCATCGGGGGCGTCTACGCCTTCCTGGTGGTGGGTCACGGGATCGTGGTTCACGGTGGTGCCTCCTGCGTGCGATGTTCCTAGTGCTCCCTCGTAACTGCATCGTGCCTCCAGGGTGTGACGGTCACGCCCGAGGCGGGTCGATCACCCCGCGTCGGGACGGTACGTCGGGACGGTGCGTCGGGACGGTGGGCCGGGAAACTCGTGGCTCAAGGCGGGGCCACACCGGCCGATAGAGGAAGGGAGGACCTGACACCCGTGGGTGCCACCTCGGGCGCGGGCACGTACCGTCTGCCCGGACAAGGCACTTCGAAGCACACAGCGAGGAGCATCCGACATGACCACAGCCTTGAGCGCCCAGCAGGCCTCGGGGACCACGCGTGTCCTCATCATCGAGGACGACCCGGCGATCGCCGAGGCGGTCCGGCGCGTGGTCGCCCAGCAGTACGGCACGGGCGTCGTGGCGAGTGACGGGCGCAACGGGCTCCGCAACTTCTTCGAGGAGCGGCCCGACCTGGTGGTCCTCGATGTCGGCCTGCCGGAGATGGACGGCTGGGAGGTACTGGACCGCATCCGCGACCTGTCCGACGTACCGGTCCTGGTCCTCACCTCCCGGGACGTCGACCACGAGGAGCTGCGCGTCGACGCCCACGGAGCGGACGACTTCCTGGCCAAGCCGTTCGGTGCAGAGGAGTTGGGCAGCCGCATCCAGGTGCTGATCCGGCACAGCCGGGTGGCCTCCCCCGTGGTCGTCCCCGAGCCCACCACCTACCGGGACGGCACGCTCGAGGTCGACTGGCCGGCCCGGGAGGTCCGGGTCGACGGTGACGTCGTGGGCCTCACCAAGCTCGAGTTCCAGCTCCTCCAGACCTTCGTCCGCCACCCCGGCCAGGCGCTGTCCACCCAGCAACTGCTCGAGCAGGTGTGGAACGACCCCTTCGGCATCGGTCCCGAGCGGGTCAAGTTCACCGTCCTGCGCCTGCGCCGCAAGCTCGGCTGGCAGGGCGAGTACAAAGACATCCTGGAGGCCATCCGCGGCTACGGGTACCGCTACACCCCCCTGGCCGCCCGCAAGCGGTAGCGGTAGTCAGCTCCCTCCTGCCCGCCCCCACCCGTCGTCGGCACCTCGTACCCAACCGGGTCCACTACGACTCCCCACCGACCTGGCGGTCAGTGGCGGGCGGCAGCCGACGTACTGGGGTCCGCAATTTCCCGAGCACTGGCACTGCCCTGTGTCCAAGCAGCTGCTCTGCTGGGTCGTCTCACCGCTCCGGAGGTCTGAGGGATAGCCGTTCGCGGCATCGCCATCGGCCGTCCCGGCATCTCGGCGATCGAGGGTCGCTCCATCAGCACGGCGTCATCAATCGGGCACCATGGGGGGATGGGCTCCTCATCGTCGGGCGTGCGGCTCCGCAGAGCCGAGCCGAATGACAACGACGCGGTCGCAACGGTGCACGTCCGATCCTGGCAGAGGGCGTACCGGGGACTCCTGCCTGACGATTACCTCGATGGGCTGAACGCCTCCGATCGCGCCAGTCGCTACACCTTCGGCGATGTGAGTTCGCTGGCGACTGCGACGACCGTAGCGGTGGATGGGGAGGCCATCTGCGGGTTTGCCACCACCGGGCATTGTCGGGATTCGGATGCACCCGATGCTGGGGAGGTCCTGGCGATCTACGTCGACCCCGACTGGTGGGATCACGGGATCGGCAGGATGCTGATCCGTGACGCACGGGACCGCATGGCAGCTCAAGGATTCCCGGATGCCGTGCTGTGGGTTCTGGTCGGCAATGAGCGGGCCGAGCGCTTCTACCGCCATGACGGCTGGATCCTGGACGGTCAACGGCGGAACGAGCAAGTACACGGCATCACGGTGGATGAGATCCGGTATCGACGACCACTTCCGTGACCCCGCATGAGCACCTGTGTGCTGAAACCATCCACAGCGCCGCAGCCGGCGATCGGGGCTGTCCGCCGTTGGCGAACGTCGGGCGACGCCTACTCCACACCTTCGTTGCCACTGCCTCGTTCAGCGAGGGCGGCGAGCCGATCGAGTGACGACATGAGCTTGTCCGGCGTCATCGATCGGGCACGGGGGATCCGTTCGGGATCTGACAGATCGGTCCAGTCGTAGGTGTGGTTGACGCGTGTTCGCGCCGGGTCGACCGGCTCGAGCGTCCACATCCAGCAGTGGCCGGGCGGCTCCCGGCCCGGTTCAGCGGGTTTCCACGCAATCCGTCGACCCTCGACGAACTCCACGACATGGTTCTCACGGATAGTCCCCATCGACAGCTGCATCGTGAAGACATCTCCGCTGGACCGCACGCGTTGACCAGGGGAAGCGACCGCCAGATTGTCGTTTCCGTCCCATCGGGGCTGATGCGCTGGATCAGCGATGAGCTCGAATATTCGTTCCGAGCTGGCAGCTATTTCACGAGTCGCACTGACAATCCGATCATCGACGTGCTCTCCCGTCATCTGGGTACCACACCTTCGGTCGGCTCTCTGGTGGTCAACAACTGGATCGTGCCCATGCACTGCCAATCATGCCCCCAGTCTGTGGTGGGCGGCAGGCGGTGCCGTTCAGCTTCGAACGTGGCGCGCAAGAGGGGCCCCGAGGCCCCTCTGCCGGACAACCTCGCCTGGCCTGCCTCGAGGTTCTCAGGCACGTTCACACCGGGACCGTAGGTTCTCGGACGGGCCCTTGGCGTATACGGCTGCCTCGCCCTGACGAAGCGGGTGCACCGGATTCGATTCCGGGCTCGGGTGCCTCGCCCTTGCGCTGGGTGGCTGGTGATCGGCCTCGACCGTGCGAGCGGCCCTGCTCACCGAGTGTCCCTCGACTGGGCCGTCCACCAGCCGTCTCGAGTCGAATCTCACCGTGAGGCATACCCGGCAGCGTTGTGGGAGTGGTCCGAACGAGCCTGACACCGTCCGACGGCGATCCGATCACCAGTCGCCCCGGCGCCCGAGTGCCTGGCGAGCATGGACAAGGGCTGGGCATGTTGGACCCCGCTGAAATCCGAAGTGGCACGTAAGATGCGGCCATGGCGGCACTTCAACTTATTCCCCTGTGCACAATCGATTCCGTAGCCACGGAACCCAGTGTGGTCGGCGTGGGTGCCGGCGTGGTCCAAGAGACCCGGCGCGTGCTCCACGCTTCGATAGTGGGACAGCGCCTGAACGGCAAGATGGAAGGGATGAGCTACTGGGACTGGATGACGAGCCCCGGCGGAGTTGGCATCCTGCGCGTGCGTGCGTTGATCGAGACTGACGATGGCGCGTCGATCAACGTTCGTTATGAAGCTCGTGCCGACGTAACCGAGGGTACCGATGGCGCGAGCGGCTTTGCTGCACCCGTTTTCAGCACCACAAGCCCAGGGTACGCCTGGCTCAATCTCATTCAGGCGGTAGGAAAAGGAACGCTGAAAGGCGACCGCGTTCATTGGGATTGGTATCAGGTGGCGGAATCTTCATGACGGCGTGGTTCCGATACTGAGGTCGCCGGAGTGTCAATCATCGGCGAGCAGCTGGTGAGAGGCGTTCGTCGGATAACACGCCCCATCCCGGCGTTCGGGGACAGGGTCGTCGGACCGACGGGATCGGTTGACCCACCGCCGCCGGCTGGCCCACCCGTTGCCACAAGGGCTCAGTACTCGCCCTTGATCACGAAATACGTACCCCGGATCGTCCCCGCCAGCTTCGACTTCTGACGTGCGAACTTGAAGCGATCCAACTCGGCGGGGATTTCCATGCCCTCGGAGAGCTTGAATCCGACCGCCCGCTTCGGACTCGGTCCGTCGAGTGTGTACAGGACGTTGATCGACAGGCCGCTCTCGTAGAACACGTAGGTCCAACGGATGTTCTCGACCTGGAACGTCGTTGCCTCGAGCGGGGGCGAATCGATCACGATGCCCCGCTCTTCCTCGAGGATGCGGTGCACCAGGGCGATCTCCTTCTTGGCCCTGGCGGCGGGTTCGACCGTGAAGACGTGGTCGTACTTGTTCTTGAAGTAGCGAGCTTCGTTCGCTCGCAGTCCGGCGAGCGCATCCATGACCGGCGACGACTCCAGGCCGACGGTGGACACATCGACAACATCTACTGGGTAGCTCATGGGCGGATCATCCTTCGGGAAGTGCGGCGAAATCACGCTTGACCTGCCGGTACCAACCCATACCTTTGATCGGGTTCTTCCACCGGCCCTTCATGTCCCTCAAGGCAGCTTCGTGCGCCGTGTCACCGTTGCCGACCATCTCCTTGAGATGTCGATCCTGCGCCTTGATCACCTCGTCCGCAGTCGTGCCCCGGAGCTGCCTGTTGCAGGGTCCCCCCAGCTGCTCACAGGTCATGGTCTTCACGATCATCACTTCCTTTCCTCCGATGTCCCGTCGGCTTGCCGGCGAGGTCAACTCTCACGATCGATCCTGTTTCCCTCGCACCCGAACGATGTCCATGGTCGTCAGAACGTCCGGGTCGGCGATCAACTCGACCTCGCGCACCAGTCCCACCTCGTCGAGGTGGAAGACAAATGCCGCCTTGGTCGATCCGGCTTGGATCCAACCCGCCCCGAGCTCACCATCGATCACGACCGGTATCGCCCCGCGGGAGCCGTTGAAACGGGCAGCCACGGCCTCTGGCCCCTCGTAAGCGGGTTCGGTGCCCATGGACTGGCCAACCAGGTCGGCACGCATCACGACATCGGGTGCGAGCAGGGCCAGCAGGCCGGCAAGGTCCCCACCATGGGCAGCAGTGAGGAAGGCGTTGACGACCCGGCGGTTCTCGGCGCGGGTCGCCTGCGACGCCGCCGGGTCCGGCTGGCCCTGCACCTTGCGCCGCGCCCTGCTCGCCAACTGGCGAACTGCGGTATTCGAGCGCCCCATGATCGCGCTGATCTCTTCGAACCGATAGCCGAATACATCATGCAGGATGAATGCAGCCCGCTCGGCCGGCGCCAAGGAATCCAGGACGACCTGCATCGCGTCGCCCGTCGTCTCGGCGAGCAGTGCGTCGGCCTCAGGATCGTCGGGAGCACGATCGTCGGGCACCACGGCGTCGACTTCTGACCTTGTACGCCGCTTGCGTAGTTGGTCAAGGCAGAGCCGAGTGACGACGGTCGTGAGCCAGGCGGGGAGGTCATCGACGGGTTCCGTGCGGGAGAGCCGAAGCCATGCCTCCTGAAGGACGTCTTCCGCATCGGCCTCCGAGCCGAGTATCCGGTTGGCGATAGCGATCAGCCGGGGCCGCTCGGCCTCGAATTCTGCCTCTCTCATCCTGGTCACACTCTATTGACGCACGTCACGTCCAAGATGTGACCGGACCCGGAGCCAGGCGGACTCCTTGGTGGCGCAGACGGAGTGCTTGCCCAGCGCGGAGGGATTGCGCCACTCGTGCCGGTCAGGGGCACCGCCTCGATACCCACCGAGGCACCGACTCGCCTCCCGACTCGCCTACCGCCTCCCCGATGCCCGGCCCGCCTAGTAGCCGGCCGTGGCGTCGACCTGACCGACCAGGGGGTGGCCGGCGATCAGGCGGGCGACGTTGGTCCGGATCCGATCGGCCAGCAGTGGGACCACCATCTCGATGGTGTCCGCCGTGTGCGGGGTGACGATGCAGTTCTCCAGGTCCCACAGCGGATGCCCGTCGGGCAGCGGCTCGGGATCCGTGACGTCGAGAGCGGCCCCGGCGATCGATCCCGAGTCCAGGGCGGCGACCAGGGCGTCGGTGTCGACGTGGCGACCGCGGGCCACGTTGACCAGCCAGGCCCCCTCGTTCATGTCGGCCAGCTCGGCGCTCCCGATGATGCCGGTGGTCTCGGGCGTGAGGGCGAGGGCCAGCACCACGACCAGGGCGTCTCCCAGCGCCTCGTGGAGCCGGTCGACGGGCAGCGTCCGGGTGGCTCCGGCAACGGGGTGCGCATGGCGGCGCACGACGGTGGCGTCGACCCGGAACGGGGCGAGCTGTTCGAGCAACGACGTGGCGATGCCGCCGCCACCGATGATGGTGACCTTGCGGTCGTAGAGGCTGGTGCCGGCCGGGATTCCCCAGGACCGGGCCGCCACCCGGGTCGGCAGGTGGCGGAGACCGGCCAGGGCCAGCGCAAGTGCGTGCTCGGCCACCGGCTCGGCGTAGGCGCCCTTGGCGCAGGTCCAGATGCGCTCGTGGTCGAGGAGCCCGGCGTCGGCCACCCGCTCCACGCCGGCGAACGGCAGTTGGACCCACCGCGCGTCGGGCACCTGGCGCAACCACCCGGCCAGCCCGTCCACGTCCGCCGGGTCGAGCCACACGAGCGCGTCCGGTCGGTCGGCGAGGTCCACCACCTGTCCCCCACCCTCACGCACCGCATCGGTGGCGAAGGCGGACGGGAACGGGCCGACGGCGACTCGGGGCGGGGTCATGGGCGCACCTTAGCGACGACCGGGCCCCGTCCCCCCTCCGGGCGTCCCCGGTCCCGCCCCGCGTCCGCTGCGGGCGTGCCTAGATTGGGGACCAGTCCGGCACCAGGGGGAAGCCATGCAGGTGGAGTTCAACGTCCGAGGATTCCTCGACCGCGCGGCGGTCGCCTATCCGCACCGGGTGGCGATCGTCGACGAGCCGGACCAGCCCGCCGAGCCGTGGGCCCCGCTCACCTTCGCCGAATTGGCCGACCGGGCCCGGGCCCAGGCGGCGGGGCTCGACCGCCTCGGCATCGGCCCGGGTGAGCGGATCGCCGTCGTGTCCCACAACTCGGCCCGGCTGCTGACCTCGTTCTTCGGCGTCTGCGGCTGGGGGCGCATCCTGGTCCCGATCAACTTCCGGTTGGCCCGCGCCGAGGTCGAGTACATCCTCGAGCACTCCGGCGCCTCGGTACTGCTGGTCGACCCCGAGCTGGACGAGGCCCTCGCCGGCATCGGCCCCGAGCGGCGGTTCGTCCTCGGCGGGGCCGCCGACCGCGAGCTGTTCGTACCCGGCGACGAGCCCCGGTCGTGGGCGGCCGACGAGTCGGCGACCGCCACGATCAACTACACGTCCGGGACGACCGCCCGACCCAAGGGCGTCCAGCTCACCCACCGCAACTGCTGGGTCAACGCCGCCGTCTTCGGCTGGCACACCGGCGTGTCCGACCGCGACGTCTACCTCCACACCCTGCCCATGTTCCACGCCAACGGCTGGGGCATGCCCTGGACGACCGCCGCCATGGGGGTCACCCAGGTCGCCCTCCGCAAGGTCGACGGCCCCGAGATCCTGAGGCGCGTCGAGCGGCACGGGGTCACCCTCCTGTGTGCGGCGCCGGCCGTGGTCAACGCCGTCCTCGACGCCGCCCCGGGTTGGGACGGGCCGCTGCCGGGCGCGGGCACGACCCGCATCGTCGTGGCGGGGGCCCCGCCGCCGTCCAAGACCATCGAGCGGATCGAGTCCGAGCTCGGCTGGGAGTTCGTGCAGATCTACGGACTGACCGAGACGTCCCCCCTGCTCACGGTCAACCGCACCCGGGCGGAATGGGACGACCTTCCCGCCGACCAGCGGGCCCGCAAGCTGATGCGGGCCGGTACGCCGGCCGTCGGGACCGAGATCCGCATCGACGCCCAGGGTGAAGTGCTGGCCCGGTCGAACACGATCATGGCCGGCTACTGGAACCAGCCCGAGGAGTCCGCGGCCGCACTGGCCGACGGGTGGTTCCACACGGGGGACGGTGGGCTGGTCGACGAGGAGGGCCACCTGAGCATCCTCGACCGCAAGAAGGACGTGATCATCACCGGGGGCGAGAACGTGTCGTCGATCGAGGTGGAGGACACCATCTTCTCGATGGAGGGTGTCCTCGAGGTGGCGGTCATCGGTGTGCCCCACGACAAGTGGGGCGAGATGGTGCTCGCCCTCGTGGTGGTGGAGGACGGCAGCGATGTCACCGACGATGCGGTCATCGCCCACTGCCGGACCGCACTGGCCGGCTACAAGTGCCCGAAGCAGGTCGAACTGCGTACCGAGCTGCCTCGTACCGCCACCGGCAAGCTTCAGAAGTTCCGGCTGCGCGCCCCCTACTGGGAGGGCAAGGAGCGCCAGGTCAACTGAGGGTCTGCGCCCCGTCGACCGGGGCGCCCTCCACCCGTCCGCCGGCCCGTGCCCAGGCCTCGGCGCCCGCACCCTCCAGCCAGTCGTCGATGCGCAGCGCCGTCCACAACGGTGCCTCGAGCATGGGCGCGTGGCCGATGTCGCGTGCCACCTCGAGCTCCCAGTGCGGTCGCCCCTCCGCCATGCGTCGGGCGGCGGCCAGCGGAACGAGCTGGTCCCGGGCCCCGTGGAGGTGGAGCACGGGGAGATCGAGCGCGTCGAGCCGGGCGATGGTGGGCCCGGAGCGGGCCATGGTCCACGACAGCGACCGGGCCGAGGCCAGGTAGGCACGGTCCCCGGCGGTGCGGTCGAGGGCCTCGGTCAGGGCGATGTGGGCGTCGACCACCTCGGATGCCACCCGGCCCGGGTCGACACAGGTGCTGGCCAGCACCCGTCGCACGGTCTGCTCGGGGGTGGTCCGGTTGCGGCGGGCGGTGAGGTACCGCTCCCCCACGCCCGGGACCGAGCACAGTACGAAGTTCGACAGGACCCGGGGGTGGACCATGCCCAGGCGCTCGGTGGGCAGTGCCGGGTCCACCAGGATCAGTCCGGCCACCCGTTCGGGGGTGGCCGAGGCGCTCAGGGCGACCACCAGGCCACCGAGCGAGTTGCCCATCAGGATGACCGGGCGGTCGGAGACTTCGGCGGCGAATCCGGTGACGAGTTCCACGTGGGCGTCGACGCCCGGGGTCCGTCCGGCCGTGGGGGTCCGGCCGTGGCCCAGCAGGTCGACGGCCACCAACCGACGGCGCGTGACGAGGTGGGGGGCGACCGAGGCCCAGTTGAGGTGGGAGCCCCCGAGACCGTGGACGGCGACCAGCAACGGGGCGCCCTCGGGGCCGCCGTAGTCGACGTAGTGGACCGGGCCGCCGACGTCGACGGTCCGCGACGTATGGGGGACTCCGGCCAGGGTCGTCACCCGTCCGAGGCTACCGGCCGGTCGTCCGGGTTCGGCTCCGCCCCCCGCCACGCGGCCGCCACGCACCGGCACGTCACCCGCCACTCTGGTCGGAGCGCCCGGATCAGACCGGCAGGAACTCGAGCAGCAGGCCGTTGACGGCGTCGGGTGCCTCGAGCTGCATCCAATGCCCGGGCCCCTCCAGGCGCTCGTAGCGCCAGGGGCCCGAGACGTACTCGCCCGACCGGGTCATCTGCGCCTCGGTCAGGGCGAAGTCACCGCTGCTCCACACACCGAGGGTGGGGGCGGCGACCGGGGGGAGGTCGAGCGGTGGGGCGACGAAGCCGTCGGGCGGGATGTTGGCCCGGTACCAGTTGAGGGCCGACGTCAGGGTGCCGGTGGCGTTCCACCGGGCGGTGACGGCGTCCGCGTCCGGATGGTGGCACCAGGCCCGGAAGTTGGCCCAGTCGTCAGCCGCCAGCCACTCCTCGGCCACCCCGGTGAACTGGAAGAAGAACATGTACCAGGACTTCTCCAGCTGCTCGACGCCGACCGAGCGGAACGCCGAGGCCTGTCCCACCGACAGGGCCACGAGGTGGTCGACCCGGTCGGGCACGAAGGCGGCGAACGCCCAGGCGGTGGCGGCACCGAAGTCGTGACCCACCACGTGGGCCCGCTCCACGCCGAGGTGGTCGAGCACGGCCACGATGTCGCCGATGGCGTACAGGATCGAGTAGTCCTCGACCTCGGGCGGTGTGCCCGAGGACCCGAAGCCGCGCAGGTCGGGCACGATGACCTGGAATCCGGCGTCGGCCAGGACGGGGACCTGGTGGCGCCACAGCGCCCCCGAGTCGGGGAACCCGTGGAGCAGGAGCACGGGACGTCCCTCGCCGGTCACCTCCACGTGGATGGTCACGCCACCGCTGTCGATCTCCAGGGTCGTCATCGCTGCTCCTTCACTCGGCGTCCGTCGTCGACACGCCCAGCCCGCCGCCGCACCGGCTCAGCGCTTGTCGCCCGACGGGAAGTGGAGCGTGTTCGCCGGGGTCCCGCCCGGGCGCTGGCTGTCCGGCCACCGTGTGGTGATCGACTTCAGCCGGGTGTTGAACCGGACGCCCTCCATGCCGTGCACGTGGGCGTCCCCGAAGAGCGACTGCTTCCATCCGCCGAAGGAGTAGTAGGCCATCGGCACCGGGATGGCCACGTTGATGCCCACCATCCCGACCGACACGTCGCGCCGGAACCGTCGGGCCGAGTGCCCGTCCCGGGTGAAGATGGCCGTGCCGTTGCCGTAGGGGTTGGCGTTCACCAGGTCGATGGCCTCGTCCAGGCTGTCGACCCGCAACACCGACAGCACCGGACCGAAGATCTCGTCCCGGTAGACGGCCATGTCGGGCGTGACCCGGTCGACCAGGGTGGGGCCGAAGAAGAAGCCGTCCTCGCCCCCCGGCACCGTCACGTCCCGGCCGTCGACCACGACGGCGGCGCCGTCGGCCAGGGCCGAGTCGACGTAGCCCGCCACCCGATCCCGGTGGGTCCGGGTGATGAGTGGGCCCATGTCCGAGTCGGCGTCGGTGCCGGGGCCGGTGCGCAGACCCCGGGCCCGGGTGGCCAACGCGTCGACCAACGGGTCGGCGTCCCCCACCACCACCACGGCGCTGATGGCCATGCAGCGCTCGCCGGCGGAGCCGTAGCCGGCCCCGATCAGGGCGTCGACCGTCGAGTCGAGATCGGCATCGGCCAGCACCACCGCGTGGTTCTTGGCTCCGCCCAGGGCCTGGACCCGCTTGCCCGACGCGTGGGCACGTTCGAAGACGTGGCGGGCGATGGGTGTCGACCCCACGAAGGAGACGGCGGCCACGTCCGGGTGGTCGAGCAGGGCGTTGACCGCCTCGGCGTCGCCGTGGACGACGTTGAAGACACCCTCGGGCAGACCCGCGTCACGCCACAGGTCGGCCACGAGCTCCGAGGCCGACGGGTCGCGCTCGGAGGGCTTGAGCACGAACGTGTTCCCACTGGCGATCGCCACCGGGTACATCCACATCGGGACCATCACCGGGAAGTTGAACGGCGTGATGCCGGCCACCACACCGAGCGGCTGGCGGATGGAGGAGGCGTCGACACCGGTGGACACGTCCTCGCTGAACTCGCCCTTCAGGAGGTGCGGGATGCCGCAGGCGAACTCGATGACCTCGATACCCCGGGCCACCTCGCCCCGGGCGTCCTCCAGCACCTTGCCGTGCTCGGAGGTGATGATGCGGGCCAGGTCGTCGCGGTGGCGGTCGGCCAGCTCGCGGAACGCGAACAGGATGCGGCTGCGGGCGGTCAGCGAGGTGTCCCGCCACGAGGTGAAGGCGGCGTGTGCCCGCTGGACCACCTGGTCGACGTCCTTGACGGTGGCGAGGACGACCTCCGCCGTCTGGGCTCCCGTCGCCGGGTCGAAGACGGGCGCGGTGCGGGCGCCGGCGCCCTCGACGGATGTTCCGATCTGCTTCACGGTGTGACGCTCCTCGGGGAGCGGTACTCCCCCTCGTGGTGACGGATGCTGCGGGTGGCGCCGGGTGCGGCGCGGACCGGGGCCGGTCGCAGGCGGACCCTGGCTCCACCGGTGCGGCGTGCGACAATCGTCGCATGTCCCCCGACGAGCCGACACGCGCCGTCGGCGACGACCCGGGTCCGGCGTCCGACCGGGTGCGCCTGCGGCGCCTGGCCGACCAGGGCTCCCACCGGCGGGCCGATCTCGAGGCGGTGCTCGACGGCGGCTTCATCTGCCATCTGGGCCTCGACGTGGACGGGCAGCCGATGGTGGTGCCCACCACCTACGGACGACGGGGCGGCGACCTCTACCTGCACGGCTCGGTGGCCAGCCGCAGCCTGCGCACGGCCAAGGACGCGGTGCCGGTGTGCGTGACGGTGACCCTGGTCGACGGTGTCGTGCTGGCCCGGTCGGTCTTCAACCACTCGGTCAACTACCGCTGCGCCATGATCTACGGCCGCCCAGAGGTGCTGGTCGATCCGGGGGAGAAGCTGGAGGGGCTGCGGGTCATCAGCGAGCACGTCGTGCCCGGCCAGTGGGGCTACGCCCGCGGACCGTCGGCCCAGGAGTTGGCCAGGACCATGGTCCTGCGCCTCCCCCTCGACGAGGCGTCGGTGAAGGTCAGCGCGGGTCCGCCCGACGACGAGGTGGACGACCTGGCCCTGGACGTCTGGGCCGGCGAGGTGCCACTGCGCACCGTGCGCCTCGACCCGGTTGCCGCGCCGGACCTGGCTGCGTCCACCGTGCTGCCGGAGCACATCGCCTCGGGTCCGCTGGCCCCGGGCTCGGAACCGCCGGACGATCTCGTGTGAGGTGTCGACTTCCATGGGACGTCCGGGCGACCGGGTCGCCGACGCTCAGGCCACGAACCGGGACAGCGGCACGTAGGGCAGGTCGTGGGCCTCGGCCACCGGCTCGTAGACGACGGAGCCGTCCACCACGTTGACCCCCTCGGCGAGGGCCGGGTCGGACAGCACGGCCGCCTGCCAGCCGTGGTTGGCGATGTTCAGCACGTAGGGCAGGGTGGCATTGACCAGTGCGTGGGTCGACGAATGGGGGACGGCACCGGGCATGTTGGCCACGCAGTAGAACAGCGACCCGTTCACCTCGAACGTCGGGTCGGAATGGGTCGTCGGCCGGGTCGACTCGAAGCAGCCGCCCTGATCGACCGAGATGTCGACCAGGACGGAGCCGTCCCGCATCTTGGCCACCAGGTCGTCGCTGATCAGCTTGGGCGCCTTGGCCCCGACCACCAGGACGGCGCCGATGACGATGTCGGCGTCGACGCAGACCTCCTCGATGGCGTGGGTGCTGGAGGCCACCGTCTCCAGGCCACCGCGGAAGTGGTGGTCGACCTGGCGGAGCCGCTCGAGGTTGCGATCGAGGATGTACACCTCGGCGTGCATGCCGACGGCCAGCGTGGCGGCCGCCATACCGGCCACCCCGGCGCCCAGGATGACGATCTTGGCGCAGCGCACGCCGGGCACCCCGCAGACCAGCGTGCCGCGGCCACCACCGGGACGCATGAGGTGGTGCGCGCCCATGAGGGGCGCCATCCGGCCGGCCACCTCGCTCATCGGGGTGAGCAGCGGGAGCGAGTTGTCGGGCAGGCGGACCGTCTCGTAGGCGATGGCCGTGTTACCGCCGGCGACGAGCGCATCGGTGCAGGGTCGCGAGGCAGCCAGGTGGAGGTAGGTGAAGAGCACCTGGTCCTTGCGGGCCCCCAGACGCGGGTACTCGACGGCGATCGGCTCCTTGACGCCGAGGACCATGTCGGCGTCGGCCCAGATGTCGTCCGGATCGTCGATGATCGTCGCTCCGGTCGCCACGAAGTCGGAGTCCGGGATGGACGAGCCGACACCGGCCTCCCTCTCCACGAGGACCGTGTGGTCGGCGGCCGTCAGCTCACGGACGCCCGCCGGGGTGATGGCCACCCGGTACTCGTCGTCCTTCACTTCTCTGGGTACTCCGACGATCACTATTCGACCTCACTCTTCGGAACTGCTGACCGGTGGTTGTCACGGTGTGTTGCGGACTGCGGACTGCGGACTGCGGACCCGACACTGCGCCATCGGGCTGCGGGCGCGCAACCGGCCGGCAGCCGACCCGGGGTCGACCACCGGCCGGCTGCCCGTACTAGTCGCCGATCTCGGTGTAAGCGATCGTCGGCTGCTTGAAGAAGTCGCCCTTGGTGGTGAACCGGGCGATGACGACCAGGGGGATACCGGCGATCATGGTGTAGATCACGGGGGCGGAAGCACTCCAGCCAGACTGCTTCACCACCTGGTAACCGACCCATAGGAGGAAGACTCCACCCACGAACGGGAGCAGCACGCCGGTGAAGAAGAATCCGACCCTCTGGAATGCCACCTTCCGGTAGGCCCAGGCGCAGGCGATCCCCGTCACCCCGTAGTAGAAGGCGATGAGCACCCCGATGTTGTTGATCAGATTGGTGAACACGTGATCGACCGACGACGAACCGGTGGTCAGGAGGATTCCGAACAGCGAGATGAAGGCCAGGATGATCGTGCCGATCGCCGGGGTGCGGAACTTGCCCTGGATGGATCCGAACACCTTCGGGAACACCTTGTCCCGGGCCATCGAGAGTGTGATCCGGGCCGAGGGGAGCAGGGTCGTCTGGGTCGTTCCCACCGTGGATGACAGCACGGCGATGATCATGATGTACCCCACCCACTTCCCGCCCACCTGCTGCCCGAAGTAGAAGAGGATGTTCGAACCCTGGCCGTTGAGCTGCTTGGCCGGGAGCAGCATCTGGGCCGCCACGATGTTGAGCAGGAAGATGGCCAGGAGCAGGACCATCGAGATGATGCCGGCCCGGCCCGGGGTCTTCCCGGCATCCTTCGATTCCTCGTTGAGGTTGGCCGAGGTGTCCCAACCCCAGAAGAAGAAGACGCCGAGCACCGCACCGGCCGCGATCCCCTCGTACCCGTGGATGTTGAGCGGGTTGAGCCAACCGAAGTGGAAACCGGTCGAACCGGCCGGGTGCTTGACGGCGACCTTGATGATGCCCCAGATCGAGATGACGATGACCGCCAGGTACTCGATGATCACCATGACCCACTGGAAGTTGGTGGTCCAGCGGATGCCGTAGACGCAGATGAACGTGATCAGGGCGAGCCACAGTGCCCCGACGACGGCGGTGAGCCACAGATCGCTCGCCGTACTGGAGCTGATCCAGCCCACCGAGTTCATGAACGCCAGGGTGTTCGTGCCCGCCAGCACCGGCGCTGACACGCAGAACAGGACGCCGGCGGCGACCTGCACCCAGCCGTTGAACCACCCGAACCCGGGATGGATGATCTTGGACAGCCAGCTGTACGACGCCCCGCAGCTCGGGTCCTTGCGGTTGAGGTGGAAGTAGGCGATGGCGATGAACAGCACGGGGATGAAACTGACGATGATCACGGCGGGACCGGCGTAAGCCACTCCGACGGCCGCGAACAGCAGGCTCATGGTGGCGGCCAGGCTGTATGCCGGGGCCACCGAGGAGACGGCGACCGCGGTCGAGTCGAAGAGGTTGAGTGTGTCTGCCCGCAGTGTGGCCTCGGCCTCCTCGGTCGGGACAGGTGCCCCGAACGGTCCGGGTACCTCGGGTGGCTGACCCGTGCTGTCGACGGTGTCCGTACTCATGTGTTCTCCCCTTGCTGATCGGCCTACTGGCTCTCGGTATCCCCTACTGGGTACTGCTCCACCAGTCCCCCCGGTGGTCCTGCGGCACTGCTGCACTGCACATACACCTCGTCGCAGCCGCCCCCGGCTGCGTGCTCCCGGTCAGCTGCCGATGTAGCTCATCACGTGCTTGATCCGGGTGTAGTCCTCGAAACCGTACGACGACAGGTCCTTGCCGTAGCCGGAGTGCTTGAACCCGCCGTGGGGCATCTCGGAGACGAACGGGATGTGGGTGTTGATCCACACCACCCCGAAGTCGAGCGCCTTGGCCAGGCGCATGGCCCGACCGTGGTTCTGGGTCCATACGCTGGAGGCCAGTCCGTAGTGCGAATCGTTCGCCCAGCTGATGGCCTCGTCCTCGTCGCTGCAGCGCTGGACGGTGATGACCGGTCCGAACAGCTCCTCGCGGACGACCTCGTCGTCCTGGTGGAGGCCGGCGATGACCGTCGGGGCGAAGCAGTACCCGCGCCCGCCCACCGGCGTGCCCCCGGTGACCACCTCGGCGTGGTCGGGCAGACGGTCGAAGAACCCGCCGAGCCGATCGAGCTGGGCGGAGCTGTTGAGCGGGCCGTAGTCGGCGTCGGCCACGTCGGTACCGCCCACCGTCGTCGCCCGGGCCTCACCGGCCAGTGCGGCCACCAGGTCGTCGTAGATCTGCGGCCCGGCGAGCACCCGGGTGGCGGCCGTGCAGTCCTGGCCGGCATTGAAGTACCCGGCTCCGGCGATGCCCTCGGCGGCCGCCTCGAGGTCGGCGTCGTCGAACACCAGCACCGGGGCATTCCCGCCCAGCTCGAGGTGGACCCGCTTCACATCGCGGGCGGCCGCTTCGGCCACCTGCATGCCCGCCCGCACACTCCCGGTGATCGACACCATGGCCGGGGTGGGGTGCTCGACCAGCAGGCGGCCGGAGTCCCGGTCGCCGCAGACCACGTTGAACACCCCGTCGGGCAGGAACTCGGAGAGGATCTCGGCCATCAGCAGGGTGGACGCCGGTGTCGTGTCGGAGGGCTTCAGCACCATGGTGTTGCCGGCGGCGATGGCCGGCGCCCACTTCCACACCGCCATCATGGCCGGGTAGTTCCACGGCGTGACGGCCGCGCACACGCCGATCGGCTCGCGGCGGATGTGCGACGCGTGGTCGGCCAGGTACTCGCCGGCCGACCTGCCCTCGAGGTGTCGGGCCGCCCCGGCGAAGAAGCGGATCTCGTCGACGAGGGGCGGGATCTCCTCGGACAGGGTGACCGCCACCGGCTTGCCGGTGTTGGCGCTCTCGGTGGCGACGAGCTCGTCGGCCCGGGCCTCGATGGCATCGGCGATGCGGAGGAGCGCCAGACTCCGTTCCGACGGTGTGGCGTCACGCCACCCGGGGAAGGCGCCGGCGGCGGCGGCGAAGGCGTCGTCGACGTCCTCGGCACCGGAGACCGGAGCCTCGAAGTTCACCTCGCCCGTACTCGGGTCGAGCAACTTCGCCGTCGTGCCGGACTTCGTCGGGGCCGGGGACCCTCCGATGAAGTTCGACAGGCTGGTGATGCTCAACGTCGTTCCCCCATGGACTCGTACGTCTGGACTCGTTCGTCTGGACTCGTTCGTCATCGACGGCGATCCGTCGCGGCGGCCCGGCAGGGTGGTTCCTTCCGAGTGGGTGTCATCGTGGCGTAAGTTGCCCCATCTGACAAGTGATTTCCGATAACTCTGTGTTAACTGCCACGGAAATCGCTTGTTTTTGCGTCGAAATCCACGTTAACTGTCCTGTAGCTGGTACAAAAGAACGGGTATGGGGATGCAGAACGACAGCCTCGCCCGCGGGGGGAACACGGTGTACCACCCCGCCCGGGCGACACAGCGATGAGTGGTCCGGCGGCGGCGGTTGCGGTCTCGGGACTGCTCGACGAGGTGAACAAGGCCATCGTCGAACAGCTCCAGCAGGACGGACGGCGGACCTACGGCTCGATCGCCGAGGCGGTCGGCCTGTCCGAGGCGGCCGTGCGCCAGCGCGTCCAGAAGATGCGCGACGCCGGCATCATGCAGATCGTGGCGGTCACCGACCCGTTGCAGATCGGGTTCCGGAGCCAGGCCATGGTGGGCATCCGGGCCGACGGCGACGCCCGGGACGTGGCCGACGCCCTGGCGGAGGTCGACGACATCGACTACGTGGTCATGGTGGCCGGTGAGTACGACATCCTCGTCGAGCTCGTGTGCGAGGACGAGGACCGGATGCTGGAGCTGTTGAACGGGGTGATCCGTCAGATCCCCGGTGTGCGCGAGACCGAGATGTTCATGTACCTGAAGCTGAAGAAGCAGACCTACACATGGGGGACCCGATGACCGAATACTCGAACCAGGCCCTGCAGGAGAGCGCCCACCGGCACCTGTGGATGCACTTCACCCGGATGTCCGACGACACCGGCCACGAGATCCCCGTGATCACCCACGGCGAGGGCGTGTGGGTCTACGACCAGCACGGCAAGCGGTACCTCGACGGGCTCTCGGGCCTCTTCACGAGCCAGCTCGGCCACGGTCGGATGGAGCTCGTGGAAGCGGGGGCGGAGCAGGCGGCCAAGCTGGCCTACTTCCCGGTGTGGAGCTACGGCCACCCGAAGGCGATCGAGCTGGCCGAGCGGATCTCGGAGCTGACCCCCGGGGACCTCAACCGGATCTTCTTCACCACCGGCGGTTCCGAGGCCGTCGAGTCGGCGTGGAAGCTGGCCCGCCAGTACTTCAAACTGATCGGCCAGCCCCAGCGGACCAAGGTCATCAGCCGCGACATCGCCTACCACGGTGCCACCATGGGCGCCCTGTCGGTCACCGGTGTCACCGAGATCCGCAGCGTGTTCGAGCCCCTGGTGCCCGGTGCCTTCAAGGTCCCGAACACCAACTTCTACCGGGCCCCCTACTTCGACGACGACCTCGAGGCCTTCGGCCGCTGGGCCGCCGACGCCATCGAGCAGGCCATCGAGTCCGAGGGTCCCGACACGGTGGCTGCGGTGTTCCTGGAGCCGGTACAGAACGCCGGGGGCTGCTTCCCCCCGCCCCCGGGCTACTTCCAGCGGGTGCGCGAGATCTGCGACCGCCACGGAGTGCTGCTCGTCTCCGACGAGGTCATCTGCGCCTGGGGCCGCCTCGGTCACTTCTTCGGGGCCGAACGCTACGACTACGCGCCGGACATGATCACCATGGCCAAGGGCCTGACGAGCGGCTACTCGCCCATGGGCGCCGTGGCGGTGAGCGACCGGCTGATCGAGCCCTTCCTCAACGGTGCGAGCTTCCTCCACGGCATCACCTTCGGCGGCCACCCGGTCAGCGCCGCGGTGGCCCTGGCCAACATCGACGTCTTCGAGAAGGAGGGCGTGCTGGAGAACGTGCGGGAGCACGAGGCCGAGTTCAAGGCCTCCCTCGACACCCTGCGGGACCTGCCCATCGTCGGCGACGTCCGGGGTGCCGGGTACTTCTACGGCATCGAGATGGTCAAGAACAAGGACACCAAGGAGACCTTCAACGACGACGAGGCCGAGCGCCTGTTGCGCGGCTTCCTGTCGGGCGCCCTCTACGAGTCCGGGCTCATCTGCCGGGCCGACGACCGGGGCGACCCGGTGATCCAGTTGGCCCCGCCCCTCACCTGCGGGCCCGAGGAGTTCGACTACATCACCACCCGGCTGAGGGCTGTCCTGACCGAGGCGTGGAAGCAGATCTGATCCCGCCGTCGGGAGAGCGCTACCGGCGGCTCTCCCTGTGGTGGGACGGGCTGCCGGGCGACCTCACCCTGCGCCCCGGGCTCCCCGGGGACCTCGAGGTGGACGTCGCCATCGTGGGTGGCGGGCTCACCGGTCTGTGGACGGCCTACTACCTGAGCCTGGCCGACGAGCACCTGCGCATCGCCGTGCTGGAGCGCGACGTGGTCGGCTTCGGCGCGTCCGGACGCAACGGGGGCTGGTGCTCGGCGCTGTTCAGCGTCTCCGAGGCGACCCTCGACAAGGCCGGGGGCCCGGGGGCCGGGCGTCGCCAGCGCCTGGCCATGGAGGAGACCGTGCGCGAGGTCGGCCGGGTGGCGGCCACCGAGGGCATCGAGTGCCGCTTCCACCACGGGGGCACCGTGGTCCTGGCCCGGACCCCCGCCCAGCTGCAGCGGACCCACCAGGAGATCGCCGAGGCCCGTGCGCGCGGCATCGGCGAGGAGGACCTGGCCTTCCTCTCCCCCGCCGAGGCCCGCGAGCGGGTCGGAGCCACCAGAGTGCTCGGTGGGACCTACACCCCCCACTGCGCCGCCGTCGACCCGGCACGACTGGTGCGCGGGCTCGCCGAGGTGGTCGAAGGCCGAGGCGTCCACCTCTACGAGCAGACCGAGGTCCGCTCGATCGCCCCGGGCACCGTGACCACCGCGCGCGGGGTCGTGCGGGCGGGAACCGTCGTGCGGGCCACGGAGGGCTACACCCGGACGCTCGCCGGTCACGAACGGGACGTCGTGCCCGTCTACTCGTTGATGATCGCCACCGAGCCCCTGTCCGACGAATTCTGGGCCGGTGCCGGACTGGCGGACCGCGAGACCTTCGCCGACCACCGCCACCTCGTGATCTACGGCCAGCGCACCGGGGACGGCCGCCTGGCCTTCGGCGGACGCGGTGCGCCCTACCACTTCGGTTCGGCCATCCGTCCCGGGTTCGAACGCGACGCCGGGGTCCACGAGGCGCTGCGCCAGACCCTCGTCGAACTGTTCCCGGCCCTGTCCCGCGTCCCGGTGACCCATGCGTGGGGTGGGCCGCTCGGCATCGCCCGCGACTGGTTCTCCTCGGTCGGCATCGACCGGGCGACCGGCATCGCCTGGGCCGGCGGCTACGTGGGCGACGGTCTGTCGACCACCAACCTGGCCGGGCGCACCCTCCGGGACCTGATCCTCGGCGAGACGACCGACCTGACCGGACTCGCCTGGGTCAACCACCGCTCGAAGAAGTGGGAACCCGAGCCCCTGCGCTACCTGGGGATCAACGCCGGTCTGCGCCTGGCCGGCACCGCCGACCGGGCCGAGGACCGCGCCGGCCGGTCGACCTGGCACGCCGGCGCGCTGTCCAGGCTCGTCGGCGGCTGAGACCCTGGGTCCTTCAGGTCTGGCCGGGTCGGGCGATCTCCGGCCCCATGGTGCCCTGGGCGGCCAGCGAGCCGGTCATCCCGCCTCCCGGACCGCGCAGCAGGTAGGCCAGCCCGACGGCCAGGACCGCTCCGAGCAGGGGGCCCGCCACGTAGACCCACCACGCCCGGTAGTCGGCCCCCACGACGTCGGGCCCGAGGGTCCGTGCCGGATTCATCGAGGTTCCCGACACCGGGCTCGACCACAGGCCGGCCAGGGCGATGTAGCCCCCGACGCCGATGGCCCCGAACAGGCCCACCTGCTGGGCGCCCGACGCGGTGCCGAGGATGACGCTGACCAGGCCGAGGGTCAGGACCACCTCGAACCAGAAGGCATCGACGGCGGCCACGTGTGGGCCCGGGAACGTCGACCCGTAGCGCGCCGAGACGTGGACGACGCTCTCGAGGAACCAGGCAGCCAGTAGGGCGCCCGCCATCTGGGCGAGGAGGTAGGCCGGTACCCGCCGCCACGGGAAGTCCTGTCGGAGGGAGAAGGCGACGGTCACCGCCGGATTGAGGTGGGCCCCCGACACCTTCCCCATGAACAGGATCACCGCCATGACCAGCAGGCCGGGAGCCACCACCGCGGCCACCCGTCCCACCGAGCCGGGGATGGCGTGGTCGACCATCGGGCCGCCGGCCGCCACCAGCACGAGGAAGAACGTCCCGACCATCTCCGCGCAGAGGCGGCGCCACTCCTGGCTCGGGTCGTCGAAGTTCCGGACCATCAGCGCCGTGCGCTGTGCGGCCGTCGCCATGCGGGGGGACGAGTCCGAGTGTCCGGGAGCCTCCGCGTCCTGGAAGTCGCCGGTCGGACCGCCGAGATCGGTCATGACTGCATCGGTGACGACGCTACCAACCGGGCGGGTCCGGGCCGGCCATGATCGGGCCTGCGCCCCGGACCGGCTCCGGAAACGGCGACGGGGCCTTGGACGGGGACGGCGAGGATCCGGGCCCCGCCCCGCGGTCCGTCCTACGCTGACGCGGTCGGGCACGGGGCGCCGACACGCACCGGGGGGAGTGGACGTATGACCATCAAGGTGATCCAGTGGGCGACCGGCGGAGTCGGGCGGGCGGCGGTTGCGGGCGTCGTGGCCCACCCGGACCTCGAACTCGTGGGGTGCTGGGTGCACAGCGCGGACAAGGTCGGTACCGACGTCGGCGAGCTGTGCGGCATCGAGCCCCTGGGTGTGACCGCCACCGACGAGATCGACGAGCTGCTCTCGCTCGGAGCAGACTGCGTCGTCTACTCGCCGATCATGGCCGACACCTCCGTGGTGGCTCGGATACTGGCGTCGGGCGCCAACGTGGTGACCCCACTCAACTGGTTCTTCTCCGAGGGCCGCGACGAGTCGGCCATCGAGGCGGCGTGCGCCGCGGGCGGTACGTCGGTCCACGGCACCGGCATCCACCCCGGCGGGATCACCGAGCGGTTCCCGCTGATGGTCTCGGCGCTGTCCCAGTCGATCACCCACGTCCGCGCCGAGGAGTTCTCCGACATCCGGACCTACGACGCACCCGCGGTGGTCGGCGACATCATGCTGTTCGGCAAGACCCCCGAGGAGGCCCGGGCGTCGATGATGCCGGCCATCCTCGGCGACGGGTTCGGACAGTCGATCCGCATGATCGGGCACGCCCTCGGGTTCGCCCTCGATCCCGGTGTCCAGGTCTCCCACGAAGTGGCCGTCGCCACCGCGCCGATCGACTCCCCCATCGGACCGATCCAGCCGGGCCACATCGCCGCCCAGAAGTTCCGGTGGGTGGCGACCGTGCGCGACGAACCCGTCGTCACCGTGGCCACCAACTGGTTCATGGGTGAGGAGCATCTGGAACCGGCCTGGAATTTCGGCCCCGAGGGCGAGCGCTTCGAGGCCGAGGTGTCCGGCGACCCACCGGCACGGGTGACGTTCCGGGGTTGGCACCCCGACTCGATCGCCGCCGGCCTGGCCCGCAACCCGGGCGTGGTGGCGACGGCCACCCACTGCGTGAGTGCGGTGCCCGCGGTGGTGTCCGCCCCACCCGGCATCCGTACCTACCTCGACCTGCCCACCTACACCGGGAAGGCTGCACCGCACCTGCGCTGAGCGACCCGCGTCCCGTGACCGCTCCGGGCGGTGGCAGGAGCCGCGGTTGAGTAGCGTCGACCGCCATGGAGATCGGGATCGCCCTGCCCACCATGGCCACCGGGTTCACGCGGGCCACGTTCGTCGAGTGGTGCCGCGGCATCGACGAGGGCCCGTACTCGAGCGTCTCGTCCGGCGAGCGGATCACCTTCCACAACCCCGAGCTCCTGACCACCACGGCCGCGGCCGCCGCCCTGACGACTCGCGTGCAGGTGGTGACCAACATCGCCGTCCTCCCCCTCCACCGTCCCGCCCTGCTGGCCAAGCAGCTGTCCACCATCGACGTGTTGGCCGGCGGCCGGCTGGTGGTCGGGGTGGGCGTCGGCGGTCGGGAGCAGGACTACCGCTCCCTCGACGTCCCGTTCGACGGCCGCCACGGACGTCTCGACGACGGGGTGGCCGAACTGAGGCGGCTGTGGTCCGGCGCGCCCGTCCATGACGGCGGTGCGCCGGTCGGACCCGCTCCCCACACCCCCGGCGGACCTCCGTTGTGGGCTGCGGCCATGGGTCCGAAATCGATGGCCCGCGCCGCGAAGTGGGCCGACGCCGTGACCGGCTTCTCCATCGGGGCCGATCCCGAGGAGATCCTCCGTGGCAACCGGCTGGCCCTCGACGCCTGGGAGGCCGAGGGACGTAGTGAGGGCCCCCGGCTGGTGAGCGGCACGTTCTACCTCCTCGGCGGGCCCGACGCCGACGCCGAGCTGAAGCGGTTCGCCCGGGCCTACCTGGCCGTGTTCGGCGACCGGGCCGCCGATGCGCTGTCCGCACTGGTCGGCCTCTCCAGTCCTGCCCGACTGCTGGACTCGCTGGCCGCGGCGGAGGCGGCCGGATGCGACGAGTTCATCCTGGTGCCCGGCACGGTCGATCCGGACTGCCTGTCCCGGACCACGGACGTCCTGACCGGCTGACGCCACGTCCTGACCGGCTGACGGACGGGCCGGTCAGATCGAGAAGTCCTCGCCCTTCCAGACGCCGGAATCCGACGGACGGATCTCGGGGGTCCGGACACGTCCACCGACGACACCCTCGAGCTCGTCGACCTGACGCTGCAGGGCAGCCAGCGTGACGCCCACGAGGTCGGGGAGCAGTCCGTCGTCGACATCGGTGGGTGCGGTGGCACTCCGGGGTCGGCTCCGGGCGATGACCTGGCCGGGCACACCGACCACCACCGAGTCGGGCGGGACATCGCGTACGACGACGGCGTTGGCGCCGATCCGGCTGCCGGACCCGACGCTCACCGGACCGAGCACCTTGGCGCCCGCTCCGATGGTGACCCGGTCCCCGACCGTGGGATGGCGCTTACCGTGCTCGAGGCTCGTACCGCCGAGCGTGACGCCCTGGTAGATGGTCACGTCGGCACCCACCACGGCGGTCTCGCCGATGACCACACCCAGCGCATGGTCGATGAACAGCCCCGGACCGAGGACGGCGGCCGGGTGGATGTCGACGTCGGTCCAGGCCCGGATCACGGTGGACACGCACCGGGCGGCCAGCCGGTGGTCGGCGCCCCACAGTCGGTGGGCCAACCGGTGGCCCCAGACGGCGTGCAGGCCCGGGTAGCAGAGCACCACCTCGGCGTCGGAGCGGGCGGCGGGGTCGCGTGCCCGCACGGCCGCCACGTCACGTCGCCAGGAGCCGGACACCGTCAGTCGCCGAGTCCTGCGAACAGCGCGGTACTGAGGTAGCGCTCGCCGAAGGAGGGGATCACGACGACGACGAGCTTGCCGGCGTTCTCGGGGCGCTTCGCCACCTGCACGGCGGCCCACGTGGCGGCACCCGAGGAGATGCCGACCAGGAGGCCCTCCTCGCGGGCCATGCGGTGGGCGGTGTCGAAGGCGTCCTCGTTCGCCACGCCGATCACCTCGTCGTACACGGCGGTGTCGAGGATGGGCGGGACGAACCCCGCGCCGATCCCCTGGAGCGGGTGCGGTCCCTTGGCGCCACCCTCGAGGACCGGGGACGCCGCCGGCTCGACCGCGATGATCTGGACGTCGGGCTTGCGCTCCTTCAGGACCTGCCCGACCCCGGTGATGGTCCCGCCGGTGCCGACGCCGGCCACGAAGATGTCCACCTGGCCGTCGGTGTCGGCCCAGATCTCCTCGGCCGTGGTCGCGGCGTGGATGGCCGGATTGGCTGCGTTCTCGAACTGCTGGGGCATGAAGAAGTCCCCGTCGCCCTTGGCGATCTCGGTGGCCTTGGCGATGGCGCCGCCCATGCCGTCGGGGCCCGGGGTGAGTACCAGTTCGGCCCCGTAGCCGCGGAGCAACATGCGGCGCTCCTCGCTCATCGTCTCGGGCATGGTGAAGATGCAGCGGTAGCCGCGGGCGGCGCACACCATGGCCAACGCGATCCCGGTGTTGCCGCTGGTGGGTTCGACGATGGTCGTGTGCGGCGAGATCAGCCCCGCCTGCTCGGCGGCGTCGATCATCGAGACACCGATCCGGTCCTTCACGCTCCCGCCCGGGTTGAAGTACTCGAGCTTGGCGACCACGCGGGCACCGGCCCCGTCGGCCACGTGGCGCAGTCCGACGAGAGGCGTGCCTCCGATGAGTTGGGTGATGTCGTCCGCGATCTTCATGTCGGGTCCTTTCGGTCCTCGCCGGTCGACCCTCGATCGACATCCCACGACGTAGGACCCAACGTACCGGGTCGCCGCCGGGCCCGTGGCGGTCGGGCGGGTACCGGTCAGGCGTCGAGGTCCCGGAGTGCGTCCTCGACGGCCCTGTGGAACGTCGGATAGGCGTAGATCATGTGCCGGAGGACATCGACGGGGATCTCGGCGTGCACCGCGAGGGTCAGCATCGACAGGACCTCGCCCCCGGTCGGACCGACCGACGTGGCCCCCACCAGCACGCCATGGCCCCGGTCCGCGACGAGCTTGACGAACCCGGCGTTGCCCGCCTTGTGGATCCAGCCGCGCGCCGACGACGGCACCTGGGCCGTGCCCACGCCGACGTCGATCCCCCGAGCGCGGGCGGCACGCTCACCCGTCCCCACCGAGGCGATCTCCGGGTCGGTGAAGGTGACCCGGGGCACCGCCCGGTAGTCGGCGGGCACGACGTCGTCGCCCAGGATGTCCCGCACGACCACGTCGGCCTGGTACTTCGCCATGTGGGTGAACGCGCCCTTCCCGGTGACGTCCCCCACGGCCCACAGCCGGTCGACGCCGGCCACCCGGAGACGGTCGTCGACCGGCAGCGGTGTGGCCGGATCGAGACCCACCGAGGCCACGTCCACCTCGGACAGGTCCACCCGGCGACCGGTGGCCACGAGCACCCGGTCCGCCAGGAGCGGTGCCCCACCCACGTCGAGCGCGAAGCGCGTGCCGTCATGGTGGACCGCGCCCACGGACACCCCGGTCCGCACGCCGATGCCCTCGGCGGCGAACACCTCGGCCAGCAGCAGTCCCGCCTCCGGCTCCTCCTGGCCCACCAGGTGGGGACCCTCCTCGACGACCGTCACACGCGCGCCGAACCGGGCGAAGACCTGGGCGAGCTCGACGCCGATGGCCCCGCCGCCCAGTACCACCAGTGTCCCGGGTACCTCCTCGGTCCGCACCGCATCGCGGTTGGTCCAGTAGGGGGTCCCGGCCAGACCGGCGATCGGGGGGATCCACGGACGGGCCCCGGTGGACAGCACGACGGCCCGGGACGCCTCGAACGTCCGGCCGTCGGCGACCACCCGCCCCGGTCCGGCGAGCCGTGCCCCCGCCCGGACGAAGCGTCCCCCCTTCCCCTCGAAGCGCTCGACGGCCACGGTGTCGTCCCAGTCGTCGGTGGCCTCGTCCCGGATGCGCCGGGCGACCGGTGCCCAGTCCGGCACGACCGACGCCGTCCCGGCCATGCCGTCGACCCGACCGGCCTCGGCGACCAGGTCGGCGGCCCGGATCATCATCTTCGAGGGGATGCACCCCCAGTAGGGGCACTCGCCTCCGACCAGCTCGGCCTCGATGCCGACGACGTCGAGACCGGCGGCGGCCAGTCGACCGGCGACATCCTCCCCCCCGGGTCCGAGGCCCACCACCACCACGTCCACCTGCTCGGTCATCGGACCCTCCTACGTCGGTTCGCCATGGGACCGGTCTACCCGTCCGGGCGCCGAGTCGTCCCGGACGGCTCGGCGCGGCCTGCGGCACCGGCCCGTCGCCCGATCCGCCATGGGCGTACGCTGCACTGCCCGCCGACTGCACCGGAGGTACTGCGCCCATGTCCATCGACCCGTCGTTGCGAGACCGCCGCCTGGACGTCGTCCGGCTCCACAGGGCGTCGGAGAACGAACTCGACTTCGCCACCACGCTGGCCACGTTCGACCATCCCCGCTACGAGCTCATCGCCACCGGTCAGGTCTTCGACGGGGCCGAGGAGGTGTCGGGCTACTACCGGTCGTCCCGGGCGTCCTTTCCCGACCAGCGCAACGAGAACGTCGTGCTGACCCCGGGCGAGGACGCGGTCGTTGCCGAGTTCGATCTCCTCGGCACCCATCTCGGGGACCTGGCCGGCATCGCGCCGACGGGTCGGTCGTTCCGCTGCCGGATGTGCGCGGTCTTCCTCTTCCCACCTGACAGCGACCGCATCATCGGTGAGCGGGTCTACTTCGACCAGGGCACCATCATCCGCCAGCTGACCGCGAACACGGCCGGTTGAGCCGACACTCGGTCCGAACCACCCGGACCGGATCCCCGGGCCCAGCTTCTCGGCCACCGCGCCGGGCATGGTGTCCACGCACACGATCAGGACCAGCGGATCGAGGCGACCGTCGGGCGACATGGGGGGCTCGTCCAGCCGGTACCAGGCGGCGTGCCCGGCACGAACGGGGACGTAGTCGTCCCACGGGGCATGTCCGAGCGCACGTTGGGCCACCGGCGCCACGAACGTCGTGTGCAGCATCCGCCGCGACTGACGCGCATCGGCCAACTCGGTCGCCATGGCACGGGCGGCGAGGGCCGAGACCACTCCCCCCCTGCGGCAGCGGCCGGAGACCCCACGAACCGTCGATCTCGCCGACGGGGCGCCCGGGGTCGTCCGTCGGTCGGAGTTCCATGGCGCGGTCGAACGCGGTGGGCACGGTGGCCCCACTGCGGGTTCCCGGAGCGGTGTCAACCAGGGGCGGGCGGGGTCACGACGGCGGCCCGATCACGGTCACGGGGGTCCCCACCGGCGTGAGCGGCCAGACCTGGGCGGCCACGGCGATCGGCATCTCGACGCACCCGTTGCTCTGCGGGGTCCCGTAGGACGCACGGACGAATCCGTGCAGGGCGTCCCCACCGTTGAAGAAGCTGGCCCAGGGGACCGCCGGGTCGTCGTAGGTGGTGCCGTCGGGATTGGTGCCGGTCATGCGCGACGTCGGGACGTGCTCGAACACGGGGAAGGTCCCGTCCACCGTGTCGGCCCCCGGTGCTCCGGTGTTGACCGCGATGCCGGCCAGGACGGGCACACCGTCGCGGTAGAGGGTCAGTGTCTGGGGCACCTGCTTGGACACCAGGACCGCGACGTAGGGCTCGGCGTCGCTCTTCCCGCTGGCGGCATCGGCGAGGAGCGCCGTCCACACGGCGTGTCCGGCGATGGCGTCCACCTGCAGTCCGTTCTGCCGCTGGAACGACATCAGGGCCCCCTTGGTGAGCGGGTTCTCCGTCCCCTCGCTCCACACCGAGGTGATGGCGGCCGGCAGTCCGGCCCAGCGCCAGGCGAACGTGCCCGTCTGGGCCGTGGCGGCCTCGGCGGGTGCCGGGGTGGGACCGGACGGCGTGAAGGACAGCGGTAGGTAGCCCGTCTCGGCCAGCAGCTGTTGCAGTCGTTCGGTGCTGGCCTGGGCGACGGCGAACGTGACCGTCACCGGAGCGGCCAGGCTGCCGCCCGACGCGCTCCGCACCCCGTCGGCTCCGGCCGGGATGGTCATCGTCTCGGTGGCGGTGGGGACGAAGGGCGCGGACGCCGTGAAGGTGAGGGTGCGCGCGCCACTTCGCCGCCAGGTGCCCGGCACGGGTGGGACGAACAGGGGCAGTCCGGTGGCCGAGGCGACCGGGGCGGAGAGGGTGAAGGACACGACCTGGTCGGACGGCACGCCTGTCGCGCCGTTGGCCGGCACCGTGGACACCAGGGAGAGCGGGCCGGCGGCCGGGACCTGGGTGCCGGCGGTCGACGACGGTGCGGACCGCGACGTCGGGTGACCGCTACGTCCGACGAGGAACCCCCCGGCGGACACCGACACGACGACCGCCGCCGCGACGACCACCCAGACCCAGCGGCGGCGGGGCGGCGGCTTGAGAATCTGGTACTCCACACGGCCTCCCGGGGGTGCATCCGCGGGAGGCCGTGCGGTCTCCCGGATCCACACCGGTCGTCTCCACCGTACCGATACCCGGCCCCCCCGGGGGGCGCGGCCGGACCACCGTCGTGACGCCGACGGTCATCTCGCGGTCGATCGGCGACGAACAGTGGACATGACCTTCGATGCCACCGACTCCCCACGGCACTCGGCTCGTCTGCAGACCGACGACATCGACTTCGCCGCCTTCACCGACCGACCGCTCGACGCCGACGCCCTCCGGTGTCTCCGCTACATGCACGACGTCGAGAGCCACACCGTCTGCTATCTCCGGGACGTCCTCGTCACCCGGGCCCACCGCGACCCTCGGATCACCGCATTCCTCACCATGTGGAACTACGAGGAGTTCTGGCACGGCGACGCCATCGGCCGGGTGCTCGCCGCCCACGACCAGGCCGCGGGTCCGACGCGCATCGCCGCGCTGCGCCAGCGACTGGCCCGGGGTGACCGCTGGCGACCCGTCGGCTTCCAACTGGCCTCCGCCGTGACCCCGCATCTGACCGCCGTGCACATGACGTGGGGCGCGGTCAACGAGTGGACCACCCAGGCCGCCTATGCCCGTCTCGCCAAACTGGCCGACCATCCGACGTTGTCGGTGCTGCTGCGGCGGATCATGAAGCAGGAGGGCGGACACATCGACTTCTACTCCACCGAGGCGACGGGTCGCCTGGCGAACAGCCGGGCCGCCCAACGGCTGACCCGCTGGGCCCTCAGGCGCTTCTGGGCTCCGGTCGGCTCCGGGGTGGTCGACGACGACGAGGTCGGCTTCCTCACCTCCTACCTGTTCGGCGACGCCGACGGCCGGTCCGTCGCCGAGCGCATCGACCGGCGGGTCGACCGGCTCCCCGGCCTCGCCGGTCTCCACCTCGTGACCGGCGCCGTCGCCGCCTGAATCCGGACCCGGAAGCGCAGGCAGCTGGATGCGGCGATCGACCCACCGTCTGCGTGGGGTGCTGCGGGCCCAGGGCAACCGGGCCCTGGTCGTCGCCGGCCTCGTCGCGCTGCTGCCGGTCGCCGTCGTGGGCGAACGGCTACGACGGGGCTCGGCACGCCGCCTCCTGCGCCGGGGACTGTCGATCCTGGCTCCGCTCTGCGGGGTGCGCTTCGAGGTCCGGGGTCGACCACCCGGCGGCAGGTCGGGCGCGGTGGTCGTGGCCAACCACTCGAGCCCGATGGACATCCCCGCCCTGCTCTGGGCCGATCCCGACGTCCGGTTCGTGGCCACCTCGGGGCTGTTCCGCATCCCGGTGCTGGCCGCGGCGATGCGCGCCCTGGGCACCGTTCCGATCGACCGCCATCATCACGACCGGGCCCAGCGCCAGTTGGACCGGATGGTCGACGGCACCGACCTCGACGCCGGTGGTGACGTGGCCGTCTTCGCCGAGGGCGGCATCGCCCCCACGGGGCGGCGCCTCCCGTTCAAGACCGGGGCCTTCTCCTTGGCCATCCGGTCGGGGCGCCCGGTGGTGCCGGCGGCCATCCACGGTTCGGACCGGGTACTGGAACCCGGCGGACGGCTCCTCGTGCGGCCGGGCGTCGTGACCGTCGAGTTCCTCGGATCGGTCGAGGTGGCCGGACTCACCACGGACGACCGCCATGCGCTGCGGGACCGGGTCCGGGACCGGATCTGCGATGCCGTGGACTCGGGCCCGCCCCGGACCCGGGCGACGTGCGGGGGGATCGCCCACACCTCCTAGATTGTGGGGGTCCGCCGATCCTGGAGGTCCCGTGCGCTCCCCCAAAGACTTCTTCCGCCCGCTCGCCGTCGGCGCGCCCGAGCCGGTGCGCGAGATCCCGTTCCGGCCGTCGCGGATGATCCACTTCTTCCCGGCGTCGAATCCGAAGATGGTGGCCAAGCTGCCCGATCTCGCACCGAAGGTGGACGTGCTCCTGGCCAACCTGGAGGACGGCGTGCCGGCCAGCGACAAGGAGGCCGCCCGCCAGGGGCTGGTGGACGTCGGTCGGAGCGTCGACTTCGGCACCACGCAGTTCTGGACCCGGGTGAACTCGCTCGATTCCCCCTGGGGCCTCGACGACCTCGTGACCGCGGTGACCGAGGTCGGCCATGCCCTCGACGTGATCATGATCCCGAAGGTCGAGGGGGCCGAGGACATCCACTACGTGGACCGCCTCGTGGCCCAGTTGGAGGCCAAGGCCGGGCTCGACCGGCCGATCCTGCTCCACGCCATCCTGGAGACGGCACGCGGCGTGGCGAACGTCGAGGAGATCTGCGGGGCGTCGCCCCGCATGCAGGGCCTGTCGCTCGGTCCCGCCGACCTGGCGGCCAACCGCCGGATGAAGACCACCCGGGTGGGTGGTGGCCACCCCGACTACCTGGTCCGTCAGGATCCGGTGGACGGCGACATCCACGGACCCCGGACCATCTTCCAACAGGACCTCTGGCACTACACGATCGCCCGCATGGTGGACGCCTGCCAGGCCAACGGCGTCTTCGCCTACTACGGACCCTTCGGCGACATCGCCGACGTGGTGGCCTGCGAGGACCAGTTCCGGAACGCCTACCTCCTCGGATGCGTGGGTGCCTGGTCGCTCCACCCCACCCAGATCGACATCGCCCGGCGCGTCTTCTCGCCCGATGCCGCCGACGTGCGCCACGCCCGCCAGGTCATCGCGGCCATGGGCGACGGAACTGGCGCGGTGATGCTCGACGGCAAGATGGAGGACGACGCCTCGGTCAAGCAGTGCCGGGTCATGATCGAACTGGCCGACGAACTGGCCGCCCGCGATCCCGAACTCGCCGCGTCGTACGCGGCGATCACCCTGGAGGACTGAGATGAGCGACGTCAACCTGAGGCCCCGTCGGAGCGTGCTCTACATGCCGGCGGCCAACGAGCGGGCGCTCGAGAAGGCCAAGGACATCCCGGCGGATGCCCTGATCTTCGATCTCGAGGACGCGGTGGCCCCGGACGCCAAGGCACAGGCCCGGGAACGGGCCTGTGCCATGTTCGCCGGCGGTGGCTACGGCCAGCGGGAGATCACCATCCGGGCCAACGGCATCGGCACGCCGTGGCACGACGACGACATGGTGGCGATCGCCGCCGCCGGCCCCGACGGCATCGTGGTGCCGAAGGTCAACTCGGTCGCCGACGTCCGGTCCATCGAGTCGGCCCTCGAACGCTACGGTGCCCCGGACCGCACCCGGATCTGGGCGATGCTCGAGACGCCCATCGCCATGCTCCACGCCGAGGAGATCTGCGCGTCGTCCGAGCGGCTCGCCGTGCTGGTGATGGGGACCAATGACCTCGCCAAGGAGCTCCATGCCCAGCGCGTCCCGAATCGACTGCCGTTGCTCGGTGGCCTGCAGCTCTGCCTGTTGGCCGCGCGGGCGGCCGACAAGGTGATCCTCGACGGCGTGTTCAACGACATCAAGGACGACGCCGCCTTCGCCGCCGAGTGCCGGGTCGGTCGCCAGATGGGGATGGACGGCAAGACCCTGATCCATCCGAGTCAGGTCGAGCCCTGCAACGCGGCGTTCTCCCCCGAGGCGGACGAGGTCGCACTGGCCGAACGCATCATCGCCGCGTTCGAGGAGGCCGAGGCCGACGGCCGTGGGGTGGTGACAGTCGACGGTCGGATGATCGAGAACCTCCACGTCGACGAGGCCCGACGGGTGCTGGCCATCCGGGATGCCATCGACGCAGCCGCCGGCTGAGGCATGGGCACCCGCCCGGAGGTCCGGCCGGACTCAGGGGAAGTCCGCCAGCAAGTTCCCGTGGTCGTCCCGCCACATGGCCTTGAGCAGCGAGAACCGCTTACGGACCGGATTGGTCCGGGCCACCCGGTTCACCTCGCCGATGAAGTCCTGCGCCGTGGCCTCGGTGCCCTCGAGTCCGTCGCTCCAGAAGGACAGGACGGTCAACTCGCGCCGGTTGTCGGTGTCGGGGTGTCCCGGGGACGGATCGGTCTCGAGCACCACGTAGCCGAGGAAGTGCGGGGTCTTCACGAACTTCGGGACGACCTGCTCGGCGATGACGACCATGGTCCGCTCCACCTCGTCGGGCTCGGCGTAGAAACTCAACTGGCGGCACTTCACGATCGGACCCCGTCACGGCGTGGATTGGCGACGGCCAGCACCCCCACGGCCTTCGTGCGCCTCGACCGACCGTAACACGGGACACACCGGCGCCAGCGGTGGCCGCAGTCGACCGCATCCCCTCCCCAGCTGTCGTGCCGGTGTGGTCCTTCGGCGCCAGGTCGGTCAGTCGCGCCTCCGGCGGGTCCGGGCCGCACGCTGGAGCGGACGGTCGGCGAGCAGAAGGAACAGGGACCAGAGGCCCAGTGCCGGGACGGCGACCACCAGGAGCAAGACGGTGGCCATCAGGACCACCAGGATGACCGCCGGTGCGAGTTCGGCCTCACCGCAGTACTCGGGATCCTGGAGTTCGGGCCAGTGCACGATCGCCCACTCCTGGGCGAGCACGCCCAGGGCCGCCACGAGCATGGTCCCGACGTAGAGACCGTGCACCCCCTGTCCGCCCCGGCTGGCCGCACTGAGGAGCTCGGTCGGGAACGGGAGGAACACGATGGCCAGGATCCAGACGAACATCCCGCCGATCAGCACACCGTTGTAGCCGATCACGTGCTCGAGCATCTGGTGGTGGCTCCACCAGAAGGACCCGATCACGGCGAAGCTGAGACCGAAGGCGAGGAACTGCGCCCCGTGGTCGTCGACGAAGTGCGTCAGCTCACCGTGACCGATGCCACTCGCCGAATCCACCAGCGGGAGGATCAGCAGCGTGATGGCGATGGCCACGACCGCGTCGCTGAATGCCACCAGCCGGTGCAGCCCGGATGCAGAGCCCATGCGCCATCCTCGCAGATCGCCGCGGAGCCTCCGGGGACGACCGGCCCGGGCGCCGTGCCGTCAGGTTCCGGCGGTGATCTCCGCCGGATGGTACGACCCGACCAGGAGCTCGAGTACCTCGCCGATGGCTCGTCCCTCTTGGAGGGCTCCGGGGACGGGGAGGTGACGCTGGACCACGTACCGGTTCCGTCGGCCCACCCGCTCCTTGACCACGTAGCCCGCGTCGGCCAGCTCGTTGACGATGCCGAACACCCGGCGTTCCGTGATCCCGAGCATCTGGGCGATGTCGCGTAGCCGTGCATCCGGGTCATCGGCCACGCACAGCAACGCCCGTCCGTGGTTGGTGAGTAGGTGCAGCTCGTTCGGAGACGACATGGACGTCATGTTACTGAACGCTCATTGCTAGTCACGCGTTACCGGCAACCGCTTGCCGCCCTGGCGGTGGTGCGGCACCGGGTCCCCGGTGGGCGTGGTCAGCTCCGGGGGGCGCGGCGCTCCTTGTGGGCCCAGTCGGCCTTGGCCGCCTTGGACCGTCGCTCCTTGGCCGACGGGCTGAACCGGTGCTCCGCCCCCTGGGGGGTGATCCCTCCGACGGCCGCCCCGATCTCGCGCCAACTGGCGCCGTGGGCCCGGGCCCCGAGCGCGGCCTCGTGGCTCAATTGCTCCGCCGCCCGCCGGAGCCGGTCGGCGTACTCGAGGATCGCCAACGTCCGTTCCGGTTCGCCGCTGATCCCCCGGCAGACCTCGTCCCTCCCGTGTCCGAGGGCCCGGTCGGCGATGCGCTCCGAGGGTGCGTCCATCCTGCGATCCTACCGGTGCCGGAACCGGGGATCAACCATGTGTTGCCCACCATGTGTTGACAACCATGTGTTGACAACCATGTGTTGATGCCCCTAACCTCAACACATGGTTGAACCCGCTCCACACGGCCGCCGGCACGGCCGCCGGCACGACCTCCGGCACGACCTCCGGCCGCACAGCTCAGGCACGAGCGCCCGCACCCTGACGATGGTCGGCGCCGTCCTGGTGTCCGTGGTGGTCGGGGGGACACTCGCACTCGGTGGGCTCTCGGGCGGTGCGCACGCCCAGGCGGCGGCTCCTGTCGAGGCGACCGCCCGGGCGGCGTCGGCGGCCACCACCCCTGCTGCACAGGGTCGTCCGACGACGGTTGCCGGTCCGCCGAGCACCACGGTGCCGGTCGGGGCCGTGGCGACCACGACGACCGTCGCACCCGTCCCCACCGAACCCACCACGGTGCCGGTGCCGACGGCCACGACCGCTGCGCCGACCTCGGTTCCCCCTGCCGTGGACCTGGCCGCACTGGTCACCCGGGTCGAGGCCTCGGGCATCGCCCCCGGGCCGAGCTGGACCTGGTCCTACGGCGGCCCGTCGGCGTGCGGTGTCATCCCGGGTGCGAACCTCGGCACGGGGTGCACCTCGGGAGCGGCGGGATCGGTCACCACCGTGTTCGCCGGCTCACCCGGGCTCCTGCTCGTGGCCCACGAGCTCGCCAATGCCGAGACCGAGAACTACGCGGTCCCGAGCCTCGTCAGCCTCGTGTCCCGTTCGGCCGGCGGAGCCTCGTGGTCGCCGATCGACGCCGTGGCGTCCTGCCTCGTGGTGCACTTCCTGGGGGTCCAGGACGACGCGGCCGGACCGTGGGCCTGCCCGACGGCGCTGGCCGATGTGGTGGCCACCGCCATCCACGATCCGGGCTTCACCGGCCAGGGCTAGGACCCGCCGCCCGGAGCGGTGACCTCGATCAACGAGGTGTAGACCACGATGTTCGAGAGGTAGCCACCGGTGGCGTGGTCGAACACGCCTCCACAGGTGACGAGCTGCAGGGCGCTCGACCCGTGGGATCCGTAGACACGTTCGGCGGGGAACTGGGCGTGGGGGTAGCTCGCCACCGAGTTCACGACGAACTCGACCGTGCTCCCGTCGGCCCGGTCGACGAACACCGGGTCCCCGGCTGCCAGTTCCCGCAGGTCGAAGAAGATGCCCGGTCCGGACGTGTTGTCGACGTGGCCCAGGATCACGGCGGATCCGAGTTGGCCGGGGGTCGGCCCGAGTCGGAACCAGCCGGGCTGACGGTCGTCGGACGGCACCTGCACGGATCCGTCCGGGTTCTCGCCGAGCGTGGTCAATCCGACGGACATGCCGATCGCCGGGATGCGCAGCCGCACCGGGGCCGAGGGGCCGGTGGACAGCGGCGTCGGTGTCGGCGCGGGGAGCGTCCGCACCGTGTCGTGGAGGGCGGCTCCCGAAGGGGATGGACCAGGGAGTGCCCGGCCCACGCCTCCGATCCCGACCACCAGCAGCACGATCCCGGCCACCCCGAGGAGCGCCGCACCGACGAGCAGGGCCCACCGGGTGGAGTCGGCACCCCCGGGGTTGCGGGGCATCGCCGGTCAGGTCCGCGAGGTGTACCGGCGGCGGCGGACCACGGCCAGTGACGCCGCACCCGATGCCCCGGCCAGGCCGAGGGCGCCGAGTCCGATCAGCAACGGGGACGGGCCGTGGGCGGATCCACCGAGCCCGGTGGCCGGTGAGCCCGACGGGACGACGGCGGCCGAAGTGGCAGCCCCGGCACCCGGCGTGGCGCCGGCGGCGGTCCCCCCGCTACCGGTGTAGGCCGAGGTGGGGGTGGTGGACCCCGGAGTGGTGGATGCACCACCCGGGCCGACCACGCCCGTCGCCGTGGTACCGGCCGTCGTCGTCGGGGTCACGGTCGCGACCGTGGTGGCCGTGCACGCGCTCGGTGTGGTGATCGTGTTGGCGTCGAGCGTCACCAGGGCGTTCTCCGCGAGGATCCGACCCTGCACGGTGGCCCCGGTGTCGAGCGTCGCCGAGGTGAGTGCCATCAGCGTGCCGACGAACGTCGAGGAGGACCCCAGCGTCGCCGAGCTGCGGACCACCCAGTAGACGTGGCAGGCCTGAGCCCCGTTGGTGAGCTGCACCACCGAACCCGAGGCCGTGATGAGGTCTGACGCCGCCTGGAGCACGAACACCCCGTTCCCGCTGAGGGTCAGCGGCTGGGCCGCCGTGATGTTCGCGTTCGCCGCATGGGCGAACGAGTAGACCCCCGGGGTCAGGGTCTGGCCGCCGAGCTGGTTGTCTCCCGCGTTGAAGGAGTTGGTGGCGGAGTCGTTGGACGCAGTGGTGTACGCCCCGCTCAGATCGTTCTTCGCGTTGGTCAGAAGGGCTGGATCGTTGACGTTCCCCGCAGGTCCCGTGCCGTCCGTGGTGTAGATCGTGCCGTGCACCTCGAGCGGGCCGAGTCCGGTGATGTCCGCGCCCGTGGCCGGGCTCAGGCCGACATCCCCGGTGATCGTCGACGTGGGGACGTCGCTGATCCCGGATCCGGCCAGGACGGCGAACGGTGCCGCTGCACCCAGATTCACGTCCGTCGCCGCGGACGCCACGCCGGGAAAGGCCGACGAGACGAGGGCGGCGGACGCCAGGCAGGCGCCCACCAGCGATGCGTGCCGCAGGATCCGCCGCCGGCCGCCTCGACGGCGACGCGGAACGGCGGTCGCCGGGATGGTGGGCGGGGTGCTTCGGATGGGCCGCATGGCGGACTCCTTCTGGCACGACCGGAGTAGTTAACCGTCGACGACGGACGTCCGGTGTGTCGGACCCACAGTACGCTGGAATGGCTTCACTAGCAATGAAAAACAGGAAATTTTCAACTATGAAAGCGGTATGCGTGCAGGAAGGGACGAAAGTCCCTACTGCGGCGGGGCGGCGGGGGCACTCGGCCGCCACCCGCCGGTGGGCACCGCTCAGAACGTGAGGACGAGCCGACCCCGCGTCCCTCCCGCCTCGAGACGGCGGTGCGCCTCGGCGGCCTCGGATGCGTCGTAGGTGCCGGCGACCCGGAGCGTGACGTGTCCGTCCTCCACCTGTCGGCGCAACCGGTCGAGCGCATCGTGGTCGTGGGCATAGGCGGAGACGAACGTCTGGTGCAGGACGATGTCCCGCTCGGTCGGCCCGTTCCACCCCCGGACCACGGCGAGGCCGCCGCCGTCCTTGACGGCGGCCAGCACCTGGTCGTCGAGGACGGCCCCGTCCGCCAGACCGTCGACCCCGTCGGGACGGACGGCACGGATCCGTCGGGCCACGTCGTCACCCCGGCGGACGACGACGTCGGCGCCGAGGGCGCGGACCAGCGCCTCGTCGGCCTCCGAGGCATCGGCGACGACCTGGAGACCGTCCTGCTTGGCCAGCTGGATGACGTAGCCGCCGTAGGCACCGGCGGCCCCGGTGACCGCGAGGGTCTGGCCGGGCTCCAGGGCGAGCTGGTCCAAGGAGACACGTGCCGTCAGTCCGTTCATGGGCAGGGTCGACGCCTCGACGAGCGTCGAGCCGGCGGGGATGCGGGCCACCGAGTCGGCGGGCACCACGAGCTCCGAGGCGTAGGCGCCACCGTGCGGGCCGGTGGGCAGGACGACCGCCATCACCTCGTCGCCGATCGCCCACGACGCTCCGTCGCCGACCTCGTCGACGACGCCGGCCGCATCCATCCCGGGGACGTCGGGAGCGGAGTCCCCGGCGGGTCGCTTGTACCAACCGGCCCGGTAGACGGTGTCGGTGGGGTTGACGGCGGCCGCGGCCACCCGGATCCTCACTTCACCCGGCCCCGCATGGGGTTCGGGGAGCTCCACGGACTCGAGGACCTCGGGTCCTCCGAACTGGGTGATGACGACGGCTCGCACGGCGCACTCCTTCGGAAGGCGGGGTGGCTCACGGTACCCGGGTGGACCTGGCGACCGGACAAGGCGGACCACCGGCCCGCCCCGCCGTCCCAACGGTCGTCTACCGCGGTGCCCCCTGGGTGGTGCCGGCCCGGGTGGCGGCGTGATGACCGGCGCGCCGGCCGAAGAACGAGCCGTCGCCGAGGCTGATCCCGCTGGCGTAGTGGTGGGCCGCCAGGCTGGCGGCGGTCCGACCGGCGGCGTAGAGCCCGGGGATCGGATGACCGGTGCCGTCGAGCGCCGCGCCGTCGGCGTCGGTGACCAGTCCACCCAGCGTGAACGTCGCATAGATGGCGCCGTGGTCGACGCGCAGGTCGATGGCGCCGATCCCACTGGCCGGTGGCACACCGATGGGTTGGAGGTAGGGGCTCCTCTTGTGGAACACCGGGTCGGCCCCGCGGGCCGCGGCCTCGTTGTAGTCGCTCACCGTCCGGGCCAGCGCCTCGGGGGGGATCCCGAGGTCGGTGGCCAGCTCCTCGGGAGTGGCGGCGGCGAATCCGATGCGCAGACCGATGGGATTCCGCTCGTGGATCACGTCGTCGGTGATCATGTAGATGTGGCCGCCCTGCTCACGCAGGGCACGGAGCCCGATGCGGCCCGTGTAGGTGTCCTCGTTGACGAAGCGCTGACCGTCACCGTTGACCAGGATCCCCCGGGCCATGCGGTGTGGTGGCCCGAGGGGCAGGGCGCACTCGAACGAGTCGAGCCTGGACGTGGCCGCACCGACGCCCACGCCCATGGCGATCCCGCGGCCGTCGTCGTTCGGGGTTCCGATCCGCCACGCCGGGTCCGGTACGTGGGCCAGGGGGCAGTACTCGGCGACCATGGCCTCGTTGGAGATGAAGCCACCCATGGCCAGGACGACCCCGCCTCGGGCCCGGACGGCGCGAGGTCCCTCATCGGTGCCCACCAGCACGCCCACGACGTCCGCACCGTCGACCAGCAGTGCGTCGGCGCCGGCGTCGGCCACGACGCGCGCTCCGCTGGCCGACACCGCCGCCCCCAGACGCTCGATCAGGAAGCCACCGGCGGAGTCCACGAACCGGGGCTTGTGGCCCCGTGGAACCGGAACGGCGAGTTCGTCGAAGGGATAGGTGTCCTCACCACCGCTGAACAGGAGGCCGGCGTCGTCTGCGGACTCACGGTTGGGCTCGTCGCAGAACGACGCACGGAACGGCACGCCGACCGACACCAGCCAGTCGAAGTGCTCCGGCGAGCCCTGGCAGTAGGCGTCCAGCCGTTCGTCGTCGGTCCCGGGCCCGAGGGCCGCCCGGAGGAACGCCGCCATGTTCTCGGGCGAGTCCTCGAAGCCGCAGGCGTGCTGGAGGGCGGTGCCTCCTCCCAGGTAGATCAGGCCACCGGAGAGGGCCGACGTGCCCCCTGGTCCCCCGCCGCGTTCGACGGCCAGCACGTCGGCACCCGCCTGCCACGCCCCGAGGACCGCCGAGGTGCCCGCGGCTCCCAGCCCGACGACGACCACGTCGACCGTCTCGTCGACGACGACCTCACGGACGTCCACCGCGGGGATCGGCTCCATCACCCGCCACCCTCCGCCGCCGGACGTCGATCCGACCGGTGGCGTACCCCGGCCCGCACCTCTCCGGGGCGGGGAACCGGCCGCTCGTGCATCAGCGCAGTATGCCAGCGATCCGCTCAGGTGCCCCGGACCGATCACCCCGATGGGGACGGGTGGTGCCGTGCCGGGCGGTGCCACCCAATATTCGCTGGCAGGAAAGTTCGTGTTCACCGATCCGTGTGATCCCGTTCATCCGGGATCTCTACCGTCCGCAGCATGAACGACGATTCCCCGCTCACCAGCGTCCCCGTCCCCCCACGCCGGTCCCGTCCGGCCGTACCACCGCGGCCCGGCCGGTTCCGGCGCCGGCTGGCACTCGGCCTGGCGGCCACGGCCGCCATCGCCACCGTGAGTGTGGCGTCGACTTCCCTGGCCGGTGCCGACGGACCCGACCACGGGCCGTCCGTGGTGCGCGCGGCGGTGCCCCAGGGGGCCATCCGCCACGTGGTGGTGATCAACCTGGAGAACGAGTCGTACGCGTCCACTTTCGGTCCCGGTTCCGTGGCCACCTACCTCAACCACGTGCTCGTGCCCGAGGGCGAGCTCCTCTCGAACTACCACGCCACCGGCCACGTGAGTGCCGACAACTACCTCGCCGAGGTGTCGGGTCAGGCGCCGAACCTGGTGACGTCGAGCGACTGCATCACCAACCTGACGACGTTCGCCGGGTCCTTCAACGACGTCACACCGGGCACCCTGGACCCGAATCGGGCGGCGTACCCCGGCCAGGTCGACGGCCAGGGGTGCGTCTACCCCAAGACGGTCCAGACCATCGGTGACCAGCTGACCGCCCAGGACCGCGACGGGCGGGCCCCGACCTGGCGGACCTACGTCGAGGACATGGGCAACGACCCCGCCCGCGACGGCGGCACCCCCGACCCGCTCGGCGGGACCGACTGCGCCCACCCGACCCAGGTCGCCGGAGTGGCCACCGACGGGACGAACGGCGCCGAGGGGCCCAACGCGACCGGAAGCCAGGTCCACTCGTCGACCACCGACCAGTACGTGGACCGCCACAACCCCTTCATCTACTTCCACGCCGTGACCGACAACGCCGCCTACTGCGCCGCCCACGTGGTGCCGCTCGGGACGGTGACGACGGGTACCGGTGGGCAGCCCGACACCTTCCAGGGCCATCTGGCCACCGACTTCGCCCACGCGGCCACGACTCCGGCGTTCTCGCTGATCACCCCGAACGTCTGCAACGACGGCCACGACGCCCACTGCGCCGGGACCAACACCGACGGGACGACCACGGGGGGCCTGGTCGGCGCCGATGCCTGGCTCAGCCACTGGATGCCACTGATCCTCGGGTCGCCGGCCTACCGGGACGGCTCGATGCTCGTCACCATCACCACCGACGAGGGCTCGGTGGCCGACGGGTCGGCCGCAGCCGGTGAGCTGCCCGGTCCGGGCAGTGCCAACCCTGGCTACAGCCCCCTCCTCAACATCCCGAGTGCGGCCTTCGGCGGGAAGACGCTCTACCAGGTGCTGGGAGTGACCGGCATCACTCCCGGCGTGGCTCCCGCCGCCGGGGCGCTCCCCGGGGGCGGCCTCGTGGGCGCCCTGCTGCTGAACTCCCGCTGGATCACGCCGGGGACGGTGAACGCCACGCCGTACAACCACTACTCGGCGCTCCGCACCTACGAGGACCTTCTGGGGATCACCCGTGGCGGGTCCGACGGATACGGCCACCTCGGGATGGCCGGGGCCACCGGACTGGCACCCTTCGGGGCCGACGTGTTCAACGCCCACCCGGTTCCGGGGTGCGGACCGATCAGGGACACGGTGGGTCCGGCCGCAGACGGCAGGTGCGACAGCGGCGATCCCCGGTAGCCCACCCCGTCCGGAACGCACCGACGCCCTGCCCGGAACGCACCGTCGTTCCCGGGGGGGCGTCGGTGTCGTGCCGCCCGCAGGGAGTGGGCCCGCAGGTCCAGCTCGACGCACCGCTCCGGCTCCGGCTCCGGCTCACGGCGACCACTGCGGCGCTGGCCACCGACCCGCACCGGTCAGCCGGACCTCCGCCGTGCATCGGTCCGCCGGGACATACCCCCTGCTCGTGGGCGCTGTCGGGTTCGAACCGACGACCTGCTGGTTGTAAGCCAGCTGCTCTGACCAACTGAGCTAAACGCCCGACGGCCCCGACGCTACTTCGCCCCGGCGGCCACCAACTCCTCCAACAGGGCCGGTGTGGCAGCCGCCATCGGGACCCTGCGCTCGGTGTGGGACAGGGTGACGAGATCCCTTCCCGTGGCCTCGCCGACCACGGCCCCGGCCTCGGTGCAGACCAACATGCCACCGAGGTAGTCCCAGCTGCCCAGTGTCGAGCCGCCGACCGCGCCGAATCCGTCCAGGGTCCCCTCGGCCACGGCACACAGGTCGAGTGCCGCCGCCCCCAGGCAGCGGAACTGGAGCCAGCCGAAGTGGTGCGACGGGTAGCCGCTGAAGGCGACGATGGCGTCGCTCAGCCGGTCACATCCGGACGGCTGGATCGGTCGACCGTCCTTGCGGGCCCCCCCGCCCCGTACCGCCTCGAACCGGGACCCCGAGGACTGGTCCACGACCAGCGCCACCCGGGCACCCTCGGCGTCGACCGCACAGAGGCTCGTGGCGAACCACGGGATGCCCCGGGACGCATTGGTCGAGCCGTCGACCGGGTCGATCACCACGACCACGTCCCGACCCGGGTCCCGGGTGCCGGATTCCTCGGACAGGACCCCCAGCCCGGCCTCGGTGAGGACGGCCAGACCGGCGGCATCGGCCACCAGATCGTGTCGGTACTGGTAGTCGATCGTGCCGGCCAGTCCCCAGTCGTCGAGTTCCGCCAGGGCGTCGGCGATGGCCGTCGCGGTGGCGTGGAGGACCTCGAGCAGCGTGGCGTCGTCCATGGGCCGACGTTACCGGAGCACCGGTCGGGTGGACGGGGTCCGCGCCGCCACCTGGGTCCAGGTGGACCGGTAGGATCCTGTGTCTGTGGCAGTCATCGACGTGGCCGGATACGTAGCCGACCTGAAGGACCATTCCGTCGATCACGGCTTCCACGTGCACGACGAGCGGCACTTCGTAGAGACCTATTCGCTGCGCCAGGTCTGGGAGGTGGAACTCCACCCCGAGGACGGCTGCGGTGGGCCTCTCGACCTCCACCTCGCGCTCGAGGTCGATCCCCGGACCCTCCTGTCCTTCGAGGACGCCGTGTTCGGCCTGCCCGAGGACGAGGACCCGCCGGACGAGTTCCATTTCGCGCTTACGTTCACCTGGTCGCTCCCGCCCCTGCCGAACGGCCCGGACCTGCTCCGCCTGGCCATCGATCTGGCCGGGGTCGGTGGGATCGAACTCCCCCTGGAGGTGTCGGCCATCGATTCCTACGCGTCGGCCACCGACGCCGCCGAACGCCGGCTCAGCATCGTCGCCCGTACCCCCGTCTCCCTCGCCCGCGTGCTCACGGGCGAGGAGATGATGTGCGGTGTCTTCGACCGCTGTCTGGCCGTGAGCCGCTACCTCCTCGATTCGGCGCCCCGCTGGCTCGAGTGAGCGGTCGGGCCCGAAGCCGGTGGCAACGGCTCGCTCTCGGCGTCGTGGCCGTCGGCCTGTCGGGCGGCGTCCTGACCGCCTGCGCCGCCAGCGCCGGCGACCTGGCCCGGTCCTCGTGTGTGCACGTCGACGCCTCCATCGCGCTGTTCACCAAGGCGGAGCACACCACCGATCCGGCGGCGGCCGCCGCACTGCGCAGCCAGGCCTACCTGGCCCTCCTGCCGGCCATTCCCATCGCCGCCCAGGCCGCGTACCACGACATCACCTGGCAGGCCCTGTCGACCACCCTGAGCGAGGCCAACCGGGTGCCGGAGTCCGAACTCGTGCCCTCCCTCCAGGCCCAGTGCAACAGCGCCACCAACGGGGTGTTCAACCAGCCCCCTCCCCCGTCGTCGCCGGCCGGCGGCTGACACCCCCGCCTGCCTGGCGATCGGAGCGTCGGGGGCCCGGACGTCCGGTCAGGGGCCCCGGGTCCCGGAGGCCACCGCCCCGGAGGCCGACACACTCGGTCGGGGTGTCGCGACGGGGGCCGTCGGCTCGACCAGGCTCCGGCCGGCCAGCTGCAGGCGGCCCACCTCGAGCACACCGGGCAGCACATGGGCGGCCAACCACTGTCCGGCGGCCGGCGTCGGGACGATGTGGACGCCGTCGCCGTCGCGGATCTGCACCCCGTCACGGGTGGCCGAATAGACGCCGCCCGGGCACACCATGGCCCCGAAGTCCTCGACGCGCACGGTGGCTGGATGCTCGGCGGCCACCTGACGCAGGAGCTGGTTGTAGCGGGCGAGGCGGGCGGCACCGTCCTCCGGCCACGAGGTGCCGTCGGGCTGTTCACCCGAGCTGAAGCACGGGGCGGTGAGCAGCACCACGTAGGCGCCACCGGACGACGCGACCCGGACGGCCTGTTCGAGTGCGCGGCGTACCTCGAGGTCGAAGGCCGGTTGGCCGATGTGGCTCCAGGTACCGCCGATGAGCCGGTCCATGACCTCCCACCGGCCGGCGAGGATCGCCACCACGTTGGGCCGGAACTGGTCGATGGTGCCCGTCCACTGCGCCGGCCACTGGCTCGGGGGCGGTGTGGCCGAGTTGCACTGCGCGGCCATCGTGCTCACCACGCCGTGCGCACGGTACTGGGTGGTGCGCAGCACCCCACAGGCCACGATGGCGCCGTTGTCGATGTCCACGCCGTAGGTCTGCTGGGGCTGGTCGGCCTGGAGGGCGAATCCGAGTCGCCACGCCACCGAGTCACCCAGCACGGTCAGACGCACGGGCGAACCGGGCGTGGCCGTGAGGTTGGCCCGGTAGGTGCCCGACGCCTCGGCAGCCGAGGGCAGGGTGGCGGCCACGGTCACGGCGACCACCCCGAGGAAGGCCCCGGACGTCACGAGCCAGCCACGCCAGGCGGCCAGGGTCCCCATCCGGCCGGTCCGGATCGGTTGCTCCACCAGGTAGTAGGAGGCGGTCGCCACCACCAGGGTGACTCCGATCCGCACCGCCAGGAGCGGGAGGCCGTAGAGGTGCATCCGCTCGGCGTCGAGGAACATGAACAGGGGGAAGTGCCAGAGGTAGACCCCGTAGGAGATCTTGCCGACGTACACGAACACGGGGTTGCCCAGCGCCTGGGACAGGCTCCCGGACCGGGCGGTGACCACGGTGAAGATGACGGCGGCGACAGCCACGGCGACCGCCAATTCACCCCCGGCGAAGAGGAACCCGGTCGGGCCGGCGAGCTTCCCCCACGCCACGACGAGGCCGAGGAGTGCCGCCCAGCCGAGCACCTGGCTGGCCCACCGCGCCGTGGTGCTCGACAGCTCCCATGCGGCGATCGGGCTCGGGCTCCGCCCCCGCCTGCGGTGTCCGTCCCGCCGATGGGCTGGCGGATCGCCCAGCCCCACGGTTCCCGCCGCCGGGTGGATGCGGGTCAACTCCAACAGTTCCAGGTCGGGAACCGGGATCGGCGGCACCCGCCGGTGGCGGGCCCACATGGCCAGTGCGATGGCCAGCACCGCCCCGACGAGGATGTCCTGACTACGGGTGTCGGTCCCCTCGTACAGACGCGTGACCTGGGCGTGGTGCAGGTACGACCAACGCATGTCGGCCGCCGAGGCCAGCGCCCCGACGACGGCCGCCACCAGCACCGGCCACAGCTGGCGGGTCGGGCGGAGCCGCCGGCCGACGTGCAGCAGGAGCAGCACCACCGGGGGCCAGACGATGTAGAACTGCTCCTCGATGGCCAGTGACCACATGTGGGACAGCGGCGAGGGCTGGGTGGACTGGGCGAAGTAGTCGGAGCCGCCCACGATGAAGTGCCAGTTCGCCACGTAGACGAGCGTCGAGAGCGCGTCGAGGCGGAGCGAGGCGAATGCTCCCGGAGCGGCGAAGAAGTGCGCGTAGGCGGCCACGCCCACCAGGAGCAGCAGGAGTGCGGGCAGGAGCCGGCGGGCCCGGCGGGCCCAGAACTGGCCCAGCCGGATGGTCAGGCGGCGGGTCCACTCCCCCAGCAGCAGGGACGTGATCAGGAAGCCCGACAGGACGAAGAACATGTTGACGCCGAGGAACCCGCCCGTGGAGAGGGGGGCACCCCCGTGGTAGAGCAGCACCCCGAGCACCGCCACCGCCCGGATCCCGTCGAGGGCGGGTACGAAGCCGAATTTGATGGTGCGACCCCGGGGCGCCGCGAGGCGCGGCGGCACGGCCGTGCGCCCGGTGGGCGTTCTCATGGACCAGGGTCCCGCCGCTGGTGGACGGTGGGCCCGCGTCGTCGGGTGGGGCGGTTCATCGGGCCCCATGATCGCAGATCCGGACCACCGGCGACGTCCACCGGTCCTCCCAGCTGGCGGTCCGCGGACCGCCGCTCCGGCTGACCGAGACCTAGCCGCGCACCACTGCCAGGATGTCGGCATCGAGCCACGGGCAGAGCGCAAAGGCGTGGAAGCTCCCAGCCACCGGGTCGAACGCGGCGCCCACGTGGCCGGCCATCGCCTGTCCCTGTGCGAGGGGAACCAGCGGGTCGCCCAGCGCCTGGCCGACCAGCCAGTGCTCACCAGCGAGTGCTGGGTGCTCGGCGGGCGACCAGGCTGCCAGCTGCGCCGGACTGCAGCCGGCGAGGGGCGTACACCCGAACGCGCTCTCCATGATCGGGACGAGCCAATTGCTGCCGCCACCCTCGAGCCAGGCGAAGTACGACGGGAAGTCCGACGGCCCGGACAGGTCGACCACGCCCTTGACCGGCACCCGCTCAGCCGCCAGCGCCACCAGCGTCCCACCGGCCGAGCCGCCGACCAGCGTCAGATTCGACCCGTTGACGCCCGGATTGCCGTCGTACCGTCCTGCGGTGGCCTCGGCGAAGCCGATGGCCGCCACCGTGTCGTCGACCTCTGTCGGGAAGGACAGGTCGTAGTTGATGTCGTACACCGTCACGCCTGACGCCTGGAGGTAGACGGCTTCGCCAGGGACCAGCGGGTCCACGTTGCTCCCTCCGACGTATCCACCGCCGTGCACCAGGACGACCACTGGCGCGCCCGGGGTGGGCGAGGGGTAGATCTTGACGTCCTGGGCGCTCGCACCCTGGTAGCTCCCATCGATCGGCACCGGTGCAGCCACCGTCGAGATGGCGACGATCGGCCCATTGAGGTGCTGACCAGCCATCGAGCCGGCATCGCTCGCATCCCCGTAGGCCTGCACCGCGCCGACCACGTTCGCGGTCCAGTACCCCAGGCCGTCCGGGGTGGAGACGCCCCCGATCGACCACACCCCCACCGACCCGCCGGCACTCGTCCAGGTCGAGGCGTCCCCGGACGCATGGGCCTCGCCGTCGGTGGTGTACACCCAGTAGCCACCCCCGTCCGGGGTGCTGGCGATGGACATCGCTGCCGATCCGAAGTTGTTGGTGGGCGAGACGAAGGTAGGGATCGTCGCATCGCCGAACACACTCACCGTGCCATCGCGCTGGAGGATCCAGTACCCGCCACCGTCAGGGGTCCCCGCTACACCCACCACGGGCGAGGTCAGGCGCAGATCTCCCAGTGATCCGTGGAAGCCGGCATCACCGAAGGCGAAGATGCCACCGTCGCCGGCGAACAGCAGGTACCCGTTCCCGTCCGCGGAAGCCACCATGCCGACCACCGGCGCATTCAGCCTCAGCCCTCCCATCGAGCCGTGGAACGGAGCGTCCCCGAAGGCGAAGATGCCGCCGTCACCGGCCACCTCCCAGTACCCCAGGTCCCCCGGAGCATCCGCCAGGCCGACCTCCGGTCGGTTGAGGTGCGCACCGCCCATCGACCCGTAGAACCTGGCGCCGTTGAAGTCGAACACGCCGCCGTCACCGGCCACCATCCGGTACCCGTACGAGTGCAGCGGAGGCGCCAGGGATGCCGTGGGCGTCGCGCCGGCAGGCCGGGCGCTGGCCAGCACGGCCCCGGTGGCACCCAGCAGGCACAGCACCGCCAGGACGCCTCGTGTCGGTAGTGACCGACTCCGGTTCTTGGCCATGAGCTGCTCTCGTGCTGGGTACGGCTCGGCACACTCCGGTCGTGGACGCCATCTCCGCCGTACCGCTCACGGTGGGGAGCCCAGGCCAGGTGGCCGGGACCGGGTGTGGTCAGGAACTACCTGTGTGCCACACCGAGCGTACATGCGCCGGCGCCGCGGGCCTACCGTGCCGTCGTGTGCGGGTTCGGGCCGACAGCCCGGGGAAGGGACCGTCGACGAGCCCGGAGATCATCCCTGGTCGAGGGGCGTGGAACCCCCACACACGGCGTCAGACGACGGGGGTGTACCCAGCCGGCAGGTTGATGGTCTTCTTCTCGAGGAACAGTTCGAGGCCGTCCTCGCCGAACTCGCGGCCGACACCGGACTCCTTGTACCCCCCGAAGGGCGAGGAGAAGTCGATCGGGATCGACGAGTTGACCATGTAGGTGCCCGTGCGGACCCGGCGGGCGATGCCCAGTCCCCGGTCGTTGTCACCGGTGAACACGGCGCCGCACAGCCCGTAGTCCGAATCGTTGGCGATGCGCACGGCATCGTCATCGCTGTCGTAGGGGATGACCGACAGCACCGGGCCGAAGATCTCCTCCTGGGCGATCCGCATCGAGTTGTCGACGTCGACGAACACGGTGGGCTCGACGTACCATCCGGTGTCGAGGCCGGCCGGACGACCGCCGCCGATGGCGACCTTGGCCCCTTCGTCCTGACCGATCCGGATGTAGCCCTCCACCCGGTCGCGCTGACGCTCGGCGACGAGGGGACCGACTTCGGTGGCCGGATCGAGGGCGTCTCCGACCTTCATGGCCCGGACGAGCTCCACGAGTGCGTCGGTCACCTCGGTGTACCGGTCACGCGGGGCCAGGATGCGGGTGAGGGAGATGCACGCCTCACCGTTGTTCATGATGGCGTTCGGCAGCATGAGAGGCAGCGACTCCTCCAGATTCACGTCGTCGAGCAGGATGGCGGCCGACTTGCCACCGAGCTCGAGGCTCACGCGCTTGAGGTTGGCCCCGCAGGCGGCACCGATCTTCTTGCCGGCCACGGTCGAACCGGTGAAGGAGACCTTGTTCACCCCGGGATGGTTGACCAGGTACTCGCCCACCTCGCGACCGGCCGGAACCACGCTGAGCACACCCTTCGGGAGTCCGGCGTCGGCCAGGATCTCCGCGAAGACGTTGGCGTCGAGTGGGGTCTCGGGGGCGGGCTTGAAGACCACCGAGCTGCCCGACAGCAGGGCCGGAGCCAGTTTGGCGGCGGCCAGGAAGAAGGGCACGTTCCACGGGGTGATGGCGGCGACGACGCCGATGGGCTCCTTCGAGACCATCACCGGGCCGAGCAGACCGTCCTTCACCGTGTCGAAGGCGAAGGTCGAACCCAGTCCGGCGTAGTAGTCGAGGATCATGGAGGGGGCCAACACCTGGGCCAGGAGGCCCCAGGAGACGGGCGAGCCCATCTCGTTGGAGATCAGCTCGGACAGCTCCTGCATCTGGTTGCGTACGGCCTCCGCCGCCCGGGTGAGGACGGCACCCCGCTCGGCCGGCGACATGTGCGGCCAGGGCCCGTGGTCGACGGCCTCGCGGGCGGCGGCCACCGCCTTGTCGATGTCGGCCTGCTGGGCCTCGGGCGTCCGGCCCACCAGTTCACCGGTGGACGGAGAGTGGACGTCGAAGACCGAGGTGGACGACGGTGCGACCCACTCCCCTCCGATGAACAGGCGGTCGTACGACTTCATGGTCCCTCCCTGGGCGATGGTTACCGGATCTGCTGCACGGTGTCGGAACACGTCTCGTGCGCTCCGACGGATACCCCGACTTCCCGGATGCCGGAGCACCCTCTCCCGATGGTAGCCCGGGCCCCGGCGAACCGCCGGTCCTCCGGGGTGCACGCCACGTCGGGCCGCACCGTCACCGGAGCGCACGCACCCCGCGTCCCGGGGCGGGCGTCAGGCGGCCCGCTCCGGACCGCTCCAGCCGGTGAGCGCGGCGCACCAGTCCCACAGCTGCGCTCCCGAGGACACGAAGTCCTGCTCCGACAAGCGGGTCCAGGGCACCTTGTGCTCCCAGCGCGGCCGCCGGTCCAACCAGAATTCTCCGGTCGACTCCACTCCCTCGGGTGCGGCGGCCAACCACACCACGGTGTCGGCGCCCTCGTCGGCCGTGCGCAGCAGCGGGCCCATGACCTTGGAGAACCCGGGAAGACTGTCGCGGATGCCAGGGGTGTCCGCCCATCCCGGGTGCATGGCGTGGAACGACACGCCGGTCCCTTCGGTGCGACGCACCCACTCGTGCATCAGCACCAACTGGGCCCGCTTCGCCCGGGCATAGGCCACCGTTCCGTCGTAGTCGTCCGGACCCATCTCGAGGGTGGTGAGGTCGAACTTCTGGGTGTACATGCCACCCGACGAGACCTGGATCACCCGGGACGGGGCCGCCGCCTCGAGCGCCGGCAGCAGCAGGCCCGTCAGCAGGAAGGGCGCCGCCACCTGTGAGGCGACCGTCACCTCGGTACCGGCGCTGTTGACGGTGCGGTCCTTGCTCAACGCGCCGGCGTTGTGGACGAGGACGTCGAGCCGGTCGTGGGCCGCCAGGAACTCCTCGGCCAGACCCCGGACCTGTGCGAACTCACCCATGTCGGCGAGCAGGTACGAGACGTCGGCCCCGGGTACCGACCCGAGCACTGCGTCCACGGCCCGGGCCGCCCGGTCGTGACCCCTGCCCGTCAGCACCACCCGGGCCCCGAGTGCAGCCACCCCCGTGGCCGCCGCCAGGCCGAGGCCCGACGTCGCTCCCGTGACGAGGACGGTCTTGCCCGCCATCGACGGCGGCGGCGTCCACCCGGCCGTCGAGGAGCGCAGCGAGGGCCCGAGTGAGGAGAAGCTCCCGACGACGGTGGCCTCGAGGATCTTGTCGACGGTCCCCGCCACCACACCTCCGGCCTGGGGACGGTCGCGCGGAACCGGGGGACCTCCGAGCGTGGCCCGCAGTCCGGCCACCCCCTTGTCGCCTATCCGGTCGAAGAAGAGCGGGAGCACGGGGTTGACGAGGGAGAACGATCCCTTGAGGGAGAGGTCGGCGTCGTAGGTGAGGATCGATCGGCCGTCGGCCGCCGGGGAGACGGTCATGGTGTCCTCCGACCGGATCGTGTCCGATTCGCCCAGCAGCACGACCCGGTGCGGTCGCTCGTAGGTGATGATCCGGTAGTCGAGCGGGGTCACCCGGGAGCCCACCCGGACGCCGAGGCGGAAGGTGCTCCCTACGCCGACCGGCCCGTCGTCCAGCCGCTCGGCCGTGGCCGTGCCCGGGTCCCACTCGGCCGCATTGGCGAAGTCGGCCATGTAGTCGAAGGTCTCCTCGACCGATCGGGTGGAGACGACGGTTCCCCGGTAACGGGCCATGGTGGTTCCTTCCTGGAGCCGGGCCCGATGCGCAGGCCCGGGTGTCGGCTGGTGGTGCGGCCGCATTGCCACCACCCACCTCGTGCGGGAGCACGGCGGCCGATCCGGCAGACGGCTGATCTGTCCCTACTGGCAAATATACTTATCGACCTGCGACTACCGATCAGTGTCATCCCGATCCGACGACCACTCCGAATACCGGTGGACGGTACCGCGACCACAGGAAGCAGGACGGAAAGATGAGAATCGCGATCGTGGGCACCGGAGTGTCCGGCCTGGTGTCCGCCCACCTGCTCTCGCGCCGGCACGAGGTGACCCTCTTCGAGGCCGACGACCGCCCAGGTGGTCACGCCCACACCGTCACGGTCGACCTGCCGGACGGATCCTTCGACGTCGACACCGGGTTCCTCGTCTACAACGAGCGCAACTACCCCGGGCTGATCAAGCTCTTCGCCGACCTCGGCGTGGCCACCAAGCCCAGCGATATGAGCTTCGGTGTGGCCGACGAGGTCAGCGGCCTCGAATGGAAGGGCAGTTCCTTCGACACCGTGTTCGCCCAGCGGCGCAACCTCGTGCGTCCCTCCTTCCTGCGGATGCTGTCCGATGTCGTCCGGTTCAACCGGCTGGCCCGTGGCCTGCTCGACGCGCCACACGACACGACCGTGTCCCTCGGCGCGCTCCTCGACACCGGCCGGTGGTCGTCCCAGTTCCTCAACTGGTACCTGATCCCCATGGGCTCGTCGATCTGGTCCGCCGATCCCACCACGTTCCTCGACATGCCGGCTGTGACCTTCGCCCGCTTCTTCGCCAACCACGGACTGCTCGAGTACGGCAACCAGCCGGACTGGCGCACGGTCGATGGGGGCTCCCGTCACTACGTCGACGCCATCCTGCGCCCGCTCGGGCGGGCGGTCCGTCTGGACGACCCGGTGACGAAGATCACCCGGGCGCCCGGCGAGGTCGAGATCCACACCGCCCAGGGTCCGGAGCGCTTCGACCATGTCGTGGTGGCGAGCCACAGCGACCAGGCACTCGAGCTTCTGTCCGACCCGAGTCCAGCCGAGCGCGAGGTGCTGGGTGCCATCCGCTACCAGCCCAACCGGGCGACCCTCCACACGGATGTGTCCCTGCTGCCGACGAATCGCAAGGCCTGGGCGAGCTGGAACTACCACCGCCTCCCCGACCACCCGGACGAGGCCACCCTCACCTACCGTCTGCGCAGCCTCCAGGGCATCGAGTCGGCCGACGAGCTGCTGGTGACGCTCAACCGGGAGGACGCCATCGACCCGGCCAAGGTGCTGCGCACGTTCGACTACGCCCACCCGGTCTACGACGTGGCCGCCATCGCCGCCCAGCAGCGCCAGGAGGAGCTCAACGGCGCGCAGCGCACCTGGTTCTGCGGTGCCTACTGGGGCTACGGGTTCCACGAGGACGGGGTCGAGAGTGCCCGCGTCGTCTGCCGCCGACTGGCCGGTGAGGACCTGTGACCGCACCGGCCTCCGTGCCGACGTCGCCACCGGGCTCCGCGGCGTCGGGCCCGGGCGGCGCGTTGCGCAGCGGCATCTACGAGGGCCGGGTCGTCCACCACCGCCACACTCCGGTCGACCACCGCTTCGGGTACCGCATCGCGATGGTGCTGCTCGACCTGTCCGAGGTCGATGCCGTGTGCGACCGGCATCCGCTGTGGAGCAACGGGGGGCACAACGCCGTGGTGTTCCGCCGGTCGGACTACCTCGGGGATCCCGCGCTCCCGCTCGACACCGCCGTCCGGGACCTGGTGGAGGAGCGGACGGACGTGCGTCCGGTGGGACCGATCAGTGTCCTGACCCAGCTGCGGACCTGGGGATGGCTGTTCAACCCCATCACCACCTACTACTGCTACGACGCCACCGGTGCCACGGTCACGTCCGTGGTCGTCGAGGTGACCAACACGCCCTGGCACGAACGCACCGCGTACGTCCTGTCCGGCCCCGGCACCCACCGGGTGGCCAAGGGCATGCACGTCTCACCCTTCCTGCCGATGGACCTGACCCACGAGTTCCAGGTGGGGACACCGGGTGCGCATCTCACGTTGTCCGTGGACGACTACGACGCCGACCAGCTGGTGTTCCGTGCCTCGATGGTCCTCACCCGCCACCCGGCCGGGCGCGTCGCCCAGGGGCGCCTGCTCTGGAGGTTCCCGCTCATGACGGTGCGGGTGTCCCTGGGGATCTACCGACAGGCCCTGCGCCTGCGTCGCAAGGGCGTGCCCTTCCACCGTCATCCGGACAAGATCGCCGCCCCCACGGTGGGCGGACCGACGGACGAAGAGGAGCGCTGACGATGGCGGAACTCCCGATGGGTTGGATCGGGCCGAAGGCGGGCACGCCCGCCGCCACCCGGTTCCTCCGCTTCATGGCCTCCCACCTGCAGGGCGGCACCCTGGTCGTCATCGACGACTCGGGGACGCGGCGGTTCGGCTCCGGCACCCCCGAGGTGACCCTCGAGATCCACGACCCGACCGTCTACTGGAGCACCCTCCTCCAGGGCTCCGTCGGGCTGGGCCGTGACTACGCGGACGGGAAGTGGGACTGCGACGACCTCGCCACGCTGACCCGGGTGCTCAACCGGGGCCTCCGTCCGGTCACCGCGGTCCAGGACCGGGTGGGGCAGGCCGTGGGCGCCTCCACCGACTGGTTCCGTCGGTTCCGGCCGCCGGGCAAGCAGGACGACCGGAACAACATCCAGGCCCACTACGACGTGTCCAACGAGTTCTTCGCCCTGATGCTGGACGAGACGATGATGTACTCGTCGGCCATCTTCACCGAGCCCGGCATGGACCTCGCCGACGCCCAGCGGGTCAAGCTCGACCGGCTGTGCACCAAACTCGACCTCGGCCCGGACGACCACGTGGTGGAGATCGGCACCGGATGGGGCGGCTTCGCCTGCCATGCCGCGGCCCACTACGGCTGCCGGGTCACCACGACCACCATCTCCGACGCCCAGTACCGGTTCGCCTCGAAGAGGGTGGTCGAGGAAGGGCTGGCCGACCGGGTCACGGTCTTGAACCGCGACTACCGGGACCTCGACGGCACCTTCGACAAGTTGGTCTCGATCGAGATGATCGAGGCGGTGGACTGGCGCCAGCACGACACCTTCTTCCGGACCTGCGCGGGACTGCTGCACGACCGGGGGCTGATGGCCCTCCAGGCCATCACCGTGGAGGACCGGAGCTTCGAGCGGGCCAAGAACGGCACCGACTTCGTACGCGAGTTCATCTTCCCGGGGGGCTGCCTCCCCTCGATGGAGGCCATCACGCGCTCCTTGCGCCGGGCCACGCCGATGGTCGTGGTCGACGTCGAGGACATCGGGCGCCACTACGCCGAGACCCTGCACCGGTGGGACGAGCAGGTGACCGGCCACCCGGACGAGGTCACCGCCCTCGGACTCGACGAGCGGTTCCAGCGCCTGTGGCACTTCTATCTCTGCTACTGCGAAGGGGCCTTCCTCGAGCGCCACATCAGCGACGTGCAGATGGTCATGGCCATGCCCGACTGGCAGGCCCCGATGGCCGTGCGCGCGCCCGGCTGAGTCCGTACTCCTCGAAGCGGCCTACTCGACGCTGCGGATCTGGTCGGCCTCCCAGAAGGCGCGGATGCCCCCGAGCCTCCCGTCGGCCGACACCCGGTAGCAGTAGACGCCGTCGACCTCGACGGCACCGCCTCCGGTGAAGTCGATGCGGATCGTACCCACGTTGGCCACCTCGTCCCCGCACAGGTAGGAGTCCCGGATGGAGAACCGGATCGACTCGTTGATCCCGATCACGTTGTCGTAGAACGCGGCGATGGCCTCCGGTCCGTGGTGGCCCGACCCCTCGGGGTCGAACAGCGACGGCCCGACGGGGTCCTCCACCACGGCGTCGTCGGCGAACAGGGCGAGCCAGGCGTCGCGGTTCCCGGCCTCGACGGCGGCCATGGAGGCCCGACCGAGGTCCCGTGCGGTCGGCCGGGCACCCGGATCGGCGGTCACCTGTCCACCTTGGCGATCACGTCGTCGGCGAAGCGCCGGAGGTTGTCGAGCTTGGCCTGGAGCGGCTCGACGTCGGGTCCGACCTCGTAGGGCCAGCGGAATCCGACGATGACGTCGGTCACCCCCTCCTCCTCGAGGCGGTGGATGCCGTCGAGCGAGAAGGCGTCGAGGGAGATGACGTGGACCTCGAAGGGCTTGTCCGCCGTGCCCTCCTCCTCGCGCAGCTGGTGCAGCTTGCCCAGCAGGCCCGGCAGGTCGGCCGGGTCGCCCCCGCCGTGGAGCCAGCCGTCACAACGGGCGGCCCGGCGCAGCGCCGGGGTGGCGTGGCCACCGACCAGGATGGGGAGCGGCTCCGAGGGGACCGGGCTCATCTTGACCGACCGGATGTCGTAGCACTCGCCGTGGTACTCGAAGTAGCCCCCGGCGGACAGACCCCGCACGACGTCGATCGCCTCGTCCATCCGCCGCCCCCGGCCCTCCCACGGCACGCCCACCAGTTCGTAGTCCTCGGGCCAGGGACTGGCCCCCACGCCCAGGGCCAGCCGGTTGTCCGTGAGGACGGCGACCGAGGTGGCCTGCTTGGCGACGATCAGCGGATGCCGCATCGGCAGCTTGAGTACGAAGGTGACGAAGCGCAGGCGCTCGGTCACCGCACCCATGGCCGGGATGAGCGAGAACGGCTCGAGGAACGGCTTGTCGTCGAGGAACTCACGCGAACCGTCGGGATTGAACGGGTAGGTCGAATCGGACACCTCCGGATAGCAGAGGCTGTCGGGGACGACCATCGAGTCGTACCCGGCCTCCTCGGCCGCGCTGGCCAGAGGCAGGTAGAACGTCGGGTCCACCATCGACTCCGCGTACGAGAACCGCATCAGACATCCCTCCACTCGACATGGGCCCGGACGGCGCCATGGTCATCGATCCATCCCTCGGTGCCGGCGTAGGCGAGCATGCCCGCGAACCCTTCGTCCCATCCACCGTCGAGCTCGTAGCCGTCGTCGGCCGCCGCATCCGCGGCGAGGCCCCGCAGGACCCCGGGCGGGAGCAGGGCGTCACCGTTCGGGCCGTCCCGGCCGATGCCGGCCTCGGTCAGGGCCGCCGTCAGTCCGCGCTCGTCCTCCTCGTCGGGATCGCCCAGGGGTCCGCCCTCCACGAGGACGGACAGCGACGTGACCGTGTCCCAGCCCTCGATACCCACGTGACCCGACCCGAGGTCGACGACGACGTCCATCGGTGGCGACCGCTCAGTCCAGGGTCGGCCGGGCGATGCCGGCCGCCTGGAGGCGGTCCGCCACCCAGCGCACGCCGTCGGGCTGGGCCATGTGGTCGGACCAACCCTCGAGCAGCTGCTCGACCCCGGCCTGGGTGGCGATGGTGCCGAGGACCAGCACCACCAGGGTGTCGACTTTGACGTCCTCGACCTCGATGTCGCCGAACGGGGTCCACGAATCGGCTTCGGGGACCGGCTCGAGCATGGCGTAGAGCTCCCCCGTGTCGACGACCCAGCTCAACTCGTACCGGCTGCCCTTGGCGTCGAACCAGTTGTTGCCGAACTCCACCTCCGCCGACTGCCGGCGACGCTCGTCCGCACTGTAGAACTGCTCGATGTCCATGGTTCTCCTGTCGTGCACCTGCGGGGCGGCGGGGAGCCCCGGGGGCCGACCCTGCCGGCAACCGACGATAGCCGGATGGCCGGCAGCGGCTGGAACCCGACCCCTCTGCGGCCGGACGGCACGCGGGCCCGGGTCGCGGCCACCGGAGGGGCGGCGATGGGTACGATCACAACGTTCGAAAGGAACCCCGATGAAGCAGTCCCCCCAACGAATCGTCCTCGTCATCCTCTTCGTGTTCCTCGGCTGCTTCGGGGTCGCCTACGCCGCGGCCGGCATGCTGACCGCACTCCCCGCCCCGGCGGTCGGAGGCACGTGCGGGCCCAGCACCGGATCCGAGACGGCGGCGGAGGCGCTGGCCGAGCCCGGCTCCATCGGCGCCGGACCGAAGCCCCCCACGTCCAATGCCACCGGCTACCACCAGTGGACGACGTTCGTCCAGCAGTGCCAGGACCTGGCCGATCGTCGGGGTCTCGCCTCGGCGGCCATCTTCGTGATCTCCGTCGTCGTGGCCGGCGCCGGTCTCTTCTGGGTCCTCCGCAAGCGCGAGGACGTCGACCGCGACGGTCCTCCCGACGGCTCCGACGCCGGACCGACGGGCTACCCGCCGTCCGGACTCCACGATCCGGTGGCCCTGGTGGGCGCCGGTGCCGTGGTCGGGGCGGCTGCACCGGCGGCCACCTGGCCAGCGACCCCCCCGCCGGGCTACGGCCCTCCGCCGGCCGTTCCGACGCACGACGGCTACCACGGGGCCGGCTACCCCTCCCCGGCCTGGCCGGCCCAGCCGGAGGGCTACCCCACCCCACCGCCTCCGCCCTATCCGTCTCCGCCGGGCTACCCCCAGGCACCGGGCTACCCCCAGGCACCGGGCTACCCCCAGGCACCGGGCTACCCCCAGGCACCGGGCTACCCCCAACAGGCCTATCCTCCGCCGGCGGGCGCACCGGCTCCTCCGACCTACCCTTCGGCACCGCCCACACCGCCCACACCGCCCACACCCCCCACCGGCACCACCCCGCCCACCGAACCGGGGGACGCAGGGCGGAGCCCCGACGCGTGAGCCACAGGCACCGCCGGCCGGGCCACGGGCGTCCAGCACCCGGTGCCGGGCTCGGCTGGACGGCGACACCCCGAAGTCCCTCGGCGACCTGAGCGAGGTGTTCGCGGAAGGCGTTCTCCGTCACGGCCCCGGTCCTCCTGTTCGTGCCCGGCCCCGCCGATGTGCTCCAATCTGCGCTGATGACCGAGACCATCGATGACCCGAGACCCGAGGCCGCCGCCGCGCTGCGGGCCCTCAACGACGCCTTCGTAGCCCACGACGCCGGGGACGACCTCCTCCGGCGTATCACCGACTTCGCCCACGACGCCGTCGTGCAGCTGCAGACGGGTCGGCGCCGTGACCGCGCCGCCCTGCTCGACGCCCACTTCGAGGAGATCCTCGCCCGGGGTGACGCCGGCGGGGACGGACCGGAACCGGTCAACCCGATGACCGACCGGGCCGTCGGTGGGACCACCAATCCGATCTCGGCCGTGTTCACGTCGGAGATCGTGGGCCAGGAGGCCGTCGTCCGCACCACGCTGGGCGCCGCCTACGAGGGGGCACCCACCCGGGCGCACGGCGGCATGGTCGCCGCCCTGTTCGACGACTTCACCTCGTTCGTCCTCCCGCTGGCCAGGACGGCCGCCTACACCGGTGAGCTCACCGTGCGCTACCACCGACCGGTCCCGATCGGGGTCCCGCTCGAGTTCAGGGCGCGGATCGTCAGCCACGAGGGCCGCAAGCTACGGGCCACCGGCGAGTGCGTGGCTGACGGCGAGGTGGTGGCCTCGACCGAGGTGCTGTACATCACCATCGACTTCCAGGCGTTCGGCCGGTCCCTCTCCGGGTCCGGACGGTAGCGATGCGGGTCCTGGTCACCGGGAGCACGGGCTTCGTCGGCTCCCACGCCACCGGTGCGCTGCAGAGGGCCGGGCACAGCGTCCGCGTGCTGGCCCGTGTTCCTGCCCGGGTCCCGGCGGTCCTGGGTCCCCTCGGGCTGGACGCAGACGAGATCGCGGCCGGTGACACGACCGATGTGGCATCCGTGCAGGTCGCCCTGGACGGGTGCGACGCCGTCGTCCACCGCGCGGCCGAGATCGGCGTGGGCGTTGGGAGCGGCCCCATCGGGAACGCCAACATCGAGGGTGCCCGGGTGGTGCTCGGCGGGGCGGCGGCCCGGGGCATCGACCCCATCGTCTACACCTCGTCGATCACTGTCCACCTGCCCTGTCCCGATCCCGTGATCACCCCGCACGGCCCCCGGCGCTATCTCGTCAGCAGGAACTACGTGTCCTGGGCGGAGTGGACCGCCCTCCTGGGTGAGGCGACCGGTCGGGAGGTGGCCTTCACCGAGGTGTCGGCCGAGGACATGCTCGGTCTGGGGCGGAAGTTCGACGAACTGCGGGCCGCGGGCCAGGTCGGGCTGCCCCCGTTGTCGGTCGAGGCGGCCGTGGTCATGAACGCCGGCAAGCCGGCCGACGACTCGGCGACGATCGGGGACTTCGGGGTCGCGTACCGTCCGACGGTCGAGACCTTCCGCGACACGTTGGCCTGGCTGGCCGAGGCCGGGCGACTACCCACGTGAGTTCTCGGCTGCTCCGACCACGCGTCGGTAGGCCAACGGACAGGGTGCGGCGGCCCGGGCCACGCCGCCGATCTGGGCCGATACCGGTCGGGGCTGTTCGGTCCACACCGGCGTGAGCCGGTACGTGGCCAGCAGGCGCTGCAGGGCGGCGCCCATGGCCGCCAACGAGAAGGGCTGGGCCGGACAGGTATGGCGTCCGTGGCCGAACGCCGTCACCAACTCGACGGCGGCCAGGGTCGAGGGGTCGGCCAGCCGACGCCCCCTCCACCGGGCGGGCTCCCAGACGTCGTAGCCCGGGGCGGCGGACGGGTTGGTCAGTGGCAGCAGCGTGGCGATCGTCGTCTGCGGGGCCACCTCGTACACGTCGTCGCCGACGTCGAGGGTGACCGGGGCCAGCACGTAGCGCGACATGATCGACCGCTGGGCCAGGCGCACCGACTCGAGCGCGCACGCCTCGGTGGCGGTCCGGTCGCCTCGGGCGACACGCGCCGACCACTCCGGATGGTCGAGGAGATCGACCAGCGCCCACCCGAGGGCGGCGAACAGGTTCGACATCGACGCCACGTGGAGGAGGGCCACGTCACCGGCCACACCCGCCGCGGCCCCGTCGGCCGGCTCGTCCGCCCACGCCGCCGCCAGCCGGGCGAACAGGGGGTGGTCGCCCTCGTGGCCGGGCAGTTCGGCGACGGCGTCGCCGATGAGCTCGGTCACCACGGCCAGGGCCTCGATCTCCGCCGCCTTGCCCGAGGCGGCCACGGCGGCCATGGCGTCGGGGTGGACGAACGCGGCCGCGCCGTCCAACGTGTCGAACGCGGCGACCAGCGCACCGAACCGCGGTCCGGTGGCGGCACCGGGCCCGCCCCAGGAGGCCAGGCCGACCCGGTGTCCGAGGCGCCGGGTCAGGGCGAAGGCGTCGACGACCCCGTCGTCCCCGAGTTCGTCGACCGTGTCGTCCAGGGCGAGCTCGACGTTGGCCAGGAACCGACCGACGTCGTCCCGTCCGAACAGCTGGTGGGGCAGCGTGCGCCTCCCCACGAACAGTTCGTCGGGCAGCTTGCGACGCAGCATCCGCCAGTCGGCGATCCCCTTGCTCGCCCGCTCCTCGGCCAGGGCGTAGAAGGAGGCCACGCCGACCGGGGCGAAGGTGAACAGGTAGCGGTCGTCACCGCTGTCGACCACGAAGGTGTCCCCCAGCCGACCCCGGGCCTCGGCGAGGAGGGCGACGGGGTCGGCCACGGGCGCGTCCCACGGCAGGGCGCATCCCTCGGCCACGGGGGGCATCGGCACGATCACCGGTCGCTCCATCCGTCCATCCCTCCGTCCAGCGGCCACCGGCAGGTGGCCGGCGTCCGGGTCCCCGTGACCCGGGAACGGGCCACGGGAACGGGCCACCGCCCGACACTATCCAGTCCGGCCACCGGGCCCGAGGGGGGTGGCCCCGGACGCGGCGCCCACCCGACCCCGGCCCACGCCCGTGCGACACCGGGTGGACGGTACGCTGGGGAACCAGGCACCCCGAGATCGAGGAGGGAGCGACGTGGCCACGTGTGACAACCCGATGTGCTCCTGTGATCCCTGCGGGTGCGAGAACTGCACGTGCGGCACGGCCAACCTCGGCGAGCTCGAGCGACGGGTCATGGACATCCTGTGGAGTTCGTCCGAACACGAGCTGACCGGACGCAACGTGGCCGATGAGCTGCCGGAGTTCGCCTACACGACCGTCGCCACCGTGCTCGACCGGCTGGTCCACAAGGACCTCGTGCTGCGTCGCAAGGACGGCGGCCGGATCCGCTTCGCCGCCGTCGGGTCCCAGGGAGCCCACTCGGCGGTCCTGATGCGTCGGGCGCTGGAGGACAGCCCGGATGCCGATTCGGCGCTCGTCCACTTCGCCGGCACGCTGTCGCCCGGGGAGGCAGCCGTGCTGCGTGCAGCCCTGGACGACGACGCCGAGGATCCGGTCCCCTCGAACGCCTGACCCGGCACCCTCGACGCCGGCCTGATCGGCGGGGTCCGGGGTGCCCGTCCGTCAGAGCATCAGGATGAGCATGAAGCTCATGCCGATGCACATCACCACGTGGCTGAGGTCCTCGAGCCACGGCAGGGCGACCGCTGACTCGACCGTCCCGGCGGGACCCGCCTCACCACCATGGGGGCTCTCGGGATCCGTACCGCCGGCTGCCCCGCTCATGGCGTAGGCCCGCACGTGGGACCCGTGGTGCGACGCGCCCTTGACGGGCGACGCCAGGGTGAAGATCGCCGAGCCCAGGAACACCAGGACCAGGAGGAGGCCGAGGCCCGGATCGAGGTGGGCCCGGCCGGCCGACATCGACATCGCCATGCCGCCGGCCGGCGTCGTCGACGCCACCGCCTGCACCATCGGGAAGCCGTACGTGAGGATCATGGCGAAACTCATCACGGCGTGGATCAGCGCATGGGGCACGTGCGGGCCGTACCGCTGCACCGACTGGAAGCTCCCCACGACGAACCAGACCATCAAGGCGGCGAACACGAGCTGCCAGAACCAGCCGGCCCCGAATCCCCACGCCGGCACGAACATGCCGGCCATGGCGATCCCCATCAGTGCGTGCGACACGTCCACGTCCCGGCCCGAGCGGCGGCGGGACACCACCGAGAGGACGAGGAGCAGCACGCCGTAGCCCGCCACGGCCAGCATCAGCAGCCCGAAGAGGTAGTACAGCCAGGAGGGCGGTCCCATGGTTCCTCAGCCCCCCTGCTCGGCGGCGGCCAGGTCCGCTGTCATGGTGAGCACCCTCGAGCTGGTCTCGGGCAGGGGCCAGTAGATCAGGGTCAGCACGATGACCAGGAGTCCGGAGTTCGGGTCGGTCGCCCCGCCGGCGAGGATGCCGCCGAAGTTCTGCACGGCCACCCAGATGGCGGCGAACACCACCAGGGCCACCACCAGGGTCACCTGTCGGGCGCCCACGGGTAGGAACACCCCCGCGGCGACGACCACGCACACAGCGGCCAGCAGGACCGCCGCCGGCGTCCCGTGGTGGAGGAGGAACGACTCGGAGATCCGATCCACGTGGCCGAGCCAGCCCGGCTGACCGTTGTCCACCTTCGCCACCAGATCGTGCAGCGCCTGGGGCGAGCGGCCCGACCCCACCAGGGCCAGCACGGCCAGCAGTCCCCACACCGCGACCCAGATCCCCCGGGCGACGGCGACACCCACCGTGCGGGCGGCCACGAACGGCCGGTCCGAGCCCTCGCTGGGCCACAGCAGGATCGCCAGCACCGCATAGAAGAGCACGCCACCCGGCCCTCCGCCGAACGGTGTCGCGGCACCCTGGAAGATCCCCCCGGACCCCTCACCGAACCACCAGACGCCGAGCGCCCACGCGATCGAGAGGGCCAGTGCCGGCTTGAGGGTCCGTCGGTAGACGATGCCGAAGGCGATCAGGAACTGGACGGTGGCGAAGGCGGTGTCGGTGAGGATCGGCTGGTGGTAGACGATCGATCCGTTCCACGTGATGGTGCGGGCCACCCATCCCGGATTGCCGGCGGCCATGCCGCTGATCATGCCGCTGAACCCGTTGGATCCCCGGGTGAACATGAACGGCTGGAGCTGCAGCACCGCGTCCAGCAGCCAGACCGTGGCGAGCAGGAGCTGGAAGGTCCGCTGGAGGTCCCTCGGCGGCACCGACGCGCCGACCGGCGACGGCACCGTCGTCACGGTCCCCTTCGGGATCCTGTCCTCGTCAGCCTCGGTCACTGCGGTCATCCGTCCACCCGTCGTTGCTGGGCAGAATTACTACCACTCGTAGTAGTTGAGGACAAGCGCTGGGCGTTCCCGGTCGCCCACCGCTCGGAACCGCCGGTCCGCGGTGCCGGCGGAAGCGGCCGGGACGGCCGGTCAGCCCACGTTGTGGGACTGCGAGAAGGTGACGGTCTTCGAGCCGAAGCGGGTGGTGACCACGAAGTGCCACGTGCCCGGCGACAGGACGACGATGTCACTGAAGTGCCCGGGGCCGAAGTCGAGCTGGCGCAGCGTGGTGAGGGGTGCGCCCAGCGGACCGGCGACAACCAGGGGATGGACCGTGGCCAGTTGGTCCGGCGTACCGGAGAAGACCAGGTGCCACTGATTGACCCCCACGGTTCCCGGGTCGAAGTAGCTCTCGACTGATCCGCCGTCGGGCAGCGGGGTCGTCACGATCGACGGCAGCTGCGGTAGCAGCGCCTGCCCCCGGGCGGGCGAGACGATCTGGCTGACCACGGTGAGTCCCGCGAACAGGACGAGGGGGAGCAGGACGGAGAGCACCACGCCCCAGCGCCCGGTCAGGCCACGACCGCCGCGGACCCCGTCGAGCCCCGAGCGACCGAGCCGCGCCAGGCGCAGACTGTTGAGGACCACCAGGACGCTGGACACGCCCATGGCCAGTGCGGCGACGAGCGGGTCGAGGAGCCCGAAGGCCGCCAGAGGCAGGGCCGCGACGTTGTAGCCCATCGCCCACCCGAAGTTCTGCACGATCACGGCGTAGGTGGACCGGGCCATCCCCACGGCCGCCGGGATGCCCTGCAGGTCGTTGCCGAGGAGTGCCACGTCGCTGTTGGCCAGCGCCGCCTCGGATCCGCTGCCGATGGCACAGCCGACCTCGGCCGCCGCCAGCGCCGGCGCGTCGTTGACACCGTCCCCGACCATGAGGACGCGGCGACCGTCGTCGCGCAGGGCCGAGAGGGCTGCAACCTTGTCGGCCGGACTCAACGCACTGCGGGCATCCGTGACCCCGAGCTGGCCGGCAACGTGGTCGACCGCCGGCGCACTGTCCCCACTCAGGATGGTGGCGTGGAGATCGAACTCGGCCAGGTGGGCCATGGTGGCCACCGCCTCGGGGCGAAGCGGCGTCGACACGGCGACGACGCCGAGCACCTCGGCGTCCCGCTGCACGACGACGACGGTCTCACCCCGGGAGTGGCCGCGGTCGACCGCGGAAGCGAGCACCGGCACCAGGTTCCCGGGGACGACCCGGCCCACCTCGACGACGGCACCGTCCACCGAACCGGAGACGCCCACACCGGCCACCGCCTGCACATCGGTGGCCGTGGGCACCCGGAACCGGCTGTCCGCCTGTGCCGCCGCGGTGCGCACGGCGGTGGCGATCGGGTGGTCGCTGCCGGCCTCGACGGCGGCGGCCAGTGCCAGGACACCGTCCGGGTCGTGGCCGGGCGCGGTGACCACGTCGGTGACCTCGGCGAAGCGCTCGGTCAGCGTCCCCGTCTTGTCGAGGGCCACCCAGTCGACGTGGGCCAGCCGCTCGAGCGCGTCGCCACTGCGGACGAAGATCCCGAGAGCGGAGGCCCGCCCACAGCCGACCATCATGGCGACGGGTGCGGCCAGACCCATGGCACAGGGGCACGCCACGAGCAGCACGGCCAGCGCCGACAGCACCGCCCGCCCGAAGTCGCCCGCCACGGCCCACCACACGAGGAAGGTGGCGATCGCCCCGAGGATGACGGCGGGCACGAAGACCGCACTGATGCGGTCGGCGATCCGCTGGAGTGGCGCCTTGTCCCGCTGGGCCTCGTCGACCAGCCGCTGCAGGCGGGCCAGCACCGACTCGGCGGCCACCGCGCCCACCCGCACGACGAGGACCCCGCTGCCGTTGCGCGTCCCACCGGTCACCTGGTCACCGGGCGACCGGTCGACGGGCAGCGGCTCGCCCGTGAGCATCGACTCGTCGACGGCCGACGCCCCGGTGACCACGACTCCGTCCAGCGGGAGCGCCTCACCCGGCAGCACCTTGACGAGTGCACCGACCGGGACGGTCTCGGGGGCCACCAGCTCTCCGTCGTCCGTCGCCGCCTTCACCAACCGCGCGGTGGGCGGCCGCAGCGACAGCAGCGAGTGCAGGGCGGCGGACGCCCGCTCCCGCACCCGGGCCTCGATGGCCCGACCGGTCACGAGGATCGCCACGATGACCGGGGCCATGACCCCGTGGAGCCTCGCGGCGAAGACACCGCTGCCCCCCAGGTGGACATGACGGCCGCCGAGGGCCACGGCCTCGACCAGGGTGACCGCCAGTGCCGCCAATGTGCCGAGGGCGATCAGGGTGTCCATGTTCGTCGCCCCGTGGCGGGCCAGGCGGGCGGCGTTGCGGAGGAACGGCCACCCCCCGCCGATCTCGACGGCGACGGCGAGGACCAGGACGATCCAGCTGGCGGTGGCCGTCTCGGGGGCGAACAGGGCCACACCGAGCGCGGCGAGCGCCAGGGGCCACGAGATGACCAGCCGGACCAGCCAGTGGTCGGGGTCGGACACCGCGACCGACGCCACGTCCTCGACCACCGGCTCGGCGGCGTAGCCGACGGCGGTGACCGCGGCGCACAGCTCGTCGTCGTCCACCAGCTGGGGGTCGTAGGAGACGAACGCCCGGTGGGTGGCCAGGTTCACCGACGCGCTGGCCACCGCCGGGAGCTTGTTGAGGGATCGCTGGATCCTCGTGGCGCACGCACTGCAGTGCATGCCGCCGAGTTCGAGTTCGACGGTGGCGAAATCGACCTCGGGCTCGGGACGCGTCTCCGTGGGGATGGTCACCATGGGACGCGCACGACGTCAGCCAGCCGGAGTGGCCACGTACCCGGCTTCGGCGACGACCGCGGCGAGCGCGTCGACGTCGATGGTCGAGGGATCGAAGGTGACGACCGCACGTGCGGCGTCCAGGTCCACGGTGGCGGTCGTCACACCGGCCTGCTCCTCCAGCGACTCCTGGACGTTCGCCACGCACGAACCGCAGTGCATGCCTTCGACCCGGAATTCGACACTGGTGGTGGCAGTGGCGCCCGCTGAGTCCCCGGGCTGCACGTCATGGTCGCTCGTCACGTGGAACAGCGTAACGGGTGGAGCCCCACGGCATGGCGGCAGGCCGGCGGCCCATCCCTCCCGTGGTCGACGGCCCGCCGGCTCCGACCGCGCCCGGTCCCCACCGCGACCCTGGGGGGACGTCACGGTTCCCGCCGGCGGACGGTACGGTTTGGGCATGCCGTACCGCCGTGGCCGCCGCCTCGACACGCCCTGGGAACAGCCGATGGGCGACCGATCCCCCGATGGTGGCGTCGGGATGCGACAGGGGTGTCCGTGGCGGTAGCGGCCCAGGAGCCCGTGTCCACGGTCGAGCTCGAGCTCGCCATCGAGGGGATGTCCTGTGCCGCCTGTGCGGCGCGCATCACCAAGAAGCTGAACGGGCTCGACGGGGTGTCGGCGACCGTCAACTACGCCACCGACCGGGCCGTCGTGCTCGCTCCGGTCGACCTGCCGATGCAGGTCGTCCTCGACGAGGTCGAACGGGCCGGCTACCGGGCGGAGCCCCTCGCCCCGGATCCGTCCGAAGAGGAGGAAGGCGCACGCGAGGACGTCCGGGTCCACCTGCTCGGACGCCGGTTGCTCGTGGCGGCCGTCCTCTTCATGCCGCTCTGCGATGCGTCTCTGGTGTTCTCCCTCATCCCCGTCTCGCGGTTCCACTACTGGCAGTGGGTCATCGTGCTCCTGGCCGCACCCGTGGTCGTCTGGGCGGCCTGGCCGATCCACGCCGCGGCGCTGCGTGCAGCGCGGCACGCCACGAGCACCATGGACACGCTGGTGTCCCTCGGGATCCTGGCCTCGACCGGTTGGTCGCTCTACGTGCTGTTCTTCCTCCATCACCCGGGGCCGGTCGAGTCGGGCTTCGCCGTCGTGACCCACCCGTCCAACGGGGCCCTCTACCTCGATGTCGCCGCCGGGGTGACGACGTTCCTGCTGGCCGGTCGCTACTACGAGGCGGTGGCCAAGCGCCGCACCGGGGACGTGCTCCGGAGTCTGGCGGCCACCGGGGCGAAGGACGTGTCGCTGCTGGGCGCCGGGGGAACCGAGGCACGCGTACCCGTCAGCCGCCTCCGAGTGGGGGACCGCTTCGTGGTGCGATCCGGCGAGAAGATCGCCACGGACGGCACCGTCGAACGGGGCGGTGCCAGCATCGACCGGAGCCTCCTGACCGGCGAGTCGGTACCGGTGGAGGTCGGCTCCGGGGACCGGGTGGTCGGCGGCACCATCGCGCTCGGGGGCACCTTGACCGTGGTCGCCACCGCCGTGGGGACGGGTACCCAGTTGGCCCAGATGGTGCGCCTGGTGGAAGAGGCCCAGAACGAGAAGGCGTCGGTCCAGCGACTGGCCGATCGGATCGCCGCGATCTTCGTGCCGGGCGTCCTGGTCATCGCCGCGCTCACGTTCGTCGGATGGGCCGGGTCCGGGAGCTCGACCCAGCAGGCATTCAGTGCCGCACTCGCCGTCCTCATCATCGCCTGTCCCTGCTCGCTCGGGTTGGCCACCCCCACCGCGCTGTTCGTGGCGTCGGGCCGGGGGGCCCAACTCGGGATCTTCATCAAGGGCTACCAGGCCCTCGAGCGCTCCCGGGTGGTCGATGTCGTGGTCCTGGACAAGACCGGGACGGTCACCGAGGGCTCGATGCAGGTGGCGGACTTCACGGCCCTCCCCGGAGTGGACCGCACCGGCCTCCTCCGCCAGATCGGCACCGTGGAGCTGGCCTCCGAACACCCGGTCGGATCAGCGATCGCTGCGTTCGCGGCCACCACCTCCGGCACGCTCGGGGCGGTGGACGGCTATGCGCCCCTACCCGGACTCGGGGCCGAAGGGGTCGTGGACGGGCACCAGGTCGTCCTCGGGAGTTCCCAGCTGTTCGCCACCCGGGGCGGGGACGTCCCCGGTGAGATCGAGGGAGCCCGGACCTCCTGGGAGATGTCCGGCCACACCACCATCCTGGTGGCCGTCGACGGTGCGGTCGTCGGTGCGCTCGCCCTGGCCGACACGGTGAAGCCGTCAGCGGCCCGTGCGGTCGAGGAGCTCCACGCCATGCGGCTCCGCTGCATCCTGCTGACCGGGGACAACCGCGGGGCGGCCGAGGCGGTCGCCGACGCCATCGGGGCGGACGAGGTGGTGCCGGACGCCCTGCCGTCCGAGAAGGTGGACCTGATCCGCCGCCTCCAGAGCGAGGGTCGGACCGTGGCCTTCATCGGCGACGGGGTCAACGACGGGCCGGCACTGACCCAGGCGGACCTCGGTCTCGCCGTCGGTACCGGAACCGACGTGGCCATCCACGCCGCGGACATGATCCTGCTCAGTGACAGCCTCACCGTGGTGCCGACGGCGATCGGGCTGGCCCGACGGACGCTCCGCACCATCCACGGGAACCTGGTCTGGGCCTTCGTCTACAACCTGGCGGCCATCCCGTTGGCCGCGGCCGGGCTCCTCAATCCCCTGATCGCCGGTGCGTCGATGGCCCTCTCGTCGTCGTTCGTCGTCTGGAACAGCTCCCGCCTGCGGAAGTTCGGAACCCCGGACAGGGGTGACCACGGCCGGGTGGTCGACACTCCGTCGGTGGCGGCCGGGTCCGCCGCCGTGGCGCCCTGATCCGGGACGACACGGAACGACCCCCTGAGCCGCCGCCGGCACCCGCCCTACCGGGAAGTGAGCGAACGCTCCGCCGAGCGGTGGTCGACGCCCTCACGGATCATGGGCAGGAGCTCCTTGCCGAACTCGAGTGCATCGGCCATCGGGTCGAAGCCCTTCAGCAGCAGCGTGGTGCAGCCCAGGTCGTAGTAGCGCAGCATGGCCTCGGCCACCTGCTTGGGGGTGCCCACCAGGGCCGTCGAGTTTCCGGCCGCCCCGGTCAGGTTGGCCACCTTCATCCAGAGCCGCTCGTCGTAGACGTCACGTTCGGCGGACATGGCGATCAGGCGCTTCCGGCCCACTGAGGTCGTCCCTTCGGTCGCACCGCCGACGGAAAGGGTGGCAGTGGCCGCCCCACCCAGTCCCCGGTAGGAGTCATGGTCGGCCGCGCGCTCCTTGGCCAGCTCGATCCGCTCGGCCGTCTGCTCGGCGATCCACTCCGCCCTCTCCCACGCCTCGCCCTCCGTTTCGGCGATGATCGGACGTAGGGAGATGCTGTAGCGGAGGGACCGGCCGGCCCGCTGTGCCACCGCACCGATGGCCTGCATCCGTTCGGCCACCGCCGCCAGGGGCTCGCCCCAGAAGGCGTAGACGTCGGCCTCCACCGCGCCCACGGCGATGGCGGCGGGCGAGGCCCCGGCGAAGTAGAGCGGGATCCCTCCGGGTGACACCGGCTTGACCGAGGTGAACGCGCCCTCGTAGCGGAAGAACTCACCTTCGAAGTCGAACGGCGCATCGGCCTCCCACATCCGGCGCACGATGGACATCACCTCACCCGTCCGGCGGTAGCGGTCGTCGTGAGGGACGAAATCTCCCTCGCGCCGCTGGTCGGCCTCGTCGCCGCCGGTGATGAAGTGGATGCCGATCCGTCCCCCACCGGTCAGGTGGTCGAGCGTGGCCGCCTTGCGGGCCAGCAACGCGGGCTGGACGAAGCCGGGACGATGGGCCACCAGCACCTTCAGGTGCTCTGTGGCGTGGAGCACTGAGGAGGCCACGGCCCACCCCTCGGGGCCGACCGCCCCGTAGCCCACCAGCACCCTGTCGAATCCTGCCTGCTCGTGGGCACGGGAGATCGCCGACAGGTAGTCCGGCTCGATGACGGGACCGTCCACCCAGTCGACGACCGGTCCGTCGACCAGCGGTCCCTTGATCTCGGAGGCATCTCTCGTGCCCACCATCCCGACGATCTCCACGGGCATGGAACGTCCCTTCTCACGGTGTCGGCTGATCCCGCTGCGGGCAGGTCACCCGGCACCAACATCGACACAATCCGGTCCGTTCCTTTAGGAAGGGCCCCGGAGTTACGATACCTGTACATGGTCGCCCTGCACCTAGCCTCACCCGTGTCCGGCAACAGGAGCGCGGCCCGACCCGACCCCCAGGACGCCCGCTGGACCTGTGCCCTGGTCAACAACATGCCTGACGGGGCGTTCGCCCAGACCGAGCGGCAGTTCCTCGAGTTGCTCGACGTGGGCTCAGGCGCTCAGGGGCTCGATGTTCGCCTCTACACGATGGCCGGGGTCACACGGGGCAGGGACACGGCGCGACGGATCGCCGAGCGCTACACACCCTTCGCCGACCTGTTCGGCCATCCGCCCCGGCTGCTGATCGTGACCGGAGCCAACCCGGTGGAGCCGGTTCTGGAGGACGAGGCCATCTGGACGGACATGGTCCACCTCCTCACCTGGGCCAGCCACGCCGTGCCGTCGATGCTCCTGTCCTGCCTGGCCGCCCATGCCGCCCTGACGGTGTACGACGGACTTCCCCGGAAGCCGCTCCCGGGGAAGTGCACCGGCGTATTCACCCAGCAGGTAGACCACCGTGATCCACTGACGGTCGGCCTCGTCCCGAACCCGGTGCTCCCCCACTCCAGGCTGAACACGGTGCCGACCCACCTGGTGCGGGCGGCCGGCTACCAGGTCCCCCTGCGATCGGACGAGGCCGGCTGGAGTGTGGCCACCCGAAGGGTGGCCACGTCCCACGTCGTGCTGATCCAGGCCCATCCGGAGTACGGGCCGACCAACCTCCTCCGCGAGTACCAGCGGGACGTACGGCGGTACGTCCGCCACGAGCGGGACCGGCCCCCCGTCCTCCCCCAGAGCTGTTCGGCGCCCGAGGACAGGCGACGGTTGGAAGAGTTGCAGCAACGGCTCACCTCCGGGGAGCGGGACCCGGTGCTGGTCGAGTCGTTCCCGTTCGCCGACGTCGAGGCCAGGGCCCCGTGGTCATGGCGGACGACCGCCGAGCAGCTCTACGCCAACTGGCTGGCCAACGTACCGGCCGGAGTCCGGTGAACCGTGCGTGACGAGACGATTGCCATCCATGGCGGCTACGTCCCCGACGGCACCCGGGCCGTGGCCGTGCCGATCTATCAGACCGTGGCCCACGACTTCATCGATGCCGAGCATGCCGGAGCCGTGCTCGATCTGGATATTCCCGGATTCCACTACAACCGGATCAACAACCCGACCAACGACGTGCTGGAACAGCGCATCGCCGCTCTGGAGGGAGGGACGGCCGCACTGGTGGTCTCGTCGGGCATGGCCGCCGTCAGCTACGCCGTCCTCACGGTGGCCACCGCCGGGTCCAACCTGGTCGTGGCGCCCCAGCTCTACGGGGCGACGTTCACCTACTTCGCCCACGTCCTGCCCACCCTCGGGATCGAGGTCCGGTTCGCCGCCGACGACCGGGCCGAATCCCTTGCCTCCCTCATCGACGACCGGACCTGCGCGGTCTTCTGCGAGTCCATCGGCAACCCGGCCGGCAATGTCGTCGATCTCGAGGCGGTGAGCGCGGCGGCCCATGGCGGCGGCGTTCCCCTGATCGTCGACAACACGGTGGCCACACCCCTCCTGCTGAAGCCGATCCGCCACGGGGCCGACGTCGTGGTCCACTCACTCACCAAGTTCGTGGGGGGACACGGCACCACCCTCGGGGGCGCCATCGTGGACGGTGGGACCTTTCCGTGGACCGAGAACGCCGAGCGCTTCCCCTTGTTCAACCAGCCCGAGCCGGCCTTCCACGACGTCGTCTTCGCTCGGGACTTTCCCGAACGTCCCTTCACGGTCCGGGCCCGGTCGGTGCAGCTCCGCAACACCGGTGCCACCCTGTCGCCACTGGCGGCGTTCCAGCTGCTCCAAGGGCTCGAGACCTTGTCGGTCCGCCTCGTTCGGCACGAGGAGAACGCACGGGCCGTCGCTGACTACCTGGCCCACGATCCCCGGGTGGAGTGGATCAGCTTCGTGGGCTTTCCCGACCACCCCTCGTACACCCTGGCCCAGCGCTATCTACGTGGACACGTCCCATCCATCATCACCTTCGGGGTCGTAGGGGGCTACCGGGCCGGTCTGGCCTTCTTCGACGCCCTGGAACTCTTCAAGCGACTGCTCAATCTGGGGGACGCCAAATCACTGGCCATCCACCCCGCGTCGACCACCCACCGACAGCTGAGCGATGAGGAGCGGGTCGCTGCCGGCATCCGGCCCGAGACCATCCGACTGTCGATCGGGCTCGAGCACATCGACGATCTCATCGACGACCTCGATCAGGCCCTGACCCACGCCACGACCTGACCGTGGTGCCGTCCCCGTGGGCTCTCAGGGCCCGAGGATGACGGTCTCCATGCACGCCTGGGCGTCGAGCACCGCCCGGATTCGGCTGCGGGGCGAGGGGAGGTAGTGGGTGAAGTAGCGGGCCCCCTCGGTGAGCACCCCGAGCACGGAGAGATGGGGCTGGACCCGGCCACATGTGTCGTAGGGATGGAACGCCTCACTGATCGAGACGCTGCCCACCGGGTCGTCGCCGTAGCGCATCTGGGTCAGCCGGCCCGTGGCGTAGAGCTGGGTCAGCAGCGGCGAGCTGGAGCGCTCCAGGGACGGCAGATCCAGGTGGCCGCGAACCACGCCGTTGACCGTGACCGTCGCCTCGTCCCCCAACTGGGTGGAGCGGAGCACCGAGCGACCGCCCGGTGCCCGCAGGACCTCCGGGTTCGGGCCCAGTGACGCCCGGACCACGCCGGCATCGAGCAACGCCAACAGCTGTTGGGACCGGAGCGGCGGCGGTCCGGCATCGATGCGGTTGATGCGACCGCGTACATTGGCCTGGAAGTCGAGGTACGACTCGTGGGTCAATCCACCGAACTCGATCACCCGGCGCAGCTGGTCGCGCAGGATCCGCAGGACCTCGAGGGCCGCCTTCACCGGGCTGCCTCCCACCATGAGAGCCTCCTCGAGATCCGACTCGACCATGTCGTAGAACTGCGCCTGGTAGTCGGCACCCGAGGCGTAGACACGTTCCGTCCCGGCAAACAGGTGGCTGGCCGGGTCGAACCGGCCGTAGACCGCTCCGTAGTCGTCGACCACCGCATCGAAGGTCCCGGCCCGCCAGGCCCTGGTCAGTCGCTGTCGGACATCGTCGGACTCCTCGGGTCCGCTCTCGAGCAGGGCGGCGTGCGTGAGGTACCGGGACTGCATCTCGGCCAACAGGAGCGGCAGGAGGTCGCGCCTGAAGTCCACCTGTAGACGGACCGACGACCCGTTCGGATGGGTCAGCGCAGTGATGGCCTCCGGTGTGCACACCACGGGCTGGTACTCCCCATAGGGATCGGTGCCGTGGGCCGACTTGGCGCAGTAGGGGATGCCCGAACGCGAGTAGAGGTAGATGACCGGCTCGTTCCCGCTGGGAACGTAGCGCTTCCGGTCCCCGACGTCCTCGAAGGTCCCGCCCCGGCCGACGGTCAGCGCTGTCAGGAGGTCGAAGCCGACCAGTCCCATACCGGCGATGGCCACCGGCTCGCCCGGCGCCAGCGAGTCGTTCAAGTACTCGACCGGATAGGGACGGAGGTACCGGTGCCCGGACCGACTCCCGGTGGAGTCCTCGTTCCAGGTGTGGCCCGAGGTCAGGATGACGTGGTCGACGTACAGCGTCCGGCCGTCGTCCAGCACCACGGCCTCCCGACCGGCCACCGAGGTGATGTCCACCGCGGTGGCGTAGTGCCGTACCACCTCAATATTCGGGGGGGCGTTCCTCACGAGGGACTCGTAGAACCACACCAGGTACTCCCCCATGAGGCGGCGGGGCAGGTAGTCGGTGGGTTGGATCGGCCGTCCCTCGGTGCCGACGCGGCACTCGTACCCGTCCCAACGGTAGCCACGCTGGACGGCCCATTCGTAGAGCCCGAGCGCATATGTCGGCTCTTCTGCTGCTTCAGGGGAGGCATACAGGGACAATTGGCCGCACGGGTTATTGAGCACCAGATAGTCGGGCTGATCCTTGGCGTAGACCCCTCCACCGAGGGCTCCCGGTTCGATCACATGCACCCGTACGTTGGTTTCCACCCGGCGGGCGCGGGCGACGGCCCGTTCGAGTACGCACATTCCCCACGAGCCGAGACCCACAATGGCCAGGTCTGTCTGACCCGTACGATCGAGACCCGCGTGCAGGTCACCCATAGGCGGGTATGACAATCGGGCCGCGTCGATCATACGTACAGATGCACCTTCTCTCACCATTTCCTAAAGAACATGCCCACCGGACCGTTCCCACGATTCGCAGTGCATCATCCAGGCTACGGGTCCCCGTGACCGTTCCACAAGACCCTGTCGAAATCACGTCTCCAGCGGTAGAATGAGCCGACGGACAAAGGGGCGTCAGCACAGGACCCCGGCCCCTCTGCGGCTCGGATCGGCCCACGACGGTCCGCATGGGCATGGCTCGGTCCGGGCTGGCCTGAGTCAGGACGAGGGGACGACGGAGGAACAGATGATGGTCGACGTCGATGGGGTGCGCCTGCCCGACAGGGTGCGTCTGGGTCGCCTCGAGGTGCACCGCCTCGGGTTCGGGACCATGCAGCTCACCGGACCCGGCGTCTGGGGACCGCCATCGGACCGCGGCGAGGCGATCTCGGTACTGCGGACGGCGATCGGACTCGGCATCGACCTCATCGATACCGCGGACTCCTACGGACCCGACGTGGCCGAGGACCTGATCCGAGAGGCGCTCCATCCCTATCCCGAGGACCTGGTCATCGCCACCAAGGCCGGGCTGACGCGCCCTGGCCCCGACCAGTGGGCGGAGTGTGGACGCCCCGAGTACCTGAAGCGCCAGTGTGAACGGAGTCTCACCCGACTCGGTCTCGACCACATCGATCTCTTTCAACTGCACCGGATCGATCCCCGGGTTCCTGCCGAGGACCAGTTCGGCGCCCTCAAGGAACTGCGTGACGGAGGGCTGGTCACCGAAGTCGGGCTTTCCGAAGTGAGCGTGGACGACATCGAACGGGCCCGGAGCATCGTGCCGGTCGCCACCGTGCAGAATCAGTACAACATCGCCCAGCGCGGGGCCGACGACGTGATCGACTACTGCGGTCACCATGGGATCGTGTTCATCCCGTGGTTCCCGCTGGGCAGCGGCAGACTCTCCCGGCCCGGAGGACCCCTGGACGCGATCGCCTCGGAGGTGGGTGCCTCGGTGTCGCAGGTGAGCCTGGCCTGGCTCCTCCGTCGATCTCCGGTCATGGTGCCGATCCCGGGCACGTCGTCAGTCGAACACCTGAAGGAGAACTACGGAGCGGGTGGGATCTCGCTTTCCGACGAGCAGTACGACGCCCTCATCGACGCACGGAAGCCCCTGCGCCGGTGGGCCCTGGCCGGTTGACGTGACAGGGTTGCGGTGACCGCTGATCTGGTGATCCGGAACGGTACCCTGGCCGACGGCACGGGAGGACCGCTGCGCCGAGCCGACGTCGCCGTGACCGGCCCGTGGATCACCGAGGTCGGGATTGGACTGGCCCGCGGTCGCCAGGAGATCGATGCCGAGGGGTTGCTGGTCACTCCGGGTTTCATCGACCCCCATACCCACTACGACGGCCAGGCCACCTGGGACCCGTTGCTGGCGCCGTCGTCCCACCACGGGGTGACCACCGTGGCCATGGGTAACTGCGGGGTGGGCTTTGCCCCGGTCGAGCCCGATCGCCATGACTGGCTCATCGCCACGATGGAGGGGGTGGAGGACATCCCGGGCACGGCACTTCACGAAGGCCTGCAGTGGGACTGGGAGACCTTTCCCGAGTACCTGGAGGCCCTCGAGCGGCGGTCCCGGACCATCGACGTCGGGACCCACCTTCCGCATGCCGCCCTCCGGACCTACGTCATGGGCGAGAGAGGAGCGGACGTCGACCAGCACCCCGACCCCGGCGAGCTCGACGCCATGGCCAGGCTCCTCCGCGAGGCCCTCGACGCCGGAGCCCTCGGTGTGACGACGTCGCGCACCGACCGCCACCGCACCAGCACCGGTGAGAACCTGGGAACGCTCCGGGCCCGTGAGTCCGAGCTGATGGCCCTGGCCTCGACCCTCCGGGCAGCCGACACCGGGGTCTTCCAGTTCCTCAGTGACAGCTATCGAACCACCGACGACGACTACGCCCACTCCGAGTTCGCGCTGGTCGGTGCGTTCGCCCGGCGCAGCCGACGACCGGTCAGCTACACCGTCCAACAGGACATCGAGGCCCCGGAGCGGTGGCGGGACCTGATGGCCCTGGCCGAGTCGCTCCAGGCCGAGGGCCTCGACGTCAAGGCACAGGTGGCGCCTCGCCCCATCGGCGTCCTCCTCGGCCTCGAGGCATCGGCCAACGTGTTCACGCCGACGCGCGGGTACGCCAGGATCGCCGGCCTGCCGCTGGCCGAGCGGGTCGCGGCCCTTGGCGATCCCGACCGCCGCCGGAAGATCTTGGAGGGTCACGCACATCTCACCTCCGGCCCCGACGCCTTCGCCGGATACGCCTTCTTCGGCCGCTTCGATGACATGTACGTCCTCGACGACCCGGTGGACTACAACTTCGACGCCTCCCGGTCGGTCGGCGCCCTGGCCCGCCGTACCGGAAAGGACCCGAGGGAGATGGCCTACGACCTGCAGCTGCAGCGCCAGGGACGCCAGCTCATCTACACACCGCTGTTCAATTTCGCCCATCGGGACCTCGGGGCCGTCCGGGAGATGATCACCTCCCCGGCCGCCATGTTCGGGCTGTCCGACGCCGGGGCTCACTGCGGGCAGATCTGTGACGGCAGCATGACCACTACCTATCTGTCGATGTGGGCCCGGGACCTGGCCGGACCGGGCGGTCTGCCGGTGGAGGAAGTCGTGCACCAGATGACCTGCCGGCCCGCCCACCACTTCGGCTGGTTCGACCGCGGGGTGGTCGCCCCGGGGCTTCTCGCCGACCTCAACGTGATCGACCTGGCCGGCCTGGAGTGCGCTCCGCCGGAGATCGTCACCGACCTCCCGGCCGGTGGTCGGCGCCTCCTCCAGGCCGCCCGGGGCTACCGGCGGACGGTGAAGCGAGGCATCGTGACCTTCGAGAACGGAGTCGCGACCGGCGCGCTCCCTGGACGCCTGGTGCGCGGGATGCAGCCCGCGCCGGTCGGATGACCGGGCCCGTCGACGTAGATGTCCTGGCGACCGTGGTCGGACACGCCAGCCTGGTCCCGGACCATCCGGCCGTCCGGGACGGCGACCGTCAGCTGAGCTACGGCGAGCTGGTCGACGAGGCAGGTCGGCTGGCCGGAGGTCTCGATGCACTGGGCGTCAGGCCGGGTGACCGGGTGGCGATCCTTCTCCCCAACTCCGTCGACTTCGTCGTCACGGCGCTCGCCTCCCTGTGGGTCGGCGCCCTCTTCGTCCCCCTGGCCGTGACCGACCCCGAGGCCCGGGTGGACGCCATCGTGGCCGACTGCTCGCCCGTCGTCGTCGTCACCGGACACGGGCATGGGAGCGGGAGCGGGCATGGGAGCGGGCAGATCCCACGGGGGACACCCGTGCGACGGGAGTTCGCCGACATCCTGGGCTCGTCCCCGGCCACCCCACCGACCCACGGGAATCCCGATCGGCCGGCCTACGCCATCTACACCTCGGGGACGACAGGAACACCCAAGGGCGTGGTGATCGGGAACGCCGCCTTCCTGGCCGCCGTCCGCACGACGGCCGAGGTACTGGGGCTCGACCGGAACACCCGGACCCTGTGTGTCTCCCCGTTCCACTTCGACGGGTCGTTTGCCACCCTGTTCCCCACACTTGCCGTGGGCGGGACCGTGGTCATCCGACCCCGCGAGTCCCTGCTCTTCCCGCGGACCTTCTTCCGGGCCGTGCAAACAGAGGGCATCACCTACACCGGATTCTCCCCCAGCTACCTCAAGCTCCTGTTGACCAGCCCCCAGATGACCGGGCTACAGGGAGGAACCCTCGACATCATCGCCCTGGGCGGTGAGGCGGCATCCCTCGCCGACATCCGGGCCGTCTGGTCTGCCGCGCCCCAGGTCCGGGTGTTCAACCGGTACGGGCCCACCGAGACCACCATCGCCGTGACCCACATCGAGCTGACCGAGGAGCTGGTGGCCGACGGCACGGTGCCCCTTGGGCACCCCCACCCCGGTGTCACCTTCCATCTGGTGGACGACGGGGGCCAGACCGTGGATGATCCGGACCAGCCTGGAGAGCTGTACATCGGTGGGGTCCAACTCATGACCGGCTACTGGGGAGCCCCGGAGCTCACCCGGGGGGCCATGCGGACGGATGTCGTCCCCGGCGCGGTCGTCTACCGCACCGGCGACGTGGTCTACCGGAACGCCAGGGGTCACTACGTCTACGTGGAGCGGGCCGACCGGGTGATCAAGCGGTCCGGCGTGCGGATCTCGTTGGTCGAGGTGGCCGACGCCGTCCGCCGCCTGCCCGAGGTGACCGACGCCGCCTGCGTGGTCTTCGACGACGGGGGAGCGGTCGGCATCGCCGCCTTCGTCGTCGCCGATCATCCGATCATCCCGCTGCAGCTCCGTCGGGGCGCGAGCCAGCACCTGCCCGACTCGATGCTCCCCGACCGGATCGAGTGGGTCCCGAACCTCCCACTGACCGCCTCGGGCAAGCTCGACGAGCGAGGTCTGCTCCGGGATGCCGGACTCCGCCCTCCCGGAGCCGAGTCGGCGCCGGTCACCGCCTCCCGCTCGGCCTGATCGGCCGGACCGGCGGCCAGGCACCTCGCCTTCGCCAGGAGGAGCCCAGGACCCAGCGGGTGACGGCATCGCTCCGCCGTTGCAGGGGGGTCATCTCCTCCTCGGCCTGACGTGGGCGTCGGATGGCTAGGGACGGGGAAGCCGGGCGGGGCCTGGCGTTCCCCACCCGGGCCATCCGGACACCCGGACCTTCCACTGCCCCGGAGGCCGTGCCGTCCTGCTCCACCCCCACCAGCTGCTCGGTGGTGCGCTCCAGAAGGGTGCGGTCGTGGCTGAGGACCACCAGAGCTCCCGCCCGCAAGCGACGGAAAGGCGAAGCCGGGCTCGAGCTGCGCTCGGTGTCGGCGCCGGGGCGGCACCATCCAGACCCGCCTGGCCGACCACCACCACGCCGTCCCGTCGGTCCCGACCATCTGGCGGGTGCTGAAGGCCAGGGGCTTCGTCACCCCGCAGCCCCACAAGCGCCCGCGAGCTCCTATCACCGGTTCGAGGCCGACTTCCCGAACGAGTGCTGGCAGGCGGACGTGACCCACGTGGTGGTCGCCGACGACGTGGCGTTCGAGGTCTTCATCATCATCGAACCCCCGTTCTCTTGCTGGTACACAACCCGCGCGTCCGGGTCGTGGACGCAGCCACCGGCGAGCACCATCGGGACTTCATCGTGGACACGTCCAGGGACTACGAGCCCACCGGAGCGCCGAAAGGGCCCACCAGGCCCAAGAGATCGCGATCCGCGAGGATCCGGCTGTTTCCCATGTCTCGCGACATCACAATGGTGGGGCAGGCAGGGATCGAACCTGCGACCGAGGGATTATGAGTCCCCTGCTCTGACCACTGAGCTACTGCCCCGGGTTGCCACGGACCGGGCAGGCAGCGTACCCCCACCGTGGGTCACGCCCCGGCCTGCACCCGGGCGCTGACCGGTCCATCGGGGCCCGGGACCACGACGACGACCGTCGGTCCCCCGTCCGGCGGACGACCGAACGTCGGGGCGGCGATCGGGGTGGTCGGACGGGCGTCGAGGCCCCGGGTGACGAGCTGGTACGCGACGCCGGTCTCCACCGCGAAGGTGAACCCGTCGGACGACCCCTCCACCCGGAGGCGGAAGGGACCCGGCGGGGCCACCGCGGCGACGGCCGTGGCGGCCTGGTCGGTCGCCCGGACGGCCGCCCAACCCGAAAGGGTCGGCGCCGTGCCGTCCATCTGGCCCAGTCCGGCCGCCAGCAGGCCGACCGACAGCGCGGCCAGGCCTCCCACCACCGGCCACCGGTACCAGGCCCCGCCGGCCGCACTGCGCCCGTTGCCGGACGCGACCCGGCGTCGGTGGACGAGCGTGCGCACCACCTCGCCCACCGCGACGACGAACGTGATCCCCACGGCCAGCCCGACCGGCGCCAGCACGACCCCCAGGTAGCCGAGCACCAGGAACTGCGACGTCGGGATCGACGCCACCGTCACCGCGGCACCGACGGCCTGCACCAACGTCAGGGCCGCCAGGGCGGCCAGTCGGGACCGCCCGGTCACTCCGGCAACGACGGCGGTCGCCGCCATCATCCCGAGGACCGCCAGGCCCCACCACTCGGGACCCTGGACCAGGTCGGCCACCCCGTAGAACTGGGCCAATCCCCCACCGGTGGGCAACGGATGGAGCCAGTCGGGCGGCAGTCGGGTGGCCCCACCCAGGGCCCGCAGCGCCCCCGTCATGCCGATCGTCGGCCCCGCCCGGCTCGCCCGGGCCAGGAGGCTGAGGTTGCCCGGGGCACCGGTGAGCTGCTGGACCACCGGAGCCGCCCACACCACCGCCCCCACCGAGCCTCCGACCACCAGCCACCTCCATTGGAACGCACTCTTGCGCCGGGCCAGCACGAGGCCCAGCACCGGCGCCACGACGCACAGGGCCAGGGCTGGAGGCGCGTAGGCGGCCTGTGCCTGGACGGCGACACTGGCCACCACGACGGTCACCGGCCACCAGCGGAAGTGACCGGTGGCCACGGCCAGGGCGGTGGTGAAGACGGCCAGCAGGAAAAGGTCGGCGAACCACACGTTCCACACGGGGTCGAGGACGACTTCGGGACGCACGAGCGCGACGACCAGGACCGCTCCCGCCGTCGCAGCCCCTCCCCGCCACCCCGCCACCGACCAGGCCGCCTCGACGGACAGGGCGATGGCCACCACGGCGGCCAGCACCGAGCCCCACAGGGCCCCCTGGGACGGGTCGATGCGCACCGGCACGGCCAGGATCCAGCTCTGCAGGGGACCGGGGCCGAACACCGCACGGGATCCGACCGACACGGCCATCTGGTGGCCGACCAACGGCGAGTGCGACGAGAAGACCTGGTAGCTGCGCAGGGCCAGATCGGCGTTGTCGAACAGGGGGCGCCATCCCCGGGCCAGCTCGACGGCGGCCAGGACGACCAGGGGGACGTCGGCGACCAGGTGGCACACGATGCGCACCCACGTGTCGGACCGTCCCCGGGGTGCGTCGGTCTGAGGATCCGCCTCCGGGCCGGCCTCCGGAACCGGCGTGTTCCGCACCACCGTCGGAGTCGACTGCACGTGGGCATTCTCGCCGCTCGGTCCCCTTCCGGCCAGCGCCCGACCGGGGCCGTCCCCCGGCTACGAGGTGGCCGTCTCCAGGCGGTCCTGCAGCAGCACGGCGAACCGGTCGGCGGCGGACGGGTCGGCGGGGAGGAAGAAGGCCGGTTCGGCCAGTTCCGCCTCGAGCACAGCGTCGGTGCCGTCGTCCCGGGTGACCAGGTCGAAGCGAGCGTAGAGCAGAGGCCGGGTGATCCCGAAGCGGTCGGCCACCAACCGACCCACTGCGGTCGACGCCGCGTCCACCACGCTCCGCTGGGACGCAGTGAGGACCTCGGGCGTCAGCCGTTCCGTGTAGCTCCCTCCGACCTGGCCTCCCCCGAGCCGGAGGATCGGCCCCTTGCGCGCCGCATGTGAGAATTCTCCCCCGAACACCAGCGCACTGACCTCACCCCGTGTGGACACCGAGGCGACGGCCGGCTGGACGAGCACCCCGGTACCCGCGTCGAGGATCTCGTGGGCCAGTGCGGACGCCGCCGGATCACCGGAGGCGAACCGCCCGGTCCGCTGGCTGCCCGCCGACACCACCGGCTTCACCACCGTCTCGCCGTCGAGGGCGGCGAGGGCGTCGGCCACGGCCTCCCGGGAGTCGCACACGGCCGTCGCGACCACCGGAACACCGGCTGCCGCCAGGTCGAGCAGGTACCGCTTGTCGAGGTTCCAGTCGATGACCGGCGCCGGATTGTGGAGGATGCCGAGGGCACCCACCCGTCGGAGCCACGTCCGGTAGTCGTCGAGGCGGGCGAGGTAGTCCCACGTCGACCGGACGACGACCAGGTCGTACTCGTTCCAGGCCACCTCCGGGTCGGACCAGTTGCGGTGGTCGAGGTCGATCCCGACCGCCGCACAGGCGGCTTCGTGGAGCGGACGGTCGACGTCGGCGTCACACACCCATCCGGCGGAGGTGGTGGCGAACGCCACCCGACCGGTCACTGGTGGTGCGGGGGACGCTCGTGCCGCTGGCGCTCGGCCCAGCAGCGGTCGCAGTCCTCGCACGAGGCCCGGCCCTCACCACCGCCCCGGTGGATCCCCGGATGACCGCAGTAGGGGCACCGTTGCGCTGTCGACATCACCGTGCCCATTCCTCCGCCGATGGCCCTGTGCCGATCCTCCGCCGATGGCTCCGGGGGTGAGACTCGAACTCACAACCCTCTGATTAACAGTCAGATGCTCTGCCGATTGAGCTACCCCGGAAACGGTCCGTGCCCACCTCGTCGACCATGAGCCCGGCGACGGCGTGCCAGTGGAGATTAGCCGGTCCCCGAACCGCCCAGCGTCGCAGATGCACGGTGGCCCGAACCGCGACATGATGTCCCCCGTGAAGCTCCGCATCGCCGCCTCGGCGGCCGTCGCCACCGGATGCGCCGTCGGGATCGCCCGGTCCCGTCGGACCCGCCTGCGCGTCGTGGCCCCGGACGGCTCGACCGTCCGCGCCCGGTCCGGCGGAGCCCGATCGGCCCCGACGACCAAGGTCCGGGCCGTCCTGGTGCTCTCGGGCCTGCGGGCCCGGGACGCGCTCGGAGTCCTCGGGGGCTGGCGGGACGGGGAGGACGCCGCGGACGCCCTGGTCATCGAGATGACCAGCGACCTGGCCGCCGTCATCAACGAGCGCAGCTCACAGGCCGTCTGACCCCGGTCCCCCGGCCGTCCGACCCCCGTCTCGACGGGGTGGAGCGGGCCCTGGCCGCCGCCGGCTGCGTGGCCGCCGACGAGGAGGCGGCCGAACTGGTCGCCCGGGCCGCCGACGACGACGAACTCGCCTCCCTGGTGGCCCGCCGGGTCTCCGGCGAGCCACTGGCCTGGATCACCGGATCGGCCCCGTTCTGCGGCCTCGACATCGTGGTCGAGCCCGGGGTGTACGTGCCCCGCTGGCAGTCCGAGCCCCTGGCCCGACGCGCCGCCGACCTGCTCCCGGTCGAGGGCACCGCCGTCGACCTGTGCACCGGTTCGGGTGCCGTCGCCCGGGTGCTCGGCACCGCCCGACCGGCGGCCCGGGTGGTGGGCACCGACCTCGACCCGGTCGCCCACCGCTGCGCCCTGCGCAACGGGGTCGACGCCCGGTTGGGCCACCTGTTCGACCCGCTGCCCGTCGACCTCCTCGGCGCCGTCGACGTGGTCGTCGGCGTGGTGCCCTACGTGCCGACCGACGCGCTCCACCTCCTCCCCCGCGACGTGGTCGCCTTCGAGCCGGGGGCCGCGCTCGACGGCGGTGAGGGCGGGACGGTGGTCGTGGCCGAGGTCATCGTCGCCAGCACGGGGTGGCTGCGGTCCGGAGGTTGGCTCCTGCTCGAGGTCGGTGGCGACCAGATCGCACCCGTCCGCCAACTCTTCGACTCGGCCGGCTTCGTGGACGTCTCGGTGCTGACCGACGGGGACGGGGACCCGCGGGCGGTCGAGGGCCGCGTCGTCGGGACCGCTCGGGGTCAGGCCTCTTCGAGGTAGTCGCGCAGCAGTTGCGCCGACTCGGGCCGGCGCAGTTTGGCCAGGGTCTTGGCCTCGATCTGGCGGATCCGCTCCCTCGTCACCCCGAAGGCCCGGCCGACCTCCTCCAGGGTCCGGATCTTGCCGTCCTCCAGGCCGAAGCGCAGGCGCACCACATCCTGCTCCCGGGGCGTGAGGTGGGCGAGGGCGTCCCGCAGTGCGCCATCCAGCATCAGCCGTGTGGCCGCATCGCCGGGCACGACCGCCTCGCGGTCCTCGATGATGTCGGACAGGCTGAAGTCCTCCTCGTCACCGATGGGCTGCTCGAGGGAGATCGTGTCCTGGTTGATCCGCAGGATCTCCCGCACCCGCTCGACCGTGAGGTCGACCAGGTGCGCGAGCTCCTCGGTGGTGGGCTCCCGTCCGGTCTCCTGGTGGAACTGCCGCTGGGCCCAGACCACCTTGTGGATGGTCTCCACCATGTGGACGGGGATCCGGATGGTGCGGGCCTGGTCGGCGATGGCCCGGGTGATGGCCTGGCGGATCCACCAGGTGGCGTAGGTGGAGAACTTGAAGCCCTTGGTGTGGTCGAACTTCTCCACGGCCCGCATCAGGCCGAGGTTCCCCTCCTGGATGAGGTCGAGGAAGGCCAGGCCCCGGTTGCGGTAGCGCTTGGCGATGGACACGACCAGGCGGAGGTTCGCCTCGATGAGGGCCTCCTTGGCCTCGTGGCCCTGGCGGACGAGCCGCTGGTCGGCCCGGCGCTCGGCCCCGGACCGGCCGTTCCCGAGCTCGTCGGCGACCAGGCGGGCCTCGGCCTCGGTGCCGGCCAGGATGCGCTCGGCAAGCTCCACCTCGAGGGCGGCGTCGAGCAGCTTCACCTTGCCGATCTCCTTCAGGTACATGTGGACCGGGTCGGCCGCCGACCCCCGGAAGCTGTCGGGCTCGGAGATCGGGGCGGCCGGGACCCGTGCCGGCCGCGACCGCTTGTCGGGGGCCTTGGCCGGCTCGGCCGGCTCGGTCGGGACGGCGACCAGGTGGGGGGCCGTCTCGACGTCGCCGTCGCGGGGCGCCATCGGCACGATCGTCGTCACCCCCGTGTCGTAGGTGAACTCGATGCCTGCGCCCCGGATGCGCTCGACCACCCCCGTGATGAGGTCGGCACTCAGCTCCACCGAGCGCAGCACCTCGACCACGTCGTCCTGGGTCAGACCGCCGGCCAGCCGCCCCTTGGCGATCAGTGCGTCGAACTCCTCGGTCGGCAGGGTGTCGAGGACCGGCCCGATCAACAGCTCCTCGGAGGAGTCGGTCTGCCCCTCCTCCTCGATCGCCACGGCGTCGACGTGGGCGCCCGCGTCCGACGACAGCGGCAGACCGACCGGTGACCCCACCTCGGTCGGGATCGACGGGTAGAGCGGCACGACCTTCTTCGCGTTCATGCGACCTGCCCGGAACCGCGGGGTTGCTCCCTCACGACCAGCCACGCTACCAACCGTCGTGCCGCCTCCGCGGCGGTGGTCGATCCGTCCAGGTCCTGGAGCCATCCGGCCACGTCAGCGGCCTCCTGCATGGCCCCGGGCGAGGTCCGGGCCTCGACGGTGAGCACGGGCAGCTCGCGACGGACGGCGTCGCGGACGAGCTGGACCACGACCTCGTCGGGCTCGGCTCGCGGCTCCTCCACGGTCAGCCGGACGAGCAGGGCCTGGACCGGGCCCGAGGCCCCGTCGATGGCCTCACCGAGGTCGTCGGCGTCGACGAGGGCCTCGAACGCGGCCCGTTGCACCGGATCGGAGAAGAGGGCGGGCTCGAGCCGCTCACCGACGTCCTCGGGACGGTGGATGGCCAGGCGCAGCGCCTCGAGGCCGGGGCGGAACTCGGTCCGCGGTCCCCGTCGGGGCCGCGCGGCCGGGCCGGGGCCGTCCTCCCACTCGTCCCACTCCGGCTCCGGTCCCGGGTCGTCGGGCCCGTCGTAGCCGCGCGGGTCCCGGTCGACCGGCAGGGGTGCGGGCCGGGTCGGTGCCCGCTCCGAGCCGGCGGGAGGGGTGCGGGGACCCTCGCGGCGGATCCGCTCGAGTCGGTCACGCAGAGCGGCGGGCTCGAGCCGGCAGCGCTCGGCCACCTGCATGACGTAGGGGTCGCGCACGAAGTCGTCCGGGTGCTCGGCGATGGCGGCGAGGGCGTGGTCGGCGGCCCGGGCCCGGCCCTCCGGCGTGGTGAGGTCCCCGGCGTCGAGGATCCGCTCCAGGCGGAACTGGAGGAAGGGCTTGGCGCCCGAGACGGCCTTCCGGAGCGCCTCGGGATCGGTGCGGGCCAGGTCGGCCGGATCCGAGCCGGTCGGCAGGGCGGCGACGGCCACGTCGATCTCGAGCTTGCGCTCCCACTCGTAGAAGCGGCCGGCAGCCGACTGGCCCGCGCCGTCGGCGTCGAAGGCCAGGACCACCCGGGTGGCGAAGTTCTTCAGTAGCTTCACGTGCTCCTCGGCCAGTGCCGTGCCGCACGTCGCCACGGCCCGGGGCACCCCGGCCTCGAAGAAGCCGATCACGTCGGTGTAGCCCTCGCACACCACGACCTCACCCGAGGCGATGACGTCCTTCTTCGCCCAGTTGAGGGCGTAGAGGGTGCGGCGCTTCGAGTAGATCGGCGTCTCGGTGGAGTTCTTGTACTTGGCCGGGTCGCTGCTGCCCGGCAGGATCCGGCCGCCGAGGGCGACCGGGTTGCCCGACGGATCGCAGATCGGGAACAGCACCCGGGCCCGGAAGGCGTCCTGGAGCCGGCCGCGCTTGTTGACGAAGCCCAGGCCCGACCCGGTGGCGATGTCCTCGCTCACGTTGAGCGCGGTGCAGAGCGTGTCCCACCCGTCGGGGGCCCAGCCGAGGCGGAACCGCCGGACGATGTCCCCGTCGTAGCCCCGGCTGCGCAGGTAGTCCCGGGCCGGACCGCCGTCGCTCCCGGTCAGCAGCCGCTGGTGGTACCACTCGGTCGCCTGCTCCATGACGTCGAGGAAGACCTTGCGCCGCTGGCTGTCCCGCCCGGCGTTGCCGTCCTCGCGGATGGTGATGCCGGCCTTGTCGGCCAGGCGTCGTACGGCGTCGACGAAGTCGAGGTGCTCCATGGCCCGCACGAAGCTGATGGCGTCGCCGCTGGCCTGGCAGCCGAAGCAGTAGTAGAAACCGGCCTCGGCGTTGACGCTGAACGACGGCGACTTCTCGGTGTGGAAGGGGCACAGGCCCACCCACCGCTGGCCCACGCGCTTCAGTGCGGCGTGCTCCCCCACCAGGGCGACGATGTCCGTCGCCGCCCGGACCCGGGCCACGTCCTCGTCGGGGATGCCCATGGGATGACGGTACCGCGTCCCGGCCGACCGCCGCCGTTTGCCCGCAAGGGGCCATCATCGGATCGACCCGCGGGTACCATCGGTGATCTGGTGCCTTGGGCCCAGCTCCTGGAACGGAGCGGGTGTCCCTCCTTCAAGTTCCCACCAAGGCCCGTCGATGTGTTCGCAATGGGAAGCACCCAAGCCGGGGAATCACGTCATGACACAGCCGGATAGCCAGGGGAGCGCCTTCCACCAAAGCTCCGGGCCCGCCGAAGGGACCGTCTGCTGGTCACACGTCACCCAAACGCTCTGCACCGACGGGTCCGCCATCAACAACGTCATCCGCGAACTGAGTCGGGAGGCCCGCAACCACGGCATCCACTCGGCAGTCGCCGCCTCCGACAACCGGGACAACCACTTTCCCGACGCCGCCGTCCTGCCCGTGAACTTCCTGGCCTATCTGTCGAGGGAGTACCTGACCACGCGGGAGCGCAACGAGGACGTCCTGGTCGGCCACCTTGGTCTGCGACGCCGCAACGTCCGTCGACTCTTCCGGCCGGTGGCCGAGGCCCTCGACGCCACCCGGGGCCCGATCCTGGTGCACGACGGACTGCTGGGTGCCGCCGGCCTGGTGACCATCAAGGCCCGTCATCCTCGGCGCCCGCTCTACCTCTACGTCCACACCTCCCTGTCGAGAGGCTACTCCCGCCGGGAACTACGCGACTTTGTCTCGCTGACCGCCGCCGTCATCTGCGTCAGCGGGGCGATGCGTGACGAGGTGGCGGGGCAGATAGGCGACCACCCGGCCCGCCAGAAGCTGACAGTGGTGCACAACGGCGTCGACGCTACACGGTTCCACCCCGGGAGTGGCCGGGACACCCCGGTGCCGTCCATCCTCTTCGTGGGTATGGTTACCGAGTTCAAGGGCCCCCACGTGCTCCTCGCCGCCCTCGGCCGCTTGCGGACCCGCGGCGTACCGTTTACCGCCACCCTCCTAGGCAGCTCCACCCACGCCGAGGGGCTCCCGCTGTCGCCCTACGAGGAGGCTCTCCGCATCGACCAGCAGGTCCTCGGTGAGGCCGTCACCTTCCGTCCGTTCGTACCCAACTCCGAGGTACCCGCCCTCTACCGCGAGCACGACATCCTGGTTGTGCCGTCCCAGTTCGACGAGCCCTTCGGACTGGTCCTGGCCGAAGGCATGGCCTCGGGTCTGGCCGCTGCGGCCACCCGTCGAGGGGGACTGCCGGAGGTCGGAGGGCAGAGCATCGACTACTTCGACGACGACGAGGAACTGGCAACCGTCCTCGAGGCCCTGCTCACCGACCCTGTCCGTCGGAAGCACCAGGCCGCGAAGGCCCGGGAGCGGGCGCTCGAACTGAGCTGGACGTCGGCATTCGGTCGACTTCTCGCCATCGTCAGACCAAACTAGTGCCGTGACCGCCAACGTTCCTGGGGCGCGTCCACCACTCCAGACCTGAGGTCGCGCAACATGGGGCATGGCCGAACGTGTGCGTGTCCGAGAGATCTCGAGCGTCGAGGGGAACAAACTCCTCTCGATCATCCGCAGGGGGTCGGGATCGGTGGTCCGATGGCGA
>Ga0080006_1163543_pt2 | contig 124979 bp, 100 predicted proteins | sample RS3BMetagenome_FD_69209 | JGI IMG/M metagenome (GOLD analysis project Ga0080006, IMG submission 69209) | Ferric oxide microbial mat and aquatic microbial communities from Rainbow Spring, Yellowstone National Park, USA - RS3B (SPADES... ...
TCTTCCAGGTGATCAATGATGCTGGTGACTGTTGGTTCAAACCAGTATCCGGCCTTGTAGAGCGAGTGATATAATAAATTGAATAATTGTTCTAGTGCTAGTGAATGGCCCGCCGGAGCAACAGTCATGCCTCCCTCAGTGAGGCGAAGGACACCGCTGGGACGCAGCACCCGCTGCAAGCGGTACAAAAACTTGCGCCACTCCGTCGTGCGGACATAACTGGAGTTAGCACGCTCGTTGACCAGATCAAAACTATTGTCTGGAAAGTCTAAGCGGAGGAGGGCGTCCATCACTTGAAAGCTGACCCGCTGCGCTACCCCTGCCGCCTCAGCTCGCTGCTGCGCATAACGGATCATGCGCTCACTGATGTCAATGCCCACCACCTGCATCCACGGATACCGCTGCGCCAGCTCTATCGCCCATCCCCCCGTCGCACACCCCACATCTAACACCCGATGGAAGATCGTCGGGTCGGCCTGCTCGGCCAACGGCCCCCCCATGACGCTGGTAGCGGCCTGATCTTGAATCGTCAATCGTTGTAACTCTTCATCGTTGTTGCGGTCTTGCACCACATAGGTATGCGGTTTCTCATGTTTGCCCGCTGGGGGTAGCTCAGCCATTCCTCCTCCTTATTTCTGGTTCTGTAAACTACAGGATTGCCCCTTTTGTTTGATTGTACCACATTCAGATACAAACTGAAGAGGGAAAACCGACGAAACATACTCGGCAGCCTTCAAAGCCAAATATCAGAGGCGCTATCCTGAGGCGATGCGTAGTCTTTGTGAGGATGAAGAGTATTTACTCACGTTTTATTCGTTCCCGCCGGTCATACACCGCTACATCGCGGCACAAACCCCACTGAGGGCTTATTCAGCAAAGTCCGGCAGCGCACCGATCAGATTGACGCCTTCACAACAAAAACGAGCGGTTTGCCATCATGCAGAATATCCTCTTGTCCAAGACCCCTGTCGGCTAACCGCTGTGGGGTAATCACGCTGAGCGCATTAGCAACCATCCGAAGAAGGTAGTTAAGAGGAAGATGGTTCGTGCTGCTGTTCCTGTGTAACGCAGCACGCGACACGAGCTACCTCGCTTCCGCGCATTGCTCTTTCTGATTGATACGTCCTTGAGCGTCTCCACGACAAGCGGCCTCTCTGCTACGGCGGCGAGACGGTCGAGTATCTCTTCGCCCTCGTCGCCCCGCCGGAAGCCCTACTATGCGGCTACGCTTTGTGCCCAAAGACGCTCAGGTAATACCACAACCCTCGGAAAGTGGGAGCCATCATCTCGATCTGCATTTGCGTTAAGAGGTGTTCCCACTCACTCGCTGTTGTCACTCCTGTTTTGATTAAAAAAGGTTGCACCAGGGTGAAGAAAGCAACAAGATTGCGACAATTACTGGCATGCAGGTCGGTATCGGCAGAGTAGTCCAGGACATGGGCCTGCAACCCCGTCTGTCGCCAGCCTGCCTCGCGCAGAAAGGCTCCCAGCATCGGGGTAAGCTGGACAGCTTCGATCCCTGGTACCAGCACCCGTCCCGTGCGCGCCATCGCTTGCTCACCCACCTGCTGCATGCGCTCAAAGGCCGGACTATTGGTCACGCCCACACGATCAAAATCGGTCAAACAGATGTGCCCTCCTGGACGGGTGATCCGCCAGCACTCTTTGAGCAAAGGCACCCAGTCAGAGGGATACATCAACCCTACCAGGAAACGAGCATTGATATAGTCAAAGGTCTCATCGGCAAATGGCAAGGGCTGTTTGATGTCTGCCACCTGAAAGTGCGCGTTGTTCAGATGCTGCACCTGGGCCTGCATGCGCGCATAGGTCATCATGCGTTCGCTGATGTCTATGCCCGTCACCTTCAGATGCGGGTAATGGAAGGCCACTTCCTGTACCCAGCCACCAGGGCCACAGGCCACATCGAGTACGGTAGCAAGCTGTTCCGGCTCGATATGATCGGGAAACCACCAGCCCATAGTGGCGGTGATCATCCGATCCTGATCCAGCAAGCGTGCCATCTCCGCCGTATGTTCGGAATCAATCACATAGCTATTGCGTTCGGCTGAAGCCTCAAAGGCGTCGGTCATAAAGACGTTCCTTTCTATCCCCCTGGGACAACGAAGCAGCCGAGGCATCACTCGTCTCGAACTGGGCGTACTCCCTGCACACCATGAGCCTGCGCTCTGTCGGCGTGTGCATAGCCTGCTGCACAATGGTGCGCCAGAACAGGAGATGACGCTCCTCCGACAATGCATGGGCCTCCTTTGCTTCTCAAACGTGTCTATGGTACGTTCCCGTCATGGAGTACGCGATGCTCATCTCAAGCATAGCAGGAAGAATGGATGATGTCAAGCGCAGGATGAGGTAGTGGGGCCACAGAAAATAGCATCAGCACAAACAGCAGCGCTCTCTCTGATGATGGACACTCCTTCGTCACACCGAGGGCCAGGAGCTTGCGCAGGGCTGCCGGAACGATATCACCTCCAGGATGGGTGCGCCACCGCTGATAGTGAGTCAGTCATTCCGAACTTGACAAATGGCAACGAAAATGACTATAATCTGTGGTAGCAGTACAAGAGTATCATCTCTACTACTCACAAAAAATATATCAACCGATGGCGATGAAGCTCGCCTAATGCCTTGCGCTAATAGCTTCTACCAACTGTATGATGATGAATTTCAGTTTGGTAGAGGCTTTTTTGTGCCCTTTCACCACATCAAAAGCTCTTTTCCTACCGAGAAGCGGGGAAACTGCCAGGCTGAAATTCTCCCATCTAGCAAGCACTCGGAGAGGAAAGCGTCCTATGTGGGAAAGTTCTTTCTTACAACTGCTCCAGATAGCTGTCGTGCTGGTCTGTGCCCCCCTGCTACGAGGCATAATTAATCGTATGAAGGCTATTGTGCAGTCCAAGCGGGGGCCGAGTATCTGGCAACCTTACCGTGACCTGTGGAAATGGCTCCATAAAGGATGTGTGACATCAGAACACGCTACCTGGGTCTATCATGTTGCACCCATTTTCACCTTCATTACGCCTTTAATTGTAGCAATGCTCATTCCCGTACTGACTGGCTATCCGCTACCCTACGCCTTTATGGGTGACATGCTGGCTGGTGGCTTCATTCTCTCGCTAGGCGGTTTTTTCACCTCACTGGCAGCAATGGATACCGCCAGTACCTTCGGCGGCATGGGCAGTAGCCGCGCGCGTGTCGTCTCTTTCCTGGCTGAGCCGGTCGTGATCCTCGTACTTTTCACAGTAGCACTGATCGCTCAAGCAACGATCCCTTTTGTGGTGAATCAGACGCTCATTTCAGCGGACTATCTCTATAATCCAGCCCACTGGCTGCTGGCGGCGGCGCTGTTCATGGTGATCCTTGCCGAAGCCGGACGTATTCCGGTGGATAATCCGTCCAGTTCGTTTGAGCTTTCGATGATTGAAGCCTCGCGCACGCTGGAGTATTCTGGACAGGAACTGGCCTTGATGGAGTGGGGAGGTTCAATGCGCTTCTTCGTGCTGCTAACTATTCTCCTCAATGTGTTGACAGTCCCCTGGGGGCTGGTATCGCAGACCAACACTACCGTTCTTGCCGTTCTTTGGGCAATAGTGACACTGATGATAAAAATGGTCGTTATTTGTGCCATTATTACCGTGATCGAATCCTCATTGGCGAAGTGGCGCTTCTTTCGTATTCCTGAATTTTTAGGAGCTGCACTCATCCTGGCAGCTATTGCTCTTGTTGCTTTCTATCTTACGCATACGGCGTAGGTTCGGTGAAGTAACGCCTGTTGTACAGAGCCATGCTTAAATAGGGAAGGGAAACACAAATGATACTCATATTCCTGGCCGCACATGGGATAGGTGAGCCGCCCTTGCTGGCAACACAACTGCTCCAGGTATCAGGTGTCATCCTTTTATTGACGGCATTTGCCACTGTTGCTGTACGCCTGCTTACCCAGGTCATTGAGGTGTATGCGCTGCAATCGCTGGTACTGGCGCTGATTGCACTCATCATCGGCTACTTTACCGGTAGCACAGACCTCTATCTTGTCGCGGTGCTGACGATTCTGGTCAAGTGCATAGCAATTGCCTGGATTTTGCGCAACGCCACGCGCCGCTTGCATCTACAACGGGAAGTACGTCCATACCTGAATATTCCGGCTTCGCTACTGGTCTGCATTTTTCTAACAGTGTTGGCATTTTTTGTTTCGCCTGCTGTCGTTGCCCCAGGCACCTTTCTCAACGAACCACCACTCGCCATCTCGATTACGCTCGTGCTGATCGGACTCTTCCTACTAAGCAGCCGTCGGCAAGCAGTTATGCAGGTCATCGGCCTGCTCACGATAGAGAATGGCCTGTTTTCAGGGGCGATTGCAATTGCTTACGGTATGCCGCTTATCGTTGAGTTTGGCATTCTCTTCGATATTCTCATCGCGGTGATGGTGATGAGCCTGCTAGTCACACATATCCAACGCGAGTTGATTACGGCAGATACGGCCGATTTAAGACGCTTAAAGGGGTAAATGTGCCATGTTGCTTGTGTTTATTCTGCTCACTCCTCTGCTCGCCTGTGGTATCTGTTTGCTTGCACCACATCGGCGCTGGATGGAATTGACCACCATCATAGCGATGGCACTCGTCTTTCTGCTAATACTGCTGGTGACACGTGAGGTCTTACTCGTCGGACACAGTGGTGAGAGAACTGGCTGGCTCTATGCCGATGCGCTGAGCGCCGTGACACTGCTGGTGATTGCCTTTGTGAGCTTTACGGCGGCGCTGGCTTCCGTTGGCTATCTGCGCGAGGATATGCGCGAGATGAATACGGAACAAGGCCAGGCATTGCGACAGATGAAGCGTTACTATATGTTGTTTCATCTGTTCGTCTTCAGTATGCTCATTGTGCCTATCAGCAACAGTCTAGGCGTGATGTGGATCGCTGTCGAAGGTACGACGCTGGCCTCGCTGTTCCTGGTGAGCTTTTATGGTACCGGGGAGTCGCTGGAAGCGGCCTGGAAATATGTGATTATCGGCTCGGTTGGCCTGGCGCTAGCGCTCTTTGGAACTATTCTGACGTATTATTCTGCGGTGCAGATACTGGGAACGAGCTATGATTTTAACTGGTCGGTGCTGGCTCCTGTCGTAGGGCACCTCAATCCGAATGTTATGCGCCTGGCCTTGCTCTTCATTATTGTGGGCTATGGCACGAAGGCCGGGCTGGCCCCCATGCACACATGGCTGCCCGATGCGCACAGCGAGGCCCCCAGTCCAATCAGCGCATTGTTATCTGGTGTGCTGCTGAATTGTGCCATGTATGCAATTTTGCGGTACTACGCGCTGGCAGTCCCTTCGCTCGGACACGGATATCCAACAATATTGCTATTGACCTTCGGCTTGCTTTCACTCGTAATCGCTACGCTCATGATGTTCCAACAGCGCGATTATAAACGCCTGCTGGCCTATTCCAGCATCGAACACATGGGCATTATTGCGCTCGGTGTGGCCTTTGGTGGCCCTCTGGGCCTCTTTGGGGCTTTATTACAAATTATCAATCATGCAATGACTAAATCGATGATGTTCTTCGCCAGTGGCCAGATACTACTGAAATATAAAACTAAAAGTATAGATCGGGTATCTGGCGTCATAAAGATCATGCCTGTTACCGGAACACTTCTGCTCGTTGGTGGTCTGGCACTCACTGGCTCGCCGCCGTTCAGTGTCTTCATCAGTGAATTCACCATCCTTAGTGCAGGTTTTCGGCAAGGCTACACACCGGAGGCCATCGCCATGCTGGTCCTGATGGCGCTCATCTTCATCAGCGTCCTCTTCTACTTGAACAAGATGGTGTTTGGGAAAGTGCCCACTGTCGAGAAAGCGGGCGAGGTGAGCCTGCTGAATATTGTAGCGATGGGATTGAGCGCTATTATCATTGTGTTGTTCGGCTTTTTCATTCCGTCGCCGCTCAATACGCTTTTGCATCAGGCGGCATTTGTGTTGGGAGGACGTTAGACGATGGATGTTGCACTGTTGTGTACGATCTTGATGGAGGCAGAGCAAGCCGCCGGTAGCACGGCTATATCGCGTGTCCAGCTCTTGCCAAACGAAATTGTTGCGACGTTAGAGCCAGCCGCACTGCCGCTAGCGCTACTGAAGATAAAACAGCAGTTTCACGCAACTTTTGCAGACCTTTTCGGCGTTGAGACAGAGGAGAAGCTACAGCTTCACGTTCTCTGCGCGCTCGATGCCGAACAAACCTGGCTGCGACTACAGGTTGACCTGGATCGACAGGCCCCGTGTTTTCCTTCACTCGTCGCGCAGCTACCAGCCACAGATTGGTACGAGCGCCAGGTGTGGCAAGAAATGGGCATCGAGGCAGAGGGGCATCCCTACCTGCATGGTTTGCGTCTTCCACCCGATTGGCCGGATAATGTCTATCCGCACCGTATCTCATTTCGTCAGTTGCAGTCTATACCTTATCGTGAACCGCGCTATATAGAACTGGTGAAGGCCGCACCTGGGGTGGTGGATTATCCACTTGGCCCTGTGCGTTCTGGTGTCGTGGAGTCGGGTCATTATACGCTACGCACTGTGGGAGAAGAACTGATCGATATGCGCCTGCAACTGTTTTATAAACATCGCGGCGTGGAGCTATGCGCCATAGGACTGCCGTTGACGTTACTGCCACTGTTGGCGGAGCGCATCTCCGGTACGAGTGCCTTTGCCCATTCGCTGGCGCTCTGTCAGGCTATTGAGCAAATGGCAGAGATAGAGATACCGCCGCGTGCACGTTACTTGCGCACATTGCTGGCCGAACTGGAGCGGCTCTACAATCACCTGGGCTACCAGGCCGATCTCTGTCAGGCTACCGGCCTGGTAGTGGCGCAGGCCCAATTTGATATGCTCAAAGAGCGTCTGCTACGCCTGAATGCCCAGATTAGCGGACATCGCTATCTATTTGGTATGAATATCCCCGGTGGCCTGAGCCGTGATGTGTCAGAGGAGAACCTTATGGTGGTGCTGCAAGTGGTAGAAGCTTGCCGCCGCGATGTGGAGACCTTGCATCGTCTGCTGCTTGACTCACCCTCACATCAAGATCGTTTGGAAGGCTCTGGCATCCTGCAACCGGAGGATGCGTGCGCATATGGTGCAGTTGGCCCGATTGGACGTGCATCAGGTGTGGACCGTGATCTGCGGCGCGATCATCCTTACGCAGCCTACGCGGAAGTATCTTTTGATGTTCCTGTGCGGGAGCGTGGTGATGCGCAGGCACGCGCGACAATTCGTATGGAAGAGACGTTGCAAACGCTGCACATGCTGGAACAGGTGTTGGAGCGTCTGCAACCAGGGAACGTAGCGACACCGGTAGAGGCGACGGCGCTTCCGGCGGGTGCATCCGCGTTAGGGTGGGCCGAATCGCCGCGTGGTGAGAGCCTGCATTGGCTCCTGGTAGGCGAGCATGGTACAGTCGCACGCTATCGGGTTCGTCCAGCTTCATTTGCCAATTGGCAGGCTTTTCCACTGGCGATCCCTGGTCATAATATTCTAACCGACTTTCCTGTGATCGAACAGAGCTTTGGCCTCTCGTTCGCAGGCGCTGATTGCTAACTGGTGGTATCGAGAAGGAGAGAACGATGTTTCTACCCTGGGTACGACGCGGACTACGCACCGGCATTGTCACAACACGGTATCCGGCGGTGCCTGAGCCACCGGTAGAGGGTTTTCGAGGCCGACCGGTGCTGGACGCCGAACGTTGTGAAGCAGGACAGGGCTGTCGTGCCTGCACGGAGGTCTGTCTCCCACAGGCACTGACTGCTTGCTCTGACAAAGATGGCCGTACAGAACACATCACGCTTGATTATGCGCGCTGTATCATGTGTGGTCTATGTGTGGCGGCCTGCCCTGCGGGTGCGCTCTCGATGAGTGCGGACTACGAACTGGCTGTGAGCAGGCGCGAGGATCTGATGCAGAGTGTCACGCTCGTCCATGAATCCCAAAGAGATGATGAGGCACGTCGATGAATACAACTATGGATAACGCTATTGAGGTAACAGCGGCGCAACTTAAACAGCAGATACAGCGCCTGTTTCGCGGTTCGCTGCATATTCGTCATGTAGATGCAGGCTCGTGTAACGGGTGCGAATCAGAGATCAAAATGCTCACCAACCCCTATTATGATATGCACCGTCTGGGCATCTTTTTCACTCCCGCCCCCCGTCACGCTGATCTCTTGCTAGTGACAGGAGCGATGACGCGCGCGATGGTTGATCCGCTGCGGCAAACATATGAAGCGATGCCGGAGCCGCGCCTTGTGGTAGCAGCAGGAGCCTGCGCCTGTAGCGGAGGGGTCTTTGCCAACAGTCCTTTTACGCTCGGTGGCATTGAGCATGTGCTACCGGTAGATGTGTTTATTCCTGGCTGCCCACCTTCTCCACTTACATTACTCCATGGCCTCTTGCTGGCTGTTGGGCGTGTGGAGCAGAAGATGCAGGGGAACACAGTGACATTGACGGTGCCGCATCCTGATCGTTTATTGATACCCCACAAAAGCAAAAGGGAGGTACTGTGATGGATGGGAAGACAATACTAACCCTCATGTTCTGGCTTACTGTCGGCTTGTATGCGCTAGGGGGTCTCTTCGCGCTCGTGCTGCCAAAGGGACATGCTCTCAGTAGAGTAACCGCGTGCTGTGCCGGACTGGGCAGTATAGCAGCAATGATTACAGGAGTTGGAGTCCTCACAAGCGGGGTAATGCCGACTGGTCGCCTTGAGACACAGCTTCCGTTCGGGGCTTTGACAATTCGCATTGATCCTCTCTCCGCTATCTTCCTGGCGGTTATGGGACTGATTACGTTGCCCGTCGCCCTTTATGCTGTCGGTGATCTCGGTATCAGCCTTGAGCAACACCTGGGACAGCGCATCCGCGTGTTTGCGCTCCTTTTCAATCTAACGCTGCTGAGCCTGGTCTTCATCCTTGCCGCCTCGGATATGATCGTCTTCCTGATGGCCTGGGAGGCGATGGCATTCTTGAGCTATATGCTGGTCAATTTTGACTATGAAGATTCTTCTGTGATCCTGGCCGGTTATCGCATGCTGGCAGTGAGCGAAATTGGCACCATTGGTATCTTGATCGCCTTTTTATTGCTGTATCAGGCGGCGGGTAGCTTTGGTTTTGAGGCTTTGCGTAGTGCGGCTCCTACCCTCTCTCTGCTGGTGCGAAGCGCCATTTTTCTGCTGGCACTCTTTGGCTTCGGCGCTAAGATAGGTGTATTACCTTTGCAGCTCTGGATGCCTGATGCATACCGCGCCGCACCTGGCTTTGTCTCGGTATTGCTCTCCGCCGTGCTCATTAACATGGGCGTCTACGGTCTGTTACGCTTCCTTCTGGATTTCCTGGGTGGAGCGGGCACGCTGCCAGGCTGGTGGGGGCTGTGCTTGCTGGTGATTGGAGCACTCACTGCTCTGATTGGTATTCTTTATGCTGTCGTCCAGAATGATGTGAAACGTGTATTGGCCTACTCCAGTGTTGAGAACATGGGTATTATTCTGGCCAGCCTCGGTGCCACCCTGACCTACCGCAGCTATCATCTTGTGGCACTGGCAGCGATTGCGCTGATTGTTACCATCTATCACACGCTGAACCATTCAGTCTACAAAGGATTGCTCTTTATGGGTGCCGGCTGGATACGACGCTCGGCAGGTAGCAGTGAGTTTGCCAGACTGGGAGGATTGTTGCGCCTGATGCCCTGGACGGGTTTCTGTTTCTTGATCGCGGCGCTGGCAATCTCCGCTGTGCCTCCCCTCAACGGCTATATCAGTGAGTGGATGTTGCTAGAAACACTCTTGCAGAGTTTTGCGTTGCCCGATACGCTGACGAAAATCGTGATCGCGCTCTCTGGAGCCATGCTGGCCCTGACGGCAGGCATTGCTGTCACAGCCTTTGTGCGCACCTGCGGCGTGGGCCTGCTAGCACTGCCGCGTAGTAAAGAGGCCGCCGAGGCGCATGAGGCCCCACTTAGCATGCGTGTGGCAATGGGCTTTCTGGCCCTCTGTTGCCTTGCGCTGGGTATCTTACCCACGTTCGTGATAACCCTTTTAAATCAGGTGACAACGCCGCTCCTCGGCTACAACGTGCTGAATCAGGTGGTGCCACCACTGTTCACCAATCATCCTGGGAACTATCAACTGTTGGAGACGCTTGGGGGTGGCCTCTTCCGAGGGCTGCCGGTTAATGGTCTGGTGGTGATCGCCTCGCCCACCTTCTCAACCATCGACTCGCCGAGCTACCTCTTCCTGGCCGAGTTGATCCTGGTTGGTCTGGTCGTCGTGACACTGCGGGCTATCCGTCCATTGGGCAGTCGGCGCATCCATCGCGTCTGGGCGGGCGGTATTCCGCGTTTTACCGCCGCAATGACCTACACCGATATGGCGTATAGCAACCCGATTCGTATCATCTTCAATGTCCTCTATCGTTCCCATGTTCGCAGCGTCTCCACGGCTCCGGCTTCACTGCATCGTGAGGGAAAAATGGAGTATGAGCAGGAGGTATTCCCTCCCTTTGAGCGTGTTCTGTATCAACCGCTCTTGCGAGGTCTGAATATACTAACCCGCCAGGCACGTGCGATCCAATCCGGCAACATCAATCAGTATATTGGATATATCTTTATGATTGTGCTGCTGATACTGCTTTTGCGCGCACTATGAGAAAGGATGGAGAAGCAATGTTTCAGCACCTTCTCGTTGCTATTGATGGCTCTGATAGTTCGCTGGCAGCGGCAGAGATAGCGATTGAAATGGCCTCTCTGCTGCATGCCCGCCTGGATATGCTCTCAGTAGAGGAGACGCCACCACGTTATATCTCAACGCAAGAAGAGATAACACACGAGCATATGGCGGCGCTGACGTATTTTGAACGGCTGCACGCGCCTCTGCGTCGCAAGGCGGAACAACGCAAGGTGCAGGTACAGAGTAGTGTGCGGAGTGGGCATGAAGGACAGGTGATTCTCGATTATCTGGCTGCGGAAGGGTGTGATCTGCTTGTGCTAGGCTATCAGGGCCACTCCGGCGTCTGGGGGGCGTTTTTGGGTAGTACAGCGGACAAGGTCATCACGCATGCGCCATGCAGCACAATTATTGTGCGCAAGTTAGGGAAGGCTCTGTTCAAGAGCATCCTGCTAGCCTTCGATGGCTCACCATTAAGTTGGCAAGCCTTACAAGTGGCTCTTCACCTGGCCCCGCTTTCGGGGGCACAACTCCATCTCCTTTCCGTGATTGAGAGTGCAAAAGCGCCAACAGTGACCGGCCCTCTGACCCTGACTGGTCCCCTGGTCTTGTCCAATGAGGCGCAGCATTCACAAGCAGGCTGGCAGACCTATTTTCAGCGTGTGCAGGCCACTGCTCTTGAAGAGGCGCAACTGGCACATGTCAAGCTAGAAACGCACCTCATCAGTGGTTCGGCGAGCCAGAGTCTTACGACCGCCGCACAGGAACTAGGAAGTGATCTGCTCATTCTGGGTGCAACCGGACACGAGCATCCCTGGAATGCGACTATCGGCGGAACGGCGCGTAAAGTTGCCAATGAAGCGCCCTGTGCTGTGTTGATTGTACGCTCGCAGGCATCCCATTCTCATGTGCATGATGTGATGCATAGCCCCGTAAGTACTGTATTGCGGGATACTCCGGTGACTGAGGCGATAACCAGACTTGTTGAAAAGCAGGACAGAATGCTGGTGGTTGTCAATAAACAACAGCAGGTGCAGGGCATCATTACGCTCGGCACGTTGCTGGCTCACGAGGACGTACTTCATCATCTCAATGTACAGCAAGGAATGACGGCGCAGCAATTCGCGGCTTATCTGCAACAATTTTTCGCACGCAAACTCGTCGGAGCCGTGATGAAATATCCAGCTATTACAGTCAAGAGCGATGCTTCTCTTGATACGGCGGCACGTTGGATGATGACCCACCATGTCACCCGTGTGCCGGTGGTTGATGCAGATAACCATCCAGTAGGTATTCTCGACCAATCCGCGTTATTAAACTACTACATGACGCAACAACAAAGTCAGAATGCAAGGCAAGAAAGCAAGATAGCGGAGGTAGCGAGCCAGGAAGTGGAGAACATCTCCCCCCGTACTGTTGGTGACGTGCGCAGGATTACCGTTCCTCTCGTCAGTGCCGATGCGCCACTGCCAGAGGTGCTACATTTACTACAAGCCACACCCCTGCATCGCGTAATTGTTGTCAACGAATCCGGTAAGGCTATCGGGGTGATCGGTGATACCGACCTTTATACCTCGCAGAGCGCTCCTCTACAATCTCATCCCGTGCGTGCCCTGGTGAGCCGTCTCTTGCCCTCGCTATCGGAGGAACTAGTGAAACATCGCTCCATGCATGACCCCCTGGTCGCGCGTCAGTTGATGCGACCGCGCCTCTTCTCTGTAACCCCGACGACACCTCTTACGGAGGCAGTCCATATTATGCTACGGGAGCATATTAAACGGTTGGTAGTAGTAGACGAGGCGGGTGTCCCGCAGGGTATGGTAGATCGTGAGCATATAGTGCGGTTTTTCGTCGAGAAGAGTACAAAAGAGGAACTATGAACTGTTATCTGTGCCTGGTGGAACAGAAGATAGGAAACCAATCGGCTTACGCCTTGTGCCAGCGTTGTGGAGCAGCAATCTGCGAGCAACATATGGTTGAGGTTGTCTTCCCTCCCGTCGTTGGTCCGGGGGGAACCAGCACGCCGATCTTACGTTATAAGCTCGTGTGCTGTCGCTGTTATAATGCGGAGCATTCCCCTCCAACAATGCCCAGAGAGTACACGCCCCGACCGCGAGCATTTTCGTTCAGGCAGTGGTGGCGGCGACTCTGGGGCCATCCATCACCTTTGCCCACACCAACTGAGGCCGTGAAGATGGTAGAACAATTCTTAGAGAAGGAGCGAAGCAGTTAAGAATCGCTTTGCCATCAGGCAATGTCCCTTGTCATTGCCTTGCAGAGTGACTATAATTAGGAGCAGGAAACTTCCCGGCGATGAAGCTCGCCTGATGCCTTGTGCTGATAGCTTCTAGCGACCGAGTGCAGAGAGTCGGTGGTTAGAAGCGTTTTTGTTTTCGAACCTTTTCCCAGTGATCCGGTTCACAGATTACATGATCACGCCAGCGCTTCAACCACGGAGATGGCCCTTCTGGAAGAGGGCTTTGGAGCTTCTCTTGCACGTACTCCCTGGGAGGATAAGCGATGCATCAACATCATGTATGCTTTGAAGACAACGCAGTCTATGTGGTCGCAGCAAGCTGTACCGATATCGGACGTGTGCGTAAGCAGAACGAAGACGCAGTGGTTCTCTGCGAACCACCTGATAGAGAACTCCAGGCCCGTTTGGGGCAACTCTACCTGCTGGCCGATGGGGCTGGTGGCCATGCGGCTGGCGAAGTGGCCAGCAGATTAGCTGTAGAGACAGTTGCTGCGGTCTATTACCAGAGGGAAACCGTTGGTGAGGACACCGAAGATGGAGTACAGGAGAACGATAGCTCCTTGCAATTGCAAGGCTTACAGGATTTAGCACTCCCACGCAAGCGGCTCATCAAAGCTTTTGAGGCGGCTCATCAGCATATCCGCCATCTGAGTACGCTTCAGTGCGACTATACTGGCATGGTAACGACCTGTCTGGCGGTCGTTGTGAAAGGCACCCACATACTGATTGCCCATGTAGGGGATAGTCGTGCGTATCTGCTGCGTGCATTGCCACTATCTCAGCCCTCCCTGACCTGCCTGACCACAGATCATTCGATGGCAAGTGCAATGGCGAGGGCAGGAATCATCACCGCCGAACAGGCGTGCCATTCACCCCTTCGTCATGTCCTGATACGGGCACTGGGAGAAAGTAAGGCTGATGTCCAGGAACCTGATATCACGACCTGCACGGTGCAGGCCGGGGATATGCTGATCCTCTGCTGTGACGGACTGTGGAGCCTGCTCTCCGAAGAGCAGATTGCTCTAGCGGTGCGGACTAGCACGCCGCAGGTCGCTTGCCATGAGCTGATTCGGCTAGCGAACGAGGCCGGAGGCAATGATAACATCAGCGTTATCCTCCTCTCCTTCGCCTCATCTCGTGGCAGAGAAGGATAAACGGCGTATGGTTACTGCTGGAACGCTTCTCGTTGTATATACCAATCACAAAGAGCGAGTGAGCGATCTCAGTTGGTCGCCCGATGGTAGAAGCATTGCCTCGGCGTCGTGGGACAAAACGATACAGATTTGGGAAGCTACAACCGGGAAACACCAGTTGACCTACGAGGGGCATGCGAAGCGGGTTCACTGCGTCGCGTGGTCGCCGGATGGAGAGCGTCTCACTTCTGGTTCCTGGGATGGCACGGTGCAGGTCTGGCAGCGTACTTCCGGCACCCCGTTGCTGACCTGTGAGGGGCCAGAGAGTATCGTGCTGGCGGTCGCCTGGTCGCCCGATGGCACGCGCATTGCCAGTGGTCATTGGGATGGCACGGTGCGTCTCTGGCAGGCTGCGACCGGCAAACAGATTGGGATTTATCGAGGGCACAAAGAGCGGGTGCTGGCGGTCGCCTGGTCGCCCAATAGTGCCTTCGTTGCATCCTGTAGTGAAGATCGCACCGTGCAGGTCTGGAAGAGTCAGAATGGAGCCTGTTGCACCGTGTATCGTGGGCATCTGGCACAGGTCAATGCGGTTGCGTGGTCGCCCGATGGCACGCGCATCGCATCAGGTGGGAATGATAAGATCGTGCTAGTGTGGGAAGCGCTCACCGGTCAATCCATACTCCTCTATCGTGGTCATCAATGGAGCATCAATGACCTGGCGTGGTCGCCCGATGGCAGGTGGATTGTTTCTGCAAGTGATGATATGACAGCACAGGTCTGGGACGCCAGCAGTGGGCAGCCTTGTCTGATTTATCGCGGTCATGCTACTGGTCTGTACGACTTTGTGGAATGTGTAGCCTGGTCGCCCGATGGCACGCGCATTGCTTCCGGCAACGATGACTGGCAGGTGCATATCTGGACTGCCAGATAAACGTCTTCTGCTGGTGTCCGCTGCATTTTTAGGTGTAGCGGATTGCCTCTTGTTATTGCATCGATCATGATGTTATAATGAAGAACAAGAAAATTTATGACGATGAAGCTCGTCTAATGCTTTATGCTGATAGCTTCTAGCACCCGATCAGAGTGCGTATCGGTTGTTAGGGGCTTTTTTCTTCCCTACACCTCCATTGACTTCTGTGATGTCTCTGTGTGCCGATACTGCTCTCTGTGAATGCGAGAGATTCCAATGATCATCTCTGCATTTTGTATGAAAGGAAAGATAAATTATGAATCGGCACAAAGCATCTCCTCAAGAACAGACACTGCATTTGCATGTTGCTGCCCAGTCGGAGACAGGACACCAGCTTGAACGCAACGCGGATGCATTTGCCTTCTATGACCTATCGGACCCGCAGCAAACGGAGCGACTTGGCAGACTCTACGTGCTTGCTGACGGTACCGGCGATGATGATGGGGGCGAGATAGCCAGCCGTATCGCCGTCGAAACCATTCCCGCTGTGTATTATGAACCGGGGGCAGATGATTCTCCCCTGATACGTCTCCAGCGCGCTTTCTTCGCTGCTCACTGCTGTATCCATGAGTTTGCCACTCTTCACCGGGAATATGATACAATAGCTACCTCATGTACCGCCGTTGTCGTCAGAGGAACGCACGCCTGGATTGCCCATATTGGTGATAGTCGTGCCTATCTTGTGCGCACCTCGCCTTCCTCTCAACCCTCAATTATTCGTCTGACAACCGATCACTCGCTCACAGCGAGAATGGTGCGTGCCGGGGAGCTTCCTCCAGAGCAACTACGCTATGCGCCTGATCGTGACATTTTTCTGCGCGCACTGGGAAAGAGCGAAGAGGACAATCCCTACCCTGACTTTGCCATGCCTGTTGTATATGCCGGTGATACGCTGGTTCTCTGCAGCGACGGTCTCTGGAGTGCTGTCACAGAGGAGCAGATAGCACACTTCATAGATACTATGCCTCCACAGCAGGCGTGTGAGGCATTGGTTCGGCTGGCAAATGACGCGGGCGGCGATGAGAACATTAGCATCATCATTCTCTCTTTCTCGCAAGGAGAGAAAGGGCGGCGAGCGTCATAGAGGTTTTTTTCTTCTTAAGAGAGGATTTCTATGAGTGAGGAATCTGTTGTCTACTCTTTCCAGCATGTGCAAGCAATCGTCGAGGCGGTGCGGGCTAATATTGCACGGGTGATTGTTGGGAAAAGCGATGTCATTGATCTGCTGCTGGTCGCTTTGCTTAGTGACGGGCATGTGCTGTTAGAGGATGTGCCAGGCATGGGCAAGACCATGATGGCAAGAGCATTGGCATCTTCGCTGGGCGCAAGCTTTCAGCGTGTGCAAGGAACTCCCGATCTGTTGCCGACCGATATTCTCGGTGTCAGCTACTTTGACCAGCGCCGCAGCGAGTTTGTCTTCCGGCAGGGCCCCATTTTTGCACAGATTCTCCTGGTAGATGAGATCAACCGTGCAACACCACGTACCCAATCGGCGCTGCTCGAAGCGATGGCAGAGCGGCAGGTGACTGTTGAGCGAGAAACGTTGCCATTGCCACACCCTTACCTGGTGCTGGCAACGCAGAATCCGGTGGAGTTGGAAGGGACATTTCCTTTGCCTGAAGCACAACTGGATCGCTTTTTGTTGCGTGTAGGCGTTGGCTACCCCTCTGAACAGGAAGAGAAGGCTATCCTGCATCGCTTTAAGCATGAAGAACCTCTAGCTACGCTCCAGCCGGTGGCCTCAGCGGAGCAGATCATCGAACTGCAACGTGCGGTTCGCCTGGTGCAGTGGCAGCCGGAGGTAGAGGACTATCTGCTTGCTATTGTCCGCGCTACTCGTAAGCATAGCGCGGTCATGCTCGGTGTCAGTCCGCGAGGCACACTTGCCCTGTATAGGGCCTGTGAGGCGTATGCGGCTATGCAGGGCCGTGATTTTGTTTTGCCAGATGATGTCAAGATGATGGCCCCCCATGTACTGTCCCACCGCTTGCTCACAACGAGCCGCGCACGCTTGCGCGGCAGTGCGGCAGAGGCCATTGTTCAGGAAATCCTTGAGGCTACACCTGTCCCGGTAGAGACACTTACCTTGCCGCAGAAGAGGTGATCGCGTGGATACGGATTTGAGCTACTACCACAAAGAGACACTGATCAAACGTCGTCCCTGGTATGTGATCGCAGCTCTTTTGTTCATCATCAGCGCCCTTGCTCATCAGCCACTGGCTTTTCTTGCCGCGTTGTTTGCGCTTGTGGTTGGCATTGTGCCTGAAATCTGGTATCGTCGTGCGTTGCGTCATCTGGTTATCCGCCAGCAGATCAATCAGCCGCGCGCCTTCTTTGGGGAGACCATTACCTTGTCGCTCAGTGTAGAGAATCAGAAACTGTTACCTTTACCCTGGTTGGAGGTGGAAGACGAAATTCCTGCTGCTCTCTCTTTATTGACCGGCCAGGCAGCGCCGACCTACAAGCCCAACAGAATGGCGCTGCTCAATACGCTCTCGCTCTGGGCATTCCAGCGCGTGACCCGGCGCTATCGCATCCGCTGCACCGCGCGGGGAGTACATACCTTCGGGCCTGCCCTGCTACGCAGTGGCGATCCCTTCGGCTGGCTGGTGCGGGAGGACACCGCTCCGGCACCTGCACAAGTGATGGTCTATCCGCTCATCGCTCCCATTGAGGTTTTCGGATTACCGGCTCGCCACCCCTTTGGCGAACATGCCACGCCGCGCCGTCTGCTCGAAGACCCCTTGCGCTTCGCAGGCGTGCGTGAGTACGTACCGGGCGATGACCCACGCCGCATTCACTGGAAAGCCACAGCGAGGGCCGGAGAGCTACGTAGCAAGCTCTACGAGCCAAGCAGCCAGTACCACCTGCTCATTCTGCTGGACATTAATAGCTATCCCGTGGCCTGGCTGGGCATTGACCCGGAGATCCAGGAATTGACTATCGCAGTTGCCGCCTCGCTCGCCAGTTGGGCGCTTGATGAAGGCTACAGCGTAGGCCTGCTGGCTAATAGCCTGATGGCTCCTTTTGACCATGCGCAGTCGTTGTCGGCAGATGAATTACAGAATCTGTCAGGAGTCACCGCAGACACTTTTTTGTTGAGAGTGCGCGTGCCCCTGGATCGTGGTAGCAGGCAACGCGAACGACTTCTTTCTGCCCTCGCCCGGCTCATTCCTTACTTCGGCTCGGCGATGGATGCACTGATCGAAGAGGAACGAGCCAACCTGCCCGTAGGAACCACTGTCGTCCTGGTCAGCGCGGTCGCAGCGCTCACTGAAGCAACGGTTGAACGTCTGTTAGATATGCGCTCACACGGAGCAGTGGTTCACCTTGCGCTGACAGGGGATACAGATAGTGATGTAGGAACACAGACGTATGATTTACCGGTGCATCGATTAGGCGGAAGGGAACTCTGGCATGAACTCATTATCACCGTTGGAGATGAAGAATACGAAGACGCGGGGAGAAGCACGACCAGCATCAACCTGGCTTGAACGGTTTGTTCTCCCCATTGCCATCAGCATCATGGAGGCTCAGCCTCTGGCGCTTATCATCGGTGTACTTAGTCTCATGTTCACACGCCCGCTGGCGGATATACCCCTCGTAGGAGGAGAGATTGCGTTGCTGGAGGCAGGTCTGCTCTGGTGGGCAATGATCGTAGAAAACAGAAGTCACCCTCACGCTACGCGCCACCGAGCGGCACGCCTGCATCTGATCGGCTGGCTCATCGCGCTTGCTATCACGGTAGGGCCATTGTTGCCCTCGTTGCTCGAAGCAGAGGCCATTTTCCCGGCGTTTGTTGCTATCGCCGTAGTAACATGGCTCTGGCGACGTGCTATGTATTATGCGCAGATCGGTTTCCAATATGGAACACTGTCCGCATCCTTCAAGGGAGGGTTTGGTGTGTTGCTTGCCGTTCTGCTGCTCATAGTGGCTTTTCCTTCACTACCTGCCTTGCGCAACGCACTTGCCTTTGCCCTACCGGTTTTCTTCCTCGGCGGACTGGTAACGCTCTCTCTGGCTCGACTAGGTATGATCCGCAATAGCCATCGTACACTTGCGGGTTCGCAAGCCGATCCAACACGTTCCTGGCTCGTGGCCCTGGTACTCTTTGGCGGAAGCTTGACCGTTTTTGTCATCCTGCTCGAATCGATTTTTTCCCTCTCCTCGTTTGAGATGATACTGAATGCGTTGACTCCCATATGGAATGCGCTCGGAACCCTGCTTAGCTGGATTCTCTACGGCATCGTCTTTTTTATTCTTGCTCCTATCTATGATCTGCTCTCCTGGCTGCTCAGCCCCATTCTCCATTCCAGAGCCGGGGCACATCCACCTCAGAAGCTAACCTTGCCACGACCTCCATCGCAATCGCCAGGACACACGCTAACTATTCCACCGGTAGTCTTCACAATAGGCCGCTGGGTCCTGGTGTTCCTGGCTCTCCTGGTTCTCCTACTGGTGGTGAGGGCAGCGATACGGCACTGGTTCAACAGCATGGAGCGCGAGGAGATCGAAGAAGAACGCGAAGGGTTGGATGCCCGTTCATTGCTGAGTGAACGCTGGAAAGAATGGTGGAGTCGCTGGCGGCTTAGAACTCAGAGTGGGGAGAGCATGGCCTCTGAATCGCTCGATCCCACCTCTGCGCGTGCCCGTTATCGTGAATTCCTCCAGGCGATAGCATCCACAAAGGAAAGTCTGGCCAGGAAACCAACTGAAACACCACATGAATATGAGAGGCGTCTGCTGACTTATCTCAAATCTGAAGCAGATAGCATAGGGCATGTGAATCACGTTTCCGATGAGCAAAGAGATAGCTTGCTCCTCGATCAATTAACCCATGCCTATATCCAGGAACGCTACGCGGGCAGGCCAACTGATGAGCGCCAACGAGTGCAGATGCACACCTGGGTGGCACATCTTATCGTACAGTTGACCCTGAAAACACGCGATGAAAAAACAGCTCATCGTTCATCATCATGAGCTTTTAGTTAGGAGCGAGCCAGAGTATGGAACAAGCCAATACCTCAAACAAAGCAATGACGGTGATCCAGGGACGGGCAGTGCGGACCTGCGAATTACGTCTGGAACGCCGGGTAAACGATGAGCAAGTACAGGAGCGGATCGAATATGTGTGCGGCGCGAGTGGTGGGCCGGAACATGGTCATGTTCTCGCCAGGAACAATGAAGACCTTTCGCCTATGCTTGATATCTGTAACCATTGTCCTATTCCCGACGCACTCGAACATCACCGGGCCTGTCTGAATCTGGTGCCAGTACGTGCCTTCTCAGGCAACCACCCTGCTTTACCGGTGATTCAGCCACACACCAGCTTGCCGCATGAGTTTGCCGAAACCTATTTTACCTGCCGCTGGTTCTATACGCTCTACGGGCAGAAGCAGCCACACAATATCAGTATGTGTCTGGGCTGCCCTCATTGGTTCCCGCGTCCACCCCATGAGATGATCCCTGACTACTGGCCCTTTACCCACAAGATGCTGCGTATTGTTACAGGCGAAGAGCCAGTTGCGCGCTCCTCGACTGGTTTTACACCTGCAACCCATAAAGTTGCCGATAGGTGGTGGCAACGACTCTTGCATACACTTCACTTATGAGATCATGAAGGTTACAGGAGATCACAGATGAGGAGAACTGCTTTGTACGTCAACTGTTCGTCGTTGTGAACAAAGTAGACGTGCTGGCCAAGGGCGGAACAGGTAGAGATTCGACTATATTCAGACGCGCCTGAGGCAACTCCTGGGCACAGGGGCTATGCCTCTCTATCCGCTCTCGGCACGCGAGGGCCTCGCTGCTAAAATGAGACACGACGATATCGGTGTTCAGCATAGCGGACTGACCACCTTCGAGCAGGAACTGACCGCCTTTCTTGCTGAGTCGAACAGGGAGGTAGGAATCTTGCGGATGCCCCGACCGGTGCGCACCACCCTGACGACGCCAGGGGTTTGCCTCAGCCAGAAAACGATGTGAACCAGCAATTCTTTGACCGTCCAGGCGGACATGACGCTCTTCTGCTGCAAGTCGGTCTCTGAGAGAGATGCAAGTAGAGCCAGAAAGTCGTTTCTGGTCTCTTCGAGTTCTGCCCGTACAATTTCTCGCAGAGATGCAGAGGAAGACGAAACAGGCTGTGAATCTGACATGGGCATTCCTCCTCGTCGCCTTCTGTGCTGGATTGTTTCCCTCCTCCCTCATCCGTCCAGGTAAGCGCGGAACCCCGCAGGTGCCGAGGGCCGGAGGAGGCGAAGAACGCTGACGACGTATGTTACTCTTCCAGGCGAGCGTGCTTCAGAGGGCCGTTCGCGCAAAAGCAACAGCGCCATGATAATGGCAACAATCCCTACAGGCACTTGATATAGAAGATCATCCGCCAGACGACAAACGCTACAAAGTAGCCGCTCAGAGTTGGGTCAATCGCCGGAGCCATCAGCGCGGAGACCCCCAGGACGCCGACGACCAGGCCACGTTCGTTGGGTGGGAATTCGTAGAACAGCAGAGTAATTGCCAGGGGAAAAAGCGTCGCACCGCCGATAGCCTGTACCACGCGAAAGACAATCAGCGCCGGCAGCTTCCAGGCCAGGCCGCAGAGCGCCGATCCCAGGGTGAACAGGGCAAGTGAGACCACATAAAAATGTTTGGGCCCCAGGCGATTCGCAAAGAGGGCCGTGGTTGGGGTGACCACGCCCTGTGTGAGCGCGTAGACGGTGAGAATCCATTGCAGGCTGTTGAGATCTGCGGAAAAGGCTACCTGCAATTGCGGCAGTGCGTTGTTGACTACCGTCTGATCGAGAATGCTCATGAACGAGCCAAAGACGACAACCATGACCACAATCCACTTGTAGGGTATTTTGCCGCGTTGGCTGCCGATACGCGCAAGTTGCATGGAAAAACGGATCAGTTTCTAAGTTCTTCCACTCCCAGAAACTACTTGTTTTCTGTGCTGGAGATATTCCCTTTCAACCCTAACCGTTCCAACGCCGAGCTATTATCGCTGATAAAGCTAACTGCAAGCTGCCTATCTCTCAACATCAGCCATCGCAGAACATCGTGTAAAGCGGTCGCTATTTCTGTTTTTAAAGGATCTCGCAACTCAAACCGGCTACTACAAAACCTGATTAAACGATGTAGCGGCACCAAAATGCGCGCTTCCTGCCCGGAAATAATAGCCTGTCGGGCAAGCTGTAACCAGAAAGGAATGAGGTAGTAGCGTTTATCGCGCTGAAGCCACTCCACAGCCTCTTGTTCATGCTTGAGATAGCAAAGAATACACAGTGCGAAGCGACATTCCTCCTCCGTGGCTCGTGACCAGAGTTTACGTGCGCGTTCAATAAAACGTCCTGTCTGATATTGATAGGCTTTTTCAACTTCATCTACAATCGTGACGCAGTAGACCGTTTCTCCACGTGGAAAACGGTCGCCTCGATAGGAAAGCCAGTTTTGCGAGCCACTAAAATGAACTTTACTATCTACAATAACCTCTTTTGCATGCGAATTGCCTAACCATTCAACGATCACCCCTGGTACCCCTTCAGCAGTCTGGATCGCACGCATACGTTGCAGCAATTGAAGTGGCACCGAACGTTCTTCTTTACTCTCATCACGTTCAATGCCATAGCCAATGAGAATATGCACGCCCCGCTGAACCAGCTTTTCCATCAGGATAAGGAACTCTTCATCAACCACTTGCTGGTTAATCCAGGGCGAGTAGATAATGACCTGCTCACGGGCGTTCTGTAAGGCAGCTAAAAAAGCCTGCCGGATTTCTACATCACGCAACTGACGAGCGGTTCCTGTATCCGGTTCAAGACTCTGCTCCTCCATAGGAAGCTGAACCTGAGGGTGAAGCTCTTCTAAACGTTCGTTGACAAGCGCTTTCTCTGTATGCTCGTTGAGCAGTGTATCATCAGATGGTCTTTCCTCTTCCCTCATCAACAATGTTTCATCCAACTCACACAGCGTTTTTAAGGTAAACTTCCGTTGCTGAAATTGTTCTGTTAGCTGTTCGGCAACTATGGGTAATGGCTGGCCCCTTGCTGAGTAAGCTTGAAAGGTAATACATTGTTCAGGTGCTTTGTCAGGCGTTTCATGATAGAGGACGAAGATTGCTATGCGCCTCCAGCATAGCTCTGGTTCACCCTCTGGCCTGATCGCACCGACAACGCTGCCTTCATCAGGTTTATGACAATCCAGGTTCCACTCCCGAAGTTGGGCTTCAGAAAGCTGAAATTCAAAGGCTGGAAACTGTTTGAGATGCTCTGGCAGGTAAGGACTGAAGTCTTCAAACTCATCATGATTGATTTCCACCAGGGGACGTTTTGAAACATAGAGTTCACTCTGCACCAGATCCCGCACAAAATAGCGCGTGGTAGTCTCCGACTCTTCGGCGATGTTCTCCGAGGAGAAAGCTTTTTCGCCTTCCTCCGTCACACGCAGATTCTTACTCAGGTATCCCTGGGCCATGAGACTATCACAGGCTGTTTTGAGAAAAAGCGTATCCAGTCCCAGGGCGTTTGCTAATTCCTCAATAGCTGGAGCGGGAGCAATCTCTCTGTAGGCGCGCAGAATGAACTTTTCGAGCAAATTTATGGTGCGGTAATGCTCGACCTGCACCGTGACCTTCTGCTGTTGTACAGGATAGCGAAATTCACGCGCCGCCAGCACGTGCAGACCACGAAGCTGTTCTTGCAGCTTTCGTGCTTGCTCTAACAAAGCAGGAGTAATCGGACGTTCCTGTAGATCAGTTGCAAGAAACATCAATGAAATCTCCTCGATGCTCAATGACTTTAGCAACATTCCGATAGCGTTCCACGGCTCGTTCCTTACGTGCCGTGTCGCAGAAGAGGTCCTGGCATCCAACAATCACCAGGAGTTCTTGCGCACGTGAGAAGGCAACATTAATGCGTGCATCCTTTTCAGCAAAACCTATATCGCGCCTGACATTATTGCGCACCATGCTGACGATGATCACAGGTCGCTCCATGCCCTGGAAGCGATCAACGGTGCCAATGCGCAATCTAAGCGCTTTGAAGCGCGAACTGATGCCATTGCTGGAGACCCCCAACTTTTTTTGCAGTAGCTCGCGTTGCGCCTCATAGAAGGTAATGATGCCGATTTCTTTTGGCTCAGTACCGGCACCCTTTTGTTCCCAGGCTTGCTGGAATTGTCGGCAAATTTCTTCGATGATCTCTACTTCGCGCAGGTTCTTAAACGAGGTACCTTCGCGCTCCTCTTCAAAACCTGGAGCGCTACTCTGGTAGGTAAATGCTTCTTTTCCGCTGGCGCGATGGTGGGCGCGAATCCTGCGCAAGCGACGGTTTTCTCCTTGAGAGGTCGCCAGTGGTGTGGTAATCCAGACGAGATGCTTCTGTGGGTCAATCAGTTTTGAGCCAAGCTGGTGATCTCGGTCGCTATCTGGGTTCTGTAACCCACATTCCAGGGGACGCTCATAAAACTGGTTGATAGCCGCCATAATATCAGGATGCATGCGGTACTGAATGTGCAGCATGCACTTGATCTGCTCAGGTGCCTTTCTATAGAGCTGCGCAAAATAGGACTCTCTATTGAGGTAACGATAGGTTGAAGGGTCTTCACCCATCTCTTCCGCCATCTGCTCTAATGTTTTCTCCTCAATCATCGGCGGCAATTGATGTTGATCGCCAATCAGTATAAGCTTTTTCCCACGAATAGCAGGCAAAAGAAGCTCAGGCGGTGTTGCCTTACTAACCTCATCGATTACTACTACGTCAAAAGTTGCAATAGCACAAAAATCTCTATACGAAAGACGATAAGACTGTCCACACGTGATACCTACAACATTGGCATTACGTAGATAGACCTCTCCCAGCGCCTTGCTATCTCGATCAGAAATATGCTGTAGAGCAGCTATCCAATCGGCGACCAGCCCGTCGTAACGCAGAGAAAATGTTTGCTCTCTTTCTAACTCCTGCTGCCACCTCTCAAACTGTTGCTGCATCATGCTCAAAAACGGTTGTGCAAAAATATCCCCTGATGGGCAGAAGGGACGTAAATACTCTGGAATAGTTGTCCAGAACCCATGCCACCACTCACGTTCTCGTTGAAGCTGCGCTTGATCTTGCTGCATCCGCTTCCTGAGTGTCTCTTGTTCACTTTGGAGATTGCGCACCTGCTGCCGCCGCTCCTTCAACGTCCCACGCGCGCAAGCGAGCTGTTCCCCTACCTTCTCGGAAGCCTTCTCTAGCACACTCCAGACGCTTCCTATGAGTTTCTCCAGATTCTCTACCTGTTCATTCCACGACTGAATCTGTATTGTGTATTCCCGCACAAATTCAGATGAGGGGAAAGTCGCTTGACGTGCTAAATCGCGTAAGGCAGTGGGAAAGACAGGACTCTGATTTATTTCCTGTAAGAAATTGGTCAATTGCTGTTGACAATTCACCAGTTCTGTCGTGACCTGCGACATTTGAACTTGCACAGCAGCGATTGTCTCTTCCAGCTTCTGCCTATCACTGTCTCTCTCCTCTCTCTCTCGCTGAATACCGCTGAGATCATAACTTGCCTTTTGTATTTGCGCTTCAATCTTCTTCTGAAACTCAGAAGATAATGAGCTAGCAATCTCTCGCGCAATAGTTAGCTGAGCATTCCTCCAGACCTGAGACATGTTTGATCGAGCCTTATCGGCAATCAATAATAAATCACGTATTTCAATAAACAGATCCAGGATTCTCTTTTCATGACTCTTTTTGTACAAAGAACCCCAAAGAGGGGTGGATATCTCTTTATGGATTTTATGTATTTCATCTACTTTCTGCTGAAGGGCGTCAATAAGCTGCCTGAAACCAAGACTATCACGTGGCATTCCGTTATACCTGGGGGGTTCGAGATGAACGACCTGCTCAATTTCAGGAAAAGCTAACAACTCCTGGCCAGATTGCTGCCTACATGCTGCCAGCCTGATACAGTCTTGACTATAGAGAGCCATTTCATGAAGTAACGCTTGCATTCTTTGCTGCACGTTCAGTTCAGCAGAGCGCCACGCATCTGCTAAGATAGCAGGCGCGTTCTGGCCTTGAATGAGACAGACAATTTCCTCTGGGAACATGCTTAAAGGCATCGCAGCGAACTGAGTAGCTACCCTGGATTGTAAATGCCGATCAACTTCTGCTTGCAGAAACGTCAGCAGTGCATTTGCAACATGGTTCGAAGGAGGCAACGCTTGCCTGGCCCGTTGCAACATTTGTAGTGTATCAATACTACGCTGCATTTTATAGCGGAGATGAGTAATGTGTTGATCAAGCTCCACCAGTTGTTTTTTTCTATTTTCCAGTTCCGTCTCTTTAGAGCGCTGCCGCTGCTCCAACTCGTGCAATATTACTAACTGATCTTCCAGCTTTGTATGCAAAGGTTGATTATTACTCCAGGCATTTTTATAGATCGGCACCTGCTCTTTGAGCCAGAGGATACAGTGAAATAAGCATCCTTCCCGCGACAAAAGCTCTTCATCGGCAGGTTTTAAGTCTACTTCTTGCAGAATACGCAAGCAAGCATTTACATCTCTGAGCCATTGTTTTCGGAATCCCAGTTCTTCCAGGTACTGAAACACAGCCTGCAACTCATCAGGATTGGCGCTCTTGCAGTCGATTGTTCCGGCCAGGATAGCTGAAAAGGTTTGTGATAGCGGGTAGTATTGTCTGACCTTTTCCGCGCTCTGAGCAACTTCATCTTCACATGTCTGGATTTTTTTGGCAATTCGCTCATATTCACATTGCAATGTTTCTTGCTCGCGCGCATACTCTGCCTCGTATTGATAATACTCGGAAAAGCGATCTGCATCCTTCGTAATCGTAGTGAGTTGCTCAATTATCTGTTGTCGCTGCGCCGATTTTTTCTGACAATCCTGGGCGGTGTTATTGAGCCAGAGCCGGATAACGTTCTCTTCTGTAAAATCTTTTCCCTCTTCCTCGATGCCATCGGCATTGCCTTTGCGCACGGCACGAATACTGGGGTGGTGAATCAGCCTGCTCAGGGCATTATCGACGGCCAGATTTGACTGTGATGCAATCAGAGTACGTCCGCCACGTAGCGCCACCTGGTAGCAAATCTCAGCGATAACCGTGGTTTTGCCGGTGCCGGGCGGGCCTTGTACGAGCAAGAGATCGGGAGCCGCCAGCGCCATTTCAACCGCCGTAAGCTGCCCGCTATTGCAGCTTCCCAAGAGGAGGTCAGCCGGTTGGAGGCTCTGAATAGCCTGAGGAAGTCGGGCATTGTAGGGATGAAAGAAAAAGTCGGCCAGTGCCGGGTTAGATGTTCTTCCCTCTCGCAAAGCGTCAACAGCCCACTGTTGCCGCTCAACCTGCTTGACATCTCCGCGCGCCTCAAAATAGAGATAACCAGTGGGAGGTAAGCCTTCGCCACTCAACTTTCTTTGTAACTTTTTTTGTTCGTCTTCTTTAAGCTTATCAAAGCTGATCCTCAACGTTCCTTTAGCTGCATCAAAGCGTTGTACAGTACCGATCTCAATACCAGAACGCCTCTCTGTGAGAGGAAGCTCGTCTTTTGAAGGAAGTTCACGGAACAACAGCAGATTCTCATTTCTTGATCTGGGTCTGGAAGCCAGCAGTCGAAATTCTTCGTAGGATAACGGATTCGTTTGACCATCCAGGGCGCTTTCTTTGTTGAGAGAAAAGGTAATCTTCGTTTGCCCCTCACGATAGTCATAGCCGGTATAGCCAATCGAATACTGACGTTTCTCGATGATCTTTTTCTGCAACTGAAGCAGCATCTCCCAGTCCAGCAACTGATCTCTATCTATTTTTTGTGGGTCGATAACAGGTAGTGCCTGCACCTGAGCAATAAATTCAGGCGAGATACCCCTGTTCTCCGGTAGAGATGGTGCAAGACGGAGCCGGACTGGTAGCACATTCGGTTCCTGAATTCCATCCTCCTCTTCGAGGAAGCGGATATCAGTAACATCTATTCTTCCTTTTCCTTCTCGTGGCACCCTTGCTGTCAGACACACGGTTTTCTTACGACCCACCAGCAAAGGGGGCAATTTATCTGTGTCGGTGGCAAGAGTGAGCTGCCATTTCTCTTTTTGATTGTTATTCTCTTCATTTTTACTTACACGTCTTATATACCAGAGACGAGGCTCAGTACCTGAGAGATTTTCAAAGAGTTGTTCACCACGCTGTTGAACCTCTATAGTTACATTTCGGCTCCGTTGATCTTGATTACGCTGGCTCCGTTGCCATTGCTCCACTCTCTTTTTATCTTCCTCATCACCAAGAACACGCAAAAGAGATGCCGCCGCCTGCTTCTGAAGTCGAATTTGCCATTCCATAGAGGGAATAGGAGAAGGCTGGGAAATAGAGGGCGGTATACTCACGGCAGTGAGACTGGCAGGTTGCTCAATCTGACCTTTTACCGGGATGACGTGCATTTCTGGCTTATCCCTGACCCGTAAGATTATCTCTCCACTCACCAGTGTTTTGGGCGGCCTGTCACCGGTATTAAAAGTCAAAGTCAGGCTGTGAGGGCCAGGAAGCAGGTCTGTCGGCGATATCTCCAGTCCCGCCACACTGGTCTCGACCATACACCGCTCTTTCACTTCAAGGGCAAGGTCTCTCTTTTGCGTACTGCCAACCGGAATGCGCCCGAAATCAATCCCGTCAACTGGCAGTTCCCATTTTGCAATATCCCAGCAAGCGCCTTGCGCGATACCCCCTTGAACGGCCACATGATCTAGCTGGTATGAAACGTCACTATCGGCACGAAGAGCCGGTTCATCCTGGCTCTCAGGTGTACGCTGAATAATCATGTTCTCCAGACGCACCCCTGAAGTGCGGATATGGAGAACATATTCATCCACGGCATAGAGAACAGTCTTCGAGCCTGCACCAATCATACGGATACGCTTATCAATAGTGAATGGGCCACGATAGTCACCGACCGCCAGGTGAAAAATACGATCATCCAGGATTTTAAGAAGCTGCTCAGTAATATTCTCAGGGGTAACATAGACGTCTTTCTCCTTGCTCACGATTGCCTCATGCAGCGCCTGATAGAAATCAGAGGCGGTTTGATAGCGCTCCTCCGGCGCTTTAGAAAGCATCTTTAAGACCACCTGCTCAATCTCAGGTGTAAGTTTTGGGTTGAAGTCAAGCAAGGACGGAGGAGACTGGTACCGATGCCCATTCTTCGCTTGTAGAGGGTCTCCAGGGAAAGGAAGCCGTTTGGTAAGCAATTGATAGGTGATAACCCCCAGACTATAGAGATCACTACGACGGTCTGGGCGGCCTGCAAATTGTTCGGGTGCCATATAAGCCGGGGTACCAGCCGCACCCAGCATAGACTGAGTGCCCAGGGTAGAGGTCGTATCGAGTACTCTGGCCAGACCGAAATCAGTGATAAAGAGATGCCCACTTTTATCGCGTAGAATATTATGCGGTTTCAGATCACGATGAATAATTCCCCTCTGATGCAGATAAGTCAGTCCAGCAGCAATCTGTTTGATGATCTCATCAACCGCTTCCAGCGCGAGGGGATCAGGAGCCTCCTTGAGCAAGGCGCGAAGATCACCACCATCAATATAGTCCATTATCAGACAAATCTGGTTCCCATCAAACGTCAAATCTTGCAAGTAGACGATATTGTCATGTTTTAACTGGTTTAATACCTTACCCTCTCGTATAAGAGCATCTTTCAGCATCGCGTCGCTCTCAGAATGGCTGACTTTCACTGCCACCAGTTTCTGCAAATAGGTATGTTCAGCTTTGTATACCCGCCCAAAACCACCTTTACCTATTTCTCCAAGGAGACGATACTTTTCAGCCACAATTTGCGAGCTAGCACTATTCTCAGTCTGATCCATCGATTTCTCTTTCCAACAAAACCGCTAGTCATCGCTAGCAACTTTTTGCCCCCTGAGAGAAGTGTGTTTTGAGCGTTGAAAGAGAGGGGCGCAAAACAGGATCATGAGCCAGGCAAGCTTCGAACAAGCCAGTAATTTCAGCAGAGAGAGAGTCAGATAGCATATGCCCTTGTTTAATACAAGTAGTTGGCCAGGGACGACGTTGATCGGATAATTTTGCTTCGGTATCGGCAAAGGGTAATTCTCCGGTCAGCAGTTCCCAGGCAATCACTGCCCAGGAAAAGAGGTCACTGCGCACATCCCCTGTAAAACCATGTGATGTATTCGCAACGGTTTCTTCAGATTCAATATAAGCTAAGAGTTCTGGTGAAGCGTAATCGATCCAATCACGGTCACGCTTCACACCCTCTTTCATGTGACCAAGCTTTGTAATAGCATTGGGAAGTTTCGTACAATCCAGATTAAATAACTGCGCAACGGGCACTGTGCCGTCGTATTGCACAAAGATATTATCTGGCCGCAAGTCACGATATGCCGCATACGCGAAGTCTGACTGCTGCGTAAGATATTCTAGCGCGTTCAGAATATCGCCCAGGAGTTTCAGGCGGGTATTGAGATCAAACGGTATGCGCGAGAGTTCAGCCTGCGTTGTGCGCCCAAACGGTTTCTGCGTGATCAGTTCACTGAGAAAAGCTCCTGGTTTACGCGACAAAATGACATAGAGATGAGAAGGAGTAGATTTGTGATGACGATAGGTCACGATGTTTGGATGTTGAGGAAAGCGGAGAAGGACATCGGCGTGACGTAACATCAGCTTTTCTCGCTGATTACGTTGATCGGGGGAAGCCAGAATCTGCTTATACTCTTTGAGCCAGACCGGCTGGTGAAAAATCTCGTCTTCCCCCTCATAGATTTTGCAGTCAAGGAAGGCATCGACGTGGTGTTCAGCAGTGACAATATAGTCATCTATATGCTTTCGATGGTGTTTAGCAGCCTTCATTTGTGATCGCAGAAGGTTTGCTAAGGCCGAGCGTTGGGAGGTGTTAAGGCGCACTCGTTTAGAAGTAGCTTTACGGAAAGCCTCCAATAGTCGAGGGAAGTATTCGATATGGCAAGCTCCCACACCATGGTCGGGTTGGGGAAAACGAGGATCACCATGAGCAAACGAGACAGATGCGTTTCCCGTAAAGATCATGACAGGGTAGATGGGAGGATGCATGGGCAACCAGTCGCTCAAATGCTTCAATTGACCGGCGATTTCCTTCGCCGCGTATTCGTACTTAACAAGTGTATTCTCCCTTTCTTCCCAGATTCCACGCCACCGATACCTGATAGGAGCGTTGATACTGGCAATCTCCACGCGCTCTCCATCCCAGTGTTTAAAATCGAGCAAGAAGATAGCGTCTGACAGAAGTAGTATAGCATCGATCTCTCGATTAACGATTTGGTAGCCGACAAATACAACAGGAATGATGTAGCCCTCCTCAGAGGAAAGGATTTGTTGAAGTTCCTCGATAGCCTGGGCTTCATCTTGTTTGATATAGTGTGAACCAGCAGTGAGCTTTATTTTTAACATGCCTGTTGCCCCCGAAGAACTCATAAGCCTTTAATGTAGGACAGATGAGATTGTATCACAGTAAGTCTACAATCTTCAATATATTTGAGAGTGTATAGTACTATAATGTTGTGTTGAAGAACTTACGAAAATGAGGATAATAACACGGTCTCCCGCTTCCGTAAAGGCGATAGCAAGCCAGGTTGATACATAACCCTATACCAATGCGAAGATGGGCTTCTGTCGCCTGGCACGCATTAACGAAATCGCGCTTCTTGAGATATTCCACGACGAATGAATACCGGCAAAACTGGTATATACATCTTGACATATACACCAGAGGAGGGTACACTTATATATTAAGTAAGCTTGAGGTTAGTATCCCATCCTGACTACGGGATGCTCTTACAAGACAACGGGGTTTTGGTAAGGAGGCTACGTCTCAAGTGAACAGAGGTCTTCCAGTCACCCATGTCAAAGAGAAAGTTTTAGACGTAACGCAAGGAGCAAGGTATGTCAAAGACGAAATTGGTGCAACTGGGCGCAGCATTGAGTCTGCTCTTTCTGGGAATCGCAGGAATTGTCGTCCCGTCAACCGTTCATAGTGCCACATCGGTTATCACTACTCCTACGAATGTGCAGGTGACAGCCGTTGGGTCACAGTACATCACGCTGTCGTGGTCTGCTTCCACAGATACTTCGGGAACGGGCGATGTGCCGGCCTATTATGTTTATAATGGTTCTAACATTGTGGCTACCTCAATGGGAACCTCGGTTACGGTTAGTTCGCTTCTTCCCTCTACAAATTACACGTTCACAGTTCAGGCTTATGACAAAGATGGGTATGTCTCCGGCCAGAGTTCCCCGGTGACGGCATCTACTCAATCTGCGGTCACTGTCCCCTATCAAAAGATTGCTTATTTTGACCAGTGGAGCATTTATGGTAATGCCTACTACCCATCGACCATCGCTACGTCAGGGGCGGCCTCACAGTTAACCACGATTATCTATGATTTCGAGAACATCGACCCCACCAATCTCACCTGCTTTGAGGCTATTAAGGCCGCGGACACTAACGAGAGTGATCCCAATGCGGGTGATGGGGCCGGTGATGCCTATGCTGACTATCAGAAGAGCTATACCTCTTCTAACAGTGTCGATGGGACGAGCGATTCCTGGAGCCAGCCGATCAAGGGCAACTTCAACCAGTTGCGTGAACTGAAAGTAAAATATCCCAATCTCAAAATCCTTCTTTCCATTGGGGGCTGGACGTACTCCAAATACTTCTCGGATGTGGCGGCCACAGCGTCTTCGCGGCAAACGTTCGTCAGTTCCTGTATTACAATGTTCCTCAAGGGCAACTTGCCAACAGGTATCGGGGGCGATCCGTCGGGTGGCACGGCCTCGGCAGCCGGTATTTTCGATGGGTTCGATATCGACTGGGAATATCCCGCCACCGCCGGACATGTGGGGAATCACTATGGGCCGCAAGATACAGCAAACTATACACTGCTATTACAGGAGTTCCGCAACGAATTGGATAGCTACGGGGCGAGCATCGGTAAGCACTTTGAACTCACTGCGGCAGTTCCATCGGGCCAGGACAAGATCGCTCTCATCCAGACTAACCAGATCGGCAACTACCTGGATTATGCCGATGTCATGACCTATGATATGCATGGCGCATGGGACACGACCGGCCCTACTAACTTTCAGGATCCGCTCTACAACTCGCCCGATGACCCGTCGCAGGCTATTCCCCCTGGCAACGAGAAGTACACTATCGATACATCAATCAAGGCATGGACGACCGGTTTGCCCGACTATAACATTCCAGGGGGCTTTCCGGCCAACAAGCTGGTTATGGGGTTCCCATTTTATTATCGCGGCTGGACAGGGGTCGCGGCAGGGAACAATCACGGCCTCTACCAGACGGCGACTGGCCCATCCGCTGCTTTCTCCACCAGCCAGACGGCGGGAGTGGCAGATTACAAGGAACTGGCTGCCGCAGGACTGACCAGCAACCCCAGCGACAACTTCTTTGATCCTACTACACAGGCATCATGGATCTATGACGGCACAAACTTCTATACCGGAGATACACCACAATCCATCGCTGCCAAAACGACCTATATTAAGGACAATGGCCTGGCCGGAGCAATGATGTTCTCACTCGATGCAGAAGATGCCGGAGACACGTTGCTCAACGCTATCGTCAGTGGCCTGCCCGGCAGCACAGGTGGCGGGACTGGCGGAACGCCAACACCTACACCTACGCCAACAAACACACCTACACCTACGCCAACAAACACACCTACACCTACGCCAACAAACACACCTACACCTACGCCAACAAACACACCTACACCTACACCTACTCCCACAGGCGGGAATCTGGTAATCAATGGAGGCTTCGAGACCGGCGACCTCTCCGGTTGGACCTGCCAGAGTGGCGATGTGGTGGTCACCTCACCGGTTCATAGCGGTTCATATGCGTTACAAGTAACACCCAGCAGTTCCACGACTGGCGAGTGCGATCAAACGATTGCCGTGCAGGCCAACCATACCTATACGCTTACGGCCTACGTGGATGGCCCCTACGCCTATCTGGGAGTGCAGAATGGGGCCTCTAACTGGACCAGTAGCAGTAGTTACACACAGCTAAGCGTCACATTTACCACTGGTGCCTCACAAACCAGCATTACCATCTATGTGCATGGCTGGTATGTCCAGCCGGATGTCTATGTAGACGATGTTACCTTAAGTTGAGTGTGTAGCGGGGGGCTTATGCTCCCCGCTGTTTGACACATCGGCCCTGCACATATTGCTCACGTGTTCGGGTAATACCATCAAACGCCATGCGAGACACGCAACAGCTTCTCTCAGGATATCGGCAAGTATTCAAGCAAGAATGGGATTTTATCAATGAGGTAGATGAATTTTATGATCTCGGTGAGCTACCAGAAAATCTGTTTTGAGATATCGCCATGGTCAATCGTTGACGCCTAATGGCGTCGAGCAGTTGTTGATCGAGGTGAAGCGGCATGCTGGTATAGAGGGTTTGCTCCGACATACGGTATTGGTGAAAAGTGGCTCTAAAGTGCTGCTCGTTGACAGGTGGCGCTTTGGGGCTGCTTTGGCTTGTAAAGCGGATTGAGGGCTATTAAATAGGTTGAACGCGCCCAGAGGGATTCGAACCCCCGACACTCGGTTCCGAAGTTCGCCCTTTAGGCCGCACATACGTCTTATATAGTCTGTTAGTGTCTCTCTCTGAGCGCAAGGTGAGCGGAAAATGACCAAAAAGGACAGCAACATCTCTGCGCATCCAGCGGCGTTGCTGTCAACGGTTGCTGTCAAACGTGAACATCATTTTGGCGCTGCTCAACGCTATGACCTGCATTTCCAGATGCCTCAAAGTGGTTCTGTTGCGCTGGTCATGTCGAAGGATCAGCTCCACTACCAGTCGGAGCAAGCGTTTATTCTCGGCCAGGGGCCACAGACTCGTCCCTCTTCGTTACCAGCCGTCAAGCTGCCTTTCTTCGACATGACAAGCTATGGCATGACAACCGATTTTAATTCAGGTCTGCTCCTCATCGTAATGGTGCTGGCATGCTGGCCAACGACTGCTGGGGTGAACTCCTTTTACCGGGCACGGGAGGAAGTCAACTTTCGGCAACTGGGACATAGATCGTTTTAAATTCGGTTTACCCTCAAAATTGGTCCACTTTTGTCTAGACAAACGGTACCATCATATACTTCGAGCAAGCCTGTAGTTTCAATTGAGAGAGATAGCATGCGTCCCTGGTCAGCACAAGAAGCGGGACAGGGACGACATTGATTGGACGATAAGGGGTCACTGCGCACATCCCTGTAAGACCACGTGACGTATTCGCAGCGGTTTCTTTAGACTCAATAAATATAAGCTAAGAGTTCTGGTGAAGCGTAGTCCAGTGTGACGAGCCATGACACTATGTGTATCTCTATTCAATATGACTCGTCGTGTTGATACTGTGATAGCTACTGCGCGGCTTATGAAATGCAGGATCAGATACTTTGGTGGCTAGATGCTGTGAAAGGGCAATAAGGAAACGGCATTTCTTGATACCTTCAGCGGCGCAGGCTATCTCCTGACAAGCTAATTCCATGCCAGTAGCGGCACTGCACCAACCGGCAGCGTAGCCAGCTTGAATGTAGCAATAGCGCCCTCGCAAACCGGATGCAATAGCCGCCTCTGCGCTAAAGGAGTTAGGTGATTCCCAGAGGACATGGAAGGTATAATCTTTACATAATTGTAGATCCAATAATTCAACGTTTCCAAACCCCGTCCAGGCAAAGTAGAGAGGGCCGGTAATAACTCGATAAGCAAGCTCTTTAGGAGAAATATTACGTTTCAGAAAGAAACGTTCTGCTTCCATAAAGGCAATAGTATAGCCAAGTTGATACATCACCTTATCACCAATATGGAGTCCGAACGTTTCATTAATCATTTGCGGTAAGGCAAGAGCAAGAGGTTGTACGGGGAAGAGAACATATGGCTCGCCAGAAATACTGACGCGAGCCTTCGTTGGTTCGCGTTGAATCCTTGCTTGATAGTCCCTGACCTCCTGGGCCGCACGCAGAATCAAGGACTGAAGCGACGCATCTGGCATACTCATCTTAACCTTCCTTCTGCAAGTGTTCTGCAAAATGGGCGAAGTCCTTTGCACAACGACGAAGATGGGCCTCTGTTGCCTGACGCGCCCCAACAGGATCACGCTTCTTGAGATACTCAAGAATGATGGAATGCTCCCGTAAGGAAACATTGAAGCGCTCGGCGAAGAAAGGAATGCTGGCAGTCTGATATCCGCTAAGTTGCCATAAGCTGACCAGGAGCCGGTTCAAGGTATAGAGATTGGCAACCTGTGAGATAGTATTATGAAACGCCCGATTGAGAGATTCATAGTGTGCGGCATCATTACATCTGGCCGCCTCTTCAGACGTTTTGAGAATATCTTCAAGGGCATTGATATCCTTGTCCGTGATACGGCTTGCCGCCATTTCAGCAGATAACCCCTCCAGCACAGCACGGATCAAGAACGTCTCTTGAATTTCGCCCGGTTGTGGAACACGTACAATACAACCGACCTGTGGAATAATATCGATCAGCCCTTCAGAAGCAAGACGCTTCAGTGCCTCACTAACTGGCGTGCGACTGATCTGAAGCTCTTCAGCAAGTGCATAGGTCGATATCAGTTCTCCTGGCCTCCAACGTCCAGAGAGGATACGCTGCCGGATTTCCTGATAGGCATACTCACTCCGGCTACTTCCTCCTAAACGCATTTGATTGGCTGCTAGCATTGGTTACTCCTTTCGAATAGCCTGTTTCCATCTGCATTATCTCATACACCACAATCTGGCGCAAATTTTTGTTATTCCTCACAGAGCCATGTATATACATCCACAAACAAGAAAGGCAAGCAGTTCTATAAGTTGTTAAGTTGTTGCCTCACTTAATCGATTGAGGTTATCTGAGCCATGTTAGCATTGTATCCAATTATCATCAGGACCAAAACACCGTTTTTTCAACCAGTATGCTATCGGTCAGAAGGATGCCTGTGGCCACATCAATAGCATGTTGCAAGGCAGCCTGTACCGCTACTACTGAATCCAGCACCCCAATAGTTTCTGCACTGGCCAGACAGTTGCGCTGAATATCCCAGATCATCCCATCAGGTGCATCCAGAAGCCGACTGATGATTGGCAGAGGTTCCAACCCCGCGTTGTATAGCAGTTGACGCAGGGGATAGCGTAATGCCTCAGCCAGTACTCTGCCCCCTGGCGTATCTGGCATCACCTTACTGGCGGCCAGAAAAGCGGCGTTTCCGCCCGGCAGTACCCCATGTTTCTGGGCATGGCGAACAGAGAGGAGTGCGTCCTCAAAACGAAATGTAATCTCATCAACCTCTGTTGGAGTTGTTCCCCCTACTCCCAGAATCACTAACGGGCGACTCAGAAAAGCTAGACGGCGACGTAAAATACCTTTCTCATAATCAGAAGTCGCCTTGTTCAGGGAGGCTCGTATCTCATTGATACGTGTAACACTTGTTTCCCTATCTGTGTTGTAACCGCCGACATTGAAGGTGATAGTATGGCCTTTAATAATCACATTCTCTAGCCATCCCGGTGTGACTGTATTCCGCGTACCAGCAGCATAGGGAATGGTTCCTGCCAGCAATGCGAAATCATCCAGAAAGCCACGCAATGCATCCCCGTGCCCCATACCTTTTCCAGGAGGGAAAGCTGCGATGGTTGGTATTCCCTCCCTGCGGCGAGCAAGCAGCATATCCTGTATTTCTCTATCCATCCGTCCAACCAGCAACAATGGCTTTTCTGCGACATCACGCAGGAGGCGATAGAGAATCTGTATATCGTCAAAACGTTCACCGATCAATACCGCCATAGAAGGGTAGGTTACTGTGCTGTCAGGTGGTTCTAGCTTGCTATGATAACCAGCAGTCGTGAATTCGTAATCTCGTTTGACCTGGATGTTATGCTCTTGTCGCCTGGATGCTTCGAGCAGAATTTCCCCATCTGATCCCGCCTGCTGAAGTGCATCAAGGATAAGGCGGCCTATCACTGTGTCGCGTGCAGCAATACTGGCGACTGACAGCAAGCGATCAGAGGTAGGCTCAAGCAACATGTGTTGAAAAACCTGGAACGCTCTTTCTTGAGCTATAGTAAGTTGCTCGGTCAGAGGCACCGGATGGCATCCTGCTGCAAGGGCCTTTAATCCCTCCTGTACCAGACCTTCAGTGAGCAGAACAGTGGTGGTTGTGCCATCTCCTGCCGTCTTATAGGTGGCAATGGAACCATATTTCACAAATTGGGCACCCTGATTTTCCAGCGCATCAGCCAATTCGATAGCCTTTACAACTGTTACACCATCACGTGTTGAAAGTGGAGGTGCCCATTGAGCCTCTATCAAGACAGTGCGCCCTTGCGGCCCATATGTGCTACCGACTGCACGAGCCACAGCATACACCCCTTGAGCCATCTTTTTACGGGCCAGTTCGCCGAAAAGTACGATCTTCTCCTCGCTCATATCTACCCATCCTTATATATGCAGGCATTCTACACTCATCCCCGAAAGAAAAGGTCTGGTATTGTTTATCGGGCCGCCCGTTCGTATGTGCTGATCGCGGCTTCGACAGGTTCCTGCACCAGACATGTCTCCGTGCGAGCCAGTAAGCTCGACATACTGATTGCTTTGCGTATACACTGCTCGATAACAGGTACAGGGTCCAGTAATCCCACCTGCCAGGGATCGACAACCTCCCGTTTCTCCACGTCATAAACACTGGTTCCGTCAGACAAGCTTGCCCGAATAAAAGCGTATTCCACACCAGCATTGCGCAATATCACCTGCAGAGGAGCAACCAGCGCCCTCGCCAGCGCAAGGTGAACGGGATTGGTACTACCTTCCATCCTGCGACCAAGCTGCCAGAGGGCTACTCCGCCCCCAGGCACGACACCACCGCTTACAGCAGCTCGTACCCAGGCTAGCGCGTTGTAGGCCAGTGTGACCCGGTTTGCTGCAAGCACCTGGGTCGGGGCTGCCAACCATAAAGTTGCTGTAGGAAGGAGAAAGCTAAGACGCTCCTGAATGCGCTCTCGCTCCAGAGGAGACGAGAGGCGGGCGAGGGCGGTCTGGAGTATGTTCACACGCTGCCGCATTTGCTGCTCCGGCACAGGCCTGAAGCGTAGTGATACCTGCTCATCCGCTAACAAGAGGCTTTCAATAGAACCATATTTTACTGTATTATATGTTGCACCTGCTATCACATCTACCACCTCCCCCTGGCTCAAAAAGGCAAGGTCATGGAGAATGATGGTACGCCAGTCAGAGGTATGAGGGATACGAAGTGCAGTGATTGGAACAGTCCCTTGCTGCACATTAAGCGTTAGTAGCTCTAAAACTGGTTCACTATAACCAGGAGCCACAAATACGATGCCACATTCCTGCTCATGAGCATGCTCCAACAAAGAAACTGTCGCCTGTACATCTTCCAGAGGTTGCTGGCTAAGACACAGGAGTGCAGGCCCTTCGGCAGAACATAAGTGTGGCTCGGCCAGCGGCCAATGGAATGTCGCCTCTTGCTGTATTTCCAGCCGAAACGGCGGTGCTTCTAGCCGATCATCTACAGCAACATGCACCCTTCCTTGAAAGCCTACCGCGTCTAAAGCCTGTACAACCCATTCCCCAAGATGGGTGCTACCCCCTCCAATAGAGTGTGGAAGCCGTAATAAGATTTCCGGTGCCACTGAGCGAGCCAGGGTACGCAGTTCAGAAAGAAGGATGGGTAACGCTTCTTCCAGATCGGCCACCATATCATCTGGTGAAATTCCACGTTCAATCAACGATAGCATTTCTAAGGCTAGATGTCCTGCCAGCACAATGCAAGTAGTAGTGCCATCTCCCACTTCAGAACGCATCTCGGAGGCAACCCGTTGAAGGAGATGTATTCCTATGCGCTCAATAGGGGAACCTATTTCGGCGGCGGCCAGAACTGTCTCGCCATCCCGGCTAAGTTTAGGAGGAATAACACTGAACGGGTCTCCGAAGACAGTATGCATCACCACCATCCTTCCTCGTGGCCCTAGTGTAGTCTCTACCAGACGTAACCCCTCCATGATACCTCGCCTCATCGCCGCCCTTGCCCTGTTCCCAAATTGCATATGAGTACGTACAGGCATTCTTTCCCTCCTGCGACGCTAATTTTGCCTCTCTTCCAAAAGATGTTAGCATACTAACATGCTACCATAGCAGTAAAAGAAAGTCAACCGACCGCGACTGGTTTTGTCAGAGGGATCAGAGGATGTCTTTCCGTGATGTTTCTCCGTAGAGAGCTACAGGAAGAGCGGAATGACGACGCTAGTGAAACTGTTGCATCCATCGGTCTTGCCCTCGCCGACACTGCTATTAATCAGGGCATAGCTGAGGGCAATATCGACCTTCTGATTGGGGACGTTGCAGACATTTCCATATATTCAGCCCCTCTTATCTCTCAACCTTAAGTATAAGGAGCATCTTATATAGAGGAAGGGAAGGGGCGTCTTGCACGAGAGCCGGGGAGAAGTGTACGTAGATCAACATTTTCATCACGCAAGGCGTCAGCATCTACCGGGATACGAGCTTTTAGCAACTGCATGGTGTGCAAGATATCTTTGCCACGGTTGATAGCGACAGCGGCGAGCAGCCGTCCCTGTTGCCGATAGAAGGCCACGATCTCGCGTGTCTCCAGGCGTCCACGCACAATGAGTTCATCCCATGTGTTGTGGAAGCCTGCATATTGCACATTGTAGGTATATTGATCTGACCAGAACCAGTGAATATCCTGATAGATTTCACGTTTGCCGAGCATGTTACGAGCTGCAACCTGGCCCTGGTGAATAGCATTCTGCCAATGTTCGACCCGCACAGCTTGTCCAAAAACGGGGTGATAGTGATTTGCCACATCTCCTGCTGCATAGATGTCTTGCACGCTGGTTTGACAATACTCGTCTACCACAACGCCGTTTTCGATTTTCACACCTGTGCCGATCACAGGTTCGACTACCGGTTCAACGCCTACCCCCACGACAACAAAGTCGCACGCAAGGCGGCGACCGCTGCTCGTCACGACGTATTGTACGCGACGATCTCCTTCAAAGGCAGTCACGCCCTCTTCAAACAGCATGTGTACGCCGTGTTCCCGGTGGATGCTCTCAAAAATGCGGCCTATCTGTTCGCCCAGGACACGATATAACGGCGTTTTGAATGCCTCGATTACAGTCACCTCTACGCCAGAGCAGCGTAAAGAGGCCGCTAGCTCAGAGCCGATAAAACCCATACCAATAAGGACAGCCCGCCGACCACTTTGACTTTCCGCCCGAATACAATTAGCATCCATCAGTGTGCGCAGACTGTAAATACCCTCCAGTGTGGCTCCTGGCAAGCGTAGTTGACGGTTGCGAACACCGGTGGCAATGAGCAGTTTATCATAAGGTATACGCTCACCATTCTCAAGTTCAACAGACTTTGACCACGGGTTCACCCGGCTCACCCGTACACCCAGGCGCAACTGAATATGGTGATCCGTGTAAAAGGAAGCGGACTTGATCAGTATCTCCTCGAACTGTTTCTTTCCCTGTATATACTCTTTAGAGAGTGAGGGACGTTCATAGGGGAGCTGTGGTTCCGCTCCAATGAGAATGATCTCACCATCAAAACCTTCCTGCCTCAGCGTAATAGCAGCCGTGCCGCCAGCCAGGTTGGCTCCGACAATGACAAACTGTTGTGACATGCTGTATCTCCTTCTGACTGAGATCTCAAGCAATAATGTTTCCGTGTCCAGGAGGGTGGCGAACCTGGTCGATGATTAAAAGGTACTTTAACCCTCTGCTCATGAATGATATGACCGATTCGCCACGTCAAGGTTGGCTGAATACCGCCCCTTGCCTCCTTATATATGTGATCCCCCGCGTGCAGATCATCTGTAGAAAGTATCAGCAACAGGGAGTAGATCATCATTTACGGGCGAGGAGTGTTTGCTTCTCCTGCTACCTCTTTTCCTCCTGCGGAAACAGTTTCATAATGGGCGGAAGAGTCGGCCTGCTTGCTTCGTGCCAGCTCCAGGGCGACATCCAGAATCCAATCCTCCTGTCCAGCCACTGCCTGACGCCGTCCAAGTTCCGTCAGGATCACACGTGGATCCAACCCATAGTGTTCACCAGCGCGTTGGGCATGGAGAAGGAAGGTTGAATAGACTCCAGCATAGCCGATGGTGATCGCATCGCGGCTTGGAATTGGCTGATAGGGCATGATCGGGGCAATAACATACTCTGCGGCATCCATCAGTTTATAGAGGTCCAGACCTGTATTAAGCCCCAGCTTCGCCAGCACTGCTGCCAACAATTCGGTCGGAGCATTCCCTGCACCTGCGCCCAGGCCACGCAAGCAACCATCTAACTGATCTGCCCCGGCCTCTAATGCCGCCAGACTATTCCCAATTGCCACCCCCAGATTGTTATGAGCATGGAATCCTACCTGGATCGATAGAGCATCCTTCAGTGCAGCCACGCGAGCTGCTGCATCATGGGGCAACATAGCCCCTGCAGAGTCCACGATGTAGACACAATCGGCCCCATAGGATTCCATCAGGCGGGCTTGCTGTACCAGCACCTCTGGTGGGCGCATATGGGCCATCATCAGAAATCCAACAGCTTCCATGCCAAGCTTTTTCGCAATCTCAAAGTGTTCCTCCGAAATATCGGCTTCTGTACATTGCGTGGCGATACGTACTACCTCAGCTCCGCGCTGCTTGGCCTCTTGCAATTCATGAACGGTACCGATACCAGGGATCAAAAGAACAGCAATTCTGGCCTGCCGACAGACAGAACGTGCCTCCGCGATCAGATCCATCTCCGAGACACGCGAGAAGCCATATTGAATAGAAGAGCCAGCCAGACCATCTCCATGTGTCACCTCAATTACAGGAACCCCGGCCTCATCAAGGGCCTGGGCGACGGCCCGTACTTGCTCGGCAGTGAACTGATGACGCATCGGGTGAGAGCCATCACGCAAACTAGTATCAGTAATACGGGGAGCTTTCATGCTGCCACCTCCTGTTGCACTTCCAGCAACCGCCGGGCAAAGAGTTCTCCAACGCGGCGGGCCGAGGCAGTCATAATATCGAGATTGCCCGCGTGACGAGGTAAGTAATCACCTGCTCCCTCAACTTCTAGCAGCATTGTTACCACCGGTCGCCTGCCCCAGGGAGTATTGAGCTTATCGAAAACGGGTGGATTTTTGAGATGATAACCCGGCACATAGACCTGCACTTCCTTGACCATCTGCATGACAGAATCAATCACCGCCTCCTCATCAAACTCGCCTGCCGGAATGGCATAGACGGTATTGCGCATCATAATCGGCGGATCAGCCGGATTAAGAATAATAATAGCCTTACCATGCTGGGCACCTCCTACCACCTCTAGCGCTCTCGCAGTTGTTTCGGTAAACTCGTCAATGTTCTGGCGCGTTCCCGGCCCGGCAGAAAGACTGGCGACGGTGCTAACCATTTCCGCATAAAGTACTGGCGTCACACGACTGACTGCGTAGACCAACGGGGTAGTAGCTTGCCCTCCGCAGGTGACCATGTTGACATTGGGCCTATCCAGATAGGCTCCTGCATTAACAGGTGGCACAATATAGGGGCCGCGTGCGGCAGGGGTCAGGTCGATAGCAATACGCCCGGCTTCTCGCAATGCCTTTGCATGGCGCACATGCGCTCTAGCACTGGTAGCATCGAAGACAATCTGGATAGTGGGGTCTTCCAGTACCGCCTGGATCCCCTCATAGCTGGTACGGATACCCAGAGAACGAGCGCGTGCCAGCCCCTCGGAGGCCGGGTCGATACCCGTCAACAAAACAAGCTCCATATGCCCTGGTTGCTTAAGTAGTTTGTACATCAGGTCGCTACCGATATTTCCGGATCCAATAATTGCAACCTTCACTTTGCTATTGCTAGCATGCTGTACATCCATCTCTAGCTCCTTCTCTTTTTTAATAAGGACTTTACAAGATTTACTAGACTTGACCACCGGATAATTCAACTGCACGTTGATATACCCGCCTGGCCCGCTCGGTATGTCCCACGATTACGCTCTTGGCATAGGCCACATCCCCACTTTCATATGCTTCGACAAGCCTCTGATGATCGGTCACTGCTGCTTCATCCGCCTGCTCGAACTGATCTTGCAGCCGCCACATCGCCCGCCAGACAATGCCCTCCACACCGAGATGCCGGTAGATATCCAGCAACCTGTTGTTTTTCGCAAGGCTGACCATGTACTCATGGAACATCCTGTTTGCCTCGACGTAGCGCTCAAAATCTACGAATCGATGATTCTCGATTAATGGAAGGGTTGCCTCCATGCGCTTACGCAACCCGGCTAAATCATCATCTGAGACACGACCAACGGTACGCTCAGCGACGCCAATTTCAATGTCGCAGCGTGCGTCAAAGGCTTCCTGCAACATCTTTACATCGACTGGTGTGACAACATACCCTCTGGTAAGATCGCGTAAGATCAAACCCTCGCTGGCAAGCCTGGTTAAAGCATAGTAGGTACTGGACTGTGCGGCCCCAAACTTATCAGCTAATTCATAGGGGTCCAGCGTTTCTCCGAGGGCAAATTCGCGATTTAAGATAAGCTGGCGCATCTCCCGATAGACTGTCTCATCCTGTATCTGCCCGAAACGGCCAAATTTACCGCGAAAGTAGGTCAAAGGTGAGCCAACATAGGCTTTGGCGTGGACAACCTCAGCCAGGAATACACGATGGGTACCCGCCTCGACGTCAGCAGCTACACGACATTCAAGATGGGCCAGCACATCGGCAATAAGAGGTTCCCCAAAAAGACCATACGAGAATTCGACGCCTTGAAACTTATCGGACTGCGGTTTGGCAAATTTGTATGCAAGCTCAGCCTGCCCCTCATCCAGGATATTGACGGCAAAAACGCGCGTTCGGCTAATAGCTGCCTGAGTCCCTGTATTTTTATTGATGCAGACAAGCAGCATAGGAGGCTCAAGGGTAAGAGAGGTTACAGCGCTAGCCGTCAAACCATAGTTCACCCCCTGCTCGCGCGTTGTGATAATTGTTACCCCACTGGCAAAATGGCCAATGACCTGGCGAAAAACATGTGGCTCCATTTGCAGGCTCCTTCCCTCCCTCATGGTGAACTGTACTCAAGTGCAGCGATTGCTTGCAGCCGCACCTTGTTATCAGGGTCTTTTAGCAATTGATATACCTCTTTTCGTCCCCCCAGTTTCATCAGCGCCCAGGCTGCGGTGGCACGAACCAGAGGAGCAGCATCGGTCACAGCCTGGGCAACCAGTGGTAAGTAAATGGGGTCACGGGTATTTGCTAGAACCATGAGTGCATTCCTGACTATACGTCCACGCCCCAGGCGTTCAAAGGCACTATGCCTGTACATATGAGCGAAGTCCTGGTCTGAGAGAGTAAGCAGGGTTGCGAGGTCAGGATGAGCCAGATGCGCTTCCGGTTGGAAACCTTGCCAGCACCATGCCACCCGCTCGGCTTTCCAGTTCCAGGGACAGACATCCTGACAGATATCGCAACCCAGTAACCAGTCACCAACGGCGGATTGCGCTTCCACAGGCAATACATCCTGATAACTCGTTGTCCAATATGAAATGCAGCGATTGAGGTCCACTCTTCGATCCCCCAGGAGCGCTCCTGTAGGGCAGTGACTGACACATTGTCGGCAAGTACCACAGCGATCAGGGTGCAAGCTAACCGGTGTAACCGGCAGCGGGATATCCGTGAGGAGGCCAGCCAGTGTCACTCGCGTGCCATAGTCGATGCTATTGGGCATGGCATTAAACCCTCTCCAGAAACGACCGGAGAGAACGGCGTAGAGATTGAGGGGCAAAGGCCCTTGATCCACATAGTCCCGTATGCGCACGCCCAGGCGTTGTGCCCGCTCTTTTAACGCGATGATATGCGGCTCAAGCAACTGCTTCAGAGAAAAGGGGTCTGGCTCGCGCACCCAGAATTTCCGTGCGACGCGCCCAATCCGCACGCCACCTTCAGGCATACCAGGGTCTGGATAGGCATGAGGGGCCGCGAGCAACATGACGCTCTGAACCCAACCAAATCGCATTTGCGGCTCAAGCCGTACCTCCAGCGCGCGCGCGAGATGCCCCAACCCTGCGTTGCGCCGCTCCTTTATCCAGGTAACGTAGCTGGCTTTCCAGTCTGTCGGCAAGACAACAGGAACCCAGGAGACGAGGAATCCGCGCGCCTCTGCTTCGGCCTGTATCTCGCGCGCTGAAGCCTCTTTGGGATACGATACCTCAGCTATCTGAGCCATCATCTGTTACCGTCTCTCCCCTGTCTTCATCCAGGGGTATCTCCAGGATAAAGATGCGCAGACGCCCAGGTGGAGTGCCGATCACCTCCTGGAAAATCGTGATCGCTTCCTGCACAAAAGCCCGTTTCTTGCGTGCCTCAAGACGGTCTGTTGTCGAGCGAAGTACCTCAACCATTGGCATCAGCTTAATCCTTTCTTATCAAGGGCGAATGACCACTTTCAATACACCATCTTCTTTTTCACCAAAAAGCTGGTACGCCTTCCTCGTTTCAGCAAGTGGGAAGTGATGGGTAAAAAATTTGGTAGGATCGATGAGTTCCTCAAGCATGAGTCGTTGCGCTTCCCACATAAATGGCTGCACATTGGCAAAACCATTCATATGAACCGTCAGATCACGTAAGAATACATCGGCGAGATTGAGGTTGAACTGATTGTCTGGAAAGACGCCGATAGCTGCAACTGTTCCGCCAGGGCGTACTACATCGAGCGCCAGTTGAAGGCTTTCCGGTGTACCCACCACCTCGATCACTTTGTCTACCCCCCGTTGACCGGTTAACTGCTTCACACGCTCCCGTCCTTCGGAATCTGGTAGCAGGGTAGGGATAGCAAAAGTTCGCTCTGCATAGGCACGCCTGGCGGCTACCGGCTCGAAAGCAACAACGAGACCGGGGCCTCTTTTGAGAGCCAGTTCCAGAGACATCAAACCGGTCGGCCCCAGCCCTATCACGGCCAGGCTCTCTCCAGGCTGAATATCCGCCAGCCTGTTAGCAATTACGGCTGAAGGAAGATTGCAGGAGAGTGTTAGCGCCTGCTCGTCGGATAACGCAGGCGCTACCTTGAGCGCATGAGCATCGGCGTAAGGAATCACCAGATACTCCGCTTGCGTACCATTTAGATCTCCGAAGGCTGTACCAAAACCGTAAACTGCCTTGCGCGTTGTTTCACAATGAGCTGTCTGACCAACTCGGCACAAATAGCACTCGCCACAGGAAGCGGAGTATGCCATTGTAACCCGATCACCGGGCTGAAAGTTACCAATAGAACGTCCCACCTCTACAACATCTCCGACCAGTTCGTGTCCCAGGCGCGAATGCCCTCGCTCCATGATTCCATCGAGGGTGCCACGCCAGATGTGCAGATCTGAACCACAAATTGAGGTTGCTCGCACTTTGACGAGCATCTCGTGTGATGCACGGAGTACTGGCTCCGGCACTTCATCAACTCTAACATCTTGCGGGCCATAATAAACAGCGGCTTTCATCCTGTTACTTTCTCCTTTCCCTACCAGGCGGTATCTGGCAAGATCAGATCACCCACCCGCCCACAAGCAAAAGCGTAGGAGGCTTGAACGATCTTCCAGATCGTCTTTAGCTCCTCCTCGTCACGCGGCGCATAGACAATAAGGCTTTGGGGTGGAACGGCACCTGCCATGTAGCGGGCAAGCGGATGGATAGTCGCCCACCCTTTGCGCAATACTTTTTGTCCCCAGTATGGTTCCAGACTTAGATGAACGCTTCCATCCAGCCGCACAACGGCAAACTCTCTACCTCGCACGAAAGCTTCCGGTTTTCCTCTTGCCCATGCTTCTTCGAGGACGAAGGCATCGGCGACGAACGAGAAAGTGGTCGGCTGGCAACAAACTCCGCCTAGTGTCTGCGCCAGAGCGAGAAGCTGGGCACGCATCTCAGCAGGTGAGTAGTCTTCCCGCTGTAGACAGGGATAACACAGGTCAATGCTGGGAAATCTCCCCTGCCTGGTGGGCAGGCGGCGCAGCGTAGGAGGCAGGTAGTCATAGAGAGATAACCGCGAGCTACCCATATTCTTCTCTCTTAATTTAATCCTGTTTCGCTATCCCACACTCGGAGAGAAATGCCTGCCATCGCTCGTCAATCACTGCCTTTACCTGATCAGCGGCAAGCGCATGTGGCGCTCCTTCTAAGTAGGAACTCAACCCTGTCACTGCCCGCTGTGCCAGCGGCGACCATTTTTTGACCCAATCAACGAGAAGTTCATGTAGCTCTGGCTTATGCTGGATAGCATAGTTTACCAGCGCGCAGGCTGTCTCCTGGTGGCGTTTCGTATCGAGGGCGAAATCATCTGCAATGAGGGCAAGGAGCAGGTCTTCATTCTTGCGTGCAAGCACCGCCAGTTGCTCATTGAACATTGCATCGTAGACGGGCTTTACGACCAGCGTCAGGGCAGCGAACGCTTCACCCCAGTCATAAGCAACAAGCAGTTTCTCTAACAACTCACGCATTGGCTGCCAGGCCGCATCCTCTTCCCAGATGCGCCGCGTACTTTCGCTCTGTGCCAGCTCTGGGTAGTGATAGAAGGAAAGTGCTTTGGCGAGATAGGCCGAACGTTGCACGCGACGCATCTCGTCCCCTCCTTGAAAATGTAAGGCGACTGTAATATAGGATGAGGGGGCCATCTGACTGACATAGAGGGTCTGCATCTGCAAGATATGGCCTGCAAAGCGGCTGGGAAGGTACAGCCTCTCCAGCACACGCACCCACGCCTGGCTAAGATGAGCATAATGATCTTTACGTTCAAACTCATCTATAAGGTTGTCGAGATAGAGTTCTCGCTCCCGCTGCCGTTGAACATAGGCCCGATAGGTGAGCCGTGCCGGATCACGAAAGCCTTCCCAGTCCTCTACTTGAAAAGGCGACCCTTCTCTATACCGCAGGTACCAGCGATTGAGCGGCATATCCGGGCTTAACTCAAAGGGCGCTGGCTGTCGTCGAAAATGATAGTTGAGGCGATGAGTGACAATTTCGTACTCACCTGGTTTGCGCCGCTCTGTATAGAGGCTCCAGCTTCGTTGCCGATCACGCTGTTTAGAAGGTACAGTTGTCATGCTTCACTTCCTCCTTCAAGGTAGAAAATAAGCTCGTCTTCACTATTCAACATCCGTCCACTGAAGCTGGAAAGATAAGGTTCAAGTTCTGAGAGCCGGAATGGTTTCCCTAAAGCTTCCTCCATACTCTGGCGCGTCAGACGAAACCGGCGCGGAAGCAAGATGCGGAAGTATCCTTCACGATCCTCAGTTGCAAGTTGCATGCCGGGATTATCCATCTCGGCGGCTTCAAGGACTGTTTCAAACATGGCTCGGTCGTTCAAAACCGGCCCTACAAGCATCTCACTCATGCACGTCTTACTCCTCTCTGCACCGGTTATATCGGCGTGTATCGTTCAGCGGATAACCAACGAAGATCGTTTCTCCTTCAACCTTCACTGCATATCGGTAGAGGTTACATCCGACCGGATTTATGCCGTGACCTGTACGAATGTCAAATTGCCAATGATGACCTGAACAGGTTAATACCGCCGTATCCTCTTCTAGCAAGCCCTCGCTGAGGGCATATTCCTGGTGCGGGCAGATGCCCTGATAAGCCACTATCGTGTTTCCTGGCAGATGAGCAAGCAGCACAGTTTCTCCGTCTACCTCTACCGCCAGCACTTCCCCTTCCCATAAATCGTCCAGTGTTGCCACGTCTATCCATTTCAGGGCTGTCTCACTCATATTCATCCGCATACCCTACCTCGATGTAGTCCATAGGGCCAATGCCAGCACTCAGAGGAGTATCCAGAGGCGAGAGGCGCTTCCCTTTGAAATGGACAAGCATGGGAACATTCCTTGCGGCAACACGTAAATCTACTGCATGGGCAGCGACCTTCTGAGCAACCACCTCCATTGTATCGGTATCTTCGACGGGAACGAGCTGAACAACAAAATCCTGCCTGAATGCTGCTGTCAATGGAAGCAATGCCATTTCTTCCTGTACCTCCTTACATTTTCTCTATGAGGATGAGAGAGAGGCATGAGAGGAGCCTGCCGAGACTCCTCCCTGCACTTCTTTATGCCTGTTTTAGTGACTGGCACCTACCGCGACCGGCGTTTCCTGTGCCCAGGCAAAGTTCTCTGCGTCCTGTCCGCCGACTTCTTGAGGATTGCCCATATAGGCCAGTGCGCCCATCAAGGTAGGTGGTTGGATTTCTCCTGCCAGGAAGCGATCTACAATACTCTTATGTCCAGCATAGCGGGCCGGATTCTGCTCAAAGATCCATTTACACGGTTCTGAGCAGAAGAGGTAACGCCGCCCGTTGTAATCAAGAGCATAAGGCCCCAGATCATGCTGTCTCTTCGGATTCGATGGCGTGATAATCGGAATCTGACAGATATTGCAGGTAATCGGGAGCGTCTGAGGAAGTGTTTGTGCGATTTCCCCTTTGCGGGCATGGGCCGTGATAACATCCCAGCGTTTGCCCCAGCTATCATTCCAGCCAGGATATTTAGTTTCCAACCACGCCCGCTCAGCCGGTGAAACTCCGGCATCAGGATTCCACCATACGGTAGGACGCCAGAACCAGACGCCGAGATGCAAGCCATGATGGTACCAGTTCAACTCATCCAGGAATGTCTCCCAGTACCACGGTGGATTCATGCCCAGATCGCGGAACTGATCCATAAATTGCTTGATGATCCACTCCTCCATGAATTCCTTAAACGACATTGTACGCTGTTCAAGCGGAGTGTAGTAATCCATAGAGAGGCCCGTGAGCAGGCAGAAGATGCGCCAACTCCTCCAGAACATAATATCGACCAGCCGTTGTGCCTCATCCTTCCTGCCATTCTTCACCAGGATTTTGAGTGTTGGTTCGCCTTGCTGAGAATGGCGGGCCTCATCGGTCTGAATGCTGGAGATCAGAGCGCCGAACTCGACATCCCCTACATGCATGGCATCAGCAGCCATTCCCAGGAATTGCAGGTTCGTGAAGCCTGTTTCGAAGGTAAAGGTGAGCTGGAGAGCAGTACTGAGCGCATCATTTGCAGTGAACATATCATCAAACAGATGACGAGCCGCGATTGCTCCCCATTCATTGGTATGGAAAGCTTTGTGCGCCCAGTCAAATGCCCGATTTTTTCCCAGTAGCTCATGGGGGAAAAACAACTGTATTTGCCCATGCCGGGTTTCATCCAGTGTTCCGAAGGTTGCCATATTGCGCCAGGCAGCGGCACGGCCAAATCTCGCCATACGCGCTTCGCCAAAAGAGGCCTGGTACTCCGGGACTGCAATGGCACCATAGTGAGCTGCAATGGCCGACTTCCATCCCGCATCGACCTGGTCGAAGAGGTGCGAACGCGAGATTGCCCCTTTTACCGAATAGGTCATCGTGTCCTTGTCAGCCTGATTCTGCATGTACTCGCGATAGGTGAGCTTGTATGGCTCATCCCACTTCCACCATTCTTCACGTGGGATATCTCCACTGTTCCCGGCCATCTCTGGGGGAAAAGCCTCATTTTCCGCAACGTAAGTGAGATGCCAGTTCATATCGCGCGTGAGATCATAATAGTCAGAGCGACTCAGCTTAGGCATGGGTTTCCTCCGCCTTATTACTAGCGGCTAGAGCGGCATTTGCCACTTCTGGAGATGGCGTTCCATAGAGGAAGTACTCAGCGGGCAGCGGAGAGCCATACCAGATGATGCCCTTATCTAAATCCTTCTCATGCCAGGTTATTGGCTTCCAGGCCGGGTCAAAGATCAGATAGCCAGCGTCCCCGAAAAGCTCTACACGGTTGCCACCTGGTTCAAACACGTACATAAAGTAGGCCTGGCTGATACCGTGTTTGCCTGGTCCTGCCTCAATCTGGATGCCATTTTCAACCAGGACGTCGGCAATATCTGAGAGATGCTGAGGATAGCCATACCAGTAGCAGATATGGTGGAGACGTCCTTTCGAGCCAGTTCTGTCGCCCATCACCGCTACCTCGTGTACCAGTGGACTCACACTGAGCCAGGCCCCTGCCTCTGTACCATCATTTAGAATGATGTTTTCGCGCAGTCTGAAGCCCAACTGCTCCATGAGAAAGTCACGATTGGGCGTCACTTTCTGGGCCATCAGATTCACATGGTCTATACGGCGCACAGGAATACCGCGCAACGGGCGCTTTTGCGGGCGGTTTAATAAGGCTGTGCGCAGATGTTCAGGTGCCTGATAATATTCCACCTCCCAGAAAATCTCCATCTTATGCCCGTCGGGCGTCGTGCATTGGTAAGCGGGGCCATGTCCTCTATCACCATCCAGCCAGCCTTTGCCGAGGCCGACAGCATCGATGGCCTTAACCCGCCGTTCCAGAGCTTGCGGACTGGTGGTTCGCCAGGCAACATGTCCCAGACCAGGATGCTTCGCCTCTGTAATCTTGAGGCTATGATGATAGAAGTCTTCATAAGCCCGCAGATAGATCGATTGCCCCTCCCTGCCCGATTCCTCCAGGCCGAGCAATTCTTTAAAGAACCATAGAGTTTCATCGGGCCTGGGTGTCAGCAGTTCTACGTGTGCAAGTTGTGCTACCTCAAACATCGGTTCTCTGGTCTCTGTCATAGCAAGTTCCTCCTGCTCTTTACTAGCTAACCAATGAGCTACTGTTACTGCCCAATTGTCCCCTCGCATACCTGCATAGGGGTCTACATGTGCTTTTTCGCGTGAATGTTGACATCATCCGGGTTGATGAGATCTGGCACCTTCCAGCCATCCAGATCATACTCGGCCATGCACTGCTCCGCAAAGCCCTTGTACTTCTCTGCAGAGCCGAGGGCGGTTGCCACATCGAGGACCTCAAGACGTATCCCTTCATGGTTCCCCGCATAGTTGCGTTCGTACAACTCATGCCTACTGCCAAATTCCGTCCCAATCGCATCCCAGAGGAGCTTGAGCAACTTCACCCGATCCACAGCGGTATAACCGTTAGAGCCTCGTACATACTTCTCCAGGTAAGGACGTACCTCTGGCGACTTAAAGTCCACTGCATTAGAGTTCAAGTAGATCAAGCCACTGGCAACATCATTCTCGATCAATTCCTTAATGCGTGGATAGGCAACCGTGGCGAACACACGATAAGCCATACCGTAGTCGAGGTTGGGAAGAACCGCCCCCTCGTTCCATGCCATAGGCGTCCGTGCCATAGCATCGGTAATAGCCCAGAAGAGGTTGCGCCATGCCAGCACTTCACCGACACGCACCTGCACACCCCGGAAGTCTTTTGCCCCGGTTGCTTCAACCGCCTTAAGGAACAGGCCAGCTATGAAATCCAGCTTCACAGCAAGACGCACGCAGCCATGGAAGGTAAAGCGGGGGATGAAGCCAGACATCGGAAAGAAAGTATTAACTTTCTCTATGTTCCCATAAACGAAGATATTCTCCCAGGGAATGAGTACCTTGTCGAACACGAAGATGGCATCGTTCTCATCCAACCGGCTGGAGAGAGGATAGTCAAAGGGACTGCCCATGACTGCCGCACTCATTTCGTAGGAAGCGCGGGAGATCAGCTTCACGCCCGGTGCGTCCATAGGAACAGCACAAATAATGGCGAACTCTTTCTTCTTAATCGGCACTCCGTAGTGTGCAATGAAGTTGTAGTGGGTCAGGGCAGAGCCAGTTGCCACAACTTTGGCACCACTGGCGATAATGCCGGCATCTGTCTCCTTCTCGACATGCATGTAGACATCGCCGACCTGCTCAGGCGGAAGGCTGCGATCAACAGGCGGGTTGACGATGGCATGATTGAAGTAGAGAACGCGCTCCTGGGCTTCTTTATACCAACGACGAGCGTTTGCCTGGTAAGGGGCGTAGAACTCGGCATTCGCATCCAGTGTCGCAAGGAAGCTGGCCTTATAATCTGGCGAACGCCCCATCCAGCCGTAGGTCATACGTGCCCATTCTGCAATAGCATCCCGCCCGCCGATTAAATCTTCAGCACTACGCGGGGTACGAAAGAACTTGTGTGTGAATCCACCATTGCCAGTATCAGTTTCTGTCGTCAGAACATCCTTTTTAGCTGGATCATGCAGAGCATCATAGAGACGGGCTATCATGCGTGCAGTATTACGGAAAGCAGGATGAGTTGTGATATCCTTGACACGTTCTCCGTAAATCCAGATTTCGCGTCCATCGCGTAAGCTCTCCAGATACTCGGCACCTGTCATTGGGCGTGTACTGGTGGTGCGCTCCCCAGCAGAGGGTTCATTTTGCGAAATTGCCATCAACGTTTCTCCTTTGAACTAAAATGGCTGAGTGATCCAGTGCCTACCTCTATCGTTACTATCAAGAATACTGATTGTACAAAGGAAAACAATAGGGCTGTTCGTCTATTCGGGCCACATCCATTGTTTTGAAAAATTTCTCCAGGTATACTTGGAACAGTGTTCCGTTATAAGCAAATATCAATTAAAAGTCGTTGGACATGGTTACATCGCTTACCCGGCAGGTTCTTAACGGAACAGCCTGACACGGAGAAATTTCTGTCTACGTGAGGTGGTGCATAAATAACGAGAGAGCTACCTGCTTCTGGCTCCTAAGGAGGAAGCAAAGCAATGATGCAGACTATTCACAACGCGGTTCAGGTTCTCAATTTATTCTCGCGTGAGCAAGCCGAATGGGGCGTGTGCGAGATTGCAAGGACGCTAGCGCTTCCCAAATCCAGTGTGTCGGCACTCGTTTGTACCCTGGCAGAGGAAGGATTACTGCGACGCATGCCATCAGGACGCTATCGCCTGGGATGGAATATCCTTTCTCTTAGCCAGACACTTATAGAAACAACAGAATTCCGTACCGAGGCCCACACAACCATGCAAAGATTGGTGGCGCGCTTCGGAGAAACGGTTCATCTGGCTGTACTTGATCTAGGTCAGGTCGTCTACATTGATAAGTTACAAGGAACAAGGGCCGTCCTGGTTTCCATTACACGTATCGGTGTAAAACTGCCAGCCCATTGCAGCGCTGTTGGGAAATGCATTCTAGCATATCTGCCACAGGAAAAGGTGCTTGCTTTGCTTCAGAGTCAGGGCATGCCAGCATTGACCCCCAATACCATCACCGATGTAAACAAACTGCTGGCAGAACTGGAGCGGGTGCGTACACAGAATTATGCTTATGACCAGGAGGAAGCAATGATGGACCTCTGTTGCGTCGCAGCTCCTATTCGGGATTATACCGGTGAGGTTATCGCAGCGATGAGCCTTTCGGTGCCGGCATACCGCTTCTATTCGAACAGAGACCAGTATCGCATGGCAATTGTCGCGGCCACAAGAGAAGTTTCGGAGAATCTGGGATGGATCGCTTGCCAAAAGCAGAAGTCTGTCTAGCCAGCTAGACAGAGTATACCCATACCCTTGTGAAAGGAGATTGTCATGCTCGTCGTGAAAGTCACGATGCTAGAAGGTCGCACATTAGAACAGAAAGAAGCCTTGATCGAGCGTCTTTCCGCCGCAGCGTCCAAACACCTGGACTGCCCTTTAGCAGAGGTACGTGTCGTAATCTACGAGGTAGCTCGATCTAACTGGGGGATAGGCGGGCATTCTATCGCTAAACGAGAGGAACAGAAGCAATGATGCAAGATCATCCCCAACAAACGCTACTAGCCCTGGTGCAACAGGCCAGACTCGCTCGAAAAGTGGTGCCAGGCCAACAAATAAAGCTTGATCTGGAGGCAGCATATCGTATCCAGGCCACACTTGGGGAAGGCCAGGAACTCCGTGGCTACAAATTAGGACTGCTCAGCCCGGCAAAGCAAGCCCAGATGGGCATTACAACTCCTATTTACGGGCGTATCTATGCAAAGATGTTGTTGCACAGTCCAGTTTCACTCTCGCAATACATCCAGCCCAGATTTGAACCAGAACTTGCGGTGATACTCAAGCAAGATATCCCCCCTACCGCTTCTCCTGTCATGGCCTTGCAAGCTATTGAAGCTGCCTATCTCGGCATTGACCTGCTGGATAGCATCTGGGAAGGATACCGTTTCAGCATTGCTGAAGTGGTGACCGATAACGCTTCCGGTGGTGGTTTTCTGCGGGGGACACAACCATTACACCTTCCGATAGAAGGAACACTACGCCTCTTTGTGAATGATAGCCCTGTTGCGGAGGGATCACTTACTGCATTGGGATCAATCGAAGAGCACCTGGCATGGCTGGCACATCAGGTTAACGGACTGGCTGCCGGGCACATTATCTATCTGGGTTCACCAGTGGCAGCATTACCAGCTATCCCCGCTACTGTGACTGTTCATGGACCAGCAGGGACTCAGATGACCGTGGTTTTCGAGCAGTAAGATAGTAGAAATAGATTTCCATAAAATAAAGAGCTTTTTAGGTATAAAGTGCATCCTGTCAAAACCTGTTCAGTAGATAAGCTGAACAGGTATAAAATGGAGGAAACATGCAAGATAGATGGTTTGATGTGCAACACTATATTAATGGTGAGTTTGTAGAAGGGCAGCATCACTTCGACGTGATCTATCCAGCCACTAATGAGGTCATTGGAAAGGTTCCAGAGGCCACTCAGGAGGATGTTCACGCTGCGGTCAGCGCCGCTGAGCAAGCTTTCAAGTCGTGGGGACATCTACCTGCCTCAGAAAGACGGCAGATACTCAAGGCATTCGCCGCCGGTATCCGTGCTCATCAGGAGGAGCTGGCCTATATTGAGAGTCTAGACGTGGGACGCCCACTGCGGGAAAATACAAACGGATACATCCTGCGTGTGGCGGCCAATATTGACTTCTTTGCCGATTTTATTGTGACGCATGGCACAGAAGCCTATCCGATGGAGAACGGTTACATCAACTATGTTATCCACCAGCCCGTCGGAGTGGCCGCTCTTATTACGCCGTGGAACGTTCCGATGTTGCTTGAAACCTGGAAATTGGGGCCAGCGCTTGCCTTTGGTAACACTGTTGTTCTGAAACCAGCAGAAATGACCCCTTTAGGGGCCTGGAAACTGGCACATATCGCCCATGACGCTGGCTTGCCCCCTGGCGTCTTTAATGTCGTACATGGTTTTGGCCCGGATTCAGCAGGGGCCTGGCTGACGCAGCACCCTGCCGTTAAGCTCATCTCCTTCACAGGGGAAACAACGACAGGAAGAGCTATCATGAGTACGGCTGCAAAAACCTTAAAGCGGCTTTCATTTGAGTTAGGGGGCAAGGGAGCAAATATCATTTTTGCAGACTGTGATCTCACGCAGGCGGTGGAGACCAGTATACGAGCTTCGTTTTTCAACCAGGGTGAATTTTGTCTGGCTGGCCCACGTATTCTCATTGAACGTCCCCTCTATCAACGCTTTCTGGAACATTTCGTGGACAAAGCCAGACAACTACGTCCAGGCGACCCCTTAGATACAAGAACAACGCTAGGAGCCTTGATATCGCCAGAGCATTTACAGCGAGTGCAGGACTATATTCAGGATGCCCGCGCCAATGGAGCCACGCTTCTGCTGGGCGGGAACCAACCAGAACTCGATGCTCCATTTAACCGGGGGAACTTTCTGAATGCAACCATTCTCACCGATGTTCACCCTCAAGACCGTATTTGTCAGGAAGAGGTTTTTGGTCCGGTAGTAACGATAGCACCTTTCGAGACGGAGGAAGAAGTGCTGGAGATCGCAAACGGCGTCAGTTATGGTCTCTCTGCTGTTGTGCAAACCAGAGACGTGGGACGAGCAATACGTCTCGGCAACGCGCTTGAGGCAGGAACGATCTGGGTCAACGACTTCTTTGTTCGAGATCTGCGTGTGCCATTTGGTGGGATGAAACAGAGTGGCATGGGCAGGGAGGGAGGCAAATATAGTATGGAATTTTACACCGAAACCAAGAATGTATGCTTGAGCAATCGCTCCTAAAGCTCATCAAGCAACAAAGTGAACCGAAGGAGAGACAGGACACATGACAACTAGCGATGCTTTCTACCAGAAGATAGCCCTCCAGCTTGAGCAGGCAGAGCAGACACGTGTACCGATAGAACCACTGAGCAAGACATATTCCCATCTGACGCCAGCGATCTCCTATGCGATTCAGAGCCAATGGCTCAGCTATAAACTAGAGCAGGGAAGGCGAATCATTGGCCGTAAGATCGGACTGACGAGCCAGGCTATGCAGGAGCAAATGGGCGTCGATCAACCCGATTACGGCTTTCTCCTTGATAGCATGATGGTTCCATCCGGTAGTACCATTGCAGGTGATGAGCTTATCCAGGCGCGTATTGAGCCTGAGATCGCTTTCTGGCTAGCCAGGGATTTGCGCGGGCCAGGAGTCACGCTCGACGAAGTGCTGGAGGCCACTCATGGCGTGAGCGCTGCATTAGAAGTTGTGGATAGTCGAATCAAGAACTGGCGCATTACGCTCGTTGATACTATCGCCGATAATGCTTCATCTGGGCGTATGGTTGTCAGTGAAACGCTAGTTCCGGTGAAACAACTCGACCTGGCGGCTGTTACTACCGTCCTTACGCGCAATAATGAGCCGGTTGGTAGGGGGATGGGGGCAGCCGTTCTCGGTCATCCTGCTCTAGCAGTTGCATGGTTAGCAAACAAGCTGGCCGAGTTTGGCATTGCTTTGCTCTCCGGGCAGGTGATTCTCTCAGGCGCAATGTGTGCTGCCGTCCCCATCGCTCCTGGTAACAACTTTCGCGCCGTTTTCTCTGATTTAGGAGAAGTATTGCTCAACATTAAGTAGCAGAGCAGGCAGTATAAGAGGAACACAAAAGCTCTGAAACAGGCATACCTATCTTATCCAGTATGTGAAGATTTACAGGTAACAGAGAGCATGCCTGCTATCGGGTGCCCCTTTCGGGCCACCCGATAGAGAGAAAGCCACCCCTGGTAATCACAGCGCATCCTGCCTGTAGGGTAGGGGCGATGAGACATTCAGGGCCAGCGTGTATTCACCGGTGTTGTCTCAAGGAAACGCCCTGGATAATCACGGCTCCAGGACAGTCGTCCCCGTTTATCATATTCCTCCCAGCTCCACTTAACTGGCGGCTGGTCCAGGTCACGTGTGTAATCACCTGTGTAGATTTCAAGCCGATTGCCACCGGGGGCACGTAAATACAGGAAAAAAGCATTTCCCAGGCCGTGCCGTCCAGGGCCAAACTCAATGGCGTCCTGGAAACCAGTGTCACTGACAAGATCAGCAGCGCGTAAGATCATATGGGGATCGGGGACATAGTAAGCAACATGGTGGAGCGAGGGAGCATTACTGCGCACCAAAGCCACATCATGAGTAAAGGGATAGCGGCGTACCCAGGCCGCGAAAGTGAAATTATCGCGTTCAACATACTCCGCCACGCTGAAATCCAGCCGGTCACGCCAGTATCGCAAAGAGGCATCGACGTCGGTAACACGGAGATTCACATGATCGATACGTGCAGGAGGAATACCATGGGACAAATGGCTGGAACGCATGGGCAAACGGACATGGCCTTCGGCATCATAAAGCGGCACTTGCTCCATCTGGTAATAAAATTCTATGGGATGACCATCGGAAGTATAGACACGCAAAGCATCCCCCTGACCAGGTTCCACACCAGAAGGAACCCGCCGTGTAGGAAGGCCCATCTCCTGGTGGAGTTTTTCCAGCCGACGCAGTTCATCATGGCTATCAACCCGCAGTGAAAAGTGTTCCAGGCCTGCACGCGGGGCTTCAACCAGGGCCAATGTCCAGAGATCAAAATCCTCATTGCCACGCAGATATAGTTTTCCTGGTTCAGAAGCGGCGAGGGTAAAGCCAAGAACATCGACGTAGAAGGTACGTGACGCTTCAATATCTGTTACAAAAAGTGCTGCATGCCCCAGGCGTACAATCATGGTTAAGCTCCTAATCCTCTTTCAGCATAGAGGGTGTAGTCCAGCCAGAATACTTCGTCAGTCATCGTGCTTTGTTGTAAAACGGCATAACGACCGGTGTAGTACAGTAGAGGACTCCCTCCCCGGTAATCCAGATATTTGACGTGACCAATGTAGAGTGTGTGATCGCCAGCCGAATGGGCTTCTACTACCTCGCATACTAGATGCGCAATAGAGCCTCTTATAAGAGGCACACCATGTTTCCAGACGAAGGCAATCGTCAGGTCTTCCTGGGGGCGTCCGGCGAAGTGGCGGGATAGTAATTCCTGGTTCTGAGCCAGGATATTGACTCCATAGAATCTACCTTGAGCCAGTAACGAATGCATATGGGCACGTTGATCCACCGATACCAGCACCAATGGTGGATTGAGGGACACTGACATGAACGCATTTGCCGTCATTCCATGTACTATACCTGCATGTTCAGTTGTTACCACAGTGATGCCAGTAGCGAAGTGCCCCACTGCATTACGGAATTCACGTGGATCAAGTGCGGAAAGCAGCGTTTGCTGTTCCATGACTCCTCCAGGTCTATACCTTTCTCGTCTACGTTTTGCTCTCTTACCAGACCAGCAATAACATGTAGTGACGATCTATGCTACAACGCGACAACTAATCCCCCATCAACCAGAATGTGTTGACCGGTAAGATAACTATTCTGCTTAGATAGCAGGAACGCGATCAAGGCTGCTACCTCCTCCGGCTGACCGTAGCGTCGAAGCGGTATGTTGGCGGCAGTGCGTGCCATCACTTCCTCAGCGGTGATACCTTCTCGCTCGGCATAGGCCGCATCAAAGTAGCGTGTGCGTTCAGTGGCGATATACCCTGGGCCAACCTGATTGAGCAGGATACCCGACGGGCCAAGTTCAATTGCGGCTGTTTTCAGCGCGTTGACAAGAGCGGCGCGCAAGCTATTGGAAAGGACGATTCCTTTATAGGGAGACTTGACAGTAAAAGAAGTAATTGCAACGACACGTCCCCCTCCCCGTGCTTGCATCAATGGTACTACAGCCCGCAGCAGGCGGAGAGGTCCCTGCACCATAAGGCGGAAATAATGTTCCCACTCAAGATCAGTGACCTCCATAAAGGGTTTGACCGGTGGCCCCTGGTGGTTTAGTAACAGAGCATCCAGCCCTCCAAGACGCCTGGCCGTTTCAGTTAGCAGCATTGTTGCATCAGGATCGCTCAGATCGGCGGGAACGGCGACTACCTGCGTATGATAGCGGGCTTGAAGCTGTTCAGCAGCCTCTTGCGGAGTACGGCTCGATAGAATAAGTTGGTACCCTGCCTGTGCAAGCTGCTCAGCGACTGCAAAACCCATACCTCTGGAGGCTCCGGTCAGAAGCGCAACAGGTTTCATATTAGGCTCCTTTCTGACAGGGGAGCATATTGCTCCCCTGTTTCAAAGGCCTGGGAGAGGAACTGCGCAAAGTTATTAATATCGCTTTGCTTCATTTCACTAGGATCCATGCTCAAAGCTTGGAGGAGGCAATGCTCCCCACGCACTAAATGCCTTCGGGAAGTCTGACCAGAAGTTGGTAGGTGCCTTCCTATCTACTGCACGAGACATATCGGCGGAGAGTTCGTAGCGGTTGCCACCTGGTGCCCAGAAGTATGCATAGAGGTTGCCGCCGATACCATGTCGTCCTGGCCCTGTTTCGAGCGGGATACCTGCTTGCATAAGTACATCAGCACCTTGCCTGATATGCTCGAAGCTAGTCATTGTCCAGGCCAGGTGATCTAGCGTATTTGACGGCGGCCCTCCCATAATGGCAAGATCATGGTGATAGTCTGCAACATGAGTCCAGGCCGCTGCCCATACGCCTGGAGCAGGAGAGAAAACGTCGGCGATCTGGAAATCAAGTACCTGTTGCAAAAATTCGCACACCTCTTTTACTTTATCTCCCGCGCGCAACGTGATGTGGTCAACATCGAGCGGGGCAATACCCTTCAATCGGCGATGGCGCGGCAATGCCGGATTGAAGTAGTGGGGACGATCCTTGACCAACACCAGTTCCATGGTGTGTCCGCTGGGCAGAGTAAAGCGCAACGCCTTCAATTCGCCCGGTTCATGATCACTTATCATATCACTCTTCATGCCCAGATTGGAGATGCGCCTGGCGTAGTGCTGCAAGTCATCTTCGGATTCAACCTGGAAAGCAAAATCGACGACACCTGTCCCTCCCTGCACCAGCGCAACATCATAGTTGTCATCTACCCCACACCCCAGGTAGATTGTATCCCCACTGCGTTCTACCTCCCTCAAACCGAGCACCTCAGTGTGAAATTGCAACGATGGTTCCATTTCCTGGACTTTTAGCACCGCATGTGCTAACTTTTGTAGTGCCATACTTGTCTCCTTTAACTGATTGCCTGATCAGCCATTTTCTCATCGCTTGCGACAGTGCCTTTTTCACGGACTCAAACTGCGAGTCTGGTCAGAGAGCCATTCATCATGGCTCATCTAACGTGTTCGTGTTATGCTTTTGCCGATATTCCCAATAGGACACCAGGCCCAGGCTTTCACGTCGATTCAATCCCAGGCCTTCTAAGAGACGGGAATTCTCAATCAACAGCATACGAACGACGCCACTTCCTGTGTTGTAATGTCGGTGCCAAACCCAAACAGGGGTATAGATGAAATCGCCGGTTGCCCAATCGACTCTTTCGGGGCCAATCTCCGAGTATCCCTGGCCCTCAATTACATAGTGAACTGACTCGTGCAAGTGCCTCTGCAAGTCACTACTACCGCCAGGCGGAATTTCCTGGAGATAGAACTCCATGCTACGAGCGGGGATATCTAACAGAACACCAATACGACTAGGATTACCGGTGATTTCCTCGCCAAGCCATACGGCGTCGCTCGCATGTGTGACCAACCCATCAGGCAGATGAGCCTCAGGCTCATAATGCTTCATCGCTTGTAATTTCTTGAGCCATTCCCTCAGAGATTCACCGGACATAGCTCACCTCCTTTACAGAAGCGGCATGAAGATCATACCGCCATCGATATTAATCGTCGTACCTGTCAAAAAGCCAGCTTCGTTGGAAGCCAGGAATGCGGCTAACGCTGATACATCCTCGACTGTACCCAGGCGCTTCACGGCTATCTGGCTCTGTTCCCGTTCATCTATCTCCTCCGGCGTGCGACCTTCACTCCTGGCGCGGCTATGGATATTGTGCTGCCGTCGCTCAGTCTCGATTGAGCCGGGGGCCAGAACATGAGCCGTAATACCATAAGGGCCTATTTCGCTCACGAGTGAACGCACTAAAGCTGCAACAGCACTACGCAATACATTAGAAAGGTGCAATTGGGGTAAAGGATGAATCACGCCATTCGATGTCAGATACAGTAATCTTCCCCAACGCTGCTCCATCATACATGGTAAAACTGCCCTGGTTAGCCCGATGGCACTCTCTAAAATGAGCCGATAGGCTACCTCCCAATCGTTCAGGGTAAGGTCAAGGAAGCTCCCCATCTTCGGCCCACCGGTGTTAGCAAAGAGGATATCGACTCCCCCCATCGCCTCTATAGCGGCTCTACCGAGCGCTTCACCGCTCCCGGCCTGTGTAAAATCGATCTGCTGATAGTGAACTGGCGTAGCTGACCATGCTTGAATTTCCCTGGCGGTCTGGGCGAGACGCTCAATGCGGTGCCCGCTTAAGAAGACCTCAGCCCCTTCACGCGCCAGGTATTCAGCAACACCGCGTCCTATCCCAGAACTGGAAGCAGTGATTAATGCCCGTTTGCCATGGTGCCTCATACTTTGATCCCCGCATCAGCTTTTGAGAGACCTTGCTCTGCAAGGACACTTTCGACACTATATGATTGCAAAAGATGATCAATGAGGGCTAGCGGCTCATGCCAGTCGTATAACAGAAACTGTGTTGAGATACGCAGAAACATCGGATCCCCCGCGTAGAACCGTTCATATAGTTCGTGCCTGCCACCAAAGCTAGAGACAGCCAGGTCGGCAGCAACCTTGTAGAGCTGGATGCGCTCTTCCGGGCGCGTCTTTGCTCCTCGATAGTATTTCTGAATATCCCCGGCGATGGCAGATGCAAAAGCACTCACATCGGCAGGCTGATACATGAGGCCGCCTGCTAGAATCAACTGCAATATTTCGCGCACGCGCGGATACCAGCGATTCCCTGAATTGCGAATGGCGAATAGGGGCGTCACATTTGGAATATAAATACCATCTGCATTCGGCTGCGCTGTCGCCTCAGAGGCAAGAATAGCGGCTCTCGTCAGCTCGATATAAACAGTGATTTCGCCAAGCATATCACGTACTTGTGGAAACTGATCGGTGTTGACCATCTCGGTAGCACGCTTGGCAAGGCCCGCTACAAATTGCAACTTCGAGAGGAGCCGGATAGAGGTTTGATGGCCGGTAAAGGCATTGGAATTGATCTCCCATATACGGTTGACCTGCTCAGGATTCTGGTTGATGAATACACGTTGCCAGGGCACCAGGACATCATCGAACACAACCACTGCATCAATCTCGTCGAACTGGCTGGCCAGGGGATGATCAAACCGATTTCCACCGGCATATGGCTCACGGGCAATAAAGCGCAAACCCCTGGTGTCAGTAGGAATAGCGAAGGCTATCGCATATCTTTTATCAGCCTCACTGTATCGTCGCAAACTAAAAGGCCAGACTAATAGCTCGTCAGCGTAGGGGCCAGCAGTCGCTAGCATCTTTGCTCCGCGCACGATCAGACCCTCATCGGTTTCCTTAACCACTCCCAGATACGTATAAGGATCTGGTTGCCCGGAGGGTGGGTTGGCACGATCTACTGGCGGATCAGCCAGCGCGTGTGTGAGGAAGAGGTCATTATCGCGCACATACTCGAAATAGCTTCGGACGGCCTCGGCACGCTCACCAAAGAAGTGAGCATTGATATTCCAGGCTGTGAGCATCGAGCCAATAAAGTCTGTGCTTCGCCCGATCAAGCCATAGGTACTGTCTGCCCAGACTTTATGCATCTTGCGGCGTTTTTCCAGATCTTCGCGTGAGCGTGGCAACAGGAACTGTGTACTTACCGGCTCGCCGGTCTTCGGTGAGGAGAATAGCATGAATTCCTGGTTCTCAGGTCGGTGCTGCAAGTCATATAATTGAGCAATAGCCTGAGCCGCAGCAGCGGTTGCCATATGGCTGGTCGTATCGGTCACTCGCTCGGCTCCGTACCAGAACTCAGGGCTATGTGCCTTTAATCGTGTAAGATACTGTTCTGCGGTGCGTGCAGCCATGTTATTCCTCCTGATGCGCAAGCAAAAATGTACGATGCGTTTCATTAAATTCTTCAGGCTTCTCCCACTGAGGCCAGTGTCCCGCCCCATAGATCACATGCAATCTGCTATCTGGAATCCACTGCAAAAGCAACTCCGCCTCATCGAGTCCTCCGGTAGGATCATGATCGGTCCAGAGCAGCAAGGTAGCTGCCTTGATATTCCTGCACCAGTCTGGACTCCAGACAAAACGGCGACGAATCTCCGGCTCTTGTAAGGCCACAATATTCTCCATTGCTCTGGCAAATCCCTCTTGACAGTAGATAGCCTGGCGAAGAGCCACCAGTTCATCGGTGACAAATGATTTGTCGAAGAAAAGCCATTCGAGTCTTGATCTGACGTTTTCCAATGTAGGAGTGCGAGCTGCTTGCAAGCTCGACTCCTTGACCCGCTTCATTACCTCCGGCTTATTGGTGATATTACCCGGCGTGTTAAGAATCACTCTCTTAACGCGCTTAGGATGGTGGGCCGCCGTCCAGGCTACGACCCACCCACCAAGCGATTCACCTGAGAGATGGGCACTCCTGATGCCTAGAGCCTCCATTACGGCGAGCAGATGATCGCTCAGTACGTCAACAGTATAGGGTCGATCTGGTTTATCCGTCAAACCGTGGCCGAGCATGTCATAGAGAATGACGCGAAAATACTGTGATAAGCCTTTCAAATTGCGTGCATAAGCTTCCAGATGGCCCCCTGTGCCGTGAACAAAGATCAGCGCTGGCCCATCTCCTGCCTCCAACACCCTGGTACGTATTCCTTCAGCATTTACATAGAATTGTTTGAAGGGGACACCCAGCCATTCAAACCAGATACTGATATGTTTATGATCGCTCATTGTGACTCCTTTAGAAATTCCAGGTGAATACGGTTAAAGCGCTCAGTCTCTTCATATTGCGGAAATTCACCGTCCCCAAACCGTTCAAGTCGAATATGGGGAATCCAGTCAAGCAATATCTGGCCATCCTCCCTGGCGGCAATAGGGTTATGATCGCTCCACAGCAGTAATGTGGGAGCCGCTATCTTGCTACACCACTGCTGGCTCCATGCGTAATGTTGCCGGATCTCAGGTACGAGAATCGACGAGATATGCTCCATCGCGCGCGCAAAACCAGGCTGATTGTAACAGGCATAACGAATCCATATCATTTCGTCCGTGATCTTACTTCTGTCATGGAACAGCCATGCGAACCGCTCACGCACTTCGTCCAGGCTAGGATAGCGAGCCTGGCGCAGATTTGATGCCCGAACCTTTGCCAGTACTTCAGGCCGACTTCGTACATTACCTGGGTTGTTCAGGATTAGCTTCTTAACGCGCTCAGGATGATGGGCCGCCGTCCAGGCTGCTACCCATCCTCCCAGCGATTGACCGGATAGGCTGACCTGCTCGATGGCGAGGGCATCAAGCAACGCCACCAAATGGTCGCTCAAGTAATCGATAGTGTAGGAACAATCGGGTTTATCTGACCATCCTCGTCCAGGCATATCATAAGCGATAAGCCGAAAGTGCGGGGCCAATGCAGGAAAGGCGGGCATATGGGCCTCAAGGGTACCGGCAATGCCGTGGAGAAATACCAACGGCGGTCCATCACCGGCTTGTACAACACGTGTACGCACACCATGCGCTTCGATCATAAGCTGCTCACAAGACAGCCTATAGAGATTAGACCAGACCGTTATCAAGGCATACCTCCTCGTAACATTGCCCTTTGCTTAACCTGCACTACCCTAAGCTCTGGAAAAATGTGCGAATCTCAGAGGCCAGTCCAGCAGGATTCTCGACCGCCGGGAAATGTCCTCCTCGTTCCATCCTGACATAGCGTTTCAAATTGAAATATTGCTCGGCCCACCGCCTGGGCACTTGCGCAACCTCCTTCGGAAAGGCAGCAATACCGGTTGGGACGTTAATGACAGGCCGAACATCATTCTTTCCTTGCCAGGGATTCTGCATGCTTTCTGCATAGAAACGGGCCGAGCTGCCCAGTGTATTCGTAAACCAGTAGAGGCTTAAGGTTGTCAACATTTTCTCGCGTGGATAGGCATTGCCATCCTCGTCGCTCCAATCATGCAGTTTCTCTACTATCCAGGCCGCCATAGCTGCAGGGGAATCTCCCAGATAAGCTACTGTCTGAGGTTTTGAACTGTGCATCTGAAAATAAGCTGTACCATATTGCCACCACAAGGCAGTGCGTTGGGCATACTCCCCCTCTTCAGGCGTCCAGAGTTCCTGGGGAATAGGTGCGAAATCCAGAGGGAACGGCATAGAGGTGTGCAGTCCTATGATGTCTTCAGCGTACTTGTAGGCCATCTGCTCTGCGATAAGACTTCCCCAATCGGCTCCATACACTCCATAGCCCTCATATCCCAACTCCGACATGAGTTGATGAAAGAGATCGGCTGTAGCAAGGAAACCAAGCTTAGGTCTCTTGAGGGGAGAGAAGCCATGACCGGGTAGCGAAGGTACAACCAGATCGAAATTTTCCGACAGGGTTGGGATCACCTCTTCAAAATCCCAGAACGTCCAGGGCCATCCTCCCAAAAGCAGGAGCGCCCGTTTGTGCCCCTGCTTAACATGGAGAAAATGAAGCGGTTGCCCTTCAATGGACGCGCGATAGTGTTCATAGCGATTCATCGCTGCTTCATGCTTGCGCCAGTCATAGTGTTCACGCCAATCTATCAAGAGCTGCTGCAAATACTCCTGGTTGGTGCCATAGTGCCATGTCTCGTTGGCAAGGTCACCAGGAAGCCTTGTGTTAGCTAAGCGTCCTTTCAGATCAGCTATCTGCTCATCCAGTATCTGGATGCTGAAGGGTTGAATATCCATGCATGCCTCCTAAATAAAGTATGCTAATTTGTGTGAAACAAGTTGCAAGCGGGCAGATTCTTCATACATACTCTTCTAACATAAGCGCACATCGTTCGAGAGCAACCCTCTTTGCCGACTGCTTGGGGCCAATCTCAAGATCGCCGGGACGAGGTCCGCCTTTGAGAAAATCGACAATCCGCTCGACATCAGTTAGCTTCACATGGCTGAAGACAATCCGATCTGGCATTACCGCAACATTTGGCGCGTAAACACAAAGACTGAAGCAATCAATCTCTGTCACAGCAACCTCTCCATCAAGGATACCTTCCTCATCGAGGCGGTCCTCTATGGCTCGCTTAATGGCAAGCGAGCCTTTAGCCGGACAGTCCTTATGAGTGCAGACAACACAGTGGCGCATTACCTGACCTCCAGTTCCAGCACCTCAACACCTGTGATGCCGTAGTCAGCCAGAGTACGTGCCGGATCACCGAGAATCATCTCGCCATAGCGGAGAGAGCATCGGGCTGGGTCTTTGCCCCACATTTGCGCTGAGATACCCACCGCCTCTCCAACGAGAGTTGATGGGGCTGCCGGAAGAAAAATGGGCGGCAATTCTCCAATCAAGCGGACGTACAGCATATATCCCTCCTCTTTTTTTTACTACTGGTGGCTGTCTGACCATGCCTTCCAGTCATCGGTTTGAAAGAGGTCTCCTCCCCAGCTACCATCGGCGGGCAAGCCCATATATTCGCGTAAAGCAGGAATATCTCCAGGTGCCTCACCTGCGATAACCAGTTCCGTCAACGTGCGGTCTTTGTAGTACTTTTCCGGCTCCTGGTCAAAGACCCATTTGCAGCCATCAGAGCAGAAATGGTAGGTGCGCCCTTGATAAATACTTGACCGCAGGGTTGGCTTTTCCGGGGTTGGGAAGACCGCAGGGAAGTGGCACAGGTTGCATACCATCGGCAGCCCTTGCACAATACCAGGATCACCTGCTTCGACCTTTGCCCAATAGTCGCCTACCAGGGCATCCCAGTCAGGATACTTCTCGCGCAACCATGCTTTATCTTGCTCGGTCGGCGGGAAAGTCCTGAAGTAGTTAATGTAGTTGTACTGGTGGGCAAGCTTGAAAATCTGGTGCGAGATGGTGTCTACTTCGCTCTCCATCTCCTTCATAAAGCGCGGTGGCTTTAAACCTAAAGGTTCAAAATCCTCCATCAGCCCCTCCAGGAAACCGTGAATATAGTAACGCTCGTATGCTTCCTTGAAAGAGCTGGTTTTATTCTCAGCGTAATAGTCAGTCAGCAGGCCGGTAACAGCAAACCCCCGGAACATACGCCATGACCACTTATCGAGCCAGCGCTGTAATAGAGCGAGATTCTCCTCATTGCCATCTTCCAGGATTACTCGCAAGGCCGCCTGACCCAGGGCCATGTGGCGGGTTTCATCCGTCTGCGTGGACATTTGCAATTGCGCAAATACCGTATCACCGTTGGCGGCTCCCGCTATCGGCGCTGCGACAAAAAGTAGATTCGTCATCCCCATTTCTAGCGCGACATTGGTGTGTACGAGCGACTCAAAAGGGTCTTGCGGCGTCATCATATCTTCAAACAGGCTACGGAGTACCTGAACAGCCCAGTGATGCTGGAAAAGCACCGCCCAGTTGCGTGCAGAGTCAACGTATTTCGACCAGTAACGCAAAGCGTGAACATCATTTTGCGAGTGGCGCAATTCATCCAGTACTTGATAAAATGAGGCCATCGCCAGGGCAGAGGACTGAGAATAACGAGCAATGCCCATATGGCTACGGTGGGCTTCGGCTTCAGCATTAGTCACAGCAGGGAGATAGAATTTCTGGCTCTCAATCCAGCGAGGATTGAGCCTCTTTGCTTGCCCAAAACGTTCGGCTAGCCGAATAGCATCATGAAAGACCTTTTCTTTTTCAGCCTGTATTTTAACGTATTCCTGGAAGAAGAGCTTGAATGGATCGTCGAATGAGGCCCAGTTCTTCACCTTAATCCTGGTCTGATAGGCTGCGTGGTGTACCTCGTCACGAGCAACATAGTCAGGTTCCCATTCCAGATCACTGGTGGTCAACTGATAGTTCTCATACAAATTACGTAATGTCGCTTCCTGTACATCCCAGTGTAGATTCATCAGTCTCCTCCTTCTGAACGAGCTAGTGTCTCCATTCGAGAATCCACTGATCCTCGCTCGACGCAACCAGGTTCCCGTAGAAATCAGCGACAATTTCCTGGATATGGCGAAGGTTGTAGAACCTTCCCCCCAGGTGCATTTCCACTGTGGCACGGTTCACTACCATAGGAGAAGGGGCACTGATGGCGACGATTCCCAGCAGATAGTCTACCGTTGCGCCGGGGTTGTCTTCCTCAACCGCCGCTGCAATAGCTCTAGCTTCGTCTCCGTCCAATAGCTCGATAGTCACAGTGGGCTTAGCTGTTGAAGTATTCATCGTAAAACCTCCTTAGCTATCAGGAGATGGGCGTTTTCGAGCGACTTACCCCAGTCCTCAAAAATCTCATGCTGCAATGTTTGCGTATCGACAAATTCTGCAAAGAGTGGAAGTAGTGCCCGTGTAGCACGTGCCGCCAGCGGTGCCCAATTGTTGACCCATATCTGGTTGATAGCCCGATTCTCGGCTCCGTGAGTAGTATCTTCCTGTATGAAGGTAAGCAAGGCATTTGTCCAATCACGACGCCGTCTTTGATCCTCAGCCAGGGAACGCAGCATATGGGCAGTTGCTAGATCACCAAAACTGATAGCGATGTTCGCTATCAATACATTGAAGAGTGCATGAAGAAGTGGTGCAAGGACAGCATTGCCAGCCACAAGAATTTCACCCCAGTCCTGGAGAGCCATCAGACGCTCACCGTATTCGCGGAGAGGCTGCCAGGCACTATCAGTCAGCCATGCATGTTTAGCTTGTTCGGCAGAGGCGTGAAACTCTTCACTCCAGACAATACACCGCTGCACTTCACGCAAGCCATCAGCTAGCTGGAACACAACACAGGCGTTAATAGGAGAGGAAGGAACACGATTTCCAACATAGAATAACGCCTTGACCATACTCCAAACGTAGTAACGCTGCGGTGGTAAGATGCGCGTGAGGAACGCTGTGTAACGGGAATCCAGATGGCTGAACAGGTTCAGCGACCTGGCTGTACTTAATACGTCGTTCAGCGAATGCTCGGCCTCCCACTGCATCTCATTATAGGTCTTGTAATAGACCTGATGAGGATCACGAAAGTTCTCCCAACCTGTGTGCTTCCAGGCCGTATGCTCCTTCATGAACCCATGAATAGGGGTATAGTCAGGGTTCATATGAAACGGAATAGGACTGACAATCGAAGAGGTCGTTTGATCAGCCAGATAAGGGATACCCCAGGTTGAGTAGAAAACTGTGATCTCCTCATATTCGGATGGTGGTCTCTTATAGTGATCGAACCATCTAAAACTGCGGAAACGTGGATGCCTGGCAGCAACAGTCTGACTCATAATGTATCTCCCCCTGAAGCAGTAGTAGCACCACGAATGCCATATCCACCATCGGAATGCAATATCACTCCAGTCATGCCAGAAGCGTCCTCAGATGCCAGGAATGCAGCAATAGCCGCATGATCGGATGGGCGATTAACCTTATGTAATGGTGTAGAGGACTTAATAAATTCATCAAGACCTGGCATATCAAACAGGGAACGTGTATCACCAAATTCCTGCCCAACAGCTATTGCATTGCGCAGATCAGTGAACGTCCCCCCCGGAGCAACGCCATTGACACGCACTTTGGGCGCAAGCTCAAATGCCAGTTCTTTAATTAGACCGACAACGGCATGTTTCGCTGCCGTGTAAATAAGCCCGCCCTGATTGGTGTAGAAGCCAGCAGTAGAAGCTGTGAAGATCATACATCCTTGCGTCTTCAGCAACTCCGGGAGCGCGCATCTAGCTCCCAGGATGTACCCTTTGACGTTTACGTCAAAAACCCGATCAAACAAGGCCTCTAGTTTGTCTTCGTCAAGCTGCGGCAAACCTAAAAAGCCATCGAATACTCCTGCATTGCCGATAAAAATATCGACTTTACCGAAGGCTCTGACAGCCTCAGCCACCATATGCTGATTATCCGCCAGTTTCGTAACATCGGCTTGAAGCCCGATTGCCCCTACACCCAATTGACTGGCTACTTCTTGCGCCCGCCCCGCATTAATATCGACAACAGCAACCTTCGCACCTTCAGCATGGAAACGCTCGGCATAAGCCTTCCCTATACCAGAACCAGCTCCGGTAATGATGGCTACTTTCCCATTGAGTCGTTGTGTCACGTGGCCCTCCTGCGATTGCTTTCAAATCAAACCTTGCCTGGACTCTTCAATGAGAGACGACTCCCGTAAAGAGGATGGGGTATCTCACTTATGTGCCAGTAAACCACGACGTTATTCGCACCATACCAGCAGGTTGAAGACGAATCACACTGCCAGGATGTTCTTCATCAACCGGCTGTGAGACTACCGCAGTTAAATAACACCGTCCACTAATATACTAGCATGCTAATATGTTAATGTCAAGAGGGTGAGTACCCAGTTATGAAAGGCAGCAGCAATCTATGGTGAAAATGTTAATGCCCGTGTAAAACTTTGACTCCCCGTCATCATATGTGTGAACAAAATTAAATATATCTGACGACCGGACAACTGTTAGTCATACTTTACTGGCTTGATATGATGGTCAACAACGCTGGCATCACATGCGATGCCACCTTACGTAAGATGACGCTGGACGAGTGGGAAATAGTTATTGATGTGCGTCTGAAAGGGACGTGTCTCGGCACACAGGCAGCAGCCGTTTGTATCAAACAGATACCCGATCCAAATACTGCCGTGAACAGGCCTGCTCCCCACACAAAATGCTGCATTGATGGTGACGACAGCCACAACTCACGAATGCCTCTTCTTTCCCCACATGGGTGTCGAGCCGGGTTGCACTGGAAAACAACGTCGCAATAAGCCAGCGCCGACCCGACAACCACTTTAGCGTCGCAGACTGTCTACTTGTCAGGAGATCTGGAAAGAGACCTGTTTTTTTACCAGAAATGCTTCTACCCCATATTTTCCCCCTTCGAGTCCAAATCCTGACTGTTTTACCCCCCCAAAGGAACCCTCTACAGTAGCCGGGAAAGGATCATTGATTCCTACTATCCCTACTTCGAGCGCCTCTGCCAGGTGCCAGGCGCGTGAAAGGTTCCTTGTGTATACATAGGCTCCCAGTCCATACGCCGTGTTGTTGCTACGTTCGATCACCTCTCCCTCTTCTTTGAAGGTTTCCAGTACAATAATAGGACCAAAAGCCTCTTCCCTTGAGATTACCATGTTATCAGTTACCCCTTCCAGGAGAGTGGGTAGGAAGAGGAAACCGCCTGGCGATTCCCCACCCGTTAATACTTTTGCCCCCTTTGATTTCGCATCAGCAATCAAATGCTCGACTTTATTTAAATTGTGCTGATGTTGTAAAGGGCCATAGTCAGTCGTCTGATCTGCGGGATCACCTATCTTGATCTGGGAAAAGCGTTCAATGAGCCTCGTCCTGAATTCCTCGGCCACTGCTTCTTCGACGAACACTCGTTGCGGGCTGGCACAGATTTGTCCGGCATGGCGAAATTTTGCAGCCACCAGGCCCTCAATGGCTCCCTGCAAATCGGCATCCGAAAAAACGATAAAAGGGGCAACCCCCCCTAACTCCAGGATAACTCTTTTTGGCCCTTCGGAAGCCAGACGCATGATCAGTCGGCCTGTCTGAACAGAGCCAGTGAAGGTGACCATCGCAACGCGGGAATCCTGAATGAGTGCCTGTACAATCGCAGGCGCATCACCCATCACAACATTCACTGATCCGGCAGGAAGACCGGCCTCAGCAAAGATTCTGGCGAGTAATACAGTAACACGCGGCGTTTCCTCAGATGGCTTTACTATAACTGTGCAGCCAGCGGCAAGAGCAGGGGCAACTTTGCGACCAAACAGAATCCCCGGGGCGTTAGATGCAGTAACTGCCACTACTATTCCTACCGGCTGAGGAATAACTACCACTCTCTTTGTCGGGTCAGGTGAAGGAACAAAGTCACCAGATATCCTTCTTGCTTCTTCAGCACAATATCTAATAAATGCTCCAGTAGATCGTATCTCTTTTGATGCCTCCTTCCTCGTTTTACCCAGGTCTTCAATCAGGAGATCTTCCAGCTCTTCCCTATGTTGACGCAGCAAGTGGTAAGCTTTATACATCATGTTAGCTCGTTCGTTGCCAGTTTTCTTTGACCATTCCTGGAACGCTTGTCTGGCGGCATCAATTGCATCTAAAGCATCGGTAGCAGCTCCTTTTGCGATAAAGGTGGTCACTGTTCCAGTATACGGGTTGATAAGAGGATATGTAGCTCTACTCTGACTGTCTCTGGCCTCTCCGCCAATCCAGAGTTTTTCGAGCAACTCTCTTCCGGTTATTTCCATAGATACCTCCATGTATGCGATAGCGGCAACATCTCCGAAAAGCCATTCAGGCTTTCCGACGCTGGAAGCCTGCAACAGGGATCAGTCACAATCCCATCTGGTAATCCTCAGGCATATGCTATTGCTCGACTCTGGTCACTGAATGAACCAGCGTTCTTATCTGGACTTTCCCTACAGGATCACGAGGTAAGGCGTTGCAGAAAAAAACTTTTCTTGGATACTTATAGGGTGCAAGATGCCTTTTGCACCATTTCTGAAGTTCATGAGCCAGAACATCGTCACCCTCACCTTCTTTTACCACGATAAAAGCCGCCACGACCTGCCCTCTTAACGGATCAGCAATGCCAGTAACGGCGGCTTCTCTCACCTGAGGATGTGTTAGTAAGACCTGTTCCACTTCCCCAGGTGCAACTTTATACCCGGCTGTGACGATGAGGTTATTTAGTCTTCCCAGGAACCAGACGATTCCTTTGTCATCCACTCGACCAAGATCATCGGTGATAGTCCAGCCTTGCCGGACTTCCATTTCTTGTAGCTCGCTGCGGTTCCAGTACGTCAGTCCTGTAGGTCCTCTCACTGCAATCCGGCCCACTGTTCCGGCTTGAAGTGAAGTTATGCTGGTTCCTGTAATATCAACGATGCGAACTTCATACCCTGCTACCGGTTTCCCCAGAGCAAAGGGCGGCATTGTTTCTCCCACTACAGGGCCGATGAACCACTGGCACAGGATGGAACTGCCAAGAGGGTTCCTCAGTCTGTAGCCAGCCTTTTCCCAGCGCTCGTATAAATTACCCGCACCCGTGACAAGAAAAGGGGCATATACTTCCTGCAAGCTGGAAAGCGCCTGAGTCTTATCACTAGAGGCGTCCGCAAGCAGGCTCAGCGTAACAGGGATGCCCAGCAGATGAGTTACTTGTTGTTCTATGATTGCCTCAAGTACATCCGTACCGCTTAAACTTTTCGGTTCTATAAGCGTTGCTCCATGTTGCAAGACACATATAAACCTGCCAAGAAAGCCCGCGACATTGCTAACGGGTATGCCATATATCCATCTCTGGTGTGCATCCAGTTTCCAGGTAGCGGCCAGTCTCTTGCCTGCAATCAACCAGCGTCTATGCGTATGGTAGGTCGCTTTGGGGACACCAGTTGTTCCGCCGGTGTGCCAGATTACCGCCAGATCATTTGCTTCAGTGTGTACTGTTTCAGTCAAGCTGGCTTTGCCTTGCTCTATTAAGGTTTCCAGGCTTTCACCTGCCATGCCTGGAGATTTTTCCCCAATAATGACCCCCTTCACTCCTGTCGCTGGCAGAACAGCCTCAAGTTCTGAATAGAGGTCTCCCTCATTGAGTACGATAACCCAGCGTGCATCAGTATCCTTCAGGTAGAACTCTATCTCTGAACGTCTTGCCTGGGTAGGGATAGGAACTACCACCGCGCCTGCTTTCCAGGCCGCCGTCGCAGCTATAATAGCAGCGGGCCTGCTTGCATAGCGAAGGGCAAGCCGCTCACCTACTTTCACTCCCGCTGCTATCAGCGCCCCGGCGAGGCGGTCACTGGCTTCTTTTATCTGCCTGAAGGTAAACACCTCCCCGGTCTCTAAACAGATGACTGCTGGCTTGTTCCCATCGCCAGTCTCACAATATTTGTCGATTGATTCTCGTCCTATGTTAGTAACTTGCCACCCTTGCTCATCAGGAGACCAGATGAAATCTGGCTGAAACTTCGATGCTACCAACCAGGCAGTGGGTATAGTCTCCCTTTCTGGATAATACTCTTTCATCATGTACTCCTTTTCCAGGCTACTGTTAGGGTTCCTCAATAGATAAGTTACGCAACCAGGCGGGCATGACCTTTGGACGGCCATATTCTACATACACATGGATCACCTTACCCTGAGCAACGACCCTTCCCTCCTCATTAAGAAAAAGGCATTTGACTGCATAGCTGCTCCTTCCCGCTTGACCGATCCATGCATAGACCGTTAGTTCTTCGTCTACATGCACCGGTAACAGATAATCACATTCACTGTGTACAGCAGGGGTCGCAGCAGCACTGGCAAGCATATCTTTTATTTTTATGCCGTTCCTGTGCAGGAGCTTGTGATAGGCAAGGTCCATCCAGCGGTAGTAGGAACTGAAATGAATTTGATAACTATCGACATCCCCCATTGTGACCGTTACCTGCATCTTGAAGGCCCCCTCAGGAGGGTGCCAGAACACTCCGGGCTTCAAATTTTAAGCTCCTTTATCTTGATCATAATATTCCCTGTCATACTGTCTTCCTACCATCAAGGTGATAGTTTCTAAGTGATTATGCTACACATAGCAGCTATCTTATGATGGTTTCCCCTGTCTGTCGCCCGTCTGCAGATAGCACCTTCCCTCCAAGAAAATCCAGCAGCATCTCCGTCGTTCCCCCGGCGATTGTCCATCCTCTGACTTCGCGGTACTGACGCTCAACAGGAAAATCCTTTGAGATACCTCGAGATCCCAGCATCTGGATAGCCTCGTTGACAGCCTTGACAGCAACCCTGGAGGCGGTGAGTTTTGCATAAGCAGTCTCTACTGCACGGGGGAAACCAAGCTCATCCTCAGTAAAAGCTGCACGATACGTTAACAGGCGGGCAGCTTCAAGTTCAGATGCCAGTTCTGCTACTCGCCATTTCAGACCTTGAAACTGCGCCAGCGGCTTTCCAAACTGATATCTGGTATTGAGGAATTCCCTGATCTGGTCGAGCGCAGAGCGAGCAACGCCGAGACACATCGCAGCAATACCGCAACGTAACTGATTATACGCTGCCATCGTAAGCTTGAACCCCTTTGTTGACTCTTCTTCCCCCGGAATTATCACAGCATATGGCTCGACGGGACATGCTTCAAAACGGATTACGGCTTCGTGGATGCCATTGCCTCCCATTTTACGAATAATCCGTTCAACGCACACAAATGGCTCTTTTGCATCAACGATTACTGATCCCAGACCTTTTAGCCCTTCTCCAGTAAAACGAGCCAGAACCTGGAAAGCACTGAAAGTATCACCTCCCGTCGTGAAAGACTTTTTACCGTTAAGGATATAGCCACTTGCCGTTTTTTCGACGCGAGTCTTGATCTCGCCAAGTGAGGAGCCTGCCTGCTCCTCAGTAATAGCTATCCCTATTAAGGACTTCCCTTTTATGACGTCTGGAAGGTATTTCGTTTGCAACGCTGGTGAGCCAAGCTTTGAAAGGGCATACGCAGGGCCGTTGATGCATACCTGCAATAGTTCTGCGGTCGCAAAACAGCGGGCCGCTATCTGCTCCAATGCGATAACAGCATAAATTCTCGGCCTGGCTTTCCCTCCATATGCTTCAGGGAGGGTAAGACCTGTCAGACCTTCTGTGGCTAAAATTTCAAGATTCTCCTGTGGGAATTGTTCATTGGCATCCCAGATATGTGCATGAGGAGCAAACGCTGTATCTGCCAGCTCTGCAACCCTGGCAGCAAAAGCCTGCTCTTCGCTATCAAGTCCATATCTGGCAATGTCGGTTCTGCTGTCCATGAGTTTTGCGTCCTCCAATCGAATAGTATCAATGCTTTTTTCTCCTGGCTCAATGACGGTTACGCCCTTGCTGTTGACGACGCAGGCGTCTCATGATGCAGGATGGGTTAATCCCTACTCTTCCCTTCAAGCCTGCCCAGGTGTAGCAGAAGAGGTCAGCCATTCACGGAGGATGCGGCGTTGCAGCTTGCCCACTCTGTCCTTTGGCAATTCTGTTATAAATTCGATTCGTCGGGGATATTTATAGAGTGCCATCTGGTTCTTACAGAACTCCTGGAGTTCGGCAATCAAAGCGGGCGATGGAATCGTACCGGAGCGCAGGACAACAACCGCTGTGACGGCCTGGCCCCGGATAGAATCAGGCAATCCGACTACCGCTGCTTCTGCTACTGCTGCATGTCGTGTAAGAACATCCTCGACTTCACTGGGGGCAACTTGACGTCCTCCGGTAACAATCATATCGTCCAGGCGCGTATGGAACCAGAGCCATCCATCTTGATCCCAAAGGTACGTATCATCTAACAGGCTCCAGCCATCACGTAGGTCCTGCGCCGCGCGCTGGAGGATTCCTGTATGCCGATGAACCCAATAAGTGATACCGGTGGGTCCCCGAACCGCCAGCCTCCCCGGTTGTTCAGGATCACAAATTGTCTCACCAGTCAGTGGATCGACCAGGCGAGCCTCATAGCCAGGCAGGGGACGACCGACCGAGAGTTGCGGAGCTACTTTCTCTCCAAAGAGATAAGAGTCGATAAAGAGATGGCGCATCGGCGTCATTCCTACTGTGTTCCTGACGTTGAAACCGGTCGCCTGATACCACCGCTCGTAAGTCACCTGATCGAGAATTTCGCCAGAGCTGATTGCTTGTCGCAGGCATAACTGGGGATACACTTCGCGTGGGTTAGAGCATGCCTGGAGCATCATGCGATACATCGTTGCTGCACCAGCCATAACAGTAGCACCATACTGCGAGGCGAGTTGCCACATGCGTTCAGCCGAAGGCCGAATGCTATAAATAGCACTGGCACCTGCTCGAAGTGGAAAGTTAATCTTCTCGCCGTTACCAAACGCATGGCCAATAGGAGCATGAGTGAAGAAGACATCGCTGGCGGTGACACCGCGCGTGAGATTGTTGAGATCCGCGAGAATGACCTCAGCAGCATGGGTATGGAGGCATCCTTTCGGTTGTCCAGTGGTACCACCGGTGTAATAAATGCCGCTGGCATCAAGTGGCTGATTGGGATAGGTTTCTGCGACCTCTGATTGAGCCGCTAGTAGCTGCTGGAAGCTCTCATAGTCGCCGGACGGTGCATCCGGCCAGGCGACTACTGCCCGTAGTTGGGATGCAGAGGAGCGAGCAAGCTCTACGTCTGCTAGATACTCGCGATCACACACGAGTAGAGTTGGCTCAACATCGGAGAATATAAAAGCCAGTTCGCGCGCACGCTCCGCTGTAGCCGTCGGTACGATCAGGGCACCTATTTTCCAGACGGCTAACTGCACAACAGCAGCCTCAGGAACATCATCTAGCCGCATCACTACTCGATCACCGGGCTGTACCCCAAGCGCACGCAAAGCATTCGCACATCGGTTAACTGCGCCTTGCAGCCGGTTATAGCTCCAGTACTCCCCACGGGTAACGTCAATGAAAGCAATACGTTCACCAAATCCCCGCCGTACTGTGCGATCCAGTAGCTCATCAGTAGCGTTGAAGGCTCGCGACCGCCAGACATAGTACAGCCATGGGGCACCAAAGGTCAGATCCGGTCGATGTGCCACTGGTGGCAGGAACTGCTCTGAAACGTTGGCAAAGGGACGGATTACCATTTCATGATCCTCCAGTTTGACAAAGGTGAGGACGAGCAAGCCGGTCACACTGGTCATACTATCCTTCCCTACCTCGGAAGGCCACGGCGACGCAGCTTCGCATCTCGCCTGCTACAACTAATACGTCCTGTCAATCTACTATCCTATAGACAGGTCTTGACAAGGAGCCAGCGCACACAGTATAATTCTTTAAACTTACTAGTAAGTAAATTTTCTTAGAAGATAGTGTACTTGGAGATAACCTGGTTGTCAAGGGTTCAGAAAGGATCAGTTCATGGGACATATCATGATCTCGCAACTACCTGGAGCAGTAGAGAGTACGGAGGACTTTGTCGCCTGGGTGCAGGCGGGGGGGCTAGTTCAGGCAGGCGACCCGATGCCCGAAAGTTACCGTCAGCAGGCATTACGTATCGCATCCTTTCAAACATTGGCAGAGCTTGTCGGTGTCCTGCTCTTCTCAGAATGGCTTGACCGCGTGCCAGCGTTTGTGCGCAAGCAGATGCTCATAGCCAAGATTCAAGATGAGGTGGGGCATGGACACATCATGGCCCGTGTTGCCGAAGACCTCGGCGGGAATCGTATGGCTATTCTGGAGGATTATCTGGCAGGCAGGAGCAGGCTGCTCAATGTCTTTCATTACGATTTCCTTGTCTGGCCTGAGATTGCTATCGGGGCCTTGCTACAAAATTCGGCAGCAATTGTTCAGTTCCAGCACTTAGTCAAAGGCAGCTATATTCCCTATGTGCGGGCTTTGCGCAAGATATTACCAGAAGAGTCCTTTCATTTCCACCAGGCGCGCAACCTCATCCAGACATTGCTGGCGCAGCGTAATAGCCTGATACGCCACCAGATTGAGGAAGGACTTGCGCTCTGGTTTCCACGAGTGCTGGCCTATTTCGGGCCACCAGAGGGAGAGCAATTCCGGGCCAACAGAGCTTTCCAGTTTCGTCTCAAAACAGCCAGCAATGAAGAGGTGCGGCAAGCATGGCTGACAAAGATCGTTCCTGTGCTTGAGAGCCTGGAACTACAGATTCCCGACCCACGTTTAAAGCGTCATGACAAGAATGGAACCTGGGAATACACTGAGCCTGATTGGAACGAGGTACGCAAGGTGATCGCTGGACATGGACCAGCCTCAGATCATCGTTTGGAGCAGGTACGAGGAATATACGAACGCAATCGCTGGTTAACCGAACTCATGGGTATAGGTGAAAGCAATGTCAAACCAGGTTTTTGAGGTCTTCGTAATCTCCAGGCGTGGAGAACCAGCCCGACACGTTGGGAGTGTAGTAGCTCCTGATTCTGTTCTGGCCCTCCATCAAGCCAAGGAGACCTATACACGGCGTATGGAGTGCGTATCCCTCTGGGTCGCCCCTCGCTCTGCCATTACCACATTCACACAGGAAGAAGAGATTCTCTTCAAGGTAGCACAGGCCAAAGGTTATCGCCAGGCAGGTTACTTTACACGCCATAGTGAGCAGACAGCAGATCAGGGCAGTGCATAGTAGCTATCCATCTCTCGGATATTCTTCTCTCCCATGAAGAAGATTTGCTTTCAGTAGAATGGCTAAGTACGGTTTATACGATACAAACGGAGCCTGACATGTTAAGTGAAACAGAATTGCAAGCCTGGGCAGATGATGAATTCGTGGTTGCTCATATTCTGAGCAGCCATATTACAGAATATACGCATCTGGAAGAGTGCCTGGCCATCGGCTCGTTCGCACAAGATGAGCTTGCTCATGCCCGCTCCTTCTATGAGTATTGCGGCCTGCGCGGGCGCGATCTTGACCGATACATCTTCTTACGTACACCAGATGCGTTCGCCGTTACGCCCCTTGCGACTTACCAGCCTGGCAACTTTGCCGAGCTGGTTGTCAAACAGTATCTCTACGAGGTACTGGACAGATTGCGCCTCGATACCGCGCAGAAGCAGGCCACCGATGCATTGCAAACCCTGCTCACGACTATGCGCTCTGAGGAGCGTATGCACTATGATCACTGGATCCATTGGATTCGTGTTCTGGCGGATTCGCCCGCACGTTCTCGCCTGGAGAGTGCTTTAGAAAAGGTTGGTGCCTATTGTGGCCTCTCTAATCGCTCCCCAGCAATATGGGATGCTGCCTGGTACCAGCAGGCGGAGAGCGAGCTTCTGGCGGCTGGTTTGCGCCTGGGGCCGCCAGAGACAGGGGCAGAAGTTGCCTGGCAGGAGCCTTTCGCAACACTCATCGGACGGATGCAGTCAATCTTTCGTGAGCATCCGGAGGTGATTCTCGGATGAAAGAACAGCAAAGCGTTTCCTTGACTGAAGAAACTGTTCTTCAGGTACTGGATACCGTGCTTGATCCAGAGGTTCCAGTAAGTATTCGTCAACTCGGTCTGATCGAGGAGATCCGGTTGGACACTGAGCAGATTGTGGTACGACTGGTGCCTACTATGCTGGCTTGTCCGGCACGAGATGCAATTGCGGCTGACATCCGCGAGCGATTAAGCAGCCTGCCTGGGGGGCGTCGCGTCATAGTAGTGTGGGAGACACGGGTGATCTGGACGCCACGACGCATCACTGGTCAGGGACGTGAGGGATTACAGCAATGGGGAGTTGTGTCAGAGGTACGTGGAGCACAGAAAGTGCGTTGCCCGTACTGTGGCTCTGATCACACGCGACAGGATAACTTGTTTGGGGCCGCTGTATGCAAAGCACAATTTTCTTGTCGTGCATGCGGCTCATCATTTGACGTTTTGCGTGGAGCTTTGATGGATAGGTCGTTAGCCACCCCGATGCAGTCATCAAGGGAGGAATAAGCAATGAACCCACAGGCGCTGCATCTGCCGGACGTAACCTTCGCAATCGATAAAGTGAAAGCCGACGAGTTTGCTGCCGTACTAGGAACCCGGCTGGAAACAGATGCGAACGGCACACCGCTTGTCCCGATAGGAATGCTGTTCTTTGTTCTTTGCCGCGACAGTACGGTGGTGTTTGAACAACTGGGGTTACGCTGGGAGCGTGGACTCTTCGGCGGTGTGAAATTTGCATATAGCCGGCAGGTTCGTGTAGGCGAACAGTTGCTGGCCCGCAGTCGGGTTCGGAACTATTATGAGCGTGAAACACCAAAGGAACGATTAGGCATTTTAGACCTGGAGACTTCCTATTACGATAGTGAGGGACAGTTAGTTGTCCAGGAAAACAGTACAGTGATTGCCCGTGGAGGACTGGAGCTACCATGACGCTGTCATCTTCATCGCCTCGCGTCTTATGCGAGGACTGGTTTTGTGTCGCGGACAAACCGACGCTGAAAGGATCATACTGTCCTGTATGCAAGGCTCGCTATTTTCCACCCCGTCAGCTCTGTCCCGGCTGCGGGACTGAACCGATGGCAAACTATGATCTGCCGCAGACGGGGCATGTCCTTGCCAGTACCATGGTGCGCGTAGCCCCTGCGCCATGGCAGGCTCCTTATCCGGTGGCAGCCATTCGACTGAGCGATGGCCTGGTCGTCTATGCCCACCTTGCCGACGGGCGCGTCACGGCTGGAACACCGGTCACTCTTGAAGCGCTCCCGGTCACAAGAGCTGATGGTGAGGCGCTGATCTATGGATTTCGCCCAACTACAGAAAGCGTAGCCAAAGCACCAGAAACTGCCTCTGAAGCATCCCCGGAGAAGGTTCCTGGCATCCGTCCGCTTGCAGCCCCCGTGTTTCTAGCAGGAGTCGGGATGATACCTTTCGGCAAGTATAGCGGCACACCGGCGGAGATGCTGGCTCTGCGTGCAAGCTATGCTGCGCTTCAAGATGCAAGACTGGCCCCTCGGGAGATCGAAGCGATCTTCGTAGGGACCGCTTTCGGTGGCACGGCAATGGGGCAAAAGATACTTCGTCATGCCCCATGGGGGCAACGGCCAGTCGTCAATGTCGAGAATGCCTGTGCCTCAGGAAGCACGGCACTGCTTGAAGCGGCGGCCTGGGTTGCCAGCGGGCGCTGTGATGTCGCCCTGGCAATAGGCGTAGATACCCCGGCCTCACAGGGCGGCGGTCTGATCCCTTTGCCGCCGAACGACCCCCTTGCAGCAGTAGGGATTACGCTCCCGGCGCTCTATGCTCTAACCGCCGACTCTTATCTCCACTCCTCTGGCGCGACTTCTCGTGATCTGGCCCTTACGGTCGTAGCGAGCCGCCTGCGTGCGACCGCTAATCCATATGCCTATCTTCGTAAGCCGGTGACAGTCGAAGAGGTGTTACAATCGCGCTTGATCGCTGATCCGTTGACCCTCTTCCAATGCTGTCCTAATGCGGATGGTGCGGCAGCCGCCATCGTTGTCAGTGCTGCGCGCGCGCGTCAGATGGGTGCAACCATCCGGCTGCGTGCAGCGCATCTGCGCAGTGGGGGGGTGCAGAGTCGCTTCAGCCCGCATAGCGTTGTTACGCTCGCGGCCTATGAGGCTTACGAGTCTGCTGGGATAGGCCCGACAGATTTGCAGGTAGCCGAGATCCACGATGCGTATAGTTCGGCCATTCCCCTGGCCCTGGAAAAATTAGGGCTGGCTCCTCACTATGAGGCATTGGAGCGCTTTATTCAAGGAGCATATGAGCCTGGGGGGCCTGGACCCGTCGTGAATCCTGGTGGCGGTCTGCTTTCACGAGGGCACCCGCCCGGTGCAACTGGCCTGGCCCAGGTATTTGAGATTGTTATGCAATTGCGCGAGCAGGCAGGAGCCAGACAGATATCGGGAGTGCAAGCCGGGCTTGTTCAGAATCAGGGCGGGACAGTTCTAGATCTGGAGACAAATGCAGCGGCCATTCTCATTCTCACTCGCTCATAAAATATAACCTGAAAGGAACCGAACTATGGAAGCTTTGTCTCTCCCCGTGGTCACTGTCGCTATCGACCGCGAGAAGATCGCCAGGATGGCTGTTGCTATTAACGACCCCAATCCCATTCATCTTGAAGACACCCTTGCTCAGCAGGCAGGGTTCCCTGGCGTGATTGCCCACGGAACCTTTGCTATTGGAGCAATAGGTCTGCTTCTGACGCAGTGGGCAGGGCAGCAGCATATCAGTCATCTGGAGACACGCCTTCTTGCTCCCGTATTCCCTGGCGATCACTTGATCTGTGAGGGACAGGTGGAAAGCGTTGAGGGGAACCGGGCGATGATTCGCGCTCAGGTTCTGGCTGGTGAGCGGCGGGTCGCCATCGGTCTGGCTACAGTGATCTGGCTTGAAGATGGCCTTCCACCCTGGCTACGGACAAACAGCATACAAACCGGAAGCACAGAAAGAATGTGATAAGCGAGAAATGGAAGAACAGGAAAAAGGCAGGTGATCATCCGGGGCACTATAGCCACAGGTAAAGCCTCGACTAGACGCGAGATCAAGTGCTGATCAATACTGAAACGCGCAGAGAAGGAGTTGCACAGATTCTTGCCTCTCTGGTAGTCTAGTAGTGCCCTCTGGAACTCTAGCAGCACTTCCCTTTATCAATTGAGTAAGCTAAAATAAGGGCAGGTATGATAGGGGGTGTGCCAGATGGGGGGAGCAAGTAAAACGCTGTTACTGTCAAATCGATTGTTGGCAAGGGTGTGAAGTACTGACCCTCTTCAACCCCCATCAGAAGAGATTGAGAGAGGGTAGCAAAGTAAAATGACGCAGATTCGACATAAGCGAGGACCCGCTAAAAACCAGGTCATCGCCAAGCAGGACATTACTAGCGCTGCCAGCAAAATTCTTCATCCTGAGACACCGCATGAGCAACGTCTTCTGGAGATTGTAAAAGCCGCCGCTATCGTCTTTCGTGAGCGTGGCTATGACGCCGGTACTCTCGAAGATATTGCTCAGCATCTGGATATGACACGCCCAGCGCTCTATCACTATGTTCGTAGCAAGCAGGAAATTCTGATCCTGACAGTCAATTATCTTCTGGATCTCGCGCTGACTGAAATGAATGAACTGGAGCAACAGCCAGACCCACGCGAGCGATTGCGCGCTCTCATTGTCCATCTGATTACGTTGATCGGACGAGAGCGAAACTTCTTCACAGTTTTTTTCCGGGACAAAGCCGGAATCGAGGAACCTTATCTCTCTATGATTCAAGAGAAGGAGCGCGCTTATGCGGGAGCGTTCCGCCGGGCCGTGCGCGATGCAATGGCTGCGGGTGTTCTGCCAACTATACCAGAGACCCTGGCAACGCAAGCGATTCTAGGGATGTGTAACTGGACATACCAATGGCTGAACCCTCACGGGGCACTGCCTCTGGAACAAGCTGCACACCTTATGGCATCTTTTATTATCGATTCACGTCCGAGCGACTGTAGCAATAGTGAACGACAGAATACTTGAACAGAGTATTGCTTCGTGATTGACAAAAATTGTGCCATGCGACGCCATGTTCCCTGAATTACTATCGTCTCCCGGATGATCGAGAGCGCTGTGAGACCATTGTTAGCTGTCGCTTTTTGAGGAATGCCACGCATACCGGCGACGGCGGGGAGTAGGAAACCGCCGCTGGCCACTGCATCTCCTCGCAATCGGGCTTTCCGCTCTTCCAACAAACAAACAGTTCGCGATAGAAGCTGTAAAGCAACAGTTTCAATCCCGCAATCGGGCTTTCCGCTCTTCCAACGCACAGCACAGGTGGCCGTACTGGTAAAGCCAGTTAGTTTCAATCCCGCAATCGGGCTTTCCGCTCTTCCAACGCGGATAGGAGGGGCATGAGATGGGACAGGCACAATGTTTCAATCCCGCAATCGGGCTTTCCGCTCTTCCAACTTTTTTGTTCAGCTTTCTTCTTTGTTCAGCTTTCTTCTGTTTCTTCTATCATGTTTCAATCCCGCAATCGGACTTTCCGCTCTTCCAACTCGGAAGATCAGGCGGCCTATGCCAATGGCGGCGTGTTTCAATCCCGCAATCGGGCTTTCCGCTCTTCCAACCAGTCCTATTCAGCCTACCGGCAATCCCTATCTGCGTTTCAATCCCGCAATCGGGCTTTCCGCTCTTCCAACGTACTGATCTGGGCATCCTCTCGGTGCTCCTGAATAGTTTCAATCCCGCAATCGGGCTTTCCGCTCTTCCAACTTATGGTCACTGGTGGTTATCGTAAGCTGCTCAGGCGGTTTCAATCCCGCAATCGGGCTTTCCGCTCTTCCAACTAAGTCATCCCTAAAGGGAAGAAAGGAAACGTCGTGTTTCAACCCCGCAATCGGGCTTTCCGCTCTTCCAACAGGGCAATGGCCTATCAAGAAAGGAGTATGCCTGTGAGTGTTTCAATCCCGCAATCGGGCTTTCCGCTCTTCCAACAGGGCAATGGCCGCCTGCCGATCACGCTGCTTGAGTTTCAATCCCGCAATCGGGCTTTCCGCTCTTCCAACGTAACCTCATCGACGCTTTCACAACCAGACTCACATCGTTTCAATCCCGCAATCGGGCTTTCCGCTCTTCCAACGTAACCTCATCGACGCTTTCACAACCAGACTCACATCGTTTCAATCCCGCAATCGGGCTTTCCGCTCTTCCAACGTGTCCTAAGCACAGGTGCCAGCTATGTTTTTTCTTGTTTCAATCCCGCAATCGGGCTTTCCGCTCTTCCAACGGAAAGACGTTCCTGTGGTGCGACATCGTCGCACATGGTTTCAATCCCGCAATCGGGCTTTCCGCTCTTCCAACGGAAAGACGTTCCTGTGGTGCGACATCGTCGCACATGGTTTCAATCCCGCAATCGGGCTTTCCGCTCTTCCAACCCCATGTTCTTTCGCATATTGAGCGTCTTGTGTCCGTGTTTCAATCCCGCAATCGGGCTTTCCGCTCTTCCAACCCTGTTGGGGGATGTAGTTGAGTCTTCCTATTATGAAGTTTCAATCCCGCAATCGGGCTTTCCGCTCTTCCAACAGCAGCACGGCATCAGTGCCAACCCACAGCTGCTTGAGTTTCAATCCCGCAATCGGGCTTTCCGCTCTTCCAACCACGAGCGCAGATATTACCAAGCGGGCGCTGTGTTGTTTCAATCCCGCAATCGGGCTTTCCGCTCTTCCAACTTTAGCTGTCTGGAATGAAGAATTTCAGGCATATGGTTTCAATCCCGCAATCGGGCTTTCCGCTCTTCCAACGAAGCGTCCTTGTAGGATGTTTGATTATGGCTTGTGTTTCAATCCCGCAATCGGGCTTTCCGCTCTTCCAACGTAAAGTGTCGTAGTAGCGTCGTAGGCTATTTTCGAGTTTCAATCCCGCAATCGGGCTTTCCGCTCTTCCAACGCAACTCATCTCGATGTGCCACAATCAGTGCAGGCAGTTTCAATCCCGCAATCGGGCTTTCCGCTCTTCCAACGGAGTGAGCCGACTGAAAGACCGTCTTTGTAGCATTTGTTTCAATCCCGCAATCGGGCTTTCCGCTCTTCCAACTCCTGTATGTGTCCCGTTTGGAGATCCAAGATTTGAGTTTCAATCCCGCAATCGGAGGGGTGCAAGTAATTCATAGGTAGAAAATCAGCTTGCCGTTGCACTCCCAGAAGCGCAAGTAATTCACCAGTCGAACTAAAGGGCGATTGTTTCATTTTCTCTTGACTCACTCATGCATTCCTCAATCCCTTTTCGCCTTCCAGAAGCGCAAGTAATTCGCCAATCGAACAACTCCTGCTCGCCTCCCCAAAGGTCCTGTGGGCTTGACCAGAAAACGACTCCTTTTGCAGTGTATTCATAACCACGACCACCTCCAAAAGGAGTCTTTGCTATGATACCCACTTCTGCTCGTCTTGACCAGTCCGCCATCACGGCCTTGCTCGATGACGATGCCCTCGTTCAACGCTATCGTACGCTCTTTGCCTGCTTCGACTGGTCTCTGGTTGAAGCGTGGCAAGCGCAACGCACTGGCCCAGGACGCCCTGCGCATCCCATGAGCGCCTACCTCAAAGCCTTCCTCTTACGCATCAACGAAGGTTTGAGGTACACCACCGATCTGCGGCGCTTTCTGCTTGAACATCCCCTCTTGGTCATCGAGTTCGGCTTCCACCTCGTGCTTGACCCACACGCGCTGTTCGGTTTTGATGTCGAGCGCACACTCCCCTGCCGCTCCTGGCTCGGTCACCAACTGCGCCACCTGGATCGTGACCTGTTACACGCTCTGCTTGCTGCCACCGTCACGGCGCTCCAAGCCGAGATTCCCGGCTTGGGCGACACGGTCGCCTTTGATGTCAAACACATCTACGCCTGGGTCAAAGAAAACAATCCTCGTGCCTACGTCGCTGATCGCTACGACAAAACGCGCATCCCTGCTGGTGATCCCGATTGCACCCTGGGTGTCAAACGCAGTTCCAATCAGCACGGTCCCGATGAGCCCGACGCTGCTGCCGCTTCTCCCTCTGCAACCGCTTCTGTTACCGAGGCGATCACCGCTCCAAGAGAGAAGAAGGTGCAAAAAGAGTATCTGTGGGGCTATGGCTCCGGCGTCGCTGCGGCCACCGTCCCTGGCTACGGCGATGTCGTGCTGGCCGAGTTCACCCAACCGTTCAATGAGAACGATATCACGTACTTCCGTTCCTTGTATGAGCAGAGCGTCATCGCACTCAACCGGTTCCCCACACATGTCACAGCAGATGCGGCCTTTGATGCCTGGTACGTGTATGAATGCGCTGCTCGCCATGGCGGCATTGGCGCGGTTCCCCTCAACGGGCATGGTCATCCCGATACGCCCCGCGACCGCGATGCGGTTCCCATCTGTCAGAAGGGGTTACGCATGGTTTCTACTTTGCAGTTCACGCACCCCAACGGCTACCGCGCGCAACGTTTTTGCTGTCCCTTGCTTGTGCCAGAGGCAACCGGCGAAACGTGCGATCATCCTCAATTCCTCAAAGGCATTGGCTGTCGCAAAGACCCCAACTGGGAGGCGGGCGGACGCATGCGGGTGACCCTTGACCGCACTGGCCCGCTCTACCAAGCTATCTATCAGCAACGCACCAGTTGTGAACGCATCAATAGTCAGGCCAAAGAACTGGGCATCGAGCGGCCAAAAGTGCGCAATCGCCAATCGGTCGCCAATCTCAATACCTTGATCTATATGATTATCAATGTACGCGCTCTCGATCGAGCCAAATCTATTAATAAAGGACTTCTACAAATGAGTTAGTTGCACCCCTCGCAATCGGGCTTTCCGCTCTTCCAACGGTGAGATTGTGGCGGGAGATTGTCTGCCATCGGTGTTTCAATCCCGCAATCGGGCTTTCCGCTCTTCCAACACAGGCAGCACGACTGGCGGCAGACTGGCAAAAAGGTTTCAATCCCGCAATCGGGCTTTCCGCTCTTCCAACTCGCGTTCCATTTGACGCGACGTGCGATAGGTGCGGTTTCAATCCCGCAATCGGGCTTTCCGCTCTTCCAACTCATCATCGTCCAATATGGCTTTCATGAGATTCTTTGTTTCAATCCCGCAATCGGGCTTTCCGCTCTTCCAACCCAGATGAGAAGCAGCACGCTTTGGCCCTGGCTCTGGTTTCAATCCCGCAATCGGGCTTTCCGCTCTTCCAACAATTTCTTATGGAAACCCTGGTTAGCATAAGCAAAGTTTCAATCCCGCAATCGGGCTTTCCGCTCTTCCAACCTGATTCTCCATTGCTCTTCTCTCCCTTTCATTGTAGTTTCAATCCCGCAATCGGGCTTTCCGCTCTTCCAACCAGCCAATGCGGCGGCGCGTCTGCGCGCCTCCACGCGTTTCAATCCCGCAATCGGGCTTTCCGCTCTTCCAACTATAGACCGCTCCTGTTGGTGCGGTGCCGATGATGTTGTTTCAATCCCGCAATCGGGCTTTCCGCTCTTCCAACCAAACCTGCCGCAGCGCTCCCCTGCCGAAAACTGCCGGTTTCAATCCCGCAATCGGGCTTTCCGCTCTTCCAACGCAATTGCACGCGGCGACACCAGATATCCTTGCTCGTTTCAATCCCGCAATCGGGCTTTCCGCTCTTCCAACCTTCTGCAATGATGTCGGTAAAAATACGTGCATAAAGTTTCAATCCCGCAATCGGGCTTTCCGCTCTTCCAACGGTAAGCATCGCTGTCATGAAAGAGCGGAGTAGCGGGTTTCAATCCCGCAATCGGGCTTTCCGCTCTTCCAACATAATCGCGTAACGTTATCATATTTTTCTTTTTCTTCTGTTTCAATCCCGCAATCGGGCTTTCCGCTCTTCCAACTAATGCCGTTGACGAGCATCTGAATGAAGTTGCTTGGTTTCAATCCCGCAATCGGGCTTTCCGCTCTTCCAACATTTCAGGTAATCGAGGATAAGCAGCTATAATTTGTAGTTTCAATCCCGCAATCGGGCTTTCCGCTCTTCCAACGCACCGGCAGCACGTGCCGCGCGAACGACGCGCGTGTTTCAATCCCGCAATCGGGCTTTCCGCTCTTCCAACTTACCGACGACCTTGAAAATGTTGTCATGCTCAGGTTTCAATCCCGCAATCGGGCTTTCCGCTCTTCCAACTCAACAACTCAAGGACGGCACGCTTGAGCAAGCGGCGGTTTCAATCCCGCAATCGGGCTTTCCGCTCTTCCAACAATGATCTTTGCGGCTAGCGCAACATTGGAGACAATGTTTCAATCCCGCAATCGGGCTTTCCGCTCTTCCAACTTATTCTCTCAAGAATAGAGAATGCAAAAGTAGCGAGTTTCAATCCCGCAATCGGGCTTTCCGCTCTTCCAACATAGCACTATCACTGGTGGCAAGGCAATATCCTCCACAGTTTCAATCCCGCAATCGGGCTTTCCGCTCTTCCAACGATAATTGGAGTGTTGAGGGTTTATCAGTTATTACGTTTCAATCCCGCAATCGGGCTTTCCGCTCTTCCAACCGTGCAACTGGGCGCGTATTTTGGCAATAGCATGGCGTTTCAATCCCGCAATCGGGCTTTCCGCTCTTCCAACAAACAGATGATGTGTTTCCTCTGATGGATCCATACGTTTCAATCCCGCAATCGGGCTTTCCGCTCTTCCAACGCTGCTTTTGCAACGTTTTCTCGATGATGGGCTGAGTTTCAATCCCGCAATCGGGCTTTCCGCTCTTCCAACAAAAGAAGGAGGCAGGTATGGGGGGCAACGAACCGGTTTCAATCCCGCAATCGGGCTTTCCGCTCTTCCAACTCATAGCGTTGGGGCTGATTGCCCTGCGGGGCATGAGTTTCAATCCCGCAATCGGGCTTTCCGCTCTTCCAACGCAAGCAGACCGGCAAGGATGTGGCCTACGCCATGCTGTTTCAATCCCGCAATCGGGCTTTCCGCTCTTCCAACCTTATCCAACTGCTCAGTGTCGTGACACCGCTCATGTTTCAATCCCGCAATCGGGCTTTCCGCTCTTCCAACGTACATGTGTGCTGTGGTATTGAGCTTATTCCAGAGTTTCAATCCCGCAATCGGGCTTTCCGCTCTTCCAACGGCAATTTGCTGAATGACCGTCTGGATGATAGTGCCGTTTCAATCCCGCAATCGGGCTTTCCGCTCTTCCAACGCTGGCGGCATCGCTGGTGGCGCGGCAAAAGTGACGTTTCAATCCCGCAATCGGGCTTTCCGCTCTTCCAACGACATCCGTTTTGATGCGACGCTCCTACAGGCAATCGTTTCAATCCCGCAATCGGGCTTTCCGCTCTTCCAACGATAATCGCGTAACGTTATCATATTTTTCTTTTTCTTCTGTTTCAATCCCGCAATCGGGCTTTCCGCTCTTCCAACGATAATCGCGTAACGTTATCATATTTTTCTTTTTCTTCTGTTTCAATCCCGCAATCGGGCTTTCCGCTCTTCCAACGAAAATCAAAGGTACCACTGGTCAGACACCATACTAGTTTCAATCCCGCAATCGGGCTTTCCGCTCTTCCAACATTGTTCTCGTGCTGCGCTGTCTGCCTTGTTGGCAATGGTTTCAATCCCGCAATCGGGCTTTCCGCTCTTCCAACTTGAGCAATTTTTGCCATGTATCTCTATCGGGCACGGTTTCAATCCCGCAATCGGGCTTTCCGCTCTTCCAACAAATCATCGGGGATATAGCCAGAGGCAAGGCGATACAGGTTTCAATCCCGCAATCGGGCTTTCCGCTCTTCCAACCATAGTGAGTATACCAAATTAAAAAAATGTTGTCAAGTTTCAATCCCGCAATCGGGCTTTCCGCTCTTCCAACAACTGCGATATCATCTACAGCCTGAAAAAAGACCTCGCGTTTCAATCCCGCAATCGGGCTTTCCGCTCTTCCAACCTGCTCACATTGAGCGGTGTCCGTGCGTGCTTTACGGGTTTCAATCCCGCAATCGGGCTTTCCGCTCTTCCAACAACTGCGATATCATCTACAGCCTGAAAAAAGACCTCGCGTTTCAATCCCGCAATCGGGCTTTCCGCTCTTCCAACCTGCTCACATTGAGCGGTGTCCGTGCGTGCTTTACGGGTTTCAATCCCGCAATCGGGCTTTCCGCTCTTCCAACCGTAGCGTGGCGCTAACACCACGTCTGAAAAAGCCGGAGTTTCAATCCCGCAATCGGGCTTTCCGCTCTTCCAACCAGGTTGCGCGGGTGGGACAGTCGGGTTGAGTGAGAAGTTTCAATCCCGCAATCGGGCTTTCCGCTCTTCCAACCAGACGGCGCGCCTTGCCGCGCCTCTGCCTGTCGAAGTTTCAATCCCGCAATCGGGCTTTCCGCTCTTCCAACAAGTAGCAGCAGCAGTTCGGGTACCCCGCTTGGGGGTTTCAATCCCGCAATCGGGCTTTCCGCTCTTCCAACCTTAGGTGCAATTGTTGGTATCATCGTGATTATTGGGTTTCAATCCCGCAATCGGGCTTTCCGCTCTTCCAACGGTCACGGCAACGCCGGACCGCTTGGACGGCAAACGTTTCAATCCCGCAATCGGGCTTTCCGCTCTTCCAACCAGGTTGCGCGGGTGGGACAGTCGGGTTGAGTGAGAAGTTTCAATCCCGCAATCGGGCTTTCCGCTCTTCCAACCAGACGGCGCGCCTTGCCGCGCCTCTGCCTGTCGAAGTTTCAATCCCGCAATCGGGCTTTCCGCTCTTCCAACAAGTAGCAGCAGCAGTTCGGGTACCCCGCTTGGGGGTTTCAATCCCGCAATCGGGCTTTCCGCTCTTCCAACCTTAGGTGCAATTGTTGGTATCATCGTGATTATTGGGTTTCAATCCCGCAATCGGGCTTTCCGCTCTTCCAACGGTCACGGCAACGCCGGACCGCTTGGACGGCAAACGTTTCAATCCCGCAATCGGGCTTTCCGCTCTTCCAACCCATTGTGGCCTTTGTCCTGACTTCGGCGCTCTTGTCGTTTCAATCCCGCAATCGGGCTTTCCGCTCTTCCAACACAATCTCCCGCCACAATCTCACCCTGGTTGACCAGCGTTTCAATCCCGCAATCGGGCTTTCCGCTCTTCCAACAAGGTGGTCAATTGCTGGTACAGGCGGCACGAGATGTTTCAATCCCGCAATCGGGCTTTCCGCTCTTCCAACCTATTATTCAGGAATATGTTACCGCTGCATTAGGCGAGTTTCAATCCCGCAATCGGGCTTTCCGCTCTTCCAACCATAGACTGGAGAAATGCAATATAGCCATCTTCACTGTTTCAATCCCGCAATCGGGCTTTCCGCTCTTCCAACAAATTGCCAGTGGCCTTGATCTTGGCAACGAGGCACAGTTTCAATCCCGCAATCGGGCTTTCCGCTCTTCCAACGCTTCCAAATGTCGTTCATCAATCAGAACAATCCAGTTTCAATCCCGCAATCGGGCTTTCCGCTCTTCCAACGCGAGACTGCTTGCCTGACACTTAACGCATCAAATTGTTTCAATCCCGCAATCGGGCTTTCCGCTCTTCCAACGGAGTTGAAAAATGACTCCTGGCAAAAGATGTTCTAGTTTCAATCCCGCAATCGGGCTTTCCGCTCTTCCAACAGGAAATTCGGGGGTTCACGTACATCCCGTGGAATGAGTTTCAATCCCGCAATCGGGCTTTCCGCTCTTCCAACGTGGCTGCCCGTAGTTGTGAGGGGCCTGTACCGCGGTTTCAATCCCGCAATCGGGCTTTCCGCTCTTCCAACAAGTGAGGTATCGTATTGGGGGTCGGAACAATCTCGAGTTTCAATCCCGCAATCGGGCTTTCCGCTCTTCCAACTGGAGTGGCGGTAGGGGGAAATCGAACCGTTCACGAGTTTCAATCCCGCAATCGGGCTTTCCGCTCTTCCAACCGAACTGGCCTGGCTGTGCATTGATGAAGTTGTGCTTGTTTCAATCCCGCAATCGGGCTTTCCGCTCTTCCAACGATTCACACAGTGTTAGTAAGGAAGAAAGGAGAACGTTTCAATCCCGCAATCGGGCTTTCCGCTCTTCCAACATAAACAATTGCCCAACAAATCAGCATGCTTTGGGCAGTTTCAATCCCGCAATCGGGCTTTCCGCTCTTCCAACCAAACACGGGTAGTGGTGTTGCTTATCGTCCTGCTTGGTTTCAATCCCGCAATCGGGCTTTCCGCTCTTCCAACGGAACGCTTCGGCAAGGCAGTCTCTCGGTGAACGAGTTTCAATCCCGCAATCGGGCTTTCCGCTCTTCCAACTCCATTCGCGGCGAACCAAGCAGACCAATTGTCTGGTTTCAATCCCGCAATCGGGCTTTCCGCTCTTCCAACAAAATCGTATGGCCTGGGGAGATGAAGGAGTTACCAGTTTCAATCCCGCAATCGGGCTTTCCGCTCTTCCAACGGTATACTTGTAGTATAGCATAACAGGCGGGTTGAGGGAAGAGGGTGCGAGAGGGTCAGGAAAAATGGGGCGTGAAAGGGCGTCTGGCGGGAGTTTTGAGCAGAAGGCTGACGACTCGCAGGGCCTGGCAGGCCGCATGAGCGTTCCGCGAGAGGCTACGCTCAGCAGCGCTGGCGCACTAACCTCTCGCGGACATGCTAGAGGGCTTAGACAATCAAGGTGACATCTTCTTGTGGCGGCTCTCCTCCTATCGTCTCCACTTTGTCCAGGCAAGCCGCACAGAGAGGGTAAAAGCGCACACTATCCTGCGTCTCCTGGATGTGTCTGGCCAGTTTGGCCTTGAGCTGCACCAGTTCCTTTTTGGAAAGAAAGCACTCGAATAGCGAGTATTGTGTCCAGGTGCCAAAGCCACAGAGAATCTGATGGACTTTATTGCGCCTGCGATCATCGGGAATGTCATAGGCCACGACATAGCAGGTAGTGGGGCTGTATGATGGCATGCGTTTCTGTGGCATCGATGGTTCCCTCTCGCTAGCGTACCATGAGTGGCGGGTAGGCATCAATCTCGCCAGTCAGGTATTTGGCGATCAGCCGTGCTTGAAGTTCAATACAGCGTCGATAGCTGACCTTGTAGCCGAAGATCGGGTGCGTGATCTCCTCGCGTAAACGCTCCTCGAAGCGGGTCAGGAAGCGTTTGCACGGCTCCTTTTTCAGACGATACGCTCCTAACTCGATGTGAAAATCCTGTGATGTGAGCATGCGATTGTTCAGCAACGTCAGGACAACCGAGTCCACAATCAGCGGGCGAAACTCCTCCATCAGGTCGAGGGCCAGCGCGGGCCGCCCGTAGACTGAACTATGCAGATAGCCGACGTACTGATCGAAACCGACCATCTGCAAGGCGCTGGCGACCTGGCTGGTCAGCAGAGAGTAGCCGAAACTGAGCAGTGCATTCACCGGGTCGGTCGGTGGACGCTTGATGCGACCAGCGAATGGCCACTGTTGCTGATCGGTCAGCATCGCGCCGAAACAGCGGAAGTAGGCCGCGCTGCCCGCGCCCTCCAGACCGAGGATGGTTTCCAGTGCAGTTCCGGCGACCCCCGGTTCGCCATTGCTCAGCATGGGTGCAGGCGTGAGCGTCTCCGCCGTGAGCGTGAGCGCGCTGAGTTGATGGATGCACTGAGCCATCTGCTCAATGTCCTGCTGAAAGATCGCTTTGCTCTGGCGACGTTGTGTGCGCTGTAACAGCGTGCGCTGGTTGGAGAGTTTGCCGATCACAAAGCGGCGCGCCAGTTCGCAGCGGCGGCCTATATCGTTGTATGCGCGATGCTGGGCCAGACGCAGCAGGGAATTTTTCGAGAGCGAGGGTGAGAGCCGTCCTTTGAAAAGACCAAAGACGTCCAGAAACTGAATCTCGACCTGTTTGTCCAGTAGGAGCGAGATGGCGGGCGTCGTCATGGTCACGTCGCCCATCACCACAACCTGCTCGACCTTCACTAAAGGGATACGTCGCTTGCTGGCAGGCGTGATGGTGCCATTATTGTCGCGCCGTTCGGGAATTTGCACGAGCAGGCAGTCCTCGCTATCGCGGCGTACCAGGGCGCGTTCTTCAGTCAGATAGAGTGTCGTCATCATGGTCTCCTTTATGGTGTTGTAGCATCAGCACTTCGTCGGGCAGGCAGAGCGGACGCAGACTGCAATCACGGCAACGTGCGGCCCGTTTCTCCGTTAAAGGGGGCGGCGGCGTTGCCTGGCGAGCCAGATGCAGGGCCTGTGCGATGCTCTGATGGGTCTTCGTGCGCAATTCCTCCGTGAACGGAACCTGAACTCGTTTGCGCGAGCCGTAATAGTAGATATAGCCAAACGCAATCGGTGCGTACTCTGGGCAGCGTTCCTCCAGGCACATAGCCTGCGCACAAAGTTGCACATGGTCGTTGAGCCAGCGGCCCTCTTTGCCATGCTTATACTCCACCGGCACTAAGTGGCCCCGCTCCTCCTCGATCAGGTCAGCCATGCCGGAGAGATGCAGCGGTTCACTATAGAGGTAGAGGTGTTGATAGTACTGCGTCTGCTGCTCCCCCTCGCGCTCTGTGTGCTGCCCCGGCTGATCGACCCGTTCGTGCAGCAGGCTCCCCTCCAGCACGAATTCGTTGTGCAGCATGTCCCCCTGCACAAACTCATAGTAAAAACGGCGTGGACAATATTCAAGAGCATTGAGCGCGGAAAGAGCGATAGTCTCCGGTTCATCCAGTTTCATGGTGCAGGTATCTCCCTCTCCGCGCCGGTTGCCTCCTCGTCAACAACACTTGAGGTCGCGGCGGGCAGCGACACGTTCGTGCAACGCACCTGGCCCATACCCATCGCGGTTTTGTAGCCGACGCCGCTGAAGAAGGCGAAGCGGGCCAGCGTCGAGAGCCAGCGGGCCTCCGGTGCGACGGGCGAACCTTTGACCTCGTAGGTCACGTGGCCTTGAAAGCCGGTCTGGCCAAAATGGCTACCGGTGACGCGGCTGGTACTCAGCGTGTATTGTGAGACGATGACGTTCTCTTCGCACCAGCATTCGATGTCCCGCGACGAGAGGTTGGCACGTTCCAGGCGCAGTGCGATGGGCGCGCAATCCTCCCAGCGTTTTGCCAGAGATGCAAAGACCAGAGACGGCTCCGGGAACAGCTTGAGGTACTTGCCCCAGGCATGTTGTCCCTTACTGAAGGCGGTCGGTGTGGCGAACTCGAACTGGTAGAGGGGCTGCGCGGACTGCAAGGCATACAGGTCGGCAAATGTGCTATAGGCCACCCAGGACGAAGCGGCGGTGGTCGGGTCAGGGCTGCTGAGCAGGCGACTAATCGTGAAGTGTGCGTCATCGAGACGCACGGAAAGCGCATACGCCTTGCTGATCAGCACGTGCGCGAACGTGCTAAAGATGGAGGCGTCAAGCATGGTGATACGCAACCAGTAGGTCTGTCCCGGCAGCACCGTCACTGGCTGCTGGCGCGTGATCGCCTCCTCGCGCTGTTTCGGCGTGAGGTGATTAAAACCCTGCAACAATCCCAGCGTATAGGGGCGACGCTGGTTAGGCTGATGCAGCCATTCGGAGAGTTGCGGATCGCCCTGTCGCACCAGATCAAGGAAGGCGGCCTGAAGCTGGTTGCCCGCCCCTGGTATCACCTGCCCTTCCTTGCTGGGATGCAAACGCAGCAGCAGGGCAAACAGTTCGCCACGTTCGTCCGGCGTGGATGGTGATTGAGTCATATTCTCTCGTTCCTCTCTCTTCTAACATAAGAAAATCGTGTCGTTGCTGTCGTCCCGCTGCGTCTTGAGTCTGTCCTTGCGAACAAGGTTGTAGGGTACTTCGGCATAGACATGAAACGCCATCGTTCCCAGCACAACCAGGTATGGATAGGTCTTATCGCGGAAAGTAATGTGCAGGGGTAGCGGGAAAAAGCGTCCCTGTCGTTGCAACCGCCGCAGATAGTTTGCAGTGTGGTATTTTTTATCATCACACGCCACAAAGGCTGGAACAAACTGCGGACGCAGGAGATTGATCAACTTCTGTTGCAGGCCATGATGGTCGTCAATTGCCACGATCTCTAGCCCATAGAGCGCCGTCACACGATAGGCGTAACGATGCTCCCATTCGTCCTTGCTATCCTCGCTCGCATCGAGTTTGAGAGCAATCCGTAGCGGGGGGTCGCGGAATTTATATAGCTGGCAATATATGGCGATGTCATCTAGCCGTTCTGGCAACGATTGCCGAGTGTCTTGCTGCCATTCCTCCGGTGTATGATAGTACCTTGCATCATAGTAGCGCATGATATGCAATGCGTTATACGTGGCTACCTTTTCGCTCGAATGGAGATGCTCTGGATCATAGACGAGCGCCAGTGGCGGCTCAAAGCTCTCGCGGAAGCTGAAGCGTGCGCGTTCAATCGCATACTTCCGAAAATCGTCGAGTAACCACTGGCTGACTTCTGCTTTTTTCATTCTCCTGCCGCTGAGTCGCTGTCCAAAGGCTTTCAGCACAACCTTGATATCTGCTGGAGCATCGTCAATGGGCTTTTGCTGTACCCATTTATCTACCCATGCGAAAGTCTCTGGTGGAATATGCTGGATGCGCTGATAGATGCTATGGGCCGCATCAAAGGCGTGGAAAGCCTCAAAGGCACGCTTGCGATTAAAGCGCCTTTCCAGTGGAACGCCAAACAGGTCTTGCAAAGTCATGAAAAACTCATCAATTTCCGGCTTTTCCGCATCGCTCGTTCCACGCCTCGCATATTCTAGCGTGCGAAATGCTTCGATCAGAGCGCCGGAGGCGATATAGGCGAAGAGGTCGTTGCGTTTGGGCATGTACTCCTCGGCCAGTCGGGCAAAGGCGGTGCGTGTCATCTCTGGCCCGGCATATGACATCAATTCCTTGTAGAAATTTTCCTCGACGACCGCTAGCACGGTGCTAGCCTGATCTTGCAGAGATTTTCCTAGCACGCGACCAGCGCGACCAATACGTTGCACCAGTTCATCGGCAGAGAAGGCGTCGATGAGCAGAAAGTCGATATTCTGGCGCTGCTTGCCCGTGCCACGCTCAAAGTTGTAGCCAATATCGACGGTCGGCGTGGCCAGGATGAGGGGGAGCTTTGTGGCCCGCTGGCGATATTCACGTTGTTCGGCCCCCGTGACGCGGCCCATCTCTTCATCTGGCTTGATGCTCGTTTTGAGTTCCTTATAAATCGTATTGATAGTGCCAAGCGAACTAGAAATGATCGCGCCATCCTGCTGCTGATCGAGCCACTGCCGGATACGTTGGCGTTGCCGCACCGCCAGCAGTAACAGACCCCTCGCCTGATCGTCCTCTTGCAGTTCATCTCTACTATAGAGTTCTAACTGCACGGGAGTCAGGGCGCGCGTGGACCGCACAAAGGGCCAATCCTCTTCTGGAACCCGCCCTGGCTCAATCCACGCTATCGGCAGTCCCAGCCGCTCCAGATAGTTTTTCACCTGTGGACGTGGCGTGGCCGTGAGCAGACAGAACTGCCGCTGCGTCTCAGAATCAACGTACCCATAGTGTTGCGACAACTTGATAAAAAACAGGAACGTCGCCAGTTGCTTGGGACTATAGTAGTGCAACTCGTCAATTACGATGTATTGGAAGCCGCTCAGAAAATCTCTGAACAGGGTGGCGTTATCAAACTGATTGTAGCAATAAGTGAAGGCGTAATAGAAAATGTCGGGATTGACGACATACACCGTCGCGCGTTTGCTACGATCACCGTCCAGCATACGGGCATTATTGAGCAACATATGTAGCATCGCGCCAGGACGCGACATCTCTTCTGTAGTACCTGGTCGCTGGCGGTAATCATCCAGGTGCTTGCGCGTGATCGGCAGTACGCGATAGGGCAAGCCGCCCTTTGCACAAAACTTCTCAATATCTCTTGCATGTTGCAACAGCAGTTCATTCGTGGGTGCGATGAACAGCACATTGTCACGATTGGGGCGCAACTGGTCGAAGCCGCCGCGACCGGCCCGGCAGGCCATGCGCAACAGCGCAGCCTGTGTCTTTCCGGTGCCGGTATTGTGCGTGTTGATAATCAGCGGCGTCTCAGCTTTATAGGTGCGATACTGGTGGTAGAGAGGAACCTGGACGTTACCATCTTTGTCCACACAAACCTTCCGCAATATATCGTCCAGTGGCCCTATCCAGAGCAGTTCATCCTGCACCTGTAAAGTTATTTCTAACATGATATGCTCCTATTATTCTAGCTGCTCGACACCGTAGCGCATACCAGCAGGAAGATAGACGTCCTGCCCATTGCGTCCACGCGCGTGCCAGAAGGGGCCGCGCAACAGGCAGCGACTGAGCAGCGGCGCGGGATAGATGTTATAGAGCGAAAACGCGCGCAGATTGGCGGCCAATCCCTCCGGCAGATCGGCGGCATTTAAGAGTACATCTTTCAATTCCCGCTCAAGCTCTTGCGGTCGCGCGGAGAGTAGCGTCAGTTCCTCCCACACAACTCGCGCCTTGCTATTAAACTTGCCAAGCCGGATGTAGCTCGGTAATAGAGGTAAGTCATCGGTCTGGGCTAGCAGGTAGAATGTAGCCTGACTCTCCGCGCCGAGCATGCGAATTTTGCCGTTTTGTGGAAAGTTCGTAGCGCGTGCGCGTTTCTCCGGCTCCATGCTGATAGCATTCTGATCAAAGCGCGCGTAGTAGCTATCGGAGAGCGCGTTGAACTGGCTGAAGGCGTAGCGCAGCTTGCCGAGAGGAAACATGGCGGGCGTCACGTACAAGCTGCGCGCGTTGAGCGGCCCCAGATCGGTCTTGTAGCGCGGCGGGCCAGACCAGTCATAGGGGGCCGCGCATAGACCAAGCGCGTAAGTCAGCGCATAGTTGCCGAGCAATGGCTCACTCTCGTAGAGCAGACCTACCTCGCGGCTGGCAAAGTAGGTATGCTCCATCAAGGTGAGATCGGCGCGATAGATATGCATGGTCATAGCGTCGATCTCCTCTGTGTTCAGGACAGAAATGCTTGATAGCCCTGGTCAATTTCGTGCAGCAGCGCCGCGACGTCTTCTGGACGGCGATAAAGCGCCCGCGTCTCATCTAGCACACGCTGCAAGCCCACGTCTCGCAGCACGACCGGTGTGCGCCCGACCACACGCGCCAGCAGCCGATTGGTGGCATCCTCCACGGCCTGTATTACCTCGTCATCTGAAAGCGGGAAGGGTAACGTCTCACGGCCAATGCGCAGGGTGTCATACACGGCCTGCGTGAGTTCGAGGTTGGAGAAAATCTCGGTGTCGCTAAAGATCAGCGCGGTCAGCGTATTGCTCACACGGCCCAGGCGGCTGGTGATCGCGCCATAGCGGCTGCTGCGCAGCACATTACCGATAACATACTGCAATTCGCCCAGCGTGACATCCTTGAGTGTCTCGATGTCGAGGAAGTGCGTCTCCGGCAATACATACTCATCCTCGTTAATGGCGGTGGATGCGCTCTTCGTAATCGGATTAATCATCGTACCGTTATCAGCAGGCGCATTGAAGGTACGATGTTCGGTGATCTGCGACGCAGGTGCAATGGAATAGGCATCGTCGGTCATCACGCGACTCTTCTGTGCTCCACCACCGCCAGCGGCGAACCCATAGAGCATGCAATCAATGCATTTGCCACAGGGCGCATTGGCATTGAGTGTACAAATGTATTCCTTATTGTTGACTTTTGCGATCTTGAGCAGGTTATGTTCGCGTAGCAGTTCGCGTCCGGTGCGCCGCTCGACCGCCGTCTGCTTGCGCTTGCTGATGACGACGCGACGAATGTGCGATTTGTCGTCCAGGCCCGCCGTCACCAGGTCTTTCGTCAAACCTTCGCCGCTGCCCTCGGTGCGAAAGATTGTCTCAGATGCCGTCTTGCGAATGATGACAAGACTGACATAGCGACCATAGGGAAGGTTACTGTACGCATCTTGTAGATACTCACGATACTGGTTCAGGGTGGTTAATGTGTCAAGAATACTCATGTGTGTTCCTTTCTATTCCGCTACAAATTGAAAGTGGTAAATCGTGAAGGGTGGATGAGATGCCTGATGTAGCACTATAGATCATCCTCCGTATCCTCTTCCCGCTCTTCGGCTGCCGCAAGCGTCCGGATGGCCTCTTCAGGTGTTTTGGCCTTCCCGCGTTGCACGATGATTTCAGCCAGCTTCTGACGCATATAAACCAGGTAGGCGCTACGCAACAGACGCTCGCGTTGTAGCAGTTCATCAATCCGCTGCTTGAGATTGGCAAGCATCTTGCGCTCTTCTTCCTCATTCTCAAACGTCTTATGCATATCAACTCCCAGCACATCATGAAAGAAGAGATCGACGTAGTGATAGATGTCCTCTTCATGAATGCCCTTCGTGACTCGCTTGAGATGATCGAAGAGTAGTCCCTGGCTGCCTCGATAGACCAGCGCCAGTTCGTTGGCGCGGGCAATATTGGGACATCTGTCCAGTTCTGTCAGGATGATATCCAGTGGCTTGAGTAGCGAATTCCGCTTGAGGGAGCGACCGTGTATCCGCTTCTCAGCCGCGTAAAAAGCCAACCCCTTGAGGGGATGAGAATCCAGTTCCATTGCTATTGCTCCTTTACTTTTTCGTTTCCTGCAATGCTTGCATTTTTTCCAGGTAGGGTGCTGCTCTCTGACTGAGCATGAGCGCCTGATATTCAGGCGGTAGCTTTTTCTTCTTTTTCTGCTGCGCCATCTGCATTTCAATCAGCCGATCTACCTCGTGATAGAGGGCCAGCGGCTCATCGGCGGCGGCGGTCACCAGGCGATAGATGATCTGCGCGCTCTTCTCATCCGTCAGCAAGCCCAATGCATCCACCAGTTGATAGACCAGCCGCAGTTTCTCGTAGAGCTTCCCGACCTGCTCACGGGTCAGCGCCGTTGCTGGCAGGAGCCAGCTCATCGTGCGCGGCGGCGTCTCGACTTGCAGCGCCACTGTTTCATCCCCGATACGCTCGTCGGACAGGTTGAACGACGGGACGGGCATGCGTGAGAGCAAGATGCGGCTGTCAAACCAGTGTGCCATTAACGTCGCCATCTCCAGCGCGATCAAAAACTGTTGCCCATAACTGTCACCAGGAATGATCAGCGGCATCACAGGCGTGTTGCTGATAGCTTCCGAGTGTGCCGGAATGCCCACGCCGCAATTGAAACTCTTGTAGTAACCGACCGGCAAGCCCCGGTTGAAATGATTGTTCAAGAGATAGTGCCGCGTATCCAGAAACATGGCTTTATGCTCACCGTCGCGCACGGCCTCCAGGCTCTTCCACCACGCAGAAAGCAATGGATGCGTGAAGAACGAGTATGGGAAACAGTGCAGATAGAACGTGGCAAGTTCGTTGCCCTGTTTGTCGTGGTGAGACTGCCAGGTCAGCTTGTCGAGAATAAACTGCATGCGACAGATGGAACAGACGTTGCGCTTGGGATCACGCGCGCTCCCGCCATTCAGGCGATTGGAGAAGCTCTGCACGCCGATACTGGACGGCACCTGAAGCGCCATCCACTCCTCACCGGGCAACGCGCTACCACAGTAGCAACATTGCGTGTGTGGATGCTTCGTATCGGCATAGCGGCGCAGGCTGGCCCCAAAATCAATCAGCGTGAGCGAGCGTTCGTACGTCATCGTTGCATTGCGGCTTGTAACGCTATCCCATACCTCCAGGTTGCGCTCCAGGTAGTCTACGAGAGAGGTGTGATCGAGCAACATTGTAATCGCCCCGGCCTCTTCCTCCTCTGTAACCGTTGGCGGTTGTTGCTTTTTTGCTTTGCGACCGCGTCCAGCTTGGGCCTGGGTCGCCTGTTGCTCAAGCTGTTGTAGATCGTTTAGCGCCGCCTCTTTCATTGCTTCAGGCGAGATGTCATTCAGAGCGCGGGCCAGGAAGTAGCCGCGCCGATAGGGGTCTACGAAAAGTGAAAGCTTGAAGAGGTCATCCGGCACCTGAAAGAGACGCGCCGCGCGTTGCCAGTTCGTTTCCTTCACAGCCTTCAACTGTTCAGAGCGATGATCCTTCAAAAAGTTGCGATACGCAGCCAGAAACTCCCCTCGCCTGAGTTCTTCGTCACCAACCGGCACCAGGTCGGCCTCACGCAGCAGTAGCATGATTCGCTCTTCCTGCTCATTGCTTGCCTTTTTATCAGTGAGGGCGCTTTCCAGGTCCTCGCGCACGAGACTGTTACGTTCCGCGCGCCACTCCGCGCGATAGTGTTTGTTCTCGACAGTGTGCTGGATGACGGTGAAAATGTCCTCTAGCGTGGCCCCGCTCTCCATCGCCGCCGCGTCAACCGCGATACCGGATGGTTTGGCTTTGATGAACTGCGCAAGCTGCTCGGACTGCATGTCGGCCAATTTTTTCCCGACACGCCGTGCAATCTCCTGCGTATCCTGGCGACTCCAGCTAAACGGAATCGCTTTATCCAGCAGGTAATCTACGCCTTCAGGGTGATAGAGCAGATCGATACAAGCGTTTTCTCCACCTGTCCCCTGAAAACGCTCACGGATATACGCCACCATCACATTATGAATGGTGTTGGTGAACAGGCCGCGTAGCTCGGCAAGGCGATGACCGACAAAGCGGTAATCGAGGGGTAGACCCTCCTGCTCCAATGCCGCATTGATGTGACCGAGCAGCTTATCACGGATATGCTTCTCGTGCCGCTCAGTATAGTTGCCGGAATGCGAGTTGTCTGAAACGTCAGCAGCCTTCATCAACTCTTTGAGCGTCCCCGTCAACCGCCATCGATCAAGTTTACAGCGGTCGATAAGGCGCTGGTCATGCGCGACTGCCGTCTCCGTCCCTTCCTGATGACTATGTGCCAGATAAAAGATGTCGTTCAGATACTCACGCCATCGCGAAAAAAACAGACCGATGTTCAGGGTGTCCAGCACCTTTTCAATGTTCTGTATAGTAGCCACGTTCGCATAACTGAGCACTTTACCACCCTCGCTCCACCCGTATTCCGGTACTTTGTTCAGATCGTGAATGGCCAGAGCCAGCAGCAGGCAGCATATCTCATCGCCGGTAAGCATGAACGGCTGGCGTAGTTGCTGAATGATCGTCCAGAGGTTGATAATATGCGTATACAGGCTCTCGCCTGCTTTTCTCCCTCCTGTGTGAATGATGGCCTTCCATTTGAGCATTTCCGGGTTATTGGCGACGTGTGTAATGAAATCCTTCAGTGCCGTCTCCCCATCAGGGCTGTTATCATCAAACGTGAGGTTGAGAGAACCCAATGTTTCTTCAGCCATAATGCCTCCTTTCAAGCAAAAAATTCTCCCTCTTCCGGTCTATAGCGGATGGGAATCGTATGGTTAGTACTCTTCGGTAGCCGTACCGGAATATCTGAACAGAGTATAATTGGTTTGTGCGACATCACATGTCGTTTTCAAGCAGATTTGGGAGCAATTTTGCTATCTGCCTAAAAACTGGTTATAAGCTTTCACCCCCTATCGTAAGAAAAGGTCTGTCTCCTGCCATGTGCTATAATGAAACTAGCTATGAAAGTAGATTGCTTTTATAGTAGCTTAGAAAGACGCGAATCAACCTCCGCCAAGAGCAACGAGTCGCGTCTTTCCGCTTATTTGGAAGTATAGCAGATAAATAGATTTTATGCAAGTTAAAACTTAGAATTTATCTTGTTACTATATATGACAAAATATGTCGCATGTGGCAATACTTAATCTTCATAGAATTTTTGCATACGCTGCACAACCTGTTTCATCCGTTCTCGTAAGCGTTCTGGCTCGACTAACTCGGCGCGGTCGCCGTACTTGAGAATTTGTTGGAGAATGCGCCATTCGCTGTAGGCGGTGGCACGCACCAGGACACGGCGATGTTGATACCCTCGCTCATCCGTATAGCTCTCTTCGCGCTCCTCTACCTGCGTGATCCAGCGCTGGCTCAGCCCTCTTTTGGCAATCTGACCGTCAATCCAGAAGCGGAACTCAACCGGGTGCCTACGACGTTGCGTATCAATCATATCCGGCTGTATTTTGAGCGTCTCACCTATAATGCGATCAATGCGATATTCGAGAAAGTCGTTCATCTTGTGGCTGAAAGCAATCAGGTAGAAATGTCCATCCATGTAGGTGATGTAGTATGGATCAATATGCTCATGGTCAGTAGTGTCTTGTCGGCGATGGGTCGGTTTGTATTGGAAGGCGATCTGCTGGCGCTGAGCAATGGCACGCACAACAGTTTCGATGACCTCGCGGTAAGGTAGATAGTCACTGACGGTAGAGAGGTTAAAATAGACATACGGTTTGCGCACTCTGCGCTCAAATTGTTCTCGCTGTTGCCTGGGAAGTGTAGCCGTCAGTTTCTCAAGCAATTTCAGCATCTCGTCCGCAAAGGGATTGCGCGGCGGTTGTTGTGGCAGTGGCTGCGTGGGATCAAATTGCGCATAGCGATTGGGGTCGGCAAACATATTATAAAGAAGCGCCAGACTATCTACCTCGTTCTCGGTGAAAAGGAAGGTTGGACGGGGACCTGAACCGCGCACAATGCTATAGCGTGTCGGGCGTCCCTTTCCACCACGCTCGCGTTGTACCTCAAACCCCTGTTCTTCGAGGAAGCGAATATCGCGTTCAAACATCCGATTTGCTCTTTTCTGCGCCAGCGTGTCAGATGCCTCTTCTTCTTCCATCTTGTAGTAGGAAGCCAGATGTGTGAAGACATCTTGACGAGTACAGGTATTAGCAGAGAGAAATTGCAGCAGACGAAAAATTCGTTCCGCCGACTCATGTTTGAGCCTGCCCGTTGTATCTTCATCCACTTCATTGCTCTGAGCAAAGGGTTCTGGCTTATCGTACTCGGTTGTCATCACTTTCTTCCTGCTCTCGTATGCTTTATCACAGAGCCTCTTAGAGAAAGAGGTTGCCATCCCGCCGTCAGGCCCCTACAGCCGGGCTGATTTAGTATAGCATAATGTTGGAGAGCGTCATTGTAGGCGCACAGCAAACTCCCTTCAGATGTCTCTCCCAGGGTGGCAAAGGTTGCGGGTACCATCTCACGGAGATGCTCCAGGTTGGCCTGGAGCAGGACTTCTGCGAGCCAGCGTGATAGGACGGCGGCAAGCGCATCTAGCCCCATCCTTTTCAAGTGTCAGGAAAGGCGGCTATACAGTTCGACCAGGTAGCCGTCATGGGCAGCGAGGTGCGCGGTACGGGCGTACCAGGGCGGACGATCCTGGGGCGGTGCGACCGGCTGTGCGCCCCGCGCCACGGCCTCGGCATAGGCGGCGTCCACATCGTCTACCTGAAAGGTGATTACCGCCTGATGCCCTGCGGGGACAAGGGGAGGCGTTGTTGCGCCGAGGGCAGTGGCATGCCCATCACGGCTGTAGAGTTCTACTCCGACGGTACTCGTCTCAAAATAGGCGTAGCCCATCGTTTCGTCGCTGTAGGTCATCCGCAAGCCCAGGATGTCATGCCAGAAGGGAATGGCTGTTGTCACATCGCTCGTGAGTAGGCGAATGCTCACCAGTTTCATGTCGTCCTCCTTATGAGTTTGAACAAGAGTTTCATTCACTGCTTGCAGTATAGCAGAAGTAGTGGTTATAATTGGTCCTAAATACGAACTGATTGGGTGGATGGGAAACATTCATGTATCATCCAACCACGCGCCTGCTGACTATCCTGGAAGTGTTGCAGAGTCACGCTCAGTTGAGCGGGGAGGAACTCGCGCGCCGACTGGAGGTTGAGCCAAGAAGCGTGCGCCGCTATATCCAGATGCTGCAGGAGATGGGCATTCCCATTGAGGGAACGCACGGGCTGGGAGGTGGCTATCGGTTGCGTCCTGGCTACACATTGCCACCCCTCTTCTTCACTGAAGAAGAGGCAACCGCACTCGTTCTTGGCTTGCAGGGAACCCCATGGATGGAACTCAGCCTGTCATCCGTTGTCGTTGAGGGCACGCTTGCCAAAATCTCCCGTGTGCTGCCCCAGGGTGGGCGTGAACTTTTACAAACGATCTTGTCCCACACGATCCTGTTGTCCCACGAGCCAGAGATGCGACCGGAGGCCACCTTGCTCGTGGAGGTCAGTGAAGCCGTACACAATCGTTGCTGTATCACAATGGACTATTGTTCGTCTCACGACGAAGTGACGCGGCGTGACATTGAACCCTATGGTCTTGTGGGCTGGAGGGGACACTGGTATGTGGTCGCATACTGTTGTCTACGCCAGGAGTATCGGCTGTTCCGGCTAGACCGCATGCGCAACGTTCACCGGCTCTCGCGCACCTTTGTGCGAGCAGAAGCTTTCGATTGTTCTGCCTATGTCATTAAGCATCTTGCCACCAATCCGGCGCTCTGGCAGATCGAGGTTGAGTTTCAGGCCAACCTTTTCCTTGTTCAACACAAGATTCCCGCCCCCTATGATCAGCTGGTGGTGACGCCAACGGGCATGCTGTACCAGAGCCATCACAACGACCTCGCAGCAAGTCGCGCTACCTGATTGGGTTAAACCTACCATTTGTCGTTCATACGCCCCAAGAACTGCGTAAGCGCTTATAACAAGGACATGGAGAGCAACGGTTGGGTCAGCAAGAACCTACCGGCACTTGCCGAGATATTCGATGGCCACTGGCTGATTACCGACTATGAGGTCTCCTCCTCCCATCCCCTCTCATTGCCTCATTCCGCATCTTGCGCAAAGCGCTACAATAGGCTATAGTAGGGGACACAGCCGGGCTTGGCGTAACACTATCTACAGGACACTACCGTCTTTCAGGAGGCAAGCAGAATAATTTCATAGGCAGTAAAGCAATCATCGCATTCCTGTAGAGGCGTGATGATGCTCTTTAACAATGAAATCCCCATACGCTATCGTTCGCTGAGGGCGTTCTGGCATGGCATCGCTTCTCATCTTCCCATATCGGGGTTTAATTGTTAAAGAGCATCATCACGCCCCTACGGAATGATTGATTTTGATTGATAATCTTATTATTATACCACTTTTACGAGTTTATATGAGAATAGGCACAATGGTAAACTATACTCATGGGGTTATGAAGACAGTGGCCAAATTCTATCCGCAGGAACTCTCGAATAAGATGCGGTGCGACCCTCAACGAGCAGGCGAGGTGAAGATATATGACGCGCTTCGCCAGCATCTGCATGGTTCATGGACAATCTTCTATAGTGTGGCATGGCTGGGCAAAACGGCGATAGAGGATGTGCCACGCGACGGGGAAGTCGATTTTATCGTGGCCCACCCTGAACACGGTGTTCTCTTGATTGAGGTCAAGGGAGGACGTATCAGGTACGATGGCACACGGAGGCAATGGATTTCGACAGACCGCAGCAATGTAGATCACGATATTGACCCCTTTGGACAGGTTATCCAGTGCAAATATGCGTTGCTGCATAAAATCAAATCGTTGCCCGCATGGTCCAATCGCTGGATCAACCTGGGCCATGCGGTGGCATTCCCAGATTGTCTCACCCCGCAAGGCGTACTACCACCAGAAGCTCCCCACGAGATCATTATTGATGGAGGTGATTTACCAGCCATTGAGACGTGCATTGCCGCAATCATGCAATACTGGCGCGGGCAGGAGCAACAGCCCACACAACACGGTGCCGAGTTCATCACAACGCTGGAAAAATTGCTCGCCCCGACTATTACGCTTCCCAATCCACTATCGCTCCAGGTGCAGGATAAGGAACGCGAGATATTGCGCTTGACAGAAGAGCAGTTTCGTATTCTGGGCTGGCTTCGTCGCACGAGGCGCGCGGCTATTAGTGGCTGTGCTGGCACAGGCAAAACCATGTTAGCTGTTGAAAAGGCCAAACGCTTGGCAAGTGAAGGTTTTCGCACCTTGCTCACCTGCTACAATAAACCACTTGCTACCCATTTGAGTAATGTCATTGGACACATAGAGAGCTTGACGGTATGTACTTTTCACCAGCTATGTTATCGTATGGCTAAGGAGACTGGGATCGATCTCCCAACAGTAGACAGTACTAACTCCCAGCAGATTTTTGATGAAATATACCCGGACGCGCTGATGGATGCCATGATACTCCGTCCAGAACTGCGCTTCGACGCCATCATCGTGGATGAAGGACAGGATTTTCAGGATACCTGGTGGGTCGCGTTGGAGGCTTGTTTAGCGGAAAGGCACGATAGCATTTTCTACGTGTTCTTTGATGACAACCAGCGAGTCTATGATCGCAGAGGGTCTATTCCTTCTGATTTACAGCATATCTCTTTGACGGAAAACGTTCGCAATACACGCACAATCTGTCAGGCGCTGACCTCTTACTACGAAAGCGACGAGCAACCTTTGCCGCGTGGTCCGGTAGGACGAAGTGTCGAGATACACCCGTATACTAAAATTGAGGAACTCAGGAAACTGTTACATCAACTTCTCTATAAGCTTACTACTATCGAACGACTGGCCTATAAAGATATTGTGATCTTGACGCCAAAGGCCTTACAGCGTTCTGTTCTGCAAAGTCTGCGCCTGGATGGCAATATCCGGTTGGTTGAGCAGTATAGTGGTCAGCCGCAAGAAGTTCTCTATTCAACAATTTATAGTTTTAAAGGTCTGGAATGTCCTGTAGCGATTATCATTGAATTAGACGAGGATTTGCTAGCATCAACCGCCATACGTGATGCTCTCTGTTACGTGGCATTTTCCCGCCCACGCAATCATCTCATCTTACTTGGCAAAGCTGATGTGATTCGGAGTGTGTTACCAGGAAACATGTTTTAAAATTGTAGGGGCGTGATAATGAACTTTTTCGACCAACATTGCCTATCAGAACATCCCGTAGGGGCGTGATGAATCACGCCCTATATGTCCGTCGAGCCGCTCCCAGGGCGTGATAATCACGCCCCTACGAGAAGGCCGTTGTAGCGAGGAGGCATTAAGGTGGAGGTATTTAAAGATTTACCAGCAGGCAACGATTATAAGGTAATGAAAGCGGCTGTCGCAGCCATTCTTATGCGGGCGAACCAACTACATGTGACGTCGGCAGCATGGTCGCTGGCTGAATTGTGTTTGGATAACGATGATTTTGCCTGGTTGTGTAGCTGGGCGAAACAGCTCAAATATGGCGTGACACGTCGTTGCTTGCGAGAGGGGCAATGGCAGAGGTTTCAGATTGAGCATGAAGCGTACTCGTATACAGAATGTATGGGATTGCTGTTACTCTTGACAGCATGTGAGGTCGCACGACGCGAGGCTGATGAGCGCGGTTTATGGGGAGCAATTCGCAAAACCTTCTCGTTAGATGCACAGGAGGTGCTATTCACGCAAGGGACTCCAACGCGCTATCACAGAGACGCACTAGAACTGGCGGCGCGTCGGTTTGGTTTGCGCCACGTTTTTGGGATTGAAGGGCTACAAAATTGGTACGACACGATTTCGTTGCAATTTGGCTTTTCCAGACACGGTTTTCTGCGCCGTCTTCCTGAGTGGTTGGCAAAGCAGGGACAACCATTCGCGGTACAGCGTTTGTTGAATGGCCCAATACAGAGCAAGTCGTTTAAAACGCTCTGGGAAACACTGCACCATTTTCGGCAAAAGAACATCACTGAAGGCCAATGCCAAAAGCGGTTGCACGACAATCCCTGGATACTGCCGGAATGGATCGATGACCTGCTACGAGTCGCACGAACAAAACCACATCTGGAGAGTAAAGCCGGTACACCATCTGGTGATATATCTACTGATGAGCAAGCAGAACCTTTCCTGGATGAACCTGTATTGCACTGGGAGCCGCCTTCAGCACCACACTTTACCTGCCAGATAGCTAACCTTGCCACACTCGACCTTACTGAAGAGCGCTATGAGGTCGTCATCGCAGGCAAGAGCTACGCGCGGCTGGCGCGACAATCTGATGGCACCTATAGCGCCGAGCCATCCGAAACCATTACGCTGCCTGTGGCACGTCCCTCTTTGGCGGCAAACCTGCTTGCCGACGATGGGAGCGTTGTACAGTCATTGACACTACGGTTATGGGACGAGAACGAAGATGTGATTGCGTACAAAGCGATGTTGGGGCAACGCATCGATCCCTGGCAAGCAATCATGCGTCCTGGCGAAAAATACATCTTACAGATTGCCTCTGATCTGACCGTCACCCCACCACCACAACACTGGTACCAGATCGGGCGAACGAAACTTTACTGGCTTGAAGCTGGCTGGTCTCCGCAATTACAAGTGCTGCTTGAGGGTGAAGCGCTCTGGTATCCTCGCCTCAATCGTGCTATGACGCCTCTTACCGAGATAGCTGCTAGAGTCGCTCCTGACATTAAGATACTGATTACTAACGAAAGGATGCTGCATTTTGGCGAACAGACCAGTTTCTCCATCGTTCATCCTGCTGATACCAGTATCAGCTTTGTACGCATTGGTGGTCAACCGATAGACTTTGAAGTCATATCCGACCGCCATGTCACGACTGCTCCGTTGGAAATTCAACCGGCCCTGTTTGCTTCACAGACAGAGGCAAAGGTCGAGTTGTCTATTGGTGTGAAAACAACCACTGGTATAGTTCGCATTCTGAAGGATGTTGTCCTACCTTGCATGGGTGTGGCACAATTAACTCCTGATGGATGGAAGGCGATAGACCCAACCCGGCCATTGACAGTCGAGCAGGCACAAACGCAACCAACGAAGTTGTTTCTCTATGAGCGTGGTCAATGGATGTTGTTTGAAGGCGATTTGTGGATTGATCGTAACTGGCAACGTCCGCGCCCTATTGGCACACTCACAGGACTTGGTGCTGCTCTCACACTCAGGAAAGGGACATATAACATCTTAGAAGAGCCATTCATTGTGACACAAACGGTCACAAATCCGGCCTGCATCGCTGACATAGAAATTATAGAAGACCCATCCACTTCACAAGATCGCACTCTGCGCGTCCATCTGACGCATAGTATTGAACCGGATAACGATCACGCATTGTTATGGTGGGATAGCAAAGGCATCTTTCAGGTACTTTCCTCACTATCCGCCAAATACCAAGAGGGAGAAATATGGTGGCAGACTTCACTTCCATCTCATTTGACGCAACCGCTAGCCGTTGCTATCGCTTATAAGGGGGCCAGACTTGGCGCGTGGTGGGATATACGTTGGAGCCGTATTCTCCATACCCCCAAAATAACGGCCCCATCACTCGTGGCGGCGATGCTGCGCTGGTTACAACTGCCGTTACTTGGTGCCAATTACAGTAATGATGTGAAAACATTTATTATTGCTTATCCGGTTGAGGTATTTAGTGCCTGGATAGCAGATCAGGCTCCTCGCCGCCCATTTCAGATACAGTGGACAGAGACAGGAATTATCGATGGGTGGCTCTCAACGGTGCGCGCGCTCACACAGAATTGGCAACCAGAAGCTGGTACTGCCCAGGCGCTGGTTGACGCTTTGATTGATGATGAGGTAGAGGATGCGCTATTTGAGGAGCAGATGCTACAGGTTGTCTGGCATCTTCTGCGTGTCAGCCCTTTATTGATGGGGACAGTCATTTTGGCCTGGGTCAAAGAGGTCGGTCTACCGCAATTGGGTAAAAAGCCAACCCAAAACTTGATTGACCTCTTCATCAAATCAATGCTGAATGTCGAAGAAGATGCTTCTCAAGCATTAATAAGTCAGAATGAAAAAGAACTCAAGCAAGGCGTTGCGCTCGAAATGCATGTAGACCCAAACTTTTTAGAGCGCTCGGTGATCCCACAAGCGCTCAATGTCCTTCAAAGAAGATCAATCGAGCTACTACATCTCAACAATATCAATGTGGCCTGTAATAATGAGCAATTTCGCCGCTTTTTGGGTCTGCGTGTACTCAGGCTCATAAGTCAGATGGTAGGCGGCGGGAGGTAATAGCCATGTTCCAACTCGATGCCATTGAACTTGCCAGCGCCGTGAAGCAGCGCCTAGTCGATTTCGCGATGGATGCTCACTTTGTGCGTGACCAGCAGCTAGCCAATATCTGCCGACACATCTGGTCAGGGAGACCAGAAAGCGGCGGACTGCTAAGTGATCTGTGGATAGAGGGAGCATTCCCCTCTCAAACAGCCCAGGAGTCGCTGGATGACCTCGTCTCACAGGGCATTTTCAATGAACAGCTATGCCGTCACCTGGATAGGCGAGGTGTTGTGCTGCGTCATCGCCCGTTGTACACCCACCAGCGCGATGCCATTCTCGCGGCGCAACAACGGTTTGAAGACGACGCAAAACCGGCCCTTGTTGTAACGGCGGGAACCGGTGCCGGTAAAACTGAAAGCTTTCTATTACCTATGCTGAACGATCTTTTTGCCCACCCGCACAGCGATGAAGCGGGCGTCAAATGCATTATTCTCTATCCAATGAACGCCCTGGTGAACGACCAGGTGGATAGACTCTACCAATGGCTACAAAAACAGAATGTCGTGACGCTCTTTCACTTCACCAGCGAGACACCAGAAGATAAAAAGCAGGCAGATAAAGACGAGGTACCGGAATGGGATGCATGTCGTATGCGCACTCGTAGGGAGGCACGCGGTCTGGAGACGCATAGTGGAGAACGTATTGATGTAACGACATCGCCACGTGGACCTGTGCCAGATATTCTCATTACCAACTATTCGATGTTAGAGTACATGCTGTGCCGTCCACAAGACGCGGTCTTTTTTGGCAAAGCACTCCGCACGCTGGTACTGGACGAGGCTCACTTGTATACTGGTACGCTTGCCGCCGAGATTACCTTGCTACTTCGGCGTTTACTAGATCGCTGTGAACGAATGCCGGAGCAGGTGCTGCACATTGCTACATCCGCAACCATTGGTGGAGATACTCCAGGTCAGTTGGAAAATTTTGCCGCCAAACTCTTCACGAAGGACGTATCCTATGTGAAAGTAATTCGTGGTCAGCCTATGCGTATCCCACTTGCTCCTATCATCCCGCCTGTACATCCGCCGTCGGCGAAGGAGTTAACAGAACAGCCATGGCCAGCAGACCCGACGATCACCTTAGATGAGGATAGTACTCCACAATTAGTAATGGATGAGCAAACCTGTCATCGCCTGATTGAATACTTACCTTTGCTTGTAGACTCGTCAGTAGTACAGCAAGCCAGAACCGAGGCACAGGGGTATCCGGCGCGTCTTCTGTATGCCTCTTTGGGCCACGCGCCGCTCATTCACACCATTGAGAACATTTTGTGGGAGAAAAAAATTCTCCCTCTGCCGACGCTGGCTCAATACATCTGGGGAGACAAGAGTGAAAAAGCCTTGCTAGCAACGACGGTGCTGTTACAACTTGGTGCCTCTGCACGCGCTCAGGTTAGCGATTATCCGCTCTTACCTAACCGTATTCATTTGCTGGCACGTTCCAGTGACGGGCTGGTAGTTTGCTTGAATCGAGAGTGTAGAGGGGATGACGCCCTCAAACTTGAGGGACTGGGTTGTGTTTCCGAGGGACAGCATGACCGCTGTTCGTATTGCCATAGTGCCACGCTCTCCTTATATCGATGCAGTAATTGCGGTACCTGGATGTTAGCCGGTATCTATGACGAAACTGGGCAGTATTTGAAGCCGATACCGTTCTTCAAGCCCGATGAAACGGGCGAGGAAGAAGAAACCGGGTTGCTCAAAAGTATTGTCTATCTTGTTACCAGAGAAACCAGGGGAACAAAGATATTGCATATAGATGAGGAGACGGGCGAGTGCGAAGGCAAGGGAACAGATCGTCGTAGCCTTTATAAAATTGAGGAATGTCCACAATGTACCTCTACTGAAACTGCCAACTGGCAACCATTCACTCAGCCTGTTCCGTTGGCCCTCTCAATTCTGGCGGAAAGTATTCTCGCATATCTGCCGGAGTATCCATCCAGCTACCATCACTATCTACCAGCCGATGGGCGGCGTATGCTGGCTTTTAGTGATAGTCGCCAGGCCGCAGCGCGTCTTGGACCTCGTCTCACCCGCCAGCACGAAATCCAACTGGTGCGCGCAGCTATGGTGCAATGCTTACGAGACTATCCTGTAGCTGATGAAGCAACAATGCAAGATGATCGAGAAGAAATTGCTAAGTTAAAGCAAGAGCTTAAGAAAACGACACTTACGATAGCACAGCGTCAGCGATATCAACGACGTCTGTCAGAAGTAGAACAACAGTTAGAAGAGGCACTTGTTGGTGGCAGGATGGAACATTGGATCGAGGCAATGGGTCAAGTACCAATTATTGAACAGCTCATCGATCCAGAAACCGCCTCACAACATGAGGCAAAACTCTGGGTGCGACAGCCACAAGAGGAGTGGGAGAAGAACGCTGCACAGATACGCAAGCGACTCATTTATTTGCTTGCCAGCGAATTTGCACGCCCCACTCGTCGGCAAACATCGTTAGAGACGCTGGGATTGGCCGAAGTGACCTATCCAGGGTTGGACGCACTTACGCTTCCAGATAGCTTTGCCGGTATTCTGCCTACTGCTGCCGCACGAGAGCAGTTGGTCGCTTATTGGGGGAAGCTTCTAGCGGCGCTGTGTGACACGTTGCGCACAGATGGCTCTATCACACTTGGTTCGGATGAGGAAGATAGAGCCCATCAGTACAATGAACTGATTGGACGCTGGTGTGCAGAGGAGAAAGTGGTCGGCAGCCGTTCCAGTCCCTTTGTCGGGAGAACGGCCCAGCAACGCAGACGTCATTTTGCCACCGATGTGCTAAAAAAGTGTGGGTTGAGTGAAAAACAGGCTGAGGAATATAGCTTATCTTTGTTAAAAGCTGCTTTTCAGCAACTACAGGAGCATGCCGGTACTACGCTGGGCTGGTTAGAGACGAAACAGCGCTATACAGTCGGAGAAGGCAGTGTTGTCTGGGCCATCCGTCTGATTTTTCCAAAGTTGGGATTACGGAAGCCGCTCACACTGTATCGTTGTCCAACTACAGGACATATCTGGTGCCGCGAAGTGCTTGGCTGCGCGCCTGAAACTGGCTGTACGGCACTGGTTCAGGTAAGCGAAGAAGAGGTCGATCAAGACCCGCGCATTCGGCGTCAGCGGAGAGAGTACGCAAGCTCGCCCATCTTTACAATGGGCTTGTGGGCAGAGGAACACAGTGCGCAATTGTCACCAAAGGAGAATCGCCGCCTGCAAGACCTGTTTCGTGCTGGCATCCGTAATATGTTGAGTTCGACGACGACGATGGAGTTAGGTATTGACATCGGTGGCTTGAATGCCGTCATGATGAGCAACGTGCCTCCAGGCAAAGCCAACTATCTTCAACGCGCCGGTCGTGCCGGTCGCCGTGCTGATGGCTCATCGATTGTGGTTACCTTCTGTCATCCGCGCCCATTTGACCGAGAGGTATTTCACAATTTCAAGAGCTATATGGATCGCCAGTTGCGTAGTCCGAAAGTCTTTCTTGACCGCAAGCGTATCGTGATGCGTCATGCGCAGGCATTTCTCCTCTCAACGTTTTTCCGACTGGTCTATCCGCCAGATATGCATGTTGGAGCAATGAAGGCGTTTGGGAACATGGGCGACTTCTGTGGTGTTCCCAAACCGACCTACTGGGAGAGAGGCATGGATAAACCGCCATTGCAAACAGTTGAGGCCGATTGGCAGGTGCCACAAGATGCATCATGGTGGGTCACACTACCGCATGAGACAGGTCTGGAAGGACACTTTCTTCAGTACCTCAACTGGATACGCGAGTGGGGCGAAACTGATATGCGGCCCCACCTGGAACGCCTTTTTCAAGGCACCGGAGCCAGCGCCGCGCTCGACAATTGGACGGACTTGCTAAGCAACATCGTGACTGATTTCTCATTCGCAGTACGAGAATGGCGTAAGGATTACGATGTCATGCAACACGCCTGGGAAGAGATTGATGCCGGAAGTGTCTCCAATGCACGCGCTCAAGCGAATGCTCTACGCTACCAGATGTCCGCGCTCTATGAGACAACGGTGATCGAAGCCCTGGCCGACCAACAATTCATGCCGAGCTACGGTTTCCCTATTGGAATGCAACGACTCAGGGTCATTGTGCCTGATGAGCAACGCAAAGGTAAAATTCGGGAAGAAGATCAATACCGTCTGGAGCGCAACGGACTGGTTGCGCTGGGAGAATATGTTCCTGGCTCGCAGCTTTTAGTCGGTGGAAGGCTTGTAACCTCACATGGATTGCTTAAACATTGGACAGGAGCCACTATCGACAATTACCTGGGGCTACGTGGAAAGTACACGCGCTGCATAAAAGATCATCTATACTATTCTATTGCTGAAAACCTGGGCAACTGCCCTATTTGTCAGGGTGAGGCGAAAGAAAATCCCAAACAGTTCTTGCTACCGATGCATGGCTTCAGTTGCGCAGCCTGGGATCCCCCGCGCATCAGTACGAATGTCGAGCGTGTTGGTCACACAGAAAAAGCGACTATCTCATTTATCCAGCGTGAAGGAGCCGATATAGAAGAGTGTACGAACTTTGCCGGGATTGTCGGCGCAAAGGCACTCTATCGTGAAGATGGCGAACTACTGGTGTACAACGAAGGCGAGTATCATAGAGGCTTTGCAATCTGCCTCAAGTGTGGCTACGCGGAGAGCGAGAAATATTATGGGGACGGAAATCAGAAACTGTCTATATCCTTTAAACGCCATGCCGCATTGAATTCAACTGATGAATATAAAACGTGTTGGAGCAACAACGAACAAATACAAGCATTGCGTAATCAGGTGCTAGCGGCCCGTCAGACAACGGATGCGCTGATGATTGACTTCTCGGCGTGTTTATCACATTACGCGCATAACTACTCGCTCATCTGGACGCTTGCGCAGGCTCTCCAGATCAGTGGAGCTAAATTACTGGAGCTGGATGGCCGAGAATTGGGAACAATGGTGATTCCCGCCGGCGAGGCTGGTTGGGGTTGGGGCGCAGTCATTTATGACAATGTTCCCGGTGGTGCTGGTCACGTACTAGAATTGCTCGTGCTAGGCCGAGCATGGCTAGAAGAAGCCAGGCAAATAATGTTTGTCAATGAGTCGCACCACGAGTCCTGCGAAACCGCCTGTCTCGATTGTCTTTTAACCTTTGATGCTCAAGAGCCAATGCAACACGGCCTACTCAACCGCCGCCTCGCATACAATGTGCTTGATGCCCTTCTCAAAGGAGAACCATTACCTGCACCGGATAGTCTGTCAGTAGATAAAAGACCCACAGTAACGCAGATGTCATTCCTGACGGATAGTGAACCTGAGCCTATTGCAACTGCGTGTACTACCGGGGAACGGCTGAAACGCGCTAAAATGCGCATGGAGGGAAGGCAGAAACGTACAAGGTAGCGTTAACAAGTGGCCTGTGAGAGTAGCTGAGAGTGATACATAGGGGGCTATTCTCACAGAGCGTCGCATCTGAGGTTGGTAATAGGATACGGAAGATCAAACTCTGCCGATGTCTCTCGTAGCCCACCCTCTCATGACACAGGTGAAACCCGCGAGAGACATCTCTCTCAGGTATATTGCCTACGACTCCGTTGCCTTCCGATCTGGCAAGACCTGTGGCAGGAGAATATAGCCATAGCGCATGATACGCCCAATGTCGTACTCATAGAGACGCACTTTCACCCGCAGGTGTTCAATGTGCTTCTCCAGCGCATCACGCACGGCAGCATCCAACACACACCCATAGATATGTTGCGCCAGTTGTTCGTCCGAAACCCACTGCCACTGCATCAACAGATCAACAATCCGTCGTTCTGTCGGCGTTAACTGGCGTATGCAGGCTGCTGGAAGTATTCCTGGCGCGCGTGGTTGACCATGTGCCCTCGCCTGAGGAGGCGGCTGGCATGAGAAGACGACGCCCTGGCGGAGCGATGGAGCAAAGAACATGTCGCCCACTACCCTACCTCGCCGTTGCTCCAACTCCGCTTCCCCAACCAAATGGCTTTTTGGTCAGGCGTGCCGTGGTGTGACACCAGGAGGCCACGGCATTCCAGAGAGCGGTGCGCGATGGCTCAAAGTTTGTGCAGTGGTGAGCCTCTGGCTGCACCATCAGCGTGACCGCCGTGGCCGAACGATAGACTGTCACCTCACGATGAGGCTCATCAGTTATATCAGTTCCGCCAAAGCTGAGGAAGACGGGACAGCCAATACAGGCTGCTTCCTGCGCCACGACGCCAAGAAGCATGCAATCACTGAGTCCGAGAGGTATCGTCGTCGCATCACGTTCATCGATCTCGATTAACGGCAGAGGGACCGCTGCCGAGTAAAAGAACGGACGAAGCCAGCAACGTATTTGCGCCAGGGTTTGCCCTTCAAGCGCGGATTGCCCCAGCAACGCCGACTCCACCACCTGCATCTGTGCTGGCGTCAACCGCAAACATTCCTGGATGCTTCTCGTACTGCCACTGTTAGACCACCCCAACAAGATCAACCCATCACTACTGCTATACGTCCCTTGCCAGTGAGTAGCAAGAAAACCGCCCAGAGAATGTCCCATGATGCCACACCAGAGGCATTCGGGAGAGAGAACTTCTATTGGGAATGGCAACAAGCCCGCTAGCAATTGCTCACGCAACGAGGAAAGCAATTGTTCATAGAGAACCGCATACACCTGACGGGTCAAATACTCACTTGCAAGCCCTACTGCATTGGCCCCAGTTCCTACATTGTCGATCACCACAACCCCAATGCCCTGTGTGGCCAGGAAACGCGCCATGCTAAATGCAAACGTCGGAAAGCCCGGTACCTGACGGTCATAGTAGGCCAGACCGCGATAGCTCCCCCCCTGGGATGGCAAGCAGCCACATCGCAGGCAGAAACGGCGAGAGAGTTCTAGGGGCAAACACCCAGCTAGCAATGGATATTGGTAGCGATGTTTGTATCACACCTGAAGTATCTGGTGTATGAAGAGGTTTGATGGCATCAGGCGAAAGCACCGTTGTCCACGTATACAGCAAAGGATCGGAATCGAACCGGGGAAGAGAGACTTCATTCTGAGAAAACATGTATAGACGCTCCTTCATGATATTTTCTGTTCCTCTCCCTCTGAGTATGCCTGTTTCCTGCTGCTGGAAGAAGATACAGTACCGATACGCTTGCGTTACATAACCAATACAGACATGTAACGTCATAGAGTAAGGGTGCCTACCACTTCGACAGGAGCATCATACTACCAGGAGCAATGCCTGTAGGAAACGGTGAATCTTGTACAACAGACTTCTGTTGTGCTATGATTGTTTCTGAAGGAAGGCGCACTGCCATATTTTCAGTAAACTCCTGTTCTGCTTGCATTTTTTATGTGCGATTGAAGGAATATTCGTGAAAAAAGAAGCAGTACCAAATGTATGCTTGCGGCAAGCCCGCTATCAACGAAATTGGACACAACGCCGTCTCGCTGACGAATTAGGGGTGGAGGAACAGACGGTACGGAGTTGGGAACGTGGCATTCGTGTTCCGTCTCTCGACATGCGCCATCGTCTCTGCCAACTCTTTGAGACCACTCCAGAACAACTGGGGTTGCAGCCACCAGGAAGAGAGCTACCTGCTTCACCGGAGCCATCTGAAGTGACATCTTTTTCCGGTGAAGCTGTGCCTCTTTCTCTGTCCCAGGTCAGAGAGAGCCGCCATGAGAACGTGTTCTCTCTGGCAGAGAGTCTTTCCCCCTCTGTGATCAAATCCAGAGATGATAATCGCCACCGCATGGTGCAACGTGTGCGCTCTCGCTGGATTACAGGGGTCTTGGAGCATTCGCTCTCCCCTGGCATGCTCATCACGCTGGGACTGCAAGAGCAACCCGACGCCGTCGCAAATCCCTGGCACAATGCAGTTCAAGAGACCGACCTGCCACCACGTCCCTTACCCGCCGGAACGCGCATTACCCAGGTCTACGATGATGCCGGTGGCGAGCTGCTCATTCTCGGAGAGCCAGGGGCTGGCAAGACCACACTCCTTTTAGTCCTGGCGAGAGATCTGCTTGAGCGAGCGGAAGGCGATGAGACCGTTCCGATCCCGGTAATCTTTACGCTCTCATCGTGGACAGAGCGACCATTTTCTTTAGCTACCTGGCTTATTGAGGAACTACACAGGAAATATCAGGTTCCTCGTCAGCTTGCCGAAGCATGGGTCATGCTGGCTGACGCTGCTTCCCAAAAAGCATCAACCCGCCACGAGAGCGGGTTGAGGAAGCGCGCCCAGAGGGATTCGAACCCCCGACACTCGGTTCCGAAGTCATCCATGCGTGCTCTTTGGCTTCTGTGGCGGGTTGAGTGCGTTTTTCATTTCGTTCAGACACTCGGTATTACTGGTTTTCGGCTTCGCCGGTTCTTTGCTTTATTCTCCTGTTCCTTTTTCCACTCCTCTATAGCACTTTTATAGCCTTTGAGTAGTTTTGCATTTGACTTGCTTATGTCTAGCTCGAAGGCATATCGCTGGCTGCCTGGGTTGCTTCGGTCTTGGCCTAGTGATCTTATAGGTTTGAAGCCCGCGCTATTGAGTATACGTATGCCTGTTGGCGTAGAACTAGTGGCATATATCTTTGTTAAGATGATACCTCGTTCTCCCCATTCTCTGAATACTTTTGCCATGTTTATGAGCAGTTGTGTCCCATAGAGTGTTCGCCGTCCGGGGGGCACAGTGGGCGTTGTAGCCATTTCCATGATGATGCATTCTTGGGGCTTTCCTGGTATGAATGGCTCAATATCGTTAGGGTCTAGTTCTTTGCCTCTCTTCTGGCCGGTTATGAACTGCTCTGTTGCTTCCTTTGTATAAGGTACGATGTCAATGAATGCTGCCAGTTTTCCATCGTCGTAGAGATGATAGATTGTGTCTGGATTATGTTCCAGATATGCCCGTCTTATCTCTACAGTGTGTGCTCCCTTGCCGAAGATCAGGTATGATAGCTCATATTCTGCCTCTAGGTCGTCTATAGTGGCTTTTTTGAACTCAAGCGTATCAGTCTGATCTGCTATGATGGCGGCTTCAATTCTGCTGGCTAGGTCGTCTACTTCACGTCTGTTATAGACACCTTGAGCTTTCCCTGGTAGGAGTACTTTTCTGATACGTCCTTTTCTCACCCAGTATTGGAACTCCTGCTCGCTCAATCCCAGTACTTCACGCGCCTGGGCGGCTGTGTAGTAGTGCCTTGCAATTTCTTTGTCCAGTCTCATTAAACCCTCCGCTTGCCGGTATTAAAATTTTGCTATGTTTTCATTATAGTCCATGATTGCAAATTTGTACAGGTCTTCACATGAAGACATTTTTTTATATCAGTCACATTTTCGGACACTCGGTTTATCAAATTTTTCAAATTTGTCAAATTAGTATTGACAATCAAATTTTTCCCAGGTATACTATGCACAGAGATTTAATTTTTCAGACTTGTCAAACTTGTAGATGGTTTTAAAGTTGCTGGCGCAGGTCTGGTACACCTGAGCCAGCGTTGAGATGCTAGCCTCGTTCGATGTTGCTAGGCTCACCTGCCAGTATGGTGTGTGGGGTCTGGCGTTGTCAAGAGACAAGGAAGGTGAAATGCATGTCTGATGTTCGCTCTGCTGCTCCTACTGTCACTATGACACCTTTGGAGATCGTGCCTGGCGCTCCGGTGCTGGTGGCGAAACCATCGTCCTTCGTTGAGGTGGCCTATACGCCTGCACTCCTGCTCTCTGTCCAGCTTGATGCTGCTCTCACTGAGCATGCTGATTTCGCGCAGGCGTGTGAAGACGGATTTTATGCCTACTTTG